>Ga0209952_1000093_pt1:5000-387475 | contig 387475 bp, 374 predicted proteins | sample ThiBiot_750_biof_2_FD_183951 | JGI IMG/M metagenome (GOLD analysis project Ga0209952, IMG submission 183951) | Wastewater bioreactor microbial communities from Cape Town, South Africa - Thiocy_cont_750_biof (SPAdes) | ecosystem: Engineered > Bioreactor > Thiocyanate-remediating >... | reverse complement strand
CGATCCGCTCCACCTCGCGCGCGACGAGGCCATAGGCGACATAGCTCGCGCCGACCCCGCCATATTGCTCCGGCACGGTCGGGCCGAGCAGGCCGAGTTCGCCCATCTCGCGGAAGATCGCCGGGTCGGTATGCTCGTTGGCGAAGGCATCGATCACGCGCGGCGCGAGCCGGTCTTCGGCATAAGCGCGCGCGGTATCGCGCACCATCCGCTCGTCCTCGCTCAACTGATCGTCGAGCAGGAACGGATCGGACCAGTCGAAAGGGGTCATGCCACAAATCCTTTAAAAGCGGGTCAGTCTGGAACGACCGCCGTCACCTCGATCTCGATCTTCGCTTCGTTTTCCATCAGCGCGACGACCTGCACCACCGCCATCACCGGAAAGACGCGGCCCATGATCGCGCGATAGATTTCGCCGATCCGCTTCGCATCGCGCAGATAGGCCTGTTTGTCGGTGATGTACCACGTCATGCGCACGACATGCTCCGGCCCGGCTTCCGCCTCGGCGAGCACAGCGATCAGGTTGCGCAGCAGCTGCTCGAACTGGCCGGGAAGATCCTTGGCCTCGAACTTCTCCTCGGCGTTCCAGCCGATCAGGCCGGCGACGAAAATCTGCCGCCCGCGCACCTCGATCCCGTTCGAATAGCCCTTGGGGCGCGGCCAGCCGGCCGGTTGCAGCACCCTCATGTCTTCGCTCCCGCCTGGAAATCGGCGATCGCCGCGCGGGCGATCACCACCTTCTGCACCTCGCTCGCGCCTTCGTAGATGCGCAGCGCGCGCACCTCGCGATAGAGCCGCTCGACCATGTTGCCGCGCGCGACGCCCGCGCCGCCGAACAATTGCACCGCCTTGTCGATCGTCGCCTGCGCGGTATCGGTGGCGTAGAGCTTGGCCATCGCCGCCTCGCGCGTGATGCGAGGCTGGCCCCGGTCCTTCGCCCAGGCGGCGCGGTAGATGAGGAGCGCGCTCGCGTCATTGCCCAGCGCCATGTCGGCCAGAGCCGCTTGCGTCAGTTGCAGATCGGCGAGCACACCGCCGAACAATTTGCGCGTGGTGACGCGCGCCAGCGCCTCGTCGGTCGCCCGCCGCGCGAAGCCGAGCGCCGCCGCGCCGACCGTGGAGCGCAACATGTCGAGCGTCGCCATCGCGACCTTGAAACCCTCGCCCGCCGCGCCGATCAGGTGATCGTCCGGCACGATGCAGCCATCGAAGCGGATCGTCGCCAGCGGGTGCGGCGCGATCACGTCGATCTCCTCCACCACCGAGAAGCCCGGCGTCGCGGTCGGCACGAAGAAGGCGGAGATGCCCTTCGCCCCGGCCTCCCCGGTGCGCGCGAAGACGGTGAGCACATCGGCGATCGGGCCGTTCGAGATCCACGTCTTCTCGCCATCGATCCGCCAGCCGCCGGGCAGCTTCTCGGCGCTGGTCGCCATCGCGGCGACGTCCGACCCGGCTTCCTTCTCCGACAGCGCGAAACCGGCGATCAACTCGCCCGCCGCGACGCCCGGCAGATAGCGCGCCTTCGCCGATTCCGCACCGGCCAACGCCAGCGCGCCTGTGCCGAGCGCCTGCATCGCGAAGGCGAAATCGGCTAGCCCGGAATGATAGGCGAGCGTCTGCCGCGTCAGGCACAGCGTGCGCACGTCGACCCGCTCGCGCGTGCCGCCGTGGGCTGCGGGCACGGCGTTGCGGAACACGCCCGCCGCGCCGAGCAAGGCCACCAGCGTGCGGCAGTCTGCGTTCACGTCGTCGGTCTCGACATGGAGCACATCGGCATTGGCGGCGCACCAGTCGTTCAATTCGGCGAGGTGTGCGCGGTGGCTGTCGTCGAAGAACGGCCAGTGGATGAAGCTGTCGTCGGCCATGTCAGTCCCCCTCGAACGCCGGCTTTTGCTTGGCGACGAAGGCGTGATAGGCGCGCTCGAAATCCCTGGTCTGCATGCAGATCGCCTGTGCCTGCGCCTCGGCCTCGATCGCGGTTTCGACCGGCATCGCCCATTCCATCTCGAGCTGGTTCTTGGTCATGCCGTGCGCGAAAGTCGGGCCGTGGGCGAGCATCGCGGCATAAGCGGCGGCCTCGCCCTGCAGCGCGTCCGCCGCGACGATACGGTTGAAGAAGCCCCAGCGCTCGCCTTCCTCGGCGGAGAAGGAGCGGCCGCTGAACAAAAGGTCCGCGGTCCGGCCCTGTCCGATGATGCGCGGCAGGATCGCGCAGGCGCCCATGTCCGCGCCCGCCAGCCCGACACGGGTGAAGAGGAAGGCCGTCTTGGCCGCCGGCGTGCCGAAGCGGATGTCCGACGCCATCGCCATGATCGCGCCCGCGCCCGCGCACACGCCGTCGATCGCCGCGACGATCGGCTGCGGGCATTTGCGCATCGCCTTGACCAGATCGCCGGTCATCCGCGTGAAGGCGAGCAGCTCGGGCATCGCCATCTTCGTCAGCGGCCCGATGATCTCGTGCACGTCGCCGCCCGAGCAGAAATTGCCGCCCGCGCCGGTGACGACCACCGCCTTCACGGCGGGCGTATAGACGAGCGCGCGGAACAGGTCGCGCAGCTCGGCATAGGATTCGAAGGTCAGCGGGTTCTTGCGCTCCGGCCGGTTGAGCGTGATCGTCGCGACGCGATCGGCGAACGCATAGGCGAAATGGCTTGGCCGATAGGCCGCGGCGTCGAACTCCATCCTCATTCTCCTCACATGATCTCGCCGCCGGCGATGGTGATGGCCTGCCCCGTGACCGATCGCGCGGCGGGCGAGACCAGCCACGCGATCGCGCCGGCCACCTCCTCCGGTTCGATCAGCCGCCCTTGCGGATTGGTCGCGGTGAAGCTGGCGAGCGCCTGCGTCTCCGTCCGGCCCGTCTTCGCGACGATATTGGCGATCGCGTCGCGGATCAGGTCGGTGTCGGTATAGCCGGGGCACAAAGCGTTGACCGTGATCGCGGTCTTCGCCAGCTCCAGCGCCAGCGCGCGCGTCATGCCCAGCAGCGCGTGCTTGGTCGCGCTATAGGCGCTGACATAGGCATAGCCCTTGAGCGAGGCGGTGCTGGCGACGTTGACGATCCGCCCGGCCTCCAGACCGCGCATCGCCGGCAGCACCGCGCGGCAGGCGTGGACCGCGCCCATCACGTTGACGCGCCACAAGTCGTTCCACAATTCGTCGGAAGACGCCTCGAACGGTGCGGTGCGCACCACCCCGGCGGCGTTGACGAGGATGCCAACCGGCCCATGCCGCTCCGCCGCCGCGCCGAACGCCGCCTCGACCGATGCGGCATCTGCCACGTCGCACGCGATCGCCGCCGCGCCCGGCAACGACGCCAGCGCACCGTCGAGCCGCGCGGCGCTGCGCCCCATGATGGTGACGCGATGCCCCGCCCCGGCCAGCGCGCGCGCGATCGCCAGCCCGATCCCGCTGCCGCCGCCGGTCACGACTGCGTGGGAGGCCATGCTCACTTGATCGTCACCATCTGTCCGGCCCGCGCGGTGTTGAGCTTGAGCTGGAAATAGCCGCTGGCGTATTGCACCGGCACCGGCGCCTTATCTAGCTGGTGCACCGCCGCCGCGTGGATGGTGAAGTTCGGGTCCATCTGGTGCGGGCGGCCCATCGCACAAAGGTCCGCGCGGCCGGCGGCGATGATCGAATTGACGTGATCGACCTCGTAGATGTTGCCGACCGCCATCGTCGCCACGCCCAGCTCGTTGCGGATCTGGTCCGAGAAGGGCGTCTGGAACATGCGGCCATAGACCGGCTTCTCGGCCTTGGTGACCTGTCCCGAGGACACGTCGATCAGGTCCACGCCCGCCTCACTGAAGGCGCGCGCGATCTCCACCGCCTCGTCGGGGGTCACGCCGTCCTCGCCCACCCAGTCGTGCGCGGAGATGCGCACCGACATCGGCTTGTCCTGCGGCCACCCCGCGCGCATCGCCCGGAATATCTCCAGCGGATAGCGCAGCCGGTTGGCGAGCGAGCCGCCGTAATCGTCGGTGCGCCGGTTCTGCGTCGGGCTGATGAAGGCGGACAGGAGATAGCCGTGGCCGCAATGCAGCTCCACCATGTCGAACCCGGCCGCGTCCGCGAGTTGCGTCGCCGTGACGAACTCATCGCGGATCCGGTCCATCCCCACGCGATCGAGCGCAAGCGGCACCTGGTTCTCCGCCGTCCACGGCACGTTGGACGGCGCGACTACCTGCCAGTTGCCGTTCTCCAGCGGCTTGTCCATCCCCTCCCATGCCACGCGGGTCGAACCCTTGGAGCCGCTGTGGCCGAGCTGCATGCAGATGCGCGCGCCGGGCTGGGTGTGGACGAAATCGGTGATGCGCTTCCACGCCTCCACCTGCTCCTCGTTCCACATGCCAGTGCAGCCCGGCGTGATGCGGCCTTCGGGCGACACGCAGGTCATCTCGGTGACGATCAGCCCTGCCCCGCCCAGCGCGCGCGCGCCGTAATGGACGAGATGGAAGTCGTTGGGCACGCCATCCTCGGCGGAATACATCGCCATCGGCGACATGACCACGCGGTTGCGCATCGTCATCCCGCGCAGGCGGAACGGCAGGAACATCGGCGGCAGCGGCTGCTCCACTGTCTCGCCGAGCGCGGCTTCGGTCAGGCTCCGCTCCAGCTTCGCCAGCCATGCCGGATCGCGCAGCCGCAGGTTCTCGTGGCTCACCCGCTGGCTGCGCGTCAGCAGCGTGTAGGTGAACTGCATCGGGTCCATCTTCAGGTAGCGGTCGAGGTGTTCGAACCATTCGGTCGAGTTGCGCGCCGCGTTCTGGAGCTTGACGACCTCGAGCTGCCGCTCATCCTGATATTCAACGAGGCCCTTTTGCAGCGCGTCCCCCCCCGCCACATCCTTGCCGATCCCCGGCCGGTTCATCACCTCAGCGAGCTTGATCGCATCCTCCAGCGCCAGCTTGGTGCCGGAGCCGATCGAGAAATGCGCGGTATGCGCCGCGTCGCCCAGGAGGACGATGTTGCGATGGCTCCACTGGCGGCAGATGATGCGCGGGAAGTTGATCCACGCCGAGCCGCGAATGTGCTTCGCGTTGGTCATCAGCTCGTGCCCGCCGAGATGGTCGGCGAAGATCTCCTCGCACAGCCGGCAGGATTCCTCCTGCGTCAGATGCGCGAAGCCGGCGCGGTCATAGGTTTCCGGCTCGCACTCGACGATGAAGGTCGCGGTGTCCTTGTCGAACTGATAGGCGTGCGCCCAGATCCAGCCGAAGCGCGTGTTCTTGAAGATAAAGTTGAACGCGTCGAACCGCTGGTGCGTGCCTAGCCACACGAACTTGTTGCGTTTGACGTCAAGGTCGAGCTGGAAATCCGTCTCGAACCGCTTGCGCAGCTTGCTGTTGAGGCCATCGGCGGCGATCACCAGATCATATTGATCGAGGAAAGCATCGTCCGGCTCGACCTCCGCCTCGAACTCCAGCCTGACGCCGAGTTCGCGGGCACGGTCCTGAAGGATGTTGAGCAGGCGCTTGCGGCCGATGCCGATGAAGCCGTGACCGCTCGACCGGTTCGTGACGTTGCGGTCGCCGTCCTCGATATGGACCTCGATATCATCCCAATGCGCCAGCTCGTCGATCATCGCCTGCGCGCTGACCGGATCGTTCTCCTGAAGGTGCTCCATCGTCTGGTCGGAGAACACCACGCCCCAGCCGAACGTGTCGCCGGGCCGGTTGCGCTCGAACACGGTGATGTCGTGCGAGGGATCGCGCAGCATCATCGAGATCGCGAAATACAGCCCGGCCGGGCCGCCACCGACGCATGCCACCTTCATCTGCGCATCCTCATTTCAAGAACGCGCTCAGCTTAGGCCGTCACGAATTTATTTCAAGCATAAAATATATTGACCCTGCGGACCCGTAAGAAGGACACAAACCGTTTAGAAACAAGGTAGTAGACCGTCGGCGACGTCAACGCGGCGCGAGGTCTGCCATCATCCGCTCGCGAATCGTCTCGGGCCACGGCATGGCGCGCTGCGTGTTGAGGTCCATGCAGACGAGCACGGTCTCCACGCGCATTCTCTCCTGCCCGTCCCCGGTGAACACCGCCTCGATCGTGCAACTGCTGCGCCCAACCACGCGCGGGGTGATAGCGATAGTCAGTTGGTCGCCCAGCCGGCTCGGCGCGACGAAGGTCACATCGAGTTTCACGGTCGGCGCGCCGAGGCGGCGATCCTGATGCAGCGTGCGGAAATCCATCCCCAGCGCCCCGGCGAACCAGTCCTCGACCGCGCCATTCAGCATCTCGAAATAGCGCGGATAAAAGACGATCCCCGCCGGATCGACATGCGCGAACCGCACCAGCACCTGCGTCTCGAAGCTCACCTCATTCCCCTCCCGCGAGCGAGCGGCGCAGGTCTGTTAACAGCGTCAGCAATTGTTCCTGCCGGTCGGGCGGAAAGTCCTTCAGCGCCGCGCGCACCCACTGATGATGCGCCGCGGCCAGCGTCGCGAAATGCGCCTTGCCGCGCGGCGTCAGCGCGACGATCGCCGAGCGGCCGTCCGCCGGATCGGTGCGCGACACGACCATGCCCAGATCCTGCAATTGCCGCACGATCGCGGTGACGTTGCCGTTCGACACCAGCAGCGCGCGCGACAGCGCCCCCATCGTCAGCCCCTCCACCGCGCGGTCCAGCGCCGCCATCACGTCGAAGCGCGGGAGGGTGGTGTCGAACTGATCCTGGAAATTGCGGCGAAGCTGCTTCTCGATGATCTTGGCGCAGCCGAGCAGGCGCACCCACATGCGCAGGTCAAGCGGCCCGGCGCCGCCCTCCCCTTCGCTCTTGCGTCCCGATTCCTGATTCATCACCCCTGAATTGCGCGATCGCTCCAAAAGGCAAGGGCGAAGTGGGGCCGCGCTTCCGGAAGAAATGGACCAGCGGTGCAATGGGCCCGTGGTTCCAGCAACGAAGCGCGAGGGATTGGCCTCGCACTTTTCTTTGGTTGTAGCAGGGTTTATGCTCACCCAGCGACTCCGCCCTGTACTTGAAAGCGCCGGTGCGGGCGCGCGATTGACCGACGGTCTTCCGGACTACAGGGCCGCAACCGGGCGAACGCCGGACCTGATGAAGGTGCGGGAATCATGCGGCTGCTGCTTGTCGACGATGATGCGGATTTCGCCGGCATGTTGCGGACGGCGTTGGCGGAGCGTGACATGATAGCCGACGTCGCGCATACCGCCGCCGACGCGGAACTGCTGCTCTCCACCACATTGTTCGCCGCGGTCATCCTCGATCTGGGCCTGCCCGATGACGAGGGCACGGCGCTGGTGCGGCGCTGGCGAGCTGGTGGGCATAGCGAGCCGATCCTGGTGGTGAGCGGGCGCGACGGCGTGGTCGCGCGTGTCGCGGCACTGCGCGCGGGCGCCGACGATTATCTGCTCAAGCCGTTCTTCGTCGACGAGCTTCACGCGCGTATCGACGCGATCGTTCGCCGACGTGATGGCTTTCCCGACCCGTCGATCCATGCCGGCGCGCTCACGTTCGATACCATGTCGCGGCAATTGTCGATCGGCGGCGAGGCGATCGAGCTTTCCTCGCGCGAGGCGGATCTCGCGGAAATCCTCATTCGTCGCAATAACCGCGCGACCCCGCGCCGATTGCTCGAGGATCAGCTGTTCGGCCCCGGCGACGGCGTCACCTCGAACGCGCTCGAAGTCTATGTCCACCGCCTGCGGCGCAAGATAGAGCCCCAGGGCGACGTGTCGATCCGCACGCTGCGCGGGATCGGCTACATGCTCGTCGCCCGCTAGGCACGCCGATCGATCAGAGCAGCAGGATCGCCTCCATCCCGCCGTGCGCCTGGCCGGCGAACGGCGCGGACAGCGGGACATCCTTCTCGTCGCGGACCGGCGCATCGAGCAGGCCGCTGGCGATCGCGCGCGTGAAAAGGTGGGTGCGGTTCCGCGCGCGCATCTTCAGCCGGGCATTGTCGATGTGACGTTCCACCGTGCGTGGCGCGATCGCGATGTGCAGCGCGATCTCCTTCGCCGAAAGCCCCCCGGCGACGAGTGCGAGCACCTCGAGTTCACGAGGCGTAAGGCAAACGCCAAGCGCTTGGTCGCTGAGCAGGGACATCGGGCACCTCCTGTTTCGGTACTTAACCGTAACGGGTCGAGATACGCGCGCCCGAATCTTCAATCCGTATCCCGACTCACAGGAGGACAGTAGCACCGCTTGCTTACAGCAAGATTACTCAACCCGCACGCTGCGCAATTTTACTAAGAGTTTCCGCGAATGGTCTTTCCCACGGCCGGGTTCCAACGTGAGCGAACGCTGTTGATGGGACCGGCACATGGTGATGACGCATCCGTCCGGTCGACGCCGGATCCTTCCGAAGGATGCGGTGGTTTATGCCCCCGGCGATCCCACTCATGGCCTGCTCAGGATCGAGGAAGGCATAGTGCGACTCTGCCTCTACCTCGCAGATGGGCAGCGTGTGATCGTCGGCTTTGCCTTTCCCGGCGATATCGTCGGGCTGATCGACGATCACCAGATGCTGACGGCAGAGGCCGCGACGTCGGTGATGGTATATGAATCTCCGTCGGCCGAGCAGGAGAACGACGGGCCGCGAAAGATCCGGCTGCTCTCGCTGGCGCTGCGCCAGACCTATTTCGTGCTCGCGATCCGCTCGCGGCGGCATGCGCGGGCGCGGGTCGCGGCGTTCCTGCTCGATCTCGCCGGGCGCCGGCTGGGCACCGAGTTTCGCCTGCCGCTTTCGCTCACCGACCTTGCGGATCATCTCGGGCTGACGCTGCACACCATCAGCCGCACGCTCACCGAGTTCCGGCGGCGCGGCGTGCTGCGGCAGGGGCGTGGGCGCGTCTTCACGATCACGCAAACCGATCGCCTGCGCGAAATCGCCAACGAAGGCCCGCTGTTCGCTTCCGAAAACCACCTGCCTTCCTTTTCTCCAGGGATAACCCACTGATGTCCCACGCAACGACCCGCTGGCTCTGCGCCAGCTGCCTGACCGTCCTTCCCGGCACGGCGTGGGCGGCCGACGATCCGGCGCCCCCGCAAGCGGCGCCAGCTTCGGCGCTGCCAGCCGCCTCGATGCAGGCCGCAGCCCCGGCGCAAGCCGCTCCCTCGATCGAGCGGCAGCTCGCCGATCTCACCGCGAGAGTCGCCGCGCAACAGGCGCAGATCGACGCCCAGCAGAAGCAGATCGCGGCGGATCGCGAGGAGATCGTGGCGCTGCGCCGCGAAACCGCCGCGGATCTCGCCGCGGCGCGCGCCGCCGGCATCGGCCCGCAAACCGGGGCACCGGCGAACCAGACCGATTCCGCCCCGCCGCAAGGAACAGTGGGCGACGCGCAGGCGGCCAAGCCCGATATCGCGGACAAGACGCAGGCCGTGCCGCAGGGCCAGGGCGTCCTCACCCCTGCCGGAAAGACCACCGTGCAGGCCTCGCTGACCTATATCCGCTCCGCCAACGACCGGCTGGTGTTCGCCGGGATCGAGCTGGTGCCGGGGTTGCAGATCGGTTCGATCCAGGCGTCGACCGCCGATCGCAACACGACGATCGACGCGCTGACGATCTGGCACGGCTTCACCAGCCGGCTCGAGGGCGAATTGATGATCCCGGCGATGATCCGCACCGACAGCATCCATCTGTCACAGGTACGCGACGGCACCGTGACCGAGGGCTTCGACCTGCATGCGCGGGCGATCGGCGACATCGAAGGCGCGCTGCGCTGGCAGATCAACGCCCCGCTCAATCCCGAGGCGCCGATCTTCATCGCCGGGCTGCGCGTGAAGAGCGATACCGGCGTCAGCCCGTTCTCGATCGCCTATGACGAATTCGGCATCGCGCATGGGCTGGCGACCGGATCGGGATTCTGGGGCGTGCAGCCGGGGCTGACGGTGCTGCTGCCGTCCGATCCAGCGGTCATCTATGGAGGAATATCCTATCTCTATCAGTTCGCGCGCGATATCGACCGCACCGTCAACGGCACGCTGATCGGCCATGTCCGGCCGGGCGGCGCGATCACCGCGAACATCGGCTTCGGCTTCGCGATCAACCCGCGCTTCTCCTTCTCGCTCGGCTACAGCCACACCTATATCATGCCGACGCGGACCGAGCTGAACGGCGGTTTCCAGGATTCCTCGACGCTTCAGGTCGGCACGCTCGATCTCGGCATGTCCTATCGCGTCAACCAGCGGCAATCGGTGACGCTCGCGTTCCAGTTCGGGGTGACGCAGGATGCGCCGGGCGTGGCGATGACGCTGCGCCTGCCCTTCACGTTCTGAACGCCGCATTCCTTCAATGCGAGAAGGTCGCGATCTCGCGCCCCAGCCCCATGTTGAGCGCCCCGGTGCGTAGCGTCGCCGCGAAGGCCGCATAATTGCCGAGCGTGACGGTGGCGTTGGTCTGCTGCACCGCGTTGAGATTGGCCATCGCGTTGACCAGCACGTTCTGCAACGCGCCGTTGGTGTTCTGGATCAGCGCGGTCTGCCCGGCGTTGGCGAGATAGACGGCGCTGTTCGAGAGGTTCGCCGGAATGGCGATGCCGCCTCCCGTCCCGCTCGCAGAAGCGACGTCCGCGAGCATAAGCTGGCTGCCGACGATCGTCTGCGTCGTCGCGCCGTTGGCGGTCCAGTTGACCACCGTCTGCAAGGCGAGCTGGCCGTTGAGATAGGTCTGTACGTCGGCGCCGAAGGTGATGTTCATCCCGCCCCAGTCGAAACCGCCATGCGCTTCGGCCATCTCCTCGTCGGTCATGGCGACCATATGCGGCGCGATCTGCGCGGCGACAGGGAGTTCATCGGCGGCGGCTGGGACGATCCACACCGCCGGCGCCAGCGCCGCGATGCGCAGCGCGCGATATAAGGCCGGACGGCTCATGGCACCCCTACGCCTCCGACGCGGATGTTGGGCAGGATCTGCTGCTGGATCTGGTAGATCGGCGGCAGGTTGTCGGTGGTCGCGGTGATGCTGCGCTCGCCCTGGAAGATCCGCGTCGGCGAGGTCGACCATGGATCCCAGTCCCGCGCGAGGTTGAACGCACCGCTCACCCCGGTCGGCGGATCGGTGACGATCAGCGCGATCCCGCTCCACATCTTCGCGAACTCGGCATCGGGCACCTTGAGCAGCCCGCGCGCCGGATCGCCGATCAGCACGCGCCCGCCGCGCGCGCCCTTGACGACGACGAAATGCGTGTAGCCGCGCACGTTTATCAGCGCGATCATCGGCTTGCCCAATGCGCGCATGTCCTCGATCCCGAGCCGGTAGCCCTGCGCGCCGAACCCGCGCGCGAGAAGATAATTCTTCATGTCGAGCAGCGAGAAGCCCTTCTCGCGGATCTTCGTCTGATCGCCTTTCTCGTACATCGCCTTGAACGGCTGGGTTTCGTCGGTGGGCGTGCCATATTGATAGGTGAGCAGCGTGGCGACCGCCGCCGAGCCGCAGCTGTAATCGTAACGCTGGCGCACGATCGTGCGGAACGGAATCTCGGCCCAGCTCCGCACGCGCACGGTGAAGCCCGCCGCGCGTCCGGGCGCATCGACCGGCATCCGCGCGAGCGGCGGCGTCTGTGCCGCGGCGGCGATCGCGGCCATGCTCGAAAACGCGATCGCCGCCGCGAGCCAGTGAAGCGGGGCGGCACTCCGGCTGCCCATGATCAGTTCCCCAGATTGACGGTGAGGTTCATCGCGCTTTGCAGATTGGCCTGAGCGCCGGAATTGATCACGACATTGCCCATGCCGTTGAAATTGGCGAAGGCATTGTCCGAAAGGGTGATCGCCCCGGCGGTATAGTTGCCGGCGATCGTGTTGCCGGTGAGGCTGCTGTTGAGCGTCTGGTTGCCGACGACGATCGCCTGCCCGCCACGCTCCTGCCCCAGCTGCGCATCATCGAGCGCGACGACCGGCGGCCGCGCGGTCTCGACCGGAGGAGCCGGCGGCGGCGCGCCCGTCTGGGCGAAAGCCGTATTGGCGACAAGCGACGCGAGGGCGGCGGCGGAGCCGGTCGCGATACGGCGCCGGAGGGAAGAGATCGACATCACGAGTCTCCTTGCATCCGCGCTTGCAACGAAAAAACCGCCGGGCGGGAAAACCCGCCCGGCAGGCGGGGCATCAATGCGTCGCGAAGCTGGTGGTGCCTTGCGCCGCGATGTTGGTCGCAGCCTGGGACGCGCTGTTGTTGCCGGTGTTCCAGCCCTGGTTCAGGATACCGGAATAGGCCGCGAACGCGCTGCCACCGATGGAATTCGCGCCGCTGTTATAGGTCGCGCTGCGGCCGCTGAAGTTCAGCTTGCCGTGGCTGCTCACCGATGCATCGAGCGATTGATCGGCGACGAGATGGATGTTGCCGTTCCGCTGGGAATTATCGGTGTTGTAGCTGCCGATCGCGATCGCCTTGTTGTGCTGGGAGCTATCCGAATTGTTGCTGTCCAGCGTCAGCGTCTTGGTGCGTTGCGAATTGTCGGTGTTGTAGCTGCCGACAGCCACCGTTTTAGTGCGCTGAGAATTGTCGGTATTGTTGCTGTCAGCCGTCACGTTCTTCGTGTTGTAGCTGCCAAGAGCGACATTCTTGGTGCGCTGCGAATTATCGGTGTTGTTGCTGTCGGCCGTCACATTCTTGGTGTTGTAGCTGCCGATATTCTTGGTGTTCTGGGAGCTGTCGCTGTTGTTGCTGTCCGCAGTCACATTTTTCGTGTGCTGCGAACTGTCGCTGCTGCTGCTGCTCCACGTCAGGTTCTTGGTGTTGTTGCTGGTCTTGCTCGGGGAGAAGGTCAGCGTCGTGCTGTTGGTGTCGGTCGAATTGCTGGTGCTGACCGACGTGTCGCTATGATTGCCCGATGCCCCCGTCACGTTCGAGCCGCCGGCGCTGGAGGTCGAGCCGCCTGAACTGGTTTGCGCGAGCGCGGGAATGGCCGCTCCGAGCGCGACAGCCGCGGCGGCGCCAACGACGAGCTTCGATTTGCCCATTTCTAGGTTCCTTTCCTGTTGTCCGCGCGATCGCGGCGGCAACGGGAATATCGGATCGCGCGGCGGCTTGTTTTGCGTCGTCGCACAATCCCGCCGAGATAACCCCTACGTAAGAACCGCCATGGCCGCCCGGCGCGCCTGGGACGATCGATCCCCTATCGACCGGGTTGGTCGCGTCTCGCCATCGAACCGGTTGTGACCAATCGATATCCGATCCCCAGTTCGTTGACGATCAGGCGCGGCTGCGCGGGATCGGCCTCCAGCTTGTGCCTCAGCGCGCGGATCACGATGCGGAGATATTCGACGTGATCCTCCTGCGCCGGTCCCCATACGCTGCGCAGCAATTGCGCGTGGCCGATCACCCGGTCGGGATGCCGCGCCAGCTCCGCCAGCACGCCATATTCCTTCGGCGTCAGGTGGATATCCGCGCCACCGCGGGCGACGCGGCGATGCGCGAGGTCGATCGTGACCGGCCCCGCCTCCAGCACCTCGTCGATCGCCGCGCCGGCGCGGCGGTGGCGCAGCGCAGTGCGGATGCGAGCGAGCAGCTCCTCGGTGTCGAACGGCTTGGTGAGATAATCGTCCGCGCCCAGATCGAGCGCGGCGACCTTGTCCTCCGTCTCGTTGCGGGCGGAGACGACCAGCAGCACCGCATCGCCCCGCGCTTTGATGAGCTGGACCAACTCCAGCCCGTCGCGATCCGGCAGGCCGAGATCGAGCAGCACCGCATCGGGCCGCTCGATATCGACGACGCTCATCGCCTCGCGCGCCGTCGCGGCCTGGCTGGCGCGATAGCCCGCGCGCGTCAGCGCCGCATGGAGCAGGCGGCGGATCGCGGCATCATCCTCGACCAGCAGGACGCGGGCGGCATTCGTCATCCGCATCCTGTTACGGGCGCGGCGCGGCGGCGTCGAGCGCGGGGTTCAGCGCCAGCACGTTGACGCGCGGCTCACCGATGAAGCCGAGCAGCGGGCGCTCGATATGCCGATCGACCAAAGCGCGAACCGTCGCCGGATCGACATGCCGCGCGGCCGCGACGCGCGGTGCCTGATACAAGGCCGCCTCGGGGCTGATATCGGGATCGAGCCCCGAGGCGGAGGCAGTCACCAGATCGGCAGGAGGAGCCAATGCGTCTGGCGATGCGGTGGTTGCGGAAAGATCGCCCTTGAGCCGGTCCGCGAGTGGTTTCGCGGCGGGGCCGTAGTTCGAGCCGGAGGAGGCAAGCGGGTCATAGCCCTTGCCGGCGGCGGAGGGGCGGCCGTGGAAATAGCGCGGGCTGGCGAATTGCTGGCCGATGATCGCCGAGCCGATCGCCTGCCCGCGCGCATCCCGGACGATGCTGCCGTTCGCCTGCCACGGGAAGACGATCTGGCCGATCCCGGCGATCAGCGCCGGATAGGCGAGGCCGAGCAAGGCGGCGAACAGCAGGGTGAAGACGAGCGTCGGGCGAAGGCCGGACCTGATATCGTTGAGCATGAGACGAACCCTTCAGGCGAGATGGAGCGCGCTGACCGCGAGGTCGATCAGCTTGATGCCGGCGAACGGCGCGACCAGCCCGCCGATGCCGTAGATGGCGAGGTTGCGCGCGAGCAGCGGCCCCGCGCCCATCGGCCGGTACGTCACGCCGCGCAGCGCCAACGGCACCAGCGCCGGGATGATGAGGGCGTTGAAGATGATCGCCGACAGGATCGCGCTCCGCGGGCTGGAAAGGTGCATCACGTTGAGCGCGGCGAGGCCGGGATAGAGCACCACGAACATCGCCGGGATGATCGCGAAATATTTCGCGACGTCGTTGGCGACCGAGAAGGTGGTGAGCGCGCCGCGCGTCATCAGCAATTGCTTGCCCAGCCCGACGATCTCGATCAGCTTCGTGGGGTCGCTGTCGAGATCAACCATGTTGCCCGCCTCGCGCGCGGCCTGCGTGCCGGTGTTCATCGCTACGCCGACATCGGCCTGGGCGAGCGCGGGCGCGTCGTTGGTGCCGTCGCCGCACATCGCGACGAGCTTGCCGCCCTGCTGCTCGCGGCGGATCAGCGCGAGCTTGTCTTCCGGTGTCGCCTCCGCGAGGAAATCGTCCACTCCGGCCTCGGCAGCGATGGCGGCGGCGGTGAGCGGGTTGTCGCCGGTGATCATCACCGTGCGGATGCCCATGCGGCGCAGCTCCGCGAAACGCTCGCGCACGCCGGCCTTCACCACGTCCTTGAGCGCGACCGCGCCCAGCAGCCGTCCGTCGCGCACCACCGCGAGCGGGGTCTGCCCGGCGCGGGCGATCTCGTCGGTGGCGCGGCGAAGCTCGATCGCCGCGACGGTGGCGTCGAGATCGGGATGCGCGCGCAGCACCGAATCGACCGCGCCCTTGTGGATCAGGCCGCCGCCGAAGCTCAGGCCGGAAAGCCGCGTCTGCGCGGTGAAGGGGATCGCCTCCGCATCGGCGGGCAGCGTCTGCGACAGGCCATGCTTCTCGCGCGCGAGGGCGACGATCGAGCGGCCCTCCGGCGTCTCGTCGGCGAGGCTGGCGAGCAGCGCGGCTTCCGCGAGCGCGCGCTCCTCGATGCCGGTCAGCGGCACGAAGGCGCTCGCCTGCCGGTCGCCGATCGTGATCGTGCCGGTCTTGTCGAGCAGCAGCACGTCGCAATCGCCCGCCGCCTCCACCGCGCGGCCGGACTTGGCGAGCACGTTGAACCGCACCAGCCGATCCATCCCCGCGATGCCGATCGCGGAAAGCAGCGCGGCGATCGTCGTGGGGATCAGCGTGATGAGCAGCGCCGCGAGGATCGCCACCGGCACCGCGCCGCCAGCATAATGCGCGAAGCTCGGGATGGTGCCGACCGCGATCAGGAAGATGATCGTCAGGCCGACGAGCAGGATGGTCAGCGCCACCTCGTTCGGTGTCTTCTGCCGCTCCGCGCCCTCGACCAGCGCGATCATGCGATCGAGAAAGCCGTGCCCCGGCTCGGCGGTGACGCGCACCTTGATCCGGTCCGAGATGACGCGCGTGCCGGCGGTGACGGCGGAGCGGTCGCCGCCCGCCTCGCGGATGACGGGGGCGCTCTCGCCGGTGATCGCCGCCTCGTTGACGCTGGCGACGCCCTCCACCACCTCGCCGTCGGCGGGGATCAGGTCGCCGGTCTCGACCAGCACCAGCTCGCCCTTTTCGAGCTGCGCGGCGGCGACCATCTCCCATGTCTCGCCGACGCCGGAAAGCAGCTTCGCGCGCAGCTCCGACTTGGTGGCGCGCAGCGAGGCGGCCTGCGCGCGTCCGCGCCCCTCCGCCAGCGCCTCGGCGAAGGTGCCGAACAGCACGGTCAGCCACAGCCACGCGATAAGCTGCGCGAGGAAGCCGGCCGACACCTGCTCGCCGCCGATCGCGAGGAACAGGGTGAGCAGCAGCGCGACGCAGGCGGTGACGAACAGCACCGGGTTCCTGACCAGCGCGCGCGGATCGAGCTTGCGGAAGGCGTCGCCGATCGCGGGCACGACGAGCGCCGGGGAGAACATGGAGGTTGCGGTGTCCATGACAGGTGCCCTTCAGAAAAGCTGGCCGGCGGCGGCCGTGAGGTGATCGGCGACCGGCCCGAGCGCGAGGCCCGGCAGGAAGGTGAGGCCGCCGACGATCAGGATGATCCCGACGAGCAGCCCCACCCACAGGGCGCCGGTGGTGGGGAATGAACCCGCACCTGCCGGCGTGCGCCTCTTCGCGGCGAGGCTGCCGGCGATCGCCAGCACCGGCACGATGATGAAGAAGCGCCCGACCCACATCGCGACGCCGAGCAGCGCGTTGTAGAACGGCGTCCCCGCGCTCAGCCCCGCGAAGGCCGAGCCGTTGTTCGCGGTGGCGGAGGAAAAGGCGTAGAGGATCTCCGAGAAGCCGTGCGGCCCCTTGTTGAGCGGACCGGCCAGCCCTGCTTGCGTGACGGCGGCGATCGCGCTGCCGCCGAGGATCATCAGCGGCAGCACCGCGATCGCCAGCACCGCCAGCTTCACCTCGCGCGCCTCGATCTTCTTGCCGACATATTCCGGCGTGCGGCCGACCATCAGCCCGGCGACGAACACCGCGAGGATGGCGAACAGCAGGAAGCCGTAGATGCCCGCGCCGACCCCGCCGACCACCACCTCGCCCAGCTCCATGTTGAACAGCGGGATCAGCCCGCCGAGCGCGGTGAAGCTGTCGTGCATCGCATTGACCGCGCCGCACGAGGCCGCCGTCGTCACCACCGCGAACAGCGCGGAGCCGACCACGCCGAAGCGCACCTCCTTGCCCTCCATGTTGCCGCCGTCGAGGCCCAGCCGGTGCATCAGCGGCGTGGAATGCGCCTCCATGCAATAGGCGACCACGACGCCGGCGAGGAACAGGATCGTCATCGCGACGAGGATCGCCCAGCCCTGCCGCGTGTCCCCCACCGCCTTGCCGAAGGTGTAGGTGAGGCCGATGCCGATCAGGAAGATCGACAGCATCTGGACGAGGTTGGTCATTGCCGTCGGATTCTCGAACGGATGCGCGGAATTGGCGTTGAAGAAGCCGCCACCATTGGTGCCAAGCATCTTGATCGCCTCCTGGCTGGCGACCGGGCCAAGCGCGATCACCTGCTTGGCGCCCTCCAGCGTATGCGCGTCGATCGCAGCGGCGAAGGTCTGCGGCACGCCGGCCCACACCAGATAAAGCGCATAAGCGATGCAGATCGGCAGCAGCAGGTAGAGCGTCACCCGCGTCATGTCGGCCCAGAAATTGCCGACCGTCGCGCACTCCCGCCGGGCGAAGCCACGGAACAGCGCGAAGGCGACCGCGATGCCAGTCGCGGCGGAGAGGAAATTGTGGATCGTCAGCGCGAGCATCTGGCTGAGGTTCGAAAGCGTCGCCTCGCCGGTATACCATTGCCAGTTGGTGTTGGTGACGAACGAGATGGCGACGTTCATCGCCCCGTCCGCGCCGACGCCGGGCAGCCCGCGCTGGTTGAGCGGCAACGCGCCTTGCGCGCGGAGCAGCAGATAGGTGAGCAGCGCCGTGGCGAGCTGGAACAGCAGCATGTGCAGCGCGTAGGTGCGCCAGCCCTGCTCCTTGGCCGGATCGACGCCGGCGAGGCGGTAGAAGCCGCGCTCCACCGGGCCGAGCACGATGTGGAGCGGCGTGCGGCGTCCCTCATAGAGCGCGAACAGCCACAGCCCGACCGGCCTGGCGGCGAGGCCGAGGATGATGACGAAAAGGGCGATCAGCGCCCAGCCCTGCACGGTCATGTCAGAACCGCTCCGGCCGCACGAGCACGGCGACGAGATAGCCGAGCAGGGCGAGCGCCGTCAGCCCGGCGAGCCAGAGGTGCAGCGTCATGGCGTCAGGCCCCGTCGCACAGGCGCACGAACGCCAGCGTCAGCGCGAACAGGCCGCCGAGCAGGGCGAGCCAGATCAGGTCGGACATGGATATGCCTCGCGGCCGCGGGATGCGGCTTGGCGGCTCAATTAGGAGGCCGGGGCATAAGGTTTCGCGGGCGAATATGGGCGTTTCGCATAAGGATCGCGTAAAGATCGCGGGCTGACGCTTGCGCCGGTCCGCGTTATGTCGAACGCCCCGGCAAGGAGGAAGCGTTGACCGATCGCCGTCCATCGCCGGAAGCCCTGCTCCGCGCCGCCGCGCGGGAGAAGCGCGGGCGGCTGAAGATCTTCCTCGGCGCGGCGCCCGGCGTCGGCAAGACGTTCGAGATGCTGCGCGAGGGCGCGGAACGGCTTGCCGCCGGGGTGGACGTGGCGATCGCAGTGGTCGAGACGCACGGGCGGCAGGATACCGAGCGGCTCGCCGCGCCGCTGCCGACGATCCCGCGCCGCCGGATCGAACATCGCGGGCATGTGCTGGAGGAGATGGACCTCGACGCGGTGCTGGCCCGCGCGCCGCGGCTCGCGCTGGTCGACGAGCTTGCCCATACCAATGCCGAGGGCTGCCGCCACGCGAAGCGCTGGCAGGACGTGGAGGAATTGCTAGACGCCGGGATCGACGTGCTCACCACGCTCAACGTCCAGCATGTCGAGAGCCTCAACGACGTGGTGGCGAGCTTCACCCGCGTCCGCGTGCGCGAGACGGTGCCCGATCATGTGCTGGAGGACGCGGAGATCGAGGTGGTGGACCTGCCGCCCGACGAGCTGATCGAACGGCTGAAGGAGGGCAAGGTCTATGTCCCCGCCGAGGCGACGCGGGCGCTCGGCCATTTCTTCTCCAAGGAGAACCTCTCCGCCCTGCGCGAGATGGCGCTGCGCCGCGCCGCGCAGAGCGTCGATCGCAGCCTGGTCGATTTCCTCGACGCCCACGCCGTCTCCGGCACCTTTGCGGGTGGCGAGCGCGTGCTGGTGGCGGTGAGCGAATTGCCCGGCAGCGATGCCCTCGTCCGCGCCGGCAAGCGCCTGTCAGATGCCCTGCGCGCGCCGTGGCAGGCGGTGCATATCGAGACGCCGCGCACCGCCGGCTTCGGCCCGGACGAGCGGCGGCGCGTCGCCGAGACGCTGCAACTCGCCGCCAGCCTCGGCGCGACGATCGCCAGCGTGCCGGCGGAGACGGTGATCGAGGGGCTGACGACGCATATCGCCGGGATGCGCGCCACCCAGCTCGTGCTCGGCCGTTCGCGGCGAAGCTGGTGGTTCGAGCTGCGCCACGGCTCGGTGGTCGAGCAATTACTGCGCGAGAGCGAGGGGCTGGCGGTCCACGTCATCCCGTCCGAGACCGCCCCGCCGGCGCCCCGCGCCGAGCGGGCGCGGCGGCGGATCGACTGGGGCGGCATCGGCGCCGGCGCGGTGGCGGTGGCGGGCACCACCGCGCTCGCGACGGTGGTGGAGCCGCTGATCGGCACCGGGGCGATCGATCTGATCTATCTGCTCCCCGTCATCCTGGTCTCGCTGATGTTCGGCCGCTGGCCGGGAATCGTGACCGGGGCGCTGGCGGGGCTGGCCTATAACTTCTTCTTCCTGCCGCCGCTCTATACCTTCACCATCGCCGATCCCGAAAGCGTGCTGACGGTGATCGTGCTGCTCGGCATCGCGGTGTTCGTCGCCAGCCTCGCCGACCGGCTGCGCGTCCGCGCCTCGATCGGCGCGCGGAGCGCGGTGGAGAATGCGGCGGTGGCGGCGTTCGGCCAGGCGCTGGCGCGCTGCTCGGACTGGCAATCGACCAGCGACACGGTGTGCAACGAGCTGGCGCGGACGCTCGACGTGTCGGTGCTGCTGCTCGTCCAGCGGGAGGGAAAGCTGGCGATCGTCGCCGCCTGCCCGCCCGACCTGCCGGACCTCAGCCCGGTCGATCGCGCGGCGGCGGAATGGGCGTGGAGCCGGGGCGAGGTGACGGGATACGACACCGGCACGCTCAACGCGGCGGACTGGCAATTCCATCCGCTGCGCACGACGCTGGGCACGCTCGCGGTGGTGGCGCTGGCGCGCGGCGACGGCGGGCCACCTGTGCCCGCGACGCGCGCGACATTGCTCTCCACCCTGCTGGGGCAGGCGGCGCTGGCACATGAGCGGCTGCGACTGGAGGACCAGCTTCGCGAGGTGCGGGTGATCGAGGAGCGCGACCGGTTGCGTTCCGCGCTGCTCTCCTCGATCGGGCACGACCTGCGCACGCCGCTGACGGCGGTCGGCGGCGCGCTCGATGCGATCGCGGTCAATCATCCGGGCGAGCCGGCGCTGGCGATCGCGCGCGGCGAGCTGGCGCGGCTGCGGCGCTTCCTCGCCAACCTGATCGAGATGGTGCGGATCGACAGCGGCACGCTGGCGGCGGCGATCGAGCCGGTCGACCTCACCGACGCGGTGGCGGGCGCGGTGCATGACCTGCGTGACCTGCTGCCCGACGCGCGCCTCGATTTCCGCGTCCCGCCGGATCTGCCGCTGGTGCCGGCCGATCCGCGATTGCTGCACCATATCCTGCTCAACCTGCTGACCAATGCCGCGACGCATGGCGCGGGCAAGGTGACGATCGCGGGCGAGCGGTTGCCCCACGGCGTGCGGCTGTCGATCGCCGACCAAGGGCCGGGCCTGCCGCCGGGCGGCGCGGATGCGCTGTTCGAGGCGTTCGCGCGCGGCACCGGCTCCGACAGCCGTGGCGGCAGCGGCCTCGGCCTCGCCATCGCGCGCAGCTTCGCGGAGGTGATGAACGTGCGGATCAGCGCGAGCGACCGCGAGGACGGTGGCGCGGTGTTCACGCTGGATTTCGCGTTGGGATCGGGAGCGTGACGGGTTGCCGCCAGCTTCAGCGAGGCCGCAAGAATCCCATCGAGAGACCGTGATACAGCCGCTCCCGGCAGACGAGCGAGGCGACAGGTTCGGCGATCAGCGCGGTGGCGAGCAGCGGGAGCATCAACCCGCGGCTGCCGGTCGTCTCGGACATGATGATGACGGCCGTCAGCGGCGCGCGTACGACACCGGTGAAGTAACCCGCCATCGCCAGCAACACGAGCGCGCCGGTCGGCTCGTTCGGGAAGAGCGCGTGGAGCAGGTTCCCCAATCCAGCTCCGGTCGCGAGGCTCGGCGCGAAGATTCCACCCGGCAAGCCGGCGGCGGCGGTCGCCAGCGTGCTGACGAACTTGGCCGCGCCGAACGAGAGCGGCGCATCGTGCCCTTCGATGATCGCGCGGGCGGCACCATAGCCCGTTCCCCAGGTCATGCCGCTCGCAACGCCGATCCCCGCGACGATCAGCCCGCAAACGCCCGCGAGCAGCAACGGACGCCCGCCCGAGATACGGCTGGCGCCGCCGCGGGCGAACCATAGGGTGAGCCTGGAGAACAGGCCGCCGAAAGCGCCGCCCAGCACACCCGCGACCGGCGCCACGATCAGCACGGAGGTGAACGGCAGGGTCTGGCCGACGATCCCGAAATAGACGTAATCGCCCGCCACGCCCTGCGCGACCATCCCGGCGATCAGCACGGCAGTCATCACCAGCAAGGTCATGCGCTGCTCATAGGCGGCCGCAAGCTCCTCGATCGCGAAGGCGACCCCCGCCAGCGGCGTGTTGAACGCCGCCGCGACGCCGGCCGCCGCGCCCGCCACCAGCACCGAGGCGTTGAGCGGCACCCGCAGCAGCCTGTGCGCATAGGCCATGATCGTCGCGCCGAGCTGGACGGTCGGCCCCTCGCGCCCGACCGATGCGCCGATCGTCAGCGCGCCGGCGGTGAGGACCGCCTTCAGCACGGCGGTGCGCCCCGAGGTGAGATCGGCCATCGCGCCGGCCGGATCGCGCTTGGCCGCGATGATCTGGGGGATGCCAGATCCGCGCGCGGCGGGCGCCAGCCGGTTGGTGATCCAGATGATGAGGACATAGCCGGCCGGCGTCACCAGCAGCGGCAGCCACCAGCAATGCGTCACGAGGAGGTGGAACAGTTCGTTCGCCCGATCGGCGAGCCACGCGAAGGAAATCGCAGCGAGGCCGACGAATACCGCGCCGCCGATGATCGCGGCGCGGCCCCGCCATACCGGGGCGGTCGGGCCGTGACGCCGGAGCAGGACCCTGGTCCGGCGCATCGTGTCGCGCTTCACTGGAGGCGAGTCGATCATATCCGGCCCGCTTAGGACGTTGCGGTGCCTTTTACACCCCGAAGGATTCCCGTTTCCTCAACCAATTGTCCGCCGACCACGCGCCTCCGCCGCGGAACATCAGCGGCAGCAGGATCGCGGCCCAGCTCAGATGCGTCGGCCAGGCGTCTGGATAGACGAACACCTCGATCGTCAGCGTCATCGTGAACAGCGCCAGCGCCGAGACGCGCGTGAACAGCCCGAGCACCAGCAGGATCGAGAAGACATGCTCGGACCATGTCGCGGCGACGGCAGCGATATCGGGCGGGATCAACGGCAGCGCATATTCGGTGCGGAACAGTTCATAGGTGGCGTCGGTGATGTGGATGACCCCGTCCACCTTGGTGCGGCCGGACATGAAGAAAACGCCCGCGATGCCCAGCCGGGCGACGAGCAGCAGGAAGGCATCCGGCACCAGCGCCGACAGGGAACGGACGGAACGCTCGTATAGCGCGATCGGCAAGGTCATCTCATCTCTCCATGGATGTCCGGCCGGAACGCGCCCGGCCGGAACGGATCAGGCCTTGGGCGTCAGCGAGCCGTTGCCCTTCGGCGTCCTGATCGACGTGCAGGTGCCGGCCTTCACCAGCTTCCACGCATTGCCCTGATAATCGGCCTTCGACGTGCCGGCGCAGGTCGTGCCAGCGCCTGCCTTGCAATCGTTCTTGCCGGCCTTGGCGACGCCGTAGCATTTCTCCATCGTCGGCTTGTCCTGTGCAGAGGCGGATGTGGCGAGCGCGGTGCCGGCGACGGCCATCGCCAGCGTGGCCGCGATCGTGGCGTGAGTGGAACGCATGGGTTTTCCTTTGTGTCTGCGCCTCTGCGCGCGGCCCGGACGGGAGAATGGCCGGGCCGCGCGGTGACTCCGGAAGGAGGCGGATGGCCCGGATCACGACGGCAATTCGGCCGGTCGGCGGGGGCGGTTACAGGCCGATGCGGAAAAAATGGCGGCGCGGCGCTGTAACCTTTATCCCGGCTGCGCCGAATCCTCCGACGAGGAGCGCGAATGCGGGCGAACGAGGACGAGTTGCGCCGGTTGATGATCAGCGGGCTCGACGGCAATGCCGCCGACCACGCCGCATTGTTGCGCCTGCTCGTGCCCGTGCTGCGCGGCTTCTACCGGCGGCGCTCCAGCGGCGCGGACGACGATATCGAGGATCTGGTGCAGGAGACGTTGATTGCGGTGCACACCCGCCGCGCAAGCTACGATCGCGAGCGCGCCTTCACCGCATGGCTGTTCGCGGTGGCGCGTTACAAGATGATCGACCATTTCCGCCGCGTCCGCCGCCTCCAGCCGATCGAGGGGCTGGAAGAGGTACTGGTCGCCGACGGGTTCGAGGACGCATCCGGCGCGCGGCTGGACGTGGAGGAACTGCTCGGCACGCTCCCGCCAAAGCAGGCGCGGATGATCCGCGCGACCCGGATCGAGGGGCTGAGCATCAGCGAGGCGGCGGCCGTGGACGGGATCGGCGAATCCGACGTGAAGGTCTCGGTCCATCGCGGCCTCAAGGCGCTGATGGCGCGAATACAGGGAGGCGCGCGATGAACACCGACGATCTGATCGCGCGCCTCTCCGCCGACGTGCCGAAGGTGCCCCGCCATGCGATCGGGCGGCGGCTGGCGATCGGGCTGCTGCTTGGCGCGCTGGTCGCCGGGATTGCGGTGGTGGGGACCCTCGGCATTCGGCCCGACCTGCACGTCGCGATGCACGGCTTCAGCTTCTGGGTGAAATGGACCTATACGATCTCGCTGTCGGTGGTGGCGCTGGGGATGACCGCGCAACTCGCCCGGCCGGACAGCGGGCGCATCCGCTGGGCGTGGCTGCTCGCAGTGCCGGTGGTATTGCTCGCCGGCGCGGGCATTGTCGAACTGGCGCGGACTCCGCCGGGCGCGTGGCTGGCGATGTGGCTCGGGCATAGCTGGAAGGTGTGCCCGTGGATCGTGCTGGCGCTGGCGATGCCGATCTTCGCGGGGCTGCTTTGGTCGTTCCGCCGACTCGCGCCGACCCGGCTGCGCGCGGCGGGCGCGGCGGCCGGGCTTTCGGCGGGGGCGTTCGCCGCGACGGTCTATTGCGTCCATTGCCCGGAGGTTTCGGCGATCTTCGTGCTGACCTGGTACTCGCTCGGCATCCTGCTGGCGGCATCGATCGGCGCGTTGCTCGGGCCGCGCCTGCTGCGCTGGTGATTTTCGCGCGCGCTGTAACCGGAAAGGCGCGGCGGTCGAATTGCGGAGGCCAACAAGGCCAACCTCATCTTTCGGAGACCAGCATGACCATCATCCGCACCGGCACCAGCATCGCCGCCGCCGCCGCAGTCGTCGCGATCGGCGTGGCCGCCGCGCCGACCGCCGCCGTCGCCAAGGGCGCCACCAAGGTCCATTGCTACGGCGTCAACACCTGCAAGGGCCAGTCGGACTGCAAGACGGCGAAGAACGATTGCAAGGGGCAGAACGACTGCAAGGGGCAAGGCTTCAAGGAATTGACCGCCAAGGCCTGCACCGCAGCGGGCGGCAGCCTGACCGCGCCGAACTGACCGGCCCACCGGCCCGGTGCGCAACGGCCGGGCCGGTTCTCCTTTTCGGGAGCTAGACGATGATACCCTCCTTCGGCGGCTTCGGCCTTGGCCTGCGCAAGCCGCATTACGCCGATTTCCTCGATACCCGCGTCGCGGTCGATTTCGTCGAGGTGATCTCGGAGAATTTCATGGTCGACGGCGGCAGGCCGCGCCAGATCCTGCGCGACGTGCGCGAACTTTATCCGGTTGCGCTGCACGGCGTGTCGATGTCGATCGGTTCGGCCGACGGGCTGGACGGCGCCTATCTCGCACGCCTCAGGGCATTGGTCGACGAGATCGAGCCGCTGTTCGTCTCCGATCACCTGAGCTGGACGCGGATCGAGGGCTTCAGCTCGCACGACCTGCTGCCGCTTCCCTATACCGCGGAGGCGCTGGAGGTGGTCTGCGCCAATATCGATCGCGCGCAGGAGGCGCTGGGACGCGAGATGCTGATCGAGAACCCATCCAGCTATATCGACTTCGCCCCCGCCGACATGACCGAATGGCACTTCCTCGATAGCATCTGCGCGCGCACCGGCTGCGGCCTGCTGCTCGACGTCAACAATGTGTTCGTGAGCGCGAGCAACCACGGCTTCGACCCGATCGCCTATCTCGACGGCGTGCCGCATGATCGCGTGCGGCAGGTCCATCTCGCCGGCCACAGCCGGGGCAAGGAATTGCTGATCGACACGCATGACCGCCCGGTGCCCGCATCGGTGTGGGATCTCTACGCGCATGTCCTGCCGCGCCTCGGCCCGGTCGCGACGATGATCGAGCGCGACGACGATATCCCTCCCCTCGCCGACCTGCTCGCCGAACTCGACACCGCCCGCCGGATCGCGAGCGGCGCGCTGCGGGAAGCGGCATGAGCCTGCTCGCCCTCCAGCGCGACATGCGCCTCTGGCTGACGCGCGAGGACGGCGATGCCGCCGCTCGTCTTGGCGACGACACCGCGCCGGGCCTGCGCGTCTATCAGAACAATTATCGCGCCCAACTCGCCGCCTGCCTTGGGGAAAGCTTCGAGCGCACGCGCGACTGGATCGGCGGGGAGGCGTTCCACCGGGCGGTCGTGGCGCATGTCGATCGCGTGCCGCCGCATAGCTGGACGCTCGACGCTTACGGGCGCGATTTCCCCGCGACGCTGGCGGCGCTCTACCCCGCCGACCCGGAAGTGGCCGAACTGGCCTGGCTCGACATGGCGCTGGGCGAAGCGTTCGTCGCCACCGACGCCGTGGCGCTGACGGCGGATGATCTCACCGATATCGACTGGGACCGCGCCGTGCTGCGCCTCACGCCGACGCTCGACTTGGGCGACCTGACGACCAACGCCACCGCGATCTGGTCCGCGCTGGCGGAAGGCGAGGAGCCGCCGTCGGTGGAATTGCTGCCGGAGCCGGGCGCGATCCTCGTGTGGCGGCAGGGCTATACCGCCCGATTCCGCGCAATCGATCAATATGAGCGGCAGGCGCTGCTCTCGATCCGGGCGGGGATGCGGTTCGCCGATCTATGCACGGCGATGGCCGACGCGTTCGGCGAGGAAGCGGGGATCGCCCGCGCCGGCCGGATGCTCGGCCGGTGGATCGGCGACGGCCTGATCGTCGCGGCACAGCCTTCCGCCATCCGCAGGCGATGAACCTTCCATCAGGCGGTGTTCGGGGACAATATCGCGGCAATCGCGGTTTTCATTCCTTGGTGAGTCGCCATGCTGGAGCCTCTCGGCCCGGACATCTGGACAGGAGATGGCGGAATCGTCCCGTTCTTGGGATACGATTATCCGACCCGCATGGCGGTGGTGCGCCTCGATGACGGTGGCCTGTGGATTTGGTCGCCGGTCGAGCTGACGGCGGACATCGAAAGGCAGGTACGCGCGCTCGGCCCCGTGCGGCACCTCGTCAGTCCGAACAAGCTTCACTACCTGTTCCTCGATGCGTGGCAGAAGGCCTTCCCCGACGCGCGCATGTGGGGCACTCGATCGACCATCGCGAAGCTTGCGGCGCTGAGCTTCTCGGGAACGCTGGGAGATGATCCGCCGCCGGAATGGGCGGGACAGATCGACCAGTTCCATTTCACCAACTCGCCGCTGCTCGATGAGCTGCTCTTTTATCATCGCGCCTCGCGCACCGCGATCATCGCCGACCTGTCACAGCCGTTCAGCAAGGCGTTCCTCGCGCGTCACTGGCCGTGGTGGCTGCGGACGATCGCCGGCACGGCGAAGATGGTCGAAGGCTGGGGCTATCCTCCGCCCGAATATCGCCTCAGCTTCCGGCACCGAACGGCGGCGCGGCCCAGGATACGCGCCTTGCTCGACGCGCATCCCGAGCGCGTGATCGTGGCGCACGGCGAGATAGTTCGAACCGGGGGCGAGGATTACCTGCGCCGTGCCTTCTCCTGGCTCCTGTAGCCCCGAAGCCTTCCCTCTAGCGGAACAGGTCAGGGCAGCCCGTCGGCGACGCGGGTCGCTGCCCCTGGATGGATTATCGCTGGACGCGGCGTCGGCCTACGGCTCGCCACAGGCCGACGTGTCCCAGCATCGGAAATATCTGATGCCGAGGCAGGCGTTGCATCGCGACTCCTTTGCGCCGATGAGCGGCGGTTGAAAGGAACCGCCCGTGCCCACCGATCATCGTCCAGTCCGGCGGAGCATGGCCCGCCTGCTCGCCGCCTCGCTCATGCTGACGCTGGCGAGCGCCTGCGCCCGGCAAGCGGGTTGGCACGATACCGTCGTCACCGGCCTGCCGGCGCTGGCGTTCGACATGACGCGGGCCAATGACCGCAAGCCGGTGACGGCGGCCGATTATCGCGGCAAGGTCACCTTGCTCTATTTCGGCTACGCCAGTTGCCCGGACGTGTGCCCGATGACGCTCGCCAATGTCGGGCAGGTGCTGCGCCGGCTCGGCCGCGACGCCGGCTCGGTCCGCGTGCTGTTCGTGACGGTCGATCCGAATCGCGACACGCTGCCGGTGCTCCGGCAATATGTCGCGGCGTTCGGCCCGCAGGTCGATGGCCTGCGCGGCGACCCCGATGCGCTGGCCGCGCTCGCCCGACGATATCGTGTGGCCTATTCGGTGCGGCCGGGCCGGGATTATGAGGTGACGCACAGCTCCGGCATCTACGTCTTCGATCGCGGCGGCGCGGCGCGCCTGCTGGTCAGTTCGCTGTCGACGCAGAATGCGGACCTGGACAGCGCGGGCGCAGATCTGCGCCGGCTGGTCGAAAACGGCGACTGAGGCGCTTCAGCGCCCCGTCCAGCTCGATGCCGATATCCGGGCGCCGCCGCCCGGCGTCCTCTGCTTCTCCGCCTTCTCCTCGGCGCGGCGCAGCGCATCGAGCACGAGCAGCAGCGACGCGACGCTCATCATCGCCGGCGGAATCCAGATGATCAGCCCGCCATAGGCCTGATCGTCCAGCGCGCCGATGCCGGGATAGATGCGGCCGCACCACGCATAGAAGCCATAGAGATCGTGGCGCGACAGCGCGATGATCGCGCCGATCAGGATCTGGGGGAACATCACCCCGATGGCCAGCGCCGCGCGCATCCCGAAGGATATCCCGGCCCGCGCGCGATCACGCCGGTCGAGCACGACGCTCCAGAACAGCACGCCGTCGCCCACCATCGACCAGTTCATCACCAGATAGAGCCGGGGGTCGATCATCGCGCGAAAGTGGATCGCTGGCACCAGCCACAGCGCGATCAGGCCGACGAACAGGAACGCGGCGAGCAGCGGCTGGCGGACGATATGGAGGAAACGCAGCACCGGCGGCGCGAGCGCCAGCCGCCGCACCCGTTCCGGCATCCCGCGCAGGATCGTCGGCCACGGCCAGGCGAGCGCGATGAAGAACGGCCCCAGATGGTGCATCACCACATGCTGAAGCCGGTTCAGGAAGAACATGTGCTCGGCGAGATATTCGAACCGCGTCTGGAGCACGATGTAGATCGCGGCCATGCCGATCAGGAACGCCGCCGAGCGCCATCGCGACGGGCGCTCCGCCAGTTCGGTCGCGCGCAGCCCGCGCCAGTACCACCACAGCGGGAAAGTCGTGGCGAAGAACCACGAGAACGAGAAGTCCCACGGCGCGATCGCGGGAAGCGCGGCGGCGTGGAAGCGGCACAGCCACCACAAGACCATGCTCGCCGCCGCCAGCGCGAGCGCCGCGCGCACGTCCGTCGACGCGAGCAACTCCGGGGAAAGCGGACCGGATCGGCCACGGATATCTGTCATGACGGGCGACTCGACCTGCCTCTCGGCGCTTTTGCTAGACCTTCGGAAGTCCATGACCAAGCGGCGAAAGATGACGGGATTTTCATTGGACCGTCATATTCGCGCGGCCTAGGGGCTAGGGCCATGACTCTTCCCGGCCCCCTCTTCTTCGTGGCGGGCGGCGTGCCGATCCTGCTGGTCGCCCTGATCTATCTGCGGGGCTTGCGGCGGCGCGCGGCAAGCCACCGGCGGGCCGATATGCTGCGTCACTACGCCTTCGCGGCGGGGCTGGCGATGCTGTTCCTGTCGCTGCAATGGCCGTTCGCGGAATGGGCGCACGAATTGTTCTACGTGCATCAGATCAGCATCATCGTGGCGCGGATCGCCACGCCGATCCTGATCGCGATGGCGCGGCCCGCCGGCACGCTGGTCGCCGGCCTCCCGCAATCGCTGCGGCGGCGCGTCCTGCGGCCGGCGCTGCTCGCCCCCGCCACGCGGCGAGCATGGCCGATCCTCTCCCATCCGGCCATCGCCCTGCTGCTCTATGTCGGCACCTTCTATCTCTGGGAGCTTCCCGCCCTCCAGTCCGCCGCCCTGGACAACGCCGCGATCGGGCTGGCGATGCATCTCAGCCTGCTGCTCAGCGGCCTGCTGTTCTGGAGCCGGATCGCCGGGCGCAGGCCGGCGCCATTGGGCGTGAGCCACGGCGAGCGGCTGATGATGATCTGGCTGGCGATCCTCGCGCAGATCCTCCTCGGCGCCTATCTCACGGTCAAGAGCAATGTGCTGTATCCGGCCTATGCCGCGACCGAGCAGTTGGCGATGATCGCGCCGATCGTCGACGAGCAGCGCGGCGGTTTCATGATCTGGGTGCCGAGCGCGCTGCTCTCGCTGCTCGCGATGATCGTGGTGATCGACATGTGGGGCCGCCACGAGACGCGGATGGACCTGAAGCGTACGCAATGGTCGCCGTCCAATTCCGCGATCCTGCTCTATCCGCAGACCGGGCGAGCGCTGCGCGCGATGGCCGAGCCGAAGAACAAGCGGATGGCGATCGGACTCGCCAGCTTCGCGCTGCTGATCTTCGCCGCCGTATGCGGCGTCGTCACCGGCGCCTATCGCGTCAACCGGCGCGAGAACTTGCGGCTGTACATGCTGTCCCGCTGCGCCGACCCGCATTGCTGAGCGGCCTGGCGCAACAGCCGACACCTGTCGCTTCGTGCCGCAGCTACTCGACGTCCGGCGGCCAGCGAAAACGAGCTGGCGCGCATCCGCTACGGATCGCCAGGCGGCTGGCCCGCGCGCGAGGCTGCGCTGATCCGCGCGTGGACGATATTGTCGCCGACCATTTCGTCAACGACGCGAACCGGGCTGCGCTCGCCCGGCATGTCACCGAGCGGCAGATGATGGATGTCGTCTTCACGCGAGTGAATATGTGATGGTCTCGATCATGCTCAATTCGTTCGGCGTGCAGGTCGAAGCGGAATCCATGAGATGAGCGAGCGCTGCCGCGCGCGTGACTGGCAACGGGCGGCAACGGCATCGACGGGACGGGTGCGCCGCCGATGGCAGCTCCGTCATCATCCGCAACGCCTCTCTCCCTCCCGATCGTTTCGGGCGCGACCTTGCTCCATTAGCGCCAGCGTCACCCCGTTGGTCCAGCCGAAGCCGGTGACCGGTGCATATTCGCCGCCGCCGCCGCCGCGGCATGTCTCCACGTCATATTTCTCGAACAGCAGCCCGGTTTCGCGATAGGTCGCCTCGACCATCGCGACCCAGCGGCCGGCGACGTCCGCCGCCAGTGCGTCGCAGCCATAGGCGCGCAGCCCCTCCACCGCGATCCATTGCAGCGGCGCCCAGCCGTTCGGCGCATCCCATTGCTGCCCGGAATGGACCGCCGTCGCCAGCAGCCCGCCGGGCCGCAGCAGGCCCGCGAGCGACTCCGCCGTCCGACGCGCGCGATCCGGCCGCGCGACGCCGCAGAACAGGGGAAAAGCGCTCGCGCCGGTCAGCCGTTCGTCGACCCGGCCACGGGCCAGATCGTGATCGGCGTAATAGCCCCGCGCATCGTTCCACAGGTGCTTCTCGATCGCGGCGCCGCGCGCCGCCGCGCGGGCGGCGAACAGCGCCGCCGTTTGCGCCTCGCCCAGTTCGTCCGCCGCTGTCGCGATCGCGCGCTCCAGCCCGTGCAGCAGGCTGTTGAGGTCGATCGGCAGCAGGCTGGTGGTGCGGATCGAGGCGAGGTCGGCCGGATCGTCCAGCCAGCGCGAGCTGAAATCCCAGCCGCTCTCCGCTCCGGCGCGCAACTCGCGCCACAAGGCGCTCGCGTTGCGTCCCGGATTGGCTTCGGCCAGCGCGACGTCCTCGCGCCAGGATTCGTCGCGCGGCGCGGGGCGGTCGTCCCAATAGCGGTTGAGCAGGTTGCCGTCGGGGAGCCGCGCCACGCGGCGATGCGCGTCGCCGGGGGCCAGATTCTCCTCCCCCGCCATCCAGAAGCGATGCTCGATCCGCATCCATTCCAGCCGCCCGCGCCGCGCCGCCGCCGATCCGTCCCGCGACAAGGCCGCCATCAGGTAGAAGACCGGCGGATGCGAGCGCGACAGATAATAGCTGCGCGTGCCGTTCGGGATATGGCCGTAGCTGTCGAGCAGATCGCCGAACACCGCGATCATGTCCTCAACCAGATCCTGCCGCCCCGAACGGACGAGGCCGAGCATCGTGAAATAGCTGTCCCAGTAATAAAGCTCGCGGAAGCGTCCGCCGGGCACGACATGGCGCCGCGCCACCGCCAGCGCCGATTCCCCTTCGCGCGTTACCAGCGGCGGCCGGGTCAGCCACGGCCACAGCCGCGCGATATGGTCGGCCAGTTCCTCCATGCCAGCGGAGAGTTCTCCTCGCTCCGGCGGCAATTCGAAATTGGCGACGACGAACGTCCTGAGCGCGGTGGCATCGCGAACCGGCGCGGCGAGCCAGTCGGCAAGGATGGCGGCCGGCGCGCGGCGCGGCACGGCGTCGGCGAACGTCTTGGAATCGGCATGGAGACGCGCGCGCTGCACCGCCTCGAACAATGGGCCGAACAGCGCCGAGGGCGGCGGGGCGAGCGTCATGCCGCCACCTCGCGCGCCTGCCGTCGCCGGATGACGGGCAGGATCGCGCCGATCAGCGCGAGCGGCAGCAGCAGGATGTAGAAGACATATCGGCCCGGCGCGTGCTGGAACATCAGGCTGACGATCAGCGAGCCGAGCGTCCCGCCGAGCGCGGAGAAGATCACGATCAGCCCCATCAGCGCCGCCTGCCGCCCTTGTGCGAGGCCGCTCAGCGCGACGGAACAGATCGTGGGATAGATCGGCGCGAGCATCACCCCGATCAGCGGAAAGAGGAAGGCGGCGGGCGGCGCATCCGCCCATCCTCGCGCCGCGCTGGCGTCCACGCCGCGTGCCAGCGGCAGGGCGACCGCCATCAGCGCCGCCGCCCCCGTCACACAGCCGAGCAGCACCGCCAGCCAGCCGAACCGGCGGAACAGCGGCGCGGACGCGAACCGCCCGAATGCGAGCGCGCCGACATAGATGCTGGACATCTCCACGCTCATCGCGGGCGGCAGGCGCAGCACCTCGTTGTTGAAGGTCGGCAGCCAGCTCCCCACCCCCTGCTCGATCAGCACGTAGAGGAATAGCGCCGCGAGCACGGCGATCGTGACCGGCAGCGCGGCCAGCGTCGCCATCTGCCGCCAGCCGGCGCGCGCGGCCTCCGGCGCGGTCGCCCCGCGCTCGTCGAGCGGCACCGCCAGCCACGCCAGCGCGACCAGTGCGAAGCCCGCCGCCAGCACGCGATAGACGCCCAGCCACGACCCGCCGTCCGCATCGCGCGCTACGAACGCGCCGAACAGCCACACGCCGGCCAGCAGCCCGATCATGAACACGCCCTCGATCTGCCCGGTGACGGCGGCATGATCGTCCGCGTCGCGCGCGACGAGACCGATCGCCGCATAGGTCGCCACCTTCGCCGCGCCGAACGACAGCCCGGTCGCCACGAACAGCAATTGCATCGCGGCGAAGGCATTGGCGAAGGATGCCGCCACGCAGGCCAGCGCCATCGCGGCCATCACCGCCATCAGCGTGCGGCGATAGCCGAAGGCGGGGATGCGCGTCGCCAGCAGGAAGCTTGCCGCGACCACCGACAGGTCCTTGCACGCCTCCAGCGTCGATCCCATCGGCTTGGTCGCGTCGAAATGGCGGATCGATTGCAGGATCACCACCCCGACGCTGTTCATCAGGATGCCGAGCAACGCATATCCCAGCGCCAGCGCAATGATGGTGCGCGTCCGCATCAGCGCGGGCGGCGCCCCAGATGGCGATCGAAGAAGCGCGCGATCGTCGCGAACGCCTCGGTCGATTCCGGCATGTCGGGCCAGACGAAGAAGGCGTGCGGCAGGCCGTCGAACACTTGCAGCTCGCTTTCCATCCCGGCGGCGGCAAGGCGGCGATGCGCCAGCGTCAGCGCGCTGACCGCGAAATCACGCCCGCCCGCCAGCAGCAGCGTCGGCGGCATCGCCCTGATCTCGTCCGCCGAGGTCAGCGGATAGGCGAGCGGGTCGCTCGCCGGCACGCCCGCCATGTACGAAACCGGCAGCACCGGGGGCAGCGCGGGCGCGGGCAGCGCCGCGCCGCCGGTGATCGGCCCCGCGAGATACGGGCTGTCCCCCGAAAACGGCGCGCCGGTGCCGCAGAAGGTGCCGAGCGCGCCGGGGCGCGGCAATCCCTTCGAGGCGATCCACGCGGTCGCCTGCGCGGTGATCACCCCGCCGGCCGAACAGCCGTAGATGCCGATATTCTCCGCCCGATAGCTTCTGAGCAGTTCGCGATAGACCGCCGTCACGTCCTCCGACGCCGCCGGGTAGCGATGCTCGGGCGCGAGCCGGTAATCGACCGTCACCACCTTAACCCGCATCGTCGCGGCGATCGGGATCGCCTCGACCAGCGCGCCGCTCCCCGCGCCCCACATGAAGCCGCCGCCGTGCACGTTGATCAGCACGCGCTGCGCGTTGCCCGGCGCGATGCCGGCCTTCGGCTCGACCACGTCGACCGCCACGCCGCCCATCGTCATATGCGTCTCGCGCGTCGCGAAATGGCGGCGCATCTCCGCCAGCCGGTCATCATTGTATTTCTGGTAGAAGGCGCGCTGCTTCGCGACGTCGCCCTCGATCGCGGGCGGTGCGGTGGCGGCCTTCATCCGCTCCAGCACCTTCAGCGCCTCCGGGCTGAGCTGGTTCGACATCGGCAGGTTGAACGCCGGCACGGCGATCTGCACCGCCGCCGGCACGGCGATCTGCACCGCCGCCGGCGCGGCGAGCGAAAACGCGGCCAGCGCCGCGAGCGATCGGTTCATTTCCTTCCCTCCAGTCGCGCCGACAGGAAGCGGGCCATGGCGGCCATCGCCTCGTCGCTCTCGGGCGCGTCGATATAAGCCCAGAAGGCGTGCGGCAGGCCGTCGAACACCACCAGCCGCGCATCGACCCCGGCGGCGTCGAGCTTGCGGCAGAAGCCGGCGGTCGCGCTCAGCAGGAAATCGCGCGTGCTGGCGACGCACAGCGTCGCCGGCCAGCCCTTGAGGTCGCCGCGCGCGGGGGACAGCCCCGGCGTGGCCGGATCGGTGCCGCCGAGATAGGCGCTCGTGACCGCGGCGAGCGCCGCCGGGTTCGCGAACAGCGAAACGCTGTCTCCCGTCGCGCCGAAATCGGCGGTGCCGGAGAAGAAGCCCAGCGCCGCCGGTTGCGGCAGATGCGCCGCGCGCAGCCGCGCGACCAGTTCGGCGGAGAGGATCGCGCCGGCCGACGTGCCGTAAACCCCGATCCGCCCGCCCGGCGCCTGTTTCAGCAGCGCGCGATACACCGCCAGCGCATCGTCCAGCGCCGCCGGAAAGGGATGTTCCGGGGCGAGCCGGTAGCGCACCGCCACCACGCGATAGCCGGTCAGCGCGGCGATCGCGACATTCTCGGTGATCGAGCCGGCATCGGTGACGAAGCCGCCGCCGTGCAGGTTCATCAGCACCGCGCCGCCTTTCGCCTTGCCCGGCGGCGAGAAGATCCGCACCGGCACGCCGGCGACGACATCCTCCTTCATCGTCACGCGATAGCGCGCGAGGCGGCGGCCGCCGAGATCGCGCTGCACCACGTCGATGGGCGCGCGCTGCGCCTCGGGCGTCGGGCCCGCCGGCGGGCGTGCCGCCTCGGCCGCCAGCGCCGCTCTGGCCCCGGGCGAGACGGTGTCGGACCACAGGCGGAGTTGCTGCGCGTCGGCGGCGCCCGCGACCAGCGCGATCCCGGCGAGGAGCGTCGCCGCGCGGCGCATCATGCCCGCGCCGTCCCGCCCGCGCGGGCGATCCGGCTCAACACCCGCGCGCTGGGCTTGGGCGTGCGCTTGAAGGTCGTGCGATCGACCGCGACCAGCCCGAACTTGGGGCCATAGCCCCTGATCCACTCGAAATTGTCGAGCAGCGACCAGTGGATATAGCCGAGCACGGGCACCCCGTCGCGCATCGCCGCCTCGACCGAGGCGACCGCTTCCGGGATGAAGCGCGCGCGATCGGCATCGTCGCTCGCCTCGATGCCGTTCTCCGTGACCATCACCGGCTTGCCGGTCGCCTTGTGCGCATAGCGGACGGCGTTGCCGACGGCGGCCGGGAACCATTCCGCGCCGTTCGCGCGGCGCGGCGTGCCCGGCGGCGGCGGAACCTCGCGCTCGCGGCCGATATAGCGGCGCTCATAGGTCTGGACGCCGACGAAATCGTCCTTGTCCATCACCGCGAAGAACGGGCCGTAGACGGCGGCGCGCTTGCGCTCGATCGCGCTGTCCGCGCCGACCGCCACGTCGTCGGGCAGCGCGAGGCTCATGCCGATCGGCAGGTCGTCGCGCGCAGCACGGATCGCCTCCCGCGCCTTGACGTGCGCGGCGGTGATGCCCGGGATCATCGGCTCGGGATCGCCGCCGTTGAGCAGCGAGAAGCGGTCCGACCCGCTCGCCTTCGCCGCCGCCGCGACGCTCGCCGCCACCCGTGCGCGCACCGCCGCCGTGGGCGGGTTGAGCGACCACGGCTCGGCGAGCGGCCCGTTCGGCTCGTTGAAGGTCAGCGCATGGCTCATCCCCGCCGCCATCGCGCCCGCCACCTTGCCGCAATAGCGCGCGAACAGTTCCGGCGCATCCTGCTGGAGCCATCCGCCGGCCGCCGCGAACCAGCGCGGGCAGGTGAAATGGTTGAGCGTGACGACCGGCGCGATCCCCTGGTCGCGGCAATGATCGACCATGCGCGCATAATGATCGAGATAGGCCTGGCTGAACTGCCCCGGCGCCGGCTCGATCCGCGACCATTCGACCGAGAAGCGATAGCAGTTCAGCCCCAGCGCCTTCACCAGCGCGACATCCTCGCGCCAGCGGTTGAGGCTGTCGCACGCGTCGCCGGACGGCTCGACGAAGATGGTCGGCCTCACCTGCTCCAGCAGCCAGATATCGGCGTTGACGTTATTGCCCTCCACCTGATGCCCGGCGGTCGCCGCGCCCCACAGGAAGCCGGATTTCGCCGCCGCCCTCGCGGGAAGCGCCGCCGCCGCCGCGCCGCCGGCCAGAGCGCCGATCGCGCCGCGCCGGTCGATCATCGTCATGTCAGTATCTCCCGTCCGCCGGCCGCTGCCCGGTCTCGACCCAGCGGCGCAAGGTGATCCACAGCACGCCCATCTGGCGCGGCGTGAACGCGCAATGACCCCAGCCGGTCAGGCCGGTGGTGGGGATCTCCTTCTGCTGCGACGGCGCCCAGATCTGGAACAGCCGCGCGCCGTTGCCCGCCGCCTCGACACGCGCGCGCAGCATCCGCGCCTGATCGGCGAACACCAGCCCGTCATGCGGGTTGTGCACCGCGATCAGCGGGGTGCGGAAGCGGCCGGTGGGGCGATACCATTGGTCGGCGAAGGCGACCGCCGCCGGATCGGCGTCGTTGCGCTGGATGTCGCGATTGAGCGCCTGCGTCTCCGCGGCGTTCAGCAACGGGCTGGCATAGGCCTTGTTCCGGTTGCCATAGACGAGGCCGCCGAAGCTCGCCTTCATGTCGTCCATCCCGACCATCGCGGTCATGATCGGAAAGGCGACGCTCATCGGATCGGCATCGGCGTCGGCGACGCTGGCGATGCGCGCGACCATCTTCGCCTCCGGCCCTTGCGGATCAGCGCGCGCCGCCTTGAACAGCCGGGCGATCGGCGACGCCACCCGTTTTATCTGCATCATCAGCCACGCCGGCTGCGCGAAGCCCAGCCCGGTCGGCGGGGTGGACGATATGCCGTCGCTGGTGATGTCCTTGTCGCCGGGCAGCGCGTAATCGGTTCCCCTCGTGAAATAATTGTAGCTCGCGCGCAGATCGACGAGGTGGCCGATCTCCTCCTCCCAGCCGCCCGTCACCCCGCACGCCGCCAGCGCGCCGGAAAAGGCGGCCGGATATTTCTCGATCAGCGCCAGCGTGATGTTCCCGCCCATCGATCCGCCGCCGATATAGAAGCGGGTCGCGCCCAGCTTCGCGAACCAGTCGCGCAGCCGCATCGTGTTGAGGACGGCGCTCCTCACCGCCATCCCCGACTTGTCATAGGCGCTTTCCCCCACCGCGAAGCCGTCGCGATAGGCGGCGGGGAACAGGCCGAGGGTGGGATCGCTGACCACCGGGTCGGCCGGCACCCGGATCGGCGTGCCCGGCGTCGAATAGCCGTTGGCGAACAGCAGCACTTCGCCGTTCCACGTCGCGGGCACGGCGATGGCGAAGCCGCGCCCGGCGAGCTTGCCCCGCACGCTCATCCCGCCATCGGCGCGGCCGTTGGTGTCGAGGTCGGTCGCCCCGGCCTGCCGCATCCGCTCGACCAGCCGCTGCTGCGCGCCGTCGATCGCCCGCCGCTCAGGCGAGGAACCGCACGAGGCGAGCAGCAGCAGCGCCAGCGGCACGATCGCGCGGCGCACCCGGCGCATCAGAAACGATACCTCAGTTCGAACCCATATTGCGCCGGCTCGCCGTAGATCGAATTGGAGAAGCCGGTGTTGTTGTAGCCCGTATTGGCCGTGACGCGATATTTCGTGCCGGTGACGTTCGTGCCGTAGAAGGCGAGGTCGAGCGGCGCGCCGCGCACGTTGTTCCATTCCAGCCGCAGGTTGAGCAGGCCATAGGGCGCCTGTGTGTCGAACGGCTGCGGATCGGACGCCACCCGCTCGCGCGACTGCCACGAATAGGTCGCGCGCAGCGCCATGTCGCCCGCCGCCGCCGCGATCGGCAGCGCGAGCCGCCCGTCGAGGCTGAACTTGTGCCGCGCGACGAAGGTGAACGGCGTGCTCGCAAGGTTCATCGAGGGCTGCGCGGCGGTCAGCGCGGAGGGGATCGCCGGGATCGCGATCGTCGTATAATCGAGATATTTCGCGTCGTTATACGAATAGGTGCCGCTCAGCGTCAGCGCGCGGAACGGCTGGAGCACGCCTTCGAACTCCAGACCCATCACGCGCGCCTTCTGCGCATTGGCGAGGATGTCCGCGCCGGCGATCGCCGCGCGCTGGATCACCTGGATATTGTTGAACCAGGTGTAGAAGGCGGCGATGTTGGTGCGCGCCTTCATCCCGCCGATCGTCCAGTCGCGCTTCAGCCCGACCTCGGCGTCGGTCACGCGCTCCGGCTTCACGATCGCCAGCGGATAATCGTCGCCGAGGAACAAGGTGACGATCGGGTTGTTCGCGCCCGACTTATAGCCGCGCCGCGAGACGGCATAGACGAGCGTGGAGGGATCGGCCTGCCAGTCCAGCCCGACCTGCCAGGTCGGCCCGTTGCTCTTGCCGCTGAAGGTCGGCCTGGTGCAATTCGGATAATAAAGCGTGGGGAAACCGCCCGCCGCGACCGCCTTGTAAGCGTCATAGACGCACAGGTTGGCGTTGAGGCCGATCACCTGCGCCGCCTGATCCTGCGTGATCACGCCCAGCGCGGCCAGTTGGTTGAACACCTGATAGCTGGCGGGGTCCTGATAGGCCATGATGTTGCCGCCGAACGAATCCCACGTCCAGCGGAAGCCGGCGGTGGCGGTCAGCGTCGGCGTGATCTTGTATTGCGCCTGCGCATAGGCCGCCTTGCTGCGCGACCATACCGAGGCATAGGGCTGGACGCTCAGCGCCGGCAGCAGCGGACCATCGACGCCGAGAGCAGCCTGCAGCGCCGGTGGGAGGACGACCGGGCCGCCGCCGAGGATGCCCAGCGCCTGCAACGGGTTGCGCGTCAGGAAGGTCAGCGGCTCCGACTGCGGGCTTTTCTGGTCGAGGAAGAAGCCGCCCGCCTGCAAGCGGAAGGTGCCGTCGTCGTAGCGGACCTGCAATTCCTCCGTGATCGTGCGCAGGTTGTTGTTGTAGCTGCCGGGGAAGGCGCCGAGCAGGTCGGCGATCGGCAGCGGGGTGGAATCGCGGTCGGTCGCGCTGGTCGAGCGGTCGCGGGCGTAGCTGAAGATGTTCTTGATCGTCAGCGTCTGCGTCGGCTGCCATTGCGTGTTGTTGAGGATCAGCAGGCTCTTCGCCTTCTCGAACGTCGGCGTGCTGAGCGCCGTCTTGTATGGCCCGCGCGCCTGCTGCGCCGCGAGATAGGGCGCGAGCAGGTCGGCATAGGGGCTGCCCGGTCGCACCGCGAGCAGCACGCTGCCGCCGCCATGCTCGTCCACGTCGATGTAATTGACCGCCGTATAGCTGCTGATCGTGTCGGTCGGGTTGAACTGGATGCCCAGCCGCAGCGAGTAATTGTTGCGGTTGAGGTAGTCGCGCCCGGTGACGACATCCTTCACATAGCCGTCGCGCTTGTCGAACTGGCCGGCGACGCGGATCGCCAGCACGTTGTCGATGATCGGCACGTTGAGCGCGCCCTCGGCGCTGCGCCGGCGGAGGCTGCCGAGCGTGCCCCGCACATAGCCCTCGATCGTGTTCATCTTCGGCCGCGCCGGCTCCAGCAGCACCGCGCCGCCGGTGGTGTTGCGGCCGAACAATGTGCCCTGCGGTCCCTTCAGCACCTGAAGCGAGGCGAGGTCGAAGAAATTGCCCGGCCCGCTGGCGGAGGTCGGCACCTCGGCGAAATAGGCCACCACGCCGGGGCCGCTGCCCGATCCCTGGCTTTCGGTGCCCCCCATGCCGCGGATCGTATAGGTTTCCTGGTTGCGCGCGACGTCGCCCAGCACGGTCAGCGAAGGGGTGAAATTCTGAAGGTCGGTGCCGTTGCTGATCGCCTTCTCGCGGATCGTGTCCTGCGTGAAGGCGGTGATCGCGACAGGCACTTTCTGTGCCCTCTCCTCGGTGCGCCGGGCGGTGACCACCACGTCGCCCAGGCCGGAATCGGCGGGCGCCGCCTGCTGCGCGCCCTCGCCCTCCTGCGCCAGCGCCAGCGCCGGAACCGCGACGAGAAGCGCGAACGCCGAGGCACTCGCGGACAGGCCATAAGACAATTTGCGAATCGCGCGCATCGAGCACCTCCCCGTTACCAGCGGGCATGTTTCCCGCTTCGACACGGGTTGGCTATCACTTGCTGAAATCGGTTTCAAGATTTGTTTCTATCGGCTCGCTTTGGCGATTGCGCGCGGGCGGCGCGTCCCATAGTTTCCGGCTCCGATGCCCAGCGACGTTTCAGACAGACCTTCCTCCCCACGCCGCGCGCGGCCCACGATGGCGGACATCGCGCGCGCCGCGAACGTATCGAAGCCCACCGTCTCGCGTGTGTTCAACAACAGCCCGCTGGTGAACGCCGAAACCCGCGAGCGCGTGCTGGAGGCCGCGCGCGCGCAGGGCTATGTCGTCAACCGCAACGCGCAACGCCTGCGGCAGGAGCGCGCCAACACCGTCGCCGTCGTGCTCGACTTCGGCTCGCACCGCCACGGCGCGATCGGCGACCCCTTCATTTTTGAGTTGCTAGCGGGAGTCTCGGAAGCGCTGTCGGTGCGGGAGATCGACCTGCTCCTCTCCCCGGTCGGGCTGGATCGGGTGGATGGGTTCGTCGAGTTGCATCGCTCGCGTGGCGCGGACGGCTTCATCGTGCTGGGCCAGGGCGCGCGCGAGTGGATGCTGTGCGACGTGGCGCGGCGCGGCATCCCGATCGTCGTATGGGGCGCGGTGCATCAGGTTTCCGATTATTGCGCGGTCGGCAGCGACAATTTCCTCGGCGGTCGGCTCGCCGGCGAGCATTTCCTGAAGATGGATCGCCGCCGCTGGCTGTTCGTCGGCGATCCGGCGCATGAGGAATTGCGCCTGCGCTACGATGGTCTGGCAGAGATCGCAGCCACGCATCCCGAAGTGCGGGTCGAGCAGCTGGTGACGGATTCGCTCGCCTTCGCCTCGATCCAGGAGGCGGCCGGGCAATATATCGGGCGCGGCGAGTTGCCGGATGCGGTCTTCGCCTTTTCCGACACCGCCGCGATGGCGATCATCGGCGCTTTCTCACGCCACGGCCATCTCACGCCGCGCGATTATTCGCTGGTCGGCTACAACAACATCCCGCCCGCCGCACATTTCACCCCCGCGATCACCACGATCGAGCAGCCCACCGCCGTAGCGGGCGCCATGCTCGTCGAGAAGCTGATGCAGCTTCTCGACGGCCACCGCCCGAAATCGGCGATGTTGCCTACCCGGTTGATCGCGCGCACCACTTAAATGGCTGGTTTCGGCGTTTGATGGTGTCAAGCGTCACGGCGGCAATCACGAGACAGTCGCCGGGTGGAAAATCAAGGATTTGGCAACTGGCCCCAGCGATATTTATCGACGGCGTTCATTATCGAGGAGAAGCGAACATCGTCGCCTTTCATCAACGCTGGCCGGCGTTGACGGCTCAGACCGACATGTCGGTCGAATTACCGTCGCCGACCTGAGCGTGTTGTGAATTTAGAAAGCACGCGTCAACCCGGCCTCAGTTGCCAATCGTGAATAATCGTAGAGTTGTAAACTTGATGCGTTCCGCTCGTAGGTTACGCGCACATACGGCGCGAAGGTTCCGACCTTTAGGTTGCGGAAGGTTGCACCCGCACGCCCGGTGACAAGCCATTCCCGCCGCCGATCGCCAAACAGAAACAACGCTGCGTCTCCTTCCGTTCGACGTAACCCGCCCGAAAGAAACAGAGTCGTTTTACCGATCTCGCGCCAACCCAAGCCAGTAACCCCTCCCGCCCATGTCGCATAACCGGAATCTCGGGCCGACTGCCGCGTCACGGAAAGACTGATGCTGCCCCCCACCCGTGATGACACCGCTCGCTCGATCGAAATGCCCAGATCCGCGATCGTCCCGTCTTGGAGATCGTTTTGCAGATAATCAGCGCGGCTGACGCTGGCGGTGATGATAAGTTGCGCACGCTTTCCAACAACATGCAGCCAGTCGAGCGCCGCAGCATCGGTTCGCGCGTAAAGTTTGTTGCCATACCATCGCCACGTCCGTCCCAACGATGGGCTGAAGCGGTCCTGCTGGCGCCGCCATTCCACACCGACGAGAGCGGACGCTGAGATATCGTCGAATTCGGACTGGCGGTACAGGTTCGCCAATCCCGCAGCGCGCGGAACCAACGCGATCGAGTCCGAAAGCGGGACACGGGCGTAAATCTGGCCGGCGGCATGCAGTCCCATCTCGGATTTAGCGCGTGCGTCATCGGACAAGGTGACCGGCGCGATAATCGTATCCAGCAAGCGCGCTTGCGTTGCGCGGTTAATGTTCGAATCGGGTGCCAGCGCGACTTCGAATGATCCACCCACCCGCTTGCGTGATCGCAGGATCTGGTCGAATTGACCAACCGTCGCAGCGACATCCGACGGCAGACCACTAGCCTGAACTTGTCTCAGTTCGCGTCGAGCAGCCCTTTCATCGCCGATCGCTGCGAGCATACGCGCCAACTCCAGCCGCGCGCGGGCGGCATCGGGCTTCTCATCGAGCACGCTGCGAAAAGCGACGGCTGCCTCCCGATAACGCCGTGCGTTTGCGAGCATCATGCCCTTGCGAAAGCGCGCCTCCGCCCGGATATCAGGGTTAGGATCATGCATCAGCGCGTCATAGAAGCCGATCGCATCATCGATCCGGTTTGCGGCACGCGCACGATCCGCGAGCGAAAACATCTCGACCACCGACAGATTTTCCATCCGTGTCGCCGCCGTGGTCTGCTCCTGTGCAGGGGCGGTCAACGCCAGCGCGATCGCGGCAATCACTGTCGTTTGGCAGCCACGACGCCGGATATCCCGATATTGCCCGCCGGCCCACCGGCAGGGGTCAAAACGTAAAACGGACCGGCGATCTCATCTCCGTCGGGTCCGTAAAACCGAGTGGTGAGTTGACCAATCGCCTGCCCGTTGCGCAATATATCCGCGACGGTTCCGGCACTGTAGCCACCGATCTTGCCAGCGAAGTCGAAACTGCCGAAATCGATAGCGCTACCGTCACCTCTGGCGGTGCCGGAAATAGTCATCCCGCCTGTATAACTCTGGCTTGTGAAGTTCACGTCAAACCGTGACGAGCCGTGAACGTCATAGCGTCCGCCGGTCCCGTTTATCGCGTTTCCGTAGGCGACGCCTTCGTAATGACCTGAACCCGTTTTTCCGGTGAGCAGGCGCGCGGGGGTATCCAGTCCATAGGTAAAAAATTGATCATTGGGCTGGTTGTTGCCATATGATCCACTGGACGACCAGTGACCAAAGCTGGCGTAGGTCAGTGCAAGTTCACTGTTGCCGGCGCCGGGCTTAAAAAGCTCCAGCACCACATCCTCACTACCGATCGTACCGGTGAACGTCTTACGATAGGTGATAAAGTTCGGATTAGTGCTCGCCACTTTGTCGTTGATAGTGAACTGCCCGCCATAAAGGTCGGAGGTAGGCGGCGATGCGGTAAAGGTTTCGGCATTCTGCCAGTTCAACTGGCCGACCAAGTTACCGCCATATTGGGTATAGAAAAGCTGTTGCTGTGTCATGTTGGTAAGGGTCAGGTTTACCGGTTTGGCACTGCTGTCACGCTGCCCTGTGAATGACCCCACCGCGGTCAAACCATCAGCTCCCTGCCCATTGAAGCTCGCGCCCAGTTCCTCCGCCGATGGCCCGTAGAACCTCCCGCTCAGGCTACCCCCAGCGCTGCCGAGCATACTTTCATATAAGGCACTGCCGGAGAAGGTGCCGTTAGAGGACAGGTGCCCGCCGGCGAGGAGGTCGATCCCGCCCCCGCTCGTGGAGCTTCCGGACACCAGGCCCGTTTCGGTCGTGTAAGCCTGAGCCGTAAAAATCGCGGCGCCGAAATCGACGCTAAATTGCCCATGCCCTTGAAACGAGATTGGCTCGGACCCCGGTTTCGACGCAAAACCAAAGGCATCGATACCGAATACACCGATGCCGGTTCGCGGGACAGCCGCCGCCGCAGTCGGCAAGCCATAAGTAAAAGCCGTGTAATTGGTATCCTGCCGAGTATCGGCTAGAACGTTTCGCTGCCAATATCCCAAACCGACATATTGCGTCGCCTGCGTGCCGGTATAGGGGATTTTCACCAACGTCAGATAATCGCGATTGGTGCCATCGGACTTCTGGTAAAGCGTTTGGCCCGGGTCATTGCTCTTGATGTCGGCCTGCCCGAATGTCTGGCTGCGGCTATCCACGGCCACCGTATAACTCTGGTTTTTTGCATCATAGCTGATGGTCAATGTGCTTACAGCGGTATCGCCTGAGATTCCGGTCTTCGTCGTGAGGTCCAGCGCGACAGCGGCGGTCGTCGCGTCATTGACGAAGGATTGACTGTATTGGAGATTGGTGAGCGTGCTGTTTGTTGCTGCGGGCGGATTGACCGGCGTGCTCCCGGCGCTGGAGGTGCCGCCCCCTCCTCCGCATCCCGCAAGCGACAAGAAAGCCGTCGCACTCAGGAGCGTCGTGAATTTCCGCATTATCTTCCCCCTTTGCCAAGCAATCGACCGAGCTACACTGCACTTCCCCGATGCAACGCAACTCGCTCCTATCGAGCCATGACCCGACGACATGCTGACTCGTCTCCTCCCCCATCTTCAATGACTTGACAAGTGGCTGGACCAGCAAAATCTCTCGGCAAAATCTTGGCGTTAAGCGATCACGGATTCACCGTGATCCGAACCGAAGGGGTGGACCGACTACCGATGGACCGCTTTCGAATTTTCGGTGATTCTACAGTTATCCACATCTTCCAAGTCCGACGATTCCGCCGCGGGATATCTTGAACTGGAACGCGAACCCGAAGATCGCGATCAAAGAGTCGAGCCTTAGGATTATCGACCGCAAACGGATCGACGCCTGCCGGCGTGTTTGAAACCATCGACGATCCGGATCGTTCGTCCGGTCGTGCGCAATTCCTGCCAATCTCCGGGTGAAAACGATCCATGTTTCATTGGACCCACGAAGCTCAGGTAAAGCTTGAGCGAAAACTTTTCGCGCAAGTCGCGGCAGCATCGTTCCCGTGCGTGGGAGCGAAATCTGCGCTCGCGCATGGTCGCCTTACCGTTCTGGCCTGCGACCGTATCGACAGCGCGTGGGATGACCTGAGGATTCATGAAGGGTTGCTGCGGTTCGCCCAGGACTATCGCGCCGATCCCGTTATCTTCCAAAGTTATGCCGTGGTCTTCGACGGCCCCACGGACCTGACCGAGCGGGAGTTCGAGGCAGCGTTGTGGGCGCGCGTGCAATCGCTCAGCGACAAGGACGTATGGCGCGGTCAGGAATATGACGCACGCGTAAGCGCAGATCCCGTGAACCCGCATTTCTCGCTAAGCTTTGGCGGGGAGGCATTCTTTATCGTCGGGCTGAACCCGAACGCCAGTCGCCCGGCGCGCCGTTTCGAACACCCCGCACTGGTGTTCAACCTGCACGACCAATTCGAGCGCCTGCGCGACGCCGACAAATATGAAGGGTTGCGTAAGAAGATACTCGTCCGCGACGAGCGGCTCGCCGGCTCCATCAACCCGATGCTCGCCCGCCACGGAGAGGCAAGCGAAGCGCGGCAATATTCGGGCCGGATAGTGGATCAAGACTGGCAAGCGCCGTTCGAATATCGCGGGAAGATCGAATGACCCCCGAGGTGCAGGTCATCCCCGAGCGCAGCGGCACCGCTTTCCGCCTCCCCCAAGGCGCCACGCTGACCGTGATCGATCCACGCGGCGAGCAGGTCGCCGATCTGCTCGCCTATAATGCCGAAGATACGGATGAGGTTATCTCTTCGGGACGCACGCTCGACTATGCCGAAACGATCAGGCTCACCGTGGGGCACAAACTCTACTCAAACCGCTCGCGCGTCATGCTGACGATCGTCGACGACAGCGTGGGATGCCACGATTTCCTGCTTACGCCTTGCTCGGTCGACACCTTCCTGCATTTCTACCCCGACCTGCCGCCGCATCGCGGATGCTTCGGCAACCTGGCGGAAGCATTGCAGCCTTATGGCATTGGCCCGGACCACATCCCGATCGCGTTCAATTGCTTCATGAATGTGCCCGTCGACGCAAATTCCGGCCGACTCAAGGTGTTGCCGCCGATCAGCAAGGCAGGCGATCATATCTCCTTCCGCGCGGAGATGGACCTGATCATCGGGCTGACCGCCTGCTCGGCGCCCGATTCCAATGGCGGCTCCTTCAAGCCGATTCATTACCGCATCGATGCACCGCTCCAATAAACAGACTGGTGCGATCGGGATGCATCCGCGGGGGAAAAGCGAAGGTCGTCGCCCGAGAGATGCGATGATAGGGACAGCAAGCTGGAGCATTGCGAGCCGCGACGCGGCAGCTTTTCCGGCAGAAGGCACGTCGCTGGAACGCTATTCCCGGATATTCGACGCGGTGGAAGTGAACTCCTCCTTCTATCGGGCGCATCGGCCCTCGACCTGGCAGAAATGGGCGGCAAGCACACCCGAATCGTTCCGCTTCTCGGTGAAGGTTCCGAGAACAATCACCCATCACGCGAAACTCATCGACGTCGATCCGCTGATCACCCGGTTCGCCGGCGAAGTGACAGAGCTGGGGAGCAAGCTGGCGGTATTACTGGTGCAATTGCCGCCAAGTCTCCGCTATGACGCCAGCGTCGCCAACCGATTCTTCACCAAGTTGCGGGAGGCGATCGATGCGGAAATCGCCTGCGAGCCGCGCAATGCGACATGGTTCACCGATGAAGCCGATGCGGCTCTCGATCGGCTTCAAATTGCGCGGGCCGGTGCCGATCCGGCGCCGGTAGCGGCAGCCGCCGCTCCCGGGGGATGGCGCGGCCTGACATACTGGCGCCTGCATGGATCGCCGGTAATGTATCACTCGATGTACAGCGCACAGGCGATCGCACTTTGCGCAGAGCGCCTTCGCGCGGAAACCGACCGCGGAATCACACCATGGTGCATATTCGACAACACCGCAGCGTTCGCCGCCACAGGCAACGCGCTGTCGCTAATGGAACTCCTGCATAGCGGGCCATCAGATCAAAATGAACACCAACGTCGCTAGCGCGCGCGGGATTCGCCTTGAGCAGCAGTACGTCTCCGTTCGAATGCAGTTTCGCCGCGTGCGGCTTCCCGTCGAAGCGCCTCGAATTGATCCGGCGTCATTTTCGGTATCGCTTCGACCAGCGCGACGATCTTTGCGATCTCCTCCGGCGAGGAGACTTCGCCCCATGCCGGCATACCGGTCATTTTAACGCCGTCATGGACCAGCGTGTAAAGCTCGACATGAGACCATCGCGCTGAAGCACCGACCAGATAGGGCGGCGTGGGGAGCATGGCGCTCGCCCATTGCGCCCGCGCGATGCCTGGACCGCCGTGACAGGCAATGCAGCGCTGCTCGTAAAGCCTCGGCGCCCGCGGCCGAACTCGCGCTTTCGACATGGATTCAACGGCGGGCGGACCCGGAATAGGATTTTTTGCAATTCCGCGCGGTCACTTCGCGCGCACCAGATAATATACGTTGAACCCCACGAAAATCACCAGCGCCAGCCCGGCGATGATAACGAAAATCGAGGCAAGCCCCTTGCCTATCCTGCGTCTTCCGGGATCGCGATGCTGATTCATTGAAACGCCTCGTGCGAAACACAATGCATGGGACGCCGGTTTTCTCCCAAAGGATTTATTTTGAAACATAGATTTATTTCCGCTGGCGACGCCGGAACGGAATGAACGCCGCAGCGGTTGCAAACCATCGAGGCAATCGGAGTCCGCACGCCATGCGCAGTTATTTCCTGGGCCTCGCGGCGGCGCGCTCGCCGGAACTGGTGAGATAGCCGAGCGGTAACCCGCTCATGCCCCCTGCCCGCCCGAATAACCGCCAGTCATGTGGCTATAGCAAGGCATCAAGAGCGATGCACCGACGCCCGTCCCGTCGGCGGTCCTCCTCGGCTCAGAAACGCACTATCTGGGTAAAATCCGGCCGTTGAACGCCAACGCACGTTATGCGCGCACATGCTCCACGACGTGGCAGGGTTACGACGAACACATCGGCCCCGACCTACGGTGTTCAGAACCTCTTCCGCAGCGAGATGAACGCTTGTCGCGGCGCGCCGACCAGCATCGACTGGAGCGTGCGGTTCGGATCGGTGAAAGCGAAGCCGTTCTGCCCTAGCGTGCCGACATATTTCTTGTCGAACAGGTTGGTGACGTTGCCCTGGATCTCCAGCCCGTCGAGCAGGCCACCGGTATCATGGAAGCGATAGCCCAGCGTCACGTCGACCAGCACCCGGCCCGGCGCGCTGGCGTCGTTGGTGTAGGTATAATAGCGCCGGCTCTGATAGTTGCCGCCGATCCGGGCGATGATCGCGCCATCGTCATACGAGAGACTCCCGTTGGCGAGATGCTTCGGCGTGTTGACCACTGCCTTGCCCGTGGTCGCATAGGTGACGTTGTTGCTGGTCACGTCGTCGTCATAGGTCGCGTCGGTGTAGGCATAGGAGCCGTAGAGCGAGAGGACGGGGGTGAAGCGATAGGTTCCCGCCAGTTCGACGCCGTTGGTGGTGACCGAGCCGACGTTCGACAGCACGCTCGGGCAGCCAACCACCGCCGCGCAATTCTGGATCGACAGCAGGCGGTTGCTGAACTTGACGTGATAGCCGGCGATCGACCCCTCGAAGTCAGGCAGGTGGAAGCGCAGGCCGCCTTCCAGCGTCCAGGAGGTTTCTGGCTTGATCGCATGCTGGATCGCCTGAAAACCGGCCTTGCTGGTCTGGAACGGCTCGATCGTGAAGGCGCGCATGTTCTCGGCGTAGCTGACGAAGCCCTCGATCGCGTCCGAGAAGCTGTAGTTCGCGCCGGCCTGCGGGATGAACATATCCTTCGACTGGAGCTTGCCGGTCGTGTCGCGCGCCGCGAGCGAGCCCTGGCTCGCCGGATCGAGCCTGTTGTCGATCTTGACGTTCAGCCCCTTGAAGCCGGCGCTGATCTTGAAGTCCGGCGTGACCTGCCAGGTATCCTGCACGAAATATTGATAGGTATCGATCGTATCGTCGTATTTATAATCGATGTAGAACGGGTTCTGCGGCCATTCGCGATTGTCGATGCTCGACACGTTGCCTGCCGCGAGCGGGAAATATTCGCGCGTCAGCACATAGCTGTTGTGCTCGTACCAGCCGCCGGCCTCGATCGTATGGTTCGCCACCTTGAAGGTCAGCGCGCCGGTCAGCCCGCCGCGATCGATATCGTAAGCGGTCGAGCGGATCGAGAGCGCCGCGCCGCCCGGTGTGCCGACATAAGGGGTCCACCATGTGCCGATGCCCTTGTTGTGGTGATAATAAGGGGTCAGGCGGATCGATACCGCGTCGCTGAACTTGTAATCGATATTCGCGCCGGCGAGGAAATCCTTACGCAGGCCATAGCCGTTGTAATAGGTATCGTCGGCGCAGATCGTCTGCGAATATCCGGGGTAGTTCGCGCAATATTTGCTGTAATATACCAGATCGGACTGAAGGTTCTTGGCGATCGCCAGCGCGGTGGGATAGTCGTTGCGGATGTAATCCCAGTCCCAGCCGTATTTTTTTATCAGGGCCAGGGACGTGTCCATGTAGTCGTCGTCCTTGAAATCCGAATAATTGGCGAAGGCGGTGATGCTGCCCTGCGCGCCGAGCGGGATCAGCAGCTTGCTGTTGATCGACCACGCCTGCTGCTTGCCCTCGCCCTTCCATTTCGGCGCATCGAGCCACGAACCGCTGACATAGCCTTTCACCCCGCCGCCGATATCGCCACTCTCCAGCCGGCCGAACAGGCGATAGGCGTTCGAGCTGCCGTAGCTCGCCTCCAGATCGCCACCCATCTTGTCGTCCGGCGTCTTGCTGAAGAATTGCAGCGTGCCGCCGAGATTGGAGCTGGACGCCGTATCGAGCGCGCCCGAGCCCTGCGCCAGCGTGGACCGGGCGATGTTCTCCGACGCGATCGCGCGGCTGATGTGCAGGCCGTTGAAATTGGCATAGCTCATGTCGCCCAGCGGCACGTCGTCCAGCGTGAAGCCGAGTTGATTCTGCGCGAAGCTGCGCACCGAGATGCGCGTCGACCATTCGTTGGTGCCCAGCGCGTTCGCCGACTGGAAGGACACGCTCGGCAGCTTCTCCAGCACCTTGAGCGCACTGGTGCCCGGCGCGCTGGCGGCGATATCGGCAGCGGTGAGCGTCTGCACCTGCCGCGTCTCGCCCTTGCCGTAAACGACGATATCTTCCTGCGCGGCATCGTCGTGCGCTTGCGCCGTCGCGGGCAATGCCGGCAGCGTCAGGGCGACGAAGGCGGCGGCGCCGGCCAGAAGCTGATGTCGAACCATATCTATCCCCCCTTTGATCACGATCACCATCGCCCCGGGAATCGACATTCCCGGCTGTCGATCCATCGGACGTGTTTTTGTTGCTTCTACTGCTATGAAACTGCTTGAGCGCGAGGCTATTCAGCAAAGGTTCTTATGGTCAAGGCGCGTTTTGCTTATGGTTGGGCGACACGCTCCTCCGTGAACTCCACGGTCTTTTCACGCCGGCACAGCCACAGATAGGCGAAGGCGGAAACCGGCAGGCCGATCAGCATCGACACGTCCACCCCGCCCATCAGCCGCGCCGCCGTGCCGGTGAACAGATGCGTGCTGAAGGTACCATCGCCGCGAAGCCGATCAGATAGGCGATCAGCCCCGCCGCGTTCCACCGGCCGTAGATGCCGTCGGGATCGAAGATGTCGGGAATCGAATAATGGCATTTCCGCACGATGTAGAAATCGACGAGGTTGATCGCGGTCCACGGCGTGAACAGGTAGATCAGGATCGACAGCAGCAGCTCATATTGGTGCATGAAACTGCCCGAGGCGGAGAAGGAGAGGATCGATGATGCGAGCATCACGATCACCAGCGCGATCACCCTGTTCCTCACCGACGCCGTCACCTTGCGGAACGCGTCCGCGATGCTGAGCAGGGTGAGCGAGGCGCCGTAGAAATTGAGCGAGGTGGCGGTGATCAGGCTGGCGAAGGCGACCACCAGCAGCACGGTGCCGAAGCCGGAGATGATGGCATCGCCCACCACGCGCGCGGCGGCGATCACGTTCATGTGCGGGAAGGCGGCGACCGCGATTGCGCCGACCAGCATCATCCACACCCCGCCGATCATCGCGCCGGCGAAGGTCCACCAGAAGGCCGATCGCACGCCGACGTCGGGCGGCAGGTAGCGCGAATAATCCGAAACGTAGATCGACCAGCTGAGCTGATAGGCCGCCGCCGCGAAGAACTGCATCATGAACGGCACGACCAGGAACCTGCCCGGATCGAGCTGCCCCGCCGGCAGCGGCACGAACAGCATCGCGCCGACGCTGAACACCGCGAGGATCACGATCAGCGTGAAGGCCAGCACGCGCTGCGCCCGATGGATCAGGTCGCATCCGATCAGCGCCACGCCCAGGCCGACCAACGTGAACACCACCATCGTCGGATGCACCGGCAGCGCCGCCAACTCGCGCATCGTCTGCCCGGCAAGCACCTGATTGAAGGCGTTATATCCGATATAGGTGACCAGCGCGACGCCCCACACCAGCAGCGCGCCGAGGTGCCCGAACTGCGGCCGCGACTGGATCATCTGCGGCAGGCCGAGTTGCGGCCCCTGCGCCGCGTGGAACGCCATGAAGAAGGTGCCGAGCGCGCATCCCCCGACGATCGCGACGATCGACCAGAACAGGTTGATCCCCATCGCGATGCCCAGCGCGCCCGTCGCGAGCGTGGCGAGATGCGCGTCGCCCGCGAACCAGATCGGCCACAGGTGCCACACCTTGCCGTGCCGCTCCTCCAGCGGCACGAAATCGATCGACCGCACCTCGATCAATGACTGGCTCGACATCGCCGCTCCTCCCTGTTTCGGGGCGGCTTCGGCGCGCGCCCGTATGTACGCACGCGATGCTGGGGCCGGCTTTTTGGCCCCGCAAGGGGGTTCAGCGCCCTGGCTTGCGCACCGCTGCCGGGCTAATGCCGAAAGCCCGACGAAACACACGGGCAAGCGCGGAGGCTGAATCGAACCCGGTCGCCAGCGCCACATCGAGCACGCGCATCTCGGTGGTTTCCAGCATCGCCCGCGCCCGCTCGACGCGCAGCCGGCGGTAATAATCCTGCGGCGACATGCCGACATGCGCGTCGAACAGCCGCTCGACCTGCCGCACCGACAGCCCGGCGCGCGCCGCCAGCGCGGCGGAGGCGAGCGGCGCGTCGAGATGCGCCTCCATCACCGTGATCACCCCCAGCACCGCGCGGTTGCGCACCGCCAGTCGCCGGCCGAGCGCCATCCGCTGCGCCTCGCCCGCGCGGCGGATGCGGTCATGGATGAACTGCTCCGACACCGCATGGGCGAAGGCGAGGCCGTGGCTCAGCGCCAGCCGCTCCAGCATCATGTCGAGCGCCGCCGTCCCCCCGGCGCAGGTGAACACGCGCTCGCCGATCGCGTAGAGCGCGTCGGTGACGGGGATGTCCGGCCAGCGCTCGCGGAACTCGGGCGCCGCCTCCCAGTGGATCGCGACCGGCCCGCGCCCCGCGACGCCGGCACGCGCCAGCACCTCGACGCCGGTATCGAGCGCGCCGAGCCGCCCGCCGTCGTGCGCGAAACGGCGCAGCGCCGCGAGACCGGCGCGCCCGACCGCGCGCTCCGGCCGGAAGCCGGCACAGACGATCAGCGTGCCCGGCGCGGCGATCGCCGCCAGCGGACGATCGACCGGGAAGCGCATCGCGCTCGACGCCGGCACCGGCTCGCCGTTTTCCGAATGGAGCCGCCACGCAAAGACCGTCCGCCCGGCGATGCGATTGGCGACGCGCAGCGGCTCGACCGCCGAGAAGAAGGCGAGCGCGGAAAAGCCCTCCACCAGCAGGAAATCCACCGTCTCGACGCCATCGGCCATGACGCGGATTGAAGCATCTTTTGTCGTGAAATGCACCAATTATGTCGCTTATCACCCCACGCATCGCGAAAGCGTCAAGCAGACTTCCCGGCAGGATAGCGAGAGGGCCACATGCAAAGCGACGTGTTCATCACCTGCGCCGTGACGGGATCGGGCGATACCGCCAGCCGGCATCCCGGCCTGCCGATCACGCCGAAGCAGATCGCCGAGGCGTCGATCGAGGCGGCGAAGGCGGGCGCGGCGATTGCGCATATTCATGTCCGCGATCCCGAAACCGGCGCCGCCAGCCGCGATCCGTCGCTCTATCGCGAGGTGGTGGAACGCATCCGCGAATCGGACACCGACGTGATCATCAACCTCACCGCCGGCATGGGTGGCGACGTCGTGTTCGGGCCGGGCGAGACGCCGCTGCCGCTCAATCCGGTCGGCACCGACATGATCGGCCCGCTGGAGCGGCTGGTGCATGTCGAGAAGCTGCTGCCGGAAATCTGCACGCTCGACTGCGGCACGATGAACTTCTCGGCCGGCGATTATGTGATGACCAACACGCCGACGCACCTGCGCACGATGGCGAAGCGCGTGCAGGAGCTTGGCGTGCGGCCGGAGCTGGAGGTGTTCGATTTCGGTCACCTCGTGTTCGTGAAGGATCTCGTCAAGGAAGCGCTGCTCGACGATCCGCTGATGATCCAGCTCTGCATGGGCATCCCCTATGGCGCGCCGGACGATCCGATGACGACGATGGCGATGGTCGCCCAGCTTCCCGCCGGCGCGACCTTCTCCGCCTTCTCGATCGGGCCGCGCCAGTTGCCGTATGTGGCGATGGCGGTGCTGGCGGGCGGCAATGTGCGTGTCGGGCTGGAGGACAACCTGTATCTCTCGCGCGGGGTGAAGGCGTCGAACGGCGATCTCGTCGACCGCGCCCGCGCGATCATCGAGGCGATGAACGTCAATGTGATGGGGCCGGCGGCGGTGCGCGAGAAGCTCAAGCTCAGGAAGGCCGCCTGATCGTGGCGGGCGCGGTGCGCAGGGCCGGGCTGGTCGGCGGCGGGGTGATCGGCGCGGGCTGGGCGGCGCGCCTGCTGCTCAACGGAATCGACGTGGCGATCTTCGATCCCGATCCCGAGATCGGTCGCAAGATGGAGACGGTGCTGGCCGGCGCGCGGCGGGCGTGGACGAAGCTGATCCCGTCCGGCCTGCCCGCCGAGGGAAAGCTGCGCCTCGCCTCGTCGGTCGAGGATGCGGTGGCGGACGCGGATTTCGTGCAGGAGAGCCTGCCGGAGCGCGAGGACCTCAAGATCGATATCCTCGGCCGCATCGATCGCGCGACGCGGCCCGATGTGGTGATCGGCTCGTCCACCTCCGGCCTGCTGCCGACGCGGCTGCAATCGGGGATGGCGCACCCGGAGCGGCTGGTGGTCGGCCATCCGTTCAACCCGGTCTATCTGCTGCCTCTGGTCGAGATCTGCGGCGGCGACGCCACCTCCAACGCGGCGAAGCAATGGGCGGCGGATTTCTACGCCTCGCTCGGGATGCACCCCTTGCACGTCCGCAAGGAGATCGACGGCTTCATCGCCGATCGCCTGCTGGAGGCGCTGTGGCGCGAGGCTCTGTGGCTGGTCAACGACGGCATCGCCACGACCGAGGAGATCGACGACGCGATCCGTTACGGCGCGGGGCTGCGCTGGTCGTTCATGGGGACATTCCTGATCTACCGCGTCGCGGGCGGCGAGGCGGGGATGCGGCATTTCCTCGCGCAGTTCGGCCCGGCGCTGAAGCTGCCGTGGACGAAGCTGGAGGCGCCGGAGCTGACCGACGCGCTGGTCGATCGCGTGGCCGAACAGTCCGACGATCAGGCCGCCGGCGTCTCGATCCGAGAGCTTGAACGGACGCGCGACGATGCTTTGGTCGCGGTGCTCTCCGGCCTGCGCGGACAGGATTACGGCGCGGGCAGGACGCTCGCCGATTATGCACGTGTGCTGATGGCGAAGATGCCCGCCGCCTCCGGCGAGGTCGATGAGACGCGGCCGCTCGCGCTCCATGAGGCGGACGTGGCAGCGGAGTGGATCGACTATAACGGCCATATGACCGAGCATCGCTATCTCCAGGTGTTCGGCGACACGACCGATGCGCTGCTGCGCCATCTGTCGGTCGATGCCGATTATCTGGCGAACCACGGAAGCTGGTACACGGTCGAGACGCATATCCGCCATCTCGGCGAGGCGAAGGCCGGCGACCGGCTGACCGCGACGACGCAGGTGCTGGGCGCGGACGAGAAACGGCTGCACGTCTTCCACAGCCTGTCGCGCGGAAGCGACGGCGCGTGCGTCGCGACCGCCGAGCAGATGCTGCTTCACGTCGATGCCGCCACCGGGCGCGGCGGCCCCGCTTCCGGCGCGCCGGCCGCGCGGGCCGCGGCGCTGGGGAAGGCGCAGGCGGTGCTCCCCTTGCCCGATGGCGCGGGGCGGCGGATCGCGATGCCGGGGAAATGACCGCACGGATACGATAAGGAGAGGACGGATGAAGATCGGATTGCTCGCGATGCCGCTTGCGCTGCTCGGCGCGACGCCTTTGTTGGCCGAAGCGCCCTCGGTGCCAGCGATCGGCCCGATCCAGTCCGATTTCGACGATTTCGGGCCGGCGGTGCAGTCGCTCACCCTGCCCTCCGGCCGCGTCGTGCATTTCACCGACACCGGGGAGACCGGCGGCCGCACCGTGCTGTTCATCGGCGGCACCGGCACCAGCGCGCGGGCGGCGGGGATGACCGATTTCCTCCAGACATTGCGCCGCCAGCTCAGGCTGCGCTTCATCGTCGTGGAGCGCAACGGTTTCGGCGACACCGCCTTCAAGCCCGACTGGGGCGTGGCCGATTACGCCGCCGAGGTACGCGCGGTGCTCGATCACCTCGGCGTGAAGCGCTTCGCCGGCGTCGCGATCTCCGGCGGCGGCCCGTATATGGCGGCGGTGGCCAGCGCCATGCCGGAGCGGCTGATCTCGCTCCACATGCTCGCTACGGCGGCGACCGCGCAAGGGTCGGACCGTTGCAAGGTGACGCTGGAGCAGGCGAGCAAGGGTGTCGCCGGCTCGGTGCAGAATCCGCAGAATTGGTGGGCCTTCCCGGCGAACAGCCCGACGCATCGCATCCCCGGATTCGCCGACCGCGCTTATGAGGAAGGCGCGCGCACCTTCTTCATTCGCGGCCAGATGGGCGACCCCACGCCAGAAGCGGCGGAGATGCTGCGCTATTGCGGCCCGGCGGCGGACGTGTCGAAGGTGACCGCACCGGTGCATATCTATCAGGGCGGCGCGGACCCGCTGGTGAAGATCGACCAGGCCGAATATTGGCGCGGCCACTTCCCCAACGTCGCCTCGTTCCGCGTCTTTCCGGGCGAGGGCCATGACGTGCAATACCGCCACTGGGATCAGGTGCTGATCGAGCTTGCCGGCTTCACCGACCAGACCGTGCTGTGCGACGCCGGCAAGACCCGCGCGGTGCCGGCGAAGGAAGCCAACGCGCTGGTGACGAAGGGCGCGACCTTGGGGATTTGCGCCTGGGCGAAGCGGTAAGCTTGAAGCTCCTCCTCTCCAGGAGGGCTTTAGGTCGATTCAGGCCCGTTCCGCGATCACCGCCACCAACGGCTCATGCCCCCAGTGCGCCAGCAACCCGCGTAACGCGCTCCCCGACAATCCCACCGTCGCGGTGTTACGCAGCGGGTGGACGTTGACCCGCGCCGCTTCCGCGAGATCAGCGTCGATCACCACGCGCACCAGGCCCTCGCGATCGTTGATCGCGGCGAGCGGCGTCACCGATCCGGGCGTGACGCCGAGCAGCCGCTCCATGTCCTCCGCCTTGCCGAAGCTCAGCTTCCGCGCGCCGAGCGCGCTGGCCAGCGCCTTGAGGTCGACACGCCTGGCATGATCGACCGTCACCAGCCAGAACGCGCCTCCGGCATCTTTCAGGAACAGGTTCTTGGTATGCGCACCCGGCAGCGCATCATGGATCGCGGCGCTTTCCTCGACGGTGAACACCGCCGGATGCTCCAGCGCGTCCCATGCGATGCCATGATCGGCGAACGCTGCGCGCAGCGCTTCCTCGCTCATCTGAACACCACCGTCCGCTGGCCGTTGAGCATCACGCGATGCTCGCAATGCGCCTTCACCGCACGGGTCAGCACGCGACTTTCCGTCTCCTGGCCCTGGGCAATGAGGTCGTCGACCGTATCGGCGTGATCGACCGTCGACACGTCCTGCGCGATGATCGGGCCTTCGTCGAGATCGGGCGTGACGTAATGCGCCGTCGCGCCGACCAGCTTCACGCCGCGCTCCCACGCGCGATGATAGGGCCGCGCGCCCTTGAAGGCCGGGAGCGAGCTGTGGTGGATGTTGATGACCCGTCCCTCCAGCGCGCGGCACGCGGCATCGGACAGCACCTGCATGTAGCGCGCGAGGATGATGAGATCGACGCGCTGCTCCGCGATCAGCGCGAGCAATTTCTCCTCCTGCGCCGCCTTGCTCTCCGGCGTGACCGGCAGGCAGTGATAGGCGATGCCCTCATGCTCCACGCGCCGGCGCCAGACCTCGTGGTTCGAGACGACCGACGTCACCTCCATCGGCAGATATCCGGTCGCGGTGCGATAGAGCAGGTCGTTGAGGCAATGCCCACCCCGGCTGACCATCACCAGCGCGCGCTGCTTCACCGCCAGATCATGCACCTGCCATTCGAGGCCGAAGGCCGCGGCGACCGGCAGGAAGCCGCGCCCGAAGCTCTCCGTCGTCATTCGCGTGGGCGCGGCGAAGGTGACGCGCATGAAGAACCGGCCGCTCTCCGCATCGCCGAACTGCGCGCTATGGACGATGTTGCAATCCTGCGCCGCGATCGAATTGGCGACCGCAGCGACGATCCCCTTGCGATCGACGCACGACACCAGCAGCACGAAATCGGGCTTCGTCATTGCCACTCCACCTTCCCCGAACGCGCATCTAGGCAAAAGGACGGAAGTGGGAAAGATCATTGGCTTCTCATAAGTAGATGTAATATGAAATTTCAGGTGATTTGATCGCGGAGCGACCGATGCGCCTGCCTGCCGAGTTCGATCTTCATGCTCTGGAAGTGTTCGTCCTCACCGTCGAGCTGGGCGGGATGACGGCGAGCGCGCAGCAGCTCCGCATAACGCAATCGGCGGTGTCGCAGACGATCACCCGACTGGAGCAGGGCATCGGCACCGCGTTGTTCGATCGCTCGCTGCGCCCGCTTGGCGTCACCCCGGCGGGCCGCGCACTGTATGAGCGGGCGCGTGGATTGCTGTCGGCGGCGCGGCGCGTTGTGGACGAGGTGCGCGAGGGCGCGCGCCAGCCGATCGACCAGATCACGATCGGCATGTCGGAAACGTTCGCCACCCTGCTCACCGCACCCTTGCTCCACCGCCACGGCAAGCGCGTGGCGCGCTGGCGGGTGCGGTCGGGCATTTCGCTCAACCAGCAGCAGGATTTCCTCGCGCGGCGCTGCGACATGCTGGTGACGGGCAGCAACACGCTGGAGAAGCATCCCGGCATCGAGCATCACGATGTGACGGACGATCCCTTCGTGCTGGTATTTCCGGCCGATTACGACGGCCCGGCCGATCCCGGCGAGGCAGCCGGACGGCTGCCGTTCGTGCGCTATTCGCTCGACACCGGCATGGGACAAAGGATCGAGAGCCAGCTTACGCGGATGAAGCTGGCGCTGCCCAACGTGATCGAGGTGGACATTATCCACCAGCAACTCACCACCGTCGCGCTCGGCATCGGCTGGAGCATCACGTCATTGCTGTGCCTCGCGGCGATGCCGTCGCTGATGCCGCGCCTCAGGATCGAGCCGTTGCCGCGCGCGCGCTTCTCGCGTCGCATCCAGGTGGTGGCGCGTGCCGGCGAGCTTGGCGATCTCGCCGAACATACCGCCGATCTCGCGCGCGAGGTGATCCGCGAGCAGGCGCTGGCGCCGATATTGGCGCAATTGCCCTGGACAGTCCCCTCAGCCTAACCCTCCGCTATTACTGCGGCGAGCGCGTGCCACAGCCACGGCGCGAAGCTGCGCCACACCTCGACGCGGAAACGAGTCTCATCCTCGCGGAACAGCACGATCTCGACCGTCTCGAACAAGGTGCGCGTCGCGCGGCCGACGGCGAAACGCTCCAGATCGAGGGGGCAGCCGCTGGCGATCGCCGCCGCCGCGCCGCGCCCCTCCAGCACGAAGCCGAGCGCGCGATCGGAGATGTCCACCACGCTCACCGCCTGCTCCTCGCCGAGCGCCAACACCCCGCCCGCCGGTAGCAAGGCGAGCCATTCGTCCGGCCCAAGGCAGGCGATGCCCTCCACCATCTCGCCGATCCGCGCCGGCAGCGCGCGTCCGATCACCGCCGACAGCAGCGCCGCATCCCGCGCGCGCAGCGAATAGCGCGCGGCGGACGGGGCGAGCGACAACCGCACGTTACGGCCAGCCAGCGGCTCCGCCCCCACCGCGAGATCGGTCGCTGCGATGGCGAGCGGGGCGATCTCAATCATTCAGACGGCTCCCTTCCGCATCGTAGAATACCGTCGGGCAGACGGTCGCACGGATCGTCCGCCCCGGCATCGGCACATACAGCGCCTCGCCCATGAGCGCCCGCCCGTCCCGCACCAGCGCCAGCGCGATCGAGCGGCCGAGCGTCGCGCTCCAATAGGAGGAGGTGACGTGACCGATCATCGTCATCGGCATCGGCTGCGCGGGATCGGCGACGATCTGCGCGCCTTCCTCCAGCACCTCGGCCGGATCGTCGGTGAGCAGGCCGACGAACTGCTTGCGCCCGCCCACCACCATGTCCGGCCGCGCGAGGGAACGCTTGCCGACGAAATCGCGCTTCTTCTTGCCGATCGCCCAATCCATGCCGGCATCGTCGGGCGTCACCGTGCCGTCGGTATCCTGCCCGACGATGATGAAGCCCTTTTCCGCGCGCAGCACATGCATCGTCTCGGTGCCATAAGGCGTGATGCCGAACTGCTGCCCCGCCACATCGATCGCCTCCCACACCGCGCGCGCATGGCCGGCGGGGACGTTGACCTCGAAGCCAAGCTCGCCGGTGAAGCTCACCCGGAACAGCCGTGTCGGCACGCCGCAGATCCGCCCCTCACGCACCGCCATGTGCGGGAAGGCGTCGGGCGACAGGTCGATCCCCTCCACCAGCGGCGCGATCACATCGCGCGCGCGCGGGCCCTGCACCGCGATCACCGCCCAGTGCTCGGTCGTGCTGGTCAGCCAGACGTTCAGGCCGGGCCATTCGGTCTGGAGGTAATCCTCCATCATCGCCAGCACGCGCGCCGCACCGCCGGTGGTGGTGGTGACGTGGAAGCGGTCGTCGGCCATCCGCCCCGCCACGCCGTCGTCGGTGATGAACCCATCCTCGCGCAGCATCAGGCCATAGCGGCAGCGGCCGGGCAGGAGCGACTTCCACGGATTCGTGTACATGCGGTTGAGGAATTCCGCCGCGTCCGGCCCGACCACCTCGATCTTGCCGAGCGTCGAGGCGTCGAACATGCCGACGCTCTCCCGCACCGCGCGGCATTCGCGCGCCACCGCCGCGTGCATGTCCTCGCCCGCTTGCGGGAAATAGCGCGCGCGCCGCCATTGCGCGACATTCTCGAACACCGCGCCATGTTCCATTGCCCAGCCGTCGATCGCGGTCTTGCGCACCGGCTGGAACAAGGCATCCTTGTGATGCCCCATCAGCGCGCCGAACGTCTGCGGCGTATAGGGCGGGCGGAAGGTGGTGAGGCCGACCTGCGTCACCGGCCGCGCCAGCGCCTCCGACGCGATGCGCAGGCCGTTCAGGTTCGATGTCTTGCCCTGATCGGTCGCCATGCCGTTGGTGGTGTAGCGCTTGATATGCTCGATCGAGCGATAGCCTTCGCGCACCGCCAGTTCGATATCACCCGACTTCACGTCGTTCTGGTAATCGACGAACGCCTTCTGCCGGTGCGCCGGCTTGGCGGAGGGCAGCGCCGGCACCGCGACGCCACCTCCGAAATCCCAATCGCCGCCGCATGCGCCGACGCAGCGCACCTGCTCGATCGCGGCATCGGGGAGATAGGCCCCCCATGCGTCATCCCAGCGCAAGGTGCCGCGCGCATGGCTCCACAGGTGGACGGAGGGCGTCCAGCCGCCCGCTATCAGCAATGCGTCACACGCGATCCGCTCCGCCGCGCCGGTGCCGCCGGGCGCGATCTCCACGCCGCTCACCGCGAGGCGGCCGCGCACGCCCGTCACCGCATGGCCGGTGCGGCAGGCGATCCCAGCCGCCTCCGCCGCCGACAGCAGCCGCGAGTCCACCGCATCGCGCAGGTCCACGATCGCCGCGATCGTCACGACCGCCGCCGCCAGCGCGAGCGCGTCGCGCCAGCCGCTGTCATGCACCGCCATCACCACGACGCGCCGCCCGACCGCAACGCCGTAGCGCAACGCCAGCGTTCGCGCCGCGCTCGCCAGCATCACGCCGGGCACGTCATTGCCGTCGAACACCAGAGGCCGCTCGATCGCACCCTGCGCCAACACCACCTCGCCCGCCCGGATGCGCCACAGCTTCTCGCGCGCGCCGCTCGCTCCGGCGGGGGGAAGATGATCGGTCAGCCGCTCGACCGCGCCGACGAAATTCCGGTGATAGAAGCCGAACGCCGTCGTCCGCGTGAGCACGCGGACATTGGCGAGCGCCGCCAGCCTCGCCAAGCTCTCCTCCAGCCACGCCCATTGCGCCGGATCGGCGAGCGCGCCACCGCCCGGTTCCTCCTGCTCGTCGATCAGGATCACCCGGCCGCCGCGCCCGCCCGCCTCCAGCGCCGCCGCGATGCCGGCGGGGCCGCCGCCGATCACCAAGGTCTCGCAATGCGCATAGGTGGCGGCGTAATGATCGGGATCGCGTGTCACGGGGCTTTCGCCCAGCCCGGCCATGCGGCGGATCGCCGGCTCGTAGACCTTCTCCCACGCCGAGCGCGGCCACATGAAAGTCTTGTTGTAGAAGCCCGCCGGGAAGAACGCCCCCAGCTTGTCGTTCACCGCGCCGAGATCCAAGCGCAGCGAGGGATAGCGATTCTGGCTCGCCGCCGTCAGCCCCTCATGCAGCGCGACGGAGGGCGCGCGCAGGTTCGGCGTCACCCGCCCCGGCCCGCGATCGATCGTGACGAGCGCGTTCGGCTCCTCCACGCCCGTCGCCAGCAATCCGCGCGGGCGGTGATATTTGAACGAGCGCCCGAACACGGTGACGCCGCTCGCCACCAGTGCGGAGGCGAGCGTGTCGCCCGCGAACCCGCGATAGTCCTTCCCGTCGAAGCGGAAGCGGATCGGCGCATTCCGGTCGATACGCCCGCCGGCGGGCAACCGATATCCGCTCACGCCCGCGCCTCGCCCGCCTTGTAGGTGGTCTCGAAACGGTCGGTCACCGTGTCGCGCACCGCGTTGAAGAAGCGGCCGCAGCCGTGCGTGTGCCGCCAGCGCTCATGATGCCGACCGCGCGGATTGGCGCGCAGGTAGAGATAGGCTTCCCATTCCGCGTCGCCCAGCGCCGAGGGATCGGGCGGGCGGGCGATATGCGCCTCGCCGCCATAGACGAACTCCACCTCGGCGCGGTCCTCGTCGCAATAGGGGCAATGGATCAGCAGCATCGTCCCGCTCCCCTCAATGCGCGACCGCCGCGGCGGCGGCCTCGTCGATCAGGCCGCCGTTACGGAAGCGGTCGAGGTTGAACGGCGCGTTGATCGGATGCGGCGCGTCATGCGCCATCGTATAGGCGAGCAGGTCGCCCGCGCCCGGCGTCGCCTTGAACCCGCCGGTGCCCCAGCCGCAATTGACGTAGAGCCCCGGCACCGGCGTCTTGCCAAGGATCGGCGAGCGGTCCGGCGTGACGTCGACGATCCCGCCCCAGCTCCTGAGCATCCGCATCCGCGTGAAGATCGGGAAGATCTCGCAGATCGATGCCAACGTATGCTCGATGATGTGCAGCGCGCCGCGCTGCGAATAGCTGGTATATTGATCGGTCCCCGCGCCGATCACCAGCTCGCCCTTGTCGGACTGGCTGATATAGGCGTGCACCGTGTTCGACATGACGACGCAGGGGAAAATCGGCTTCACCGGCTCCGACACCAAAGCCTGGAGCGGATAGCTTTCCAGCGGGAAATCCAGCCCCGCCATCCGCATCACCAGCGAGCTGCTGCCCGCCGCCGACACGCCCACCTTCTTCGCCGCGATGAAGCCGCGCTCGGTCTCCACGCCCTGCACCGCGCCGTCCGGCCCGCGCCTTATGCCGGTGACGGCGCAATTCTGGATGATGTCCACCCCCAGCGCCGCCGCCGCGCGGGCATAGCCCCATGCCACGCTGTCGTGCCGCGCCGTGCCCCCGCGCCGCTGGAGCGCGCCGCCCAGCACCGGGTGCCGCGCGTTGGGCGAGATATCGAGCGGCGGGCAATAAGCCTTGCATTCCTCCGCCGTGAGCCATTCGTTGTCGACGCCGTTCAGCCGGTTGGCGTGGATATGGCGCCTGAAGCTCTGCACGTCGTGCACGTTGTGCGCGAGCATCAGCACGCCGCGCTTCGAATACATGACGTTGAAGTTCAGCTCTTGGCTCAAGCCGTCCCACAATTTGACGGCATGGTCGTAGAGATGCGCGCTCTCGTCGTAGAGATAGTTGGAGCGGATGATCGTGGTGTTGCGCCCGGTGTTGCCGCCGCCCAGCCAGCCCTTCTCGATCACCGCGACGTTGCGGATGCCGTACTTGCTCGCGAGATAGTAGGCCGCGCCCAGCCCATGCCCGCCCGCGCCGACGATGATCGCGTCATAGGCGGCCTTCGGCGGCTTGTCCGGCCAATGCTCGGGCCATTCCTGATGCCCGCGCAAGGCTTCGGCGAACAGGCTGAGGGCGGAGAAGCGCCGCATCACGCCCCCCGCGCGGCCAGCGCCGCCGCGCCGCGTTCGACGTAGAAGGTCTTGAACGCGTCGACCAGCTTCTCCTCCACCGAATACATCCCCTGCCGATAGCCGTCGCCGCGGATGCCGGCGTGGTTGATGCTGGCGAGCCGGCTGTCCTGCTTATTGGTCGCGCGCCACACGGCGGCGAGGTTTTCGGGATCGTAATCCACGCCCTCCACCGCATCCTCGTGCACCAGCCAGCTCGTGCGCAGCAACGTGCGGTCCGGCCCGAGCGGGACCAGCGAGAAGGTGACGACATGATCGCAGCAGAAGTGATGCCACGAATTGGGCTGGGTCCAGATCGACAGGCTGGTCGGCTCCAGCCCGTGCGGCCAGATCAGCTTCCCGGACGCGGGTTTGCCGTCGAGCGTCTGCGACACCGCGCCATGAGCCAGCGGCAGCCGCGCGACGCGGTGCCACCAGCCTTCGGGGAACTCGATCAGGTCATGGTAGATGCCGAGCGCCTGCCAATGCGCGCGCTGCTCCTCCAGCATCGCGTCGAATCGCGCGTCGTCCACCACATCGCCCTCGCCGTCCTCCGGCAGTCCCTTGCCGAAGCCGTAGGTGGAGAGCGACTTGAGCAATTCGGGATGGTTGACATCGCAATGATAGCATTCGCGATTATTCTCCATCACGAGCTTCCAGTTGGCGTGCTCGATCAAATCGTCCTGCACCGCCACCCTCAGCCGATCCATGTCGTAGAGCTTCACCTGCGCCGCGATATCCGCCTTGGCGCGGTCGATCGGCGGCGGGTCGTCGGCGAAGCACAGGAAGATCAGCCCGCCCGCATTCTCGACTGCGACCGGGCGCAGGCCGAACGCCGCTTTCTCGAACTCCTCCGGCATGTTGCGCGCGGCGAGCAATTTGCCATCGAGCGCGAAGGTCCATTGGTGATAGGGGCACATGATGCGCGGCGCGTTGCCCGCGCGGCCGTCGCACAATTTCGCGCCGCGATGCGTGCAGGTGTTGTGGAAGGCGCGGATCTCCCCATCGCGCCCGCGCAGGATGATCGCGGAGGTTTCGCCAAGCTCGAACAGATACCAGTCGCCGGGGTTCTTCACATGCGCCACGGTGCAGGCGTAGAGCCACACCGATTTCAGCATCACCTCCGCATCGAAGCGATACGCCTCCTCGCCGACATAGAGCTGCTGCGGCAAAGTGTATCCGGGGCGGTTCTGCGCCAGCAGCTCGGCGATCGCGGCGAAATCGCTCATCGCATCAGCTCCGCAATGCGTGATTGTCGGGATCGAACGGCGAATCCGGGATCACCACCGCCTTATGGGACTTGCCAAGGATGACGATCTCCAGCGCCGTCCCCGGCGTTGCATGGTCCGGTGAGACCATCGCCAGCGCCAGCGATTTGCCCGTCCGCCAGCCATAGCCGCCGGAGGTCGCGCGGCCGACCAGCGCGCCGTCGCGCAGGATCGGCTCGGAGCCGCGCGCATCGGCGTCGGTCACGCCCGACACCTCCAGCGTCACGAATTGCCATTGCAGCCCCCGCTCCGCGCGCGCGAGCAGGCCCTCGCGCCCGACGAACGCAGGCTTTTTGAAGCTGACGAAGCGATCCAGCCCGCTCTCCAGCGCGGCATATTCCACCGACAATTCGCGCGGGATCAGTTTGTAGCCCTTTTCGAGCCGCATGCTGTCCATCGCGCGGATGCCGAAAGGGCGGATATCGTGCGCCGCGCCGGCCGCCATCAGCTTGTCGAAGATGTAATTCTGCATCTCGATCGGATGGTGGATCTCCCAGCCCAGCTCGCCGATGAAATTGACGCGCAAGGCATCGACCGGCGCCGCGCCGATCGAGATGCGCTGGCCGGTGAGCCAAGGGAAGGCCGCGTTCGACAAGTCCGCGCGCGTCACCACCTGCAACACGTCGCGCGCCTTCGGCCCGGCGAGCACCAGCACGCCCATCTGCGTCGTCAGCCGCTCGAACCGCACCGAGCCGTCGGCGGGCAGCGCCTTCGCCAGATAATCGTGGTCGTGCCGCTCCAGCGCGCCGGCGGAGACGAGATAATAGGTCTCCGGCGCCTTCTTGTAGACGGTGAACTCCGCCCGCACCCCGCCCTCGGCCGTCAGCAGATAGGAGAGCGAGAGCTTGCCGACTTTCTTCGGCACGACATTGCTGAGCAGCGCGTTGAGCCAGTCTTCCGCCCCCGGCCCGGAGATCAGGCATTTGGCGAAGGCGGTCATGTCGAGCAGGCCGACCTTCTCGTGGACGTGCAGGCACTCGCGCCCGACATGCTCGAAATAATTGGAGCGGCGGAACGACCATTTCTCGCGGATCGGCTCGCCGGACACGACCGGATGGTTGTCGTTCAGGATCACGTCCGGCTTGTCGAGGTCCGCGTCGGTCAGCGCATAGCCCTGCGGCGCAAACCAGTTCGGCCGCTCCCAGCCAAACACGCTGCCGAACACTGCGCCCAACGCCTTCATCCGGTCGTAGCAGGGCGCGCGGCGCAGCGGGCGGGCGGCCTCGCGCTCCTCGTCCGGATAATGGACGGAGAAGACGCGCGCATAGGCCTCCTCATTCTTCTCGATCAGATAGCCTTCGCCGGCATAGTCGCCGAAGCGGCGCGGATCGACGCCCATCATGTCGATGCCCGGCTCGCCCTCGACGATCCATTGCGCGAGCTGCCACCCTGCCCCGCCCGCCGCGGTGATGCCGAAGCTGTGGCCTTCGTTGAGCCAGAAGTTGCGCTTCCCCCAGGCCGGGCCGACGATCGGGGAGCCGTCCGGCGTATAGGCGATCGCGCCGTTATAGACCTTCTTCACCCCCACCTCGCCGAATGCCGGCACGCGCGCGATGGCGGAGAGGATATAGGGCTCCAGCCGCTCCAGCGCGTCGGGAAACAATTCATATTCGCTGTTCGCCGCAGGGCCGTCGACATAGCAGGCCGGCGCGCCGACCTCATACGGGCCGAGCAGCAGCCCGCCCGCTTCCTCGCGCATATACCAGCTCGCGTCGGATTCGCGCAGCACGCCCATCTCCGGCAGCCCCTTGGCGCGACGCTCCATCAACATGGGATGCTGCTCGGTCACGATATATTGATGCTCGACCGGGATCACCGGGATGTCCAGCCCGACCATCGCTCCCGTCCGCCGCGCGAAGCTGCCGCTGGCGGAGACGACATGCTCGCAGGCGATGTCGCCCTTGTCGGTCGAGACGATCCATTCGCCGTTCGGCTTCTGCGTAATGCCGGTGACGGTCGTCTCGCGATAGATCGTCGCCCCGCGCCGCCGCGCGCCGAAGGCCAGCGCCTGCGTCAGGTCGGCGGGCTGGATATAGCCGTCCGCCGGATGCTGGATCGCGCCGAGCAGGTTGGCCGTATCCGCCAGCGGCCACGCCTCGCGCACCTCGCCCGGCGTGAGGAACCGCACGTCCACGCCGATCGTGCGTGCGACGCCGGCGTAATAGAGATATTCGTCCATTCGGTCGCGGCTGGTCGCCAGCCGGATGTTGCTGACGTTCGAGAAGCCGACGTTGAGCCCGGTCTCCGCCTCCAGCGTCGGATAGAAATCGACCGAATATTGGTGGAGCTTGCCGACCGAATAGCTGAGGTTGAACAAGGGCAGCAGCCCCGCGGCATGCCAGGTCGAGCCCGAGGTCAGTTCCTTGCGCTCGATCAGCACCACGTCCGGCCAGCCCATCTTCGCGAGATGATAAAGCGTGCTCACCCCGACCACGCCGCCACCGATCACCACCACACGCGCCGTCGTCTGCATAAAGCCCCTCAAGCCGGCCTCTCGCCCGGATATGCCAAGAGCGAAACCGGGGAGGAAATGAAGAGTGGCTCCATCGGAATGACTTATGCACGCCATAAGCAGAGATCGGAATCGCGCCTGACGCGAGGTGTCGTCAAGCAACAATCCGCCCGCCATCGCGCCGAGCAGGATCGACACCCGGATAACCTCGACCATCAGGCTGTCTGCCGCCTCCGCGCATCTCGGCGTTCTGCGACATTCACGTCACCCAAATGACCGAGAACATCGTGTACATAGCGCCCTAGGTCCAGGACATTGATATGAGATTCGCGCTGTGATTCAGGCTCCGTGAGGAGACTGGATGTGAGTGATCTGTACTGACTGACGGACGAGCAGATGGCGCGGCTTGAGCGGTATTTCCGAGGAGCCATGGCAGGCCGCGGGTTGACGATCGGCGGGTGTTGAGCGGGATCATCTTCGTGGACCGCAACGGGTTGCGCTGGCGGACGCGCCGAGGGACTATGGCCTCACAAGCGCTGCGTAATCGCTGGAAGCGATGGGGCGCAGCGGGCGTGTTCGCCCGGATAATGGAAGGTCTCGACGGGCGCCGAGCGCGTTGCCGAAGACGCAATGGCCGCTCGGTGACCGGGACTACGACGCTGACTGGTTCAGGGATGCGCTGCGGAAAAAGGCATTAAGCCATCCATTCCAGGCCGAAAATCGCGCAACGAACCGGTAAAGTACGACAAGCGCCGCTACCGGCGTCGCAACCGCATCGAGATCATTTTCGGTCGCCTCAAAGACTGGCGACGCGTCGCAACCCGCTACGATCGATGCCCAACTACCTCCCTCTCCGCCATCGCCCTCGCTGCCACCGTTATCTTCTGGCTATGACCAATGAATCCTGACCCTAGAGATTGGATCGGCACTGATCGATTTCCTGATTATCTTTGACTGGGTTTAATCGCTAACGTCAGTGCCGCGTCCGGTCTAGGCTGTGTCCGACAAGCACAGGAGAGATTAGGCCATGGATGCGAAAACAGGCGAAATGGGTTGTCCGATGGGCCAGCCGGTCACGGTTCGCTCGCTGCTCGGCCGCACCAATCGCGACTGGTGGCCGGAAGCGCTCCCGCTGGAAATCCTCAATCAGGGTGGCCTCTCGCCCGATCCGATGGGCGAGGATTTCGATTATGCCGAAGCTTTCAACGCGCTGGACTATCAGGCGCTCAAGGCCGACCTGACGGCGCTGATGACCGACAGCCAGCCCTGGTGGCCTGCGGATTACGGCAATTACGGCGGGTTGTTCATCCGCATGGCGTGGCACGCCGCGGGCACCTATCGCACGGCTGACGGGCGCGGGGGCGCCAATAGCGGCCAGCAGCGCTTCGCCCCGCTCAATTCCTGGCCGGATAACGGCAACCTCGACAAGGCGCGGCGCCTCCTGTGGCCGATCAAGCGGAAATACGGCAGGAATATCAGCTGGGCCGATCTGTTCATCCTGGCCGGCAATGTCGCGATCGAATCGATGGGTGGCCCGATCTTCGGCTTTGGCGGTGGCCGTCGCGATGTCTTCGAGCCGGAGCGCGACATCTATTGGGGCTCCGAGGAGCAGTTTGTCGGCCAGCCGGGAAACAAGACCCGCATCCTCCCCGAAGAGGAACTGGAGCTGGAGAATCCGCTGGCGGCGATCCAGATGGGGCTGATCTACGTCAATCCCGAAGGTCCGGGCGGGGTTCCCGACCCGCTGCAATCCGCGCGCGACATCAAGATCACCTTCGAGCGCATGGCGATGAATCCTGAGGAGACGGTCGCCCTCACCGCCGGCGGCCATACCTTCGGCAAGGCGCATGGCGCGGGCGATCCCAGTCTCATGGGCGCCGCGCCGGAAGGAGCCGATATCGCGCTGCAAGGGCTGGGCTGGGCGAACGCCAACGGAAGCGGCTTCGGCGCGCACACCATCACCAGCGGCATCGAAGGGTCGTGGGTCAACACGCCGACCCAATGGTCGGAAAACTACTTCCGCCTCCTGCTTGATTACGAATATGAGCTTGTGCGCAGCCCGGCCGGCGCCCAGCAATGGCAGCCGGTCAACCAGAAACCGGAGGACATGGCGCCGGCGGCGCACGACCCGTCGAAGCGGGTGCCGACGATGATGACCACGGCGGACATGGCGCTGAAGATGGACCCCGAATTGCGCGCGATCTCGGAGAAGTTCCGCAACGATCACGAAGCGTTCAAGGACGCCTTTGCGCGCGCCTGGTTCAAGCTCACCCATCGCGACATGGGGCCGAAGGCCCGTTATCTCGGGCCGGAGGTTCCGGCGGAGGATCTGATCTGGCAGGATCCCGTGCCGGCGGGGAACGGTGCGTCCGACAGCGACATCGCCGCGTTTCGGCGGGCGATCCTCGACGCGGGCTTCACCATCGGCCAGTTGGTCAGGACCGCATGGGCTTCGGCGTCGTCCTACCGCCGGACTGACCACAGGGGCGGCGCCAACGGCGCGCGCATCCGCCTCGCGCCGCAGAAGGACTGGGCGGTCAACGAACCCGCGGAGCTGGCGAGCATTCTCGCCGGGATCGACAAGCTGCGCGGCAACCTGTCGATGGCCGATGCGATCGTGCTGGCGGGCACGGCGGCGGTGGAGAAAGCAGCGAAGGACGCCGGCTTCGATATCGCGGTGCCGTTCACCGGCGGCCGGGGCGACGCGACGCAGGACTGGACCGACGAGGAGAGCTTCGCTGTGATGGAGCCGGTGGCGGACGGTTTCCGCAACTACCTCAAGACCAGGCAGTCGGTGAAGACCGAGGCGCTGCTGCTCGATCGCGCCTCGCTGCTCGGCCTGTCGGTTCCGGAGATGACGGTGCTGCTCGGCGGGTTGCGCGTGCTCGGCGCCAACCACAAGGACGCGCCGGAAGGCATGTTCACGAAGCGCAAGGGCCAGCTCACCAACGACTTCTTCGTCAACCTGCTGGATAACGACACCTTCTGGAAGGTGATCGACGAGAGCGCCGACGAGCAGTTCATCGGTTATGACCGCGCCGGCAGGCAGGAGAAGTGGCGCGCGACCCGCACCGACCTGATCTTCGGCGCGAACAGCCAGTTGCGTGCGGTCGCGGAGGTCTATGCCGAGAAGGGGCATGAGGAGAAGTTCGTCCGCGATTTCGTGAGCGCCTGGACCAAGGTGATGAACGCCGATCGTTTCGACCTGCCGCAGAATCCCGACAGCGTGGAGCCGATCGGGATCGCCGAGCCGGCGATGGTCAGGTAGCAGGACCGGCGCGCCGCGGCCGGGCGTTTCCCGGCCGCGGCGCGCCTGATCCCGGAACGGATCGTTCCCGATCGCTTCCGACACCGCCCCGTCATGAGAGGCATTGCGGATCGATCGAACGTGGAGAGGATGTTCGATGGATCGAAGTCAGGTGGATTCGCTCGATCCCCGCAGGCCATATTGGGCGGCCGCGGTGGAGGCCCCGAGCCGTGACTGGATCGCCGCCCCCGGCTGCCGCCCCCACGCCCGGTTCCTCGTCGATGAAGAGAGAATGGCGCCGTCGCGGGCGCGTTTCGCGCTGTTCGAAAGCCGCGCGGACTGCCTTGCATGGCTGATAGCCAATCGGCGCGAACTCAGCGAGCATATGCCCGGAGCGACGATCCGCCCGGTGTCGCTGGCCAACTGGCTACTGGGACTCGCCTGACGTCGCTGATCATCGTGCAATCGAGCGAGCGGGCAAGCAAATGTCCGCTTTGGACGAAAGTTTGCCAGCACCGCAAACCGCGCGGCTGCCACGCGGGCAGCGAGATCTGGGCACTCGGATTCAAGTCGCGACGCACAATGCCCGTAGCATTCGTCGACAAGGACAATGGCGGTGTCACACTCGACCGCCGCCACGCGCCCGTTCACGCGTAACGTCTCGCCGATTGTCGGGATGAGGAAAAGTCTGTCGAAAGTTGATCCCGGTTCCACGAGTTCGGGATCATCCACGCCAGACAGCGGAACGACGAGGCGATCGCGATCGCCGGATGCGAAACCGGCGAGGTCCCCCACCTATTGTCGAATCCCCCCAAACAACAGCGGCGAGCTGGCGATCCAGCGGCGCGCGTGATCGTCGAGATGATCGATCACCTTGAGGTTGACCGGCCCGGGGGTCTTGCCGATCACGGCTTCGAGACCTTCAAGCGTGGTGATGGCGGCGTCGCTCATCGCGCGAGCCCCGTTCGATCCGCGCAGGCGAGCCGAAGCATGATACGTGCCGAGCAGAGCGCGCATTGGAAATCACTCTTCGCGCGCTTCCCGCAGGTCAAACAGTCGCTCGATGGAGCGCGTCCCGCGATCAGGTCCTGAAGCAGACGCTCGTCGTCGCTCGGCCGCACGCCATGCCCCGCCACGATCCGTCGCCCGAGCGCGATCTCGTAGAATCGCAGCAGGCTGTCGAGAACCGGCGACAGGATCGCAAGCTCGAAGCGATCGAGCGCGCGGGAGAGGATGGATTGTACGGGTTGGCTGCCGCATCGCGCGGTCGACCAGCATCTCAGCGCGATGAGAACGGCCTGATCGCCAACAGCAATATCGGCGGCACTCATACAACCTCCCGATTATTTGCAAGTCATTCGCAATAATACGCAATCGGTTCAATCGGCAACCGAGATCAGGACTCATTGATTGATCCAGAAGATGAAGGTTACCGCGATGCGGATGGCGGACATGAAAGTGTGCGCGCATCGGTCGTAGCGGGTGTGGATGCGTCGCCAATCCTTGAGCCTGCCAAACATATTCTCGATCTTGTGGCGCTGGCGATAGAGCGACGCATCGTGCGGAATCTGCACCTTTCGATTCTTCTTTGACGGGATGCAGGCGATAATGTTGCGATCCGCAAGCGCCTTGCGAAACCAGTCGGCGTCGTAGCCTCGGTCGCCGAGCAGAGCTTCGGCGCTGGGCAAGGCGTCGAGCATCAGGGCCGCGCCTTTGTAGTCGCTCATCTGCCCCTCACTGAGCAGCATGACCAGCGGTCTTCCCTTGCCGTCGCAGACGGCATGAAGCTTGGAATTCAGCCCGCCTTTGTTGCGTCCGGCCGCGCAGCGCGCGGCGACGCCGTGGAAGAACGGCGGCGGCAGCACGTCGGAGGTGATCGCCTGGCCGCCAGGCGCCGACATGGAGTCCTTCCTGTGGCGACTCAGCATCGCCGAGATCGGGACGACCGGCGATCCACCCCCTGAATAAAGAAAGGTCGGGCGCGGCGGCGATAGCCAGCCCGCCGTCAGATCCTCCTTTGCCGGCGTATCCCGGCACGTCACGCGATGCCGGATTGACGCGATAGCGGACGCGGCAACCGCGATTGACGCGGTTCCTTCATCGTCGCGACCGCAAACTGTCACCGCCGGGAATTACGAGCCACTCGCGACTCGTTATTCACCCTGGAGGCTCCCTTGATCCCGCGCGCAATCCGTTCCCGTTCGCTCGTCCGTCTCCGATGGCAGGGGGGCTCGGCACTGGCCGTGATGCTCGCCGCCCTCGCCGCATCACCCGCCCATGCGGCGGACGCTCCCACCGCCGCCGCAGCGCCCGATCCCGCCGCCGACGAGGGCGGCGATGCGGTGGTCGTCACCGCGCGCAAGGCCAGCGAGAAGCTCCAGGACGTGCCGGTCGCGATCACCGCGATCAGCGGCGCGGACCTCGCGCGTAACGACCATATCCGGCTGGAAGACCTGAACCAGCTCGTCCCCGGCACCAATGTCGTCATCACCAACGGCCACCAGTCGAGCATCTCGATCCGCGGCCTCGGCAACAATCCGGGCAGCGACGGGCTGGAGAACAGCGCGGGCGTGTTCGTCGACGGCGTCTATCTCGGCCGCCCCGGCATGGTCGCGAACGATCTGGTCGACATCAAGCAGGTGGAGGTGCTGCGCGGGCCGCAGGGCACCCTGTTCGGCAAGAACGCCACCGCCGGGCTGGTCAACATCACCACCGAGCTGCCGAGCTTCAACACGGAGTTCCGCGCGCAGGCGAGCTACGGCAACTATAATTACCAGCAATATCAGGCATCGATGAGCGGGCCGGTGAGCGACACGCTCGCCGTGCGCGTCACCGGATACCGCACGACGCGCGACGGCGTGGTCGACAACATCACCACCGGCAAGGACACCAGCACGCTGGGTCGCGCCGGCGCGCGCGTGCAATTGCTGTGGAAGCCGCAGAGCAACCTGTCGATCCGCCTGATCGGCGAATATGGTAGCGAGCAGCAGAGCAGCGGCGCGGTCAGCACCATCTCCACCTGGGGCCTGACGCCGGACCTCATCAAGGCCAAGCTCGCCGCGACCGGCGGGGTGATCGCGGTAGATCCGCGCGGCCGCACCACGGCGGTCGATGGCCCGACCGACACCGGCACGCGGCAGGGCGCGGGATCGGCGCAGATCGACTGGGAGCTGGGCGGCGGCTTCAAGCTCACCTCGATCACCGCCTTCCGCTACTGGCAATATGATTCCAATTCGGACACCGAGGGCAGCAGCGCCGACGTGATGTACGGCGGCTATCACATCCAGGATCGCCAGTGGACGCAGGAGCTTCGCCTCGCCCTGCCGCGCATGGGGCGCGTCGATGGCGTGGTCGGGCTCTATTATTTCAACCAATATGTCGAGACCAACCAGCATCTCGAATATGGCAAGGATGCCGCCGCCTGGCTCTCCGGCATCCCCAACGCGCTGTTGCCGGTCTATGCGCAATATTCGCCCGCGCTGGCGAAGCTCGTAAGCTACAACCAGACGCGCTGGAACACCTTCGCCAATCCGCTGACGCACAGCATCGCCGCCTTCGGCCAGGCGAACTGGCACGTCACGCCGGACTGGAACATCACCGCCGGCATCCGCCAGACGCGCGAGACGAAGCGCGAGGACGTGTGGCGCCCGGTTCCGGTCAGCCGCGTCACCGGGATGCCGGTCGCGGCGCTGGCCGATCAGGCGGCCGGGCCGATCCACGCGGAAATCTCCAATAGCGCGCCGTCGTTCCTCGTCAGCACCGATTACCATCCGACGCCGGGCCTGATGTTCTACGCCCTGGTGTCACGCGGGCAGAAGGCGGGCGGCCTCAACACCACGCTTCCACCCGCCGGGCTGGGCGCCGACGCGCTGAAGGTCGAGCCGGAGGTCGCTACCAATTACGAGGCCGGGCTGAAGAGCGACCTGTTCGCGCATCGCGTGCAGCTCAACCTCAGCGTCTTCCGCACCGATATCCGCAACTATCAGGCGAATGTGCTGCAGGAAGTGGACGGGCAGATCGTCCAGCTCCTCACCAACGCCGGCGCGGCGCGCACGCAGGGCGTGGAGGCGGAGGCGACGGTGCAGCCGGCGCGCGGCCTCTCGCTGCACGGCTATGCCGCCTATAACGACGCGGCCTATCGCTCCTATCGCAACGGCCCGTGCCCGATCGGCATCTCCGCGCCGGCCTGCGACCTTTCCGGCAAGCCGATCGCCGGCGCGCCGAAATGGACGCTGGGCGCGAACGGCTCCTATGAGCACGATATCGGCACCGCGCTGACCGGCTATGCCAGCGCGGAATATTCGTGGCGCTCGCATTTCTACGGCTCGCTGGACGATTCGCCGATGACGCTCACCGGCGGCTACGGCCTGCTCAACCTGCGCGTCGGCATCCGCGCGAAGGACCGGCTGTGGGACCTGTCGGTATGGGGCCGCAACGTCACCAACCGCGCCTATCCGACCAATTACTTCAATTACGGCGCGGTGCTGCCCGGCACCTATGTCGCCTTCTTCGGCGATCCCGCCACCTATGGCGCGACCCTGCGCTTCAACTTCTGACCCGAACGGAGACTGATCCCATGAAACGCTCTTTCGCCCTGCTCGCCGCCACCGCGCTGACGCTCGGCCTGTCCGCGCCCTCCTGCGCGAAGGACACCGGCTTCACCATCGCCGCCATCCCCGACACGCAGAACTATATCGACTACACCCACCAGACCGCCGAGGGCTTCAAGTTCGACGCGGACCGCATGTTCCTCGAGCAGATGCAGTTCATCGCCGACCACACCAGATCGAACGGCGGCGATATCGCCTTCGTCACCGCGCTGGGCGACGTGTGGCAGCACCAGACGAAGCATATCGATCCGGAGCATGAGGCGCGCGGCTTCAAATGGGTGGCGAACCCGATCATGGACCGGATGTTCGCCCCGACGGAGAAGGTGACGACGGTGGAGATCCCCACCGCGCGCAATGGCTATGCGCTGATCGCGGGCAAGGTGCCGCTCTCGGTCGTGCCGGGCAACCACGACCATGACGCGATGTGGACCGACGCGAACCACCCGCCGGCCGCCGTGTTCAAGGACATGTCGAGCCTGGGCATGCTCCACGCCGGGGGCCTCGACAATTTCCGCTCGCTGTTCGGCGCGGACCAGCCGCTGTTCAAGGGCAAGCCGTGGTATGTCGCCAGCCACGACGGCGGCGCGGACAGCGCGCAAATCTTCACCGCGGGCGGTTACACCTTCCTCCACATCGGTCTGCGCTTCGATGCGCCCAACGCCTCGCTTGAATGGGCGGCGAAGGTGATCGCGGAGCATCCCGGCCTGCCGACGATCATCTCGACCCACGATTACCTCACCAACGAGGGCGAGCGCGTGCCGAACCCGATCATCGACAATCACGCCGTCGATCCCGACGACAACACGCCGCAGATGATGTGGGACAAGCTCATCAGCCGGAACGACCAGATCTTCCTCGTGCTGTGCGGCCATGAGCACGGGCAGGCTCTGCGCGTCGACGACAATCGCGCCGGCAACAAGGTGTGGCAGGTGCTGGCCGACTATCAGGATCGCCGCCAGACCGCGATCGACGCCGGCGCGAAGTTGCAGCAGGGCGAGGGCATCGGCGACGGCTGGCTCAGGCTGATGAGGTTCGACATGGCCGGCGAGACGCCGGTGATCCACGTCCAGACCTATTCGACGCACTACAAGAAGCAGAGCCGCGACACGGCGGAATATGCCGCGTGGTACAAGGCCGCCGAGAAGCCGAAGCTGAGCGACGAGCAATTCCACGGGCAAGACGATTACACGATCGAGCTGACCGGCTTCCGCAAACGGTTCGGCCCCGGCAACTGATCGGCATCGATTGACCTGCCGGCCGATGCCTTCGAGGATCGGCCGGCGGATAGGGCGACAAGAGAAAGAGGAACATGGAGAGGGTTGCAGTTGCCACACGCGGGCGTGGCCGTCCGCGCCTGCACGCGATCGACGCGGCGCTCCACGCCGCGACATGGGACGTGATCGCGCGTGAAGGCTATGCCGGCCTCACTTTCGAGGCGGTGGCGACCGCCGCCGGCTGCACGCGCATGTCGATCTACCGCCGCTTCTCGAACAAGGCCGAACTGGTCGGCGCGACCCTGTTCGCGACGTCGCGCGCGGTCGAGCCGGTCATCGCGGCGGATGTCCCTCCGGTGGAGGCGCTGATGATGCACGCGCGGGCAACGCTCGATTATTTGTCGGGCAAGCGCGGCCTCGCGGTGCTCAGCCTGATCGAGGCGAGCGCGCGCTCGCCGGAATTGCATGACATCACCGAACGCTATGCGCAGGGGGAGCGCGAGTATTTCCTGGCCCTGTTCCGCCAGATCGCGCCGGACGCGGATCAGGATCGCCTGCATTTCGCCTTCGATTCCTATGTCGGACTGATGACCCACCACGTCGTCGTCCGCCGAATGCCGTCCACCCCGCACAAGCTCCGCCTGATCGTCGATAGCGTGCTGACGATGCTGACGGCGGATTGATGCGGGATATCGGGATCGCCCTTGCCATCGGCTTCTCTCAGCAGGCGCGGGCCCTACCCCTGAAGCGCTGCCGGGCCTGACTACCGATTTGACCATATGGTTGCCCACCTTCAAGGCCGTTCAAACGCTGCGAAGCAGCGTTCTCCTGCCGGCTCTCTCCCTTGCCGGGATCATGACAGCGACCGCGACCAGCTGCCGCGCCAAAGACTTCCGCCTCTCCAAGGTTTATGAGGACTCTCTGATTGACCTTTATCCTCGACAGGCCGACCCTGCATCTACGCGTATAGCACGCGCTGGATCAGGAGAACGTCGATGAGGATGTCCCTTCCCGCCATTGCTTGCATGGCATTTTTTGGAGGTCCTGCACTTGCTGCCGGACCAGTTGCTTTCAGGACAATGCTTTCCGGCCCCGCCGAGGTGCCGCCTGCGCCAGCCGCCGGCCACGGTACGGCGAGCGTCACCATTGATACCGCCAAGGGTCAGCTCTGTTACGAACTGTCCGCCACCGGAACGGACACGCCGACCATGGCGCATGTCCACAAAGGTGCGGCCGGGGTAGCCGGCCCGGTGGTCGTGCCGCTCGATCCGCCAGCCCAGGGTTCGTCCAAAGGCTGCGCCACCGCCCCTGCTGATACCCTGGCAGCGATCCTCGCAGAGCCATCCAACTACTACGTAAACGTCCACACGGCGAAATATCCGAAAGGGGCGATGCGCGGGCAGCTCGGCAAATAGCCGCGAGGGGCGCACGACTCGAACCTTGAGCGCGGCGGCACGCGTGGCGGACTGTTATGCGAAGCGCATGGAACATGGAAAGGGCTTCATCCGTATCAAGGAGGTCCGGCACCTCGTCCTGAACGAGAAGGGCGAGGAAGCGGCGGCCACGATCGCGGGCGTTGTTGGTTTCAAGGTGCCCGAAGGCGAGCCGCCGCCTCCGGTTATCGAGATTGCGCTCCGCTTTCGCGATTGGCCGGAGCTGATGCGCCAGCGGGTCGTCTCCGCGTATCTCGATCTCCCCCGGAGTCGGCGTTCATACGCGAGGTTTATCGCGGAACCTTGCCCTACCCCGTGACGCCCGGCGGCCGGCACTCCTGGAGCAGACAGGAACTGGACGCATCTATCGCGAAGCTTCTCGTCCGGAAGCTCAGGTGATGAAGCGCGCGCCCGTTACTCCCAACGGTGGCCCCGTTCGCGGTTGGTCGATGGCCAGTGTGACAAGCGAACGGCCGGCAAGCCACCCGAACTCGACCCTGCCGAACGCTGCCGGTCCTCTCTCGCCTGAAAAAGCAGACTGCCCGGTTTCAGGAAATGGTGTTGAAGGCCGGAACGGCCGACATTGGGGCGCCTTGTTGCCGTTAATGATAGGCCGAAGCGCCCGACGCGGTTGCGGGCATCCATGCCGCGCGGCTAGCATGGGGCGATGCTGAACCCGATCGGAGAGCAATCGGCGGTCATCGCGCTCATCGGCCTGCTCGGGATCGGGGCGCAGTGGATCGCATGGCGCACGGGCTGGCCGGCGATCGCGCTGATGCTCGCGGCCGGCGTGATCGCGGGGCCGGTGATCGGCCTCATCAATCCCCAGCACACGTTCGGCGCGCTGCTGGAGCCGATGGTGTCGATCGCCGTGGCCATCATCCTGTTCGAGGGCGGCCTGAGCCTCAACTTCCGGGAATTGCGCCGAACCGACGGCGCCGTCACCCGGCTGGTGCTGCTCGGCGTGCCGGTCGGCTGGGTGCTCGGCGCGCTGGCCTGTTACTATGTGGCGGGCCTGGTCTGGCCGGTCGCCATCCTGTTCGGCGGCATCCTGGTGGTGACGGGGCCGACCGTCGTCATCCCGTTGCTGCGACAGAGCAACATCGCGCCGCGCCCGCGCGCCATCCTGAAGTGGGAAGCGATCGTCAACGATCCGTTCGGCGCGCTGTGCGGCCTCATCACCTATGAATATCTTCGTCGCTCGGCGGCGGGCGGGACGTTCGGCAGCGTCATCGTCTCGCTGGTCGCGGCGGCGGTGGTGGCGGGCCTGCTGGGCTGGGTCGTCGCGCGGATCGTCGGCTGGGCCTTCCCGCGTGGCTATGTGCCCGAATATCTCAAGGCGCCGGTGCTGCTGGTGACGGTGATCGGTGTGTTCGTGCTGTCGAACATGATCCAGAACGAGACCGGGCTGCTGGCGGTGACGGTGATGGGGGTTGCGCTCGCCAACATGCGGCTGAACTCGCTGCGCGACATCCATCCGTTCAAGGAGAATGTGACCGTCCTGCTCGTGTCGGGCGTCTTCGTCCTGCTCTCCGCCTCGCTGAACTTCGCGTTCCTGCAGCAGTTCGAGTGGCGGTTCCTCGCCTTCCTGCTCGCGCTGCTGTTCCTCGTGCGGCCCGCGACCGTCTTCCTCAGCCTCGCCTTCAGCCCGGTGCCGTGGAGGGAACGGCTGCTGATCGGCTGGGTCGCGCCGCGCGGCATCGTCGCGGTCGCGATCTCCGGCCTGTTCGCGCTGCGGCTCAGCCATCTGGGCTATGGCGACGGCTCGATCCTCGTCACGCTGTCGTTCGCGGTGGTGGTGGCCACGATCGTCGCGCACGGTTTCACGATCGGCCCGGTCGCGCGCCTGCTCAAGGTGACCGGCTCCGCGCAGCGCGGGCTGCTGATCGTCGGCAGCACGCCGTGGAGCCTGTCGCTGGCCGAGCACCTGCGGCAGCTCGAGGTGCCGGTGACGATCGCCGACACGAGCTGGAACCGGCTGGCGGCGGCGCGGCAGGCGGGCATCCCGACCTATCACGGCGAGATCCTCGCGGAGGCGACCGAGGACCAGCTCGACATGACGCAGTTCGAGGTGCTGGCCGCGACCACCGACAACGAAGCCTATAACGCGCTGGTGTGCAGCGAGTTCGCGCCGGAGATCGGGCGCGACAAGGTCTATCAGCTCGGCGACGCGAGCGAGGACGACGCCCGCGCGTTGCCGGACAGCCTGCGCGGCCGCGCGATGTTCACTTCCGGCCTCGGGGTGGAGGAGCTGCTGGACCGCGAGCGCGCCGGCTGGTCGTTCCGCAAGACGCGGATCAGCGAGCAGTTCGATTTCGAGACGGCGCGCGCCGATCTGCCGGAAGAGGCCGACCTGCTGCTGCTGGTGCGGAAGGGCGGATCGCTCAACTTCTTCACCCACGCCTCGCGCCCGACGCCGCAGATCGGGGATACGATCCTGTCCTATGGGCCGCCCGACGCGAACCGCAGCCCGGAGCAGCGGCTGAAGAAAAGAACGGAGGAGATGTCGTGAGGAAAAGCGCCGCATGGGCGACGGGCCTGATCCCGCTGTGTCTGGGCGTGGCGGCGTGCCAGCAGCAGGGCGAGGTTCCCGCCAATCGCGCCGCGCCCGCCGAAGCCAACGGCATGGCGCCCACCCCCGAAACGGCCCGATCGACCGGAGCCGCGACGCCCACCACTTCGCTGGACGACAGCACGAACACTCAGGCGCCGGACAATGCCTCGGGCGGTGAGACGAAATCCATTCTCCGGCCTGACGTGGCGCCCCCCGAACCAGCCCCGCCGCCGCTCGAACCCGTCACGCGCACCATCGCGTTCGGGGCGTCCGGCACGGTGCTGGACGATACGGGCCGGCGAACGCTGGACGATCTCCTCCATCAGCCGGTCACCGCCGCCGGAGGGCGCATCATCCTGCGCGGCAACACGGATTCGCGCGGGAGCGACAGCGCCAACCTGATCGTCTCCCGCCGCATGGCCGAGGCGGTGCGCGATTATCTCGTGAAGAACGGCGTCAGCCGGGCCCGGATCGACGTGATCGCGCTGGGCGAGCGCAGGCCCATCGCGCCCAATGCGCATGCCGACGGCAGCGACGACCCGGAAGGACGCGCCCGCAACCGCCGGGTCGAGATCGAGGTGCTGTTGCCCGACACCGCCGCCCGCCCCGCGCCGGAAGCCTGAGACGGCCGCGCACGCATGTCACGATGCCGGCCGATTCGTTACCGGCGAATGGCGGCCCCTTATAAGAGAGTTCACATGCCGCCTGCCGGGAATGACTGCAAAGTTCCGTGTTGATCGCTCACTGTCGACTAGCCAGCCTGATAAGAATGACGGCTTTCGGGGTCGTCCAAAAGCTGGCTGAACAACTAGGATGAGGCGCCTAGCGGACCACGAATACCGTCCGCGCCTCACCGGCTACAGTCCAGCCGCGGGTAACATCGTCGAGCGGGATCGCCGTATAGTCGAGGGCCAGTCCGATCTGCTCGGCGACTGATATTGCGCCTTCGACGGCGGCGAGCAGCCGATCGAACGGCACGCTGCCGATGCCGCTTCCGATCATCTCGATCGCAGACGAGCGTAGCACGGCTGCGGGGATCGCCACCTCGCCGCCGCTGACCGACCCGATCTGCACGAACCGGATCGCCGCGCCATCGGGCGCAGCCTTCGCGCCTGCGATCAGAAGACTGCGCGCACTCGGCCCCCAAAGATAGTCGAGCACGATATCGACGCCCTCGACGAAGTGGGCCGACATATCCCGCTCGAACTGATCGGGTTCATCGCCGAGAACGATCGCCGCGTCCGCATTCAATAGGGAAAGCCGTTCTGCGTTGCGCCCGGTCGCAATGACTTTTCCGGCACCCAGATGGCGAGCGATCCGGACCGCCAGTGACCCGGACGCGCCGGTTGCGCCATTCACCAATACGGTCTCGCCGGGCTGGATGCGAGCCCGCTCCGTCAGCGCCGCCCACGACGACATTGCCGGATTTGCGATGACCGCGGCTCTTTTGTCGTCGATCCCGTCGGGCAGTTCGAACCAGTGACCGTCGGGGACGACGGTGTGCTCCGCCATCGCCCCGAAAGGCGATCGCGGAAGGACGAAGTAGATGCGACGACCATCGGTCGTGCGGCCGACCCCATCGACCCCGGGAATGAAAGGATAAATCGCACCGGAGCTGTAATGCGCTCCTGAAGCGCGGCCCCGGGTCAGCTGGCTGAGCGCGGACGCCGTGACGTTGACGAACGTTTCGCCCGGGCCCGCGACCGGCAGCTCAAAATCACCGAACCGGGGAACCTCGCCCTTACCGTCAACGATCGCCGCGCGCATAAGCTACCCTTTTGTCTATATCCGTGTATAGAGCACACATATCTCTTTTTGTCCGAAAGGTCAATGTTCGTGCGTGATGCACATTTTTCCAAGCGCCTGCGTGCTATCCATGATGCGGTGCTGGATATTGTCGCCGTCATCAATCGACCTGAGCTTGACGACGTACTGCTGAAGGAAGCGGACGTTCGACTGGAGCGGGCGCTTTTCCCACTCATCGTTTTGATTGGCCGCTTCGGTCCGATCGGCGTCGTCGACCTCGCCGGTCGCGTCGGGCGCGACCACAGCACCGTCAGTCGTCAGATCGGGCAACTCACGGCCATGGGGTTGGTGACCCGGCGCAAAAACCGGACTGACGGTCGTTCGAGAGAAGCCGTCGTCACCGCCGAAGGTGCCGCGATGAACGAGCATATCGACGTGGCTCGCGAACGCCTCGGCCGGCGTGCGCTCGCCGACTGGTCAGCCAGCGATCTCGATCACCTGGCGACGCTCATGCAACGCTATGCAGCAGCCCTCAAGAATCCGGTTCCGGATCAGGCCCCCCGGGATCAGAAATGACTGGATGCAAATGAATGACGGTTTCGGACCTCACAACGCCACACCGGTATGGCCGAGTCTGGGGGGATAACCGCCCTATGGCGACGCGCGAACATCTCGACTCGGTGCTACGCCGGTGTCGAGCAAAGTGGCGCGGGTGAAGTGACACCAGCACCCGCGCCAAGTCTGTTACATCTTGTCGCCGAGCTTGCCCTTCACGTCGCCGGCCGCTTTCTGCATGTGGCCCTTGGCGTTCTGCGCGGCGCCCTTGGCTTCCATCTTTTGGTCGCCGGTCGCCTTGCCGATTTCCTCTTTGACCTTGCCGGCCACCTCGTTGGCGGTGCCCTTCACCTTGTCCTTGAACTCACCCATTGGTTCTCTCCTGATAGGTGAGTTGGAAATGCCTGGCCGCCGCGCCGCGTTCCGCACTTGATCCATATTAGCAGGATTTCATGATCCTGTTGGCGGCCGTTACGCCCACCGTCCCGCCGGTGCGATCCCTTCGCGGTGAGGAACGACAACCATGCAAACCGCGCGCTCGCGGACCTCAGGGGAAAACTTGTTCGTCGTCTTGCTCATCGTGGCTCCACTCTCTCAGGAGTTGGAGCCTCCGGCAAACCCGGCGCGGTTCATCTGCTGATGTGAATGCTTTGGCCTGGCGAATTGAAGACCGGCCGCTTCGGGTGTGGGACCGCGACACCAAATAGCAGCGAGGTAGGCGTTTGACATTTGTTCGAGCGGATTTTCGCGCTAGCACAAGGGGCATGGGGCCACTCGATATTGCTGTCGCCGGCTGCGGGCCGGGAGGGCTGACAGCAGCTCTGCTGTTGAAGCGGGACGGGCACCGCGTGACGTTGTTCGAACGGTTCGAAACGCCGCTGCCGATCGGATCGGGCCTGATGGTTCAGCCGACCGGCCTCGCGGTGCTGGAACAATTGGGGCTGGCCGATGTGGTTCTACAAAGCGGGGCGCGGATAGATCGCCTGATCGGCAAGGCAGGGACAGGGGGCCGCGTCGTGCTGGATGTGCGCTATGCCGCGCTCGGACACCGGCCTGCGTTTGGGATTGGCATCCATCGGGCGAGCCTGTTCGCGCTGCTCCATGATGCGGTGATAGCGGCCGGCATACCGATCGCGACGGGCCGAACGGTGGCGGGCGCTATTCTTGACGGGGCGACGCGCCACCTTCGTTTCGCCGACGGCAATACCGCGGGGCCTTTCGATCTGGTTGTGGACGCGCTGGGAACGCGCACGCCGCTCGCGCCGCCCACGGGCCGTTCGCTGGCCTATGGCGCGCTATGGGCCAGCCTCGACTGGCCCGATGGTGCGAGCTTCGACAACGCCGCGCTCGAACAGCGTTATCGACGTGCGAGCACGATGGTGGGCGTTCTTCCAATCGGTAACGGATCGAACAATGCCGGACGCCCGCAGGTCGCCTTCTTCTGGTCGCTGCGCGCCGACCGGCTGGACGAATGGCGCGCCGCCGGGCTGGACGCCTGGAAGGCGGAGGTGCTGCCGCTCTGGCCGGCGTGTGCGCCTCTGCTCGATCAGATCGTCAGCCCCGATCAACTCACCTTTGCCCATTATGCCCACCGGACGTTGCGGAACCCGGCTGAGCCCGCGCTCATCCACATCGGCGATGCCTGGCATTCGGCAAGCCCACAATTGGGGCAAGGCGCCAACATGGCGCTGCTCGACGCCTGGGCGCTCGCCAGGGGCCTCCGCGAGAGTGCAAGCGTCGCGGCGGGATTGGAGCGTGCAATCGCCAGGCGACGGCGGCACGTGCACCTCTATCAGCGACTCACCGCGCTGTTCACGCCGGTCTATCAATCCGACAGCCTTACATTGCCCTTTGTCCGCGATCGCCTGGTCGGTCCGTTGTCGAAACTTTGGCCGGCGACCTGGATACAGGCGGCGATGGTCAGCGGACTGATCGGCAATCCCCTGCGTCCGCTTGGTCTCGACGCGCCGCGGCCGTCGCGGGGGAACGAACCGATGTGGAATGCGGCATGAGCGGCTTCCGGCCCGCGTCCATGCAGGTCGTCGACGGCAATCGGGGCATCCGTGACGGCGACGCCGTTCTGTCGCGCCTGCCTTGAGCCGCATCCTTGTCCTCGGCGGCTATGGCGGCTTCGGCGGACGCATCGCCCGCAGGCTCGCCTCGGCCGGGCACGATGTGCTTGTCGCGGGTCGCAGCCTCGCGAAGGCGCAGGCGTTTTGTGCTGACAAGCCGCGCCTGACGCCGATCGCGATCGATCGTGCCAGCGTTGCCACTGCCCTGTCCGAACATCGGCCCGCCTTGCTCGTCGACGCTTCCGGCCCTTTCCAGACGCTGGATCACATGGTGCCTGCGGCGTGCATCGAAGCTGGCATCCATTATGTCGATATTGCCGATGCACGCGAATTCGTTTGCGATATCGCCAAGCTTGATGCGGCGGCAAAGGCTGCCGGCGTGGCCGTCATCTCGGGCGCCTCCAGCGTGCCCGCGTTATCCGGCGCTGTGGTCCGCAGGCTCGCTTATGGTTTTGAGGATGTACGGGCGATCGACATGGCAATCAGCGCCTCAAATCGCGCCACGGCCGGCCCTGCGGTCGCCGGCGCAATCCTCGCTCAGATCGGGCAGCCGCTGAAGCTCTGGCGGGGCAGGCGCTGGACCGAACGAAGCGGATGGCAGGAGCTTCGCCGCGAACATTTCGCCGTTGCCGGAGACCGGCCATTGGGCTTTCGTCTGGCCGCATTGGTCGATGTTCCGGATCATGGGCTGCTGCCGGACGGGCTGCCGGGAAGACCTGCCGTCACCTTCCGTGCTGGCACCGAACTTGGGTTTCAGACTTTCATGTTATGGCTCGCAAGCTGGCTAGTCCGATGGAACCTGCTATCGAGCCTCGCGCCGATGGCGCGCCTGCTGCGGCCGCTTCAGGGATTGACCGGCTGGGTGGGAAGCGATCGGTCGGCGATGATCGTGCGCCTGTTCGGCATCATCGACGGCAAGCGCGTCGAGCGCCGCTGGACGCTCATCGCGAGCAAGGGCGACGGACCGGAAATTCCCGCGCTCTCGGTGCCGCCACTGGTTTCGCGCATTCTTGACGGGCTGGAGCCAGCCGGCGCACGAGACGCGGGATCGAGTCTCGATCTCGCCGATTATCAGCCGGCGTTCGACGGGCTCGCGATCCGCCACGAAGTGACCGAGCATATCCTCCCTGCATCGCTCTACGCGCGAGTGATGGGAGCCCGGTTCGCACAATTGCCGCATGCAGTCCGCGCGATGCACGAGGCGTTGCGCGATGGAGGCGCAAGCGGCTTTGCCGAGGTGAACGGACCGACAAACATCCTGACCGCCGCGATCGCATCCGTCATCGGTTTTCCGCGTGCCGGGACGCATGAACTTCATGTCGCGTTCGAGGAAAGGGATGGCGCGGAGACGTGGACGCGCGCGTTCGGCGGCAAGAGCTTCCGCAGCCGGTTGAACCAGAGGGGGGATTTGCTGGTCGAGCGCTTCGGCGCGTTCCGCTTCGGCTTCGATTTGCCATCCGATGAAGACGGGCTGACGATGGTCATGCGCCGATGGTGGATTGGCCCCTTCCGCCTGCCGCTTGCGCTCGCCCCGCGTTCGCTTGCGCGCGAGTGGGAGGAGAACGGTCGCTTCCATTTCGATGTGCCGATAGCGCTACCGATTTTAGGTCGGGTCGTGCATTATCGCGGGCAACTCCAGAAAACGTAGATCGACGGCAGGTTACATCGCCGGCAAGCTGATGATGAACGCCGCCCCTCGATCAGACTCCGCCAGTTCGATGGTCGCATGTGATGCAGCCAACAGCGAACGTGCGATCGGGAGGCCAAGACCGGTTCCTCCCGATGCGCGGCGGCTGGTGAAGAAAGGTTCGAAGATGCGCTCCCTGTCGCCGGGCGCGATGCCTGGGCCGTCATCCGATATGTTGAGAATGACCCTGCCGGCTGCCGCGCGGGCCGAAAGACTCACCACGCGGGCTCCCGCCTGCCGGCTGTTTTCGATAAGGCTGCCGACAACGGCTTCGATGGTGGCGGCGGGCACCTGAATCGGCGGAAGCGTCCCGGGCAGATCAAGGTCCAATGAGAAGCTGTCCGAACGACAGGCGTCCGCGACACGATGGAGCGCGGACGCCAGATCGACCGCGCCGGTCACGCCCGGCTCCGCCATATCCGCCCGCGCCAGATCGAGGAGCCGTGTGACCAGATGCGCCAGCCGTTCGGCATCGACGCCGGCATTAGCGATGAAAAGGCGGCGTTCGCTCTCCGACATCCTGTCATGATGCTCGTCGAGCAGTTCGAGCACGCCGCAAATACCGGCAAGCGGGGTCTTGAACTCATGGCTGACGGCATGGGCGAAATCGCGCAGGTAGCGTGAGCGACGCTCGATCGCCTCGGCCATGTGCGCGAAATCGGCATAGAGCGCCTGAATCTCGATCGCGGCGGTGGATGGCGCCGGCGGCACCGCCCCGCCACCGCGCGCCACGCTACGCGTCGCGTCGCTCAGTGCCTCGATCGGCCGTAAAATCCCGCGCGAGAGCAGACCGCTCAGCACGACCAGAATCGCGAAAATCGCGGCGACGCCGATCGCTATCTTGCCACGATCCTCATAGAGGCCGCGAAACAGGACGCGCGGCGAGCGTGAGAGCAGCAGGATCGCGACGACCTTGCCGTTCACGATCACCGGACGCGCGTGATGAATGCGCAGGCTGGAAGCGCGGCTCAGCCATTCGAGCGGGTAACGCGGATGATAGCTGCCGTTGCGCCGAAGGACAGTGACGGAATGACCCGCGCGCGCTGCGGCAACCTCCGGCAAGGCACGGTAGCTGCCGCCCTTGTCACGACCGGCCAGCACCCGGCCTTCGGCATCGAGCAGCATGATCGAGGCGAGCGTAGCCCGCGCGGTCGCGTCGAGGATCGGCGCGATGCGGCTTGCCGCCGCCAACGCCACCGGCGCCGGTTCGCCGAAAACCAAGGCTGGCGGCTGGCGTTCCGGCAGTATCCGGCTTGTCCGTAAGTCTATGGTGGAGAGCGGGCCGCCCGCGACATCGCCCTCCTCTCTTTCGCGAGGTGGTGTCGATGGACCGGACGAACCCGGCCAATCCGCGCTGGCCGCCGCCGCGAGCGCCGCGCCCTGCGCGACCAACTCCGCCTCGGTCTGCCGCACCAGCGTGTTCTCATAGACACGGAGGAACAGCGCCCCGACGCCGGGCAGTGCTGCAATGAAGACGAAGGTCAGCAGCAGGATCGTGCGCAGCCTCAGCCGTGGCCAATGCCGGCGGATCGGCGCCTTTATCGCCTCGATCATGTCCCGCCGCACGCGCCGATGCGATAGCCGATGCCGGGGCGGGTCTCGATCAGGTCCTCCGCACCGGCTTGGCCGAACTTCGCGCGCAGATTGCGGATGTGGCTGTCGATCGTGCGGTCGGTGACGGCGAAGCCGGGGCCGTGCAGCCGATCGATGATCGCATCGCGGCTGAACACCCGCGAGGGCATCGCGGCGAGCGTCCGCAGGATGCCGAATTCGGTGACGGTGAGCGGCACGGCCTCGCCGGCCCATTGCGCCTGCCAGCCGTCCGGATCGAGCATCAGGCGGCCGTGCCGGATGCTGGCCGCATTCGCTTCCACCCTCGGCGGCCGCGACGCGACGCGACGCAGGATCGCCATCACCCGCGCCACCACCTCGCGCGGGGAAAAGGGCTTGGTGACATAATCGTCCGCGCCAAGCTCGATCCCGAGGATACGGTCGATCTCATCGTCGCGGGAGGAGAGGAAGAGGATCGGCAGATCTCCCGCAGCGCGCAGCCGACGGCAGACCTCGATCCCGTCCATCCGCGGCATGTTGATATCGAGCACGACGAGATCGGGCCGATGCCCGGAGACCATCGCCATCGTCTCCTCGCCGTCGCCTGCTTCAAGCGTGTCGAGCCCGGCCTTGCGAAGCGCGAAGACGAGCAACTGGCGGATATGCGGATCGTCATCGGCGACAAGGATCGTGCGGGGCATGGGGCACAGGATCATGTTACGGGCGCCTGGGTCAATGCCGGGGTGGACGTGGCCGACGCAGATGGCGCTGGTGCCGGGGAAGGCTGCGCCGCCGGGGATGGCGCCTCATCCTCGACCAGTTCGCTGCCCCCGCACCCGCGATTCATGTTCTTCGGCACGCGCGGATGCTTGCCCAGCAGCGCCAGCGCGCGTTGCCGCCGCCATGAATCCAGCCAGTTCCATGACCGCCAGTCGAGCTGATCGTCGGCGCGGAGCAGGACTTCATGACGGACAAAGGTGACGCGATCACGGAAGCCGGCGTTCAACGGGCGGTGTTCAAGCTCGATCAACGGCAGCAGTGCCGATGTCCCCAGTCCATTCAACTGGCACAGGTCGAGCGGCACCCCGCGTCCGCCGGCTTCGCGGGCATGGTTGACGTTCCACTCGGCCGCGATCGCGTCGGGATCGGCGATCGTGGCGACCGAAAGCAATATCGCGGCGGCCAGGGCATTGCTGTTGATAAGCCATCGCGCACTCCTGCCCGTCAGCATCCGCCAGCAGATCAATACCAGTCCGAGTGCTACAAGACCCATCCATGCCAGCGCGGCGATCCGCCACCCGGTCAGCATATAGACTTCGATATAGTCGCACGTCCGAAGGATCGACGACGCGACCAGCAGCAGGTTCTGCACGATCCAGAGCACCACCAGCTTGCGGATCGCGGGGCTGGCGGCGGTCGCCGATCCCGGCTTCATCGTGGTCAGCACGAAGATGCCGGCCAGCAATGCGGTTCCGATCAGCGGATAGGCGCCGCGATGGGCATAATCCGCAAGGCTCACCCCTGCGGGCAGAGGCGCGCCGCTCCACAAGAAGATCAGGTCTAGCCCATTCTCGACCGCGAACACCGCGTTGAAAAGCACCAGCGAAATCAGCACCGAGGGAAGCGATACGCCGGGCAGCGTGACTTCCGCCTCAGGAATCCGCGCTATGATGCGCGTCGCGAATCGTCCCGGGCGCAGGCTCGGCCAGATGATCGCGAGCGCGAACAGCCAGAAGAGAACCTCTCCCAAAGACGGCAAGCGAATGCCGGCGAACGATCGTGCGATCAGCGGATTGGCGCTCGCGAACAGGATGACGAACAAGGCGCTCATCAGCACCGGCAACGCCAGCATCACGGCCGTCGAGCGGACCGTTGGTCGCCCGTGAGCCGGTCGCTTCCGCAATAGCCGCCCGAGATCAGCCATCGGCATGGCGGGACCGGACACGCCATGCGCCAGCAGCCGGATCGCCCAGCGCCATGCGTCATCGAAGCCCACGGTCCGCGGCGATAGCGTCGCAATCGACAGCGCAGACCAGAACATCGCCCAAGCGAGCAGGCCGGGCTGATAGATCAACGCCAGCGCAAACCCTGCCGCGCACAGCAAGGCGGCGAGCGCCGGGCCATGGCGGGTGGAAGGCTTCAGGAGCGCGAGGGCGACAACCCACGCCAGCGCCAATCCGCCCAGCCATGAACCAACGCGAAAACCCGTGAACAGCCAGTCGGCGGCCGTCACCAGCAGGAGCGTGGCAACGATTTTGGCGAGAAATGTAAAACGCGACGTTTGGAACGGCATGTCCGTCTCCCGATGATCGGGAATCGGTTGCCGGCCGCATGTTCAGGGCTAGCGGCGATGGTTGTGAGGATGTTGTGCAGGAACGATGCAGAGGCAGATATGAAGCAAGGATAGCCGATGAACGACGGCAGTAGAAAATAGGTGATCGCAAAGCCGGTCAGGCCGAGCAGGGTGACCGGGAGCCCCCCGCGCCGATCTGCCAGAAATCGAGTCCGATACAGCCTCGAAACCCGATTATCGCGAGCAGCACCGTCAAACCCAGCTCCACCACCGCGACACTGCGCACCGCATCCAGATCGAGCCGACGCGCGAGTTGGCCACTGGGCATCGGCTTCGAATATTCCGGCTACGCCCTGAGAAGCGCTTGTTCAGTGGCCTGCTCGTTGGGCGGCCGATTGGCTGCCCGACCCGGCAGATGGCGAAGCAGACTCCCCCTCGTGTTTTCTGCCAGATAAAGCCAATGCCGAGCTGCCCGGCTTTAGCGACCGCCTGTCCCCGGCACTCATGGATCAGGAAGGCCGGCTGATCGACCTGCTGAAGGCCGTCCGGGCCTATCGCATCGATGAGACCGGCGCGCCGATCCTCGAAACCGCTTCCGGAGACAGGATCGTCGCTCGGCGCTAAAATCTACTCTACAACTGCTGGCGGCGGACACGCCAACGATCGCCGCCGGGATGAGCGCTAAAACGATAGGGATCGAAACACCCGGAATCCGCGTCCGGCTTCCCGTCCAGCGCACCGGCAAGCAATTCGGTCGCCAGCGCGGCAAAGGTGATGCCGTTGCCGCCGAAACCGCTGGCGAGCCACAGGTGATCGTATCCCGCCGCCCTGCCGATCGCCGGCAGGCCATCGGGCGATGATCCGAACGCGGCTGCCCAGGCGCAATCCGTGGCAATCTCCGGCCTGCCGGTCATCGCTTCCAGCTTGGCCCGGATCGTCCCGCTTTTTGCATTGATCAGTGCGTCGCGTTGATGCGCATCGGCGAAATCCTCGTCCTCGCCGCCGGCGATTACGCGTCCGTCGCTGGTGGCGCGCGCATAGAGATAGGGAGAAGACGCCTCCCAGATCATCGCATTCTCTCGCCATAACGGGGCGTAGCCCGGCGGTGTTGCGATCGCGTAGCTCGATCCGACGGTGAATTGCGGCGGCAGGAACCATGTCGCGCGCTCATAACCCGTTGCGAGCATCACGTCCCTCGCACGGATGCTCGCGCCGTCCTGCGTCCACACCCTGATCGCCTCCCTGTCCGGCTCCAGCCGCGTCACATCGGCCGGAAAGCAGGCCGCGGCGCCGTGGCGTCGCGCACGGGCGAGCAATGCCAGCGTCAGCTTTACCGGGTCCACCTCATAGCAGCCTCGCGATAGCAAGGCAGCGCACGGCGCAATGCCGAAGCGCTCCGCCACAGACGCGCCATCGAAAAAATCCGACGGCAACTGCGCCGCGCGCCGCATCTCTTCCTCGATGCGAAGCCCGGCCTCGTCCAGCAACGTGCCAGCCAGATAGAGTTCCGGCCGTGCGACCCAGCCGCAATCGAGCGATGAGGCTTTCTGGTCCAATTGCCGCACGGCGGCCTGAACGCGCCGCCAGCGCCGCGCCGCTTCTTCGAGACCGATCCGCGCGGACAGGTGAGACAAGGGCACATCCGCACTCCACATCACCAAAGCGGTGGAGGCGGCCGTGCTGCCGTGTGCCGGGCGGCGGCGATCGAGCAACAATACGCGCTTCCCGGCGCCGGAGAGCCGCTCAGCGAGCATCGCGCCCATGACGCCCGCGCCGACGACGGCCACGTCGACAAACCCCTCCGGCAGAATGTCGCTCGACACGCGCTCGTTGCCGTCGGCCGACCAACATGGTTGTCCGCCGCGCAGATCGCGGCTTTCGGTCAGTTCCACGGCGCGCTCCGGAAGCTATTTCAGGAAGGGCTTGCCTTCATGCGCGACGAGCAGGTCGTGCATGTCGGAGGCGTGATCCTCCTCCTCCGCGAGGATATGTTCCAGCATCCGCCGCGTCGTGGGATCATCGTCACCGAAGTAGCGGATCAGCTCCTGATAATGCTCGATCACCAGCCGCTCGGCGACAAGGTCGTCCTTGATCATCTGGACGAGATCCCCGCCCTTGCCATATTCGGTGGCGGAGCGGCTTGCCAGACCTTCGGGATTGAGATCGGGCACACCGCCGAGCTGGTCGATGCGCTCCGCCGCCATCAGCATATGGCGGTGTTCGCTCTCGGCATGTTCGACGAATTCCGCCGCGACGCTCCTGCTGGTGATGCCCTCGGCCGAGATGGCGTGCATCCGGTAGCGCAGGACGCAGACCAGCTCCGTCGCCACCACCGTCTGGAGCAACTCGATCGTCTTTTCGGCGCTGCCCTTGTAGCTGGAGACGACCGCCCCCTCGTCCAGCGACTTTTTCGCCCTGGCCCTCAAGGTTTTAACGTCGGTGAGGAAAGCCGTATCCTCGGCCATGACATCGCCCTTTCATTGTCCATGCGAAACGCATGGAACGTTACGAGCACCAACGCGCGATGTTCCTGTGGCGAGCGATTCGCAAATAAGGTGGCGGCGCCGGGCAATTTTCCAGACCCAAGACTGTCGACACAGAGTCCCGCGTGACCGCTTATCGAAATTCAGGCTGGACCTGCTTCGACGCGTTCGCTCCGGCCTATAGTTCGGAAGAGGTCGAACACGAGCGCGCGACTTATAGCACGGTTACCGCCCGATTTTAGTCCCGGACGGGTTGCGCAATAGAACGGCGGCGTCCGATGGATTCCCTTTGCCTGCAGGCATTCCTGAATCAATTGCTGAAATAGCCGACCCGCGATTGCCGAGCAGTCTACCGCCAAGTGTAATTTCTACCTAGCGGTCGGAACCAAGCTCAATGCCAAAAGATCAATAATAAGATGATGATCGGAATCGGAATGCCGATCAGCCACAAAAGGATGCCCTTTCCCATAAAACCTCTCCTGGACTAACTTCCGTGTTGAAACGGCGTGCGTGCGCCCGCGGTTCCCTGTCTCATTCGCTGAGCACACCGCTGAGAACACGACACGGCCGGCCGAGCGCGCCCGGCGCACGCGCATCGCTACAGCGGCAATCTGAGCTGGTTGATATCGGGCACGCCCCCTCCCCGCAGCTTTTCGATGATCGTCGTCGCCAGCGTGTCCGCCGCATGCTCGTGCAGCCGCAGATCCGGCATCGTCAGCCCGACACGCGCCCATCCCGGTGCGGCGAGCAATGTCATTCTCCGAGGTCGCAGACCAGCGCCGGGAGTATCTCGGCTTTGCAGTTCAGCGGGACAGACTGGCTGAGGCCTGGCGATCTAGCGCCAGTTCAGCGAGCAGCCTTGCCACCGTGACGATGTGGGTCCGTCCGTGACGGTCAAGAGAAAGGAGATCATCCTTGTCACCGGTCCACGCGGGCAAGTTGCGCGTAGAGCGGCGAAAAACGTTCCAGGACGTCCTTGCGCGCGAACGCCGACAGAGGGCCATAGGTGCAATCGCCGTCAGCACCGGGCGGGGTATTGCGCCGCCGCGCCTTGGGTATGAATGATCGGTCCTTCTGAAGTCTCGGGGGGCACACCAGGAATCCCGTTGAATTCGAGGCAGCGGCTGCCCGCGAAGGGGACGGGAGATTGCTCGGTTCCCGACCGCTCCACGGGCGTCAAGCCTCATGGTTGCTGAGCCTGCTGAAGCGCGCGGCTAGAACGTCATTCGGACACCGCCTCCAAACCGGTGACTGCTGCGCGTTCCCATGCTGCCATAGACATTGAATTGGAGGCCGCTGGCCAAGTTCACGCGCAAGCCTACGTCGCCGTTCACCCTGTCTTTAGCGAGGCCGGGATCGTTCAGCGTGACGGTGACCGGATCCGCCAGATTATGCGCGACGACCTGCGGACCGGTTGATCCGAAGTCATGTTCGTAGCGAACGCTGGTGTAGGCGATCAGGTTGGAGGAGAGCGCGTAGCCAAGCTTCGCCGTGGCGAGGCCTGTACCGGAATTCATTGCACTGCGATCGATGGCAAAGAGGTTCAGAGGATTGTTGGTGCCAGTTTCGGTGAACCCGTCGGTCACGCGGTGCAGAGCGAGATATTCGAGTTCGCCATTGTAGATTAGGCGACCCGTTTCCTTGTGATACTCCAAGCCGCCGCCATAGGCCCAACTGTCGCCCTTCACGCCATTGGCTTTGGCAGTACCCGCAAGGGTCTGTCGCGTGCTGTCCGTATCATACCGGCCATAGACGAGCCTGCCCGTCAAACGCAGGGCCTGGTCGCGCGAGAGAGGCACAGACAGGCCGGCGGCAAAAATGTCGCCCTTAATGTCGCCCCTGATGTAATCGTTGCCGAAATTGCCGGTGTTGTGGCCATAGGTCAGATTGACGCGCGCGAACCGCAGATCGCCGGAGAAGCCCACATTGAACGAGGTGTTGCGCAGGCGGCTTGCCGGCGTGGCGTTCGTCGATTGCGTTTCGATCTGTTCGCTGTGGATGTCGCCCGTCGCGATGATCTGGCCGGCTGCCAGGTGCTTATAGCCGCCAAATTCCGGCAGGCTCTGCAAGGTCACGGTCTGCATCTGTGAGGCCATGTTGGCGTATCCGCCCGGTGCCCAGCGATTGAACGTGGCATTCATGGCCTGAGCGCCGCCCGCGCCATAGCTGGAGAGAAGCGGCGCGAGGAGAGAGCCGCCATAATATTGAGGGACGTCCCCGTTCGTGCTGACGACCATAGCGCCCAACGCCGCCGCAAGATTGGCGTTGGCGGTCGCGCTCGCAAGATTGGCTAGGGTATTGTTTCCCAGCGAGACGACGGTGCCGTCGGAAAGGTTGAAGATGAGGTTGGGCGTGTGCCCTGTCTTGGTCACGCTTCCGAAATGACCGACGACATGGCCAGGCGCATAGTCGAAGATCTGGACCGCGGTGCCTAACGGTATCTGGTAGTTTGACGCTGGCAATGACTTCTGCAGCGCGAGGACGGAGGAGCCGTCGAGGGTAAGGGTGCCGGTGACGTGGATGAGATCATGGCCGCCAGCAACGCCCGCTGCGCCCGGACCATCGATCTGCATGGCCGCGACCGAATTGCTGGTGAACTTGAGGTCGCCGAACGTCATGATACCGGGCGAATTGCCCGGAGCGATGGTGCCGGCGGACTGGCCGCCAACAATTGTCTGACCCGTCACCGACCCGTTTCCGCGCAAGATGCTGCCGCCCATGACATAGGTCGTCGTTGCGGTGATCGATCCCTTGGTCGCGCCGCTCTGGTCGAGATCGACACCATTTCCGAGTTGGACGATTGCGCCGTCGAACCGCGCCGTCGTCGTGTTGACGCTGCCCATCAGGTTGAGCGTGGCATGGCTGACCTGCAGGAGGTTGGTGGCGACCGTCGAACCCTGCGCGATGTTGAGGACGCTGTCCGGATTGACGGTAAAGTTCTGGCTCTGCGATGTCCCGTTGTTGTTGAGCGTGAAGGTGCCCGACTGCAGGTTCACGGTTCCCGAGCCGCCAATCTGTCCCGAGAAGGTTCCCCCCGCGGAGAGGGTCAGAACGTTCGTCCCCAGATTGAGCGAGCCGTTGCCGAAAAGCGTCGTGATCGCCTGATCTGCCCCAAGCGACAGGGCGCCGTCGTGCTGGATGTTGACGGTCAAGGTCGAGGCAAGGTTGTTCTGCGTCGTGGCAGCAACCGTGCCCTGCTGGATGGTAAGGCTTGCCGGCGCGAAGCTGCCTGCAGCGCCATTGAGGGTCAGCGTGCCCGACCCGGTTTTGACGACGCTCCCCGTCCCCGTGATGGAGCCGGCATAGGCAGCGTTGGCCGCCTGGGTGATCGACAATGTGTTCGAGCCCATGGCGATCGAACCGGTGGTTCCTGAAAGCGTCCCGGTAGACAAGGCTGCATCAGCCGTGATCGCACCGTTGTTGAGAAGGTTGCCGAACTGGGTGCTGCTGCCCGCCTGAAGGGTGATCGACCCGCCAGACGCATTGGTGACGGCGCCGGCGACCTGCAGGGTGCCGCCAGAGGTCAGACTGCCGGAATTGTTGAGTGCGCCGGCGATCAAGGCTTGCTTGTTAGCGGCCAGCGTGAGGACACCGGTCGCACCATTGGTGACATCGCCCTGAACGCCGAAATTGCCGTTGAAGGCTGCCACGCCGGTGTTTGCCAGGGAGGCGACGACGAAGTCCGCGTTCGCGGTGACATGTCCGCCGTTTGTCAGGGCGCCGATGATATCGGCTGTGCCGACGGTATAAGTGCCGGCGGCACCGACGGTGACGGCGAGTGTGTCTGCCAGCGTGCCACCGCCCGTGGTGTCGAGCGTACCACCATTGATCGCGAGGCCACCGGTGAAGTTGCTCGCGCCGGTCAGCGTCAGAGTGCCGGACCCGGTTTTGATGAGGGAGCCAGCGCCGGTGAAGCTGCCGGCATAGTTGCTGTTGCCTGATTGATCGATGACGAGGCTGTTGGCCATATTGCCGGTGAGGCCGCCGAGCTGGACGAGCCCAGTCGATCCGCCGTTGAAGCCGGCGGTGACGATTGTGCGGGTCGCCGCCATCGTCTCGGTGCCATTGCCGTCGGTCGACCCGATCACGCCAATGAGGCCGTTGTTCATTACTGGTCCGCTGGTTGTCAGGTCGGCCCGAAGTGCAACGATGCCGTAATTGTCGAGCAATGCGATCGCCTGATCGGCGGAAAGGTCGAGGCCGCCCTCGCTGCCGACATGCGCAATCATTTGCGAACCGAACACGTGCGTCGATGCCGCGGCCGCAGGCCCTTCGATTACGTCGAAGACGATCGGAGCGAAGCTTCCGGCCGCACCGCTGAGGGTCAGTTTCCCAAGTCCGGATTTATCGACCACGCCGCCGGTGAGGCTGCCTGCATAGGTGCCGTCAGCACTTTGATCGATGGCGTAGTGGACGCTCGCGTCGGCGAGAAGGATGGCGCCACCGGTCCCCGAGAGCGTTCCTGACGAGAGGCCGACATTGGCGGAAAGGCTGCCGGCGTTCTGGATATACTCGCCCTCGATGGTGAGCGGCGCATCGGCCGTGATGAGGCCATTGTTGGCGAGGCTGGCGAAGGCCGGTGTCGAGGTCGAAGCGAGGTAGATGGTCCCGTCGGCTGTGTTTGTGACCCTTCCAGCCGAGGTGAAGCCCGCATTGACCGTGACGGTACCGCTATTGTCGAGCGTGCCAAGGGCGAGGTCTGCGTTGCTGATGACCGATCCGGCATTGCTGATCGAGCCGATCGTATCGGCCGTGCCGACGATATAGGTGGACGCAGGCGCTACGGTGACGGCAAGCGTGTCGGCCAGAGTTCCTCCGCCCGTCGTGTCGAGCGTTCCGCCACTGATGGCGAGCCCCCCTGTGAAATCATTCGCACCGGTGAGGGTCAGCGTTCCGACGCCCAGCTTGGTGAGCGAACCCGCGCCGGTAAAGCTACCGGCATAGATGCTGTCGCCGGACTGGTCGATCACGAGCGTGTTGGCGAGCAACCCCGTGGAGCCGCCGAGCTGTACAATGCCGCTCGCGCCGCCGGCGAAGCCGCCGGTGGTGATGGTGCGCGTCGCGGCCACTTGCGCGTTCGTATTTGGATCGACCGAGCCCAGGATGGCGAGCAGCCCATTATTGGTGAACTGGAGACTGGTGTCGATCGAGGCGGATTGCAGCCAGGTGCCGTCATTCAGCACCGATCGGGCGCCGAGTGACGCCGAGGAGGAAGTGACGCCATCACTGTGATTGACGACATCGTGCGCGGTGGTCGACCCGTGGATCAGCAGCATCCCGCTATTGTCGATATCGTCGGTCGTGGTCGTACCGCCGAAGCTGATCAGCCCGCCATAAGCGTTTGTGACGGAGTTCGCGGTAATCGTCGAAAGCGTCACGAGGCTGCCGGCGGTGACATCCACGCTGGTCAGATGTTCGGCGCCGGCAAGCAGGAGCGTGCCGCCGTTTACGGTCACGTCGCCGCCGCTCTGGGCGTTCATGAGCCGGCCGACTTGCCCGTTCAACGTGGTGGATACCAGGCCGTCGTTGACCGTAATGCCGGAGAGGCTGTTCTGCGCGGTCAGGAAGAGGGAGCCCGCATATCCGGCATCATTGACCAGCAGCCTGCCATTCGTGACGGCGCCTGAAAGCACGGCGTAGTCATTGTTGCTCGCGATGTTGTTGAAGACGGCGATGCGTCCGGTGAGGCCGTTGAGGTCGATCGTGTTGAGCAGGGTGACGGCACCGGTTGCGTCCAAAGCGTCGGAGCCGAAAACGAGGGTGCTTCCATCCGGAACGAAGCTGTTAACCCCCCAGACGAGGGATTGCCGTGCGAGGTTGCCGCCGAAGTTGAGCGTCAGCCCATCCGCCGTCGCCGCGAAGCCGCCGCTTCCGCTCCAGGAAAGCTGCGTCGACCCCGAGCCCAGGCGTCGGGTGATCGTCCCGGTGCTCAGCAATACGCCGGCAGTTGTGCTATCGAGGCCTTGCCCGATCGTGCCTGACCCGGCGAGGTCGATATGGCTGTTGGTATTGATCCCGATTCCGTCCTGGGCTTCCAGCGTGCCGCCTTCGATCGAGGTCGTACCGGAATAGGTGTTGGCGCCGAAGAACTGGACGGTACCGCCGCCTGTGATGTGCACGCCGGCCCCAAAGCCGGTGGCGATCGAACTGTCGGGGAGATTGAGGCGGCTATCATCGGCGATCGTGTCCAGCACGGTGATGACGTGGCCGGTGCCGGGAGCGATGACGACGTCGGCGCCGGTCATGATGAACAGGCCACTGCCGACCGCGTTACCCGACTGACCGCCATTCGTGCTCGAGCCGCCGAGCACCGTGTTTCCGGCGATGAGCCCATTGCCGGTGAGATGGAGGGCACCGCCGCTACGCACGAAGATGGCGCCGCCATAGCCCGAACCGCCGCCGCCGCCACTGCCGTTGGAAGAACCCACGCCGCCGCCGAAGCCCGCAGCGCCCCCTGCTCCGTCCTGACCGTTCACGCTTTGCCCGTTAGCGCCGCCAATGCCGCCCGCGCCGCCGGCGCCACCGCCCGCGCCAAAGCCGCCCGCACCGCCCGCACCGCCATTGCCGCCGGCGCCGCCATCGGTGATCGAGAGCGCCCCGGCACCGCCTGCGCCGCCGCTACCGCCGGCGCCGCCGCCGAAGAAATCCGACCCCCTGCCGCCGCTACCGCCTTGCCCGCCGGTGCCGCCGAACGCGACAAGCCCCTTGTTGAGATCGGTCGTCCAGGACGCGAGGTTGGTGATGTCGCTCACCATCTGCGTGACTTCCGTCGCGAGCTTTCCGATGAAGAACGTGCCAAGCGCGAACTGGAGGCCTGAAAAGGCAGCAACGACCTGGCCTGCTGCCTGCGTTACGCGGAGCGGGCCGGAGGTCGCCTGGGAAATGAGCGAGAAGTTGTAGGTGCTGCCGTTGCTGCCGGTGCCGCCTGTGCCTCCATTGCCGCCCGCGGCGCCGCTGCCGTTGCCGGCGTTATAGCCGTTCGTGCCGTTCTGGCCCTCGCCATTGACCCATTGGGAATTGAACGAGCTTGCCGCCGAGCCGTTGGCGCCGTTGCTGCCGACGGTTCCGGTCGAAACAAGGCCGTTCATGGAACCGCCCTTCGCGAGGTTGGCGGCGGCGGCGTCGATGCGATAATGAACGACCTTGGTGTTGGGATCGATGCTCGTGATCACCGCGTTGTCGGGGATGCCGGCGCCGGTCACGAGCGCGCCCACCTTGAGGCCCGCGGTCGAGGAGAAGCTGATCGCCTGGCCCGATGTGTCGACGGAAAGCACCGGGTTAGCGGAGACGATCATCGTGCCGTTGGCGATGGCGTCGGTGCCCGAACTCGATATCGTGCTGCTGAGCGTGACGAGATTTCCGTTTATGGCGGTGATGGTCGTCCCGCTCGCGATGCCCTGGCCGCTCACGCTCTGGCCGACAACGAGGTCTGCCGCCGAGTTCACCTTGAGGACGGCATTCCCATTGTTCGAGACGAGGGGGTTGAAGCTTGCGGAGAGCGAGGTCACCGCATTGAGGTCAACGGCGTTGGAGAGCGTGATGGCGCCCGTCGTCGCGTCGACCGCCAGAACGGTCGTGCCACTGGGGATGCCCGTCCCTGTCACCGTCATACCCGGGGAAAAGCCGGAGACCGACCCGATGGGGTTGATGACGTTGGACATCTGGCTCGACGCCGAGGCCGCGTAGCGCGTGACGTCGAACTGCGATGCCGTGATGAGATAGACGGACTGCGATACTGGGGACGGCCCGCCGCCGCCACCGCCGCCGCCGCCACCGCCGACGCCACCACTGCCGCCACCATTGGCCGCTCCGGCGAGGGTGATGGGATTGGAGGTTGTGTAGCTCGTGACGTGGCCATTGGAATCGTACGTCACCGACGCCACGGTGGTGCCGCTCGGAACGCCGTCGCCATAAACTGCCATGCCCTGGCGGATGTCCATGCCGCCATAGGTTCCTGTCACGCTTACGGTGCTGACGCTTGTTCCCGAGAGCCCCGAAATGGAGCTTTCAGCGATCGCGGTCGAGGGCAGCACATAGGGCTGGGAGAAAGTGAGGGTCTGCCCCGAGCCGTTTGTCGTGACGGACGAGATCGTTGCCCCCACTGACGAGCCAGAGATGGCGACGCCGGCACCGGCGCCGATCAGGCTGTTGGCCGAGGACAAGGTCATCCCCGTGATCTGAATCTGACCGTTGGCGTAGGTTGCCGCGATGGTCGGCGCGATGACCGGGGTTGCGGTGGCGTCGGCACTCGCCGCAGTGAGGGAGAGCGCCTTGCCCGACGCCGAAACTACGGTGATCCCGCCGCCGGTCCCACCCTTCGCCGTGTTGCCGACCAGGCTCACATTGTTCAGATTGAGCGTGCTTCCCGTGTCGATGAAGAAAACGCCGCCAAGGCCACCGCCGCCACCGCTGCCGGCACCCCCTTCGGTCCTGAAGTCGGTGTAGACCGTCTGACTACCGCTGCTTCCAACGTTCGTCGTTTGATTTGAGGTAATGATCGCCCCGTTGCTTGCGCCGCCATCAACCACGGTCGTCGGGTCGGCATAAGCCGTGCCGGACAGGAGCATGATGCCCGTGGCAATAACGGAGGAGGACATGCGAAGGCGGGTAACGTTTCTCATATAGGCCCCAGGATTGAACGCTCAAATACCGGGGACATTTCAGATTAAGTAATCACAAGCAAATGGTTACATTCTGTAGTATAGGCTTGCATTTATGTTAGCGCATTCTTGAATAAAAGTGTTTCCTTCGGCCTGATTAGACGACTTGAAAGCGACATTGCGGCCAAACCTTCTGGCTGAATTCATCAATAATACTGCCGAATAAATTCTGGACAAGGCGGTTAACGTCGATGTAGTATAAACTTTACCAGCTATCACCGCGACGTATTTGCGATCCGGCGCACAGGCCAGGCCATGCTTTGGGGAGAAGCTGATCTGTGGGATTGATCTGTTGTCGTCGAACCACGGGGATTGCGCGGGGTAGAACCGTCCCCGAGTATTGCCATCAGGTCAAGGGCGGAGACAGACACATTCTTATCTGAGGAAAGAAGCAGGCTCAGAATAAGAAAGACATCGATCCGGTCGCAAGTGTGGTGGTAGCTATGGGCATTAAATTAGAATGCGGCCCGATACGCTCGGTTAAAGCTTTACCGTCATCTTTCACACCACCCCACGAAAACTAGCAAATTTTTGATTAATCGTTGCGGGTTACCTTTCTCGATTATAATTAATGTTCAGTTATAATTAGTAATATCATTTGCAGTTCTTTCTTTGCGCGGATCTTTCAGAAGCGTAACGCCGCGCGGACCGAGAGAGAGAAAGGCGATCTACGTGAATATGGTCAGGCAAATTAGCGACGAAAGCGCCGCCATTCATGTACCAATTTTTCTTGGGCGCTCTTTGATCCCCGGCAATAGAGGCGGAAATAGTGTGATTATGGCGGCAAGTGAGCGGCCGGGGAGCGATGGATCAATGACCGTGAGCGATCTTCATTTTGACAATCCGCTCCAGCTTCCGAATTCGGGCCAATGCACCGTTCTTATCGTCGACGATGATATCGAGTGCCTGGACGAATATGCCGAGATGATCGAAGCCCTAGGCTATATTTGTCAAAAGGCTGAGACGCCAGGATCGGCGTTGCGCATGATCGCTGAAGATCCCAGGATCGGCATTGTTCTGGCAGATTTGCGCATGCCTTTGATGGATGGCCTTACGTTGCTGGAAGAGCTGTCCGCGCGTTTTGTCGCGGCCCGTCCCCTCGTCGCGATCATCGTCACGGGGGACGGCTCGCTTGAAAATGTCGTCCAGGCCATGCGCTCGAATGCCATTGATTTCCTGACAAAACCGGTGGGGCGGGAGACGCTTTCCGGCGCGCTTCGGCGGGCTTCGACCCGCTGGATGCAGCTGGTCGGGCAATTCAACCTGATGGCGGCGCTCGCCCGCACCGGCGCTGGCCGCCCCGTGGAGATTCCGCAACCGAGTGACAGCCGTGAGGGCCGGGATCCGACGCCCGAGGAACTGCAGGCCTTTGTGCGGTCCATCGTCAAGACGCGGCAGAGCCGATCCGACTTCCTGGATTCCGCGCTTTTCGCCGATCCCGCCTGGGAGATTCTCCTCGATTTGACGTCGGCGGGGCTCAAAGGACGGCCGGTGCCGCCGTCGAGCGTCTGTGCCGCGGCGCAAGTGCCCTTTACCACGGCCCTTCGCTATGTCCGCCAGCTTGTCGCGGCCGGTCTCGTTCGCCGTTGGCAGGACCCTCTCGACAAGCGTCGGACGCTCCTGCAGCTGGAAGACGAAACGCTGGAGGCGATGAGAGGCTATCTCGCGGCCCTCTGGCGGAAACAGGGGGTGCCGGTCGGCTGATCGGGAAGCGCAGCGAAAAGAAGGCCGAATCGAGCGCTAAAATGAGCAGCATCGCGGTCGGAAATACTGCCGGACTTGCTCTTTGGCCGCCGGAGATTGCGGTCGGTGACAATCCCAATGGTGCCAAAATGGATCGATTGTTGAACGCTAGCGTCCTTCGAGGTCGGTCTCGCGGCGCTGAGGAAGGTCGATCCTGATCGTGGTGCCTTTACCTTCGGTGTTAACGATTCCAACCGTCCCGCCATGGAGGTCGACGATATGATGGACGATCGAGAGACCAAGACCGGTTCCCTCGATCCCTTCGGCATTTGACGCACGCGCATAGGCCTTGAACACCCTGTCGCGCTCCGGAACAGGGATGCCGATACCGTGATCGCGGATTTCGATCTGCACCGAGTCCGCTGGCGCGGTGATGGCTATCTCGATCTTTGTTTGCCCCTCGGAATATTTGATCGCGTTGGAGATGACGTTCCTCATCAGCTGTTCCATGAGCATCGTATCGAACGCGACGGGCGGCAGGTCGGCGACATCCAAGCGGAAGGCGATCTGCGGATCCTTCTCCGAGAAGCTGTCAATCACTCGGCGAATGACGGCCGCGAGATCGCCATGCTCGGGTGCATAGCCCATCTCCCCCTGGTCGAGACGGACACGCTCGACCGTATTGTCCAGAAGATGAAGCAGGTTCTTGATGGTGCTGCGGATGCGCGCGGCGCGCGCCCGGATCTGCTCGGGCGTCTTCTCTTCCGCGCGACGCTCAAGCCGCTGTGCGGCGCTGTCGATGATCGCGAGGGGTGTGCGGAATTCGTGCGACGCGATGGCGAGGAAGCGCCGCTGCATATCGCTGACACGCCGCTCGCTCGATAGGGCGGCCTCGAGATCAGCGGTTGTCTGGTACACGTCATCGACGTCGGTCATCAGGATAACGATCGCGTCATTGCGCTCGTAGCGGATCCTGGCCCCGGAAATATGGAACCAAGAGGTGCGGCCGTCATGGAGCCTGACTCGGGTCGGAAGCGCCCCGGTTCCGCTCGCGAGCACCATCGAGCGGAGCCGTGCATAGTCCTGCGTCTTTTCGAAGATCGCTTCGGGGCCGTCAGGCTCCTCACGGCCCTCACCAAGAAGCCGGCTGGCGGACACGTTGGCTTTGAGCACGCGGCCGTCGGCTTCAGAGAGGACGAGAGCGGGGGTAAGATTGAGGTTTAGAACGGCGTCGAGGGCATATTCGCTCGCGGCAAGCTGGCGGGACATCTCGAGGAGATGCGAGATATCTTCCTGCGAGACGAGGACGGCGTTCTGGCCGGTAACCGGGTCGCTGACGAGCGAGACCTGAAGAGAGTGAACGGGCGAACCTTCAAGTGCCATCACCGCTGTCGTGCGCACGGCCCCGACCTGGCGCGCCTCCTTGAGAATCGATCGCGCAGCATCTTGCTCGGCGAAGAGCTTTCCAAAGGCGTCCGCCCTTTCCCCGAGCCCGTGGAGGAGTCCGCCAAAACACGCTGTTGCGGCGGGGTTCTGGGTGAGGAGAAAGCCCTCCTCGGAGAAGAGGGAGATCATGAGCGGGGTGTGGCGCAGTGCCTCGAGCGAGCGCAGGTCAGCGAAGGGCAACTCGGTGGCGAGCGTGTTTTCAATCTCGACCAGCATGGCGTGACCATGGCCAAGGAGGCTGACGCCGCTGCAGCGGCACATGGCCGAGGTCGCTTTTCCTTTTGGATAAAAGGTCCAGCTCTCGTGCCGTATTTCGCCCCTGGCGAAGGCGTCTTGATAATCGCTGAGGCGGATGCGCGTTGAATCGCTATAGGGCGTCATGGGGCGGTTCAGGAGCTCCTTTGCAGAAGGAGAATCCCAGAAGGCCAGGGCCAGGTGATTGGCCCAGCAGATTCTTTGTGTTTCGAAACTGTAGATGTAAAGCGGAGTCCCTAGAAGCGCGAAGGCATCGAGGGCATTTTGTTCCAGGTAAGGAAAATTGGTTTTCAGTCGCGCCATCCCTGTGAGATTCCTTCGGTTCCTGCGCAGCCATCGGTCAGGCGAAGATGGGGGTGTTGCCAAAGAGCGTCATAGCGGCGCTCCCGGCGAAGCTGCAAAAGTCCCCCTGCGTAGGTGGTTGTGGCGGTCGTACATGCGATCGGCGATCATTCCGCTTCTTGTCATCGAACTCAGTTTCCTCGCCGTCTACTGGGTGAGCAATCTCATCATTTATCGCCAGAATATTGCCGAGCTGAACAGTCTGTCGCACGACTATCTTTCCGACGTAGCACGGCGCGAGGCGCAGACCATCGACACGAGCCTCGCCGACGTATCGCGGCGGACAAAGACCTTTGCCCTCCTGACGCAGCGGGCGCTCAATGGCAGCTTCGAGCCGACGGCGGAAGACAAGGCGCGCTACGGGTTTTCGAGCGATGGCGCATTCTACACGAAGCGTGACATCGGCACGACGGCAGGCTTCTATAGCAATGTACGGCCGATCGGCCCAAAGGAAATCGCCAAGGTCTGGAAGCTGGCTGCGCTCGAACCAATCATGATCGATATCGCGCGAAGCGATACCTCCATCAGCTCGATCTATTTCAACTCGCATGACAGCTACAATCTGATTTATCCCTATGTGGACGTCATCCGACAGTATCCCAGGCGGATGGCCATCCCGACGTACAATTTCTACTACGAGGCTGATGCCGCCCACAATCCGCGTCGCGTACCGGTCTGGACAGATGCCTATGTCGATCCTGCCGGCCATGGCTGGATGGTATCCTCGATCGTGCCGGTCTGGGAGGGCAACTCACTTGAAGGCGTAGCCGGCATCGATCTGACACTCGATACCGTCGTCAACCGCCTTCTGGACCTTCATCTCCCCTGGGATGCCTACGCGCTCCTCGTCGATCGCAAAGGGGGGATCATCGCCCTGCCGCCAGCTGGCGAACGGGATTTTGGCCTCAAGGAACTGACCGATCATCATTATGCGCAGGCGATCCGGTCAGACACCTTCAAGCCGGATCAGTTCAACCTCCGCAAGCGTGCCGACATGAAAACCCTCGTGGCTGCCATGGGGAGATCGCCGGATGGGGTTACGGAGTTCACTTTCGCCGGCGCTCCGCATCTCGCGAGCTTTGCTCGGATTGCAGGTCCCGACTGGCGGCTTGTCGTCATAGCGCCGACTGCCCGCATTCACGCCAAGGCAGACGCGCTGCGTCAGAAGTTCGAGACCGTGGGCCTCGTCATGCTCGCGGCGCTCTTTTTCTTCTATGTGCTCTTCTTCATGTTCCTCAACCGCCGCGCGAGCCGGATGAGCGCCAGGATCGCCGCGCCGCTTGACCAGATTTCCGCGCTCTTTCAGAGGATCGGGACCGGAGACTATCGGCAGACATTCGAAGGGTCCGAGGTCGAGGAGCTCGATACCCTCGGGCATCGGCTTGTCGAGACCGGCAAGCGACTGGGCGCTGCGAACGAAAGCATCCGGACGCAGCAGAGGACGGTGAGCCTTGCCCTGATGCGGCAACGTGCTGCGAATGAGGAGCAGGTGCGGTTCGTGAGGATCATGTCTCATGAACTTCGTACCCCGCTGTCGGTGATCGATAGCGGGGCGCAGATCATCGATCGGAAGGCGGAAGCGATGAGCGCGGCGGATCTGCGCAAGCGTGCCGGAAGGCTGCGCAGTTCGGTGCAGACCATTTCGAATCTGTTGAGTCGTCTTGTCGATAACGCCGCCGTGGACATTGCATCATCTCCGCGTGACCAGCGAGGGGTCATCGATGCGAACTTGCTCGTCCGTGAGGTGGCCGCCTCGCATATTCCGCAGGAGCGCCTCGGCCTGGAACTCGCAACCGAGCAGCTTTTCATCTCCGACGGCCCTGCTTTCCCGATCGCGTTGAGTGCGGTCCTCGACAACTGCGTGCGCTATTCGATAGAAGATGGCCGGATCACCATCGGCGTCCATCCTGATGGCGAGGCGGTGCATGTGACGGTGGTCGACAAAGGCCCGGGGATCCCCGGCGCCGAGTTGGCCTTCATCGGGCAGCGCTTTTACCGGGGCAGGAATTCGACCGGTATCGAGGGGACCGGCATGGGCCTTTACATCGCGCGTAAGCTGATGATGTCGGCCGGAGGCGATCTCACGCTGGCGTCGGACGAGACAGGGACAACCGTGCGTATCACACTCCCGATTGCTTTGCGCGAAGGAGACTTGGCCGCATGAGGGCGTCGCGCCGGATTCTTTGCGTCGAGGATCAGGCGGATCTTCTTGACGATCTCGTTCTTGAGTTGAGCGATCACGGCTATCGTGTCGAGGGATGCCGCGACGGCCATGCGGCGCTCGCTTTGTTCAGCGCCGAGCGGTTTGATCTGATCATATGCGATATTCAGCTGCCAGGCATGGGCGGAATCGAGCTTCTCAACCGTGTGCGCCAGCTCCCCGAAGAGCGGAGCGAAGTGCCCGCAATTTTCCTGTCTGCTTTTGGAGATCCCGAGGTCGTCAGAGCCGGCACGGCGCAAGGCGCCGCCGCCTATTTCGTGAAGCCGGTGGATTACAGGGACCTGCTTGGGTCGGTCGACACGATCATGCGGATTGGAAGCGATTGAAGGGATAGCATGAACGAGAGACGTCCCAATGTGCTGGTGATCGAGGATGACATCGACTGCGCGGAGGAACTCGCGGAGTTGCTCGAATCCTACGATATGACCGTGAGAGTGGCGCACGACCTGTCGAGCGCGCGCGCCCGCGCTGCCGAGCAGGAGTTCGATGTGGCGCTGGTAGATCTTGCGCTTGGGCAGGAGAATGGCCTCGAAGTCGCCCAGGAATGGCATCGCGAGGGTAGGTTTGTCGTCCTGCTCACAGGCAGTTCGCCAGGAGAGGTCGACATGGCCGGATTCACGGGCGCGCCGCCGCCGGTGATGAGGAAGCCTGTCGATGTGCGTGAGCTCAGGTCGCTGATAGCGCCAGATTGAACAGGCCCCCGGTCCCAGGGCCGACCGTCATTGCGGAGGTGGGGTATCGGCCGGCACGGTGTTCAACGGCTGGAGAGGTTGCGGAGCCCGCTCCGTGAGTTCCACCGCCTTGAGCACCTGGCGCTCGATCCGATCGAGCTTCGCCTTGAGATATTCCCCGTCACTTTGGTCGAGAAGAGGGAGGATGCGGACGCGGATATTGTCCGTGGCCAGGCGTATCACATTGAGGGGCTGCTTCACCTCATGAAGCAGTCCTTGCTGCGGGGCCTTGGCCGCCGCCGTTCCTTCAGAACCGATGTCGACACCTTCTCTCAGTAGAACGGCCTTTCCTGCGGGGTCCTGTTTGCGTGCTTGTCCTAAAGGATCGGAATCCGTCAGGCAATGGGCGTCGGCTCCCTGACGATTTGAAGCACCGTTATAGAAAAACTGCGCGCCATAACCGCCAGTCTGGCACCATTTTGGTTTCACCTTGATCCCAAATTTCCGCCTATGTCGCTGCATTTGGTTCATAGATCGATTTGCAAGACTCGTGAACCGAATGCAGGCGCAAGCGAAGAGAACAACCATAGCTTGAATAAACAAGGAACAGTATAACAGTTCCTTTGAACTGAAATATTTAAGTTTCCATGAAACATGAAAAGGATATTTATCCTTTTCATGGAACTGCTTCGCTGTGTCCGCGCAAGTCTCGCACCAATACAGCCATAGAGCCGCATCGTGCGGAGCCTTGGCAGGAACTCTGAGGTGGGGCGATGGGCGAAGCCGGGTTAAGGACGGAGGTCATGGTGGATGGCAACATCCACTATTTGCCTTTGCCCAAAGCCCGCGCGCTCGACAGTGCTGCGTTGAGTTTCACGCTCCGGCTGGAGAATTTCAGCCAGATCCGACACGCCTATGGCCGCGAGGCTGCGCAACTGGTCGTCGACGAGGTCTGGAAGGCGGTTGCCGCAGGATTGGGGGCGGATGCTGTCATCGACCTGGGGGCCGATGGAGCGATTGAGTGCCTGATATGGATGCAGGCATCGCATTCCCACGCGACGACTGAAGAATGCATGAAGTGGCTGAGGCTCTTGTGCCGGTCGCTGTCGCTTCAGGCGATAGACGCGGCCGGGTCCAAGATCTTTCCAGTCCTTAGCGCGGAAGACATCGTCTCGGTCGAAGCGGGACTTGGCGGAGCTCGGGTGCTCGACGCTGTCAGCGTGCGGTTCTCGGGAGACCGGTGCGAGGCCTCGGCAAGCTGGGCGGAGCAATATCGTCGGGACATGGCCGCCGCCGCTCCGATCCTCGAGGCGATGGAAAGCGGACAGGCGGGGCCGGTTCTGGCCTGGCAGCCGATCCGCAGCGCGTTTCAACCCGCGAAGATTCTCTACTGGGAAGGTCTGCTTCGCGAGATCACGGCAAGTGGCCAGGTGAACGCGCTTGGGGAGCAGATGGAAGCCATCGAGCGCCTGGGTTATGCGCGCTTTGTCGATCATCATGTGGTTTCGCGCGCGATCGATGAACTTGATCAGCTCACGAGCGACATCGTGCTGGCCGTCAACGTATCGGCTCGAAGCGCGGAACTCGATTTTCTCTGGGACGAGGTCGAGGCGCGATTGGCCGGACGGCCCGACCTTGCGAGCCGGCTGATCATTGAGCTCACCGAGACGTCGCCGATCCGCTGCATGACCAGCGCGGTGAAGTTCATCGACCGCATGCGCGGGCTTGGGTGCCGGTTTGCCCTCGACGATTTCGGATGTGGCTTTGCATCGGTGCGCCACCTGATGGCGCTGTCTCCGCAATTCGTGAAGATCGACAAGGTCTTCCTGCGCTGTGCGACCCAAGGCGCGCGTCAGCGCGAGCTTTTCAAGCGCCTCGTTGGCCTGGCCGGCGCGCTTGGCGCAACGATCATCGCGGAAGGCGTGGAAACCGAAGCGCAATCGGAACTGGCGTTCGAAGCCGGTTGCGATTGGCAACAGGGATATTTGTGGGGGGCGCCATCGCTGAGCCGCCCGAGATCCGCCGTCGCGGAACCCCTTCCCACATATAATTCAGAACTGAGGGCAGCTGTATGATTGAAGGTGCTCGCGCGTCGTTCACGAGCCGGTGGGTCGTCGCGCCGTCTGATCCTGAAGCTCCGGTCGAGGAATGGCCCGAGGATGGCTCTCCGTTTGCCAAGGGCTTCCTGATCGCCATGCCGCTGAGCGGCTTGCTCTGGTGGGGCCTCGTCCTGCTGTGGAGGGCGCTCGCATGAATCTTGATGAGCTCAATGGAGTGGAGAGCAAGGCGCAAGGCCTCCCAGCAAACGTCATCTCGCACCCCGGCGAGCCATACGACCGGATGCTGTTCTACCGCGGCGAGCAGGATGACGGCGGCGAGCCAAGCGTTCTGCCGCTCCTCGTTGTGGTCGGCGCCCCGTTCGCCCTGTTTTTCTGGGGTGTCGTCATCTGGAAAATCTGGGGCGCGCTTCATTGAACCGTAAATTGTCCATTCGAGGCTCTGCCGCATCGACCGGAATGCACGATATCCTTTTCCCGTGCGCCTCCGTCGAGCCGGCATATCTCCACGTCGCCGGTTCCCTCGGGTCGCACCATGGGAAGGCGAGACATGGTAGCACAGAGCGGTCCCACACGCTCTACCGCACCATGTCTCGTCACCTTCCGGGCCCTCGGCCGGCACCGTTCGTCTGCGCGTCGTCGCCCATTGGAGGCTAGCCTCCAGGTGGCAACGCGAGCAGACATGCGCCGGGGACTGTCCATCGGTATCACTATTGGGCCTGGCACAGCCGCTGAGCGCCTCCTGTCGAAGAGCACCAATCAGACCGCGATCTTTCTTGGGAAGCTGCTGTCCAATTCGCGGTTCGGACACAGTGTACGCCTGATCAGGCCGGCGAACGGATCCCCTGACAACCAGCTGACGCCCGATGGCCTCCCGTTCCCGACAATGGCATTTGATGAGGGATGCGCCGATCTCGACGTCCTGATCGAACTTGCCGCGCCGCTCTCGGCCATTCAGACCCGGCGAGCGAAGGCGCTCGCAATTCGTATTGTTCGCTACTGTTGTGAGCCGGCTTATGTCCGAAGCCTCGAAGCTGCGATCTCTCGCCGGCCGCTCTGGCACACGACATTCATCAATCAGGACTATGATGAGATCTGGGTAACTCAGCCTGTTGCCGAGACGAGTCTCCATTTCTTCCAGACGCTGTATGGAAGGACGACGAAGGTCGTGCCGTTCGTGTGGGATCCGATGGTGATCGAAAACGCGGCTGCGCAGCTTGAGGAGAAGGGCGAATATCGTCCGCGGGGCGGGCCGCGAAGGCTCTCAGTCATTGAACCGAATGACGATGTGCTTCGCTTCTGTCTCTATCCGATCCTCGCGGCCGAGCAGGCCTATCGGGCGCGGCCAAGCGCGATCGCGTGTCTCCAAGTGGCCAATGCCGAGAGCCTCATCTATGACGATACCGAGTTCGCCAGCGTCATGCAGCAACTCGATATCGTGAAAAGCGACAAAACGAGATTTCTCGGCCGTGTCGAGACACCCGCCTTTCTGGCGGGCAGCACGGACATAGTGATCTCCCATCAATGGGGTCTGGCGCTCGCGCAACACTATCTTGAGTTTTGCTGGCTGGGATATCCCGTAATCCACAACGCGCAGCTCGTAGCCGATCTTGGATATTACTATCCAGGCAACGACGTCGAGACAGCTGCAGCGCTCCTGATTGAAGCAACATCCTCTCATGACGTGGGGTGGGAGCGGTATCGCGAGAGACAGCGACATGCGATCGGTCGGTTTCTTCCGACGAGCAGCGCATTGTGCGACAGCTATGACGACCTTCTCTTCGGTCTGAATTCTCGAGGAAACGCGACGCAGCGAGAGGCGCATCGGACCGGGGGCGTGGAGGCATGAGGTGTCTGCCACAAGGCGCTGACGCCGGTCTGGATCATCAGCGGACGAGAAGCACCGAAAGAGCAATAGCCCCGAGCGTCCGTGGAGCGATGCGGTCGGCCGTGAGGCACGGCGCGCAATGATCTCGGCGGCTGCAGCGGAGGGCGGGCTGTGAAGATGTTCGCCGAAGGAACCTATGAAGGGCTCGGGCGCATGCTGCTCGCCGCCGGGGTCAAGGAAGATCGGATCGAAGAATTGGTGGTGCGTGTAATCAAAGCCGATGCGGTGGAAACCCGCGCGGCGCTTCGACGGGATGTGCATATCCTTGTGGGAGACGAGCTCGATCGGATCGGCGAGCTGACACGGAATAGCACCCTCGATATCAATCGGACACTCTCGTTGGTACAGGCCGACCTCGCGGCATATCGCGGTTGCCTGACCCATGCCCGTTCTCGGCCGCGGCGCATGGTGGCGGCCATCGTTCTCGCGCAAGCGATCATGTCGTTAGCTGTCCTCGCCTCCGTCCTCCTCTGGGCGGAGCGACACAACCGGGGCGACCGCTGTGGCACCGGATCGCCTGCTTCAGGCCCGTGGGTTCAATCCGGGTTCGGAAAGCGGACGCCTGACCATGAGCATTGAACAATTGCTTGGAAATGAGATTGCGCCCGATCTGCGGGAGCAGCTCGACATCGCATACAGGGCGATTTCGGTAGCCCATCGCATGCTGGCGGAAATCAGCGAGACGCTGGAGAGCAGGTCAGGCGGGCGCGGTTCCTGCCGGCGCGGTCTGCAAGTAAGCCGGGAAAAGGTCGGCACGAGCGCGGCGAGGCTGACCAACGATCTCCTCACCTCCTTTCAAGAAGGTCTGCTGACACCGGACGGGAACGTCATGGACAAGTGGAAGGACCTCATCCTTGAGCGCATCCGCGGTCGCGTCGAGCGGGCTGGCCGTCCGGGGGCAGCAATCCTGTTCCGGTTGATGCAGGAGCCTGATATCTTCGTCCCGCAGGAAGAATTAGTGAGGGCGGCCGGCCTTTGTTCGAACGACGGGCGCGCGATCAAAGTCTATATTCACCATCTTCGCCGGACGTTCGAGAATCACGGATATGCCGTGTCGGCGATCGAGACGGGGCGAAAAAGCTACGCTCTTCGGGGTGATGCCATGCCAGCGCTTATCGAGCTGCTAACCAACTAGGGTCAGGACTTACCGATCAGAGCCGGAAGATGACGGTGGCAGCGAGCGCAATTGCCGAGAAGAAGGCGGTTGGGCAGCGGTCGTAGCGGGTGGCGACGCGGCGCCAGTCCTTCAGACGGCCGAACATGATCTCGATCCGGTTGCGACGCCGGTAGCGGCGTTTGTCGTATTTGATGGGCTCGTTGCGCGATCTCCGGCCCGAGATTCGGGGCTTGATGCCTTTTTCCTCCAGCGCGCCCCTGAACCAGTCGGCATCATAGCCTCGGTCGGCGAGCAGCGATTGCGCCCTGGGCGGAGCAGCCCAAGGTTCCGACGATGCATCGTTGGCTGTGGAGGGAGTTCGTCGATCAGGCCGCCGCACCGATGTAACGCTGATCTGGCCGGCGGTCATGAAGAAGCTCAACGGGCGGCCGTTGGCACAGTCAGTCTCCTTGCAGAGCCTGAATCGCAGCGCGCCTCTCACATCAATGGGTCCTGACCCTAAGGAATACTGCGCCCAGGCAGGCGAGCAGATTGAGCAAAGCGCAACCGAGCGGCACCCACCACATCAGGCGAAAAGGCAATTCGGCCAAACCGACGGCAACACTGGCAACAGTACATAGGCCAAGACCGATACCTGTGCCGAGCAGTCCCACCACCCCCGCCTGCGCTATAATCATCCGCCACAATGTCGTCGGCGGCGCGCCCAGCGCGCGAAGTACGGCATATTGATGCAGATGCTCAGCGGCGAAGATATACAGCATGACGTCGGTGAACCCGAAACCGATCGCCACCGCGACCGTCAGCATGGTGGCGATGTCCCCCACATCCTCAGACGTGTCGAGGAATCAGCGCACCGTCGCCGCCCCGAATTCGTCACGGGCCATTGCCCTATAGCCGGTGCGATCCATGATCGCCGCGGCCAGCGCCGCAGGGTCAGCGTGCAAACCTGCGCCTTGAAGCCGCGATGCACGCCAGGCGCTCAGCGCACGATCCATCGGCTCTACGATCAGGGAGCGATCGATTGGATGGAGGCCAGGATTTACGCTGATCCCAACATGATGCGGGTCATGCGATACAGGGGAGGCACCCGAACATGTGCGCCTCTGCCTCGATAACCAACGGCCTATCCCGCGCATTGAACACCATGTGTATCGGGTCACGAACGCCGGTTGCCACGGTGGCCCCATTAAATTTTCTTCGCTGCGCTGTGGAGGCTAATGGTGGGTGGTGTCTTTGGCTCAAGTCCAAGGATTCAAGCATGTCGGTCGGAAGTGAGTTTCAACTGATCCAACATAAGTATGAGGAGGCCTGCGGCGCTCACGCCTGGCCGGACTTTCCGAGCCACTTCACTCGTCGGGACGCCGCGCTTGGGTATATCACCGCCTTTTCGATGAGGAAGCGCTCATCGCCCCGATGGTAGCAGGGGGATTTGCGCGGGATGGGATTTACGTCGCGACAGCACCGATCGCGCGCGGCGTGAAGGGCTTGTTCGCCCTCACGCGATGCTGAAATCGCTGGCGTTGAAGGGCTCATGAAACAGCATAGCGGACAGGATGTGGGCAGCGGGCTAGCAGGCGTCTTCGAATTGCACCGCCACGATCTGGCGCGCTTTCTCGCCGCGCGTTGCGGCGATAGCGAGGAGGCGAAGGACCTATTGCAGGAATTGTGGATCAGGCTGTCGACACGCGCTATCGGCCCGATCGCCAATCCGCGTGCTTACCTGTTCCGCATGGCGAACAACCTAGTCCTTAATCACACACGCTGCCGTCATCGAACAATGTTGCGGGATCGGCGCTGGCTCCGAACTGACGGCGATGAGCGATCGCCCGAGGATAGGTCCGATCCCGATCTTCTGGCTGACGAGCAGATAGAGAGGCAACAGGAAGTGGAGATCCTTCGTTCAGCGATCGACGCGCTGCCGCCGGGCGCGCAGCGGGCACTGCGGCTCCATCGTCTCGATGGGCATGATCAAGGGGAAGTCGGGCGCATCATGGGAATTAGCCGCAGCGGCGTGGAAAAGCACCTCGCCGTGGCCATGAGGCATCTGCGAAACGCACTGGCAGACCGCGGATACTTCGCGCCGAAGGTGTCACGAGAGCGGGGAACAACGAGCGCGGCGAAGCCGCGAACGGAAGAACGACCATGATCCGGGAAGACGAAACAGGGAACTCGAGATCGATATTCGACGCGGCATCGGCATGGCATGTCGAGACGTCCCGCGACGATATGGACTGGGAGGGCTTCATGACGTGGCTGGCGGCCGATCCACGCCATCGGTCCGCCTATGATCAGATCGCTTTGGCGGATTCGCTGGTCGAAGAGCATCGCGATAACTTGCACGAGCACGATGTTCGTCAAGCGGGCCGCTGGCGCAGACCGCTGAAATGGAGCGCCGGGCTCACCGCCGCTGCCGCGGCTTCGCTTATCGCCTTCTTCGCGCCGCATTTCCTGTCGGCACCGATGGCGACATACCAGACATTCGGCTCGACCGAGCAAGTGGCGCTCGAGGACGGGTCGACGGTCTTGCTGGCACCGCGCAGCCGGCTTGTCGTGACGGGCGGACGAGACGAGAAGATCGAGCTTGCCGGCGGTGCCTGGTTTAACATCAGGCACAACGCGGCGCGCGCGCTCGCGATCACCGCTGGTCAGGTGGAGATCACGGATATCGGAACCCGGTTCGACGTCCAGGCGACCGATGGCCAAGTGCGGGTCGCGGTGGCGGAAGGCGAGGTGCAAGTCTCGTCGTCCTCACTGGCGCAGCCGGTCCATCTGCACTCGGGCGACGCGCTGCTCTTTGACGGTGAAGGGGGCAGAGCGGCTGTCAGCAAGCTTCCGACCGATGCCGTTGGGCAGTGGCGCCAGGGCCGCATCACCTATGAAGAAACTCCATTGTCGCTGGTGATAGCTGACTTGGCTCGCTATTCCGGCATCCAGGTCGAAATTGGGCGGGCTCTTCGCGGTCGGCTTTTCTCTGGGACACTCGTCGTCAGTAATGGTAAAGCGGCGTTGCGCGATCTTTCCCAACTCATGGGCCTGGAGTTGCATCACGATCGTAGCGGCTATCGCCTTGACGAGCGCGAGCGCTGAGCCTCGCCAGGCGGCGAGCGAGATCGATCTTCCAGCGACGACGCTGCCTGAAGCGCTGGCGAGGCTTTCCCGGGAAACTGACATTTCGTTCGGAACCGATGGCGCTCTCCCCATAATTCGTACACCCCAAATCCGGGGCCGAATGACTGTGGACGAAGCGCTGGCGCGCATCCTCTCTCGCAGCGACTATGTCGCGCGCCGCGTCGGCACGACAGCGTGGAGGATCGAGCGTAGACCGCCTCGTGCCGCGAAGCTCCGCACAGCTTCCTCATTACCCCCGCCCGTAAGCGAGGTGGCGCCTATTGTAGTGACCGGGGTGAAACGCGAGCAGTTGCTTGCTGACCTGCCCATGGCCGCGTCCGTTGTCGACTTCGACCGAGCACACCGTTTTGATCCGGGCATAGGCACACACTGGATTAGCGAGCAAACGGAAGGGCTCGCGCTGACTAATCAGGGACCGGGTCGCAACAGGATGTTCCTGCGGGGCGTCGCCGACAGTCCTTTCGACGGCGATAGCCAATCGACCGTCGCAGTCGTGTTCGACGACTCTCGGCTGACCTATTCCGCGCCGGACCCGGACATTCGCCTGGTAGATATCGCGCGGGTCGAGCTCCTCAAAGGCCCGCAAGGGTCATTATATGGCACCGGCACACTAGGCGGCATCTATCATATCGTCACACGACGCCCGGAACTCGACGAAACATCCGTCACGGCCTCTAGCAGTGGAGAAGCTGTTGGGAATGGTGGACTCGGCTATTCTGGATCGATGGTCGCCAATCTGCCCGTGATCCATGATCGGGCCGGCGTCCGTTTGGTAGGCTACTATAGCAGCGAACCGGGTTGGATTGATACCGGGACACGGAAGGACTCGAATGAGACCCGTCTCAGCGGCTTGCGGGGTAGGCTTCGCATCGAGCCGGGCGATGGCTGGCTCGTCGATCTCACGGCGTTCGGGCAATGGATCAATTCTCGCGACAGTCAGTACGTATACCGCGACGGGGCGTACAGCCGGCCGACGCAACGACCAGAGCCCCACGACAACGACATCAGTTTCCTTTCAGCCCGCGTCGCCAAGCATGTGGGTGACGTCGACATCGTCCTCAGCACGGGAATGACCTGGCATCAGGTCAAAGACAAATTCGACGCCACGCAGGGGGCGGTGAGCTTCGGTCTTTTGGATCCAAGCTGGTTGAGCGACGATCGCCTCTATCACACTTGGGACAGTGAGGCACGCTTCAGTGGAAGCATCAAATCGATCGATTGGTTGATTGGCCTATCACATCTCTATGCAAGCCAAAGTCGTGACAAAACCCTGTTTTCCGCAACTTCTGCTGCTTCGCTTCTCGTCGATGTGCAGGACCGAACGACGTCGGATACTGGGTTATTTGGCAACATCGGCCTTCGGCTTTCGAACAAGCTTAAGATCGAGATTGGCGGCCGGCTGTTTCACAGCGTTGTCAAGCAGTCCGATGAAACACCGGGTCAAATCGCCCGCGATGAACGCCAGCGCGATGGTTTCACACCGAGCACGTCTATTTCGTGGGAGCCGCAGGCAGGACGATTATTCTATATCCGCTACGGCTCAGCTATTCGGCAAGGGGTGCTCAGCACCGACAGCCAGGGCAGACCGCAGGCCCTCAAAGGGGATGAGCTCAAGACGGTCGAAGGCGGTTGGCGCGAGCATCTGCTTAGTGGTGGGCAACTCGATGTGGGCATCTATTATTCGACGTGGAAAAGCCTTCAGTCTGACATGCTGCGTCCAGACGGATTGATCAGCACGGAAACGGCAGGCAACGCCCGGATATTGGGCTTCGAGGCATCACTGAATCAGCCGATTTCACCCCGCTGGAAGCTTGAGGCCGGGGCCAGCTTCACGCAAGCCGACCTTGTCCGGAATAACCTTGGCTTTGCACTCGACGACCGGCGGCTTCCGGTCGTGCCTGAATTCACGTTGCGTAGCGCTCTCGCCTATACATTTACGCTGGGTCCCGCGACGACAACGATCCGGGCGAAATTACGCTATCTCGGCCCCATGCACTTGAGCTTCGATCCCACCCTCGATCGCCCAATGGGAAACCTGCTCGAGAGCCGGCTAGAGGCAAACGCAGTTTGGCGCAGCTATAGCTTCAGCATCGGCATAGACAATTTTCTGAACCGCGCATCCGACAGTTTCGCGTTCGGCAATCCTTTGAGATTTTCAAGCGGCCCACAGTTCACTCCACAGCGCCCCTTGCAGATATCATTCGGCCTGACTGCAAACTTCTGACCACGCCAGGCCACCGCCAAGAAGGGGTCTTGGCGATGGCCTGGTTCCCGTTGACACGTTGCGTCGATAGTGCCTCCGGGAATCTACTGAGAATGCCCCGTTACGCCGTAGCTCTGACGTCGTGCGGCACCCATGCTCATATGTTCGGGCCGAGGAGGCCCAATACCAACGCTGGGGTCAAAACCTGCGGTAGCAAGCGTGGCGATCCAGCGGCTGGATACCAGATATAAAGAGGGACACCTGCTCGGCCATTCTGGGTAAGCAGGCGTGTCACCTCAGGATCGTTATGCGTCCAGTCGGCCTCCATCATCACGGCGCCGGATTTGCGAAAGGCTGCGCGCGCGGGATCGAGGCTGCTGAGCTCGTTGACCTTGCATGTGAGGCACCATTGGGCAGTGGCATAAAGCAGGATCGGACGATGACGGCGACGCAGACCGGCGAACGTGTCGGGGCGATAAGGCATCACACCATCCGAAGTGGCTGCGAGCACACTGCTGTTCGTCGAAGGGGATATGAGCATCCCCGGCAAGGCCGCAATAAGCAGCGCGGCTATCAATGGCGACCGAATGCCGCGCCCCCTCGCCTGCCGCAAGCCCCACCACCAGAGCGCCAGACCGAGCGTAAGCGCCAAGGCCAGGCCTTGGGTCATGACCACCACACCGCCTTGCTGACCGAGCAGCCAGGTCAACCCCAAGGCCGTTGCAAGCATCGGGATGGCCAGTGCCCGGCGAAGCGTGACCATCCATTGGCCCGGGCGTGGGAGTCTGCGTCGCGCAGGTTCCCAGAATCCGATCAAGAGAAAGGGTAACGACAGTCCCAGACCAAGGCCCGCGAACACGGCCAGCGCCGGCAGAGCCGGAAGCATCAGCGCCGTGCCCAGGGCGCCGGCCATGAAAGGCCCCGTGCATGGCGTCGCGATGAAAGCCGCCAGCGCACCCGTCCCGATGCCACCTGCCAAGCCACGCCGCGCCGTAGATCCGATCGCCGGGACCGGAAGCTCGAACAACCCCGCAAGGTTCATGGCGATCGCGGTCACCAACAGAAGCAACAGCCCGATTACCCGCGGATCCTGCAACTGGAACGCCCAACCAACGGCTTCGCCGGCGGCGCGCAAGACCAGGACCACTCCGCCCAGCACGACCATGACGACGACCGCGCCGACCAGATAGCCGATCGCTTCCGCCCGAGCTTCGCTGGCATCGGCACCGGACCGAACGAGAGTCATCGCCTTGAGGCTGAGGATCGGAAATACGCAAGGCATGAAATTCAACAGCAGGCCGCCAAGGATCGCGCCTCCCATCGCGCCGAGCGCAAGCCAGACAGGCCTGTGAACGGACTGCTGCGCACGATCAGCGATCCCATTGGCTGGCGCTGCCTGCACGGCGTGGAAGCGCCAGGCCATCGAAGATCCGTCGCCCCGGCTTACGACAACAACGAAGGCGTGGTCACGCGCGGGCTTCAGCGAGCCGAGCTCGACAGAAATCCTCGCCATCCCACGATCATGGGAGACAATGCTTGCCGAGCCGGGCACGCCGGAGTCCGGGTCGGCCGAGAAGAGAACGATCGAGCCAGTGTTCGACAGGATCGAATCCGGCAGCACAAATGCGATATGACGAGCGGTAACGGCGAAGGGAATATCGCCTGTCAATTCCTGAGGAATCGACGCTTTGGCGAATGCGATAGGTTGCAGCGCTGCAGGGTTCGGGGCGCCACTTCCAACCGTCAGATTGCTGGAGAGATCGAGGGACTGCGGCACGCACATGTCGCGTGAGCAAACTAGGAAATCGGCCGAGCCCCCGATGTGGATCGCGTCACCCCTTTGAATAGTCGAAGGGACGTGGAGGGCGGTCAAGAGCGTCGTGTCACCCTCATGCACATTCATGGCGATGCCGCCGACGACCGTTCGCACAGGAGCCGGATGTTGTAGCGGATCAACGCGAAAGCCGCTGGGGACGACCCAACTCACGCGGGGCGGATAGCCGCTGTCGCCCGGGTTCTGCCAATAGATGTGCCAGCCTGCTCCCGGATGAACTTCGATCGCCATAGTGACGGTTGAACCAGGCGCAGGCTGATCCGAAGCGACCAGGAGATGTGCAGCGAGTTGCGGGATGGCCTCTTGAGCATTGGCGGTGCCGGTAAACGACCAGCCCGAGATCGCGAGGATGAGGACGAGCAGTTCCTTTATCGCTCTTGTCTTCAGTCTGTTGGCTCGAGAGAGCTGCTCCCACATCAGCGTGTCACCCATGCCGGAATCTGTTCCCCCTTCAAAAAGCGTTCTGCCTCGCGACCGCGCAGCATGGCGAGAGTGGAAATGATACCCGCCTCGACGCAGGTAGGCGCCGCGACCGTGACCGAGCGCGGGGCTCCAACAACTGGATAGCCGGTTGTTGGATCCAGGATGTGGCCGTAACGGACCCCATCGCGCATGACATAGCGACGGGCATCGCCGCTGGTCGTGATGGCGCCGCTCACGATCTCCAGCCAGGCGGCTTTGCCGTCTCCTTCGTCCATAGCGTCAATGAGGACACGCCAGCGTCCGCCGCCGACACGTGCGCCGGTAACGGCGAGATCGCCACCGAAGTTGACTAGTACCGGCACATCGCTTTCGGCACGAATTCTGGCGATTGCCATGTCGACGGCATATTCCTTGCCGATGCCGCCGAGGTCGATCTCCATGCCCTCCGGCAGGACAAGGTTCGGCCGCTGCCAGCGGACCTTGTGCCAGCCGACATGGGGCAGCAGCCGGTTCACAAGCGATGGCTCCGGCAGCCGATCCGAGCCGTCGAAGGTCCAGGCTCTCCGCAGAATGCCGGACGTAATATCAAACAGTCCGCCACTCATTTCCCAGCAGGCCTGGGCATAGTCGAGCAAGGCGGCGCTCTCTTCGTCCAAGGCTATAGCGTTCCCGCGCGAGCCATTGATCCTTCCAACCACGCTATCGGCACGATAGCGGCTGAACTTGTGCTCGATCCGGAGCGCTTCCATTTCAGCAACGCACCCGAGCCGATCGCCGAGGCTGGGATCCGGGTCGTCGACTTGCACCTCACATGGCGAGCCCATGGCCGCAAAACGATAGCTGTAGATCTCACGGCGCTTGCTCGTCGCCCCAGTACGGGAAGGCGGCAGCCGCCACGCGCTAGAATCTTCAGCTATCGTTTCGACCGCCATCATTGGAACTTGAACCGGAAGCCTGTCATCGCCGAAAGCGCGTGCACCCCCGAGAACAGGTCCATCGACGCCAACGCACCTGGTGCCGTCGGATCGTTATGAGCGCCGGTTTGGCGATATCTCTCGACATCGACGTAGAGTTCCGTGTCAGGAAGAAGACGCACGCCGGCCTTGATGCCGATAGTTGTTGCGTTGAAGCGCGATAATCTGCTGTCCGCGCTTGCGTATTGCGGCAGCGCCGCGTTGCTGACGAGATAGTAGCGGAAAAAGTTTACTGCGCTCTGATGGTAGTAGCGGAAAAGCGGCTCGACATAGAAATTGCGACCGAAGGGCACCTGCTCAGAAGCATCTATTGTAATAGATTTGATTCCCCAATTGTCATGATAGTATCGTAGTGAAACATCTGCGACCGTAGGTCCGATCTGTATCTTGTTTCCCCAGTAAACGCTCTGCCGCGTTCGGCTACGTGGTCGACTTTCATAAAGATATGATTGAGGAGCACCGGAGGCAGCATCTACGACGGTCAAAATCTTGTATGGATCTGCCTGATATCCACGGTTGCTGCCGAAACTGTAATTCAGCTGGGTAAGCCAGAATCGCGTGACGGTTTGTGTGATCCCTCCAACCAGACTGACCACCGTCTTGTGGTCGTGGCCTCCCGTAATTTGCCCAGCGTAATTCTCGAAGGGCGTAGGCGTGCCATAGTACGGCTTGGACTGATCATACTCGAAATTAGCCGCAAGAGAGAGCGTCGTGTTCTTGTTGAACAGATCCCGAGAAATCCCAACGTTCCCCGAATAAGAGGCATAGTCACGCTCGAATGACAACGCGCCTCCGAATTTCAAACGCGTATCGGGATCCATCAGCAGGCTGTAGCCGAGCGATCCGGCATAACGTCGATCGTGGAACCCGCTGTCGACCGGCAGGCTATTCGCCGGCACCGAATAGCTGCTCTGCACAAGGCCCGTGCCTGGTACGGTCACGATGGTGCGGTTGCCGGAGGCGCTGGTGCTGGCTACCTGATGGCTTGGTGCCGGGATCAATGTCGTAAATGTCTGCGGCTGTGACCACGGCGTTGCCCCGGTAGGCGTTGCCCCGGTCAAGGAATCGAAGGTGAACGATGCGGTCAGCGTATCACCATTGAGGCGGTTTATTGTGATTTCCGTCGTCGGTTCGATCGCCTGTACCCGGCCACCGCTTTCCTTATAGAAGAGGACGGCGCTGTCGACGGTGGTCGTACCGGGTGCTGCCGCGTCTTCCTGCATCAGGCCGTGGGCCTGGCTGTCCTGCGCCTCTGCGCTGGTCGAGGCCAGAAGCGCGGCGGTCAGAAGGCTGAGGCCGGCGGCAAGATGCCCCGGCTTGGCGGGTTTCAGTTGCATCCGCATCCTCCGCCATCGAAGCTGCGGCCGCCGCTTGCGGCTTCTTTGCTGAAATAGATGTGCTCGCGGAAGGCAATGACGCGTGGATAAGCGTTCAATTGCATGGCATTGCGCGCAAGCAGGTCGCGTTGCCAAGGGTGAACCCCTACGCATCCGGAAAGCAGCGCGAGGCAGGTGGCCGCGCCGACCAATTTGATCATGAGAATTATCCTTGCCGATCAGGAGTGTTCGGAAACCAGCGCATTGACGTGCTGCTGGTATTCGGCGGCTTTGGTGTCGAAATATCCGCGGTGAACGTAGCGCACCCGACCGTCACGACCGATCAGGACCGAGGTTGGCATAGCGCTGACCTTGTAGCGCGCGGCCAACCTGCCTTGCGGGTCATAGGCCACCGCAAGCGTGCTGTTGGTCTCCCGCAGGAATTCCTCCGCAGCCCGCCGATCATGATCCATGTTGACCGTAACGATCACCAAATCGTTCGGGCCATAGAACGAACGCAATGAATTCATGAATCGGAACGATAATTTACACGGCGCGCACCATGATGCCCAGAAGTCGAGGTAGACGACCTTGCCGCGGTATTGAGCCAAATCAACAGAAGCGGCGATCGGCGCCGCGCTCGAATTTGCGCTGACGGGAACGGAATAACCTATGAGGACGAGGGAACTGGCTGCCAGGGCAAGGAATGACTTAGTGAGGAATGGGCCGCGCCCCAATTTTGCGCAGCAAGGTGAGTTTCGCATACAGGTCCTCTCGGTGGGTTGCCCCAAAGACACTGCGCGTCGGCATTCTCCCCAGCTGTTCGAGAATTTTTGTGGAATTTTTTCTTTTTCGCCTCCTGAGAGTTCTGTGGCCGCGCGATCCGCGCCGCACTGCGAAACCTGACCTCAACCGGGCAAAGGCTGCGCCTTGGTGCCTGCAACAATGCCGGGCGCGTTTGGATCGCGCCGGACGCGTTCACCGACTGCTCGCTCAGCCGACCCGCCAGACCAGCACATCGCGGGCTCGTCACGCGCGGCAGTTCGCTGCGCAACCGCATGGTCGCGGCCGGCTCGCCGGTGTGTGGCTGGGTGTCATCGTTCTCAGCCGCTTGCGGCTGTGGCGCCGAACCGGATAAGCTCGCCTCACCCCTGCCACGACTAACTGCGGACACCCGCAGGCAGCGGTGTCTACCCCAAACGGGGCGGGGCCTGCCGTTGAAGCGCGGCTGCAATCCTTATCCGCACGCGGTTGAGGAGTTGTGCTTGTCGTTTCCGGTCATCTTGTTCGCAACCCTGCTTCCCTCGTCGATGCAACCGACGGCAGCCGCATTTCCCGAAGCAGAAACCCGCGATGCCATTTCGCGGACCATGACACCTTCGCTTCCGGCGCCTTACATCCAGGCGAGCCCTGGCCCGCCCCCTGCCGAACCGCCCCCGGCGATCGAGGCACCCCCCGCGAGCCGCCGCGGGAGCGCGGACAATAAAGCGTCGGAGGACGGTACACAGGCGGCGCCAGAGGACATCATAGTGGAGGCTCACCGTCGAAACGATGCCGGTGATCCGTTGCACGCGCTCAATGAAAAATCGTTCGAGGCCACACAGGCCGTCGACAAGGCCGTCATCGCTCCCATGGCATTCGCCTACAAACGCCATGTGCCAAGGCCGGTTCGTGACGGCGTGCGAAATATTCTCAAGAACCTTCGCGAACCAATAGTGCTCGTAAACTTCCTTCTCCAGCTCAAGCCCGGAAAAGCGGCAGAGACAGCGGGCAGGTTCGCGCTCAACTCGACTGCGGGCATCGGAGGTCTCCTCGATATTGCGAAACGACGGCCCTTCAATCTGCCGCGGCGTCCTAATGGATTTGCCGACACTCTTGGCTTTTATGGCGTCAAGCCGGGGCCATTCTTCTTCCTACCGCTGATCGGACCGACGACGCTGCGCGACGCGATCGGGGGCGTCGCCGATCGTGCGCTGCTGCTCACGGCGATCGGCGCCCCTTTCAACCGACCCGCCTATTCCGTGCCAGCCACCGTCTTGGGTACGCTCGATCGGCGCATCGAATTCGACGAAGACCTCAGGCGGATTCGCGACGAGACCGAGAACCCCTACGTATCTCGCCGCACCTTTTATCTGCGCAAGCGGCAGGCTGAGATCGACGCGCTCAAAGGACACCAAGCGAAAAACCGCGTCACGCAGAATCCCTCCGCCTCGTCCGAACAAACGTCGCTGTCATCACGACCGCCGCTGCGATGTGATGTAATCCCAACTCTCGACGCAGCGCCTACCTCGCGGCCGACCAACACCCAACCGTGACCCGCAACTATGCGTGTCTGCGGACGAACGTAGCCATAATGTCTGGGTCAGTCAGCAGGCCCACCGCAGGTGTTAATCGAGGCTTGGCGACACTACTACAATACCATCCGCCCTCACAGCAGCCTCGGCTACCGACCGCCGTCCCCAGAAACGACGAAACCGCATAGCCGGCCTCTGATTCCGCTTCGCTCTAATTCTGCCCGACCATGGCGAAGGAGGCGATCATGCACTAAGAATCAAGCCAGTCCACCCCGTGAGGGCCGCTCATCGGTCAGACGTGAGTCTAATGTCATTTGGGAATGGGGAGTTCCACCCCATCGTCAGGATGCGGTCAGGCTCGCCTTGTAAATAGCCAAGCTGACAGTAGCGATACTGCCGATCGGGCCAACATTCGGTGATCGAGATGACGCCAGGCCTAAATGCGCATGTGAATGATCGTCGGATCAGGAACAGGTGCGGGGATATGGGGTCAGAGCCACGCGTTGGTCGGCTTGGGCATGGGTCTTAAACCTCAGATCAAGGCCGAGGCGATGTCGGAGGTGGAGCGGTAACGATGAGCGGCAGCCCGAAACTCGAACGGTATGGTAGCTTCAGCATCGCGCTGCACTGGCTGATGCTGTTGTTGATCGCAGCCGTATACGCCTGCATCGAACTGCGCGAATTCTATCCCAAGGGGAGTGACATTCGCGAAGGAATGAAGGCATGGCATTTCATGCTGGGCTTGGCGGTCCTGGCTCTGGTCATCGTCCGCCTGATCGCGCGCGCGGTGGGGAGCACACCCCGGATCACGCCTGAACCCAAGACATGGCAGAATGTCCTGGCGCGCTCCGTGCATCTGGCATTGTATCTGTTCATGATTTGCATGCCGATAGCGGGCTGGCTGGTCCTGAGCGCTTCGGGAGAGCCGATCCCATTCTTCGGCTTCACCCTGCCGCCCCTGATGGGAGAAAACAGGAACGTCGCTCATCAGATCAAGGAATTACATGAGACGATAGGCAGCGTCGGCTATTATCTCATCGGCGTTCATGCCTTGGCCGCACTTGTCCATCACTATGTCATGAAAGACGATACATTACGCAGGATGCTGCCATGGCGCATCTAGAACAGCCGTTTGGCGCAATCAGACCAGGTCACATCGGGACGAGGTCATGAGCAGACTGCGAACCCATCCCGAGCGCCATGCCGTGGGCCGCATAGGCTGGTTGCGGAGCCGACCCGCGCAGCCCTTTACCTGCGCGTATCGACCAATCGGCAGGCCCAAAGCGACCTTTCGATTCCTGACCAGCGCCGCCAGATCGAAGGCTATTGTCTGTCACGCGGGTGGGAGGTTGCAACCGAGTTCGTCGAACCGGGCAACTCTGCCACCGATGATCGTCGGCCTTCGTTCCAGGCGATGATCGACGCGGCAATGGAGAAGCCGCCAACCTTCAATGTCATTGTAGTCCATAGCTTCTCTCGCTTCTTCCGCGACCAATTCCAGTTCGAGTTCTACCTGCGCAAGCTGGCAAAGAACGGGGTGAAGTTGGTCTCGATCACGCAGGACATCGGGGACGATACGATGAGCGTGATGATGCGTAAGATCATGACGCTGTTCGACGAATATCAGTCGAAGGAGAACGGCAAGCATACGCTCCGTTCGATGAAGGAGAATGCGCGGCAGGGCTTCTGGAACGGCGCGCGCCCGCCGATCGGCTATCGCATTGTTGTCGCCGGGCAGCGCGGTGCAAAAGTGAAGAAGAAGCTGGAGATCGACCCGATCCAGGCCGAGACGGTGCGAATGATGTACCGCATGGCGCTGAACGGTGTCGAGAATAGCGGCCCGATGGGCCTGAAAGCTATCGTGTCCTGGCTCAATGAAAACAATATCCGCACACGCGATGGCGGGCGTTGGGGCCTTGGGGCGGTGCACCTCGTGCTGACCCGCACCACCTATATCGGCCAACACAAGTTCAACTATCGGGATTATCGCACCAAGGCGTCGAAGCCCAAGAGCGAACATGCTATCATGGAAGTGCCGCCGATCGTCACCGAAGCCGAGTTCCGGGCGGTGCAGCGGTCGCTCACGGCGCGCAGCCCAAAAATGATGGCACCGATGGCGGTCGGCGGCCCGACCCTCCTCACCGGCATCTGCTTCTGCGCTTGCTGCGGCGGCGCAATGACGCTCCGCACCGGCACCAGCAGCGTCGGGCGCGAGCATCGCTATTACACCTGTTCGACTAAGGCTCGGCAAGGTGTGAAGGGCTGCCCTGGCATCACCGTCCCGATGGACCGGCTGAACGACGCCGTGATCGACCATCTCGAATCACGCCTGCTCGATCCGAAGCGACTCACGTTGCTTATGGATCAGCTCATCGAGCGACGGGACGAATGGGTTGATCAGCGTCGGCTTCATGTGGCCGATCTGGAGCGACGGGCGACCGAGGCCGAGGCGAAACTCAAGCGGCTCTATGAAGCGATTGAGAACGGTGTGGTCGATATGAGCGACCCGTCACTCAAGGATCGGATTGCCGAGTTGCAGGCGGTGCGGGATCAAGCGCGTGGAGATGCCGATCGCGCTGTCTCGCATATCGAGAAGATCGGCCCCGAGATCACCGCCGAGAGCCTGCGCACGTTCGCCGTGACGGCGAAAAAGAAGCTACGCAATGATGATGGAACATTCGCCCGCGACCATATCCGTGCCGTCGCCCAACGGGTCGAGGTCATCAGCAAGACCGAAGTGCGTATCCGTGGCCTGCGGAGCGAACTGCTACGAACGCTAACCGCCGCCTCTGGCGTAGAGGCGGCGGTTCTAGGCGTTCGCAGCTTTGAACCGAAATGGCGCGCCCGGAACGATTCGAACGTCCGACCCTCAGATTCGTAGTTCCTTTTTTTCTATTACAGGCTTTCCTATACCGACCTATTCTATGCTTGCTCGCATGGAATAATTCTTGCTTTTCAGCCACTTTTCGTAGAAACTACATCCTCTGGATAAGAAAACCCTAAGATTTTTGATCGACTTGGAATCCAGAAAAACCGACCTAAACACCGACCTAATTTTCGAGACAGCAAATGACAGTCACTCGGATGGTCCTCAGCGAGGCAGCAGTGAAAGCCCTCCCCCCGGCCTTCAAGGGGCAATATCTTGTCAAAGACGAAAAGCTGAAGGGCTTCTATGTTCTCGTCGGCGCCCGCACCCGTCGTTACATGGTCCAGGGCGATCTTCGCATCGACAGGAAGGCTACCACGATCAAGGTATCGGTCGGAGACGCCACGGAGATGACCACTGCCGCTGCCCGTGCGATCGCAAAGGGATATCTGGCGGAGATCAGCAAGGGCCGACATCCCAAACCAGATGCGGTGCGGAAGCGTTCGGTATCCGCCAAAAGGCTCGGTCTCGCTCCCGAGTCCAGCCCGCCCCCCGCTCAGACTGACTTCACGGAAGAAGACATTGAGGCGAAGCCGATCACGGCGGGCATTACGCTTCGCGAAGCGTGGCTGCGTTACAAAATCTCGCACCTGATCCGAAAGAACCGGTCTCCCAAGACCATCGAAGGCTACGAGCACGACGTGCTGCACGTTTTCACCGATTGGCTTGATAAACCTCTCAGCGAATTGGCCGACAACCCTGATCTCGTGGCGACGAAACACGACGCGTTGACCGTGTCTTCCGGTCCCTATGGCGCGAACGGAGCGATGCGTACTCTTCGCGCAATCTACAATTACGCCTGGCGTAAAAACAAACGCGCCTTGCCGCCGGAAAATCCAGTCGATGCTGTCGATTGGAACCCCGAGCACCGCCGCAACACCGCGATGGGCCTGAAGGACCTTCCAGGCTGGTTCAAGGAAGCAGCAAAGCTGGAGAACCCCATCCGCCGTGAATTTCACCTGTTCACGTTGCTGTCGGGCAGCCGGACGACGGCCCTGAAGCTCGCAATGCTAAAGCATCTCGATCTGCGCCGCCGCGTCCTCCACATCGCCGCCCCCAAGGGCGGCGAGATCCGCGCATTCGACATACCCCTTTCCCGGCAGATGATCCTGTGTCTGTTGCGCGCCATCCGGTTCGGCCGCCTCCTCCATCCCGATCAGGCTGCCACGTGGCTGTTTCCGGCCAACAGCGAAGCAGGACACATGGTTGAAACGAAGGAGGATCGGGAAGATCTCTCGAAGTGGGGCAACGACCTGCGCCAGACGTTCCGAACCTTGGCGACGCATGCAAGAATCTCGGAGATCGACGCCAAGCTCCTGATGAACCACGCGATTGCGGGTGTGAATTCTGGCTACATCACGCGCGAAAAGATCGTCGAGGATTTCCTGCGCGGACAGCAGCAGGCAATCTCCAACGTGATGTTCGGCACTATCGTCGAAGAGGCCAGCAAGCCCGGGATCCTGCACAACTGGCTAGGCCTTGGCACGGCCCGGCGTACCGTCATCGCGAGCTTGTTCGAGGCACCTGAAGCCGAAGGGTCTACGCTCCGAAAAGCGGCGTGAGTTCGGGCGTCCACTGCTCCCAACCCGGTGTCACACCCCTCCGGCTTTCGGCGTGACCCAGACCGACACCGGAACCACCAACTTGCCCGGCGCAGGTTTACCGACATCCACTCGATCGGCGGTCACGCGTTCGCCGGTTTCGAGGATGTCGAAGCCGTCTCCCGGATCGACCAGGAACGTGTGGCTGCTGATCGTCCACGCGCGTTTTGAATAGATCGTCTTCGCCGCTCAACTGGCTTATTGAGCGTCTCCGGGTGAAGGTTGATGCGCTGTGACCGCTAAGCGCCCCAATTGTCGCCGTTCCAGGGTCGTCATACTGATCCCGAAAGCCCTCCATGCATCTACGAGACGGAGCCGGCTGAAACGACCGCCGATAGGACGAAACCGCCATTTTGGGCTTGCTGCTTGAAAGAGGCTTTCGGAGAGCAGACGCTCCAGTGTTGCGTGGGTGGGCGATTGATCGACAGTTCACCTCGCCCTGTGCGAAGCGGCTTGCCTGTCCACATCCTTCCACTATATTGAGACATATGAATAAGCCCATGACTCTCAATGTCCGCATCAGCGGCACGCTGGGTGATTTCGTCGCCACCAATGTCGGCGACCAGGGTGCCTATGAGAATGTCAGCGAATATGTCCGTGACCTAATCCGCCGCGACAAGGAGCGAACCGAAGCCAAGCAGTTCGACCGGCTCAAGGCCGAGCTGACCCGGGCCTTTGCCGCGCCCCAATCCAGCTATGCGCCGCTCGATGCGGACGCGGTGATCGCGCGCAACCGTCGGGGCTGACATGACCGGCTTCACGGTCTCGACAATCGCTGGGCAACGCCTCGACGAGATTTACGTCTATACCCGCGACATCTGGGGCGAAGCGCAAGCGGAAACCTATGTGCGGGAGCTCTTCGGGTGCTTCGACCGTATCGCGCACCGCGATCAGGTCTGGCGCGCGGTACCGGCCGAGTTCGGCGTGGACGGCTTCTACTGCCGGCACGCGCATCATTACATCTATTGGCGCCAGTTCGCCGATGGCACGGTCGGCATCGTGACTATCCTGCATGAGCGGATGCACCAGATGGATCACTTCCGCGAAGACAGCGCGTCCTGATCAACCGAACCAAAGGCCGGGATCGGGATTGATCGAGATTTCGCTGAATGACTGCATTGGGATGAGAGACGCCAGGCCGGAACGCGCCCTTATCTCGGCTGTTCAGCTTGACTCGGCGCGATCCTGAAACCTGCCGCTTGTGAATCCGGGTTCGAGCGGCGGTCGGAACGACTGAGATTGGGACATTGCCGTCAATCCCGGGCCCGCGTCGAAAGGGCGGCTTTCAGCCCAACACCGGACTTTCTTAAAGACAGCAAACAGCGGCAGGGAACCGGAAAGGCTGGCCGAGTGCGGACTAGCAGCTTTCGATCACTCACCTCGGAAAGCGGACAACGCCCGTGCGGATCGAGCGGGGCGGGCTAATCAACCTGCTGGATGCACGTTCCGATTGTCGCGCATGCCGCGCCTAATCTGATCCGCCGCAGCTTTTTGAGACTGGGCCGCAGCTCTCAACCCCGTTTCAGATTCCCTTGCCATGGAATGAAACGCGCGGCAATTTTCGAAAAAGAGGGGGATGTCACGATGAGGCTGGTTTCGCTGACACTCGAAAATTTTCGAGCCTATCAGACTGCGACGACTATCGAGTTCTCGGAGCTGACCACAATCATCGGGCGGAACGACATCGGTAAATCTTGCCTGCTGGAGGCGCTGGAAATCTTCTTCAACGGCGATGTCGTGAAGATCGATCAGGCCGACGCCAACGTCTTCAGCGGTTCGTCACTCGTCAGCATCACTGCTGAATTTGCGGATCTTCCGGAGGAGATCACACTGGACGCCGGGGCGCCGACTACGCTCCGCGAAGAATACCTCCTGACCGGCGCTGGCACCCTGAAGATCGCGCGAGTCTACGACTGCTCGAAGAAGACGCCGACATGCGAAACATTTATACTCGCCCGGCATCCGAGCGCTTCGGGGCTGGATAACCTCCTTGAACTGAAGGAAAAAGAGCTGCAGGCCCTTGTGAGGGCGCAGTCACTAGACGTCGCGCTAAAGGGCAATCCGGGCATGCGTCAGGCCCTCTGGGGAGCCTGCCCCGAACTTGGTTTGGTGGAAGCGCGCATCCCGGTTTCGAAGCCCAAGGAGGATAGCAAGCGTATCTGGGATCAGCTGGAACTACATCTTCCGATGTTTGCGCTCTTTCAGAGCGATCGTCAGAGCCGCGATTCCGATGGCGAGGTGCAGAACCCGCTCAAAGGGGCTATCGCGGCGGCCATCTCCGAGGCTCAGGAGGCGATCGAGTCCATTCAGAATCTGGTACAGGCGAAGACGGAGGAGATCGCGAAGCTCACGCACGAGGCTCTTAAGAGCATCGATCCCAAGCTTGCGAACTCGCTTTCGCCGAAGTTTGTCCCGCCCACCGCGTCCAAGTGGATGGGCCTGTTCTCGCTCGGCATGGACACAGATGACCGCATTCCCTTGAACAAGCGCGGCAGCGGTGTGCGGAGGCTCATCCTGGTCAGCTTCTTCAAGGCAGAGGCGGAGCGCAAACTGTCAAGTTCCGCAAAGCGAAACCTGATCTATGCGATCGAAGAGCCCGAGACGTCGCAGCATCCAGCGAACCAGCGGGTCCTCATTGACGCGTTCAAGGAGATAGCGACGACGCCTCATTGCCAAGTGATCCTCACGACTCACAGCCCGGGGCTGGCGGCCGACCTTCCTATAGAAAGCATCCGGTTCGTTTCCAGCGAAGGACCGCCGGCGACGCCTGCGGTCCGGGCCGGGGTCGACGTGTTTGACACGGTGGCGAAAGCTCTCGGCCTCACCCCGGACAGTCGCGTACGCGTCCTCATCTGTGTCGAGGGGCCGACGGACGTGACAGCCCTAAAGTGCCTGAGTGCCGCATTGCACGCGGAAGACGACACCATACCGAACCTGATGACCGATGAGCGCTTCGCCTTCATTCCGGCGGGCGGGTCGACGCTCAAGCACTGGGTAACCGAGAACTACTTGCGCAACATGCACCGACCCGAGGCTCACATCTACGACTCCGACGTGGCTAAATATGCGGTATCGGTCGCCGAGGTGAACGGGCGCACCGACGGCCTTGGGTCCTGGGCAGTCCAGACCCAGAAACATGAAATCGAGTGCTATCTACACGCTGACGCGATCAAGGCTGCCTTCGATATCGATGTGGACTGCGTGGATCACCCCGCCGATGGAGCGCCCTCCGTGCCAGAAGCCTTCGCGATCGCGCTCTCGGCTAAGCGAAATTTCGACGGAAGGATGGGAGCCGACAAGGCGAAGGGATATTTGTCGAAGGCCTTCAGCCACATGACCGCAGCGCAAATTCGTGCACGCGATCCGGCGGGCGAGATCGAAGGATGGCTTCGAAGCATGAGCGCACTTGCCTGATATTTGAGGGAGCGCTGCTCGACAAAGGCACAGCGATAGCGCGGTAAAGGATGAGGAATGCTCGAGTTTTCACGATCGAAGCGATGACATGCATGCGCGCGCGCCACCAAGTGTCCTCACCGCTTGTTCAGCTCCCGCACTTTAGCTGTGTATACCGCCCGCGATCAGCAGTACCTCGGCATTCCGCTGCCGCGCCCAAGCGATCCCTTCACGTTGTGCTTCTTCGACCGATGCGAAGTCACGCTCCTCGGCAAAGCCCTGCATCGGACTTTTGACGGACATCACCGCGCGCACGCGGTCGCCATGGGACGGGATGATCTTGAGCGTTGCAAAGATGGCAGCGCTGGGCAAGTGAACCAACTTCATACCGGTTTCCTCTCAGTACCTCTCAACCCGCCATAAGATTACGGGCGCGAGCGAATTTCGAACGCCGAGCGCGTGAATACTAGCGCGCGAGGCGATCGGCAGTAGATATTGTTCGACCCAAAATGCACCCCGCTGAAAGAGCGGGCGGAGTAGCCAGATGTGACGTTCAGTTTCGACGCCCTCTCTCCTGCCGATTTCGAGGACCTGTCCCGCGACCTGCTCGGCCGCGAACTTGGCGTCCGCTTTGAAGCGTTTGGCCCCGGGCGCGATGGCGGTGTCGATGGGCGGCATGCCGCGGCGGGCGACATGACGATCTTGCAGGCTAAACATTACCGGCTTTCGGATTTCAATGCGCTGGCGCGCACGATGCAGAAGGAACGGGCATCGATCGATGCGTTGACGCCGAACCGGTATCTGCTGACGACATCGCGGCCGCTGACGCCGCCGAACAAAGACCGGCTGGCGACGATCATTGGACTTAGCCTCGAGGGCACGTGCGATATCTTTGGCAACGACGACATCAATGGGCTGCTGCGAAAATACCCCGATGTCCAGAAAAGCCATGTCAAACTCTGGCTTTCGGGCGCCGGGGTGCTGGAGCGCGTGCTCCATGCCGCGACGCATAATTTCACGACGCTGACGTGCGATGACATCAAGGCCAAGCTGAGCGTCTATGCCGAGAATCCCAGCTTTAAGGCCGGGCGCGACATCCTTGAGTCGATCCACGTCCTGATCGTGTCCGGCCCGCCCGGTGTCGGCAAGACCACGCTCGCCGAGATGCTGAGCTATGCCTATCTTGCGGAGGATTGGGAACTGGTCGCGATCCGCAGCCTGGACGATGCATTCGCCCACATCGACGATACCAAGCGGCAAATCTTCTTCTTCGACGATTTCCTAGGCCGGATCGCGCTCGATGCCCGCGCCCTTTCGAACCAAGATTCCGATCTCGCCCGGTTTATCGGCCGCGTTCGCCGCACGTCCAACGCGCGGTTCATCCTGACCACGCGTGCCTATATCTACGAGGAGGCGCGGCTTCAGTCGGAAGCCCTGTCGACCCGGGCCCTCGACGTCGCCAGCTACGTGCTGGATGTCGGCATCTACACCCGGCGCATCCGGGCACGCATATTGTATAATCACTTGATCGTCGCCGGCGTCCCGGAAGCCCATATTCAGGCGCTGATCGAGCAGAACGCGATCAAGAAGATCGTCGATCACGACCATTATAATCCGCGCATCGTCCAGACCCTGACCAATGCGGACCGCGTCGAGGAAATCGCGCCGGCCGACTATCCTGACGTGTTTATCGCCGCGCTCGACGATCCGTTGAGCGTTTGGGACAAGGCGTTCCGCACGCATATCCCCAGCCGCTGCCGGCATTTGCTGTTCGCGATGTACGTCAGCGCTGAGCACGGCGTCGAGATCGAAGATCTCGAGGAGGTCTACAACCCGTTGCACCAGGCGCTATGCCGCCGCTTCTCGCTGTCATCGGGGCCCAAAGATTTTGAAGAGAGCGTGCGAACGCTTGAGGGTAGCTTCGTCACGATCTCGAATGGTCACGTATCCCTGATCAATCCGTCGGTTCGCGACTATCTTGCGCAATATCTGACCGACAGTGCGCTGCTACGCGCCATGGCCGAGGGAATGGCGACGCTCCGCGCCGCGCGGGCGCTCTACGATCATTTCAAGAAGGTACCGGAGGTGAGCCGCGAGGACAAAGCGGCTTTCCTAATCTCCTTTATCCCCCTCGCGGCTAACGCGGTAAATGAGGAACCCTGGAAGCCGATCCGGGGCGAACCCAACCGGCGGCGATGGATAGGCATGTCCCATTCGGGTCAGATCGAGCTTTTGCGGGGATGGTGGAAGACCAGCAAACGCCAAGAATTCCTAGATGCGGCACTGGTCGTGGCATCCAGCAGGGACATCTGGTTCAGTTCCTGGGCCGATGGCCGTTTAATGCCGCGGCTGATCGCCAGCTTGCGCGGCGCCCCTAAGGCCGAGCGCGAAAGGACCACTGCCTTGGTTGAAGCACTGGAGGATCGCCTGATTCAGATCTTGAATTTTGATCTCGATCTCGATGATGTCCGCCGCATCCGCAATGCAGTGCTTCCACGCAAAGGGCATTTGGCGCAGCGTATCGGCTGGAGTGTCGATTCCGCGGCACACCGCGTGATAGCCGAGCTTCCCAACAATCTCGAACACGTGGATTCCGAATCCACACTCGACGACTATACGAAGCTGGTCGATGAGCTTGGCCCCGCTGTTGGCGCGACACGTGCCGAAATAGCCCGGGCCAAGGACGCCATATCCAGCCGCGCTGACCGCCTGCGTGCGGAAACGCCCGGGGAAGACGCGCTGTCGGTACGCGGCGACAGCACCATCGAGATCGATTGGTTCACTGATGAAGATCTGCGCAACCTTTTTTCGCCTCTGCTCGCGTCCGAAGAATAATCGCGCCCGCTGGCGAACAGACCGATGAACGCGAAGAAGGAGCACCACCAAACACCAGGGACCAATCGCCTTTTGCTATCTTGCATCTGCGCTGAAGGCGCTTCGCCTTCATGGGCTCCGGGCAATTCTGCTCGCCAACAAGCCGTGGCCCTGCAAAAGGATCGTCTTCTAGTCCTCGACACTGGGATACCCACCCAGAAGTTGGCGTCCGAAACCCCTCAAGCAAATGGCAGCTTCAGGGGCACCGGGCCGCCCGCTTGACGACCGGTTTGGGCACGTACCTGCTCGGCCGCTGTTTGGCCCTACGATGACCGGCTCCGGCGTGAGTTGACATTCCTGGGGCTTCACCGGAACGGCTTGAGTTGGTCGACTGCTGCTGCAAGCGAACGCCGGATCGCGACTGTTCTGCCGTTCTCACCGCTCCCGGCGAGCGACAGCTTTAGGGGCGACTGCCGTCGAGAGACGCAACCGCCACGGCGTGAGGCCCAGCAATGGCAAGGCTTCACGACGATCGCCACAAGAATCCTTGTCGCATTGGTCAGGCGCCGGCAGCCGGCATTACGCCGCGCCTTCTCCTGGCTCCTGTAGCCCCGAAGCCGTCCCCTAGCGAAACAGGTCGGGGCAGCCCGCCGGCGGCGCGGGGCGCTGGCCCTGTGCAATCGGCGGCATCACATTGTCGATCCGCAGCACATAGTTCATCACCGGCGTGCCGGTATCCAGATAGGCGGAGCGATAGAGGATCGCCGGCCGCTTGCCTGACGCGGTGATCGCGAACCAGTTCTCGCTCATTTTCGTATAGGGCTTGCCGCAGCGAACGGCGGCGATGCGATAACCCTGCGCGCGGAGCCGGTCGAACACCTCGGTCGGCCGCATGTGATCGAGGCTGAGGAAATAGAAGCGCGTCGCGGCCTGCGCATTGCCCGTCGCCCGCGCTTCGGATTTCGTGGTCGGCGTATCGAGCGCACCGTCCAATGTATAGGGATTGGGATCGTCCCCGCCGGGCGGATAGGGCACCGTCAGCTTGCGTACCGGCGGGTGCCAGGAGAGCGCGGGCAGCTTCTGCACCTCCGCCCAGCTCAGCGCGGGCGGCGCGCCGGCCGGCCGCATCAGCCGGTCGATCAGCGCGACCACCGCCTCCGTGCCGGTGCGCGGGCCCGGCGCCGCCTTGCCGGAACAATCGTCGGTGTAGAGGCCCGCGTCGCGCTCCGACATCGCGGGCAAGCCGCCGAGATAGAGGATATAGCCGGTCCCGCCGGATTTGAGCGGCGCGGCATAGAGGAACGCCGCCCGCTTCGCCGGATAGGTGATGCGATACCAGCGCCGCGCGTCGGGATAGGGCCGGTTGCCTATCGTGCAGCGTGCTGGGGCGAGCGTGAAGCCCGCCGCCTTGAATCCCGCCGCCACGCCCTCGGGCGAGGCGAGCGGCTGCGGATCGAGCAGGTAGATATTCGACACCATCGTCCGCGCGCCGTTGGCGACGAGCATCACGGGGCGGCCGCCGATCATGGCGCGCGCCGGCATGGCGAAGAAATCGCCGTCCGGCGTCGCCTTGTCGAGCGGCAGCGGCCCCTTGCCCCATTGGACGCCGGAGACCTTGCGCGCCGTGTCCCAGTCGCCGAGCGAATAATCGACGCTGGCCGGCAGCAGGAAGCGCGCGAACAATTGCGCCACCGCCGCCGGATGCGAAGGTTGCGCCTGCGCGATGACAGCGGCCGGGATCGCAACGCCGAGCAAGGCGAGCACGGCCGATGCGAATGTGCGTGCATGCGTGGTCATCGCCTGATCCTCCCCTCGTCGCTTCACGCCTTGAACGGGCTGGTGATCTTGCCCAGCCCGGCGAGGATGAGGCCGATCCCGCACAACAGCAACAGCCATGCGCCGAAGCCGGTGCTCAGCGCCGATCCGATCGCCTCGCCGAACATCCCGCCCTGCGAGGTGATCCCCGTCTTGACCAGCATCACCAGCAGGAAGGCGAGGATCGACGCCGCTCCGGCCGCCAGCGTCACCATGCGGAGCGCGCCGCCGCGCCATGCCTGCCACAGCACCAGCGCCGACAGCAGCGGCGCGGCGAAACGCAGCATCAGCAGCAGCTTGAACCCGGCGCTGGGGCCGCCCGCGCCCTCGTCCCCGCCGCCGAGCGCGCCGAACGGGTTGAGGATCGTCAGGATCGACGGGAGATCGAGCAATGACACGCTTTTCTGCGGCATGGAGAGCGCGGGCATCACGCAGGCCAGCAGGGCGACGATCGCGATCGGCACCGCGATCGTTCCGGTAAGCAGCGACTTCGCCTTGCCCGCCGCCGGCGAGGCGGCGATCGCCCCCATGTCGATGCCCGCCCCGCCCGTTTCGGCGTAGATGCCGCGCGCCACTTGCCCCTCCGCCTCGAAATCGACCCGCGCGCCGGGATCGACCGGCTGGCCGCCCTGCCAGTCCGCGACGGAAAAGGCGTAGCGCTTGCCGTCGTCGCCCGCGATCGCCCCCGTGCCGGCGTCGGCCGAAAAGCCCAGAACCTTGCCCTTCATCGCTGTCTCCCATCATCGGCTGATCATTGATCCCGCGCCGCAGGATATGCTCACATGGCGGCCGGGCGCTGATGAAGAAGTTCTCAAGATTGGCTGATCGACAACCATGTCATTGAAATCGAGTAATTCGCGCCGGGCGAGGCTGGTCTGGGCGATCGGATCGGTCGAGCTGGATGAGTCGAGCTGGCGGCTTCGGGTCGGCGGTCGGGGCGTGGAGATCGAGCAGAAGCCGATGGAGCTGCTGCTCGCGCTGCTCCACCGCAACGGCGAGGTCGTCACCAAGGAGGAATTGCTCGATCTGGTGTGGCCGGGCGTGACGGTCGTCGCCTCGTCGCTGCCGACCGCCATCGCGAAGCTGCGCCGCGCGCTGGGCGACGATGCATCCATCGTCGAGACGGTGCCGCGTCTCGGCTACCGGATCGCCGCCGGCTGCGAGATACGCTGCACCGAGCTAGGCGACCGGCCGCTGATCGGGCTGATCGCGGGCGACGAGGTGCCGGGCGCGCCGGGCTGGCGGCTGAAGAACTTGCTGGCACGCGGCGAGGCGGACAACGTTTGGCTCGCGCGATCGGATACGGGCGTGGCGCGCGTGTTCAAGTTCGCCGAGACGCCGGGCCGGCTGCGCCAGTTGAAGCGCGAGGCGCGCGTCGGGCGCGTCCTCGCCGGCACCGCGGACGCCGCGAGCCGTTTCGTCCTGCCGGTCGCGCAGGCGTTCGATCGCGTGCCGGCGTGGCTCGCCTTTCCCGATGCCGGGATCGATCTCGGCCAATGGTTCGTGCGGCATGGCGCCGCGCTCGATCGCGCGGGGCGGATCGCGCTGGTCGGGCAGACCGCGCGCGCGGTGGCGGCGGCGCATGCGGTGGGCGTGCTGCACCTCGACCTGAAACCCGCCAACCTGCTGGTGACCGACGCGGCGAGCGGGCCTCCACGCCTCAGGCTGATCGATTTCGGCAGTAGCGCCCTGCTCGATCTTCCGCGCGCGCCCGACCTCGCGCTGACGGAAACCGCCGAGCCGGATGGCCCCTCCCCCACCGGCACGCCGCTCTATCGCGCGCCCGAGCTGATCGGCGAGGGCACGCCCTCGGTCGCCTCGGACATCTATGCGCTCGGATTGCTGCTGTTCCATCTGGTCGTCGGCGATCTCCACCGGCCGCTCGCGCCGGGTTGGGATGCGCTGGTCGACGATCCCTTGCTCCGCGCCGATATCGCCCGTGCCTGCGCGCTCGATCCCGGCGACCGTTTCGGCTCGGCCGACGCGCTCGCCGGGCATCTCGCCACGCTGGAACAACGGCGCGAGGCGGCCCGCCGCGCGGCGGAGGAAGCGCGCGCGACCGAACGGGCGAGGCACGAGGCGGAACGCGCGCGGATGCGGCGGCCGTGGGTGATCGGCGCGGGCCTCGCGCTCTCGCTCGGCGCGGTGGCGGCCTCGGCAGCGGCATGGCAGGCGGCGCGCCAGCGCGACGAGGCGCAGCGGCAGACCGCGATCACGCAGGCGATCAACGGCTTCCTCGCCGACGATCTGCTCGGGCGCGGCGACCCCGCGCGCAGCGGCGATGCGCGCGAGACGCTGATCGACGCCACTCATCGCGCCGAGCCGGAAATCGACCGCCGCTTCGCCAACGCGCCACGGATCGCGGGCCAGCTCTATCACACGCTGGCGCGGGTCTATGCCCAGCAATCGGACTGGAAGGCGGCGCGCGTCGCTTATGGCAAGGCCGACGACGCCTTCGCCCGCGCGCATCTTGGCGATAGCAAGCCCGCGGTCGTCTCGCGGCTCCAGCACGCCTTCATGGAGGCGCTGTCTTACGAGCAGGGATCGGTCGAGCACGCCCGCGCGCTGATCGCGGCGGAGCGCAAGCGGCTGGGCGATGCCGATGCGGCCGACCCCGAAATCCGCATATGGCTCGCCACTGCCGAGGGGATGGTGGAGCTGGCGGGCGGGGACATGAAGGTGGCGCGCGACCGTTTCGCGCTCGCCACGCGGCTCGCCGACACCCTGCCCGATCGGTTCGATGAGCGGACGCGCAACGATTTCCGCCAGCGCCTCGCCTTCTCCTATATCCGCTCGGGCGACGGCGCGCGCGGGGAGTCGCTCATCAAGCCCTTGCTCGCGGCGCAGACCGCCCTCCTCGGGCCTACTAATCCCGATGTGCTGCTGCTGCGGATGAACCTCGGGCAAGCCTATCTGTTTCAGCGGCGCTTTCCCGAAGCGGTGGCGGAATTGTCGGCGGTGCTGCCGCTGATCGAGCGGCAACTCGGCCCGCGTCACCGGCTCGCCCAGCAGACGCTCGCCGCGCGGCTGGAGGCCTATGGCGGGATGGGCGACTACCGCGATTCCGTGGCGGACGGGCGGAAGCTCTATGCGATCGCGCTGGCGCAGCAGGGGATGGGCGCGTTCCGCACGATCGCCGCGCTCTCCGACCTCGCGACCAGCGAATGCCGCATCCCCGACACCGTGCACGGCATCGCCGACGCGCGGCGCGCATGGCTCGCGTCGCGCGATGCATTCGGCGACGATGCGGCGCTGACGCAAGGCGTCGCGACCGCGCTGGCGCAATGCCTGATCGAGGCGGGCAAGGATACGGAAGCCGCGCCGCTTCTCGTCGGGGTGAATCGCAAGGCGGTCGCCGACCTGTCCGGCGACAGGAACTGGGGCGCGAACGTCGATCTCGCGCAAGCCGAGATCGCGCTCCACGCCGGCCGCCGCGCGGAGGCCACCACCAAGCTGGATGCTGCCACCATTGCGTATAGCTCACCGCAAGCCGATGCGTTCCAGCGTCGGAAATACCTGATGCTTAGGCAGGCGTTGCATCAGGGTTCCGTTGCGCCGATGAGCGGCGGTTGAAAGGAGCCGACCGTACCCACCGATCATCACCTGATTTGCGCCGGCTGACCGAAAACAAGGACTGCTGCGCTTCAACGCCCGTCCGGTTCGATGCTGGGAATACGTTGCGGCCGCAAACAGGCGGGTCTCCGCATACCGCTCGGGGTTTTCAAAGGTGAAACGAGCAGAATTTGGGACATTCCTGTCGGTCGGGGCGGCAACTGGGAGCGTCCGGATACGCCGACACCGGCCATTCGTGGATCCGCCTTAGGCCTTTCTCCAGGTCCGGGCTGTCGGATGGTCCTGATAGTCCGTTCATGAGAATGAAGCTGGGGTAAAGAGACCATGCCGCCGATCGACGATAACGGCAGCAACGCGCCCCAGCTCAATCGTTCGAGCTCGCTCGCCAATTTCCCAAAGGCAGACATTGAATTGGCCTGCGCGAAAAGGCAGCGATGTCGGACAGGCCTGTCCACTCGACGATCACCTGCGCATCAACCCTGCAGATTTAGGATTCAACCAATGCAGCTGGCGCGGACTTTATCGATCAGTTCGCGATGCCGACACCTGCAGTCGGCATGGCGCTTGTCGGGAAGCATCTGCGCGGTATCGGGTCCGATCAGCATGCTCACCTGCCAGAGCGGGCGCACCCCGACTTCGCCGGTAATCAAGTAGCGCACCAGCTCGGTAACGACGAGGCACGCGCTGAAGCAGGCCGCGAATGGCACCGAGGGTGAGAAGCCTTCGTCCAACTGCGAGCGCGACATTGCCCGCGCCCCGTCCTCGGTCACGATCGAGCAGACCGTCCTGCCGAGCCGCGAGCGCAAGCCGGCCTGCCGCGCCGGGTCGGCCGCGGCGACGTCCTGTTCGGTCAAGGGCCGGTCTTGGTTTTGCAAGCTCGCCCAGGACAGGCCGGTATCCCGCATCTGTTTGACCACTGCCAGTTCACCCGGAGGATGCTGGTAGAGACATCGCAAGCAAGCCCGATCCGAGGCCCATTCGTGCGCGCTGACCCGGACCTGGAGGTCGGCATCGAGCGCGCCGTCAATAACCAGGTCGGGCCAGATCTCCTGCGCGTCATGGCGCGCGTCGATGCCGTCGAGGCCGTTGAGAACGATCTCGGGCCAGCGGGTCACTGCGCCAAAATGGTCTTTGGTGGCTGCCTTGATCGTCGTGTTAAGACCGCGAACCGAACCGCCCGGTTGCAACCGGTGCGCCACGATCTCCGCCTTAGGCTGGCCGACCTGGCTGCGCTCGAGATCGAGGCAGGTGCCCCAGTTCTCCGGACCGTAGTCCTGCTTGTCCACCACGGTGAGTTCGCCCACGCGCGGTAGCCGGGCGAGCAGGTGCGCGATGGCGCTGCCGATCGCCCCGGCCCCGTTGACCATCAGGTCAGCTTCGAGCTTCGCCGGGATGTCGGGACCTTCCGAGCCGCCCAGCGTATGATCCCACAGGCTCAGCACAGACCCGTCGAGCAGTTCCCCGAGTTCGGGCCGCAGCTCGATGAGCCGCTTGAATACCTCGCAGACCCCGAGACTCGCCGCCGCCAGCGCGGTGATCGGATTGGGCCGGCTGCAGTCGGCAGCGATGCCGCGGGCGCCCGAAGTCACGCTCGCGATCCAGCCGTTCGCGGTCATCGCGGTCCAGGGCAGGTCGGCACGGACACTTGAACCGATCGAGAGGATCGCATCGTAGCCGCTCCAGTCACCGTCGCAAGCCACGAACTGCGGCGCGCGGTCCCATGCGAATCTCTCGCCATCGCGGGCAAGATCGGTGCCCAGCGATCCGCTCAGCAGCGGCAGCGCCACGTCGACGTTGTCACTAATCCGCATAAGCAGCTGCAGTGCGGCCCGCGCCATGTCCGCACCGTTGGCGGTGAGCAGAGCATCACGGTCGCCGGTGAGCAGCACGCGTTTGCTGGTAAAGCGATGTTCGTTCCCGGACGCCAGCGCGGCGACGGTGGCCGCGGTACGGCTGCGATGCAGATCCGCGCTCATGCCGGTCCTCCGATCACCAGCGGAGCGTGGGGCGTAAGGTCGGGCAGTTCGAAGCGGCTGGAGATTTCCGCGGCGGCCATGCGGCGCCACCCCGCTGCACCCTCGTGGACATGCACCCCGCAGTGCGCGAGACGCGTCGCGGGGTTCTGCGCGAAGTCGGGGGCGACGAGCGACAGGTACCCGCGCTCGGTAATGCCGAGGTAGCGGTCGGGATAGCTGAGATCAGTCGAGGCGAGCGGACTGTGCGAATGCACCTGCCCGATCAGGATCAGGTCGAGTTCGAGGGCAGCCATCGTCACCTGGTTCATCAGGCCTGCGCTGATCGAAAGATGGTTGGGGCGCTTGACCACACCGGGTCCGCGCAGCAGCACGCAGGCGCTGATGACGGCGGCGCCCTCGTGGTGCCGGCCGAGCCATAGAGCGACGCCCTCGCAGCCCTTCGCGCCGTCAAGCGCCATGTCTTCGAGCGATTGCTTCCAGATGAAGTCGGGCAGCACCCAGCGCTCGGGCATTTCGAAGAAGTCAGTCATTGGTGCGTCCTTCGTAGGTGAAGTCCATCTGGTGCTGGAGGAAGCGCAGTTGGGTGAGCAGCGCATTGTCGCCGGTGTCCCAGGTCATGTTCGAGTCGCCCAGCCACTCCTGGTGCGCGATATAGCCCTCGGCGGTCCAGCAGGCGCAGATGTCATTCGGCGGGCGGACGCCGGCGATCGTCGGCCATGAGGACTTGGCACCGGCTGCCCGCGTCTCGGGATGCAGGAACACCACCGAGGCGGGCAACCGCCCCGGATATTCGGTCCAGCGGAGCCGCGCCAGGTAGAGCTCGTTCGGAGCGCGCTGCGGCGAGATGGTTACGTCGACCGCCAGGGTGTCCGCTCGCTCGAGGGTCCAGCGGTGGGCTTCGGCATCCTGCCAGACCTCCGCGAGATCCTTGTCGAACAGCAACTCGTCGAGCGAGCTCACGGGTCAGCTTCCCTGGACGATCTGCTTGACCAGGTTCAGCTTGACGTGGCGCGCGGGCGCCGCGACGTCGCCGATCGTCCGGCTCATGTCGGTGAGCTGCTCGTCCTTGTCGAACAGCTGGAAGACGATCTGGCCCTGGCCATCCGGGGTGGGCCCTTCGGCGACCCCGAACTTCTCCATGATGCCCGTCTTGACCGCGCCGACACCGGCGGTCTCGGGGAAGGTGAGCTGCGCGGGCTGGCGCGCTGGCAGATAGGTGGCGGTCACCCCGATCGTCTTGTCGTCGGGAGAGCCTTTCGCGGGATTGGGTGCAGTCATGATTCTGGCTCCGTGCCTGGCGGGAATCGCCATGCACGGTGAATACGGCAGGCCCTTCGCCGCCGTCAACAAAAAGTGTTACCTCTTACGCTGCATTTTTTTTTAATTAGCTGTCACGTATCACGTTGCATAATCGGAATCAGACCCATTCGTACCGGATTTTCAGGTGGTTAAGTTCGTTATAGCCCAAGACGTGAGCGTGCTGGAGCTGTCCTACCACGATGCCTGGCGCAACCCGATGCGCCGCCGCGAAGTACTGCACCTCCTCGGGCGTCTTGGAAAACGACCTGACGAATTTCTTGAGCGCCGGGGCGGGAACTAGGAAGTCGGCGGCCCAAGCATTGGCCTCGGCTTCCTGTACCGGTTTCCCGCTGCCCGGTCCCTTCGTCATGTCGATGAACGTTTCGCGCCGGCTGTGCAGCAGGATGTGGGCGCACTCATGGAAGAACGTGAACCAGAAATGGTCATCGGACTTGTGCCGCAGGCTTTGCTGGATCAGCGCCTTGCGAGGCGAGAGCCAGCGCGCGACTCCGCTTGCCCTGACCTTGTTGAGCGGCTTTTCGAGAATGAACGCTACCCCGGCTTCGGCGCACTGCTCGGCGAGCTCCGGTAGGGCCTTGTCGATCGGGATTAGCGTTAGTTCGCGAATGGCGGTGAGTGCCTTGATGAAGGCGTCCCTGGAGTAGGCCTTCGTCTCAATCCCGGCGGCGCGGCGTTCACCGATCTGCAACCAGGTTGCGAGCGACAGCTCGTCGTTCTTGAAGGTATCCGATGTGCGATAGTCGCCGTCGAGCAACTCGAGCACCCGTTCGTCGCAGGCCTTCACGTTACCCACCCCGAAGAACCGCAGCATCTCACGGACCTGGTCCGACTTGGTCCCGCTGCGATCGATGAGATCCCGCTCGGCCAGTTCCTTCAATGGAAAGTCACTGGCCCATTTGTAGCAGGCCTCGAGCTCCCTGTTCTCGGCTTCCTTAGCCTGGTGAAGCTGATAGGCGGCCTCCATCCCCGACCAAATCGACGCCGAAACGCCGAGGACCCGCTCGAGCTGAAGCGCGGTCGCCGGCTCGATCGGCGCACGGCCCGAGGCGATCTCCGCCATCAGCTTGCCCGACCGCCCGCACCGACGGGCAAGCTCGCGCGCCGAGATGTCGAGGCTGTCGAGGTATTCCTGGATCAGTTCGCCTGGTGGGCAGGCGTAATCCGGGGTGTAGGCGTAGCGCTGGGGTTGCTTGGTCATGACTTCTTTCCCTTGGCATCGGCGATAAGGCCGACTCCGACGATCTCGATTTCGGAAATTGCAGCCAGGTTCTTGGCGAGCACGCGCTTGGCGGCGTAGGGCCGAAAATCGAGCCGCGCGAGGCGGCCGAGCGCGACCGAGCACAGTCCGTCCTTCGCGGAAACGACGAGACTGATCGGGGGCGCGGCCGGAATGTGGGCGAGCGAAGGCGCCGCCCGCAGCACGGCGAGCCGGCAACAGATCAATCTCGCCAGCTGATTTCCGAACCTGGCGACCATGTTCTGCTGGCAGCAAAGCAGGTCCCTGGTTTCGGGATTATCGAACGAAATCTCCACCGGTTCCTCAACAGTGTTTCGTAATGCGTAACAAGAGGCCAACGGGTTTGCAAATTTGATCCCGCATTACCCCCAGAATCAAACAGATTTTGTATCCGAGGATCTGCCCATGGTGAGGTGGCATCCGCTTCGCCTGAAACCGGACAGTTCGGAGCCGGCCCCTTGTGGCTCAAGTATTCGCATGAACGAACAACCGCTTTCAGCGCGCCGGCCAATGGATCGGCATCGACGGCGACCGGGCCATGGTCATCGCGAAATATGCAGCCTGGCTGCGCACCCAGCATCATCTCCTTCGCGCGCTCGACGAATTGCGCGGGCACGATCTCTTCTGCTTCTGCGCGCCGCTGCCCTGTCACGGCGATCTGCTGCTCAGGCTGGCCAATGCCAGTCGGGAGGAGCGGATCGCCTGGTGGCGTGCGGCGGCGTAGCGATCCTGGCCCCCCTCCCGTGCGTCTGCCATCCCGCCCGAACGACGCCCCGGTAAGGGGCAAGGCGTCGCCACCGTCAACCCGCAGGCGGGTTCCCCTCGCTACGCTCGGTGACAGTTACGTCCGGCCCCTTGTCCCCGGCGTCGGCGGGAATCGTCCCGCGCACGGAACGGAGACAGCCATGACCCGCAATGCACACCCCCATAACAGCGACGATATCGCCGTCTGGCCCGATGGCACCTGGGCGACGCTCGGCGAGGTCCGGGCGGGTGACTATGCGCATATGTCCGACGACTATGAGATCGTCAGCTACCTCGACCATGCGCGGCTGAAGGCTCTCGGCGTCGAGCAGGATCTGGATATCGGACCCGGGTGAGAGGGAGAGGGCTGGCCGGAAAGGGGCGAGCCCGGCAGGACCAGAGGGAGAGATCCGCGGGCTGGCCAACCCACCCTCCCGGAGACTTTCCATGACCCGCACCCTGTCCGACGCGGCGCCCGACGTCGCGCCAGCCGCCGCCGCGTCCGCCTTCGCCGCCCCCGCCGCGGCGATCCTTCTTGCCGCCGCCCGGCTCCTGCCCACGCTCGAAGCCGGCCGACAGATCGACGCCGCCGAACTGCGCGCCGCCATGTCGCAAGCCTTCAACGCCAGCGATGCCGAAGGCGCCTGGGATTGGAAGACCGGCTATGACGCCTGTGAGGCGGCGACGATCCTGTTTTTGCGCAAATATGGCCGCACGATCCTTGCCCGCACGCCGGCCAGTTCGCTCTCGCTGATCGAGCGGATCGCCGGATTGCTGCCCAGCCACACGCGTCGATCGGAGACGAGCCAGGCGCTCCAGCAATTCTCCACGCCTCCCGGCCTTGCCTATGTCGCCGCAGTCGCCGCCGCGGTCGGCCCGAACGATCGCGTGCTCGAACCATCCGCCGGCACGGGCATGCTCGCGATCCATGCCGAACTGGCGCGGGCCGATCTAGCGCTCAACGAGCTGGCCGAGGTCCGCGCCACGCTGCTCGGCCGCCTCTTCCCGGGCATTGCGGTATCGCACCATGATGCCGCGTCGATCGACGATCGGCTGTCGTCGGCGGTTCGTCCGACCGTCGTGCTGATGAATCCGCCTTTCTCGGCCACGGCCGATGTCGATCGCGCAATGAAGGACACGGCGCTGCGCCATATCGCGTCGGCGCTTGCCCGGCTCGAACCCGGCGGGCGGCTGGTGGCCATCACCGGCGCCAATTGCGCACCGGCCGCACCGGCATGGCGCAGCGCGTTCGCCGGGCTTCAGGAGCATGGCCGGGTCCAGTTCACCGCCGCGATCGACGGCAGCGTCTATGCCCGGCACGGGACGTCGATCGCCACGCGGCTCACCGTCATCGACAAGATCCCGGCCGACGACCCCGACCGCTTCCCCGAAAGCGCGGGCAAGGCGGCCGACACGGCGACGCTGCTGGCATGGGTGCTCGACCAGATGCCGCCGCGCACGCCGACCACGCCCGCGCCGGTCGCGGCGTTGCCGATCAGCGCATCTGCCACGGCGATCCGCGCGAAGCCTTCGACAACGACCGCTACGCCAGCGCCGGCCGCCCCCGAGCCCGAAGGGGTCGAACTCGATTACGAGACGCGGGACTGGACGGCACCCGAAGGACGTCTCGGCGACAGCATCTACGAGTCCTACGCGCTCCAGTCGCTCGCCATTCCCGGCGTGCTGCCGCACCCTTCGCCTTTGGTCCAATCGGCCGCGATGGCATCGGTCGCGCCGCCCAAGCCTTCCTACCGCCCGCATCTGCCTCCGTCGCTGGTCACGCTCGGCATCCTGTCCGACGCCCAGCTCGAATCCGTGATCTATGCCGGCGAGGCCCATGCCGGCCATCTCTCGGGCGCCTGGACGGTCGACGCGACATGGGAGATCGTCTCGGCTGCGCCCGACGACGCCGCGGGCGCGCTTCGTTTTCGCCGCGGCTGGTTCCTGGGTGACGGCACGGGCGCGGGCAAGGGGCGGCAGGTCGCGGGGATCATCCTCGACAATTGGCTGAAAGGCCGTCGCAAGGCGGTCTGGATCAGCAAGTCCGACAAATTGCTCGAAGACGCACAGCGCGACTGGTCGGCGCTCGGCCAGGAGCGCTTGCTGGTGACGCCACTCTCGCGATTCCGCCAGGGCAGCGACATCCGGCTCGAGGAAGGCGTGCTGTTCACCACCTACGCCACGCTGCGCTCGCAGGAGCGCGGCGGCAAGAAGTCGCGCGTCGAGCAGATCGTTGATTGGCTCGGCCGCGACTTCGATGGCGTTCTCGTGTTCGATGAGGCGCACGCCATGGCCAATGCGGTCGGCGGCAAGGGCGAGCGCGGCGACGTCGCCCCGTCGCAGCAGGGGCGCGCCGGCCTTCGTCTCCAGCACGCGTTGCCCGATGCGCGGATCGTCTATGTCTCGGCGACCGGCGCGACCACCGTCCAGAATCTCGCCTACGCCCAGCGGCTCGGACTTTGGGGCGGCGAGGATTTCCCGTTCGAGACGCGCGCGGCCTTCGTCACCGCGATCGAGAATGGCGGGGTCGCGGCGATGGAGGTGCTGGCGCGCGATCTCAAGGCGCTTGGGCTTTATGCCGCGCGATCGCTGTCGTTCGACGGCGTCGAATATGAGGTGCTCGAACATATGCTGACGCCCGAACAGGTCCGCATCTACGACAGCTATGCGGCTGCGTTCCAGATCATCCACAACAATCTCGATGCCGCGATGCAGGCCTCAGGGATCACCAGCGCGAGCCACGGCACGCTCAATGCCCAGGCCAAATCCGCCGCGCGATCGGCGTTCGAGCAGACCAAGCAGCGCTTTTTCAACCACCTCATCACCGCGATGCAGACGCCAAGCGTGATCGCCAGCATCGAGCGCGATCTCGCCGCGGGCGAGGCGGCGGTCATCCAGATCGTCTCGACCGGCGAAGCACTACAGGAACGCCGCCTCGCCGAAATCCCGACCGACGAATGGAACGACGTCTCGATCGATATCACCCCGCGCGAATATGTGCTGGACTATCTCGAGCACAGCTTCCCGGTGCAATTGTTCGAGCCGTTCACCGACAAGGAAGGCAATCTCGCGTCCCGGCCGGCGCGCGACGACGACGGCAATCCGGTGATCAGCCGCGAGGCGGTCCGGCGCCGCGAGGCGATGATCGAGAAACTGGCCGCTCTGCCGCCGGTGCCCGGTGCGCTCGACCAGATCATCCAGCATTTCGGGACCGACAAGGTCGCCGAGGTGACCGGCCGGTCGCGGCGTATCGTGCCCAGACGCCGTGACGACGGCACGATCCGCTTCGCGGTCGAGAACCGTCCGGCATCGGCGAGCCTTGCCGAGACGCAGGCGTTCATGGACGACGTGAAGCCGATCCTGATCTTCTCCGAGGCGGGGGGCACCGGCCGCAGCTATCATGCCGATCTCGCGTGCCGGAACCAGCGCCTGCGCAACCACTACGGGCTCGAATTCGGGTTCAAGGCGGACAGCGCGATCCAGGGCTTCGGCCGCGATCACCGCACCAACCAGAAGCAGCCGCCGCGCTACCGGCCGGTGACGACCAACGTGAAGGGGCAGAAACGCTTCATCTCGACCATCGCGCGCCGGCTCGATTCGCTCGGCGCGATCACGCGCGGGCAGCGCCAGACGGGCAGCCAGAATATGTTCCGGCCCGAGGATAATCTCGAATCCGCTTATGCGCGCGACGCCCTCAACCAGCTCTATCGCCTGATCGCGCGCGGCGCGGTCGCCGGCTGCTCGCTGGGCGACTTCGAGGCGGCGACCGGCCTGTCCCTGCTCACCGGCGAGGGCGGCATGCGCGAGGAACTGCCCGGCATCACCACCTTCCTCAACCGCATGCTGGCGCTCACCATCGCGATGCAGGATCTGTTGTTCGGCGTATTCGAAGGCCTGCTCAGCGCCCGCATCGAGGGGGCGATCGCCAGCGGCACGTTCGAACTCGGGCTGGAAACGCTTCAGGCCGCGAGTTTCCGCGTCATCGATCGCGCGCCGATCTACAGCCATCCCGGCACCGGGGCGCAGACGGCCTTGCTCACGATCGAGCGCAAGGAGAAGCTCGTCCCGCTGTCGCTCGACGACGCGCTGGCGCTGGTTGACGATCGCGGCGCGGGCATGCTCGTCAACGCCCAGACCGGCCGCGCGGCGCTGCGGCGCCGGGCGCGCAGCGTGACCGACGATGACGGTGCGGTCCATCCTCGCGTCCGCCTGGTCTGGCCGTTGACCGATGCGGTGATGCGCGCCGAGCCGCTCGCGGCAAGCGCGTGGCAACCCGCCGATCGCACGGCATTCAGCGCGGCGTGGGCGGCGGAGCTGGCCGACCTCCCCGCGTTCGCGACATCGACGCTGCATATCGTGTCGGGCCTGCTGCTGCCGATCTGGAAGCGGCTCCCCGACGAATCGACGCGGGTCTATCGGCTCCAGACCGACGAGGGCGAGCGGATCATCGGCCGCCGTGTGTCGCCCGCCTGGGCCGCGACCGTCGCCAATGACAATAAGCCGGTGCAGCTCACAGGCGATGAGGCGCGGGCGATGCTGCTTTCGGGCGACACCGTGCTGCTCCTCGCCGATGGACAGGTGCTGAAGCGCGTGCGCGCGATGGGCGACTGGCGGATCGAGCTGACCGGGTTCAACGATCTCGGCGTCGAGCGGCTCAAGGCGATGGGCTTGATCTCCGAGATCGTCTCGTGGAAACTCCGCCTCTATGTGCCGACAGGGGCTGTCGGCGCCGACGTGCTGGAGCGTCTGCTCGAACGCTATCCGATCGAGCGGGTCTCGGCGCGCAAGGCCGCCTGAGGAGCCCCGTGATGCAAAGCCCCGCCAGCCAGATCGCCGCCGCCCTTGCCGACCAGGCCGAGGCGGTCTGTCGCCGCTATCTGTCCAATGGCCGCAAGGAAGGCCGCTACTGGCTGGTCGGCGATGTCTACAATGCAGCGGGGCGCAGCCTCTACGTTCGGCTGGTCGCGTCACCCGACGGGCGCGGGCTGGCCGGCAAATGGACCGATGCCCAGAATGGCGATCACGGCGACCTGCTCGATATCATCGCCGCCTCTTGTGGGCATCGGACCTTGCGCGACACGCTCGACGAGGCGCGGTGTTTCCTGAGCCTGCCGCAGCCCCCGCCGAGCACCGCGCCCGCTCCACGGCGCAGCAAGGCGCCGACCGGGACGCCGGAAGCGGCACGACGGCTGCTCGCCGCATCACAGCCGATCGCCGGCACCATCGCCGCGGTCCACCTCGCTTCACGCGGCATCACCGACCTCACCGGCTGCGACGCGCTGCGCTTTCATCCACGCTGCTGGTATCGGCCGTCCGGCGAGGATGACCCCGACGTCCGCAACGCATGGCCGGCGATGATCGCGGCGGTGACCGATCTCGACGGCACCGTCACCGGCGTCCACCGCACCTGGCTCAAGCGTGACGGCTCGGCCAAGGCGCCGATCGCCTATCCCCGCCGCGCCATGGGGCATCTGCTCGGCAACGGCGTCAGGTTCGGCGCGAGCGGTCCCGTCATGCTCGCCGCGGAAGGCATCGAGACATTATTGTCGCTGCGCCAGGTCATGCCCATGCTTCCGGCGATCGCCGGTCTCTCCGCCGCGCATCTCGCCGCCATCCGCTTCCCGGCCGGTCTGCGCCGCCTCTATGTCGCGCGCGACGATGATCCAGCCGGCACCACCGCGTTCACGACCCTGGTCCAGCGCGCACTACCGGTCGGGATCGAAATCGTGCCGCTCGACCCCCGTCTCGACGATTTCAACAGCGATCTCGTCAATCTCGGGCGTCGGCGCATCGCGCAAAGCCTGTCCGCCCAGCTCTGGTCCGAAGACGCCGCGCAGTTCCTCGACACCGGCGATGGATCCGGCCCCTCGCCCCGGATCGGGCGGCAGCGCCCATCACCATGACCATCCCCGACAGAGGCCGCGCCGTCGGCCTTCGATTAGAGGGCGACTGCGGCAAGCGGCGCGCGGCAGCAATGGCGGCGCCGGCGGCTATTTTCCGCCGGGGCGCGGGCTGAAGGCCGCGCCCCTTTGCATCGCGAAGCAAAATAGCCTTGGCCCGCCATCCTCCGCTGGCGCTCCGGCCGCGCCCCTTCGGGGACGCGGTGCAGCCGCGTGCCGCCCGCCGCCGGTCGTCGCCACGAAGGCCGCGACAGGCGCGGCTCATCCGGAGACTTCCCATGGCGATCGATCTCGACCAGCCCGAACAGGACGAACCCCAGCCCGGTTCCACCGCCTATGTCCTTCAGGAAATGCAGCTCTACGGCTACCGTCCCTTCGAGGACGAACCCGACGCCCGTCCGCTTCCCGACACCCGCATGATGGAAGGCGCGATCGCCGACACCTTCGACGCGATGGTGGCCTGCCTCGTCGACACGCGGATCGAGCCCGACCTCGAAGACCTCGCCTGGAACATCGTCAACGTCTTCCAGCGCGCCGGCGAGCGGATCGAGCGCGAGCTTGACGACAATGAGCGCACGCAGAAGCGGCTGCAGAAGCAGCAGGATGGCAGCGAGGTGAAATCGGTCGAGCTGGAACGCAAGATCGCCGAAGGCATCACCATGATGGAACGCCGCGACACGATGGAAACCTTCCGCGACATGGGCGCCGAGCAGTTCGAGAAATATCTGCGCAAGCCGTGGATGCCGTGGTCGGGGCCGATGGTGAATCACAAGGCGCTGACCTCGGCGGTGCTCGACAGCCGCAAGCAGATCGACAAGCGCGCCTATCAGGACGCCCGCGTCCTCAACCCCGATGGTCCCCGCTTCGTCCTCAGCGCCGGTCCGAACTACCAGGACCATGCGCTCATCTGCGGCACGCTCGACAAATTGCTCGCGCAGTTTCCCGACATGGTGCTGGTGCACGGCAAGACGCCGACCGGCGGCGAGCACATTGCCGCGTGCTGGGCGCGCAACCATGACGTGCCGCAGGATCCGCGCAAGCCCGATTGGGACAGGCATGGCAAGGCGGCGCCGTTCAAGCGCAACGACGTCATGCTCCAGGTCATGCCCAAAGGTGTCATCGTCTTCCCCGGCTCGGGCATCCAGGACAATCTCGCCGACAAGGCGCGCAAGCTCGGCATCAAGGTCTGGGACTTCCGCGAGCGCCGGGCGCCCTGATCGCCCGGCCACGCGCCGCATCGGCTTTCCACCGTGCATCCATCTCCATCTGTTGCTAGGCTGTTCTCAATGCGGACCGATCTCGATCACCTCCCTGCCCAGAAGCGCCGCGAACTCGAGCGGATCGTCCAGATCATCTTCGAGGAGTTCGCCGATGCGCTCGCGCTGGCGAAGCACAAATGGAAGAAACAGGGGCGGATCGAGAAGATCATCCTCTACGGCAGCTATGCGCGCGGCGGCTGGGTCGACGAGCCGCACACCGCCAAGGGCTACCAGTCCGACTATGACCTGCTGATCATCGTCAACGACAAGCGCCTGACCGATCGGGTCGATTACTGGCTCAAGCTGGAGGAGCGCCTCAACCGCGAGCTGGCGATCACCAAGGCGCTGCGGACGCCGGTCAATTTCATCGTCCACACGCTCCAGGAGGTGAACGACGGGCTCGCGCACGGCCGCTATTTCTTCATGGACGTCAAGCGCGACGGCATCGCGATCTACCAGACGCTGCCGACCGAGCTGCACGAGCCCAAGCCGAAGACGCCGCCCAAGGCGCTGGAGATGGCGCGGGAATATTTCGAGGAGTGGTTTCCGGCGGCGGCGGGACGTCTCGACACCGCAAAATACACAATGTCCCAAGGGCGCTTGAAAGAGGCGGCATTTGACATGCACCAAGCCTCCGAATTCCTCTATCATTGCGTCCTATTGGTAGTCACCTTCTACACCCCGCACGTCCACAATATCGGCTTCCTGCGCACGCAGGCCGAGCGGCTCGATCGGCGGCTGGTCGATGCCTGGCCGCGCGAGAATCGCTTCGAGCAGCGCACCTGGGAGAAGCTCAAGGACGCCTACGTGAAGGCGCGTTATTCGAAGCATTATCGGATCTCGGACGCCGAACTCCAGTGGCTGACCCAGCGGATCGAGGAACTTGGCCGCGTTGTGCACGCGATCTGTTCCGAGCGGATCGCCGAGCTGGACGCGAAAGCCAACGCGACGGGGGTGGGCGGTTAATCCGCCTCTTCATCGCGACGCTAGGCATCGCCGGGCAAGCTTTGGGTGGCGAACTCATAAATCCGCTATCACGGCCAACATGGTTGGACAGCGCTTGGGCGGTTTCTCGATGCCAATCGTAGCATCGCCACCGATCAGTCGAGGTCGGAAGCGATGGCCGGCGTCGTCGATCCAAAGTCGTTAATCTCAGCTAGGGCAGCGACTTGAGCGACCGGCATTTGGGGGCGAAACCAGCGTTTGTAAGTCTCATACCGAGGTCAGCTTCCTTAACTCATGCTCCGCAGGAAAGACTGAGGCGTTTTCTGAAGGTCTGGTTTTGCAGCACTATCAAGTAAAGTGGACACGAAGCAGATCGACTGTTTTATCAATCTCTTTGTATGTTCTTACGTTTTTATCATTAGTTCTGGCCACCTTAGCGAGACAAATTCTCAGAACCAGATGACTAATGTAATCGCCATAAACCAGCACATGCGTTGGCATCCCCGCGCAAATCCTCCTTCCGGATTGCGATCTCCGGGCGCACCGCAGCGTGTCATCAAGGCACTCCCTACTCTCTGACGCCGTCAGAATTCGAGGCAGATCTTTCCAAAATGCTTGTTCGCAGCCTGATGTGCAAAGGCATTAGCAATTTTATCGAGTGTGAAGCTGGAATCGATCGCCGGGCGAATGCCGGTAACCTCCAACGCCTCGATCATGTCTTCCTGGTGCGCGCGCGAGCCTACGGTCACGCCCTTGATGGCCACATTCTTGCCCATCGCGACAGCGGTCGGCACCTCGCCTGCCCAGCCGGCCAGCACGCCGATCAACGAAATATGGCCGCCGATACGAACCGCCTGCAGTGATTGGCCCAACGTGCCGGCACCCCCGACCTCGACAACCACATCGACACCGCGACCGCCGGTCAGCGCAGCGGCGGCCTGTCCCCATTCGGGCGTTTCCTTGTAGTTGACGAGGTGGTCGGCGCCAAGCACCTTCAGGCGCTCCAGCTTGCTTCCCGATGACGAGGTCGAGATAACGATGGCACCGGCCGCCTTCGCGAATTGAAGCGCGAAGATCGAGACGCCCCCGGTGCCCTGGGTCAGCACTACGTCACCGGGCTTGATCCGGGCCTCGACCATCAGCGCGCGCCACGCAGTCAGCGCGGCGCACGGCAACGTCGCCGCTTCCGCATAACTCCATCCCGCGGGCACGCGGGTGAACGCGCTCGCCGGCGCGGCCACGAATTCGGCAGCGAAGCCGTCAACGTGATCGCCCGGAACGCCGCCCATCCGTTCGAACGACGGCCCGCCGCTCGCCCAGTTCGGAAAGAACAGCGACAAGACATGGTCACCGGGCTGGAAGGCGGTCACCCCCGCCCCCACGGCAATCACCTCGCCCGCGCCATCGGACATCGGAATACGGCCGTCAGCAGCGGCGATCCGACCCATGACCACCGCATAGTCATGGAAGTTCAGCGAACTCGCGTGAACCCTCACCAGAATCTCCCCCGGGCCGGGCGTGGGCTCTGCTCGTGTCTCGATGACGATATTGTCGAGACCGCCCGGGGTTTTCACGGCGGCGACCTTCATCCTGTCCACTCCTCCAGTTGCAATGCGACAACCGCTCTACGGCAGCAGCCATTCGGCGTTGGTCCGGAAGAATTTGAGCGCGATTTCCTCTCCCAGCGGCTCGACCTTCGCGAGCATGTTCTTCATCGCGTCCTTCGTCCCTTCGACATGTGGATAATCGGTCGAAAAGCAGAAAACATCCGAGAGGTTCGGATCGTCCTGAAAATAGCGGTCGATCGGCTCGAAATTGAACGGCGAAACGCGGACGTTGCGTGCAATATATTCCGATGGCTTCATCGGGAACTTCGCCGCCGCCGCACCGGGAAACACCTTGGTGTACATGTCCATACGGCGAGCAGCCGGGCCAACCCAATAGGCACCGACTTCGAGAAGCCCCACGCGCAGCCGCGGGAAGCGCTCGAACACGCCGCCGAGAACCAACGTGGACAGATAATTCTCGATCGCCATATGGACCGTCGAAAACATCTGGATGTTGGTGTTGGGAATTTCGGGTGACTGGAACAGATCGTTGAACGTCTCGGCGACACACCAGCGCGGATCGAGGAAGAAGAACTCGATCCCAAGATGCAACGTGACCGCTACATCATGCGCTTCGAAAAGCGCCCACAACGGATCAAGCAACGAGTGTGCAGGCGAAACCCCGCCTGGCGGAACGTCGGCCTGCAGATAGACCGCGCGAATACCGCCTTCGACGAGCTTGGTCGCTTCCGCGATCATCTCGTTCACATCGTCAGACGTGCGGACGATGCCAACCGTTCGGATACGATCGTCGATCTTGGAATTGTCGATAGCCCATTGGTTGTAGGCATCGACGAATCGACTCGCGAACTGGGGCCGCGACAGATCGCCGAACATTGAAACATCGCCGCCGAAACGCTGCGCGAAACCGAAGTCGGTCATACCGCCGATGACCATCGCTCCGATCGCGGCAGTCGGGAATACAAGCTGGCGATCGATCCCCATCACATCCATGACCTCGATGCGGCGACCGAGATCGATGGCGCTCGGCGCGGGCGGGCCCTTGACCTTCCAGATATTGTCCGGGTCGATCTCCATCGTATCGTTGATGCTGGGCTGATGCATGTTGGTCGCGGTCGGATCGGGATTGAGCTTGTCGACAACCGCGAAAAGCTCGCCGAGCATCCGCCCCGGCTCGCCGAAAGCTTCGCCGAGCAAGTGGCTAGGGATCATCTCGTGAGCATCGACGTCATGCGCGAGTATCTTCATGGCATCCTCCATTATCCATCGCGACGAGAGGTCGCATTATCGTGGGCGCGACGGGCCGCCACACAGCCGCGCGCCGGTCTTCAACGGCAATTTAGAGCGTTTCGAGATCGATCGGTTTGAGGAAGCCGACGAAATCGTCATTGGCGCGCCAGTCATATTCGGGCACCTCGCAATAGATTTCGATCGCGTTGCCGTCCGGATCGTAGACATAGATGCTTCGGGTCATTCCGTGATCGAGCGCGGCCTCCACTTTCACGCCCTTCGCCTTCAAATCCCTGTAGATCTCGACGAGCGACTCCTGACTGTCGACCACCAGCGCAATGTGAAGCAAGCCGACCTGGTCCGCCTGCGCCGGCTGGGCATTCTCGCTGACCTTGAACACGCCGATATCGTGGTGATATTCGTTGAAGCGGAAGAATGTCGCGTGCGGAGACTCGGACGAAATCTTCATACCCAGGACGCCGACGTAGAATTGTTTGGAAGCCTCCATGTCGCGCACCTTCAGAACGGCATGCCCGACGCGCTGAATACCCATTATCTATCTCCATCCGTGCCCAACCCGCCGACGGGATGCCGGTCACGATGAGCTTCGTTAAAACTGCCGGAAAGTATTGCCTCCGGTCTCCGTGGCTGACCGACGCCGCCGATTTCCGCGCTTCGCCGCTCCCGGCAAAGCCCTCGCCAAAGGCGGCCTTTCATCGTTCGGCGGGAAGTGTCTCCACCGCGATCGAAACAAGGCGGATGCGGCGGCATCCGCCTGTTCCGTCCCTCGCTGACGGATAGCCGCACTGCGGCGACCTCCTCGCCCACATCCACTCTCCCACCTTGTTCTGGTTGGTTCGCAATGCGGGGCTTGTACGCTTTGATTAAATAGATCGCAATATTTAATTTTGCTTCCGCCTCTGTCGCGACCGAGGACAACACCCTCCCTCGTGCGACGCAATTGATTGAATTAGATCGTTCTGCTATTTATGGGGCCAAGACCGGAAATTGGCCCGCAACACAGACAGCCTTCGTCACCGGTGCCGCGTCCGGAATCGGGCTCGGCCTCGCCAGGGCGCTTGCTGCCGCCGGCGCGAAGGTCGCGCTCGCCGATATAGATTCCGAACGCCTCGCGACGGTGGCGAAGGAATTGACCGACACTGGCGCTTCGGTCGCCCCCCTGCTCCTTGATGTCCGCGATCCCGACCAGTGGCTGGTCGCCGCCGACCGGGCGGAGGCCGCGCTCGGCCCGGTTTCGATCCTCTGCAACAACGCAGGCACCAACGGAGGCGGCGAACTCGACCGGACGCCGCTCGAAGTCTGGCGCTGGGTCCATCGGATCAATGCCGAAGGCCCGTTCATCGGCATTTCCACCTTCCTCCCGCGCTTCAAGAAACATGGAGGCCGGGCCCACATCCTGAACACCGCCTCGATGGCGGGCATCGTGCCGATGCCGCGCGTAGGCGTCTATTCCTCGGCGAAATCGGCGTGCGTCGCGCTGTCGATGGCACTTAGGGCAGAGCTTGAAGGCTCCGAGATCGACGTTTCGCTGCTTTGTCCGGGAAATGTAGCGACACGGATTGCGGAAAACTCCGGGAGGGGCGAAGCGGCGCTGCTCGGCACCGAAATGAACCGGGCCGCCGTTGAAGGCAACGCCGCCATGTCAGCGCAGGGAGCTGATCCGGATCGCGTTGGAGAACAGGCCGTGGAAGCGATGCGGGCGAGGCAGTTCCTGATCGTCACCCATCGCGAGTGGGAACCTTTGGTCGCCGCTGTCCATGCCGAAATCCGGCGTGCGTTCAGCGATTTCGACGGCCGGCATGGCCCTGACGTGAGCGCTCTGGCTCTCGCGCGGGGCGTCAACCCGGTCACGATCTAGGCCTCTGGTTCGAAGATGCTAGAGCGCCTTTGCGGAGATGCGGCCGCGCCCGCTCTCCGGGCGGGATACACCCTCAGCGAGACAAGATTTGCGTGGTTGACGTGAAAAAACAGACACAAAAGCTGGCCTAGAGCGATCTATTATGCTAAGGCCGCGCCATGCGCGAAACCGAACCTCCCGTCGAAAAGCAATCCGCGACCCGCACTCGCCTCGTCGAAGCCGCGTTGGCGCTGTTCAGCCGCAAAGGATATGCGGCAACCGGCGTCAAGGCCATCCTCGCTGATGCGAAAACGCCATATGGCTCGCTGTATCACTGGTTCCCGGGTGGCAAGCGCGAGCTTGGCGTCGCCGCGGTCGCCCATGGCGGCGCACTCTATAAGGGGCTGTTCGAATCGCGATATCCATCCGATCTCGACGTCGTCGAGGCGACCGAAGCAGCCTTCGTCGAAGCGGCCGACATGCTCGAGGCGACGGACTTCGCCGATGCCTGCCCCCTCGCGACCATCGCGCTTGAGGTAGCCAACACCGACGAACCGATGCGGATTGCCGCAGCAGCAGCCTTTGAATCATGGCTGGCCGTATTCGAACAGCGCTTCCTCGCCGCAGGTATGAAGCCTGAACGCGCCCGCGAGGTCGCCATAAATGTTTTCTGCCTGATCGAGGGTGCGGCGCTGCTCGCAAGGACCACTCGCTCGCCGGTGCCGATGCATCTGGCCGGGAAGACGGCGGCGAAAGCTGTTGCCGCCGGCCTCGCCGAGGGACGCTAGACGAAACAGGAATAGGGTCGGATTCATCCATCCCGAATTAGCGCCCCGATGAAGGTCGGGGTTCAATCGTGAACGGATCGATGCGGGGCCCCGCCTTCGCCGGGCTGCGCGTCTTGGCATCGCTTGCCCGCAGACCGTCATATCGCGATCGCCGTTCAACGCGCGGCACGGATCGGGCGCGCCCGCACATTCGAATATCAAGCGCATCGCCCTCGCTCCCCGCTCCGGAAGCCCCATCTCTCGACATCTTTTCGCAGCAGATGCGCAGGATTGGGTTGACGCGACAAAGAGCGTGTGACTAAACCCTAGCTAGATCGTTCTGTCTATTCCATCGACTCGATGGAGAGCGTTCCGGACGAGGTCAGCAATCCCGGACGGGTCGTTAGACCCGAGTAACCGGAGCGCATTGGATAGGGAGAGGAACTTGACCCAGTCTTTCAACGCCTTTGTCGTCAACAAGGACGACAAAGGGTTTACGGCCGGTGTGCGGCAGCTCGAGCTGGACGATTTGCCTGCGGGCGACGTCACCGTCCGCGTGCATTATTCGAGCATCAACTACAAGGATGGCCTCGCCAGCGTCCCGGGCAGTCCCGTAGTGACTTCCTATCCGATGGTGCCGGGCATCGATCTCGCCGGCATCGTGGCCGAATCCAGCGATCCGCGCTTCCGGGTCGGGCAGGAGGTGATCGCGATCGGCCGCGCGCTCGGTATCTCGCACTTCGGGGGGTTTGCGGAATATACCCGATTGCCCGGCGATTGGCTTGAACCATTGCCTCCCGGTCTGACTATGAAGGAAGCCATGGCGCTCGGCACCGCCGGCTTCACCGCGGGGCTTGCGATCCAACGGCTGGAGCAGAACGGGATGAAACCAGGCAACGGTCGCGTGCTCGTGACCGGCGCGACCGGCGGCGTGGGCAGCACAGCGGTGAACATGCTCGCGGGCCTCGGCTACGAAGTGTCCGCCAGCACGGGCAAGGCCGAAGAACATGCCTTCCTCCGGGAATTGGGCGCCACGGAGATTCTCGGGCGCGAGGAAGTTTCCGCCAAGCCGGATGGCTTCCTCGACGAGGAACGCTGGGCCGGCGGTGTGGACCCGGTGGGCGGCGACACACTCGCCTATATGTTGCGGTCCACCCGTTACGGCGGCTCGGTATCGAGTTGCGGCCTCACCAGCGGCATGGTGCTGAACACCACGGTGCTGCCTTTCATCCTGCGCGGGGTCAATCTGCTCGGGATCGATTCGGTCATGTGTCCGCCGGAGGTGCGCTCCAAGCTCTGGCAGCGGCTCGGCACGGACCTCAAGCCGAAATATCTGACCGAGAGTATTGCCCAGGAAATCGGGCTGGACGGCATCCAGGCCGCCACTGGCAGCATTCTCGCCGGCGCCATCAAGGGCCGGACGATCGTGCGAATATAGGGCCGCGGGAGCATGAAAGCAGTCGTCTGTTGCGGCGGTGACTTCGAGATCACCGATGTTCCGGACCTTCGTCCCGGGACCGGACAAGTTTTGCTGAACGTATCGCGTGCCGGCATTTGCGGCTCCGACGTTCACTTGCGCACAAATCTCGATCAGTTCGCCAGTGCGGCGGCGGCAGTCGGAAAGGGCGCGTTCGCCCCGGGCGGCGGTGGGATCGTCTTCGGACACGAATTCAGCGGTGAGGTGGCCGAATATGGCCCCGACACCCGGCGCCGATGGAAACCCGGCACGCTGATGGTCGCGATGCCGATGTGCCGGCATGGCCGGCATCCGCATATCACCGGCACTTCGCCGAGCGCGCCCGGCGCTTTCGCCGAGCAGATGATCGTGCAGGAATCGGTGGCCTTCCCGGTGCCCAACGGATTGTCGGCCGAACATGCCGCGCTTACCGAGCCGGTGGCCGTAGCCTGGCATGCGGTGCGGCGCAGCCAGATCGGCAAGCGGCAAATGGCCTATGTCATCGGCTGCGGCCCGATCGGCCTCGCCGTGGTCGCATTGCTGAAGGCGATCGGCGTCCATTGCGTCATAGCCTCCGACCTGTCGCCGCGCCGCCGCGAACTGGCGGCTCGTTGTGGCGCCGATGTGGTGGTCGATCCCGGGACCGCCGATCCCTTCGCCGCGGATCCGCTACCGAGCCGAAGCACCAGGGTTGCGGGCCTGCTCTCGCTTCCCAACGCGCCATGGTCGGTTCCCGGCAATCCCGACGATATGAACCTCGGGTTCGATGCAATGGAAAAGCTGCGGCGGTTTGCCGTGGTGCCCTGGTGGCAGTTGTTCCGGGCCATGCATGCTTTGGACAAGGGGCCGTCGGGGCCGATCGTCTTCGAGTGCGTCGGCGTCCCCGGGATGCTCGATCGGCTGATTTCGGATGCGCCGGTGATGAGCCGGATCGTCGTCGTCGGCGCGTGTCTGGAACCCGATACGATCCATCCGATCTCGGCGATGATCAAGGAGATCGATCTGCGCTTTTCCGTCGGTTACAATCCCGGCGAGTTTCGCGACACATTGCATATGCTTGCCGACGGCAAGGTCGATCCGGCCCCCTTCCTCACCGGAACCGTCGGGTTTGCCGGGGTGGATGCGGCCTTTGACGCATTGGGGCAGCCCGAGCGGCACGCCAAGGTTCTGATCGATCCTCGCAGCCCGGTTTCCACTCTCTGAACAGAGCTTTGCCCATTCGTGTCAAGAAGAACGATAACGATAGAAATCCCCGATCTAGGAGTTGGGCGCCGTGAAGGATCTTACGAGAAAAGAAATGGAAGATCTGTTGCTCGAGCATGAAATTGCCGAGCTGGAATATGATCTCGACCGGACAATGGCGACACTGGTCTCCAATCCGCATTTCGAGCTTCCGACGCTCGGCCTGGCCATCGACGGATGGGAAGGGGTTAAGGCGATGTACAGCCACTTCCTGATGAAGGGTGGCAGAGAGCGAAATATGCAAGCCGTCGCGCGCATCATCGCCGAGGCCCGGAACACCCTGATGCGCGAGGCATGGGTTTCATACGACAACCTCGAAGGCAAGCGCGTTACCGGCGTATATATGGTGGTGGTGGAATTCGATCCTGAACTGAAGAAGATCGTCGGCGAACGGATGTACGCGGATACGATTTATACCGATCTCCTGAAGGAACTTTTCGGCGAGAATATTGGCAGCTTGCCGGGATCTTCTCCAATCTCCGACAGCACGCCCATCATCGATGTTCACGACGCATTCGAAGCGGCCGCTGCTCGCGGGATCGCCATCAACAATCCTCACGTCAAACCTGCCCTGTAAGCGAGTTTTACCGATTTTCAGACCTGGAGGAGAGATTTCATGTTCAGTCACATCATGATCGGCGCGAACGACGTCGAGGCGTCCAGGACATTCTACAACGCCGTCCTGGGCGCGCTTGGTCATCCGCCCGCGGTGCAGGATCCGAAGGGGCGCTACTTCTACGTGACCGAAAGTGGCATCTTCGCGATCACCAGGCCGATCGACGGGCAGGCGGCGACGCACGCCAATGGCGGCACGATCGGCTTTGCCGCCGCCAATCCCGAAGCGGTCGACGCGTGGCATGCGGCCGGTCTCGAAAACGGCGGCGACGCGTGCGAAGATCCCCCCGGCATGCGCCAGAACGGAATGTACGTGGCCTATCTGCGCGATCCGTCCGGCAACAAGATCTGCGCCTTGCATCGTTAGGCGAATCCGCCGGCCCGGCCGAACCCGACGACAGCGCCGCCCTAGAATGATCTTCTTCGAGAGGGAGTGCAGCGATGAAAAGGCTTGAGGGCAAGGTGGCGCTCGTCACCGGCTCCGCGCGAGGTATCGGCGCCGCGATCGCCGAGCGGCTGGCCGCCGATGGCGCGGCGGTCGCGGTCAATTACTCGAAGTCCGCCGGTGAAGCGGAAGAAGTGGCCAGCCGCATCCGCCAGGCGGGTGGCGAGGCGATCGTGCTCGAAGCGGATGTCGGCGACTGGTCTCAGGCGAAGTCCCTTGTCGAAAGGACAGCCAGGGAGTTTGGGCGTTTCGATATCCTCGTCAACAACGCGGCGGCTATCCGCTTCCAGCCTTTTGCCGAGATCGACGAAGCGGAATTGCGCCTGCAACTCGCGGTCAATCTCGAAGGGCCGATCGCGACCACCCAGGCGGCCGTCGCGCTGTTTCCAAAGGAAGGCGGACGCGTTATCAATATCAGCTCGCTCGCCGCGCTCCACCCGGTCGCTGGAAATACCGTCTATACGGCCAGCAAGATCGCGCTGGAGGGGATGACGCGGGTGTGCGCCGTCGAGTTGGGACCACGCGGCGTCACCGTGAACGTGGTCGCACCGGGACTGACCGAAACGGACGCGATGAGGGACAACCTCACCGACGATATCAGGAAAGTCATGATCGATCGCACGCCGTTGCGCCGGGTCGGCGCGCCGTCCGATATCGCCGACGTCGTCGCGTTCCTCGCTTCGCCGGATGCACGGTGGATCACGGGGCAGGTTCTGATGGCAACCGGCGGGTTCACGCCCTGACTTGCCGGCGCGTTTCATCATCGATCCGATCACCTGTGATGGTCGTCAGCAACCCGGAGAACACAGATGCCCACGTTCGACACCCTCATCTACGAGAAGCCCGAAGCGTATATCGCGCGCATCTGGCTGAACCGGCCTGACACGCGGAATGCGCAAGACACGAAACTCCTCTACGAACTCAACGATGCGTTCGACACGGCGATGGCCGATGACGAGGTGAAAGTGGTCGTCCTCGCGGCGAAAGGCCCGCACTTCTCCGCCGGCCACGATCTGCGCGAGGCGGACATTGTGGGAAGCAGCACCCGGCACAAACGCGTGGGCACCTGGAGCGCCGCCGACTGGGCGGGCGCCGAAGCCTATTATTGCCGCGAAAAGGAAATCTACGAAGGCTTCTGCCGCCGCTGGCGGGATCTGGCCAAACCCACCATCGCATCCGTGCAGGGTAAGGTCATCGCCGGCGGGCTCATGCTGATCTGGCCATGCGACCTGGTGATCGCGAGCGCCGACGCCACCTTCCAGGATAACACCATGTATATGGGTATCCCCGGCGTCGAGTATTTCGCCCATGCGTGGGAACTCGGCGTCCGCAAGGCGAAAGAATTTCTGCTGACCGGGGAGCCGCTGACCGCCGCCGAAGCGCAAGCCGCGGGAATGGTGAATCGCGTCGTTGCCCGCGATACGCTGGAGGTGGAGACGCTCGCGCTGGCACGCAGCATCGCGAACAAGCCACCCTTCGCGCTCAAGCTTGCCAAGGATGCGATCAACGCGGCCTTCCACGCCCAAGGGTTCGAGAACGTGCAACGCGCAGCGTTCAACGCCCACCATCTGGCGCACACCCACTATCGCCTGCACCAGAACGGATCATATATCGACAGCGAGTTCGTACGAAAGTTCCTCACAAAAACAGAGCCGAAATAGGTCAACCCCGAAGACCGCGCTGGCGTGCTTCCATATTCCTCCCGAAAGTTTCTCAGGGAAATTCGAAAATAGAGGATATTAAATGCGCCATCGCGTGAATCATGTCCTGGCTCCCTTGCTCCTGTTGGTTGTCGATCCTGGCCTGGTTCCGACAGCCGTTGTCCAAGCGGCGCCTCGACACGCTGTTGCAGCAAACGAGCTTCACCAACGGCTCCTGCCACTACAAGGTGGGCAGAACTTTCGTGATCTTGGCGGATATCGGACGCGTGACGGGCGCCATGTAAAGTGGGGCTTGTTGTTCCGTTCCGGCTCCATGCACGGATTGACGGCGGCGGATTATGCCTATCTTGAAAGTCGTCGGATCCGCGTGGTTTGCGATTTTCGCGACATCCACGAACGCACAGCCCAGCCGGTCAATTGGCCAACCGAACATGCACCGATGATTCTGTCGGACGATTATTCTATGAACAATGCCGGCATGATGCCCAAAGGACCACCTGCCACTTGGACCGAAAAGGAGGCAAAGACCGCCCTGACCGCCAGCTATCCGCGCTTGCTCGCTACCTTCAACGGCCAGTATCGGCGCATGTTTGCCGAACTGCTCAAAGGCCATGCGCCGCTGGCGTTCAACTGCAGCGCCGGCAAGGATCGCACGGGCATTGCAGCCGCTCTGATACTGACGGCGCTGGGCGTGCCGCGCCGAACAGTGGTCGAGGACTATACTGCTACCAACCGCTATTTAAACAGCGGCAAAATACTGGCTCAGGGCAGGGCACCGGCAAATATGATGGGCAAGCCGGTGAACCCCAAAGCCGACCCCGCCGCGATGCTCGGCCAGATGAAACCCGGCGCATTGCACGCGCTGATGGCAGCTGATCCGAGCTATATAGAAGCGGCCCTTGCCGTGATGGATCGGCACCCGGGTGGCAACGCCGGCTATCTCCGCGACGAATTGGGCCTCGGTCGTGGTGAAATCACCAAACTTCGCCAAATGTATCTGGAGTGAGGTCAGGCCAGAGACCGCGCATCGGATATATCGCGGGGAGACCTTCGGCGCTGGTGACGGCATGCCTACAATCACGCTAGGCGGCACGCAAACCGGGCCGGAAACCCTCCCCAGATCGCCGGCCAACGTGTCTGGGGGCATGCTCCCAAACACGTCGCCATCACCTCAACCAACCGACATGACGGAGCCGAACCCTACTTCCGACCGGCAACAATCGGAAGAGCGCGTCAGCACGATTCACGCACAACCGTCCGTCGCCTCGTGCCAGCAATGGCGCAAGTGAATCCGTGGGCGCAGCACAAAGTCAATCGCGCTGAAGGACGCGAATTTCGGCCTCCATTTCCTCGCGCGAGACCGGCTTCGTGTTCGAGTTGAGCCGCGTGACGCCCGGGACATCCCCGTAATCGGGACCGACATGAGGGGCCAGGAACTGCTCGAAAATGGAATCGGAATATTGCCGTTCGCTCTTGATCTTCATCGTCTCGGGATCGAACTCGATCACTGCCAGATATTGGCCGGTCAGCCGTCTGCCGTCTTCGGTATCGAATGAGAACCACGCTTCACGAAACAGCGTGTTGGGACCGGTTCCGTGGACCCGCTTCCTCGAGGCGACGTTCTGCAGGCCACCAGCCGAAAGCGAACGACGATAATGTTCGCGGACGCCTACCTCACCATCCACGCGCCAGCCGGAGGTCGGAAACTCGTAATAGGGATTGGGGGCGACGGTCTCCATCGTGGCATCGATATCCTGCGCGAGCTCGCAGGTTTCATGCAGGGCAAGGATCGCTTCCATTTCTTCCAGCGTGAGTTCTTTCATATCCTGTCTCCTGTCTAAAGCTTCAGCCAATCCGCTGTGCGTAATTATTCCGAAAAAGTCGCGCCGCTTCGTTCCGAATACTTGGAAATATCAGCAAGATCGCCACCCTGTCCTGCACCGGATCGAACGAATAGCGGCGTGCCGACTCCGTCGCACCGGATCATTTATGATCCGGTGCGGTCGCAAGCGGGCCGGTTCAATAAGCGCCGGATCCGAACTTCGCCCTGAGCCTGACGCCATAGGTACGTGGCGTACCCATGACACCGATCACACTGTACGCGGTCGACGGAATATTGGTATCGTTCCGATTGATGTAATATCGGGTATCCGTCAGATTTTCGCCGAATACTTCTGCCGAGAAGCGCTTGTCGGGCGATGTCCAGCCCAGCAGGGCGTTCATAACCCAATAGCCCGGATCGGCGCTCTGATCGAGGCCTGGAACCTTGCCGTTCCAGATATCGTTGTATTTCTTGCCGGTCCAGGCGGCGTCGAGGCGTGCCAGCAGGTTTCCGAAGTCGCCGACATCGGTGGCGTATTGAAGTCCGGCGTTGAACTTCCAGCGCGGCGCGCGGATCAGTTCGTTGCCCTTGATGTCGGCCGAAGATCCGATCGGGACGACCTGGCCGGTGTTGGGATTGACCACGGTCGCCGGGCAGGCATCCTTCGGAGATGACAGGAAGCCGGCGTTATTCAGGTTCGCCGGATCGCCGAAGCAACCCGCGCCATAATGCGATGCCTCGAACGATGCCGAGCCGTCCAGTTGCCAGCCCGGCGCGAAGCGCGGACGGAACGCATATTCGAGTTCGACGCCGAAAGCCGTGGCCGATGCGGCGTTGAGAACGCGCGAGCCGTTGTTCTGATATGTGGCGAACTGGATGTCCTTATAGTCGTAATAATAGAGAGCTAGGTTGGTGAGGATTTGGCCGTCGGCCATCACCGCCTTCACACCGCCCTCATAGGCCGTCAGATATTCGGGATCGTAACTGGTATTACATTCCCCGTTGTTCATGCCACCGGCCTTATAGCCCCAGGACACCTTGGCATAGGTGAGCACATTGGACGCGGCATCGTAATCGAGCGAGACCATGCCGGTCGGCGCCCGCCAGGTCTTGGCTTTCCTCGCATTGGTGCAGAGGCCCGCGGCGGAGGCGATGGCTTCTTCCCCATAGGCCTCCGGCGGCAGGTAGCCCGCCTGCACATATTGATAGATGGTGCTGGCCGTCAGAGCGTACGCGAAATTGCTGTGCAGAGTGCGATAAGCCACCTTGCGATCGATCGTATAGCGGATGCCGCCGGTCAGGCGCAGATCGTCGGTGAGATGATAGGTGGCTTGGGCAAACGCCGCATAGGAGTCGCTCTTCTGCGTCATTGTCCCGCCCATGAAGGGAGTCGACGGGATGGAGCCGGCTCTGGGCGAGGCTTCCGCCGGCACGCCCGGAAATCCTGGAAAGCTCGGCATATCGAAGGGCGTCGTTTGATAACTGCTGGGAAAAGCGCCGGGAAGCGAGCCCAGCGGCGTCAGGGTAGTCGCATTGAGGTTATAGGCGTAGGCCGATCCCGCCGGGTTGGCGAGATTTGTTTGCAGCAGGTAAGTCTGCCCGACGGTTGGCAGATAATATGCGTTACGAGCCGCGCCATCCATATGGTAATAGAAAGCACCGACGAGCCATTCCAGTTTGTTATCGAATGCCTTGCCTGATATATTCAATTCCTGTGTGTACTGCTTGTCCGTCTCATCGATTGGCGAAACGTAAAGCAATGGCGTCGACAGGCCTCCGACATCGCCGGTGTTGTAGAGGCTCCCGTAACGATAGCCGGAGATCGACTTCACCGTCACGTCCCCGAGATCCCAATCAGCCGTGATGCTGGCGCCTGAAGATTTGGTCTTGAAGATCGTGGGAGCCCAATTGGTGAATGTTCCGGTCTTCAACGAATCCGGTGACGCCTGGCCGTTCTGCACCAGTCCATAATAGCTGGCTATGCTTCCGCCATTGAGCTTCGCTATATCCGCGGGCGAAAGCAACCCCGGATTCGTCGTGAAATAGGACGCAGGTTGAGAGAATATTCCCAAAGGATGGGTATCGTCGGTCGCGCCGCCATCAAGGCTGGTCAAATGCACATTGGTGTAGGCGTTGCTGTTCTCGCTTCTCGACATATCACCACGGATAGTCAACTTCAGGTTGTCGGCTGGGCGAATAAGCACCGCGATCCGTCCACCGATACTGTTCCCCGCATATTCCCGTTGGTTGATAGCGAGATTTTGATAATATCCATCGTGCCTATCATAATGGAACGAGAACTTGATGGCGATCTTGTCGTCCACGAGCGGCCCGGTCAGGCCGGCATTGGCTTCGACGCTATTGTAATTGCCGTACGATACATCTCCCGCCGCGCCGAACTCGAAACTCGGCTCTTTCGTGATGTAGTTGATCACGCCACCAGTCGTGTTCCGGCCATAGAGCGTGCCTTGCGGGCCACGCAGCACCTCGATCCGCTGAAGATCGAACGTCGGCACCGATTGGGTAACCATCATACCCGTATAGACGCCGTCCTGATAGGTGGCCACCGTCGAATCGGATAGAATTGCAGCGTTGTTTCCGATACCCCGCAAGCTTATGTAAGTATAACCGCTGGCGTTAGTATAGTTCATCGACGGCACAGAATATTGGAGCTTCACCGGCTGATCGAGGCCGCCTTGCTCGATGCGCTCGGATGTCATTGCGGTGATAGCGATCGGTGTGCTCTGGATATTTTCAGCACGCTTCTGCGCGGTCACCACGATGTCGCCCAACCCGGGCGTCTTGTCCGCGCTTCTGGCGTCTGCCGCAGCAGTCCCCTGCGCATGTTCCGCGGCAGGCACCTCCTGCGCATGTGCAGCGGCTTGCATCATCACGGCAAGGGCGACACCCCCGGCCAGACTACGCACGGCTCTCGTACGAAATCCCGTCATTCTATCCTCTCCGGTTCGGCGCCATTTTCCCCGATCTGCGTCGGGCGGCTGGTTGTGGGTCCCGTACGACCCCCTTTTTTCCCGCTCGGCCATTCCTCATCGCGGCCCTACGGAAGCGTTGCGAACTCCCTCAACCACGCATTAAAATGGACAGAACGATCTAAACACAGGTGCGCGACCACGTCAACTATTTCCCGCCGCCGCCCAGGCAAAGATGCGAGGCCTTGCAATATGCAATTGATTATACGACAGATTCTATCGAGGCAGAGCGCCGGACGCGCGGCGCCAAGGATGGCTGGGACAAGTAGTGCCGCGGTGCGCCCTGAAATGAACGAAGCAAATCCGCGAATTATCGGCCTCGTAAGCTCCAGGACAATCGAGGCACTCGATTCGCGGCGCGGCACCCGGGTGGGCAATGAGCGGAGCAACACGCCGGGACGCGGTGTTCGGCCTTCGGATGCCGATCCATTACAAATCTCCGTCCGAATTGCCGACGCTGGCGAGGAAGTGCCTGACGTCGGACAGCTCGCCGTCGGTAAATCCGCCGACGAGATCTTCCTCGACGCGCTTCATGGCTGCGAGCAAGTCGCGATAGGCCCGCTCTCCTTTCGGCGACAGGCGCACGTTGCCCTTCTCGATGCCGATGAGCCCCTGCCCGATCAGCATCTCCTGCTCCTCCGCCGAGAAGTGATAATCGCGGTCGAATGAAAATTGCTGCACGGCATCAATTTCGGTGATCCCCTCCGCAACCGCGGCCAGTATGATCGACGCCGACTGCTGCAGGCCAAGCAAGTCGAGTTCTGCCCGCACGCGGGCCAATATGCGCACATAGGCGTGCGAGAAGAGGTTAAGGATCGCGTCCTTGCCGAGCCGCGCCGCTTCCAGGTCATAGCTCAATCCGGCGGCCTCGCGCCGCCGCGCCTCGCCATATCTTCCCTGCACATACAGCAACGGAGCGCCATCGCAGGTCTCGAAATCGATCACCTCCCCGATATACAGGACATGATCGCCGACATCGTGGCGTTGGACCTTGCGGCAGCGAAAGCGGGCAGCGCAACTATCAAGCAGCGGAACACCGGCGTGTCCGACATCCATCCCCTCGAATTTGTCGATGCCTTTCGTCGCGAACCTGTTCGAAAGATGTTCCTGATTGATCCCGAGGATATGCACAGCGAATTCTTCGGCGCCCTCATAGGCTTTCAGCGAACTCGATGTCCGTGCAAGCGACCACAGGACAAGCGGCGGATCGAGCGATACCGAATTGAAGCTGTTCGCCGTGACGCCGACCGGCCGGCCATCCACTCCCCTGGCAGTGATGATCGCAACGCCGGTGGCAAAACGCCCGAGGGCGGAGCGGAAGCTTTTCTGATCGAATTCGGGCAATTCCACCTCCTCGCCCCTACGCGCGCCGGAATGCTTCCCGTGCGCCCGTCATGACCCGCAAGGCACTTCAGGCCTCGATCGCCCACTGCGGGTTGCGAGGCGCATATTCAGCCGGCCGCTTCTCCGCGAAAGCCCTGAGCGCCTCCTTGGAATCGGGGTGTCCACTCATCCTGACGGTGAAGCCCTGTTCGAAGGCATAGCCCGGCTGCAACTCCATATTCTCGACGCGGTTCAGGATTCCCTTGGCAAGGCGCACTGCGGTGGGGCTGAACGACGCGACGCGGCGCGCGAGGCGCCTGGCTTCGTCGATCAGCCCATCGCCCTCGAACAGGAAGATCGCCCCGCCCCAGTCAACGAGTTGCCGGGCCTCGATAGCCTCGCCGGTAAAGAACATCCTGCGGACGACGGGCTGCGCGACGACGCGCGCGAGATGAGCCGCGCCCCCCATCACACCCACGGTCAATTCGGGAAGCCCGAATCTGGCATCGGGAGACGCGACCACGAAATCGCACGAGGCCGCGATTGCCAACCCGCTTCCTAGCGCCGCGCCGTGCACCGCGCCGATCACCGGCACCGGGCAACCCTGAATCGCGAAAAAGGCCTCGCGGACACGCCACATCCTTTCGGCGCCATTGTCCGGCGTCATCGTCGCGAACTCGTCAAGGTCGTTGCCTGCGCAGAAGAAACGTCCTTCAGCGCCGAGCACGATCGCCTTGACATCGCCCATGACATCGGGGTCGGCGAACAGCGCCGCGATCTCGATATACATATCCCGGTCGATGGCATTGGCCGGCGGGCGATTGAGCATCACGTTGGCGATGCCATCGGCATCCAGCGAAAAGGTCAAATATCTGAAGGAGGTTTCGGCGTTCATCGGACAACTCCCCGCGGACGACTGAGCGGCGACATCTTCCCAGCGCGCGACGCGATCTCGCCGGCGCACGTGTGAATTGCCTGGAAGGGCAGGCCGCCGGATCGACGTGGCGGCCTGTCGATCGCTTTCGTGTCTTAGCCCTGCCGCGTTCCGCTCAGCACCATTTCGCCAAAGGCGCCCGCATTGACCTTTCCGGTCAGGCTGTCGCCATCGATCGTGGCCACACAGTCGAAATCGAGCGGCAACGGAACCTTGGTGCTCATCTTCCAGGTCAGCCGATTGCCATCGACCTTGCCATCAACCACCTCCATCGTTCCCATGCCGTCGACGACGCTCCCGGTGAACGCCCCGCCGTCGGCGAGAACCACGGTGAACACACCCTTCTGGTCCCCCATCGGGCTTTTGACCGTCGTGTCATAGATACCTGCCACAGACATATTTCTTCTCCCAAGAGTGAACGCATTGCTTCCACCAAGCCCCCTGAGAATGCGCTTGTCCGTTCCCCCTTTCGGGAAGGATGCGCGTCCATCGAAAGGCCTCGCTTCCGTCAATGCCGCTTTCGGCACTAGCATTGATAGATCGTTCTAGCTATAGGCCCGAGGATAAAATTCCAAAGAGAGGATCTATGTCCCAGACCGCCGCTACCCGCTATTTGTCCGCGCTTGCCGAATGGGGCGTCGATTCGATCTTCGTCAATGCGGGGACGGACTTCGCACCGATCGTCGAAGCCTATGCCGCCAACAGGAGCGGAGACGGCCCGACGCTCCCGACTCCTGTTCTTTGCGCTCACGAAAATCTGGCCGGCGGCATGGCCCATGGCGCAGCGCTGATATCGGGCCGGCCGCAGGCGGTGATGCTTCATGTCAATGTCGGCACGGCTAATGTCGCGTGCGCGGTGGCCAACGCAGCGCGCGATCGGATACCCCTGCTCTTCACCGCAGGCCGCTCACCGATCCTGGAGAGCGGCGCTGTCGGCGCACGCGATTTGCCCATCCACTGGTCGCAGGAGATGTTCGACCAGGCTGGCCTGGTGCGCGAGTTCGTGAAATGGGACTATGAGTTGCGTGATGCGCGACAGGCGGAGGCCGTGGTCGATCGCGCATTGAGCGTCGCCACCGCCCATCCCCAAGGCCCCGTCTATCTGTCGCTACCGCGCGAGGTTCTCGCCGAACCCGTCGACGAAACGGCGGGCAAGCATTCGCACACGCCGGTTCCGGCCACCGTGCAACCAGATCCCGACGCAATAGAGATGCTCGCCGATCGATTGGCCGCCGCACAATTCCCGGTCATCGTATCGACCGCATCCGGCGCCGAGCCGGCATCCGTCGGATTGCTCGGCGATTGCTGCACCCGTTTCGGGATGGGTATCGCCGATCCTTACACCCGCTATCTGACTATCGCCTCCGATCATCCTCATCGCATCGTTTCCGATCCGGTTGGCGCCGCGATCTTCGCGCAGGCCGACCTCATCGTATTTCTGGAATGCGACGTTCCGTGGATGGAGGCCCACGCCTCGCCACGCGCGGAAACTTTCGTCGCGCAAGTCGGAATCGACCCGCTGTTCTCCACCTATCCCATGCGGACGCATCGATCCGATCTCAACATCAGCGCCACGCCCGCGGCGTTTCTGACCGGACTGATCGCGGCGCTCGAAAAACGCGCAGGCAGCATCGATCCGGAGCGGGCGGCGCGTATCCGCGCCGTTGCCGCCGCGAGCCAAGCCAACGTCGAAGCGCTGCGACACCATGAAGCCTCCGTCGATCCCGACGCACCGATTACCAAGGCGACGATCTCGGCCGTGCTCGGCGAGCTGCTCGACGAAGACGATATCGTTTTCAACGAATATGTGGGGTCATACGATCTGCTGAATCGAAAGCAGGCAGGCACCTATTTCTATCTGCCCGTCTCGGGCGGACTCGGCTGGGGCCTGCCGGCGGCACTCGGCGCCAAATATGCCGCACCCACCAGGACCGTGATCGCGACGCTTGGCGACGGCGCCTATATGTTCGCCAATCCGGCAGCGTGCCACCATGCGTCGGCCAAACATGGTCTGCCGGTGCTGACGATCCTCGCCAACAACTGCAATTGGTGGGCTGTCGATCTGGCGACACAGCTCGTTTATCCTGACGGCCGGGCCAACGCCGAGGATCGTTTCTCCAACCTGTCGCCGTCGCCCGATTTCGCGGCCTATTGCACGGCGTCAGGGGGGCACGGCGCGACCGTTCACAACCGCAGTGAACTCAAGGCCGCCCTTCAGGAAGCGCTCCGTGTCGTGCGCGACGAGCGCCGACAGGCGCTTGTCGACGTCCGTTGCGCGTAACCCGCCGCTTTCGGGAAACGCCCGTGCCGGCAACGCGCCGACCAGCCGATTCTTAGGGATCGATATCCATGCGTTACAATTTTGCTGAACTATTCGCGGCCGTCGCGGCGGAGGTACCCGCGCGCGACTGCATCGTCTTCCGGGACCGGCGGCTTACTTATGGGGAGGTTGCGGCGCGAGCCAATCGGCTGGCGAACCTTCTGCTATCGCGTGGGATCACCGTCCATCGCTCGCGTGCCGAATTGCAGCCTTGGGAATCCGGACAGGACCATGTCGCGCTATATCTGCACAACGGCAACGAATATCTCGAAGGGATGCTGGGGGCCGCGACCGCCCGGGCGGCGTCGTTCAACGTCAATTATCGCTACGTCGAAGCCGAGCTTGCCTATTTGCTCAATGACGCCTCGGCGCGCGTCATTATCTATCATGCACGCTTTGCGCCGATCCTCGGCCAGGTTCTGAAATCGCTGCGCGAGTCCCCGCTCCTGCTCCAGATAGCCGACGAATCCGGCAACGCGCTGCTTCCGGGTGCGCTCGACTATGAGGAGGCGCTTGCGTCATCGAACCCCGCCACGCCGCCGATGACATTCGACGCCGAAGATCTTTACCTGGTCTATACGGGCGGTACGACCGGAATGCCGAAGGGCACCTTGTGGGCGCAGTCAAATATCATCGAGGCCGCACTGGCGGCTTTTCTTCCCGAAGGCGTGCTGAACGCCCCATCATTCTCCGACGGCGTCGCGGCCATCATCGCAGGTGACCGGCGAGTATTGATGCCGCTTCCGCCGCTCATGCACGCCGCGGCGCAATGGATGGCGATGTCGGCCTTTCTGACCGGAGGTACGACCGTCTTCCCCGATGTGGTCGATCGGCTCGATCCCGCGTCGGTGTGGAAGGCGATCGACGCGGAAGGCGTGCAGTTCGTCAATCTCGTTGGCAACGCCTTCGCGACGCCGATGTGCGACGAATATGAGCGCGGTGGCTACGACGGCAGCACGCTGCAATTTGTCGGCGTTGGCGGAGCAGTAACCAGCGCTTCGGTCAAGGACCGCATTCTGAAGCTCCTGCCCCGCGCCGTCATTGGCGATGTCGCGGGTTCATCCGAAACGGGCTCCCAGCTTTCCAGGGTCAGCACCAGTCAGGCGCCGGCGACCACTGGCGTGTTCACGCCGGCAGCGGGAAGCTGTGTCATTGACGAAAACCGGAGTCGGATTCTTCAACCGGGTGATCCGGAGATGGGGTGGCTGGCAAGGCATGGCCCGATCCCATTGGGCTATCTCGGCGATCGCGCCAAGACCGAGCGCACATTTCCCTTGATCGAGGGAGTTCGCATGGTGCTGCCCGGCGACCGCGCCCGGCACCTCGCCGACGGCTCGATCGAGCTTCTCGGCCGCGATTCGGTGACGATCAACTCAGGTGGAGAAAAAATCTTCGCCGAGGAGGTCGAGGAAGCGCTCGCCGGCCATGCCGCCGTCAAGGACGTCATCGTGGTCGGACGGCCGAGCGAGCGCTGGGGGCAGGAAGTCGTGGCCCTCATCGAAGTGCATCCCGGAGCCGGGGCTGACGACGCAGAGTTTCTTGCCTACGCGGGGGAAAGGCTCGCGCGTTACAAATTGCCGAAGGCGATCATCCGTATCGAATCGATATTCCGCAGCCCAAGCGGCAAGGCCGACTACGGCTGGGCTCGTGAAATCGCCGCACAACGGCTTCCCGTATGATGGAGGACAGAGGCATGAATAACGAACCTGCGGCCGATCTCACACCCGAGCAGTTGCAACGCCTTCTCGATGCCCAGCGGGCTGCGCAGGCCGCCGACCCGATCCCTGACGTGGCAACGCGACGGGATCGTATCGACCGCTTCGTGGCCGCCGTGCTCGAGCACCGCACCGAACTCGCCGCGGCACTCGACGCCGATTTCGGCGGTCGCCCCACGACCATTTCCATGGAGCTCGACATCCTCGGCGGGATGGAGACGGCCGCGTTCGCACGGGAGAATCTGGAAACCTGGATAGCGCCCGTCAACGTCCCCGCGGCGATGGGCGGCGCGATCCCGACCGTCATCCAGAATCGTCCGAAGGGTGTGGTCGGCGTCATCGGTCCCTGGAATTTCCCGGTGGTGCTCGTATTCGTACCGACCGTCGAAGCGCTCGCCGCCGGCAATCGGGTGATGATCAAATTCTCCGACATGACGCCGCGCACCGGGGCGGTATTCGCGCGGGCGGTCGCCTCGCGCATGAGCCCCGAGGAAGTCGTGGTGATCAACGGCGGCTTGCCGACCGCGACGGCTTTCGCCGATCTTCGCTTCGATCATATCTTCTTTACCGGCTCGCCCAAGGTCGGGCGCCTCATCGCCGTTGCGGCGGGGCGGAATTTGGTGCCGGTAACGCTCGAACTCGGGGGCAAGAACCCGGCGATCGTCGCACCAGACGCCGATATCGCCGATGCAGCAGCACGGATTGCCGCCGCGCGTCTCGTCAACAATGGCCAAGTGTGCCTGTGCCCCGACTATGCCTTCGTCCCCGCATCGGGCAAGGAAGCCTTCATCGACGCCTACCGCAAGGCGGTGTTGTCGCACTTTCCCACTTTCGCGGACAACCCCGATATCGTCTCTGTCATCAATGATGCGAATTACGCGCGGATTGCCGGTCTTATCGAAGATGCCAGGTCGCGCGGCGCCACCCAGATCGTCATCGTGCCGGAGGAGGAGAAGGCGCGTCTCCCCGACCCGGCATCACGACGTCTTCCTCCGACGCTGCTGATCGACACGCCGGCCGAAGCCGAAATCCATGCCGAGGAGATTTTCGGGCCGGTGCTCGTGCTGCACACCTATTCCGATATCAACGAGGCGATCGACTTCACCAGCGCCGGGGAGCATCCGCTTTCCTCATATTGGTACGGCGGCGATACTGACGATTTCCGGCGGTTCGTTCTGAACACCAACTCGGGCGCGGTGTCGCGCAACGACTTCGCGCTCGCCTACATCAATCATGCCGCTCCGTTCGGCGGCGTCGGAATGAGCGGCTCAGGCGCCTATCACGGCAAGGCCGGCTTCGACACCTTCTCGCACCAGCGGCCGATCGCCCAGAGCGACCTCCCCGTCGCCCTCGCGCCCGCCTTCGTTCCGCCGCTCTCGCCCGAGCGCATCACGGGAGTCGCGGCCGCCGCAGCCGCCGCGACCGACCTGGCGGTCGCCCGGCTCGGTGGATCGGATGTGACGCGGGAGGGCGGGTCCTAACGAGCCAGCCCCAGCCAGTTAACGATATTGTTGCGCTGGACAGCGGACGATCCGCCGATGATCGGTAATGCGAGGACATCGCGCACGTAGCGCTCGACATCGAAGCCTTTCACATAGCCATAGGCACCGAATATATCCTGCGCCGACAGCACGATCGACCGTGCCGCCTCGGTGGTGAAAAGCTTCGCCATCGAGGTTTCCGTGCCGCAACGGATATGGTCATTGGCCAAGGACGCAGCGTGGTCGAGCATCAGCCGGGCCGCATGGCATTGGGTTCGCATATCCGCGAGCTTGTGGCGTATCGACTGATAGCTGGAAACCGGCTTGCCGAATTGCCTGCGTTCCTGCGCATAGGCCCAGGCATCGTCGGTCGCCGCAGTCGCGATCCCTACTGCCATCGCCGCGACTTCGAGCTTCTCGACATCGAGACCGGCGCCCGACACCATGCCCCAGCCATTGTTCCAGCCGCTTTCCTCGCCCATCAGATTGCCGACAGGAACGCGAACGTCGGTCAGACGAACATCGGTCGTGGGGGCGCCCTTCAGCCCCAGCCCGTCGATAGGCGTTATCTCCACGCCTGGCGCATTGGCGGGAACCATGACCAGCGACAGGTTCCGGTAGCGGTCATCCTTTGGGCCGCTGCGACCGAGCACATAGATATAGTCGCAGATGTTCGCGCCCGAACAGAAGCGCTTCTCGCCGTTTATTATCAGTTCGTCGCCCTCCCGGGCGATGACCGTCTGCACGCTGGCGAGATCCGCCCCCACATCGGGCTCGGTCCAGCCGTAGGCGAATATCAGCTTTCCTGCCGCGACGAGCGGGAGCAGCGCCTTCTTCTGATTTTCAGACCCGCATTCGACAAGGTTCATGCCAGCGTAGCAGGCGGACATGATATAGGGGATAGCAACCGCCAGGCTTCGCTTCGACAGTTCTTCGATCACCATCATCGTCGCCACGATATCGCGACCGGCCCCGCCATACTCCTCTGGCACAGTCAGGCCCATCACCCCGAGCTCACCGAGCTCGCCGAACACATCACGCGGAAAATGATTGTCCTTGTCCCATCGGGCCACGTCCTCGCGCGGCATGCGCTTCTCGACAAAACGCCGAAGCGTCTCGCGGAGCATCTCGATATGGTCTTGCCCTATGGAACTCACCCTCTCTCGCCTCCTGCTTGCAGCCAAGCCCTTCGGCTTTGCTCGACCGGGGGGATAACCTCCCGGCCATTTTTCGGGATTATATAAAACGATCTATTTATTTTGTGCAAGCTTTGGCGCGAACGGAAGGGAAAGATATCCTCCCGAGTGACGCATCCGGCTTCCATCCGTTTGCGCGCAGAGCCAGCGGATCACAGTGGCTCGAGCCGGACCCCGAACCCGGTCATGACCGGCATCGCATTGATCGGATCGCGCTCTTTCAGGCTTGTCAGCGCGTTGACGTTCACGCCCGCTCCATGGCCCCAGCCATGCGTGATCGACACCACTCCGGGGCGAAGCGTAGCATCCGCTTCAATCGCCGCCTCGATCGCGCCATGGGCCGAGACGATTTTGACGCGGCTGCCAGGCTCGAGCTGACGGGACGTCATATCATCGGGATGCATCCACAGCGGGTTATCGGCATCTCGCACCTGCAAGGTCGGCAAATGATGATAGGATGAATTCATCACGCCGCGCATGCGCCTTACGGTGAGACGGAGATCAAATTCTGCCGATGTCAGTTGCTCCGCGCGTAACGACCGTAGTTCCTCCAGAATATCGGGCGGAGCGAGTTCGAAACACGCCTCATTGTCGCCCTGCTCCACATATGCCGGCGACACGTCAAAAACCTGACCACCCCGAATGGAACGAATAACTCCGAAATCCACGTTGCTCCCTTCGAGCATCAGCGCAATCAACTCTTCGGCCGCGGGCTTTTCGTCCATATCGAGCGGAACACCGTTCAGGCTGATCGGCAATTTCAAACGCCGCGCTATTTCCCAGAACACCTCCCAGTCTTCCACGAGTTCGGCATGTGCGGGCACAATTAGCATCGGGGCAGCGTATTGGGCGTAAGGCATCCTCAACAGAGGTTCCATGATGGACGAGGTTACGTCCGCCCGTTCCAGCATCATCTTCGGTGGCAGGATATAATCCGCCTTGCTGGAAGTCTCGTTCAGGAACGGTTCGATGCATACCAGCAGCGAAAGCTTGTCGAAGGCATCCGACACCGTACTCGATTCCGGGATAGCGTTTACAGGATTTCCACCGTCAACGATGAGGGCATGGATTCCATCTGGCGCATTTTTCCCGATGCAGAACGGAAGGGTCGCGGTCATGCGTTCACCAAAGAGCGAACCGAAGCCGGCTTCGTCCTTCCATCCGTTTTCCCATTCGCGGGATGGCGCTATAACTTCCGCGCGCCGCGGACCGGGGCAGGATGTCACCCCGGGGTTGGCGACAGGATCACCGGGGCGGGCCAGCCTGCCACACACGACGTTGATCGCTTCGAGCAGATGCTCCGACAGGTTCGAGTGCCTGCCCATGCTCGGCCCCGTGCCAGACGCTGCGGAACCGCGCTTGCGCCGATCCGGATAGGGCTCAGCGAACAGGCGTGCCGCAGCTTCCAACGTCTCGCTTGGCACGCCGGCCCGTCGCGCCACATATTCGGGTGTAAACGGGGCGACTGCCTCCCTCAGACTTTCCAGCCCCGTCGCATATCTTTCAACGAACTCCCGATCCTCCCAGCGCGATGCAAGGATGCAGCGCAGCAACCCTGCCAGCAAGGTGGCATCCTCACCGGGGATCGGTTGAATCAGCAGGTCGGCAAACTCCGCCGTTTGCGACCGCCGCGGATCGATAACGATCAGCTTCTTGCCGTCGGCTTTGGCCTCCTTGATCGACTTGACCGGATTCTGCACGGCCATGTTGGGCGATGTCAAAGATACGAGGGGATTGGCACCGACAAGCATGAGCACATCGGAGAGTTCATAGGGATCCAGCCCCGCAGCCCAGCGACCGAGGCGCGCTGCGGTAACCCATTTCGCCGACTGATCGATCGTCATCGTGGAATAGAAGGATCGCGAGCCGATCGACGCCATGAACGCGGGCTGCATCGCATAAGCCAGCGGATAGAGATAGGTTTGCGTTCCCCGGAAGCACCCTACCGCGTCCGCGCCATGAGTTTCGATTATAGTCCGCAGGCGATCGGCAATTTCCTTAAACGCCTGGTCCAGCGGGATACGTTCGAAACCACCGTCGCTGCGCCGCTTGAGCGGCCAGAGCAGGCGCCTCTCGCTCATGTGCGCTTCGTGCAGGGTCAACCCCTTGATGCAGGCGTATCCGCGCGAGAGAGGGTTTGCCCTGTCACCCTGTACTTTCGCGACTGCGCCGGCAGCATCGAAAGAATATATCAGGCCGCAATATCCAGCGCATATGCGGCAGAAGGTCTTTTCCTCCCGCTGCCGGCTTTCCATTTTTGATTTCCTCTCGATAGATCAGCAGCGTTTTCCACGCCGTCTCGCCCGCTTTAGATTATCGCCGTCACTATGCGGCGAGTTGGCGCGCGACCCAGGCGTCACGTGCCGCGATTGCCGCCTTCGATATTCCCGCCTCCGGCGCCAACATATCGAAGCCGTGGAACCCGCCCGGCCAAACGTGCAGTTCGGCCTGGACGCCTGCTCGCCACAGGGCCTGGGCATAAGCGACATCCTCATCGCGGAACACCTCGGCCGCCCCGCAATCGATGAAGGCAGGTGGCAGACCCGACAGATCCCTGGCACGTGCTGGGGCAGCATAGATGGAGACCTCACCGGTCTTTCGCCGATCGCCCAGAAGCGCGGTCCAGGCCATGACGTTGCTCGCCCTGTCCCAGGTACCAACTCCCTCGAATTGTGCAGCCGAGGATGTGTCGTCACGGTCATCGAGCATCGGGCACATCAGAAGATGCGCTGTCAAATGCGGCCCCCCGCGATCACGCGCGAGAAGCGCCGTCCCCGCCGCCAGCCCGCCACCTGCGCTGGCCCCGGCGATCATCACTCGAAGGGGGTCGATGCCAAGCTCCGCGGCATGTTCGATCGTCCAGATGAGACCCGCATAACAGTCCTCCACCGGGAATGGATCGGGAAATTCCGGCGCCAGTCGGTAGTTCACCGAAACCGCCACGGCGTCATGGGCAATGATCCAGGGCAGCACGACATGCATGCCCGACATTTGATTACCGGCGACCATGCCACCCCCGTGCGTATAATAAATGCCGGGCCCCCGCTCCCCGTGGTCGGCACGCGCGATTACCGAAACGAGGATGTCGGCGTCATTATATCCCTTGATCGTGAAGTCGCGGCGCATCGCTCCGGCGGCTGTCAGATCCTCATCTGCAAGATCCAGCGGCAATCCCTGCCGCATCATCGGGATCATATCGAGCGTGTATGTGGTTGGCATCTGGTCGCTGACAGTTGCGAGGACCGCCTCGAGTTCGGGGTCGTACGGCGGCCGGGTCACAATTTCGGACATATGCTCTCCTGGATCAACTATCGTCGCTTTGATCGCGTTCGATATAAATTAGATCGCTCTATTTCAACCTTTTTCATACACGGCGCTTTTCGAACCAAATCAGCGCGATAGGCTGGAACAGTGGATCACGCGGGCGTCACCTAACCGATGTACTGACCATGCCTGCCCCATTGCACACCTCCTGATCCTCCCGGATTAAGGGTGTTACGCCGCCGGGTGGAACCCGCGGATGGCTTGCTGACAGACGGCGTTATTAGCCAACGACCTAGTGAACCTGCAGGAAATCTCCGGGCGTCCTTACTTCGAGCGCCGGAAACAGCCCGCGCATATGGCCGATGTTCCAAGTGATGATCGTCGGGATGCCATGAGCGACCGCCACCTCGCCGATCATCCGATCATAGAGGCGCGGGCCAATCCCGCCGTCCCCGGCATAACTGCGCACGGTCTCGAAGGTCTGCGCGGGCGTGAGGCCGATCAATTGGGTGACGCTCCGCACGCTCTCCAGCGCCGCCCAGGCTTCCTCCGCCGTGAACCGGAACGGCGCATGCGGTCCGCGTCGGGTCAAGGTGCTATAGGCTTCGGCATAGCTATGCGCGGCAATGCCCAGCGTCGCGCCGCGCGCGCCATCGAACAGATCGGCCGATGCGGTATGATGCTCATGCTCTCCGGCGAGCGCGGCGATGATCACATTGCTGTCGACCAGCGCATCAATCTTCAAGATCGCGCTCGCGGCTGCGGTCGAGGGCGTCGTTGGCTTCCTCGAGCGTGATGCGCTTGCCCGTCGACGGGCGCACCAGCAACGCGCCGCGCCGCACCAGCTTGCCGGTATTGGCGGGAAGACCGGGCGGGACATAGCCGCGCAGCGCGTCCTCGATCACCTCGCTGGCGGTCATGCCGGTGAGCTTGCTGAGCGCATGGACACGATCGCGCGCGAACGCCGAGCGCACGTTGAGCTGGATATTGTCGGCACGGGCCATCGAAAACTCCTGACCCTCCATATAGGGCGCTGCGATGTCGATTGCTAGCAATATGCGATTTTTGCTATCGCAACGTGTAAACCGACATCAATCGCGATCCCGTTCCAGCTTGGTGATGCGGCCGGAATGCGGGTCGACGTGGAAATCGAACTTCGCCCCGCGGCGGACCGCCTCGCCCTCCCAATGCCCGTCATCGGCCTCGATCTTGATGACGTGATAGCCCCTGGTCTCCAGCATATGGGTGACACGCGTGCTGCTGATCCAGTTGCGGCCGGGCCGGTCTGCATAAACGGTCCCCGATGCGAGCGCTCCCAGTAATGCTGCCGCGGCGAGATATTTCATGCGCTCCCTCCTCAATGACGCTTGCCGCGATAGGGTCGCGACGTTCGATCCGCCCGAACCAACGCGCGGCGCGCCGTTCGGATCACCGACTACGGTGCCGGGACATCGTCACCCCATGCCCCGACCACGCCGTTCGCCGCCAGCATCCGGCGCGTGCCGCTCTCCCTCATGGCGCTGTTCCACCGTCACGACACCGCGCATCGGGCGGCGTTGGTCACCGGCCATCCTGCCGTCCGTCAGATCACCGGCCCGCACGATAGCCGTATCAGCTCCCAGGTTGCCCGTGACCAATCCCCTCCTTGCCGCCTGACTGCGGGGCGCGCGTCCCTATGCCGTCAACCCCGTTCGGGGTTCGCCCTGTGCTACGCTTCGGTGACGGCGGGCCACGGCCCCTCCGATGGGCGACACCGGGGAATGGTCCCTGGGCAACCCAAGGAGATTTGACATGGCTATCGTTGCGACCCTCACCGTGAAGCCGGACGGCACGATGGACGGCAATCTGACCACCCTCAACGTCACGGCGCCGATCACGATCATCCGCAATGCGCGCAAGATGAAGGAGAACGACCCCGACTGGCGCGTGCTGAGCCGGAAGAACGGCTTCGAACTCGGGGCGGGCTGGGATCGCGAGTCCCAGAGCACCGGCGTCGAATACACCTCGCTCTCGCTGTCTGCGCCGGAATTCGGGACGATCTACGCCAACATCGCCAACGCGCCCGGCGACGACCCGACGAAGAAGGTCGCGATCTGGAATCCCCCGGCCTGACGCGCCGGTTTCGGCCCCATCGCAAGATGGGGCCGCCTTCTTGCCACCTCTTTGAAAGGCAACGCCATGAGCCGTCACCCCGTCATCGTCCGCTCCGCCGATCGCACCGACGAGCATGCCATCATCGGCTACGATCCCCCGATGCGGACCTATTTCCTCCAGGCGTTCGAGGACCCGGCGACCGAGCAGCCGCGTCTGTGGCTCGGCACGCACTTCGATCAATATCCGGACCTCGCCTCGCTCATAGCCGCCGCGGGCGAGCGAGGTTTCGATATCGAGACGCTCGACGACGAGATCCTTGTCGGCATGGCGCGCGAAGCCGCACAGCCACGCGGTCGCTCGCTGATCGAGCGCCTCGGCTGGCCGCTTTCCTGACGCGCCGGAACCGTCGGGGCGGCTTCGCGGCCGCCCCGACCGCATGTGTCAGCCGTTCAGCCGGTCCTTGACCGCTTTCGCGGGCGCGAAGGTCAGCTTGTTCGACGCCGCGATCTTGATCGTCTCGCCGGTCGACGGATTGCGCCCGTCGCGCGCCTCGGTGCGCTTCACCTTGAACTTGCCGAACCCCGACAGCGCGATTTCGTCGCCCTTGGCCGCGGCGGCGGCGATCGCGGCGAACATGTCGTCGACATATTTGCGGGCATCGGCCTTGGTGATGCCGTTGGACGCGGCAAGCGCCTCGGCGAGATCGTTATTGTTCACGCAATCTTGCTCCTGTTCGAGTGACCCCGCACCGTGAAACCCGCTCGGCCCCAGACGCGGGGCGTTGCCATATCAATCTCGCCTGCCTTGTCACGTCCTCATCCCGATCAGGCGCCGGTCGTGGCCGGCAAGCGGGCCAGATGACCTTCATCACCACGCCCGATCCATACGGGCATCCGGCGGCGCCGAGCGGCAAACGGCACCGGTCGGACGGACCGGACCACCCGCATCGCAAGCGCTGCTCCCCTGGCGGAAGGCTGGCCTCGGACAATCAACCCGTAAAGGGTCCGCTACGCGCCGCGTGCGGCCGCGCCCCAAGGGGCGCGGTGATTGCGGCCAGCCTTCCGCCCTGGGGGCGCCTGTCGAGCGGGAATGGTCCCGCTCCACCGACAGGAGCCGTTCCCATGCCGCTCAACACTGCCCAGAGGCTCGCCTGGAATCTCGCGCGCACGTTGATGAAGGTCATCGTCCTGGTCCGCACCGACGATGACTATGCCGTGATGCCGTGGGACGAGTTCGACGGCAACGACGCGCAGGTCGTGCGTGAATATGACCCCTTTCCCGGTTGATCGGCGCGCCGATCCGCTTTCCCGATCGGGCAGAAATCGGTTTCGCTCGATCGCCAGCGGCGCCATCCTGCCAGGACATAGCGCTGTGGAGGAGGTGGCAGGCGCGTCCAACTTTTCGTCAGAGAAGGACGCTCTATGACCATCATTCTCATCCTCGGCGTCTTCGCCGGTCTCTACATGCTATGGCTGGTGTTCAGCCTGGCGATCTATGCGCTCCCGTTCTGGGCCGGCGTGACGACCGCCTTCTTCATGCACAATCACGGCCAGGGTTTGATCGCCTCGATCCTCGGCGGCTTCGCGGTCGCCATCCTCATGCTCGCCGGTGGCCAGGTGCTGTTCTCGACGGTGCGCTCGCCGCTCGCGCGCCTCGGGCTCACGCTCCTTTACACCGTCCCGGCCGGGATTGCCGGTTATCACGCGGTTTACGGCATCGGGGCCATGGCGATTGGCGCCGGGGCGATAGTGACGATCCTGAGCTGGATCGGCGCCTTTGTCGTCGCAGCCGCCGCGTAGCGACGGCTCACGACGCTGGACGTCGCGACATCACCGGCTGAACCTGTCGCGGCGCCGTCGGTCACCACCTCGATCTAGCATTTTCGGGGTCCGGCCGAATCTCGCCGTCGCGGGGTCCGGGCGTGTGGCGCGTGTCGGAAAACTACCAAGGAGATCAGCGTATCTCACGCAGCGTCACGCGTCGAGGATCAACGGTTCCCCCAATTTTCCTGCAAAGCGGTGCGCGCTCGCGCGCGCGTTCCTGTTTGTCATGATGCAACAAAATCGGCTCCCCCGTTTCCCGCTTCGCGGCGCGGCAGAGCCGCGTCCCCGACCCGCGCCACTGCGCGAGACACGCTGATCTCCTCAACACCGAGAGGAGATAGACCATGAAACTGACGCCATACGACCGGCGCGCGAGCGAATACGACCCCGAGTATCTGCTCACGATGGCGCGCGCTTACACCATGCTGCACAAGGTCCGGCAGGCGCTGAATGACGCGCGTGGCAAATCAGGCGGCAAACGGCGCAAGGCATACGCGAAGGCGTGGAAACTCGCGCAGATTGCCGCACGCGGTCAGGCGCTCACGATCGCCCGCGCGCCGTGCAACGATTACGATATCCTCGCTTATCATGTCTTGATTTCCGACGCGGCGAAGCTGCTCGCTGAACGGCCCGGCAAGCCTCTTCCCATCCATGATGATGATATCCTCTTTTAGGAACGCGGACCGAAACCGTGGCGGCGTCGAGCCGCCACGGCCCTCGATGAGGGCGCAGTTGAGCATCGTCCCGACGATCCCTATCGTTACAGGGCGGCGCGGCGGCCTCAAGGACGACGGGGGCCCCACCATTTTCCTGCGCGCAGCGGCGCTGCCGCCGGCCGCGCACAGGAAACTCGTTACCCCCCATCGCCGCACGCGGTCGCGGGACGAGCCCCGCAATCCTTGACCCCGCCGCGCCACCGGGAAGCCCGAAACCGTGGTCAGCCCTTGAGCGCCAGCGTGAGTTTCCGTCGCTTGGGCGCCGCAACGACCGGCTCGGCCGGAGCCTCGGCGATCGCCGGCTCGCCGCGCGGTCGGCCGAGGCCGTTCCGGACGGCGACGGCGCGACGCTGCTCGGTCAGCGCCGGCGCGACCATCGGATAATCGGGCTTGAGGTTATAACGCGCCCGATAGGCGGCGGGCGTCAGGCCATGCGCGGCGAGGTGCCGGCGCAAGGTCGCATAGGGCTTGCCGTCGATCATCGAGATGATCCGCGTCGGTGAAGCAAGCGACTGCCGCACGGATACCGCCGGGACATAGGTTGGCACCGCATCAGTATCGCGCTCGCGACGCGCACGTTCCTCGATTCCGAGGAGCCCCGCATGCACCGATGACAGAATGTCGGTGATCGACTCCGCCGTCGCGACCGTCCTCGGGTTCGACAACCATGCCGCGGCGAGGCGGGCCGCAATCCTGACCCGGTTGAATTGATCGTCCATGCCGTCCCTCAGTTGCGCGTAGATCGAGCACCCCATCCCGGTTACGCCGGCTGACGATAGCAAGCGACCTCACCGTGGGCGAGCGTCCATCCGGCGCCGATTTCGACTTTGCCGACATTCCTCGAGCCGACCGGATCGTCGCCGGTGACTTCCGCCTCGCACGACGCGATTTCGACATTGCCTACCATGTCAGGGCGACAACCTCGCCGCGAAGTTCGCCCGACCTCCCTTCACGAATCGACCATGACCAGTGCCGTCCCCTTCATTCCGCGCCACGCCAAAGCGGTCTCGTATCGATGCGCTTGATGCCGTCAGGGTCGCTGACGCTCGCCCGGCTTGCCGCAACGGCGTGGGACCGAACTTTCTTCCCCCGGCGTGCCGCCGTTCCTCGCGAGACAACAAAGCCCGGCCCACGCCGTCCTCCGCTTTGCTCCGGGCCTTCGGCTGCAGCGCCGGTCGCCTGCCGGCCCAACCAGCGCATCGAGACCGCAATGGCGCGGCTCGAAACGAAAGGAACAGCACATGGCCAAGATCGGCACCTTCAAGAAGGTTTCGGGCGAACTCCGCGGCGAGATTGCCACCCTCACCATTAAGGCCAAGTCGGTCCGCATCGTCCCCGAGGCGGAGGTCACCGGCAACAATCCGACCCATCGGGTGTTTGTCGGCGACGTCGAGATCGGCGCGGGATGGCCGAAGCGCACCAACGACGACCGTCCCTTCCTCTCGCTCAAGCTCGACGATCCCAGCTTCGTCGCTCCGATCTACGCGCAACTGTGGGACGGCGACGACGGCGACTTCAACCTGACCTGGACGCGGCCCGCCCGCCGCGACTGATCGTCACCCCCTCCGCCGGCCCCGGCCGGCGGAGCCTCCCCATTTCTGGGGAGGCGGCTCCCCAGAACATGGCATGGAAGAACATCCGTGCCGCGACCAAGCTCATTCCCCACGCGCGAGAGGGGTCGCGGATGCAGCAAGGGGAACAGAGCGCCGCGCGACCAAGCGCTCTCGACCTTGCCGGGTTCGCACAGGAGTTCCTCCGCCGCAACGCCGACTATCGGACACAATATCGCGAGCTGATGCGCCATCCTGCGGACTCCACCCCCTCGATGGCGCCGGAGGTAATGGCCCGGCGATGGGGCCTTTCGTTTCCCATGCGATCCGGACGACTTCGCGGCTGACAGGCCGGCGCTGTGGCGCGCGACGGTCGCGCCCGGCACGATCATCCTCGATGCCGCGCCGCCCGGCTTCGCCGCGGCGGTGCCGATCGATCTCACCGACTGGCCTATTGTCCTCAACGACCGGACCCTCACCAGCGGTCGCCATATCGTGCTCGGAGATATCGACGGTCCGCATCGTCTCTGGATCCGGGACATCGTCGCCGGCCAGCCGCTCGCTTATGTCGTCGTGCGAGACAACGCGCTGCCGCTGCGTCTCGCCGCCCTCCAGCGCTTCGACCGGCGGCTTGCTGGCGCGCCGCCGGCGAAATTGCCGCCGGGCTTCCAGCCGACGCCGTTCCAGCGCCGCCGCCTCTCGATGCTCCTCGCGATCCTCGACGCATCGCTCGATCGCGCCGGCCCGGCGCCCACCACGCACGATATCGCCCGCCGCTACGTCTATCCGGGGATGACGATCGGGCGCGGCTCCGAATGGAAATCATCCGCCGAACGGCGGCGCACCCAGCGCCTGATCGACGAGGCCTTTGCGCTGATGCGGGGAGGATATCGCACATTGATGCGCGGGTAACGCGCGCGCGGTGCGACAAAAACCAGCACCTCATAATAGCCGCTCCGCCTGATCCAGCGTCGTCCGCCACAGCGCTCCAGCCCCGTCCGCGCTGCGCGCGCGGCATCCCGTTCACTCTGGAGCATCCCATGGACACGCCACCGCCCCGGCCGACCGCCCATTATCTGAAAACGCCCGATGCAGCGCTGCATCTCGGCCTCAGCCCCAAGACGCTGGAAAAGCACCGCGTCTATGGCACCGGCCCCGCCTACCACAAGCTCGGCGGCAGCGTCGTCTATACCGTGGAAGCCCTCGACGCATGGGCGCAGCTCGGCCTGCGCCGGTCGACCTCCGATCCGGGGACGGGCGTCTGCCTGCCCGCCAAGCGCCGCAACGGTCCGGTTCGGCGTTGAGCGATGAGCCGACCCCGCACATTGGCGGTAGATTCCGGCGAACGCGGCCAGCTCGACCTGTTCCGCTCGATCCCCGGCACCGTCGCGGCGCGCGACGCGCAGGATCTCATGGCATGGCCGTTCTTCAGCCTCGCCAAGTCCCGCCGCACCGCGCCGATAGATTTCCGGATGGGCGCGACATGGATCTCGGTCGAGGCGGTGCCCGAACATGGCATGGCGACGATCTGGGACGCCGATGTCCTGATCTGGGCGGCGAGCCAGCTCGTCGGCGCGCGCGATGCGCAGTGTCCGACCTCGCGTCTCATGGCGACCAGCCCACACGAAATCCTCACCTTCATCGGACGCGGCACCGGGCGCGACAATTACGATCGGCTAAGGGCCGGGCTCGACCGGCTCCAGTCGACGACCGTGGCGACCTCGATCCGCCAGCAGCATCAGCGTCGCCGGCATCGCTTCTCGTGGATCAACGAATGGCAGGAACGGCTCGATCCCCATGGGCGACCGCAGGGGATCGAGTTGATCCTGCCCGACTGGTTCTACGCGGGCGTCCTCGATCGCTCGTTGATCCTCACCATCGACCGCACCTATTTCGACCTGACCGGCGGGCTTGAACGCTGGCTCTATCGCATCGTGCGCAAGCACGGCGGGCGACAGGCCGGCGGGTGGAGCTTCGACTTCGCCCACCTCCACCTGAAATCCGGCGTGCTCTCCCCGTTCAAGCGGTTCGCGTTCGAGCTGCGCGCGATCGTCCGCCGCCAGCCGCTCCCCGGCTACACGCTGTCGATCGAGCACGCCTTCGGCCGCGAGCGCCTCACCTTCGCGCCGCTGCCGATCGATACCTATGCGGCGGCGATGCGGCGCGTCCGACTTCCGGCCGAGGATGGACGAGCATGACGGTCGTCCTATCAGGAACCGCCGGAGTCGTCCGATCAGGAACCGCAGGCTCGTCCTATCGGGAACCGACATGCGCCGTAACATGCAGGAATCGCTGCCCGAATCCGCGCCCTTATAACCATGCTAATAGAATAGAATCCTTCGGATTCCTTCTAACGCAGTGCATCCGGCGTCGCACGCCGGCAGTCCGTCACCATCGCTGCGCATGGAGGAGGCGATGACGGTGCTGGTCGGCGACTGCCGCGCGATCATGCCCGGCCACGCGCCGTTCGACATGATCCTTGCCGATCCGCCCTATGGCGACACCTCGCTCGGCTGGGACCGGCGCGTCGAGGGCTGGCTCGCGCTCGCCCAGGCCGCGCTTCGGCCATCAGGGTCGCTGTGGCTGTTCGGATCGCTGCGCAGCTTCCTCGCCATCGCGGCCGACCTGCGCGCGTCCGGCTTTCGCTACGCGCAGGAGATCGTCTGGGAGAAGCAGAACGGCAGCGCCTTCCATGCCGACCGCTTCAAGCGCGTCCACGAGCTGGGTGGTGCAATTCTATCGCTCGGATGCACGCTGGGAGGGCATCTATAACGTCGTCCAGACCACGCCCGACGCCACCGCGCGGACGGTGCGCCGCAAGACGCGCCCACCGCATACCGGCCAGATCGAGCGCGGCTACTACACCAGCGAGGATGGCGGTCCGCGCCTGATGCGCTCGGTCATCTACGCGCGGAACTGCCACGGACGCGCGATCCATCCGACCGAAAAGCCGGTAGGCGTGATCGAGATCCTGATCCGCACCAGTTGTCCGCCGGACGGGCTGGTCGCCGACTGGTTCGCCGGTTCCGGCAGCGCCGGCGAAGCCGCGCGCGCGACCGGCCGGCGCTATCTCGGCTGCGAGATCGACCCGGCGATGGCTGCGCGCGCCAATGCGCGGATCGCCGCCACGCTGCCGTTCGGCGCCGCGTCGTCTTCCCGCCAACCACCCATCGGAGAAGCATCGTGACCGTCTCACGACCCGACCGGCGCGCACGCGTCGCCGATCCCCATGCCGTGCGCGGCGCGATGACCGATGTTGAACTGATCTGGATCGCGCAGCGTCTCGAACACCGGATTCGCTTCGGCCGGATCGCCGGCGAGCGGATCGTCACGCCTCGCACGCGCATCGTATCCTTCTTGCCCGGCGCGATCTTCGCCTTCACCCGCTGGTCATCGAACGATTACGGCACCGTCCATTCGCGCATCGATATCCTGCGCGCGACGAGTCCCGGCGAAGCCTATACCACCGCGCCGTTCGTGCGGCCGGGCGGCGAACTCCTGCTGTCATTGCAAGGTTCGCCCAAGGTCGCCGCCGCGCTGGCCGCAATCGATGCGGTCGAGGCGGCGGGAGTCGATCCTTGCGACGCCGCGCCCGATCATTGGCGCCACCTCCATAACCGGATCTCGGCCGGCGAAGCGGCACGGCCCTATACCGCCGAACGGCACGCCGCATGGCTCAAGCGCAAGGCGCTCGACCAATGAGCGCGCGCCCGTCCGTCGTCGCGCTGGCGCTCGCTGGCCCCGCATTCGCCGTCCTGTTCATCGCAACCGCGCTGCTTTCGCCGCAGCCTCGCCTGCTATGGAATGCCAGCGCCAGCGCGCCAGTCGGACTCTACGCGGTCGCTGTCGATGGCCCGCTCAAGGCCGGCGATCTCGTCGCGATCGACACGCCCGAACCCCTGGCGACCTTTCTCGCGCGCCGCCGCTACCTGCCAAGAGGCGTGCCGCTGCTCAAGCATATCGCCGGGGTGCCGGGGCAAACCGTCTGCCGTTCGCGGCGCGCCATCATGCTCGACGGCGTCAGGATCGGTGATGCGCTGACGCGCGATCGGGCGGGCCGCATGCTGCCGGTCTGGCGCGGCTGCCACCGGATCGCCGCCGGTGAAATCTTCCCGATGAACGCGCGCGTCCGTGACAGCTTCGACGGCCGCTATTTCGGCGTCCTGCGGTCGGATCGGATCATTGGTCGCGCCATCCCCGTGTGGACCGACCCGCACGGCACCGGCCGCTTCGCATGGCGCGTGCCGAAGCGCTGAACCCTCCCCATCGGCGGGAGCGGTGCCCGCCAATGGCTTTTCCAACACCACCGCAAAGGAATGCACTCATGCCGGAAATCGGTCGATTCACGCGCGACGGCGACACCTTCGCCGGTAGCATCGAAACCCTCACCTTGTTCCGCCGCATCGTCATCGTGCCGGCTCAGCCGTCCGATGCCGAGAACGCGCCCGACTATCGCGTCCATGCCAGCGACGACGACCGGACCGAGCCGGGCGCGGAGATCGGCGCGGCGTGGAAACACACAGGCGAACGCGCGGGCGACTATCTCGCGTTGGAGATCGACGACCCGGCGCTGGCGGAACCGATCCGCGCCAACCTGTTCCACGACCACGTCCGGAATGACTGGCCGCTGCGCTGGTCACGGCCGCGCGATCACGCCGAGAAGGACTGATCGATGTCGGTTCGCCAGACAAAGACGGGCCGGGAATGCGCGCGCGGGCGGTTTCGCACCGCCCGCGCAATGGCATTCCTGTTCGTCGTCAGCGCGGGCGCGATCAGCGCGCCTCCCGCAATATCCATGCCTCGGGCCGGGACGGACACGCTGCCCGACCCGCGTGATCCTTTTTACGATGCGATCAGCGAGGCGACGACGCGGTTCGGTATCCCGGCAGCATGGATACGCGCGGTGATCCGCGTCGAAAGCGGCGGCGATCCGCGCGCGGTCTCACCCGTTGGCGCGATGGGGTTGATGCAGGTGATGCCCTCGACATGGGCGGCGCTGACGGCGCGCCATGGACTCGGCCGCGATCCGTTCGACACACGCGCCAACATCCTCGCCGGCACCGCCTATCTGCGCGAATTGATCGACCGCTATGCCGACCTGTCGACCGCGCTCGCCGCCTATAATGCGGGGCCGGGCAGGGTCGATGCGTGGCGGGCTCGCAGGCGGCCTTTGCCAACCGAAACCGTCGCCTATGTGACGCGGATCACGCCGCTGATTGGCGCACCCGGCGGCATGTGGATCGCCGCGATGCCGATCCCCGCCGCACCGTCATGGCGCGCAGCCGGACTGTTTGCCCAGCGCAACGGCGACGCCAATCCCGTATCCACGAACGCGCCGGCATCACACGATATCGCCACGCCCGCATCGCCATCAGTCGTCGCCACGCCGGTCCGTCGCGATGGTCTGTTCGTTCCGCTTTCAGGCTCGTGATCGTGATCTCGCCGAGCCGCCATTCAGCCAACAGCGTGCAACCGGATCGACCTTTGCGGGGGCGTTCCGCGTGGGGAGAGGACTATGTCTGCTCAGTCGTCCCCAGCATCCGGCGCGGAACGGCTCGCCTCAAGGACGACGGGGCCCCACCATTTTCTTCGGCGATCAGGCGGCAGTGCGTCACCCGGAACCGCGTCGACGCGCCGAAGAAAATCGTGACCCCCATCGCCGCTGGCGCGGTCGCTTCGCGATCCTTGACCCGACCCGCTCCACACCGGGCGGCATCGTCACCTTTTCATTCATCAGGAGGCGACGATGACGTTCTATCAGCACATCAGCGAACTGCGGGCGGAGCTTTCGGCAAGCACCAGCGCGAAGGAGATTCGGCAAATCCGCCGCGAACTCAAAGCCGCGCTGGCGCAGATGACGCGCATCGGAGCGGGGTTCGATACCGCGATCCGATCGGTCTGACGGCGCGATCGACCAGCGGAGGCGGCGCTCACGAGGCACCGCTTCCGCCCCGTTCCGGCCGATGCCGTGATCGCTTGGCAACCGGCGAACTTTCGCATCGCGGTCGCCCGGATGGCGATGCTGCGCGTCAGCCTTCAGGTGGTGCCGGTTGGGAAGCGGTCAGGGGGAAATTTGGCGACAGACAGCACAGGAAGGTCAGGGAGGCAGCACGGCGAGATAAAAGGGGCGCCAGTCATCGGCGCCTATGTGGTTGTATAGACAGGAGGATTTTGTCGGGCACGCGATTGCGCTGTCTGGCAGCTTTTTCCCCAACGCCAGCATTTTCGCCATTTTCGCGTCTGGCACCCCGCGATCGGGGCCGCTTATGAGCCGGAACGACGATGATTTCCGGGTTCGGCCCGGAAAGAGCAGGGACTCAGGGACCGGCAGCGGGCGGAAGGCCCAGAGCCTCGCGGCACAGGTCCGGCGAGCTGCGGCGAAGGCGGGCTACACCCGGCGCGGCCCGGTCACCGGCCGGGGCACCGGCCATCGCGGGCGCGGCCGCATCGCGCGGCTCCGCACGAAAGGGCGGAACGCGAACCGGCGCGTCGTCATCAAGGCGCGCGTCGTCCGCCATGAGGGGATGCGATTTCGCGCCGCCCCGCTTGCGCGCCATATCGCTTATCTGAAGCGCGATGGCGTCACGCGCGACGGGCGCGATGCCGATCTGTTCGATGCGCGGTCCGAGCGCGCCGACGGCGCCGCCTTCGCCGAACGATGCGACGACGACCGGCACCATTTCCGTTTCATCGTCAGCCCCGAGGATGCCGGCGATATGGCCGACCTGCGCGCCTTCACCCGCGAGCTGATGCGCGACATGGCGGCCGATCTCGACACCCGACTCGACTGGGTCGCGGTCGATCACTGGAACACCGACAATCCGCACATCCACGTCCTGGTCCGCGGCGTCGCTGACGACGGCAGCGATCTTGTCATCGATCGCGACTATATCCGCGAGGGGATGCGCGGCCGCGCCGAGGATCGCGTCACCATCGAGCTCGGTCCGCGCAGCGCGCGCGACATCCGCTCGGCCCTGGAGCGCGAGGTCGATGCCGAGCGCTGGACCAGCCTCGACCGGACGATCCAGCGGCATCTGGATGACGTCACCGGCACGATCGATCTGCGGCCGGCGGGCGGGGACGATCGCGAGATGCGCCGGCTGCTGCTCGGCCGCACCGCGACGCTCGAACGGCTTGGCCTCGCCGAGAAACTGGGCCCGGCATTGTGGGGCATCCGCCCGGACGCCGAACGCGTGCTGCGCGATCTCTCGATCCGCACCGACATCATCAAGACGATGCACCGCGCCATGTCCGGTCAGGGCCTCGCGCCCGACCCCGCGACCTTCGCGCTCCATGATGGCGCGCCGACTGATCCGGTCATCGGCCGGCTGGTCGAACGCGGCCTGCACGACGAGCTGCACGGCACGGCCTATGCGGTGATCGACGGCGCCGACGGTCGGCTGCATCATCTCACCTTCAGCGATCTCGACATGACCGGCGACGCCCGGCCCGGTGCGATCGTCGAGCTTCGCTCGTGGCAGGACAGGAATGGCCGCGATCGACAGTCGCTCGCGACGCGATCGGACCTGCCGCTAGAGGCGCAGGTCGCCGCGCCCGGCGCCACCTGGCTCGATCGCCAGCTCATCGCGCGCGAGCCCGTCGCGACCGGCAATGGTTTCGGCATGGCGATCCGCGACGCGATGGACGCCCGCGCGCAACATCTCGAAGCCGAAGGGCTCGCCCAGCGGCGCGGACGCGGATTCCTGTTCGCGCAGGATCTGATCGGCACACTGCGCGAACGCGAGCTGACCGCCGCGACCGATGCGATCGCCGCGCGCACCGGCCTTGCCCATCAGCCCTCGGCCGCCGGCGACTATGTGAGCGGCATCTACCGTGAACGCGTGACGCTCGCCTCGGGCCGGTTCGCGATGATCGACAACGGCCTCGGCTTCCAGCTCGTGCCCTGGCGGCCCGCGCTCGACCAGCATCTCGGCCAGCATCTCACCGGCACGATGGGTCACGGCGGCAGCGTCGACTGGACGCTCGGCCGCGGTCGCGGATTCGGCGTGTGATGCCATTCCCTTTCAAACTGGAGCAACTGCGATGAACGCCACCAAGATCCTGTGGGGTCAGGTCATCACCGTCTTTACGATCGTGCTCGGCGCGATCTGGGGCGCGACGCAATGGACCGCCCATGCGCTCGCCTATCAGCCCGAACTCGGCGCGCCGTGGTTCATGCTGGGCAACTGGCCGATCTATCCGCCGCCAGCCTTCTTCTGGTGGTGGTTCGGGTTCGACGCCTACGCGCCGAAGATCTTCGTCACCGGGGCGTTCATCGCAGCGTCCGGCGGCATCCTCGCCATCGTCATCGCGATCGGCATGTCGGTGTGGCGCGCCCGCGAGGCGAAGAAGGCCGAAACCTATGGCTCGGCGCGCTGGGCCACGGAAGACGAGGTACGCAAGGCCGGGATGCTCGGCGATCGTGGCGTGATCCTCGGGCGGCTCGAACCGCATTATCTGCGCCATGACGGACCCGAGCATATCCTGTGCTTTGCCCCGACCAGGAGCGGCAAGGGCGTCGGCCTCGTCGTGCCGACCCTACTCACCTGGCCGGAGAGCTGCATCGTCCATGATATCAAGGGCGAGAACTGGCAGCTCACCGCCGGCTTCCGCGCGCTGCACGGACGCGTGCTGCTGTTCGATCCGACCAATCCGGCATCGGCAGCGTACAATCCCCTGCTCGAAATCCGCAAGGGCGAGTGGGAAGTGCGCGATGCGCAGAACGTCGCCGACGTGCTGGTCGACCCCGAAGGCAGCCTCGAGAAGCGCAACCACTGGGAGAAGACCAGCCACGCCTTGCTGGTCGGCTCGATCCTCCACGTCCTCTACGCCGAAGCCGACAAGACGCTCGCCGGCGTCGCCGCCTTCCTGTCGGACCCGCGCCGCCCGATCGAGACGACCTTGCGCGCGATGATGACCACCCCGCATCTCGGCGACGGCAAGGTCCATCCGGTCGTCGCCTCGGCTGCTCGCGAATTGCTCAACAAGTCCGACAACGAACGATCGGGCGTGCTCTCGACCGCCATGTCGTTCCTGGGCCTCTATCGCGATCCCGTCATCGCCCATGTTACCCGGCGCTGCGACTGGCGCATCGCCGATCTCGTCAACGGGCCGCGGGCCGTGTCGCTCTATCTCGTCATCCCGCCCTCCGACATCAGCCGGACCAAGCCGCTCATTCGCCTGATCCTCAACCAGATCGGTCGCCGATTGACCGAGGAACTCACTCCCAAGGGCAATCGGCATCGCGTGCTGATGGTGCTCGACGAATTTCCGGCGCTCGGACGGCTCGACTTCTTCGAGGCCGCGCTCGCCTTTATGGCGGGCTATGGCCTCAAGGCGATGTTGATCGCCCAGAGCCTCAATCAGGTCGACAAGGCCTATGGGCAGAACAACTCGATCCTCGACAATTGCCACGTCCGGGTCAGCTTCACCACCAACGACGAGCGCACGGCGAAACGCCTCTCCGATGCGCTGGGGACAGCGACCGAGCTGCGCGCGATGAAGAATTATGCCGGGCACCGCCTCAGTCCCTGGCTCGGTCATCTCATGGTGTCGCGCTCCGAGACGTCGCGGCCGCTGCTCACGCCGGGCGAGGTGATGCAGCTTCCCGCCAATGACGAGATCGTCATGGTGTCGGGTCTCGCGCCGATCCGGGGAACCAAGGCGCGCTATTATGTCGATCCGCAGTTCCGGGCGCGCATCCTCCCGCCACCCAAGGCGCTGGCGACGACCACGGCACATCTGCCCAGCGATGATTGGACCAGCCTCGATCCGGTTCCAGCGCCGGCGCCGCCCACGCCAGCGCCTGAAGCTGCCCCGCCACCGCCGCAGGCGGACGCACCGCAGGCACCCGATGACGGCGATACCAACGAAGCCACCACGGAAACCGCGACCGACAACGCCAATGGCGGGATCCGGCAGGATCCGGCGCTCGAACGTCACGAGGATATCGCACCGCCCGCGAAAGCGCCGGGGGGAGAATTCGACTTCGATGCGCTCCACCCCGACGAGGAGGCGAACCAGCTTCGCCGGGCGGCCGACCGGGCGATGTCGGGCCATGCCCGGCGCGCGGCCCTCGATCCGGATGACGGGATCGAGCTATGACGAGCCCGCGCATCAAATATACTATCCGGTTGCCGGCCGATCTCACGCGCCGGCTCGCCGACCATGCCCGCGCGCGGCGTGCCTCGCAGACGGCGGTGGTCGAGGCGGCGCTGGAATCGTTCCTGTCGCCAGACGGTGCCGAGCGGCTCGAAGCCGCGCTCGCCCGGCGCCTCGATCACCTCTCGCGTCAGCTCGATCGCGCGGCGTGGAATCTCGACCTTTCGAACGAGACGCTCGCCTTGTTCATCCGCTTCTGGTTGACCAACACGGCTCCCTTGCCCGACACGGCGATGAAAGCGACGCAGGCGATGGGAAAGGAGCGCTGGGAACGATTTATCAATAGCCTAACCAAACGGATGGAAGTTGGGCCGCGGCTACGGCGCGAAGTGGGATTTGATGTTCAGCCTTCCGCTTCCGAGGGTTGAGCTTACCGATAGTGCGTAACTCACTTCACATGCTTGAGTCCACCTTATCTGTCCAATGAGAAGCCTGAGCCGGTCCTCTTATGACAACTGCGCGATCGGCTGCGCGGCGTTGAGCACGGCGGCGAAAACACAGGGCGCGTTGCTCCGGTTGCTCCACGCGTGGTTAGTCCCGCGCTGGACCACCACGTCGCCCGCGCGCACCACGGTCTCCTGCCGGTCAAGCACGACATGGACCTCGCCCGACAGGATGATGACATAATCAACCGTGTTCGTCTGGTGCATCATGGGATGCGGCGAGTTGTCATGGGCGGTGGCCGCCGCCGCGCCACTTTCACCCAGTTCGGCGAAAGCGGCGGCGGGGTCCATCGCGCCAAGGTATTCGCTGTCCGGCGGCAGGTGGACGATCTTGAGCACGTTGCCCCCTGCGCCCGGCTCCAGGTCCGTGCCGGAAACCGGCTCCCCGGCCGCGAGATTGTCCGCGGGCACATCTGAGCGCCACAGCTCGTTGATGACGAAATCGGGATGCAGCACCGCCACGTTGACCGGGCTGGGGCCGTCGCTGGCGATCACCGACCGCCCCTCGGCATCGCGCGCCGTGACCACGCGCCGCGTGACGAGCGCCGGATTGGCGGGAACGGATGGTGCAGCCATGATCGGACCTCCTTCATCAGATGAGATTGCGAGCGGGAAACCGGGTGGAATCAGTCCTTCGCCGGCCGTCGCAGCAGATGGCGCTGGATCTTGCCGCTCGGCGTCTTGGGCAGTTCGCTAACGAAGCTGATCTCGCGGGGGTAGGCATGGCGGCCGACCCGTGCGCGGACATGATCGCGCAGCGCGTCCTCCAGCGCCCGGCTGGGCGCGTGCCCCTCCCGCAGAACGATGAAGGCCTTGATGATCTCGGTGCGCTCGGCATCGGGAATGCCGACCACGCCCGCCTCGATCACCTCGGGCCGTTCGAGTAGCGCGCTTTCGATGTCGAACGGGCCGACCCGATACCCGCTGGTGGTGATGACGTCGTCGTCGCGGCCGACGAAGAACAGATCGTCGCCGGATCGGCGCACGACATCGCCGGTGAGATAATAATCGCCGACGAACGCGTTTGTCCCGAGGCCGTCATAGCCGGTGAAATACATCAGCGGCGAATCGCGCCGGATCGCCAGCACGCCGGTCGCGCCGTCCGCGACCACCCGCCCCCCGGCGTCGACCACGGCCAGCGCGAACCCCGGCAGCGCGCGGCCGGACGCGCCGGGCACGCGCGGATGCTCCAGCCCGTGATGATCGCAGAGGCACATCCCCATCTCGGTCTGGCCGTAGTGATCGCGGACGGGCGCGCCCAATATGTCGCCGAACCAGCGGACGATCTCGGGATTGAGCGGCTCCCCCGCGCTGCTGACCACGCGCAACTGCCCTGCGATCACGGCGAAAAGAGCCGGATCGGCGGCGGCCAGCAGGCGATAGGCGGTCGGCGCGCCGGCCAGGTTGGTGATGCCGAATTGCGCGATGGCCTTCACCGCGCCCTCGGCGGTGAAGCCTTCCTCGCACCACAGGTTGCCGTTCCCGAGAAGCAGCGGCCCGATCAGGCCATAGTACAGGCCATAGGCCCAGCCGGGATCGGCGATGTTCCAGAACCGGTCGTCCGCGCGCAGATCGATCGCATGACGCATATAGGCGAATATGTTGGCGAGCGCCGACGGCGGCACGAGGACCGGCTTCGATGGCCCGGTCGTCCCCGAGGTGAACATGATGAAGAAAGGACGGTCCGCGCCCTGCCGCACCGGCTCGAATAGCGGCGAATGCGCGGAGAGGAGCGCGTCTAGGCCGGCCATGCCCGCATCGACCACGACGATCGTGGCGTCGATTCCCTCCAGCTTCGCGCGATTGGCGGCGTCGGTGAAGATGACGTGCGCGCCGCTGGCGCCGATGCGATGCTCGATCGCCTTCGGGCCGAAGGCGGTGAACAGCGGCTGATAGACGCCGCCCGCGCGCAGCACGCCGAGGATGACGGCGGCGAGCGCCGGCGTTCGCGGCAGGAGGCCGGCAACCCGGTCTCCGGGCCTCACCCCGAGCGATGCTAGCAAATTAGCCATGCGCGCGGAGAGCTGCCGCAGCGCCTCGAAATCGAGCCGGGTCACGGCCCCGTCCGGCGCAACGAAGGTCATCGCCGCGCGGCCGTCGCCGGCATGGCGGTCACAGCACAATTCGCAGGCATTAAGCGGCAGGGCGAAATCGACCCGCATCTCGCGCCCCGCCGCGACCAGATCATAGCCCGGCGCGACGGCATCGTAAGGCGCGGGCGCGATCGTCACCGCGCCTCCTCCGCCAGCGGCACGCGGCCGACGTTGCCGGCGATCCCGCCGGAATCGATCAGGTCGCCATGGACGAGGCGATTGTGGCTGTGCGCGAGATGGTGGAGGCCGAAGGCGAGCTTGATCGCCTGGAGCCGCCCCTGCCCGTCCTCCGCCGCGTTGATCGCTTCCTTGACGAGCTGCAGCGCGAAGGCCGGCTTGCGCGCGATCCGCCCGGCGAGTTCGAGCGTGAAATCCTCGAGCCGGTCGCGCTCGACGACATGATTGACCATGCCGAGCCGAAGCGCCTCTTCCGCGGTCCAGCTGTCTCCGGTGAACAGAAGCTCCTTGGCCTTGCGCACGCCGAGCTCCCACGGATGCACGAAATATTCCGCGCCGCCGACGCCCATGCCCACGGTATTGTCCATGAAGACGGCGTCTGCGCTCGCGACGATCAGGTCGCACGGCCAGGCGAGCATCAGGCCGCCCGCGATGCAGGCGCCCTGCACCGCCGCGATCGTCGGCTTGGGCAGATTGCGCCAGCGTTCGCAGAAGCCGGTGTATATCTCCTGCTCGCGCGCATATTGCGCCCGCGCGCCCGCCGCATCGAACCCGCCGAGCGGCAGCACGCTCGGATGGCGCGCCATCGCGGCCGGATAATCGGACTCCTTCACGTCATGGCCGGCGGAAAAATGATCGCCGCGCGCGGCCAGGATGACGACCTTGATCGCATCGTCCTTCGCGGCCCGATCGAGGGCATGGTTCAGCGCGTAGAGCAGGTCGGTATCCTGCGCGTTGCGCCGCGCCGGCCGGTTGAGCACGACGCGCGCGATCGCCTCGGCGGGTTGTTGGTAAAGAACAAGGTCATCCACGTTGCCGGCTCCTGCTTGCGGTCACGCGCGCGACACCAGGCCGCGCGCGACGACCTCCTTCAGGATCTCGTTCGCACCGCCATAGATCATCTGGGCGCGCGCATCGGCGAACTCGCGCGCGATCCGCTGCTCCGTCATATAGCCCATGCCGCCGAACAATTGCAGGCAGCGGTTGGCGATGTTGAACTGCCGGTCCGAACCCCACCATTTGGCCATGGCGGCGAGTTCGTTGGTCAGTTGCCCCTCCGCCTGCATCGCCATGCATTGATCGACGAACGCCTCGAAGATGCTTGCCTCGGTATGGCATTCCGCCAGCGTGAACCGGGTGTTCTGCAGATCGGCGAGCCGCCCGCCGAACAGCTTGCGCTGCTCGACATAGTCCACCGTGATTTCGATGATGGCCTCCATCGCGCCGAGCGCGATGACCGCGCAGATCAGCCGCTCGCGGGGAAGCTGGGCCATCAATTGCCCGAAACCGTTGCCGGGCTGCCCGCCGAGCAGATTGTCCTTCGGCACGCACACGTCGTGGAAGAACAGCTCGGACGTGTCGGCGTGATGCTGGCCGAGCTTGGCGAGATTGGCCCCGCGACGGAAACCTTCGGCCGGCGCCTCCACCACCACCAGCGAAATGCCGCCCGTGCCGCGCGTCTTGTCGGTCCTGGCGGCGACGATGATCAGGTCCGCCGTCTGGCCGTTGGTGATGAATAGCTTCTGGCCGTTGATGATATAGTCCGCCCCATCCTCGGTCGCCGTCGTGGTCAGCGCCTTGAGGTCGGAGCCGGTTCCCGGCTCGGTCATCGCGATCGCGGCGATCTTCCGGCCCGAGCAGAGATCGGGCAGCCACCGCCTCTTTTGCTCGTCGGTGCCGTAGGCCAGGATGTAATGGGCGCAAATGCTGCTGTGCACGGGGTTGCCCCAGCCCTGGAGCTGGGCGCGGGCCTGTTCGCGATAGATGATCGCCTCATAAAGGAACGAGGCGCCTATCCCCCCGAACTCCTCGGGGATCGTCGTGCAGATCAGGCCCGCTTCAGCGGCGCGGCGCCAGAAATCGCGATCGATTATGCCCTCCGCGTTCCAGCGGCTCAGATTGGGCGCCGCCTCGGCCTGAAAGAAACGCCGCACGGAATCGCGCCACGCCTCGAGTTCGTCGGTCATCCACGCGGGCCGATACATCGACATCCTCTCCAAGCTTTCCTTGCCGCCATTTCTTGCCCGAGATGGCTGGTCGATACAAGATGGATTATGACTCATCAGTCATTTTATTATTTTTGCGCTTTCGCCATGCCGCCCGCGCCGCTAGGAAATGCGCCATGACCAACCGCCCGACCGCCAGGAGGATGACGCGCGCGGAACGCAGCGACGCCATCCGCAAGGCGCTGTTCCATGCCGCCGAACAGGTGGTCGCCGAGTTGGGCTATGCCGATGCGTCGGTGGCGCGGATCGCCCAGGCCGCCGGCGTCGCGCAGGGCACGTTCTACCTCTATTTCGAATCGCGGCAGGATCTGTTCGACCGGCTGCTGCCCCATGTCGGCGATGCGGCCATCGCCTATATCCGCGAGCGCGTGCAGGGCGGCAAGGACATATTCGAGGTCGAGGAGCGCGGCTTTCGCGCCTTCTTCGAATATCTCCACGAAAATCCCGGCTTTTTCCGGATATTGAACGAGGCCGAGGTCTATGCCCCCGTCGCGTTCGAGCGGCACATGCGGGAACGGAGCGCGAGCTATGTCGAGGTGCTGCGGCGCGCGCGCGACAAGGGGGATTTCACCGGCTTCAACGATGACGAGCTCGAAGTGATCGTCGCGATCCTCGCCGCTGCGCGCGCGCGCATCTACGAGCGCTTCATCACCGATCCCAGGAATCCCGAGCTGCCCGGCTGGGTGGCCGACACCTATATGCGGATGATCCGCTACGGCCTTGCCGGGCAGGTCGTCCACCCCTGAGTGCGTCAGCCCGTTTCCGCATAGGCCTTGCGCAAATCGGTCTTCAGGATCTTGCCCATCGCGGATAATGGAAAGGGCTCGTCGCGAAAGATCACGGTCTTCGGGCATTTGTAGCTCGCGATCCGCTCCCGGCAGTGCGCGATGACCTCCTGCGCGGTGACGGACCGGCCGGGCTTCGGCAGGATCACCGCGGTGACGCGCTCCCCCCACAAGGGATCGGGGAGGCCGATCACCGCGCATTCCTGGATCGCCGGGTGCGCGTAGAGCGCCTGCTCCACCTCGCCGCAATAGACGTTCTCGCCGCCGGAGATGATCATATCCTTGATGCGATCGACCAGATAGAGATAGCCGTCCTCGTCGAGATAGCCCGCGTCGCCGGTATGGAGCCAGCCATTGCCCAGCGCGTGATCGGTGGCCTGCGGATTGCGCCAATAGCCCAGCATGACATTGTCGCCGCGCGCGCAGATCTCGCCCACCGTGCCGGCGGGCACCGGATTGCCCTGCGGATCCTCGATGCGCAGCGCGCAGCCATAGGTCGCCTGGCCGACCGAGGTGAGCTTGCGCATCTCCCCCGCCTCCACCGCATGTTGCTCGGGCGGCAGGATGGTGAGCACGGGGGATGCCTCGGTCTGCCCGTAGCATTGGGTGAAGCGGACCTGCGGCAGCGCCCCGATCGCGCGGCGCAGCAGCGGCTCGGGCATCGGCGCCGATCCGTAGAGCACGCCGCGCAGCGACGACAGGTCTGCGTCGCCCGTATCGACGTGATCCATCAGCATCGCGAACATCGTCGGCACGCACACGACATTGGTGATCGCATGGGTGCTGATCGCGCGCGCGAAGTCGGCGGCGTCGAACTTCGGAATGAAGAAATGGCATCCCGCAACCATCGTCACCGATACCGTCATCGATCCGTCCGACAAATGGAACATCGGCGCCGAATGCAGCCAGCGCGTATGCTGGCCGAGATCGCGGCCGTACATGCTGTCGAGCGCGCCGACGATCAGGTTGCGGTGGCTGAGCATCACGCCCTTCGACTGCCCCGTGGTGCCGCCGGTATAGAATAGCCCCACCAGATCGTTGCCGCCGCCGGTGAGGTCCGGCGTCTTCTCCCGATGGTCGAGCAGCTCAGGAAGCGACAGCCCGCCGCCGTTCGCCGTCACGTCGATCAGGAACTCCACCGGCGTCCGCCGCTCCAGCTCCTCGGCGATGCCGCGATGCGCCCCGTCGCAGATCAGCGCGCGGGCGCCCGAATCGGTGAGCCAATGCACCATCTCCGGGATCGCCAGCCGATTGTTGAGCGGCACGAACACCAGCCCCGCCCAGGCGACCGCGAAATAATATTCGACATAGAAATCGCCGTTCTGCGCCAGGATGCTTACGCGGTCTCCCGGCTCCAGCCCCAGCCGCCGCAGGCCGGCCGCGAGCCTGCCGCAACGCTCATGGGCCTCGCGCCATGACCGTTCGCGGCCATCGTCCACCGTCGCCAGCCCTTCCGGCCGGACCTGCGCCGCGCGCCGCACCAATTGCGCCAGATGGACGTCCATTATCCGCTCCCAAGCCAATTGCCGTTTGCCGCAAATTCTAGCGCCGGCGCCGCCCTTGTCAATTTAATGACTTGTGACTCGTCATTCATTTAGATACAAGCCGCTTCAGTCGGGATGAGGAAAACGATGAGCCTGCACGGCAAGATCACGCTCGTGACCGGATCGGGGTCCGGCCTTGGCGAGGCCATGGCCCGGTGCCTCGCGGGGCTTGGCGCGCGCGTCATCGTCAACGACATCCGGGAGGAACGCGCTGAGGCGGTCGCCGCGACGATCCCCGGCGCGCTGGCGCTCGCCTGCGATGTCGCGGACGAGGCCGAAGTCGCGGCGATGTTCGCGGAGATCGACTCGCGGTTCGGGTGCTGCGACGTGGCGGTGAACAATGCCGGGACATCCGAACCCGTCCGCCGCGCGGTCGATCAGCCGATCGACGTCTGGCAGCATGTCATCGACATCAACCTGCGCGGCACCTTCCTCGTCAGCCGCGCCGCCGCGCGGCTGATGCTGGCGCACGGCGGCGGCAGCATCGTCAACATCGCATCGGTCGCGGGCATCCACGGCCTCCCCGCGACGAGCGCCTATGGCGCGTCGAAGGCGGGCGTGATTCAGATGACCCGCGCGCTGTCATGCGAATGGGCGCGATCGGGCATACGCGTGAACTGCGTCGCGCCGGGGTTCGTCCCCACGCCGATGGCCGACGACCTGTTTCACGACAGCGCCTATCCGCGAAAGGTGATCGATCACGTGCCGATGCGGCGGGCCGGTCGTCCGGACGAGGTCGCCGAGGCCGTCGCCTTCCTGGCATCCGACCGCGCGAGCTTCATCACCGGCGCGACGCTGCCGGTGGACGGCGGATGGTGCGGATCGGGAGAACCCTGAGCCGCCACCCGCATCCGATAGCGAACAAGGGCCGCATCGACGGCCCGACAGTCAAGGAGAGGAAAACATGGTGTCATTCCGCGTAGTTGGTCAGCTTTCCGGCGTGGCGCTGACGGCTTTGTGCTGGTCGGGGATCGCAGCGGCGCAGAGCGCGCCGGCCGTCGGCGCGCCCGATCAGGTGGCCGCCGCCGGCGCCGCGCCCGGCGACATCATCGTCACCGCGAACAAGCGCGAGCAGAACCTCAACGATGTCGGGGTCACGGCGGCGGTCGTCGGCGGGGATGCCCTCAAGCAGCAGAACCTGACCTCGCTTTCCGACGTGGCGACCCGCATCCCCAGCCTGTCCTATGCCGCGGCGCCGAACGGCACGCCGGTCTATACGCTGCGCGGCGTCGGTTTCTACGAAACGTCGATCGGGGCCTATCCGTCGGTCAGCATCTACACCGATGAAATCCCCCTTTCCTTCCCCATCATGACCTCGCATTCGACGTTCGATCTCGAACGCCTCGAGGTCCTCAAGGGGCCGCAGGGCACCCTGTTCGGGCAGAATGCGACCGGCGGCGCGATCAACTATATCGTCGCCAAGCCGACCGACACGCTGCAAGCCGGCGGATCGCTGACCTATGGGCGCTTCAACCAGATCCAGGGCGAGGCCTATCTCAGCGGCCCGATCACCGACACGCTGAGCGCCCGCGTGGCCGGCCGGATCGAGACCGGGGACGGCTGGCAGATCAGCGACAGCCGCCCCGACGATCGCAACGGCAAGACGCGCAACTACATGGGGCGGCTCCAGATCGCCTTCAAACCCGTCGACGGACTGCGCCTCCTGCTCAACGTCAACGGCTGGAAGGACAAGAGCGAAACACAGGCCGGCCAGAATATCGCGCTGCAATTCCAGAACGAGAATCTGGGCGTGCCCTATGGCTATCCGGTGGGCGCCTTCCGCAACCCGGCGGAGATCGCGGCGCCGTTCTCGCCGAACAATCCCCGCGCCGCCGACTGGTCGCTCGGTTCCAGCCTCTACGGCCCCGGCAAGGTCCCCTATGCGGACAACGACATGTATCAGGTGTCGCTGCGCGCAGACATCGATGTGGGCCATCTGGGCACGATCACCTCGCTCTCCGCCTATACGCGGTTCAACGAGCGGCAGGGCAATGACTCGGACGGCCTGCCGATCAACGCGCTGGACGTGCCGCTCACGCTCGGCACGATCAAGACCTTCTATCAGGAACTGCGCTTCGCCAACGATCCGAAGAACCCCTTCCGCATCGTGCTGGGCGCCAATTACGAATGGGACAAGGTTTCCCAGCAGATGAACATCGATTATTCCGCATCGTCGGCGCCGATCGGTTTCGGCACGCTCTTCGGCTTGCCGCTCGGCGTCGATGCGGTGAACAACGACCAGACGATGCGCAACTATGCGTTCTTCGGGAACGTCGAATATGATGTCGTCCCGAACCTGACGCTCAAGGGCGGCCTCCGCTACACTGATGCGCGCGACAGGGCGAACATCTGCCAGTATGATCCCCAGGCGCCTTATAATGCCGGCACCCTGTTCGAGATCTTCACTTCAGCTTATCAGGGCACGGCCCTACAGCCTTACGTACCGGGCTCGTGCATGGCGCTCAACGTGGATGCGCAGTCGCCGGCCAATCGCGCGGTCGACTATCTCCCATATGGCGCGATGGGCCCGTATCAGCAGACGCTGGAAGAGCACAACGTCTCGTGGAAGGTGGGCGCCGACTATAAGCTGACGCCGGGCACACTGATCTACTTCAACGTATCGAAGGGCTATAAGGCGGGCAGCTTCCCGACGGTCACCGCCACGGCGCTGAGCCAATATGTGCCGGCGCGCCAGGAATCGGTCCTCGCCTATGAGGGCGGCATCAAGGCGACGCTGCTCCACCGCGCGCTGCAGTTCAATCTGGCGGGCTTCTATTACGACTATCGCAACAAGCAGCTGCGGACCAAGCTCAATGACCCGACGTTCGGCCTGCTCGACGTGCTGCGCAACATTCCGAAATCCTCGATCAAGGGCTTCGAGCTGGAGCTTACCGCCCGGCCGGCGCGCGATCTGACCTTCAACGCCGCCTATACCTATCTCGACGCGAAGATCGACGAGTTCATCGGCACCAACGCCGGCGGCGATACCGGGATCAATTTCGCCGGGACGGACGTGCCCTATACCCCCCGGCATCAGGTCGCGATCAGCGCCAACTACAATCCGGAGATTTCCTCACATCTCAAACTGCTTGCCGGCGCGACGCTCAACTTCCGCTCCAGCACGATCGCCACGCTCGGCGGCGACGTGAATCCGTCCACGATCAACGCCACCTCGACCAACTGCGTCTATTGCATCGGCGACTATGCGCTGCTCGACGCGCAGTTCGGCGTGGAGGATGCGGACGGCCGCTGGCGCGCCTTCATCTGGGGCAAGAACATCACCAACACCTATTACTGGACGAACGTGGTGTCGGGCTATGATACCGTATCGCGCTTCGCCGGCCTCCCGGCGACCTATGGCGTGACGGTAAGCTACAAGTTCCGCTGACGGCGGGGGAGCGCAACGCCGGTCAAGAGATGCCAGGACGGGGCAAGCTGTATGGAACGACATGCTCGTTTCCCGCAATACCCGTCCTGTTCTCAATTGCCAGTACGGCCTGGCCCGCCTTTTTGCGATTAACGGTAGCGTAGCGATGGGAGAAGGGATTTGACCTTTCGACTCCCACCTCCGTTCGCAAACCAAAATTGTCACCGATCTCGCCGAAAACAGGTCGGCTCAAATGTTCAACCTCCCCCATTCCCTGTCTTTCTTCGCCAGCCTTTGACCGCGCCAATGCGCTGTTGAAACCCGCCGATTTCTGCGTCTCTTAATCGTCCCCGCAACGCCGGACGCCGCTCGCCGGCACCGAACTCGGGGACCAGGATGCTCGCACAACCCATTCGATCCGAAGCCAGCGCGCGCGGTGCGCGGATGCTGCGGACAGCGATGGGCTCGGCGATCGCCGAATGGCTCGCCGACCCCGCGGTCATCGAGATCATGCTCAATCCCGACGGCCGCTTGTGGGTCGATCGGCTCGGCGCGGGGATCAGCGACACCGGAAAGTCCATGTCACCAGCCGACGGCGAACGCATCGTCCGCCTGGTCGCGCACCATGTCGGCGCCGAGGTTCACGCCCGAAGACCCCGTGTCTCGGCGGAGCTGCCCGAAACCGGCGAGCGGTTCGAGGGCCTGATCCCGCCGGTCGTGACGGCGCCCACGTTCGCGATCCGCAAGCCCGCCGTCGCCGTCTTCTCGCTCGACGATTATGTCGACGCCGCGATCATGTCGCGATCGCACGCGACGATCCTGCGCGATGCGGTCGCCGAGCGGCGGAACATCCTCGTCGCCGGCGGCACCGGGACCGGCAAGACGACGCTGACCAACGCGCTGCTCGCCGAGATCGCGCGGACCAACGATCGCGTCGTCCTGATCGAGGATACCCGCGAGCTGCAATGCGCCGCGCCGAACCTCGTCGCGATGCGGACCAAGGATGGCGTCGCGTCGCTCTCCGACCTCGTAAGATCCTCGCTGCGCCTGCGCCCCGACCGTATCCCGATCGGCGAGGTGCGCGGCGCCGAGGCGCTCGACCTCCTGAAGGCGTGGGGCACCGGCCACCCAGGCGGCGTCGGCACGATCCATGCCGGGACCGCGATCGGCGCGCTGCGGCGCATGGAGCAACTCATCCAGGAAGCGGTCGTGACCGTACCGCGCGCGCTGCTCGCCGAAACCATCGACCTGATCGCGGTGCTGGTCCGCGACGGCACCGGACGCCGGCTTGCCGAGCTGGCCCTTGTCGAGGGGCTCGACCCCGCCACCGGCGACTACCGCCTCACGCCTTTCCACCAACCGGAGATCTGACATGAAGGACATCAAAGCCCGGCTCCGTGCCCGCACCATGCTCGATTCGCTCGGCCACGCCCGGACCAAAGCGAGCGGCGCGCTGCTCCTCCTCACCACGGCGGTCATGGCCAGCCCTGCGCACGCCTCCGGGTCATCGATGCCATGGGAGGCACCGCTTCAGAGCATCCTGGAGTCGATCGAAGGCCCGGTCGCCAAGATCGTCGCGGTGATCATCATCATCGTCACCGGCCTCAGCCTGGCGTTCGGCGATACGTCGGGCGGCTTCCGCCGGCTGATCCAGATCGTGTTCGGCCTGTCGATCGCGTTCGCCGCGTCGAGCTTCTTTTTGTCGTTTTTCTCGTTCGGTGGCGGGGTGTTGGTCTGATGATCGGCGATGAGGCCGTTCCCGGCTATTTCGCGCCGGTCCATCGCGCGCTCAGCGAGCCGATCCTGCTGGGCGGCGCGCCGCGCGCGCTGGCGATCGTCAACGGGACGCTCGCCGGCGCGATCGGGCTCGGCCTGCGCCTGTGGATCGCCGGCATCGTGATCTGGGCGATCGGTCATGCCTTGTCGGTCTGGGCGGCGCGGCGCGATCCCCAGTTCGTCGACGTCGCCCGCCGTCACCTCCGCTATCCGGCCTGGATGCGGCCATGATGTCGCTCGCCGAATATCGGACCAGGGCCGCCTGCCTTGCCGATTTCCTGCCATGGATGGCGCTGGTGGCGCCCGGGATCGTCCTCAACAAGGACGGCAGCTTCCAGCGCACCGCCGCGTTTCGTGGTCCGGATCTCGACAGCGCGACGCCCGCCGAACTGGTCGCGGTCACCGCGCGGCTCAATAACGCGCTGCGGCGCCTGGGTTCGGGCTGGGCCGTGTTCGTCGAGGCGCAGCGCGTTCCCGCCAACGATTATCCGGCCAGCACCTTTCCCGACCCCGTCTCCGCGCTGGTGGACATGGAGCGTCGCGCGCAGTTCCGCGAAGAAGGCGCGCATTTCGAAAGCGCTTATTATCTCACTCTGCTCTGGATGCCGCCCGCCGAGGAGGCCGCCCGCGCCGAAGGCTGGCTCTATGAGGGGAAGTCGTCGACCGGCGTCGATCCGCACGAATTGCTGCGCGGGTTCGCCGATCGCACCGACCGGCTGCTCCATCTGGTCGAAGGCTTCATGCCCGAGGCACGCTGGCTCGATGACGCGGAGACGCTGACCTATCTCCATTCGTGCGTGTCGACGCGCCGCCAGAAAGTGCGCGTGCCCGAGACGCCGATCTATCTCGATGCGCTGCTCGCCGACGAGGGCCTGTCGGGCGGCTTCGAACCGAAGCTCGGCGACCATCATCTGCGCACCCTCACGATCACCGGGCTTCCTAGCGTCACCTTTCCGGGCCTGCTCGACGAACTCAACCGTCAGCCGTTCGGCTATCGCTGGTCGACCCGCGCGATCATGCTCGACAAGACCGACGCGACCAAGCTCCTTACCAAAATTCGGCGGCAATGGTTCGCCAAGCGCAAGTCGGTCGCCGCCATCCTCAAGGAGGTGATGACCAACGAAGCGTCGGTCCTGATGGACTCGGACGCCTCGAACAAGGCGGCCGATGCCGATGCCGCCTTGCAGGAACTCGGCGCCGACCAGGCCGGCATCGCCTATGTCACCGCGACGATCACGGTCTGGGACACCGACCCGGCGCTGGCGGCCGAGAAGCTGCGGCTGGTCGAGAAGGTCGTTCAGGGTCGCGACTTCACCTGCACCGTCGAAGGGATGAACGCGATCGAGGCCTGGCTCGGGAGCCTGCCCGGTCACGTCTATGCCAATGTCCGGCAGCCGCCGGTCTCCACGCTCAATCTCGCCCACCTGATCCCCCTGTCAGCGGTGTGGGCGGGGGCGGAACGGGACGAGCATTTCGGTGCCGCCCCCTTGCTGTACGGCAAGACCGAAGGTTCGACCCCGTTCCGCTTTTCCCTTCATGTCGGCGACGTTGGCCATACGTTGATCGTCGGCCCGACCGGCGCCGGCAAATCGGTCCTGCTCGCGATGATGGCGATGCAGTTCCGGCGATACGCCGGCGCGCAGATCTTCGCGTTCGATTTCGGCGGGTCGATCCGTGCGGCGACGATCGCGATGGGTGGCGACTGGCAGGATCTCGGCAGCGCCCTGCACGGCAGCGATCGCGCGCAGCGTGCCACAGGCGAAGACGCCGCATCGTCCGGCTCGGCCGCGGTCGCCTTGCAGCCGCTCGCCCGGATCGATGATCATGGCGAGCGCGCATGGGCGACCGAATGGCTGAGCGCCATCCTCGTCGGCGAAGGCATCCTGATCGATCCGCAGGTCAAGGACCATCTCTGGTCCGCCCTCACATCGCTCGCATCGGCCCCCGTGCAGGAGCGGACGCTGACGGGCCTGTCGGTGCTCCTTCAGGATCAGATGCTCAAGCAGGCACTGGCGCCCTATTGCGTCGGCGGCCCATGGGGTGATCTGCTCGATGCCGAGACCGAGCGGCTCGGCGAGGCCGACGTGCAGGCGTTCGAAACCGAGGGCCTTGTCGGCACGGCAGCCGCTGCCGCCGTCCTGTCCTACCTCTTCCATCGGATCGAAGCACGGCTCGACGGCTCTCCCACGCTCATCATCATCGACGAGGGCTGGCTGGCGCTGGTCAACCCGATCTTCGCCGCGCAGATCCGGGAGTGGCTCAAAACATTGCGGAAAAAGAACGCGAGCGTGATCTTCGCGACCCAGAGCCTCGCCGACATCGACAACAGCGCGATCGCGCCGGCGATCATCGAAAGCTGCCTGACGCGGATCTTCCTGCCCAACGAGCGGGCGATGGAGCCGCAGATCCAGGCGATCTATGCGCGGTTCGGCCTCAACGCACGGCAGATCGAGATCCTCAGCCGGGCAACGCCCAAGCGCGACTATTATTGCCAGTCACGGCGCGGAAATCGCCTGTTCGAGCTGGGATTGGGCGAGGTCGCGCTGGCCTTTGCCGCCGCCTCCTCCCGCACCGACCAGGCCGCGATCAGCGACATCGTCAACGCCCACGGACCGGACGGCTTCGCCGCCGAATGGCTGCGCCATCGCGACTGCGGATGGGCGGTCGAGCTGCTTCGTCCGGAACCCAGCCTTCACTAGCGCAAGGAGACGCCTCAATGACCCGATCTTCATTTCGCCGCGCCGTGACCGTGAGCGCCCTGCTCGCGGCGACGATCGCGCCCGCACTCGCGCCGGCCCCGGTCTGGGCGCAGTTCGGCGGGATCGTCTATGACCCGACCAATTACGCCCAGAACGTCCTGACCGCCGCCCGGTCGCTGCAGCAGATCAACAACCAGATCCAGCAGATCCAGCAGCAGGCGACCAGCCTGATCAACCAGGCGCGCAATCTCGCGTCGCTGCCGTTCAGCTCGCTCCAGCAGCTCCAGCAGCAGGTGCAGCGCACACAGCAATTGCTCAGCCAGGCGCAGCACATCGCCTATGACGTCCAGAATATCCAGCAGGCGTTCACTGGCCGCTACAAGGGCGCGGCGATGAACGGCAGCAACGCCGAGATGGTCGCGAACGCCAATGCGCGCTGGGAGGATAGCGTCGGCGCGTTCGAGGACGCGCTCAAGGTGCAGGCCGACGTGGTCGGCAATATCGACGGCGCCCGCACTTCGATGAGCAACCTCGTCACCGCCAGCCAGTCGGCGACTGGCGCGCTCCAGGCGGCACAGGCCGGCAACCAGCTCCTTGCGCTGCAATCGCAGCAGCTCGCCGACATGAGCGCGATGATCGCCGCGCAGGGTCGCGCGCAGGCGCTGGCGGCGGCGCGCCAGACGGCCGAGGAGGCGGAAGGCCGCGCCCGCTTCCGCCGCTTCATGGGCAATTAGGCGAGCGCCATGTCCCAGCCCTCCTCACGCAACGCGAAGATCGCCGGCGTCGCGGCGCTCGCGGGCACGATGGTGGCGGTGGCGATCGTCGCCGCCACCCGTGCACCCGCGCCCATACCGACGCTACCGGTCGCGATGCGCGGGAATCCGCTCCCGACCGGGCTCGCCCAGGAGCTGGATCGTTGCTCCACCCTCACCATGCCCGACGCAGGTTGCGAGGCGGCATGGGCAGAGAACCGGCGCCGCTTCTTCGGCCAGCCGCGTTCGGAAAGCGCCACACGATGAATGGCACCGGGATCGTCGACAATTTCCTCGGGATATTCTCCAGCTACATCGACAGCGGCTTCGGCTTGCTCGGCGGCGAGGTCGCATTCCTGTCCACGACGCTGATCGTGATCGACGTGACGATCGCTGGGCTATTCTGGGCATGGGGCGCGGACGAGGACGTGCTGCAGCGCCTTATCAAGAAGACGCTCTATATCGGCACCTTCGCCTTCATCATCGGCAACTTCGCGACGCTGGCGACGATCCTGTTCGACAGCTTCGCCGGCCTTGGCCTCAAGGCGGGCGGCGGCACGCTTACGCTCGACGCCTTCATGCGGCCGAGCAGCGTCGCGGGGGCCGGCATCGACGCGGCGAAACCGCTCCTTGAGGCGGCGGGACAGTTTTCCAGCCTGTGGGCGTTCTTCGCCAACGCCACGCTGATCGCCGTGCTGCTGATCGGATGGGTGCTCGTCATCCTCGCCTTCTTCTGCATGGCTGCGCAGATCTTCCTCACCCTGATCGAGTTCAAGCTGGTGACGCTGATCGGGTTCGTCCTTCTCCCCTTCGCTTTCTACAATCGCACCGCATTCATGGCCGAGCGGGTGCTGGGGCACATCGTCTCCAGCGGCATCAAGGTGCTGACGCTCGGCGTCATCACCAGCATCGGCACGACCTTGTTCAGCCAGTTCCTGACGCTTGCGCCCGGCACCGAGCCGACCGCCGAACAGGTGCTGGCGCTGATCCTCGCCGCGCTGGTCTTTGGCGGGCTTTCGATCTTCGGCCCGAGCATCGCCAACGGCATCGTATCCGGCGGTCCCCAGCTCGGTGCCGGTGCGTCGGCCGGAACGGCGCTCGCAGCGGGCGCGACGTTGGCCGGTGGCGCAGCCGTCGTTGGCCTTGCCGGCGGCGCTGCAGCCGGGGCACTCTCGGCGGCCGCGTCCGGCGGCGCCCGCGCGGCAGGTAGCGCCTCGGCCGCCTATAGCGCGGGGGCGGCTGGTCGTAGCGGAGCTTCCGCGGTCGCCGGCGGCGTGTCGTCGGTCGGCAAGGCAGCGATGCAAGGAGCGATGTCCCCGCTGCGGCGAGCGGTCGACGCGGCCAAGCAGAACTTTGCCGCCGGCCGCGCCGGCTCTCCGTCGCCTGCTGGCGGGCCTGAAAATGGCGGCCAGCCGGCATGGGCCAAGTCGATGAAGCGCCGACAGGCCATCACCCATGGCGCCGGCATCGCCAGCCAGACCCTCAAGAGCGGCGACAGCCACGGTGGCGGCGCCAGTCCCGACATTTCCGAAAAGGATTGATCGATGTTTCAACGGCCATCTGTCCGATATGGCACCACACCCGAGGCGGTCACGCCCTACCAGCGCGCGGCGCAGCTATGGGACGATCGTGTCGGCTCCGCCCGCGTGCAGGCGAAGAACTGGCGGCTCGCCTTCTTCGGATGCCTCGCCCTGTCGGGTGGCCTTGCCGGCGGCCTCGTCTGGCAAGCGGCACGCGGTCATATCACGCCCTGGGTGGTCGAGGTGGACAAGCTCGGCGAGGCCCGCGCCGTTGCGCCAGCCGAGGCGAGCTACCAGCCGAACGATCCCCAGATCGCCTGGCACCTCGCGCGGTTCATCGAGAATGTACGCTCCATTCCGGCGGATCCGATCGTGCTGCGGCAGAACTGGCTGCACGCCTACGATTTCGCGACGGAAAAGGGCGGGCAGGCCCTCAATGACTATGCGCGCAACAATGATCCGTTCGCCCAGGTCGGGAAGATCCAGGTCGCCGTCGACGTCTCCAGCGTGATCAGGGCATCGCCGACCAGCTTCCGCGTGGCCTGGACCGAGCGCCGTTATCAGGACGGATCGCTGATCGAGACGTCGCGCTGGTCCGCGATCCTCTCGGTGGTCAGCCGGACGCCGCGCTCGGCGGATGACCTGCGCAAGAATCCCCTCGGCATCTTCGTCGATGCTTTCAACTGGTCAAAGGAACTCAGCCAATGACGCATATCCCGCGCGTTCCCGCGTACGCGCTCTCGTCCACGTTGCTGGTCGCAGGTATCGCGGCCCTCGCGACGCCGGCGCCGGCGCAGTCCATGGCAGCGGAAGCACAATCGCCCGCCTCGCCGAAGGACGAAGCAACCAGGCCGCCGAAGGTCGAAGTGATCGCGGTGCCGACGCCGCTTCCACTGCCCGGACAACTCAAGCCGGTACGGGTCATCCAGCCGAAGCCGGAGCCGCGAGACCCGCGCATGCGGATCGGCGCCGCCAATGTCGCGGCGCGGGTCGAACCCGATCGCGCGTCGTGGCTCAATGCCATCCAGCAATTTCCCTATGCCGACGGGGCGCTCTATCAGATCTATCTCGCTCCCGGCCAGGTGACGGACATCGCGTTGCAGGAGGGCGAGGAACTGGTCGGCCCGGGTCCGGTCGCCGCCGGCGACACGGTGCGATGGATCATCGGCGACACGATCAGCGGGCGGGGGCCGTCCCGGCGTGTCCATATCCTCGTGAAGCCGACGCGGCCCGATCTGGTGACCAACCTCGTCATCAACACCGATCGCCGCACCTATCACCTCGAACTGCGCGCGACGCCGGCCACCTATATGGCCGCCGTCTCCTGGACCTATCCGGAGGACCAGCTCATTGCGCTCCGACAAGCCGCCGCCGCTGCCGAGCGCGCCGCGCCAGTCAGCGCCGGCATCGAGGTCGCCGCCCTCAATTTCCGCTATCGGATCGGCGGCGATCGCGCATCGTGGCGGCCGGTACGCGTGTTCGACGATGGACGGCAGACCTATATCGAATTTCCCGAGGACATCGCGACCGGCGAGATGCCGCCGGTGTTCGTTCTTGGCGCTGATGGCGGCGCCGAGCTGGTCAATTACCGGGTCCAGGGCCGCTACATGGTGATCGACCGATTGTTCGATGCAGCCGAACTGCGGCTCGGGACAAAGAAGACCCAGCAGCGCGTGACTATTCGGCGCGAGGACGTTCGCCCGCGGAGGGGATCGTGAGCAACGAACCGCAGCAGGAAGACACCGCACCCGCCGAGATTGAACCAGCGGTTCCCGTCGGGCCGGCCACTGACGCCGCGGAGGCGTTTCGCATCCGGGCCGATCCGCCACGGGTGATGCGCTTGTCCAAGAAGACGCTCGCGGTCATCGGTATCGTCGCTGGAACGGGCATCGGCGGATCGCTGATCTATGCCTTGCAGCCGCGAAGCCACGTCGCCGCGACGAACGTGTACGACACCGACGCCAGGAACAAAGCCGACGTCGTTACCTCGGCGCCGAGCGATTATTCGAAAGTGCCGAAGCTCGGCCCCGCGCTGCCCGGTGATCTCGGCCGCCCGATCCTCAGCGCGCAGGCAAATGGACAGAATGTGCCGACCCCGCCGATCGGGGCACAGCCTCCCGCGGACCCGGCAGTCATGGCGGCGGCGCAGGCACGTCAACGCGCCGCGCAGGAACGGGATACCGCGCGCACCAGCAAGCTGTTTCTCGGCAGTGCCGCCCCGGCAGCGATCGATACCAATCCTGCCGCGCCCGGTGCGCCTCCTGCGACGGCGACTGCGACCGCGGGACAGTCAGCCGATCAAGGTTCCACACCAGCGCCAACCGATCAGGCATCGAAGCGGGCGTTCCTCCAGAATACCGGAAACCGCACGACCGCGAGCCTGGAGCGACTGGCGGCCCCGGCGTCGCCGAACATCGTGCAGGCCGGCAGCATCATCCCTGCCGCGCTGATCACGGGCATCCGGTCCGACCTTCCCGGCCAGATCACCGCCCAGGTGACACAGAATGTCTATGATAGCCCCACCGGACGCATCCTCCTCATTCCGCAGGGTGCGCGCCTGATCGGCGAATATGACAGCCAGGTGTCCGCTGGCCAGAACCGCGTTCTTCTCGCCTGGGACCGGCTGATCATGCCCGACGGACGATCGATCCTGCTCGACCGCCAGCCCGGCGCGGATGCACGCGGATATGCCGGACTTCAGGATGGCACGAACTATCATTGGGGCAACATGCTGAAAGCCGCGCTGGTCTCGACCCTGCTCGGCGTCGGGACCGAGTTCGCCACCAAAGGCGATGACGAATTGCTCCGCGCGCTGCGCTACGGCACCCAGGACACGATCAATCAAAGCGGGCGGCAACTCGTGCAACGCGAGGTCAATGTGCCGCCAACGTTGACGATCAGACCGGGCGCCCCATTGCGCGTGATGGTCACGCGTGACCTGATCCTCGATCCGATTTCCGGAGGCCGGTGATGGCGAAGTTGAAGCTTGGCCCGATTGAGGACGACAAGCCCGTCAAACTTACCATTGAGCTACCAGCCGCTGTCCACCGCGATCTGATCGCCTATGCTCGTGCTCACGCCGCAGAAAGTGGATTGAACGAAGCATTGCCGCCAGAGCGGCTCATTCCACGGATGGTCGAGCAGTTCATGGCAAGCGACAGGGGGTTTGCCCGCACTCGCCGTTAGCGCGCCGCATGATTTTGAAAAATGGGATCGGTGGCAATGAAGCCGGCGATTATAATCGGATTATAAAATAGAAGCTCCAATCTGATTTCTGCAAGTTCGGAGCTGCGACTGATCGAGTCGCATCATCGAGGAGAAGCATGATGGAACGCTTCAACAAAAATGACGATGTCGTCGAACTCGGCAACGTCTCGCAGGAAACGCATGGCAGCGACAACTTCGGCCGGGAGGACACGCAGACCCAAGCCTATTACCTGCTCGGCGGAATCCAGTCGGACGACTGACACCTTCAGGCGTGTGGCCGTCAGGCGGCTGCACGCCCATTCTTGAGGTTGACCGATGACACTCGGCATAAGCTCAGGGCTTCATCATTGTCGGATCGGGAGCGATTACATCTTTCTCGACGCCCCGCGTGATCGATATTTTATGCTATCAGGCCCTCCGGCACGTCGATTTCGTTCGTTCCTCTCTGACACCGCCATTCCATCTGACCTGGAATGGCTCGTGCAACACAAACTGCTCGCCGAAGGTGGAATGGCCGCCAGCAAAGCCACTATTCCGGAGCCTCGGAGCAGCTTTGCCGAGACCAGCAAAGACGGATGGTCATTGGCGCTGACGACCGAAGCAGTCGTTCGACAGCGACTGATGGAGAGGAGGCTCAAGCGTACCGCGCTCCAAGCTATTCTGGAGAGCGCTAAGGCGACTCAAACTTACTCGCGAGAAGGTGACCTCGAGACTTACCGTTCAATCGCACATGCCTTTCGTCAGTCCCGGCGATACGTCACCGCCGTTGATAAGTGCCTCGCCCGCGGCTTGGCGATGATTCAGATGCTGGGACGCAAGCGGTGTCAGGCAAAACTCGTCTTCGGCGTCACGCTCCCCTTCGCCGCGCACTGCTGGGTACAGTGGGGCTCGCACGTCCTCACTGACGATCTGGATGTTGTCCGTCCCTTTACGCCAATTTACGTGCTCTAATGACTGGCGGATACCACATCCGCATCCGGCGCCCGGGCCGATCGGCTCAATCGGGGCACCAACCCCCTTCCCTACCAAGGGTGTTCGAATGTGCGGCCGTCGAAGTCAGCACGAACCTTCCGGTGATCGCCGCCGGTGAGGGGGTGTGCATAGTCGGATATCTCTTCTCCAAGGCACGTCCCAGTCAGCGCATCGTCCGACTTGAGGAAGCGCAGCATGAGCAAATCTTGCGCTCGGCCGGGAAAAGCCTGATCAGCGATTTCTGGGGCGGGTATATCGCGATAATCGTCGATCCCGCGAACAGCAGCGTGTCGGTGTTGAGAGATCCGTCCGGCTCGCTTCCTTCCTACATATACTTCCGACTGGACGAATGCACGATCGCGGATGAGGCCGGACAACTGGCCGTCACACGGTTCGAAATCGACGAGGCGCAAATAGGTCGGTTTCTCGCGACTGGCAGCCAGATTGGTCGGGCGACGTGCCTCAGGGGCATCACCGAGCTATTGCCGGGCATATGCGCGACGATAAGCCCGCCCAGTATAAGGTTCTCTTCCTATTGGTCGCCCTGGGACTTTGCATCGCCACCATATAATGCGGCACCTTCGGAGGTCGCGGACGAGCTTCGCAACACCATCCTCGACTGTATCGAGCGATGGGCATCATGCTTTGACGGGATCGTCCTTGGGGTATCTGGAGGTCTTGATTCCTCGATAGTGGCCTCGGCCACCGCCGGAACTTCAAATGACCTTCGATGCTTCACCATGGTTGGCCCGGACGCCGACGGAGATGAACGGCGATATGCGTCCGTGCTCACCAAATCGCTCGGACTTCCGCTCCTTTCGGAATTCTATGCGGTCGAGAATATTGACGTACAACGCTCATTCTTGCCGCACTTGCCGCGGCCGATCGCCTCGTATTTTATGCAGTGTATCGAGCGGGCGCATCGCGCGCTCGATCAGGAACATCCCATCGGGGCATTTTTCACCGGCAACGGCGGCGATAACATCTTCTGCAACATCAGAACCGTCACTCCGCTGATAGATCGATTCCAGTGCGACAAGCGTGGGACGGTTGAGACATGGCGCGATCTATCCGACCTGACGGGCTCGGACTTGCGCTCCGTTTTCAAGGCTGCCTGGGCAGCATACCGTCATGGCGACACAGGGAGCGGAGCCGCCAACCTGGATTTGACCGGCCTCAAGGTCATCCCGAGGCCTGCCGGCACAAACGAACGGCACCCCTGGCTGGATGCTCCACCGAACGCGTTGGCCGGAAAGCATCTGCACGTCGAACTCCTGACGCGTGCCCATCACAGCATTGAACTCTATCCCAATCGGACGCACCCCATTCAGATCGCGCCGCTGCTCTCCCAGCCAATCGCTGAATTGTGCCTCTCGGTGCCGAGCTGGCGATGGATAGAGGGGGGTATAAACCGTGCGCCTGCTCGACAAGCCTTCAGGGGGATTCTTCCCGACGAACTGATCGATCGCCAGTCAAAGGGTGGCCCATCGGGCTTCAACGTGATGCTCTATCAATCCCACCGCGCCGCTCTGCATGAACTCCTGAAAGACGGTATCCTCATGGCGCGCGGGATTCTTGCCCCGGATTATCTGGGCGAACCCGATGATCCGACATGGCGTGGGCGCCGCCGCATCCAGCGGCTTCTGACATTCGGTGCGGCCGAAGCCTGGGCCAGACATTGGGATGGTGCATCGAGCCTCGCTTCGCAGTGACCATGCGCTCCCAGTCGCGATATCGAGCGGGAAACGGCATGTCGGGCCTTCTTCTTCCAAGTAGCCAGAAATCGAACCATGCAAGATTTTCCCGCATCGCATCGTTACGGTTCGACGGAATGTGGAAGACGTGGGTCTCATCGGACGCAGCATTCTCTCCCGGGTAGAGGCTGATTTGGGTCGGAATGCCGGCCCGTTTCAAGGCGCGGTAAAATTCGATCGCACCGCTCATCGGGCTGGCCATCTGTTGAAGAATTGGGCCGGATGCATTTGATGCGCGAAGCGATGGCGACAGCCGCTGATAATTCACGAGCGCCGGGCCGAACGGCGTCCCGCCGAAGATGGCTCGATAGGAATTGGGAGCATCTCCATAACCCGACGGTTCCAGGAAACCTCCATCTCCGCTTGATGCAGCCCGAAAGATTGTCGACTGGGTCATCGCGACATTCACCATTTGCGATCCCCGGCTATATCCGGCGATCCCCACGCGCGCGGGATCGACGAGGCCTTCGCGAACCAGGTCGTGTATGGCGTCTTCGAAACTAATCGCTCCATTCACCCATACCAGGTCTTGAACCGTCGCGGGACCGAGTTTTCCTCCACCATCGCCCCATTCGTCATATGCTTCAGCGAGACGAGCGCTCTGGCTCGGGGAAGGATCATTGAGCAGCAGAACGAAATATCCTTCTTCCGCCAGGACCTGGACCGGATAGTTCCATTGCAGGTTGGTTTCGGCGAAGCGCTCATCAGCATCGCTTCCGTGCGTGACCACAATTGTCGGATATCGTTTTCCTTGCACGTATCGATGCGGCCAAATGACGAAACCGCTCATCGAATACCCTAGCCGATTGACCCAGGTTCGCGGCGTAACTTTCAACGGCGAGATTTTTTCGAACCGTGGAGAAATATTAAGAAGCAGGCGCTCATGCCCGCTCACGGTGTCGAGCAACACGATACGAGGAGGTCGCGCGATACTCTCGCTGACGCAAGCGCCTCGCAGCAGGTCCGGCTCGAAATCGCAATGCGTCAAGCTGTGGTTCGGCGCGATCTGCCGAATCCCGCCATGGCTCAGTACCGCCAGGCCATAACGCGGATGTTCGACGTATCGTGTGCCAATTATCGTAGCGCTCCCGTCCCTTGACCTCCAATAGCCGGCCGATCTCGGATCGCCGATGAGAAAGGGAACCGTGCCGTAGCCAAGCCGTTCGCCCGACGTCGTAATCTCCCAAAGCCGCCTGCTGGAGCCCAACCCGGACAATTGCAGATTCCCGCCGTGTGGCCCGACCATCGTATCCCCGAACGGATTCGCGTCCTTCGCGGCCAGGGGCGTGCTTTCATGCGTTTTCAAATTGAAGGCGGTCGCTGAAGTGGGTTTCCCAACCTCCGAACCCGCGCGCTCCGTGAAGAAGTGAACCTCATCCAGCGCCCAGCTTACATTTCCACCGAGAGAGAAGGCGATCCGGTCTTCGGCTGGCCGGGACGCAACGACCACATCATGACCTTGCGCATCGCGCAGATGATATTCGACACTGGGCTCGCTCGCGGGCCGTCTCCCCACCTCAGCGTTCTCGACTGCCCGGTCGAACAGGACGCCAAGCGGGTCCATCTCGCGGTGCAAGGTGGTGTACCAAAGCCACTTTCCATCAGGCGACCAGTCATAGGACATGACGCCCACATTCAATGGGCTACCTGATTTGATAGCACGGATGCCCCCGTCGACGCTACCGACGGTGACAGTGTCGCGCTTCCGCAAGACAGTTCGCAGGCCCGCCTGATCGTCGATGCGATAAAGCTGCAACCCCTCACCAATGTCTGCAAGAACGCTCCATTCCCTCGTGCCGGGTATTCTGCGTAACTGACGGATCACATCGGCACGGAGAAGAACGCGATCGCCGCCGCGCTTTGCATCGACCAGGTGCAGTTCGGCAAAGTCCCTGTTCCGCTTCAGATCGGCCGACCGGACCACATATGCGATGAAACGGCCGTCATTGCTAAGCTGTAGGCCATCAATATGCGGCGCCTCCACGATGTCCTCAATTGTCCAGGTTCGGTCCGGTGACACCCGCGCCGAGTGCGCGGCGCCGCCGAAGGCGACGACGCACGCGAGCAGCGGCAACAACCGCTTCGCCAACCTATATTCGGGCATTGCGTCACCAGCTTCTGGTGAGCGTCAGACCGAGGAAGCGCCCCGCGGCAGAGTAGTTGGTTGTGTCAAATGGCGTATCCGAGGGCGAGGCGGTGTATATCCTAGCAGGCTTCGCGTTGAAGAGGTTCAACGCATTGACCGAAATGGACATCCGACCGCCCAACTTGATCGACCCAGTCAGATCGACCGTCGTCAACGAATGGACTTCTACCGCAGAAGACCGCCTGGCGTCCGTGACACCCCCCGCGTAATTCACGAAACTCGCGAGGGTGAAGGATCTGCCCACGTAAGTGACGCTGGCGCGTCCCTTGAAATGGGGAGGAAAGAATATTCTGCCGGCCAGATCGGTTCTCGGAAGCCCGGAGATCAGTTGCTGCCAGCTCTCCAGCCAGGTCGCGCCGCCTGTGAACGACAGCGACCTCTGCGAGCCAAGGTCGATATGGTAGCGCGCGCTGAAATCGATGCCATGATAGAGTTGGCGAGCCACATTTCGATCGCGCGCATCGACGATCGCCACGACGTTGGCGGGATTTAACGGGGCGCCTGTCCCGTTCTGGAGGCCCCCGCTTGCCCCACTGGAGACGGTGGAGATCTGGCTGGCCGTCGGGGAGGAGGTGATCAAGCTGGCATAGACCGGATTGGTCAGCACCCCCGCAATGGAGGTGAGCGGCGGCGCGACCCGGTCCGTATAGTCGATATGAAAATAGCTTGCCGACAGTTCGAGCCCGCGCGCAGGTCGAACTTCCGCGGTGACCACCCAGTTCTCAGACCGCTCCGCCTTTTCCTGATCGTTTGAGCCAAGGGCTATGACGTAGGTCGAACCGGCCGGGAAGGTGCTCCCATAGCCCGACACCGGCAGCAGCACCGCCGAATATCCGGAATATTGCTGATAAAGCGTGGGGAGCTTGAACGAGCGGCCCCATGAACCCTTCAAGGAAAGCCCTTCGAATGGTTCGTAGATGACGCCAAACTTGGGCGTGGCAATCCTGCCCGCGTCCGAATAGCTCTCGACCCGAACCGCAGCGCTGATCGAAGCCCGCCGTATGAATGAAACGCCTTGAGCCGGCGACACGAGCGGCGCGAAAATCTCCGCGTAGCCAAAATAGTTGTTTCGAGTCTGACGAACGTGCGTGGCATCCGTATTGGCTACAAAGTTGTAGCTTTTGACGCCGGCGCCGACCGCGAGACGAACCTCGCCTGCGGAGAGGGAAAAAATCGGCCCTTGGGCATTTGCCTCGAAGGCAAGGCTTCGATTGTCATAGACTGCGCGAGCAAGCCGGCTCAGCGACCCGCTCGTATAGAATGTCGACAGGCCGGTCGTGTCATCGGTGCCGTAAAAGCCGGTCACCTTCATCGTCCATTTCGAAGAAAGATCGACGTTCAATGTCGGTACGATCCCGAGCGTTTCGAACGAGCGATGGACAGTGAAGCCGTTGTAAGTGAGGGCCTGATTCAGGATGTATCCGGTCGCGCTATCCATGTGGCCGAACTTGTAGATGAAATCCGTGGAGAGCGTGACGCCGTCCGCGATCTTCTGGTGCGCGCTCGCCAGAAAGCTATGCCGCTCGATCGCGGGATAAAGTGTTGAGTCTGAATTGGACGCAGAGGCGTAACTGCGATCCCCGGCGTCGATCGCAGTATTCTTGAAGAAATCATATGTAGCGATGAACCCGCCGTTGCCCCAGTTACTCCCGCCGACAATGCTATATTGCTGTTGGAAGTTTCCGCCGTCGGTGGACCCGCCGATCCGCGCCGATGTAGTCAGTCCGGAATAATCGGGCTTCAGGATGATGTTGACCACCCCTGCAACTGCGTCGGAACCATATATCGCCGACGCCCCGTCAGCGACGATCTCCACGCGCAAAACCGCTGCAACGGGAATTGAACTCACATCGACCGCGGCGCTCACGCCGCTGTAGCTGAGACGATTACCGTTGAGCAGCGTTAGCGTCGCGTTCGGGCCAATTCCCCGGAGGTTGAACGTCGATGCGGCATTCACGTTGGCGTTCTCGTTCGCCGCTCCCTGCGTATTCCCGATACCGGGATTCTGGCCCCCTCCGAAATTCATCGGCAGGCTACGGGCAACTTCCCCCAGGTCCGCCTGTCCAGCGTCCTTGATCTCCTGCGCCGTAACCACCGTGACGGGCGCCGCCGGTGGCGTACCGCGAATTTGCGTGCCTGTTACGATGATGTCCTTCTCGGACGAGCCATTTGCATCGGCTACCTCCGATCGCCCCCGGACAATCACCGCGCCCTTGTCAAAGCGGACCGACAATTTGGTCCCGCGCACCAGCCGCTCGACGGCCTCGCGCGCCGTGAAGGTGCCGTGCAGCGTCGGCGCCGCGACCCCGTTCAGGTCGCCAGCAGACGCGTAAAGCTCCAGTCCAGCCTTGGCTGCTACCGCCCGCAACGCGTCGCCAAGATCCTGCGCCGGAAGATCGAACTGATAGGTTTCCCGCTCCTGAGCTGATGCTGGAGCCCCGGCCCCGACCAAAACCGCGCCCGCCATCAGCATCGCGAAACCACTCATCCGTCCGCCCGTCATTATCCGTCCCCTGCCTGCGAGCCCTCGGCTCGCCTTCAGGGCCACACGTTGACGCAGAGGGCCGAACTGACCCTAGGGACGCTCTGCAGTTCTATCGGCTCAGATGAATCCCGTCGCTGCGCCGACTCACCCGGAGTCCGAACGGTTCCGCAATTCGCGACACGAAGGTGTCGGTGTCAGTGAGCTTAAATCGCCCGGTCGCCTGCAAGGTCTCCAGATCGGGACTGTCCAGCACTATTGGCACCCTGGCGTACCGGTTGGCTTCGGCAATGAGCGCCCCCAGTGAAACCGTCCGATACTCGACCCATCCCGTCGGCCAGTCGCGCGTATCGGCTGGCGGCGAAGCCACTGTCGTTGAGCGAGGGTTATCCTGCGAGAAGGCGAGCGGCTGACCGATGACGAGCGAGCGCGCGTCCTGACCATCCGACCGAACGGTGGCCGCACCCTCACGAAGACGGATATCGGCGCGACGCGCTCGATCGAGTTGGACGTCGATCGAACCCTGATCCGTCGCTACCTCGCCACTTGCAACTTCGATGGTAAACGGGCGCGGATCCGACTTTACCGTGAAACGCGCGCGACCCTGACGGAGCAGAGCGTGCCGATGGGCGTGATCCATCGTAATCTCCAGGCGGGTGTCGGCATCGAGCGTCACACCACTGCCATCGGCCAAAGAATATGATCGAATTGCACCATGACCGGTTTCAAGAATCTCGGCTTTTGCGGGCGAAAGGAGCGATCCCGTCGACAAGTCCGGACCGAGGCCAATCGCCAGCACCAGGACCGCCGCCGATACCGCAGCTCCGACGCCAATCCATATTGCACGCCCGGCGCGACGAGACCGCGGTGGTGATAGGCCGGGCGTTGGCTGAGCTCTCTCCCACGGTCCCGGACCTGCCGTGGCTCGCTCGACTGCAGGTACAATTTGATTCCCGCTCGGCAAGCCATCCAGTGCCGGAAAGCGCTCACCCAGGATCGTCTCGATGCGACGACGCAACTCGTCGGTCAACGGAGCGATGAACATCACGGATGCAAATGCCTTACCATATTCATCGCCTCGGTCGCACCAGGCTTTGCATGCCGCGAGGTTTTCCTCGGTAGGGTCGCTCCGGACGCGTTGAACTAATACGGCCGCATCGTCGGTCAACCGGTTCGATGCGCGGTTGTCCGGCCCAGATTCCCCCGTCATCGATGCGCCTCCACGACCGTCGCAAGATACGCGAGCGCTCGCGTCATGTGATATTCGACGGCCTTCACCGTGACCCCGAGCTTCTCGCTAATCTGCCGATTCGTCAAATGCTGGTCTCTACTCAGCAGGAAAACCACACGGGTCTTTTCTGGCAAGTCAGCGACCGCTTTATGGTAAATGCGCAAGAGGTCTTGCGCTTCGATCGCCAAACCCTGCTCCGGGGGAGCGCTCAAATGACGTTCATCGTCCAACGGACATAGCACGACTTTGTTCGCCTCCTTTCGGCGAGCCCTGTCGATAAGCATATTGCGGGTAATGCGTCTGATGAAGGCGACCGGATTGGCAAGCTGGGTCGCCTGCTGGCTGCCGGCGGCGCGCGCGAATACTTCCTGGACCATATCCGGGGCATGCTCGCCGCCGATCCGCCGGGTCAGATAGCGCAGCAACCGGCCGCGCTCAGAGCGAAATACCTGTTCGAGCGTCAGCACTGCTGGCAAGTCGACCTCCTCCGTCACGAATTCCGATCGGCTGTTATGACAGCCAGATGACGCAGAAAGCGGCGGCCGGGTAGGAGAGAGGGGCGAGGAAGACACGAGACGGCCCTACGCGGCATCGTCCAGCCCGAGCGGTGTCGGTCTGCCGCATTCCCAGGGCCATGCCGCGACCAGGCGACAATCGGCGCCATGATTTCAATGCGGCCAGCGGACCGTTCAGGTCTGCCGTTCATAATGCCTGGCTATTGTTCAAGCACCGCGGCTGCCAGAGTGTCGCGGTACGGTGCGAGCATGATTCAGGCTGAGCGAAAATGCAATATGGGGACAGGTGCGGCCATTCCCCATGCGGTTGTCTCCGCCCGTGGCGCCCTTTCGGGCCGGGCGGGTTCTCCGTTTCGTAGCAGCTCGACTGCAATGCGCGCTGGAAACGTGGCCCTGGCCTCTCGATCGCGCCGAAGTCCGCCCCAATCTGGCAGTGGTTCGTCTTGCCTGTCACCGCTGCCAACCCAATATCTTCAATGCCTTCCGGGCCTCCCTCGGAAGGCATGACCGGGCAGCCGGCGCGCATGTCCAGGCTGGAGCTAAAGGCGTCGGCGCGTGCATCCAACGCGCGTTGTCACCGCCCGGTCATCTCCGCGCTGCGGATCGAGCGGACTCACAATTCATCGCCGCGCACGAGTTCAGCCAACCGATCGGCGACCGCTTTCCGGCGCGCATGATAGTCGCCGATGGCTGCCAGCAAGGCGGTGCGGGACCGGTCGCCGGCCAGCGCTGCGAGCGCGGCAAGCTCCGCTTCGGGGTTGCCGAGCGCTTTCGCTTCCAATTGCCGATAAGGATTGAGGCGCGCAGCCGCCTGGCTGACCGCGCGGTTCAACTCGCCGTTACGCGCCGTCGCGGCGATCGAGCCGAACAAGAGCGCGGTGCGCTCGCCGATGCCGTCATGGCCCTGCGGAATCTCGATCGCCGGAAGCGGCCCGCCCCGCCACCGGATCGCCATCGTCATCAGCCGATGGTGCCACGCGAACGTCGTCCGGAGATCAGCACCATCGAGGCGCGGCACGCGAAATCCCTCTCCCGGCTCGGATTCGACCAGCCGCTCGCCCGTCAGGCGATTGAGGGCGTCGCGGACCGGGGTGATGCTCACCCCCAGCGCCTCGGCCAGCCGCGCTGCTTCAAGCCGACAATTGGGCGGCCAGTCCCCGGCGACCAGCCGACGTCGCAGCGTGTCATAGGTCGGTTCGAGGACATGCGCCGGGCTCATGGCTCACCCTCGTCCGCGAAATTCGCCAGCATCGCCGCCTGATCCGGCCGCAGGGCGTCGATCGCCCCGATGCGATCGGGGATATCGTCGCTCAGCAGGATCGACGGGCATTGGCCCTCATAATTGCCGAGATTGGGGCGATGCTGGACATAGCCGAACAGCTCGGCCAGTTCGCGCGGGAAGGTCCGCGCGATCGCCGGGGATAAGCGAGCCACTGATTCTCGTATGGCTTGAGCCAGCCCAGGCAATAGCCCACGACAATGGCGCGGCGCGGAAGGTCCGTCAGGTTCGCGCCGGCGCCATGTGCGGTCGAGCCGAGGAAGCAGATCGCCGCGCCGGGATCGCATTCCGCCGCGATCGGATCGGCGAGATCCTCGCGCGCCATCCCGTCGCGGCCGTGGCTACCGGGATAGATCAGCGTCGCCCCATTCTCGCGCCGGAACGGCGAGAGCGGCCAGATCACATTGACGAGATATTCATGCGCTCCCTTTTTCGCCTTGCCACATGTCATGGTCGCGGTGTGGAAACTGGCGAACCTCGCCGGGGTGAATCTCGATCGCCTGCGCGACATTGAGCTGGATCCGGTCGCAAGCCGACCCCAGGACGGCCCTGACCATCGCAAGGATCGTCGGGTTCATCACCAGCGCCGACGCCCGCGCCGACCGGCGCAACAGGCTGCCGAACCGTTTGGTTCGCTCGCCATAGAAGCGTCCCTGACACAGCGGGGTTGCGCGAAAATCGTCCTCGAGATCGCGCTGCAACGCACCGATCACCGCTCGCGGCAGCGCATCCGGGATGATGCAATAGCCATCGCGCACGAGCTGCGCCGACCAATTGCCGTCACGGCATTCAAGAGAGGGGACCAGCTTCACTGGACACCTCCCGTCACCGGCATGGCGAGCGCGTAGGTCAGCTCCGCATAGACGCCGTCGCGGCGCAATCGCTCGACCGTCTCGAGCTCGATGGCGATGTGCAATCCTGTCAGCCAGCGGCTGTCATGGCGGACGGGCTGGCCGAGCGGCTCGCATGCCCAGCCGAAGCGCTGGATCTGATTGAACCAGTCGAGGTCGGCGACGCCGGTATAGGCGGAGATACCGTTCTCAAGCGCATAGTCGGCGAGCGCCGTGACAAGCTGGTTACGGGCGCCGCGACGCTCGATCGCCCGTTGATGACGATCGAGGCAGAAACGCGTGATCTTCCTGATCCTCGGTCCGGACGGAACCGGCCCGGCGCAGAGATGCGGGTAGAGATCGCCGAGGAGATGCGGGCGATCCGTCCGCAGCAGCCGGGCCGAGGCACGATGCTCTCCGTCGCGTCCCCTCAGGATCAGATATTCGGCGTCCTGATCGTCAAACTGATCGACTTCGAACTCGCCAGCCAGCGCCGGCAAATCCCATTGCAGCAGATCAATGAAGACCTGTTTGCGCGCACGGAACATCGCCCGCAACGCCGCAGCCTCATCGATCGCCGGCCGCTCCTCGATCGCTCGCAACATCTTGCTCTCCCACGCGGGCTATCCGCACGCGCAGGAGAACATCGGTTCGGGCAGCCCGCCCATACCCGGAAATGGGGAGGCGGTCGGGGAGCGATGCGCCCTGGACTACGCCTTCTCCCGCCATCGGAAGATATCGGCGAAGCTGATCAGGCCATCGAACAGCGCGCAGAGGATGAGCGAGGATCGTTTGTGGGCATCGTAACGATCCCGCGCTTCCTTCACATGCGTTGAAACCGTGTCGGGGCTGATTCCCAGGATTCGCGATATCTCCCAGTCGGACTTGCCGCGCGCCGCCCACAGCACACAATCGCGCTGGCGATCGGTGAGCCTGGGGCGATCCGGCCGAGACGCCCAGCCCGCAATTCGACGCGCGGCGGCGATCGCAAACGCGCCGATCAGCTCAGCCACCAACAGCATGGGTTCCGGCAACCCGATGCGCGGCCCGGTCACAAAGCTGCACGATGCCGGCACCTAGCCGGGCAAATGCCCGGGAATCGTGAAACCATCCGCGATGCCATGCCGGCGGCCGGTATCGAAATCGCGTGCTCCAATCCACTCACCGGGATCAACGTCGATACCGCGTTCCAGCGAAACCCCAACAGGCTGCGCTCGGCCGCGCGCCGGATCGGGTCGCTGGCTCCGAGATTGAAGCCGACATAGACGTCGGCCCACGACGGAGGATAGTTGTGGATCAGCACCGACGTCCCCCGCATCGCCGCCGGAACCGATCTCCAGCGAGAGCGCGAAATGGTCGAACGCCATTTCCCGCGCCGATCGCAGGAGCGCCTCATGGAGATCGTCCGCCGATGCCGCGGACAGGATTGGTCCGCCGAGGTCTTCAGCCAAGTTGATACGCATAGTTCGCTGCTACGGCCCTGGGCGCGTATCCAACCCGCAAGCTCCGTGGCACGCCTTTCATGCTTGGGACCCGTGGCATCAATTGTCACGTTGAGCGTCGGGTCGTTCTCTATCTGCTGGATTAGTCGCAAGATCGGCACCGGGCCGGCTTTCCACCGAAAGTTGAATTCCGCGGCCGCCGTGACGTAGCCAGGGACTGGCCAAGCGCGGCAAGGAAAGCGTGCCGAGAAACAACGCGCCGAGGGCAAGGTACGCATACAGCCCAAGCCCCGTGAGATAAGCGAAGAGCGGCATTCGCGGCACCCACGCGCCGACGACATTCGTCGAGATATTGGCCACCGCGAACCCGAATGCCCAGATCGGCCAAAACCGGATCGTGGTCACCGCCAGCCAGAAAAAGCCAACGGTTACGCCGAGGTCGATCGCCACGATGACAGCCTGCGCCGGTGCATTGAAGTGCGGGTTCAACAATCTCAATCCGCTCGTCGCGCAGGAAGCGAGCAAGTTGATCCATGCGCCGATGCGTTCGGGACGGCCCCCCCGGACCAACGCAAAGCAACACACCCCAAGGAGCGCGACATTGTATGTCACCGCGAGGGGCCATCCCGAACTCATTCGGCGGACCGAATCGCGATCAAGCCGCCACCGCCTCTTCGATTGTCGCGAGGGCCGGCTTGGGAGAACCGGAACCCCAGGCGGTCGCGTCGAGACCAAGGTCCTGACCCGCCCGCTCGGCGCTGAGGTGCGCGCGGACCGCCATCTGGCCCTGGCCGTCGGCAAGGGCGTTCAGCGCGCCCAATGTCGCACGTACGGTTCGAAGCGAGATCGCGGGCGAAAGCTTGTGCGCCTCGGTTGCGTCGAGCGTCGTCAGCAGGAACTGCGCGACGTCACGCTGCGCCATATTGATCGACCGCTCTGCCTGCCGCAGCTCGGTTGCGATGACCCTGCTTGTGTTCTTGAGCGTTTCCATATGCATCTCCGATGGCGCCTCGGCGCCACTCACCTCGGGTTGATGCCGAACAGCAACGAGAGGGCGATGAGCACCATGGCCGCGACGGTCAGGGCAATCGGGGTAACGATCCCGATAATCGCGCCCCACGCCAGAACCTGCCGCCACGACAAGGTGTTCAACGCCGCCCGCTTGGTCGGCACCGGCAATGGAAGCGGCCAGAATTCCGGCCGGGTAGGGGCAATGCTTGCAGGGTAGAATCTTTCTACCCCTGCCTCGAATTCCGCGAACATCCTCGCTGCCTCAAAGCGGCTAGTTGCACCCAGCAGGTCCTTTGCGAGCAAGAGCTGCTTATCGACCGCGCGCGCACTCACCCCTTCGAGATGGGCGATCTCGTCGGACGTGCGATGCTGGAATACATGGCGCAGATATATCTTCTGCCGCTCGGTCAGCTTGTCGAACCGATCCTGATCGGTCGCAGTCGCGCTTGGGCGCGCCGTCATCGTGGGATTTCGTCGGCGACCAGATGACCCGGCGACCAGAACAGGTCGAGCCAAACAGATGCCGCCAAATCAGTCATCCGACCCCTGTCGTTACGTAATGACCTTACTCAAGCAAGAGCATCCGGGCAATAAAAATGGTTTCGTGCCGAACCCCCGCGGCAGTCAAATTCCCGAACCGCAATACTATCATCTCGGGCGTCGCGCATTTACACAACCAGTGGAAATCCAGGAGATTTTACGCACGCCAGCTCAAAGGCCCTTAAGCCAAACGGGCCAGAAACAGGTTCGGGTGCCTACCTTAGAGGAAAGCTCCGCCGCGGTCGGCGGCACTCTTCAAGCCACAGCTGCGGCGACCGTGCTCCCGCAAGCTGCGGTGTCGGCTAACCCGCCGAGATCGAGGTACGTCTTCCGGGATCCGCAAAGACCGTCTAGATCGCGGATATGTCGCCGGCGGTTGCATCCTTTTCGCCGAAGTAGTCGAACATCATTGCACCGCACCAGATCTGACCGACAGGGTTCGCGAAAACTTGAAAGGTCTTCGCTTCACGACCAGTTTGGTGGTTAGGAAGACCGTCTCGCGGGAGACACTGCTGGCGCGCAAGCCATCGCCGACGCTATGCTCTCATAAGCCTAAGCGATGTCGACATGGCTGTGGCCGAGCCCGATCGCAGCGCGCGCAGTGCGCCCAACTTCATCATCGCATACCCGCCAAGTGTCGAGGCCCAGCTTCGGAATCTTGACGCCATTGGTCAGCGTAAATGAATCATCCAGTGCCATGACGGTCACCTTTCCCTTGGTTTGGAGCCAGCTCCGTATCACGGCTTTTCGTGAGGTCAGCCCATCTCTCCTGAATTTCCGGCCCATATTCGTCGTTGCACGGTAGCGCAGCCCTGCGCCGGCCGCGCGTATTGAGCGGAAGGATGAGATCATTCGACCAACGTAATTGACGCGGAGACGCCCTTTCACCGACCTAATCGACGAGGCGGGAGTGATGATGCCCGAATCATGCGTTCGGTGTGCCGCCAGTCGCATGCTCGGAATGCGTGGCACACTATGGACTAGAATAGGACCGGACGAAGAGAAGAACCGACCTAAAAACCGACCTAATCAAAAAATTAGGTCGGCATCCCCGCGAAGGGGACGAGCAACTCTATGCTTTTTCAGGAGAAAATGGCGCGCCCGGAACGATTCGAACGTCCGACCCTCAGATTCGTAGTCTGATGCTCTATCCAGCTGAGCTACGGGCGCTTGGGAGGCGCTCCTCTAGAAGGGGTTTTCGTGTTGCGCAAGAGCGTTGCGAACACTTTTCTCGCTCCGTACAGCACGAAGGCGATGAAGCGTCTCATTCCCCTTGTGGCTCTGGCGGTTTCGCTCGGGGCTTGCGCCGAGCATGACTATCCCTCGCTGCTGCCGCGCGCGGGCGAGCAGCTCGATTTCCGCGAGCCGACAGCCCCCCCTCCCCAACCGGCCACGGCCGATCCCACGCTTGATTCGCGAATCGCCACTGCGCGTGACGCGCTGAAGCAGGCGACCACCGCGTTTGGCGAAGGGGCGATTCGGGCCGAGCGACTGACCAGGGCGGCGAGCGGCGCGGCGGCAGGAAGCGACGCGTGGCTCGACGCGCAGACCGCGCTGGCCGATCTCGACGCCGCCCGCGCGCGGCAAGTGGATGTGCTGACCGATCTGGAGCAACTCGCCTCCGATCGCGCCATGACGCTCGCTCCGCCCTATCCCGCGCTGGATCAGGCCGTGACGGAGGCGCAGGGGGCCGCCGATGCCTCCGCGACGCGGATCGCCGCGTTGCAGCGCGGCCTAGCGCCCGCGACCTGAGCGGGATCTATCGCGGCCGCCTGATCCGATAGGTCAGGTGTCGGCGCAAGGGATCGTCGGGCGCGAGCGACGGGTGATCGAAATCGCCGGCCGGATCGCGCGTCATGCCGAGGCGGATCATCAGGCCCCAACTGCGTTCATTGGCGGGAACGGTGATCGCGGCGACCCCCGGCCAGTCGGTCGCGCTCCATGCCCGGTCGAGCGACGCCTGCGCGGCCTCCAGCGCGTAGCCCTGCCCCCATGAAGCGCGCGCGAGCCGCCAGCCGATCTCCGGCTGGCCGGCGATCGGCGTCCCGGCCGGACCAGGCTTGATCCCGCAGAAGCCGAGGAAGACGCCGTCGGCACGCCGCTCGACCGCCCAGAAGCAGGTGCTATGCTCTTCGGCGCAGGCGTTTTGCCGCATGGCCGCCGCCTCGCAATCCGCCCGCGACATCGGCGGCCCGAGGTGGCGCATCACCTCCGCATCCTGCCCCATCGCGAAGAACGGCGCGACATCGGCATCACGCCAGCGACGAAGCAGGAGGCGCGGGGTTTCGATCACGGGCGCTCGATCCGGTAGGTCACCGTATCGGACAGCGGATCGTCCGGCGCGAACAAGGGGTGGGTGAAGTCCATCGCCGGGATGTGGCGCATCCCGAGCCGCTCCATCAGGCCGCGACTCCTGGCGTTGCGACGCGCGGTGATCGCGACGATCGCCGCGTCGCCGCACGTCGCCCAGCCCCAGGCGATGCTCGCCGCCGCCGCCTCCCGTGCGTAGCCGCCGCCCCACCAGGGCACCGCTAGCATCCAGCCGACCTCCAGCATGTTCGCGATCGGCGTGTCCGGCGCGCCGGGCTTCAGGCCGCAGAAACCGATCGTCGCGCCGTCCTCGCACCGCTCGACCACGAAGAAGCCGAGCGGATCATAGGAGGCATGGCGCGCGAGCGCGGCATCGCTGTCCGCCGCCGACTTCACCGGCCCGAGATCGGCCATCACGCGTGGATCGGCCCACATCGCATGAAGCGGCGCGCGGTCGCGCTCCTCGAAGCGGCGCAGGATCAGCCGATCCGTCTCGATCATGCGCCGAGCAGCCGCGCGGCATGCGCCGCATGATAGGTGAGCACGCCGGAACAACCCGCGCGACGGAAGGCGAGCAGCGTCTCCAGCACCAGGGCATCGCGATCGCCCGCGCCCGCCGCCGCAGCCGCCTCGATCATCGCATATTCGCCGGACACCTGATAGGCGAACACCGGCACCGCGAACGCCTCCTTCACGCGATACACGATGTCGAGATAGGGCAGGCCCGGCTTCACCATCACGCTGTCTGCACCCTCGGCGAGGTCCATCGCCACCTCGCGCAGCGCCTCCTCGGCATTGGCGTGATCCATCTGGTAGGTCTTCTTGTCGCCCTTCAGCAGCCCACGGCTGCCCACTGCGTCGCGGAACGGGCCGTAGAAGGCGCTGGCGTATTTGGCGGCATAGGCCATGATCTGCACGTTGACATGCCCCGCCTCCTCCAGCGCGGCGCGGATCGTGCCGATGCGGCCGTCCATCATGTCGGAGGGCGCGACGATGTCCGCCCCCGCCGCCGCCTGGTTGAGCGACTGGCCGACCAGCACCTCCACCGTCGCGTCGTTGAGGACATAGCCGCCCGCGTCGACCAGCCCGTCATGCCCGTGCGCGGTATAGGGATCGAGCGCGACGTCGGTGAGCACGCCCACCTCCGGCACCGCATCCTTGATCGCGCGGATCGCGCGGCACATCAGATTGTCCGGATTGAGCGCCTCGCGCCCGTCGTCGGTGCGCAGGGCGAGCGGCGTATAGGGAAACAGGGCGAGGCACGGGATGCCGAGATCGCGCGCCTCCCGCGCCCGCGCGACGATGCCGTCGACCGACCAGCGCGACACGCCGGGCAGGCTGGCGATTGGCTCCTCCACCCCCTGCCCCTCCGTGACGAACACCGGCCAGATCAGGTCGGCGGGGGTCAGCACCGTTTCGCGATGCAGGCGGCGGCTCCAGTCGGCGATGCGGGTGCGGCGGAGGCGAAGCGCGGGGAAGGATGCGTGCATGATGCCGCGCGACATGCGCTTTCGGGCCGCGCCGGGCAAGCCTCCCCTAGCTTACCGGATGAAGGTTCGCCGCCGGCTCGATATCGGCATGGCTGCGTTCGCCGACATGCTCCTCCGGCACCAGCAGCCCGGCCCGGCGCCATGGCCCGTAGAGATAATAGAGCACCGCCAGCACGAGGTTCACGATCGAACCGAGCGGAAAGCTCCACCACAAGGCGTTCGCGCCCCACACCGGATCGAGGCTGAGCGCCAGCCCCAGCCGCACCGGGAACATCGAGACCGCGAGGATGATGAGCGGCCCCCATACCGCGCCGTTCGCGCGCACGGTGCCGAACAGCACCATCGTCGCGCCGAACAGGATCAGGCCCCAGGTGACGATCAGGTTGATGTGCCGCGCGACGGGCACCGCCGGGCTGTCCGCGCCGATGAACAGGCTGAGCAGCGGACGATCGAACAGCACCACCAGCATGACCATCGTGCCGGTCATCGCCACGTTGTAGATCAGCCCGGCACGGGTGATGCGCGTTACCCGGTCCCACCGGCCCGCGCCGATATTCTGCGCCGCCATCGCCGACACCGCCGCGCCGATCGCCATCGCCGGCATCTGGACATAGTTCCAGAGCTGCTGCGTGATGCCATAGGCCGCGATCGTGTCGATGCCGTGCCGGTTGACCAGCCCGATCATCACCAGCGACGAGGTGGACATCACCAGCATCTGCGCGCCCATCGGCAGCCCCTTGCCGACGATCGTGCGCACCAGCGCCATGTCGGGCAGCAAATAGCGCAGCTCCGGGCCCTTCAGCCGGAGCGGCAGGTCGCCGATCTGGATATGCAGCGCCAGTGCCGTGACGGCGACGACATTGGCGATCAGCGTCGCCGTGGCCGATCCCGCGATGCCGAGTCGGGGGAACGGACCCACGCCGATGATGAGCAGCGGGTTCAACCCCGCGTCCAGCACGACGCACAGGCCCATGAACCACAGCGGCGTCACCGAATCCCCCGTGCCGCGCAGCCCCATGAACATCAGCACCAGCAACATCGACGCGGGAAGGCCGAGGAAGATCACGCGCAGATAGGTCAGCGCCGGATCGAACGCGCCCGGCGGCGTCGCGAGCAGGCGCAGGATCTGCGGCGCGAAGATCCAGCCCAGCGTCGAAACGGTGATCGCCGTCGCCAGCACCAGCCCGATCGCCGAGCCGAACGCGCGCCGCGCCGCCTCCACGTCGCGCCGGCCCCAGCTCTGGCCGACCATGATCGTCGCCGCCATGCCGAATCCGAACACCGCGCCGAACGTCAGGAACATGATGATATTGGCGTTGGAGGTCGCCGCCAGCGCGCCCTCGCCGAGGAAGCGCCCGACCCAGATCGCGTTGATCGAGCCGTTCAGCGATTGCAGGATATTCGAGGCGAGCGTCGGCAGCGCGAACATCAGCAATGCCGAGCCGATCGGCCCGTGCGTCAGGTTATGCGAATGGCCGTGCGGGTGCCGCGGCGGCGCGGCTGCGGACGATCCTTGCGCTGCATCCGCTTCCGACACCTGCGACCCTTCCTTCATTCGACCGGGCCATAGCCCGCCGTTTGATTTCCGTCACCCCAGCCGCGCCAGCGCCGCCGCGAGCCGCTCGGCCTCCGCCGCCTTGTCGGCGTGGTCGGCGCGCGCCTTTTCCACCGCTTCCGGTTTGGCGCGTTCCACGAAGCTCGGATTGCCGAGCCGCGCGGCGAGCGAATCGCGTTCTTTCTCCGCCGCCGCGATCGCCTTGGCGAGCCGCGCGCGTTCGGCGTCGAGGTCGATCACCTCGCCGAGGCCGAGGCGGTATGTCGCCTCATCCACCACCACCTGCGCGCTGCCGCCCGAGACCGCGCCCGGCTCGATCCGCGCGAGGCGGGCGATGGTGGCGGCGTTGCGCTCCAGCCGCGCCTGCGTCTCCGCATTCGCATCCGCCACCGCATAGGGCAGCCGCGCGCCGGGCGGCACGTTCAGCTCGGTGCGGCTCGAGCGCACCTCGCCGATCAGCCGGATCAGCCAGTCCACCTCGCCCGCCGCCGCCGGATCGATCGCTCGCGCGTCCGCCATCGGCCATTGCGCGACGATCAGCTCATGCGCACGGGGGGCAAGCGCGTGCCACAATTCCTCGGTGATGAACGGCATGAACGGGTGTAGCACCACCAGCACCTGATCGAGCACCCAGCCCGCCACCGCGCGCGTCTCGTCGTCGATCTGGCCCTTGATGAGTTCCAGATACCAATCGCAGAACTGGCTCCACACGAAATGATAGATGGCGTTGGCCGCCGCGTCGAAGCGCAGTTCCGCCAGCGCGAGATCGACCGACTGGATCGCCTTCACGCACTCGCCGACGATCCACTTGTTGACCGCCGCATTGGCCGCCGGCGGCTCCAGCGTGGTCGAGCCGCCGATGCCGTTGGCCTGACAGAAGCGGCTGGCGTTCCACAGCTTCGTCGCGAAGTTGCGGTATCCCTCGACGCGCTTCTCATCCATCTTGATGTCGCGGCCCTGGCTCTCCATCGCCGCCATGAAGAAGCGCAGCGCATCCGCGCCATATTTGTCGATCAGGCCGAGCGGATCGACGGTGTTGCCCTTGGACTTGGACATCTTCGCGCCGTCCGCCGCACGGACCAGCCCGTGCAGGTAGAGCGTGCGGAACGGCACGTCCTTCATGAAGTGGATGCCCTGCATCATCATGCGGGCGTCCCAGAAGAACAGGATGTCGAAGCCGGAGATCAGCACGTCGTTGGGGTAGCGCCCGCCGAGCGTTGGGTCGCCGTTCTCCGGCCAGCCCATCGTCGCGAACGGCCAGAGCGCCGAGGAGAACCATGTGTCGAGCACGTCGGGGTCCTGCACCAGCGCGACGCCCGCACCCGCTTGCACCTGCGCTTCCGCCTCGCTCTCCGCGACGAAGATGCGGCCGTCCTCCGCGAACCACGCCGGGATGCGATGCCCCCACCAGAGCTGCCGGGAGACGCACCATGGCTGGATGTTCTCCATCCAGTTGAAATAGGTCTTTTCCCATGTCTTCGGCACGATGCGCGTCTTGCCGGAGGTCACCGCCTCGATCGCCGGCTTCGCGAGTGTCGCCGCGTCGACATACCATTGATCGGTCAGCCATGGCTCGATCACCTCGCCGGAGCGGTCGCCATAAGGCGTCTGGATCACGCGATCCTCGACGCGTTCGAGGAAGCCCTCCGCCTCCAGCCGCTCGACCACCTGCTTGCGCGCCCAGAAGCGGTCGATGCCGATCAGGTCGTCCGGGATCAGCCCGTCCGCCACCTGCGTCACCTGCGCCTTGGCGTCGAGCATGTTGAGCATGTCGCGCGCCTCGATTCCCGCGCGACGACCGACCTCGAAGTCATTGAAATCATGGCCCGGCGTGATCTTCACCGCGCCCGAGCCTAATTCGGGATCGGCGTGCTCGTCGGCGATGATCGGGATCAGCCGGCCGGTGATCGGCAGCTTCACGCGCTTGCCGATCAGCGCCTTGTAGCGATCGTCCTCCGGGTTCACCGCCACGGCCATGTCGGCCAGCATCGTCTCGGGGCGCGTGGTGGCGACCGAGATGAAGCCGCTCCCATCCTCCAGCGGATAGCGCAGGTGCCAGAACTTGCCCTGCACCTCGCGCGTCTCGACCTCGAGATCGCTGATCGCGGTGCCGAGGCCCGGGTCCCAGTTCACCAGCCTTTTATCGCGATAGATCAGGCCCTGCCGGTGCAGGTCGACGAACACCTTCAGCACCGCCTTGCTGAAGCCCTCGTCCATCGTGAATCGCTCGTTCGCCCAGTCCATCGAGCAGCCGAGCCGGCGGAGCTGGCGCGTGATCGCGCCGCCGCTCTCCGCCTTCCATTCCCACACCTTCGCGACAAATTCCTCGCGGGTGAAATCGGTGCGCTTCTCCTGCCGCTCGGCCATCCGGCGCTCGACCACCATCTGCGTCGCGATGCCGGCGTGATCGGTGCCGACCACCCAGAGCGCGTCCTTGCCCTTGAGCCGCGCGTGGCGCGTCAGGATATCCTGCAACGTATTGTCGAGCGCGTGGCCGATATGCAGCGAGCCGGTGACGTTGGGGGGCGGGTTGACGATCGTCCACGGCTCCGCGCCCGGCCGTTCGGGGCGGAACAGGCCACCCGCCTCCCAATGCGCATACCAGCGCGATTCGATTTCGGCGGGGTCGAAGGTCTTGGGCAGTTCGGTCATGTGGCCGGCTTTAGCCGGGGAGCGCCAAAAGAAAAGCCGGCGCACGCAATCAGGGCGACCCCCGTGGCCAGGAGTCGCCCTTGAAAGCGCGCTACGAGGGAGCTTCAGATCGTGCGCGGATCGTATTTCTTCGGCGCGGGCGCGTCGGCCTTCACCGGGATCGTCCTGATCGCGGGAGCGGCATCGGCTGGGGCGACAACCTGCTGCGCGGGGCGATCGAGCGCGGAGCAATCGCCGCTCGCCTGCCGCACCACCTGCGGCTGCTTGCCCGCGCCATAGGAGGTCATCCGGAACGAGCGGGTGCAGCCGCCTGGCCCGCCGACGCTCGTCGACCAGAAGGAATAGGAAACCGTGCCCGCCGGCGGCGACCTGAACGCGGCGAGATCGGGCGGCACCGCCGCCTGACGCATCATCGCGGCGGCCTGCCGATCCATATCCGCGAACATCCGGTCGAACGCGGCGAACATCGGATCGGGGGCGAAGGCGACGGGCACGGCGATCCGCTCGACCGGGGCGAAGGCCACCACCGGCGCCGTATCGCCGACATAATGGATATGCTCGATCGAACCGTCCGGCAGCGCGACGTCGAGCGTATGGACACGATCGGCGGCATAAGCGCCGACCGCGATCAGCAGCGCAGCCGCGCCGGCAAGCAACATATTGGAAACACGCATCGATCAACCTCTCGAGGGAAACTGACGGAGCGTGTTCCCGGTTACGCCGGCGAAGCTGAACCCGCGATGAAAGAGCGCGTCAGCGCGCGCCCTTCCCCGTCCATCTGTCCATCCAGCCGATCACTTCGCCGTACCATTGACGCGAATTGCGCGGCTTCAGCACCCAATGGTTCTCGTTCGGATTGACGATCAGCCGCGAGGGGATGTCACGCCGCTGGAGCGCGGTGAAGGCGGCGATGCCTTGCGTATAAGGAATGCGGAAATCCTTCTCGCCGGTGATGACCAGCATCGGCGTCTTCCATTTGTCGACGTAATTCACCGGGTTCCATTTCTCGAACGCGGCGGGGTCCTCGTAATAGGCCTTGCCGCCGTGCTCCCATTCGTCGAACCACAGTTCCTCGGTCTCATAGGCCATGGCGCGGGCGTCGAACACGCCGTCATGCTGGACGATGCACTTGAAGCGATCGGGCCACTGACCCTCGATCCAGTTCATCATATAGCCGCCGTATGACGCGCCGAGCGCGCAGGCGTTGTCGGCGTCGAGCCACGGGAATTTCTCGGTCGCGGCGGCGAGGCCCTTCTTCAGGTCCTCCAGCGGCCAGCCGCCCCAATTGTTGCGGATCGCGTCGGTGAACGCCTGCCCGTATCCGGTCGAGCCGTGGAAATCGACCGCGACGAGGCCGTAGCCCGCGCCCGCGAAAACCGCCGGGTTCCAGCGATACGACCAGCTGTTGTTCGACGACCCTTGCGGGCCGCCATGGACCATGAAGGCGATCGGCGCCTTGCCGCCGAGGCCATTGGGCTTCACCGCATAGCCCCACGCGGTGTCGCCGTTCGCGCCCTTGAAGCTGAAGCGCGTCACCTCCGGCATGTCGACCCCGGCGAGCTTCGCCGCGTTGACCGAGGTGAGCCGTTCCGGCGCGCCCTTGCCGGCGATGCGATAGAAATCGTCCGGCGCGGTGAGGCTGTCCATCGCTACGATCACGCCGCCGGGCGTCACGTTGACCGACGCGACATTGCCCTCCTGCGTCAGCCTCGTGACCTGACCGTTCTGCGCATCGACCCGCCATAGCGGGTTCTCCTGCGTGTCCTCGGCGGTGACGTAGAGCGATTTCGAATCCGGCGCCCAGGCGATCGAGCCGACCGAGCGATCCCACCGCTCGGTGAGCGACACGGTCTTGCCGGTGGCGAGATCGCGCACCGTCAGCACCTGCCGGTCAGCCTCATAGCCGGGGCGGCGCATCGCGAACCATGCGAGCTTGCGCCCGTCCGGCGAGACGACAGGCTGGTTGTCGGTCGCCTTGTTGTCGGCCGTCAGGTTCACCGGCGCGCGGCTGCCGTCCGCCGGCGCCTCGAAGATGTCGAGGTTGGTGGACAGCGGCTCGATCCGCCCCGCCTCGCGCATCGCGAAATAGATCGTCTTGCCATCGGGCGACCAAGCGATCTCCTCGCCGCCGCCGAACGGCTTGGAGGGCGTGTCGCCGACCAGCGCGCCGACGATCGCCTTGCCGTTGCCCGGCGCGCCGGCCGCGGTGAGCGGCAGGACGAACAGTTGCGAGCGGGTGCCGTCCGCCCATGTATCCCAATGACGGACGAACAACTGATCGTAGGTGCGCGCCTCCCCGGCATTGGGGTCTTTCTTCACCATCGCTGGCTCGAGCGATGGCGCGCCCGGCCTACGATCCGCCCAGACGACGAGACGGTCGCCGGTCGGCGCGACCTTGAAGCCGTTGAAACCGCCCTTGAAGTCGGTGACCTTGCGCGCCGCGCCGCCGGTGACGGGAACCGCCCAGATTGCGTCCTCGCCGCCGCGATCGGACGAGAAATAGACCAGCTCGCCGACGATCTGCGGATCGGATTCGTTCACCGCCGGATCGGCGACCAGCTTCTCCGGCTGCGCGCCGCGCTTCGAAAGATCAAGCTTCCAGAGGTCGGATCGCCCCTTGTTGGCGGCGAGATCGGTCTCGCGCTGCGCCCACACCAGCCACTTGCCGTTGGCGGAAACGGTGGGGGAGCCGACGCGCGACAACATGGTCACATCGTCGATGGTGAGCGGACGCGCCGCGGCGGGAGCGGCGGCAACGGCGATGGCGAGCAGACTCGCGACGGAAAGAGATTTCATGACGGCAGGTAGAGCAGATCGTTACTTCTGCGACAATCTCCAGCCGCCCGAAAGGATCAGCGGCCGCCGCCGGTGATCTTGGCGATCTCGCGCGCGACGATCGATTCGACCAGTCCGGGCAGATTGGCGTCGAGCCATTCGCGCAACATCGGCCGCAGCATCTCGCGCACCAGCCCCTCCAGCGTGCCGTCGCTATCCGGCTCGGGCTTCACCAGCAGGCGGGAGAGCGCATCGAGCGCGCCGCGAGTCGCCTGCGCGGTTTCCTGCGACACGATCGCTTCCGGCGCGCGCGGCGGGGCGGCGGAAGGCGCTGGCTCGGACGGGATCGGCATCGGGTGGCTCAGCTCCAGCACCTCATCCGCCTCGTCGGCGGGAGCAGGCGGCGGAACGACCGAAGGCACAGGGCGAATCGAGGCGCGGCGCGAACGCTGGACGCCCTCTCCTTCCTCGGCGATGATCCGCTTGATCGAGGACAGGATGTCCTCCATCGACGGCTCGGCGCTAGCGTCCCCCATACGCGACGTTCCACCATTGCTTCGCGAACGCGCCGGATTAGCGGTTCGGTGTATGCTCACCTGTGGTTAAGGGGGCGCTTCTGTCAACAGCCGTGTCCAGTTCCGGGTCGAGCGGACGCGTCACCGTGGCGCTCTGCGCGGGTACTTTCGCGGTGGTCGGCGCGATCGGCGCGGGCGCCGGGCCGGTGGCGAAATCGGAGATGCGATTCCTTACGGCGTCGTAATTGTCGGCCGGATTGTAGAGCGGGCCGCCGTCCAGCCCCAGGTCGCGCGCCTCGGCGCGGCCCATCGCGGCGAGCAACGCGAAGCCGGCGACATAAGCGTCGCGCCGGGCGGTCACCAATGTCACCTGGCTGTTGAGCAACTCCTGTTCGGCATTGAGGATATCGAGGATCGTGCGGTTGCCGACGCTGTTCTCGGCGCGCACCCCCTCCAGCGATAGCCGATTCGCGCTCACCGCCGTCTCGGACGATTTGATGACCTCCTGCGCCGACCGCCACATGGCATAGGCCGAGCGCGTCTGCGCGATCACCTGCCGCTCGGCGGCGGTGGCGTTCTCGATCGCCTGCGAGCGCAACGCCTGCGCCTGCCGGATCTGTGCAGCGGGACGGCCGCCCTGGAAGATCGGCAGCGACAGGTTCACGCCGATCGAGGTGGACGCGCCATTCTGCCCCACGCCCAGCCCGGAGCCTGCGCCGAGCGTGCCGAGATAGCTGGTGTAATTCTCGCCCACGCCGACGCCGATCGTCGGCAGCCGGCTCGCCTGCGCCACCTTCACGTCGTAGCGCGTCGCATCGCGCTGGCGCCGCGAGGCGATGAGATCGGGATTGTCCTGCAGCGCCACGTCCACTGCCGAATCGGGCGACGCGGGAAGGTTGGGCAGCGGCGGCGGCGGCTCCAGCGCGCCGGGCGCCTCGCCGACGAGCTGGACGTAATTCTCGCGGCTGCCGATCAGATTGGCCTCCGCCCCCTGCAATTGCGCGCGGGCAAGGCTGAGTCGCGCCTCGGACTGGGCGACGTCGGTGCGCGTCAGGTCGCCGACCTGAAAACGGTCCTGTGCCGCCTTCAAATTGGTCTCCAGCACCTTCACGTTCTGCGCGTTGAGGCTGACGATCGCCTCGTCGCGCAGCACGTTGTTATAGGCCGCGACGACATTGGTGAAGGTCGCCGCCTCCGTGCCGCGCAGGCCCGCCTGCCCCGCCTCGACCCGCGTCTCCGCCGCGCGGACGGAGTTGCGCACCGCGCCGCCTGAGAAGACCGGCACATTGAGCGAAACCCCGGTTTGCGCGACGCGCTCGGGAGTGGTGAAGGAATTGCCGGAGCGGATCAGATTGTCGGTGATCGATCCCGTGGCCGACACGCCGGGCCGCCCCGCCGCCTTGGCGATCGGCACATTCTCGTCGGTCGCGCGCTGTTGGGCGCGGCCGGCGGTGATCGTCGGGTTGTCGCGATAGGCCTTGGCCAGGGCACCGCGCAGCGTCTCGGCGGAAGCCGGCGCGGCAAGCATCGCGGCGACCGCGACAAGGGATGAGTAGCGGCCCAAAGGATACCTCAGAAGCTGAACCCGCGCCGCCGCGCGAACCCCGGCAGCACCACCGATTCGATGTCGGCAAAATCGGCGAGGCCGAAGCCGCCGCCGGTGCGGCTGCCGCTCGCCAGCCGGGTCACGCCGCGATCGACCAGCCCGGTGGCGATGCGCCCGCCGTCGCGAAGCTGCGCGACCAGCGCGTCGGGCAGTTCCTCGACCGCGCCGTCGACGATCAGCACGTCATAGGGCGCGCCGGCGGCGTGGCCCTGCTCCATCGGCCCTTCGACCAGTTCGACGTTGGCGAGGCCCGCCAGCGCGCCGCGGGCGCGCGCGGCAAGATCGGCATCGCTCTCCACCGCGACGACATGCGCGACCAGCCTGGCGAGCACCGTCGCGGCATAACCGGTGGCGGCGCCGATCAGAAGCACGCGATCGGCCGGCCGGAGACGCGCTTCGGTCAGCAGCCGCCCCGTCGCGATCGGCAGGTTCAGCGCGCGTCCGCCGCCCAGTGGGACGGGAGTGTCGCGATATGCGAGCGGCGCCGCCTCCGACGGCACGAACCTCTCGCGCGCGACCTCGGTCATCGCGATCACCACCCGCGGATCGTTGACCGCATTGGGCCGCAACTGGCTCACCACCATCGCGGTGCGCATCGGCTCGAATTCATTCGCCAAGGAAGGGGTCGCCATCATCAACATGCCCTGTTGCATAACTGTTTTACTGACGCAATACACTAATGCCTGCGCGCGGCTTGTATCGCGTCCCCGCCGCCACGCCAACAGTCGCGGCGCGCTTGACACGGCGCGGCAGCCGACGCATCTGCCCGCCTCCCGCATATCGAGGCCCGATGGCGGAGTGGTGACGCAGAGGACTGCAAATCCTTGCACCCGGGTTCGATTCCCGGTCGGGCCTCCATCCTTCCCCGCAGGCGCTTCCCGCTCACCGGATTTTCCGCCGGAACCGCAAGCCGCGCCCGGATTCCTTCGGGCGCGCCTATCGCGAGTGCCTCGCAATAGCCATTGCCCGTGTCCCGATGTCAGGCTAGGGGACGGTTCGTGACCGGTTCCGTTTCCCCCTCCCCCGCTCTTCGCAAGCCGGCGCGAAAGCGGTGGCGCATGTGGTGGCTGAAGCAGCTTCACACCTGGCATTGGGTGAGCGCGGCGCTTTCGCTGATCGGGATGCTGCTGTTCGCGATCACCGGGATCACGCTGAACCATGCCGCGACGATCAGCGCCTCGCCGGTGGTGACGCAGCGCGCGGGCGAGCTGCCGGCGCCGCTGCGCGCGTCGCTCGCCCGTCCCGCCGCCAGCGACGCGCCGCTCCCCGCGCCGGTGGCGGCGGCGGTGAAGGCGGCGGTCGGCCTCGATCCGGGGGCGCGGGCGGGCGAATGGTCCGACGGCGAGGTCTATGTCGCGATGCCGCGCCCCGGCGGCGACGCCTGGGTGAGCATCAACCGCGCGAGCGGGAAGATCACCGCCGAGGTCACCGATCGCGGCTGGATCTCGTACCTCAACGATCTCCACAAGGGCCGCAACGCGGGCGGCGCGTGGTTCTGGTTCATCGATCTGTTCGCGGCCGCCTGCATCCTGTTCACCCTCACCGGCCTTCTGCTGCTGCAACTCCACGCCCGTCATCGCCCGTCGACCTGGCCGCTGGTCGGCGCGGGGCTGGCCATTCCGGCGTTGATCGCCGTCCTGCTGATCCATTGAGAGGATATCCGATGCGTCCCACCCTGATGCTCACCCTCGGCGGCGTGATCGCCGCCCCGGTCGGTGCCGGCGTGATCGCCGCCCCCGCCAGCGCCGGCACGATCACCGTCACCGTGCCGCGCCTGTCGGTGGCGGAATATCACCGGCCCTATGTCGCGATCTGGCTGGAACCGGCGGCCGGCGGGGCGGCGCGCACGCTGGCCGTATGGTATGATGTGAAGAAGGGCGGCAACGAGCCGGGGACGAAATGGCTGTCCGACCTGCGCGCGTGGTGGCGCAAGGGCGGGCGCAGCCTGTCGATGCCGGCGAACGGCGTGAGCGGCGCGACCCGCGCGCCGGGCCAGTACCAGATTCCGCTGCCCGCCGATCTCAAGCCCGGCGCCTATGTGCTGAACGTCGAGGCCGCGCGCGAGACCGGCGGCCGCGAGATCGTCACCTTGCCGCTGACGGTGCCGGGCGCGAAGGGCCGCGCCGGCGGCAGCCACGAACTCGGCGCGATCGAAGTCCGTTAAGGGGAGCCTGACCATGAACAAGCTGACCACCCGCCTGCTCGCCGCCGCAGCCCTGCTGTCGGTGCCGGCCGGGCTTTCCGCGCATCGCATGTGGCTGCTGCCCTCGGGCACGGTCTTTTCCGGCACCGATAGCTGGGTGACGGTGGACAGCGCCGTCTCGAACGACCTGTTCTATGCCGATCACCAGCCGGGCCGGCTCGAATCGATGAAGGTATGGCAGCCGGACGGCGCGGCCGGCGAAATCCAGAACGGCGCGACCGGACGCTATCGCTCGGTGTTCGACGTGAAGCTCGACAAGCCGGGGACGTGGAAGATCGGCAGCGAGATGACCGGCTTCATGGGGAGCTTCAAGGCCGACGGCGTGGAGAAGCGCATCGGCCGGCGCGGCCCGCCGCAGCCCGGCGCGCCCGCCCCGCTGACGATCGACGACATCCCCGCCAACGCCACCGACGTGAAGGTCACGGAATCGCTGAGCCGCAACGAGATTTTCGTGACGGCGGGCGAGCCGACGACGACGGTGTTCAAGCCGACCGGCAAGGGGCTGGAGTTCGCACCCGTGACCCATCCCGACGAACTGGTCGCGGGCGAGCCGGCGCGCTTCCGCTTCCTGATCGACGGCAAGCCCGCGCCGGGCCTGAAGGTGACGGTGATCCCCGGCGGCAAGCGCTATCGCAACGCCGAGGGCGCGGTCGAGCTGACCACCGGAAATGACGGCGTGGTGACGGTCAACTGGCCCAATGCCGGCATGTACTGGCTCAACGCGACGGCGACCGACGCCAGGGTCAGCAACCCCAGAGCGACCGAGCGGCGGATGAGCTACACCACGACGCTCGAGGTGATGACGCCCTGACCCCGCGCATCGCGCTTCCCCCCGCGATCGATCCCGCCGTCCTCGCCGGGCACGACCGCGCCGCGCCGGTGGTGACGCTGGAGGGCGAGACGATGGGGACGCGCTGGCGCGTCCTCGCCGCCGCGCCCCGCGGGAGTGATGTAGCGGCGGCGGAACGCGCGATCGTTGCGCGGCTGGCGGGGCTGATCGCGGAGATGAGCCATTGGGATGACGGCTCGCTGCTCAGCCGCTTCAATCGCGCGCCGCCCGGCGAATGGATCGCTTTGCCGCCCGATTTCACGACGGTGATCGCGCGCGCGGTGGCTATTGCGGAAGCGAGCGAGGGCGCGTTCGATCCGGCGATCGGCCGGCTGGTCGACCTGTGGGGCTTCGGGCCGCCGGGGCCGCGCCCCGCGCCGGATGAGGCGGCGATCACGGCGGCGCGAGCCGGAAGCGGATGGCGGCGGCTGGCATGGGACGGCGCGGCGCGGCGGCTGTGTCAGCCCGGCGGCTGCGCGCTCGATCTGTCCGGCATCGCCAAGGGGCACGCGGTGGATGCGGTGGCCGATCTGCTCGATGCGCACGGGCTGCGTCACGCGCTGGTCGAGATCGGAGGCGAACTGGTCGGGCGCGGCATCCGCCCCGATGGCGAGCCGTGGTGGGTCGATCTGGAGAACCCGCCCGGCATGGCGCTGCCGCCGCTCCGCATCGCGCTGCACGGCCTCGCCGTCGCCACCTCCGGCCGCTACGTGCGCGGCGACCACAATATCGACCCGCGCACCGGCCGCCCGCCGGCCAATGACGTGATCGCGGCGAGCGTCATCGCCGATGCCGCGATCGACGCCGATGCCTGGGCGAGCGCCTTCGCGGTGCTCGGCGGGGAGGCCGCGCTGGCGCTGGCGGAGCGCCACGGCATCGCCGCGCGGCTCGTCCTCGACGGCGGCGTGGAGCGGCTCAGCCCCGCGCTGCTGGCGATGCTGGAGGACTGACCTCCCATCCGCCGCCGAGCGCGCGGATCAGCCCGACCTGCGCCTGCACGCGGCGCGTCTCCAGCGACAGCGCGCGCTGCTCCAGATCGAGCGCGCTGGCCTGCGCCGTCACCACGTCGAGATAGGTCGCCGCGCCCTTCACATAGCGGTTGAGCGCGATGCGCTGCGCCTGCCCGGCATCGGCCGCCGCCTTGTTTTCATCCGTCTGCGCGGCCGCGAGGCGATCGGACAGGACGAGTTGATCCTCCACGTCCTGGAACGCCGCCAGCACCAGCGCGCGATACCTCGCGGTCGCTTCCGCCCAGCCGGCCTTCGCCTCCGCCAGCTTCGCGTGCCGCCGCCCGCCCTCGAACAGGTTGAGGATCGCCGCCGGGCCGACCGACCAGAACAGGTTCGGCGCGGAGATCAACCCGGCGATCGCGGTGCTCTGGAAGCCGCCGGTTCCGCCGAGGATGATCGATGGGAAGAAGGCGGCCTTCGCCACCCCGATCTCCGCATTGGCGGCGGCCACCTCGCGCTCGGCGGCGGCGATGTCGGGGCGGCGCTGAAGCAAGGTGGAGGGCAGGCCCGGCGGCGTCGCGGGAATGGCGAAGCGCATATCGGCGGGGGCGATAGCGAAGCTCGACGCCGGCGTGCCGGTCAGGCTGGCGATGGCGTGCTCGGTCAGCGCGCGCGCCGAGCGCAGATCCTCCACCTCCGCCCGCGCGCCCTCCAGCAGCGATCCGGCCCGCGCCGTATCGACGCCCGAGGCGATCCCGCCCCTGAAGCGGCGCTCGACCAAAGCGTCGGCCTGCCGGAACCCGTCGACCGTGCGGGCGAGCAGGGCAAGCTGCCGATCCTGCCCGCGCAACCGCACGTAATCCAGCGCGAGCTGCGCCTGCAGGCTGAGCCGCACGTCGGCGAGCATGTCGCCGCTCGCCGCCATCCGCGCCTTGCCGGCCGCGACCGAGCTGCGCACCCTGCCCCACAGATCGGGATCGAGCGAGATACCGCCGCCGACCGTCTCCGCGCCATAGAGGTCCGGCTGGTTCGATCCGCGCAGCGGGCGGTTGTCGGACTGGCGGTTGGCGGTCAGGTTCGTGGCCAATCCAATCTGCGGGAACAGGCCGGACCGCGCCTCGCGCACATAGGCGCTGGCCCGATCGTAGCGCGCCAGCGCCTCCGCCAGCGTGGGGTTGGCAGCGGCGAGTTGCTCCTCCAGCCGATCGAGCTGCGGATCGCCCAGCAGCATCCACCATTTCGCCGGCAAGGCGGCGGGCGCGGCGGGCTTCCAAATCGCATCCTCCTTGTAATGCGCGGGGACCGCCGTCGTGGGCGGCCGATAGGCCGGGGCCATCGAGCAGCCGCCGAGCGCGCAGGCCAAGGCAACGATCGCGCCGAGCCGACGTTCAGCCACGCGCGACCCCCACGCGCACCAGTTCGCCCTCGGCGAGCGAATCCGGCGGGTTGTCGACGATCCGCTCGCCGGCGCGCAGGCCGGAGAGGATCTGCACCGTCTGCCCCTTGTCCAGCCCGATCTGCACGCGGCGCAGGCGGATGCGGCCGTTCGGATCGACCGTCGCTACCTCGCTGCCGGCCGAGCGGAACAGCAGCACGCTCGACGGCACCTCGACGCCGCCCGCCTGCCCCGGCAGGTCGAACGAGACCTGCGCGAAGCCGCCGGGCTTCAGCAGGTCGCCGGGATTGTCCGCCTGCAACTCGACCTGGAACGCGCCGGTCTGCGCATCCACCGCGCCGGACATGCCGGTGACGTGCGCCGGGAAGCTCCGCCCCGGAAAGGCGGGGACGCTGAGCGCCGCCGCCATGCCGGGCTTCACCGCCGCCGAATAGGATTGCGGCACGCTGATATAGACGCGGATGCGCCGCGTGTCGGCGACGGCGAACATCGGCTGCTGCGTGCCCCCGCTGCCGGGGCCGACGAGATCGCCGATATCGGCGTTGCGCGCGGTGACGACCCCGGCGAAGGGCGCGCGCACCACCGCGAAGGACTTCATCGCCTCCAGCCGGCCGAGCGCGGCCTGCGCCTCGCGCACGGCGGCGACCTTCACCGCGAGATCGCCGTTCTTCTCGTCCGCCTCCTGTTTCGAGACGGAGGCGGTGGTAAGCAGGTCGTTCCAGCGCACCGCCGTGCTGCGCGCGAGGCCGGCATGGGCCCTGGCGCTGGCGAGCGCGGCGCGCGCCTCCACGATCTGCTGGTCCAGCTCCGGCGTGTCGATCGTGCCGAGCGGCGTGCCCGCCCCCACCGTCGCGCCGATATCCTTCGACCAGCCGCGCACATAGCCGCTGACCCGCGCGTAGAGCTTCGCCGCGTTCCACGCCTGCATCGTGCCGGGCAGCTCGAGCGCGCTCGATGCCGCGCCGCCCTTCGCCGCGATCAGGTGTACGGTGGGGATCGATTGCGCGTCAGAGATGCGCGTCGCCGCGTCGACATCGTGGCTGCGGGTGAAGGCGCCGGCCGCGACCACGCCCGCCGCGACCAGCGCGGCGACGATGCCGGCCTGCTTCAGCCCGCGCGGGGCGGCGGCGGCGGAGGGAACGTCAGGCATGGATCGGTTCTCCGGAGGGTTCGGGCGTGGCCGGCGCGTGCTGCTTGCGGCCGTGGGCGATGGCGAAGACGACGGGGACGAACACGAGGGTGGCGATCGTCGCGCAGATCAGCCCGCCGATCACCGCGCGGCCGAGCGGGGCGTTCTGCTCGCCGCCCTCGCCCAGCCCCAGCGCCATCGGGGCCATGCCGATGATCATGGCGAGCGCGGTCATCAGCACCGGGCGGAAGCGGGTCGCGCCGGCCTCCGCCGCCGCGCGCAGCGCATTGCCGCCGGCGCGCAGCCGCTCGCGGGCGAAGCTTACCACCAGCACGCTGTTGGCGGTCGCCACGCCCATGCACATGATCGCGCCGGTCAGCGCCGGGACGCTGAGCGGAGTATGTGTCGCGAACAGCATCCACACGATCCCGGCAAGCGCGGCGGGTAAGGCGGTGACGATCACGAACGGATCGAGCCAGCTCTGGAAGTTGACGACGATCAGCAGGTAGATCAGCACGATCGCCCCGGCGAGGCCGATCACGAGGCCGGTGAAGGCGGTGTTCATGGTCTCCACCTGTCCGCGCAGCGCCACCCGCGCGCCCTTGGGCAGCGCGCCTTGTGTGTCTTTCAACACCTTCCGGATATCGCCCGCCACCGCGCCGAGATCGCGGCCCTGCGTCGTCGCATAGACATCGTATACGGGCTGCACCGCGTAGTGCGACACCACCGCCGGGCTGGCCTCGCGATGCAGCGTGCCGAGCCCGCCGAGCAGTTGGAACGTCCCCGGCTTCGCGCCGGATACGGGCAGGTTGTCGAGCTGCGACAGGCTCTCCGTGCGATATTGCGGCGCCTGCACCACGATCGGATAGGAGACGCCGTTCTTCGGGTTGAGCCAGAAGGTCGGCGCGACCTGGAAGCTGCCGGCGAGATCGACGGACAGGTTGCGGGTCACGTCATTCTCGGTGATGCCGACGCGATCGGCCTGCGCGCGATCCACATCGAAGCCGAGTTCGGGATAATTGTCCGCCTGCTGCACGCGCACGTCGGCGATGCCGGGGATACGGCCGAGCCGCGCCGCGAGCATCCGGGCATAGGCCGCGCCGCCCTTGGTGTCCGGCCCGGCGATCTGCACGTCGATCGGGGCCGGCGCGCCGAAGTTCAGGATCTGGCTGACGATATCGGCGGGCAGGAAGGAGAAGGTCGATCCGGGGAAGGCCGCCGGCAGCACCTGACGCAAGGTGCGGACATAGCCGGCGGTCGGCGCATGGCCCTCCTTCAACGTGATCATGATGTCGCCGTCCTGCGGGCCGACGCCGCCGGTATTGGAATAGGCGCGGTTGATGCCGCTGACCGGCAGGCCGATGTTGTCGACGATAGAGCCGAGCTGGTCGGGCGGCACGGCCTGGCGGATGCGATCCTCGATATGGTCGAACAGCGCCGCCGTTTCCTCCAGCCGGGTGCCGACCGGGGCGCGGACGTGGAGGTTGATCTCCCCCGAATCCACCGCCGGGAAGAAATTGCGCCCGAGCATCGGCACCAGCGCGAACGAGAGCAGCACCACGGCCATGAAGCCGATCACGAACGGCCTGCGCCGCGTCAGCGCGAAGGCGAGCAACTCGACGTACCAGGCGCGCACCCGCTCGAACCGCGCCTCGAACCCGTGCTGGAAGCGGCGCAGCGGGTTGCGCGTCTGCGGCCGCCCGGCCCTGGCGTCGTGCGTCGCCATCACCTCGGCGGTGTGCGGCGTGGCGTGATCGCGCAGCAGGTAATTGCCCATCGTCGGCACGAGCGTTCGCGACAGCACGAACGAGGCGATCATCGCGAACACCACGGCCATCGCCATCGGCGCGAACAGGAAGCCCGCCACGCCCGGCAGGAAGAACATCGGCAGGAAGGCGATGCAGATGCACAGCAACGAGACGAACGCCGGCCCGACGATCTGCTCCGCGCCGTCGAGGATCGACTGGCGCACCGATTTGCCCTGCTCCAGATGCCAGTTGATGTTCTCGATCGTGACGGTCGCGTCATCGACGAGGATGCCGACCGCGAGCGCGAGGCCGCCCAGCGTCATGATGTTGAGCGTCTGCCCCGCCGCCGCCAGCCCGGCGATCGCCGCGAGGATGGCGAGCGGGATCGATGCGGCGATGATGACGGTCGAGCGCCACGATCCGAGGAACAGCAGGATCATCAGGCTGGTCAGCGCGGCGGCGATCATGCCCTCGCGCACCACGCCCGACACCGCCGCCTTCACGAACAGCGATTGGTCCGCGAGCAGGTCGATCTTCAGCGACGGCGGCAGCGTCTCGCGCAATTTGGGCAGCAGCGCCTTCGCCTGGTCGACGATAGCGATGGTTGAGGCGGAGCCGCTTTTCAGCACCGTCATCAGCACCGCGCGGCCGCCGTCGACGCGCACCTCGTTGCGCTGTGGCGGCGATCCGTCGCGGACATGCGCGACATCGCCGATCGTCACCGTCGCACCGTCCACCGTCCTGATCGGCAGGCGGTTGAGGTCGTCGATCACCGAGGGGCTGTTGTTGAGCTTCAGGTTATATTCGTATTGCCCGATCTTGGCGGTGCCGGCGGGGACGATCTGGTTCTGCGCCGCCAGCGCGGCCGCCACATCGGTCGCGGACAGGCGGTGCGCGGCGAGCGCGGCGGGATCGAGATCGACCTGTATCTGCCGCTCCTTGCCGCCATAGGGCGACGGGATCGCGGCGCCCTGCACCGAGGCCAGCGCGGGCCGGATGAAATTCTGCCCCAGGTCGAAGATCTTCTGCTCGGACAGCCCAGCGCCGGACAGCGCGAGTTGCAGGATCGGCACGGTCGAGGCGTTGTAGTTCAGCACCGTGGGCGGGGTGATGCCCGGCGGCATCTGCTTCAGCACCGTCTGCGAGGTCGCCGTCACCTGCGCGGTGGCGGTGCGGATATCGACGCCGGGGCGGAAGAAGATCTTCACCACGCCGATGCCGGTGAGCGACTGGCTCTCGATATGGTCGATATCGTTGACCGAGGAGGAGAGCTGGCGCTCGTAATAATAGATGACGCGCCCGGCCATGTCCTCCGGCGGCAGGCCGCGATAGGTCCACACCACCGCGATCACCGGAATCTTGATATCGGGGAAGATGTCGGTCGGCGTGCGCAGCGCCGCCGCGCCGCCGAACAGCAGGATCAGGATCGCGAGGACGATGAACGTATAAGGTTTGCTGAGCGCGATCTTGACGAGCTGGAGCATAAGCGTCCCGTTGACCTGAAAAGGTTGCCGGCGGCGCCATGACGAGGGGGGAGTGTCAGGGGGCGCCGCCGACGGGATCGGCCTAATCCTCCCGAACGCCGGGATTGGCGAGTGAAATGAATTTCACCTTGGGCGGCGCTTATCCCGCCGGCCGGATGCGCGCGGTCAACCCCGGCGCCGCATCGAGCAATTCCAGCCGCAGGCCGTGGAGGCCGAGGATCGCGGAAACCACGCTGAGCCCCAGTCCGGAGCCGGGCGCGGCGGCCGCGTTGCTGCCGCGGTGAAAGCGCCGCAGCACCGCCTCGCGCTCGTCGGCCGCGATGCCCGGCCCGTCGTCGCGCACGTCGAGCAGCCATCCCTCGCCCTCGTCGCCGGTGACGACAGAGACCCGTCCGCCCTCGCGGCCGAACTTGATCGCATTGTCGACAAGGTTGCTGACCGCCTCGAACAGCAGCTTCTCGTCGCCATGGACCGATAGCGGCGCGCAATCCATGACGAGCGCGATGCCGCCGTCCTCCGCGAGCGGTTCGTACAATTCCCCCACCCGCGCCGCGATCGCACCGAGGTCGACCGGCGCGAAGCCGGCGCGGCGCTGCCCCGCTTCCAGTTCCGAGATGCGCAGCAGCGCGGCGAACCGCTCCAGCACGGTATCGAGATCGCCCACCGCCGCCACGAGCCGCTCCCGCTGGCCGGGCGGCAGGGCATCGTCCTGCGCGATGCGGTGCAGGCCGGCGCGGACGCGGGTCAGCGGGGTGCGCAGGTCATGCGCGATCGCGTCGGTCACGCCCTTCACCTGCGCGATGGTCCGCGCGACGTCCTCGACCATCGCGTTCACCGTATCGGCGAACAGGTCCAGCTCGTCGTGCCGTCCGGCGATCGGCATCCGCAGCGCGAGATCACCCGCCGCGATCGCCCGGCTCGCGGCCTGAAGGTCGCGCACCCGGCGCAGCGGCCCGATGCTGAGGCCGATCGCGGTGAGGCCGACGCCGAGCACGATGGCGAGGCCGCTCCACACCAGTATCTCCAGCATCCTGAGCCGCAGGTCGCGTATCTGGCTGATGTCGCGCCCGACCAGCAGCGTCTCGCCGTTCGGCGTGCGGCGCGCGAGCAGGCGGATCGGCCCGATCCCGCCGCCCGCGTCCTCCACGTCGACCGGGCGGTCATAGCCTCTGGCCGGCATCGTCGAGAGCCTGCCCGCGATCGCTTCCCCGTCGCCGCTGATCAGGCCGAAGAAGTTCAGCCCCGGCTCGTTGCGCGCATTCTCCTGCCGGATGCGGGCGGGCAGCGCCTGCGCCGGCGTCGCCAGCACCTGCGCGGCGAGGTCCGCGAGGATGCGGTCGCTGCGGCTGGTCAGCTCCCGCGCGGTCAGCAGGTAGATCGCGCCGAGCAGCAGCACGATGCCGGCGGCGAAGGTCACGCCCAGCATCGCCGTCAGGCGGAAGGCGCTGGTGCGCCGGATATCCGCGAAGCGCAGCCGGTCAGCGAGCATCGAGGCGATAGCCCTCGCCCTTCACGGTCGCGATCGCCGATGGCGCGCCGGGCCGGTCGAGCTTCTTGCGCAGCCGCGCGATATGGACATTGATGAGGTTCGCGCCGGGATCGAAATAATATCCCCAGACCTGCTCGAAGATGATGCGGCGGCTCACCGTCTCGCCCTGGTTGCGCATCAGGAATTCGAGCAGGCGGAACTCCATGTGCAGCAGCCGCACCGGCTCGCCGCCGACGGTGGCGGTGCGCCGGGCGAGGTCCAGCTCGATATCGCCGGCGCGCAGCACCATCACGTCGGCGCGCTCGCGGTGGCGGCGGATTAGCACCTCGACGCGCATCGCCATCTCGTTGGGGGCGAAGGGCTTCACGAGATAATCGTCGCCGCCTGCGCGCAGGCCCGCGATCCGCTCGTCCACGTCGCTCAGCGCGCTGATCATCAGCACCGGCACGTCTACGCGTCGTTGGCGCAGGCTGGCGACCACTTCCAGCCCCTCCAGCCCCGGCAGCATCCGGTCCAGCGTGATCGCGTCGAACGCCTCGCGGGTGGCGCGCTCCAGCCCCGCCGCGCCATCCGCCGCGATCAGCACGTCATGGCCGTGCGCGGACAGTTCCGCCGCGATCTCGCGCGCGGTGCTGTCGTCGTCCTCGATCACCAGGATGCGGGCCATCGCGGCGACGATAGCGCGCTACCGGCCGGTCAGACCAGCCGGCTCTGCTTGACGGCGGCCTCGATGAAGCTGGCGAACAGCGGGTGCGGGTCGAACGGCTTGGATTTCAGCTCCGGATGGAACTGGACGCCGATGAACCACGGATGGTCCGGCCGCTCGACGATCTCCGGCAGCGTGCCGTCCGGCGACATGCCGGAAAAGACCAGCCCGCCCTGCTCCAGCACGTCGCGATAGCCGGTGTTCACCTCATAACGATGGCGATGCCGCTCGCTGATCGTGTTCGAGCCGTAGATCGAGGCGACGCGGCTGTTGCCGCCAAGACTCGCTTCATAGGCGCCGAGCCGCATCGTGCCGCCCATGTCGCCGCTCGCCTCGCGCTTCTCCAGCCCGTCGCGGCCCATCCATTCGGTGATGAGGCCGACCACCGGCTCGTCGGTCGGGCCGAACTCGGTGGAGGATGCGCCGGCGATCCCGCCGAGATCGCGAGCGCCCTCGATGCAGGCCATCTGCATCCCGAAGCAGATGCCGAAATAGGGAATCTCGCGCTCGCGGGCGAAGCGCACGCTGGCGATCTTGCCCTCCGCGCCGCGCTCCCCGAACGCGCCGGGGACGAGGATCGCGTGGCACGGCTCGAGATGCGCGGCGATCTCCGCGTCCTCGCCCTCGAACAGCTCGGCGTCGATCCAGCGGATGTTGACCTTCACGCGATTCGCGATCCCGCCATGCACCAGCGCCTCGTTGAGCGACTTGTAGGCGTCCTGCAGCCCGACGTATTTGCCGACCACGCCGATCGTCACCTCGCCTTCCGGGTTGGTCAGGCGATCGACGATCTCCTCCCAGCGCGAAAGGTCGGGCGGCGAGGACGGCGTGATGCCGAAGGCGCGCAGCACTTCCGAATCCAGCCCCTCGGCGTGATATTGGAGCGGCACGGCATAGATGCTCTTGGCGTCCAGCGCCGGGATGACGGCCGATTCGGGCACGTTGCAGAACAGCGCGATCTTGGCGCGCTCGCCCGCCGGCAGCGGCTGCTCGCAGCGGCAGACCAGCACGTCGGGCTGCACGCCCAGCGCGGCCAGCTCGCGCACCGAATGCTGCGTCGGCTTGGTCTTCAGCTCGCCCGCCGCCGCGATATACGGCACCAAGGTGACGTGGATCGAGATGGCGTTGCCGCGCCCCACCTCGTTCTTGAGCTGGCGAATCGATTCGATGAACGGCAGCGATTCGATATCGCCCACCGTGCCGCCGATCTCGCACAGCACGAAATCGAGGTCGTCGGTCTCGGCCCGCGCGAATTCCTTGATCGCGTCGGTGACATGCGGGATCACCTGAACGGTCGCGCCGAGATAGTCGCCGCGCCGCTCGCGCTGAATGATCTGCTGATAGATTCGGCCGGAGGTGATGTTGTCGCTCTGCCGCGCGGCGACCCCGGTGAAACGTTCGTAATGGCCGAGATCGAGGTCGGTCTCCGCCCCGTCGTCGGTCACATAGACCTCACCGTGCTGATAGGGGCTCATCGTCCCCGGATCGACGTTGAGATAGGGATCGAACTTGCGGATGCGCACGCGATAGCCGCGCGCCTGGAGCAGCGCCGCGAGCGATGCCGCCATGAGACCCTTGCCGAGCGAGGAGACCACGCCGCCGGTGATGAAAATGAACCGCGCCATGGGAGATAACGCTTAGCCTCGAAACAATGAAAACGACAAGCGCCCGCAACCACGCGGGCGCGACAAAATCCGGCGAACCGTGAAAAAATCAGCGCGCCAGCGGCACGCCGTTGTCGGCCGGCGGCGGAGCGGCCGGCGCGGTGTCGACCGGCTGCCGCGGCTGGGGCGCCGCCGCCGGGGCGGTAACCGGCGCGCGTTGCAGCGAGGTATCGACCGAGGTGGAGCTGCGCGTCGCCGAGATCACCGCCAGCACGATCGACATCAGCACGAACAGCGTGGCGAGCACCGCCGTCGAGCGCGTCAGGAAATCGGCCGCGCCGCGCGCCGACATCAGCCCCGCCGGGCTGCCGCTGGACGTAAGCCCCCCGCCCTCCGACCGTTGCATCAGGATCACCGTCACCAGCGCGGCGGCGATGATGGCATGGACGACGAGGAGAAAGGTGAACATCGAGCTTCCGGAAAATGGCCTGTCTGGCGAACCGGCGGGGACATAGGCGAGCCGCCCCGCAACATCAACCGGGGGTAATTCGTGACACCCCTGAAACCACTGCCCCGCTCCGGCGTTGACGGCGCATGGAAGCTCCGTTCCCGACTTCTTCGTATCGGAATGTCCCTGTGCCGAGTCTGTCCAAGCGTGCGTTGAGTTCCTGGATGAACACCCTGGTCGATTATGTCCGCTCGGGCGAGCCGGATCTGACCAACCGCCAGATGGCCCTCCTGCTGGTCGTCTATCTCCTTCCGGGGCCGCATACCGTCCGCGGACTCGCGCAAAATCTGAACGTCTCGAAACCCGTCATCACGCGCGCCTTGAACAGACTGGGCGCGCTCGGCTATCTGCGCCGCCAGCGCGACGACAGCGACAAGCGCAATATCTTTGTCGCGCAGACATCCGAAGGGGCAGATTTTCTTGAGGAGTTCGGCCAACTCATCGGCGAAGCAAAACGATCGCCAGCCAGAACGGGCGGGCGTGCCCAGGACCTTCGCCTTGACCGGGCGCTCGCGTCCGCTCGACCCGCGGACTAACGCGGTACGCCCGGATATCGCCGATGTCCGGCTCGCCGAATATGTCTTCGCCCCGCATTATGCCGCCGCCGTGCAGCGCGTCCTCAAGGCCGATACCGGGTTGCGCGCTACGCGCGCGGCCGATTCCGAAACGCTCGCGACGCTCGCCGCCGGCGAGCCGTTCGAGCTGCTCGACGTGACCGGCGGCGACGGCTGGGGCATCGCCACGCGGCACGGGCTGGTCGGCTATCTCGACGCCGCCCTGCTGGGCCAGCCGGAATGAGCGCAAACGTCTTCATCGACGGCGCGGCCGGCACCACCGGCCTCGAGATCCGCGAGCGGCTGGAAGGGCGCGACGGCCTTTCGCTCGTCCTGCTCGACGAGGCGCGGCGCAAGGACCGCGAGGCGCGGCGCGAGGCGCTGAACGACGCCGATTTCGTCATCCTCTGCCTGCCCGACGACGCCGCGCGCGAGGCGGTGGCGCTGATCGACAACCCGCGCACCCGCGTGATCGACGCCTCCAGCGCGCATCGCGTCGCGGACGGCTGGACCTACGGTTTCCCGGAGCTTGGCTTCGACGTCGCCAATGCGCGGCTGGTCTCGAACCCCGGCTGCTACCCCACCGGCTTCCTCGCGCTGGTCGCGCCGCTGGTGCGTGCCGGGCTGGTGCCGGCCGACTGGCCGCTCAGCGTCAACGCCGTCTCGGGCTATTCGGGCGGCGGCAAGGCGCTGATCGAGCGGTTCGAGGGCGACCCGACGCTGGCCTATCGCGATTACGGCTTCGGGCTGGCGCACAAGCATCTGCCGGAAATGCAGCGCCATGCCGGCCTCGCCCATGCGCCGATCTTCGCGCCGATGGTGATCAACGCGCTGCGCGGCATGGTGGTGGAGGTGCCGCTGCCGCTCGCGCTGCTGCCCGCGCGGCCGACGCGCGCGGCGATCCTCGACGCGCTCTTCGCCGCCTTCGCGGGCAGCCCGATCGTCACCGTGCATGGCGACCAGCCCGACGAACTGCTGGTGCGGCAGGGCGCGGCGGGCACCGACCGGCTCGACCTCTATGTCTTCGCCGGCCCGGACGACGCGCAGGCGCGGCTGGTCGCCTGCCTCGACAATCTCGGCAAGGGCGCGTCGGGCGCGGCGGTGCAGAGCCTCAACCTGATGGCCGGGCTGGACCCGCTCGCCGGCCTCAACCTCTAGACACGCGGAGAGACGATGCAGCGCAACCCGGTCTCCAAGCTCCTGCTGTTCGGCGCCACCGGCGATCTGGCGCAGCGGATGCTGCTGCCGTCGCTCTACGGCCTCCATGCCGACGGGCTGCTGCCGCAAGGGCTAACCGTCATAGGCTCGGCGCGTTCGGACCTAGACGACAAGGGCTTCCGCCAGTTCGCGAAAAAGGCGCTGGACGAGTTCCTCCCCGCCGATCGCAAGGACGAGAAGGCGCTGGGGACTTTCCTCGCTCGCCTGTCCTATCAGCCGGCCGACCTTTCCGACGAGAAGACGTTCAAGCCGCTCGCCGGGAAGGTCGGCGACGTGTCGGGCGGCCTCGCGATCTTCCTCTCCACCGCCCCCTCGCTGTTCGAGCCGGCGGTGAAGGGCCTCGAATCGGTCGGCCTCGCCGGGGAGACGGTACGGATCGGGCTGGAGAAGCCGCTCGGCTACGATCTCGCCTCCAGCCGCGAGATCAACGACACGGTGGCGCGCGCCTTTCCCGAGGAGCGCATCTTCCGCATCGACCATTATCTCGGCAAGGAGACGGTGCAGAACATCCTCGCGCTGCGCTTCGGCAATTCCTTCTTCGAGCCGGTGTGGAACGCGCGCGGGATCGACAATGTGCAGGTCACCATCTCCGAGACGGTCGGGCTGGAGGATCGCGCGAGCTATTATGACGGCGCCGGCGCGCTGCGCGACATGGTGGCGAACCATATGCTCCAGCTCGTCGCGCTGATCGCGATGGAGCCGCCCGCGCGCTACGACACCAGCGCGATCCGCGACGAGAAGGCCAAGGTGTTCCGCTCGCTGCGCCAGATGAAGCCGGAGGAAGTGCCGCAGAACACCGTGATCGGCCAGTATCTCGGCGGCGCGGTGAACGGCCAGATCGTAAAGGGTTACGACGAGGAGCTGGGGCGCGATTCGAACACCGAGACGTTCGTCGCGATCAAGGCGCATGTCGACAACTGGCGCTGGCAGGGCGTGCCCTTCTACCTGCGCACGGGCAAGAGGATGCCGGTGCGCCGCTCGGAGATCGCGATCCAGTTCAAGCCGGTGCCGCATTCGATGTTCGCCGGGCGCGGCGGGCTGCTCCAGCCGAACATGCTCATCATCCGGTTGCAGCCGGAGGAATATATCCAGCTGCTCGTCATGGCCAAGGAGCCGGGGCTGGACCGCGACGGCATTCGCCTGCGCGAGGTGCCGCTGAACCTCAGCCTTGACGCCGAGTTCGCCGGCGCGCGCCGCCGCATCGCCTATGAACGGCTGCTGCTCGATCTGATCGAGGGCGACCAGACCCTGTTCGTCCGCCGCGACGAGGTGGAGGCGCAATGGACGTGGATCGACGCGATCCGCGCCGGCTGGGCCGCCAACGACATGAAGCCGAAACATTATCCGGCTGGCACCTGGGGGCCCTCCGCCGCGATCGCGCTGACCGAGCGCGACGGCGTGACCTGGCAGGACGATTGAAACTTTGCGGCACATGCCGCCGCTATGGGAAGTCACATGAGCGACGAGATCGAATGGTGGGAATATGACGACGCGGCCGAGATGGCCGATGCCGTCGCGGGGGATATCGGCTTCATCATCGAAAGCGCGATCGAGGCGCGCGGCGCGGCGGTGATCGCGCTGGCCGGCGGCAAGACGCCGGTGCCGGTCTATGAGAAGCTCGCCGCCGCGAAGCTGGACTGGAAGCGCGTGACGATCGTGCCGACCGACGAGCGCATCGTGCCGCTGGGCGATCCGCTGTCGAACGTCACGATGATCGGCAAGACCTTCATCCCCAAGGGCGCGCGGGTGATCCCGATCGTCCCCAAGGCGGTGGACGACTACAAGGCCGCCGGGCGCTCGGCCGACGCGCTGATGCAGGATCTGCACTGGCCGCTCGACCTGTGCCTGCTCGGCGTCGGCGCGGACGGGCATACCGCCTCGATCTTCCCCGGCCCGGATTATGACGAGGCATTGAACGGCCCGCGCGAGCGCCGCGCGCTGGGCGTGATGCCGGATCCGCTGCCGAGCGAGGCGCCGGTGCCCCGCGTCACCCTCTCGCGTCAGGGCATCGTCACCGCCCGCGCGCTGATGATCGCGGTGACCGGCGGCGCGAAGAAGAAGGTGATCGAGGACGCGATCGCGGAAGGCGCCGGCTCGCCTTATCCGATCGGGCGCGTGCTGGCGGATGCGGAGCTGCCGGTCGATATCCACTGGGCGCCGTAAGCCGGTAACATGAATCCGACCGTCGCAGCCGTCACCGATCGCATCATCGAGCGCAGCCGGGAGAGCCGCGCCCGCTATCTCGCGCTGCTCGATCGCCAGCGGGAGATATGGATCGGCCGACCCGCGCTGGGCTGCGCCAACCTCGCCCACGCTTATGCCGGCACGCCGGAGGACCGCGAGGCAATGAAGGCCGATGCCGGCATGAACATCGGCATCGTCACCGCCTATAACGACATGCTCTCCGCCCATGCGGTCTATTACCGCTACCCGGAGCTGATGAAGCTCTGGGCGCGCGAGGCGGGCGCGACGGCGCAGGTGGCGGGCGGCGTGCCCGCGATGTGCGACGGCGTGACGCAGGGCTATCCGGGCATGGAGCTGTCGCTGTTCAGCCGCGACACCATCGCGCTGGCGACCGCCGTGGCGCTGTCGCACGGCACGTTCGAGGGCGCGCTGCTGCTCGGCATCTGCGACAAGATCGTGCCGGGGCTGCTGATGGGCGCGCTGCGCTTCGGCCATCTGCCGATGCTGCTGGTGCCCGGCGGGCCGATGCCCTCTGGCCTCGCCAACAAGGACAAGGCGGCGGTGCGCGAGCGTTTCGCCACCGGCGAATGCGGGCGCGAGGAACTGCTCGACGCCGAGATCGCTGCCTATCACGATCGCGGCACCTGCACCTTCTACGGCACGGCCAACACCAACCAGATGATGATGGAGGTGATGGGGCTGCACGTCCCCGGCGCGGCCTTCGTCAATCCGGGCACGAAGCTGCGGCAGGAGTTGACGCGCGCCGCCGTCCACCGCATCGCCGGACTGGGCTGGCGCGGCGCGGATTACCGTCCGCTGGGCGCGTGTGTGGACGAGCGCGCGATCGTCAACGCGGCGGTGGGGCTGCTGGCGACAGGCGGATCGACCAACCACCTGCTCCACGTCCCCGCCATCGCGCGCGCGGCGGGGATCGTGATCGACTGGGAGGATTTCGACCGGCTCTCCGCCGCCGTGCCGCTGATCGCGCGCGTCTATCCAAACGGATCGGCCGACGTGAACGCCTTCGAAGCGGCGGGCGGGATGCCGTTCGTGATCCGCGAGCTGATCGCCAGCGGCCATCTCCACGGCGATATCCTCACCGCCGGCGGCGAGACATTGGCCGATGCGGCGCGCAAGCCGGCGCTGGACGGCGAGGCGCTGGTATGGCGCGATCCCGGCGCGAGCGGGGACGAGACGATCCTGCGCCCCGCCGACGCGCCCTTCTCACCCGATGGCGGGATGCGCATCCTCGCCGGCAATATCGGCCGCGCCTGCATCAAGGTCTCCGCCGTCGAGCGCGAGCGATGGGTTGTCGAGGCCCCGGCGCGCGTGTTCCAAGACCAGTCGCAAGTGCTCGACGCCTTCAAGCGCGGCGAGCTGGAGCGCGACGTGGTGGTCGTCGTCCGCTATCAGGGGCCGCGCGCCAACGGGATGCCGGAGCTGCACAAGCTCACGCCCCCGCTCGGCGTGCTCCAGAACCGGGGCTTCCGCGTCGCGCTCGTCACCGATGGCCGCATGTCCGGCGCGAGCGGCAAGGTGCCGTGCGCGATCCACGTCTCGCCCGAGGCGTTGGGCGGCGGCGCGATCGGCCGCATCCATGACGGCGACCTGATCCGGGTGGACGCGGTGGCGGGGACGCTCGACGCCCTCGTTGATCCGGCGGAATGGGCGGCGCGCGCGCAGGCCCCGGCCCCGCCTCTGGCTGAAGGATTCGGCCGCGAATTGTTCGGCATGTTCCGTGGCTTGGCCGACGAAGCTGAAAAAGGCGCGAGCGCGATGCTCGCCGGCGCGGGGCTATAGGCGGTGGAGGTCGTAGCGGTCGATATCGGCGGCACCCACGCCCGCTTCGCCATCGCCGAGGTGGCGGGCGGCAAGGTAACGCGGCTCGCCGAGCCGGTGACGCTCAAGACGGCCGAGCACGCCTCGCTGCAAACCGCGTGGCAGGCGTTCGCCGCGACGCTCGATCGCCCCTTGCCGCGCGCGGCGGCGCTCTCGATCGCCTCGCCGATCACCGGCGACGTGATCCGGCTGACCAACAATCCGTGGGTGATCCGCCCGTCGCTGATCCCTGAGCGGCTCGGCGTCGAGACCTATACGGTCATCAACGATTTCGGCGCGGTCGGCCATGCCGTGGCGCAACTGCCGCCCGACCAGTTCGAGCACCTCTGCGGACCCGATGAGCCACTGGCGGCGGAGGGCGTCACCACCGTCTGCGGCCCCGGCACCGGGCTGGGCGTGGCGCAGGTGCTGCGCACTCCGCACCGCTATCACGTCCTCCCCACCGAGGGCGGCCATATCGATTACGCCCCGCTCGACGCGATCGAGGACGCGCTGGTGAAGCGGCTGCGCGGCAGCTTCACGCGCGTCTCCGCCGAGCGCGTCTGCGCCGGGCCGGGCATCGTCGCGATCTACGAAACGCTCGCCGCGCTGGAGGGTCGACCCGTCCCGGCGCGGGACGACAAGACGATCTGGCAGGAGGCGCTGGAGGGCAGCGACCCGATCGCGCTCGCCGCGCTCGATCGCTTCTGCCTCGCGCTCGGCGCGGTGGCGGGCGATCTCGCGCTGGCGCAGGGCGCGAAGGGCGTGGTGATCGCTGGCGGCCTCGGCCTCAGGATCAAGGACCGGCTGCTGCGCTCCGGCTTCGGGCATCGCTTCGTTGCCAAGGGGCGGTTCCAATCCATGATGGCCGCCATCCCGGTGAAGCTCATCACCCATTCCCAGCCCGGCCTGTTCGGCGCCGCCGCCGCCTTCGCACAGGAGCATGTCTGATGTCCGCCTCCCTTCCCGCGATCGACACGATCATGCGCGCGAGCGCGGTCATCCCCGTGCTGGTCATCGAGGATGCGGCGGCGGCGCGGCCGCTGGCGGAGGCGCTGGTCGCGGGCGGCCTGCGCGTGCTGGAGGTGACGCTGCGCACACCCGCCGCGCTCGACGCGATCCGCGCGATGAAGGAGGTGCCGGGCGCGATCGTCGGCGCAGGCACAGTCGTCTCGACCGACCAGTTCGAGCAGGTGATGGACGCGGGCGCAGAATTCATCGTCTCCCCCGGCCTCACCGAGCGGCTGGCCCGGCCGATCATCGACAGCGGCGTCCCCTACCTCCCCGGCGTCGCGACAGCCGGCGACATCATGCGCGGGCTGGACCTCGGCCTCACACACTTCAAGTTCTTCCCCGCCGAAACCTCCGGCGGGCTGAAGGCGCTGAAGGCGCTCGCCGCCCCCTTCCACCAATGCCGTTTCTGCCCCACGGGTGGCATCACCGAAGCGAGCGCGCCCGACTGGCTGGCGTTCGACCGCGTGCTGTGCGTCGGCGGAAGCTGGGTAACGCCGGCCGGCGCAAGCATGGCGGAGGTGGAAGCCAAGGCACGCGCGGCAGCGAGGTTGCGCGGTTGAGCGTCCCATTATGGCACGGAATGCTTCTGTGAATCATGGTTAATCGCGTGTAAGGAATACCGAGGCGACTCAAAGAAAAACGGGCCGTGTCGCCTGATCTTGGCTTTGCAAAGGATCAGTCAGATGCGTGCTCTCTCGAAATTGATGTGTGGCGCCGCCTTGGCCGCCGCGCCCCTGGCCAGCCCGGCACTTGCCGCCACCTCGATCTATGTCGATGCGCAGGCCAATATCTTCGCGGCCGGGCTTGGCTCCATCCCTGCCGCCGGGGGAGGCGCCGGCATATTGCCGCCTTCGCTTGGGGTTTCCGGCGGGCAGACGCTGACGATCACCGCCTCGGGGCAGGCGGATCCCGGCGGCGGCTATGGCGCGCACGGGCCTGACGGTTTCTCGCTGACCTCGAACATCACCAATGCCACCGGTTCCTCCATCGGCAACTTCACCGATCCGATGTCTCTCGCATTGCTCGGCGTATTCACCGGCAGCGGCGCCGGAGTGGACACGATCTTCAAGATCGGCTCGGGCGGCACCTTCTCCGTGCCCACCGGCGCGACGGCGCTGTATCTCGGCTTTGCCGATGCCTATGGCTTCCAGGGCACGTCGGGCTATTACGCCGACAACACCGGCGGTTTCACCGCGCTGATTTCCGGCGCTGGCGGCGTGCCGGAGCCGGCGACCTGGGCGATGATGATCATGGGCTTCGGCATGGTCGGCGCGGGGCTGCGCATTCGTTTCCGCCGGGCCGCGACCGCCTGACCTCACGCGCGTGAAACCCGACCGGCGGCCGATGACGCCGCCGGTCGCTCTTGCGCCTACAGCAATCCCGCGGCGCGATAGCTTTCGGCGGTTTCGCGCAGCCCGGCCTCGCTGGCGATCCCCGGCGTCCACAAAGCCACGGGAGGGCGTTTCGCCGGATCGACCGTCCAGTCGGGGTGGCAGAAATAGGCCACCCGGTCGGCGGTGAGCTTGGCGCGCTTCCCGCGTATCAGCCGGTCGATCCGCGCGCCGAGCCGCAGCAGCCCCGGCGTCAGGGCCAGCGGACGAATAGGACGACCAAGCGCCACGCCGACCGCTTGCGCGAACGCATGATGCGTCCAGCCGCCCTCGCGCCCGTCGTCCATTTCGTAAATCGCGCGCTCGGCCGGCGTTTCGGCGAGCACCACCAGCAGGCGGGCGAGATCGTCGACATGAATCCACGAAGCCCGTCCCGCCGGCGGCGTGATCGAGAAGCCCCGCCGCGCAAGGCGGAACACGTCGAGCATCTCCATATCGCCCGGCCCGTAGATTCCCGGCGGGCGCACCATATCCCATGCCAGCGCGGATGCCGCGACGATCTCCTCCGCCTCGCGCTTCGACCAGCCGTAGATCGAGAGCCGCGGCTCGCGCGCCGAGAGCGATGAGACATGGACGAAGCGCGTCCCCGGCGCCGTCGCGGCGACGATCGCGCGCGTGCCATCGATATTCCCCGCCGCGAAGCCGGCACGATCGGGCGCGTTCACCACCCCGGCGATATGGATCACCACCTCCGCGCCCGCCGTCAGCTCGGCGAGCGCCGCCGGGTCATCAAGCGCGCCCGCGATCCAGCTTACCCCGGCACGCGCCGGTTGCGGCCGCCGCGCCAGCGCGCGCACCTGGTGCCCCGCCTCCAGCGCGCGTCGAATGACATGGCCGCCGACGAAACCGGTCCCCCCGGTCAGCGCAAGGATCACAGCAACGCCATATGGTTGCGATGGACCAGCGCCGCGCGCGGAGCATAGCCGAGGATCGCCTCCTGCTCGTCGCTGCGGCGGCCGAGCAGCCGCGTCACGTCGGCGGCGTCATATTCGGCCAGCCCGCGCGCCACCGCGCCCTCCGGCCCCTCGATCGTCACCACGTCGCCGCGCGCGAAGCGCCCCGTCACGCCGGTCGCGCCCGCCGCGAGCAGGCTGCGCCCGCCCGCCAGCGCCTGCGCCGCGCCGGCATCGACGGTGATGACGCCCTTGGCGGTCAACCGCCCCGCCAGCCACGCCTTGCGTGCCCGCGCGCGCCGCTCCGGGACGAAGATCGTGTGCCGCGCCTCAGCCGACAGCGGCCGCTCGATCCGGCCCGACGCGATCGCCAGCGCGACCCCTGCCCGCCCGGCGATCCGCGCCGCCTGGATCTTCGAGACCATTCCCCCCGAGCCCATGCCTGACGCGGAGCCGTCGTCGGCCATCCCCGCTATCCGCGCGTCGATCCGCTCGACGCGCGCGATATGCCGCGCGCCGGGCAGCGCCGGGTTGCGGTCGTAGAGGCCGTCGATATCGGAGAGCAACACCACGCCCTGCGCGCCCGCCGCCTGCGCCACCCGCGCCGCGAGCCGGTCATTGTCGCCGAAGCGGATCTCGGCGGTCGCGACGCTGTCGTTCTCGTTGATGATCGGCACGACGCCGAGCTGGAGCAGCCGCCCCAGCGTCGCCGCCGCGTTGAGGTAGCGCCGGCGATCCTCCAGATCGTCGAGCGTCACCAGTATCTGCGCTGCCGTCAGCCCCTCGCCGCCGAGCACCTCGGCCCAGGTGTGGCCCAGCGCGATCTGTCCGGTCGCCGCCGCTGCCTGCGCGTCCTCAAGGCTGGCGCGGCCGCCCTTGGCCAGCCCGAGCCGCCGCGCGCCCAGCGCGATCGCGCCCGACGAGACGACTGCCACCTGCTGCCCGGCGCGCGCGCGCTCAGCGATATCGGCCGCTATTCCCTCAAGCCACGCGCGGCGCACACCACCCTCGGCATCGACGAGCAGCGCCGATCCGATCTTGACGACGATCCGGGGGCAGGCATCGGGCGGGAACAGCATCGCGGCCCGCGTTAGCGCGTGCCGCCCGCCCCGCACAACGGATTCTCAGCCGACGCGCTCGAAATGATTCGCCGCAAATCCCTCCACCGCCAGCGCGGCGATCCGCTCCGCCACCACGCCCGGTTCCTTCACCGAGGCGGGGTCTTCGCCCGGATAGGCGCGCGCGCGCATCGCGGTGCGGGTCGCGCCGGGATCGACGATCGCGGTGCGGATGCGGCTGATCTCCTCCACCTCGTCGCCATAGGCCGCGACGAGCGTCTCCAGCGCCGCCTTGGACGCGCCGTAAGCGCCCCAGTAAGCACGCGGCTTGCGGCCGACCGACGAGGTGATCGCGATCACCTTGCCCGCCTCGGCACGCCGGAGCAAAGGATCGAACGCCTGGATCAGCGCCACCTGCGCCGAAACATTGAGCGTCAGCACCGCCGCCAGTTCCTTGGCATCGATCGCCGGCACCGCCGCGAGCGAGCCGAGCATGGCCGCGTTGAGCACCAGCACGTCCAGCGCCTGCCACCGCTCGCCCACCGCCATCGCCAGCCGCGCGATCGCGTCGGTTTCGGTCAGGTCGAGCGGGGCGATCGTCGCGGAGCCGCCGGCATCGAAGATGGTTTCCTCGACGCCCTCCAGTTCCTTCGCGGTGCGCGCGGTGAGCACGACATGCGCGCCCCGTTCGGCGAGCGCGATGGCGGTCGCCGCGCCGATCCCGCGCGAGGCGCCCGTCACGAGCGCGAGCTTTCCCGCGAGTGGCTTGTTCTGTTCGGTCATCTCGATGCCCTGGTTCAGGCGACGCGCTCTTCGAGCAGGGCGAACTGGTCGACCTCGGCCAGCTCGTCGTGATCGGTCAGCGTGGTGGGATAATCGCCGGTGAAGCAGGCGTCGCAATATTGCGGGCGGACGTCCGCGCGGCCCCGCTCGCCCAGCGCCTTGTAGAGCCCGTCGATCGAGACGAAGCCGAGCGAATCCGCGCCGATGTAGCCGGTCATCGCGGCGAGATCGAGCTTGGCCGCGAGCAGCTTGGCGCGCTCCGGCGTGTCGACGCCGTAGAAGCAGCTATGCTTGGTCGGCGGGCTGGCGATGCGCATGTGCACCTCCGCCGCCCCGGCATCGCGCATCATCTGCACGATCTTCACGCTGGTCGTGCCGCGCACGATCGAATCGTCGATCAGCACCACGCGCTTGCCCGCGATCAGCGCGCGATTGGCGTTGTGCTTCAGCTTCACGCCCAGATGGCGCACCTTGTCGCCCGGCTGGATGAAGGTGCGGCCGACATAATGCGAGCGGATGATGCCCAGCTCGAACGGGATGCCCGATTCCTGCGCATAGCCGATCGCCGCCGGCACGCCCGAATCCGGCACCGGGATCACCAGATCGGCCTCGACCGGCGATTCGATCGCGAGCTGCGCGCCGATCGCCTTGCGCACCGAATAGACCGAGTGATCGCCGACGATCGAATCCGGCCGCGAGAAATAGACCCATTCGAAGATGCACGGCCGCGCCGCCGCCTCGGCGAACGGGCGGATCGAGCGCATCTCCGTGCCCTGCACGATGACAAGCTCGCCCGGCTCGACCGAGCGGACGAACTCCGCGCCGACCACGTCGAGCGCCACCGTTTCCGAAGCGAAGATGATCGCGTCGCCCAGCCTGCCCATCACCAGCGGGCGGATGCCGAGCGGATCGCGGCAGGCGATCATGCCCTCCGGCGTCATCACGATCAGCGAATAGGCGCCCTCGACCTGCTTTAGCGCGTCGATGAAGCGATCGAGCAACGACCTGTAGCTGGAAGTAGCGACGAGGTGGATGATCGTCTCGGTGTCGCTGGTCGACTGGAAGATCGATCCGCGCCGCACCAGCTCGCGGCGCAGGCGCATCGCATTGGAGATGTTGCCGTTATGCGCCACCGCGAACCCGCCGGAGGCGAGATCGGCATAGAGCGGCTGGACGTTGCGCAACGCCGTCTCGCCGGTGGTGGAATAGCGCACATGGCCGCAGGCGACGGTGCCGGGCAGCGCGCGAATCACCTCGTCGCGATCGAAATTGCCCGCGACATGGCCCATCGCGCGATGCGTGTGGAATTGCGCGCCGTCGAACGAGGTGATCCCGGCCGCCTCCTGCCCGCGATGCTGGAGCGCATGCAGCCCCAGCGCCACGAGCGCCGCGGCGCTCTCCGCGCCGGAAACGCCGAAGATCCCGCACTCCTCGTGCAGGTGGTCGTCATCGAAAGGATTTGTGGTCAGCATTCCCGGGGGCTCGCGTCGTGCCCGGCCGCATATAGTGGCTGTCGCCGATTTGTCACGGTCGGTTGCGGACCAATTCCCCCGCCCGGCGGTTTTCCTCTCCATGCGATCGAAGGAGGCCGTCATGCCACGCAAGCAAGCGCCGCAGATCAAGGACGAGAAGCTTTACGAGGATCTGCGCAAACAGGGCAATTCGAAGGAGAAGTCCGCCCGCATCGCCAACGCCCATGCCGCCGGCACGCTCCACCCGCGCGGCACGGAGTTGCAGGACCGGACGAAGGACGATCTCTATCGCGAGGCGAGGAAGATCGGCATCGCGGGCCGGTCGGGCATGTCGAAGGCGGAACTGGTGAAGGCGATCCGCGGCCACGGGTGAACCGCGCCTACATCTCCCCGCGCGCGCGGCGGATCGCGTACCATTTCTTCACATTGGCGTTGTGCTGGTCGAGCGTGTTGGCGAAGACATGGCCGCCGGTGCCGTCCGCGACGAAATAAAGCGCGGCGGTTTGCGCCGGATCGAGCACCGCGTCGATCGAAGCGCGCCCCGGATTGGCGATCGGGCCGATCGGCAGGCCGGGCTGGGCGTAGGTGTTGTAGCCGTTCTTCGCGTGCAGTTCCGATTGCAGGATGCGGCGGCCGAGCGGCTTGCCCTTCGTGATCGGATAGATGACGGTCGGGTCCGCCTGGAGCGGCATCCCGCGCTTCAGCCGGTTGGCATAGACCGCCGCCACCTCGCGCCGCTCGCTGGGCTTGCCGGTTTCCTTCTCCACGATCGAGGCGAGGATGATCGCCTGCTCCGGCGTCGTCACCGCGATGCCGGGCTTGCGGCGCTTCCACGCGGCGGCGAGATAGTCGCGCATCGCCTTCTGCATCCGCGCCACAACGGAGGCGCGGGTATCGCCCTTCTGATAGGCGTAGCTGTCGGGCAGGATCGATCCTTCCGCCGGGACGGCCACGTCGCCGACCAGCCCGTCCGCCTTCATCAGCGCCTCGTGGACGAGGATCGAGGGATAGCCCTCCGGCACCGGGATCAGCCGCTGGCGGACCTTCCCTTCCTGCAACAGGGCCAGCACGTCGGAGGCGCTGGCGCGCGCGGGAATGGCGTATTCGCCGGCCTTGATCGCCTGCCCGTTGCCGAACAGCCGCGCGAAGCCGCGGAAGCGAGTCGCGGAACGGATCGCGCCCGCCTTCTGAAGCTCGGTCGCCGCACGGGCGAGGGTTGCCCCTTCGGGCACGATCACCGCGACCGGCTTGCCCGCCGGACCCGCGCCGGTCCAGTCGTGCGCCAGCCAGCCGAGCGTGACGACGCCCAGCAGCACGATCAGCGTTCCGAGGCAACCGAGCCTTCTCATGACATCACCACGCCCGCGCGTGTCGCGGTCAGATCGCCTTCATCACCAGCGAGGCATTGGTGCCGCCGAAGCCGAACGAATTGTTCAGCACTGCCTTCACCTGCCGCTTCTTCGCGACATGCGGGACGAGATCGACGCCGACGCAATTCTCGCTGGGATTATCGAGGTTGAGCGTCGGCGGGACGATCTGGTCGCGCATCGCGAGGATGCAGAAGATCGATTCGACCGCGCCGGCGCCGCCCAGCAGATGCCCGATCGCCGACTTGGTCGAGGACATCGAAAGCCCGCCGAGCGCATCGCCGAACAGGCGGCGCACCGCGCCCAGCTCCAGCTCGTCGCCGAGCGGCGTGGAGGTGCCATGGGCGTTGATATAGTCGATGTCGGAGAGCGCGAGGCCGCTCTTGCGCATCGCCATCTCCATCGAGCGGAACGCGCCCGAGCCTTCCGGGTGCGGCGCGGTGACGTGATAAGCGTCGCCCGACAGGCCGTAGCCGATCACCTCGGCATAGATTTTCGCGCCGCGCGCCTTGGCCCGCTCATATTCCTCAAGCACGACGACGCCCGCGCCCTCGCCCATCACGAAGCCGTCGCGATCGCGGTCATAGGGGCGGCTGGCCTTTTCCGGCGTGTCGTTGAAGCCGGTGGAGAGCGCGCGCGCCTGCGCGAAGCCGGCGATGCCGAGCGGGCAGATCGCCCCCTCCGCGCCGCCCGCCAGCATCACGTCGGCATCGTCCATCGCGATCATCCGCGCCGCGTCGCCGATCGAATGCGCGCCGGTCGAGCAGGCGGTGACAACTGCGTGATTCGGCCCCATCAGCCCGTATTTGATCGAGACCTGGCCCGAGATCAGGTTGATGAGCCGGCCATGCACGAAATGCGGCGAGACGCGGCCCGGCCCCTTCGTCTCGCATACGATCGATTCGCTCGCGATGCCCGGCAGGCCGCCGATGCCCGCGCCGATCGAGCAGCCGGCGCGCAGCCGCTCCGCCTCGCTCATCTCGGTGAGGCCGGCATCTTCCAGCGCCTGCCCGGCGGCGTCGATGCCGTAGATGATGAACGGATCGACCTGTCGCTGGATCTTGTGATCGACGCGCTTCGAAGGATCGAAGCCATATTCGTGATCGGCCGGCTTCACCTCGCAGGCGATGCGGCACTTCTGGTCAGACGCATCGAAGCGGGTGATCGGGCCGGCGCCCGAACGGGCGGCGATGAGGTTGGCCCAAGCCGTTTCGACGTCAGCCCCCAGCGGGGTGACGAGGCCAAGACCAGTGACGACGACACGGCGCATTCGCAACTCTCCGAAAAATAACAACAGGCCCAGCCCGTTGCGGGGCTGAGCCTGTCGAAGCCCTGTCCTGCCGGCTCGCCTGGGCCGGCGAACGGCAGCCCCTCGACAAGCTCAGGGCATTTGAGGACAGCTCGGGTCTGAAAAGGTCAGCCCCGGATCAGCCCTTGTGCTCGTCGATATAGCTGATCGCGTCCTTGACGGTCGTGATCTTCTCGGCGGCGTCGTCGGGAATCTCGACACCGAATTCTTCCTCGAACGCCATCACCAGCTCGACGATATCGAGACTGTCGGCACCGAGATCGTCGATAAAGCTCGCGTCTTCGGTCACCTTGTCGGCCTCGACACCGAGGTGCTCGACGACGATCTTCTTCACGCGGTCGGCGGTCTCGCTCATACCCTGTTCCTTCTTGCGAGGTTTGCTGTTGCTCCACGCACGTAGAGCGCGGCCCCACCACTGGCAAGGGGGAGGCATGGGAGTCGTCCGCGAAACATTAACGGGTCGGCGTCATGAAGATGCCGATGATTGAGGCGATCGCCACCGGAAGCTGGCTCGACCGGCGTCGCATCGCGATGGTCGCGCAAATATCGCTTGGCGCGACCGTGCTGATGTTCGTCGCGCTGTTCGCCACCGCGCACGGCACGCTCGATTTCCTCGGCCGGCCACTCGGCACCGATTTCTCGAACGTCTGGTCGGCCGGATGGATGGCGCTGCACGGCCAGGCGGCGGAAGCGTGGGACTGGGGGACGCAGGCGGCGGTGCAGCGCGCGGTGCATCACGATCCGCAGGTTCCCTTCTACGGCTGGCATTATCCCCCGCCGTTCATGCTCGTCGCGGCGCTGCTCGCGCTGCTGCCCTATGTCGCCGCGCTCGTCGTGTGGCAGGCCGTGACGCTCGCCGCCGCCCTGTGGCTCGTCACCCGCATCGTGCCCGACCGGCTGACCCTGCTGGCCGCCGCCGCCGCGCCGGTGGTGATGGTGTGCCTCGGCCACGGCCATAACGGCTTCCTCACCGCCGCCCTGCTCGGCGGCGGCTTGCTCCTGCTCGATGACAGGCCATTCACCGCCGGCCTGCTGATCGGCTGCCTCGTCTACAAGCCGCAATTCGCTGTGCTGCTGCCGCTGGTCCTGCTGGCGAGCGGTCAATGGCGCGCGGTGGGCGGCGCGATCCTGTCCGCCGGCACGCTCGTGCTCGTGACCTATGCGATCTGGGGCTGGCCGGTGTGGCAGGCGTTCATCGATTCGCTGCCGCTCACCCGCAGCGTGGTGATCGAGGCAGGCAATACCGGCTGGGAGAAGATCCAGACGGCGTTCGGCGCGATACGTGCGCTCGGCGGCTCGGTGCCCTTGGCCTATGCGGTGCAAGGCGCCGTCACCGCCGTCGCGCTGCTCGCGTCACTGATCGCGACGCTGCGCGCCACGCCGGCGGTGCGCAACGCGGTGGTGCTGACCGCCGCGCTGCTCTCCACGCCCTATGCGCTCGATTACGATTATACGCTCGCGGGGATGGCGATCGCCTTCCTCGTCGCGGACGGACGGGCGCGCGGCTTCCTGCGCTGGGAGGCGAGCCTGCTGGCGATCGCCTGGGCGATGCCGCTGTTCGCGCGGAGCATTGCCCACGCCACCTTGATCCCGCTCGGCGTGATGAGCCTGCTCGCGCTGTTCGCCGTGGCGGTGCGGCGAATGGCGCTGCTCGATCACGCCTTCGCGAATATCACACCATCGCCATTCCGCCGTTGACGTGCAGCGTCTGGCCGGTGACGTACCCCGCCTCCTTCGACGCGAGATAGACCACGGCGGCGGCGATATCCTCGCCCGTGCCAAGGTCGCCTGCGGGAATCTTGCCGAGCAGCGCGGTCTTCTGCGCTTCCGGCAGCACGTCGGTCATCGCCGAGCGGATGAAGCCGGGCGCGACGCAATTCACCGTGATGTTGCGGCTCGCCAGTTCCTGCGCCAGTGCCTTGGACATGCCGACCAGCCCCGCCTTGGACGCGGCATAGTTCGCCTGCCCCGGATTGCCCGTCTGCCCGACGACCGAAGTGATCGAGATGACGCGGCCGAAACGCTGCTTCATCATCGGCTTGGCGGCGGCGCGAATCAGGCGGAAGGCGGCTTCGAGGTTGACCGAGATCACCTGCTGCCATTCCTCGTCCTTCATCCGCATCGCGAGGTTGTCGCGTGTGATGCCGGCATTGTTGACGAGAATGTCGAGCCGCCCGCCCAGCGCTTCCACCGCCGCCGGCACCAGCGCATCGACCGAGGCCGGGTCGGAAAGATCCGCCACCACCGCGACATGATCGCCGCCGAGGCTGGCGCGAAACGCCTCCAGCTTTTCCGCATTGGAGCCGGAGACCGCCAGCCGCGCGCCCTGCGCCGCCAGCCCGCGCGCGATCGCCGAGCCGATCCCGCCCGAAGCGCCGGTCACCAGCGCGGTCATGCCTGTCAGGTCGAACATTACGGTCTCCTCAGAGCGTCTTCAGAAGCGCTTCGATGTCATCCATCGACACCACGCTGGTCGCATTGGCGTCGGGCGCGGTGCGCTTGACCATCGGACCGAGCACCTTGCCGCCGAACTCGACGAACTCGCTCACCCCGGCTTCCTGCATCGCCAGCACCGATTCGCGCCAGCGCACCATGCCCGTCACCTGCCGCACCAGCCCGGTGCGGATCGCATCGACGTCGCTCACCGCCTTGGCATCGACGTTGCAATAGAGCGGCACCAGCGGCGCGGCGATGCGCACATCGGCCAGCGCCTTCTCCATCGCGTCGGCGGCGGGCTGCATCAGCGGGCAGTGGAACGGCGCGGAAACGGGGAGCAACAGCGCGCGCTTCGCGCCATGATCCTTGGCGATCGCCACCGCGCGGTCGATCGCGTCCTTCGCGCCGCTGATGACGACCTGCGACGGATCATTGTCGTTGGCGACAGTGCAGACCTGCCCCTCGGCGGCGGCGGCGGCGGCGATCGCCTGCGCCTTGTCGAGATCGGCGCCGAGCAGCGCGGCCATCGCGCCCTCGCCCACCGGCACCGCCGCCTGCATCGCCTGCCCACGCAGCTTGAGCAGCCGCGCCGTGGTGGCGAGGTCGAACGTCCCCGCGGCGCACAGCGCGCTATATTCGCCGAGCGAGTGGCCGGCGACGAAATCGGCCTTGTCGGCCAGCGATACGCCGCCTTCGCGCTCCAGCACGCGCAGCGTGGCGATGGCGTTGGCCATGATCGCAGGTTGCGCGTTCTCGGTGAGCGTCAGCTCGTCCGCCGGGCCTTCGGTCATCAGCCGGAACAATTTCTGGCCGAGCGCCTCGTCGACCTCCTCGAACACCTCGCGGGCATGGCCGCTGGCGTCGGCGAGCGCCTTGCCCATGCCGACAGACTGGCTCCCCTGCCCCGGAAAGATGAACGCGCGCATGATGCCTCCTTGATCGAAGCGCGCGGCGTAAGCGCGGGAACGGCGCGGGGTCAACCTCGCGTGCGGACCAGCACCATTTCCGCGCCCGGCGCGAACATGCGCCGCGCGACAGGTGCGGGAACGATCCCCTCCAGCCCGAGCGCGCGCAGCATCTGCCCCAGCCGTGTCGGCGGGACGGGATAATGCGCGACGATCGCGCCGGGCGGCGCGGATGCGGCGGGCGCGACGACCAGCCCGCCGGGCCGGGCGGGCGCGTAGCGGAGGTTGGCGAGATGCGCGAAGGCCATCGGTATCTCCGCGCGGCGCACCTCGTGCGGATTCCCTGCGACGATCTCGCGCGGATGGCTGCGCGCGGCATCGGCCAGCACCTCCATCTCCCAATGCGGATGGCGGTTGCCGACGCTCAGCAGCAGCAGGTTGCTCCCTAAGATCGCCGCGAGCAGCAGCGCCCGCCAGCGCGCCGCGAGCCGGTCGAGCCACAGCGCCAGCACCACCGCCGCCGCGACCGCCGCCAGCGTGAAGTAGCGCGGATTGAGCACCAGCTTGGTGTAGAGCACCGCGACGAGCAGGAAACTCGCCCCCGCCATGCCCGACAGCACGATCAGCCGTCGCCGCGCGCCCGGCGCCAGCCCGCGCGCCGCGCCGAGCGCAAGGGCGATCCCCGCGAGCCAGAACAGCAGCCCGAAATCGTCGTTGACCAGCAGCACCAGCAGCGGGTCGATCGGCGGCCACAACAGGAAATTGCCCTCCAGATTGGCGGCGCGGTCGATATGCTCGTCATGATGGAAGGCGATGGCGTAGCGGCGCAGCGGATCGCCGGTCATGGCGTATTGGAACAGCGCCTCCGTCCCCAGCACCAGCGCGACGCCGACAACCATCGTGACCAGCACGCGGCGCGGCACCGGCCGCCCGATCAGGAACATCGGCACGAAGGCGGCGAGTGGCAGCACGCTCGTCTCGCGGCACAGGATCGCGATGCCGAAGCACAGTCCCGCGCCAAGGCCGCGCCACAGCCCGGCACGATCGTCCGCCGCGCCGCCGAGCAGCAGCGCGCCGCCGACCAGCGCGGCGGCCTCGGCCAGATCGACGCTGACGGTCGAGGCATAGACGATCACCACCGGCAGCGTCGCGATCAGCAGCGCCGCGATCCACCCTGCGCGCTGCCCGCCGACGTTCCGCGCGAACAGGCCGGTCAGCGTCACCAGCAGGGTATAGAACAGCACCGCCGTCACCCCGAAGGCGGCGAAGCCCGGCCCGAGCGCGGCGATCACCCCGGCGAAGGGCAGGATCAGCGGGAAGCGCGTCGACCAATGGTCCGTCCCCGCCGCCGGCGGATGCGTGAGCCACGCCCGCGCCCCGGCATAATAAAGCGAATCGTCCGAGGCGATGAACCCGACCCATCCGATCCACAGCGCCAGTGCCGCCATCACGACGAGCAGCGCGCACCAGCGCCATGATATCCGCGAGCCAGCCAATGTCATGTGCCGCGCCTAGCTGCGCAGCGATGGAGATTTGGTTTAAAGGCCGCCGCCGCGCTTGCCTTTCCGCCGTTTTCCGCTAAGGGACGCGCCTTCACGGGCGGCGGAGCGATCCTTCGCCTGCGAGAGTGTTTGTTATGACGACAGCCGGAGGGGCATGGCACGGGGCCATGTCAGCGATCGGCCAACGAAGGAAAGCAGATGGCTCTTTACGAGCACGTGTTCCTTGCGCGCCAGGATTTGGCGCAGGCGCAAGTGGACGCGCTGGCGGAAGCCGCCACCAAGATCGTCGAGGCCCATGAGGGCAAGGTCATCAAGACCGAGACCTGGGGCCTGCGCAGCCTTGCCTATCGCATCGCGAAGAACCGCAAGGCGCATTACGTGATGATCGAGATCGACGCCCCCGGCGACACCGTCGCCGAGCTGGAGCGCCAGAACCAGATCAACGAGGACATCATCCGCTACATGACCATCAAGGTCGACGCCCATGAGGCCGGCCCGTCGGTTATGATGCGCAAGCAGGAGCGTGACCGTGAGCGTCGCGCCGAGCGTGGCGAGCGCGGTGAGCGCCCGCGTCGTGATCGCGAAGAGGAGCTCGCATAATGGCCCGTCCATTCTTCCGCCGCCGCAAGAGCTGCCCCTTCTCCGCGAAGGACGCGCCCCGGATCGACTATAAGGACGTCCGGCTGCTCCAGGGCTTCGTCTCTGAGCGTGGCAAGATCGTGCCGTCGCGCATCACCAGCGTGTCGGCGAAGAAGCAGCGCGAGCTCGCCCAGGCGATCAAGCGCGCGCGTCATCTGGGCCTGCTGCCCTACGTCGTGAAGTAAGGAGCGCTCTAATGGACGTGATTCTGCTTGAGCGCATCGAAAAGCTCGGCACCATCGGCGACGTGGTGAAGGTGAAGGACGGTTTCGCCCGCAACTACCTGCTGCCGAACAAGAAGGCGCTGCGCGCCAACGACGCCAACCGCAAGGTGTTCGAGGCCAACCGCGCCCGCATCGAGGCCGAGAACGCGAACCGCCGCGTCGACGCCGAGAAGGAGGCGAAGGGCTTCAACAACGTTTCCGTGACGATCATCCGTCAGGCGTCGAACACCGGCCAGCTCTACGGCTCGGTCGCGGTGCGCGACATCATCGAGGCGCTGGTGGCCGACAAGCACAAGGTCGCCAAGAGCCAGGTCGTGCTCGATCGCCCGATCAAGGCGATCGGCGTGTACGACGTGAAGGTCGCGCTGCACCCCGAAGTGGCGGTGTCGGTGAAGGTCAATGTCGCCCGCTCGCCGGAAGAAGCCGAGCTTCAGGCGTCGGGCGTCGACGTCACGGCGCAGATGTTCGAGGAAGGCCGCGATCAGGGCGGCTTCACCGAGGACTATGATCCCAATGCCGAGCCGGGCGCCACCGCCGAGGCTCAGCCGGAGGAGGCGGAGCAGGCGTAAGCCCGCTTTCCTTTTTCGCGGACAGGAAAGGCCCGCCGGAGCGATCCGGCGGGCCTTTTCATATTCCGGCCCGCTCCCGCATGTTCCTCGTTGCGCGGCGCAGCAATTCCGCTATTGGCGCGCTTGAGGAAGTCATTCCTCGCAAGATCGCGCCGGTGCCCGAAAGGGCTTAATATGGGAACGCGGTGAGGCACGCCCGAAAGGCGCGCCGAATCCGGGGCTGTCCCTGCAACTGTAAGCGGCGAGCGCGATGCACTGCCCGGATTCGTCCGGGCGGCCACTGGGGCAACCTGGGAAGGCGTGCATCGGGCCGTGACCCGCGAGCCAGGAGACCTGCCGGCGTATTGGTCGCTCTTGCTTTGGTCCAGGGAGAGGCCGGGGCACGGTATCCATCCGTCTGAGCGGCGAATATGCGGCGGGGGCCGCATCGGCGCGCGGGTGGGTGCATGGCGTCCGCTCACCATCGCACGCCGACCGCTCGCATCGGGCGGCTGCTCCCTCCGTCAGGCTCGCGACGCCGCGCGGAGGGAATACCCATGAAGACAGGTTATATTTCGTTGCTGGCGATCGTCATCGCCGGCCAGGCCCATGCCGAGGATATCGCGGCAGCGGATGCCGTGTCGGGCGACGATGTCGTCGTCGTCACCGCCAGCCGTTCCGGCGATGCGATCCCGCTCGACCTGATCGGCTCGTCGGTGACGGTGATCGACGATCAGGAGATGCAGGATCGCCAGACGCGCATCGTCTCCGACGTGCTGCGCGACGTGCCCGGCGTGGCGATAACCCGCAGCGGCGCGGTCGGCGGGCTGACCGAGATCCGCATTCGCGGCTCGGAGGCCAATCAGACGCTGGTGTTCATCGACGGCATCAAGGCGGACGATCCCTATAGTGGCCAATATGATTTCGGCACGCTGATCAACGACGAGGCGTCGCGGATCGAGGTGCTGCGCGGCCAGCAAAGCTCGCTCTACGGCTCGGACGCGATCGGTGGCGTCGTCACCTACACCACGCTCTCGGGCCGCGAGAAGCCGGGCTATTCGCTCCGCGCGGAGGGTGGCTCGATGGCCACCTTCTCGGGCGGCGCACGGGCGGGCGGGGTGGTCGGCGACCAGTTCGATTATGCGCTCACGACCAGTTATTACCGGACGGACGGCTATCCCGTGGCGCCCGGCGGGAAGCTCGATATCGGCTCCGACAGCCTCGGCGCGTCGGCGAAGCTGAACTGGACGCCGGCGACCAATTTCAAGCTGACCGCCGTCGGCCGCTACAGCCTCACCCACGCCGATCTCAACGACCAGCAGATCGCTCCCACCTCACCGATCGTGCAGGGCTATCCGGTCATCACCGCGATCGACACGCCGGGCGACAGGACACGCAATCGCGGCTGGTACGGGCTGGTCGGCGCGACGTGGAACCTGTTCGACGACGCCTGGACCAACGCCGCCACCGCCGCGATCACCGACAACAAGCGCGATTATGACGGCCCCTATGGCCCGTCCGGCGACGTCGGCCGCCGCTATCGCGCGAACTTCGACAGCACGGTGCGTTTCGGCAGCGACCATGTGAAGAACCGCTTCACGCTGGCGATGGATTACGAGCGGCAGGAATTCCGCAACACCACCGCTTATGCCGATCGGGACACGCACGTCCTCGAAACCCGTGGCTATGTCGCCAGCTATGACGTGACGGTGGACGATCGCCTCGCGCTGGGCGCTTCCGCGCGGATCGACGATTACAACCGCTTCCGCGACGCCGCGACCTATCGCGCGACGGCCAGCTATCTGCTGCCCGGCGGCACGCGTTTTCATGCCGCCTACGGCACCGGGATCAAGGCGCCGACGCCCGGCGAGTTGTTCGGCTATACGAGCGGCCTGTACATCGGCAATCTCGCGCTGCGGCCGGAAGAGTCGAAGGGCTGGGAAGCAGGCGTCGAGCAGTCGTTGCTGGACAAGTCGGTGACGATCGGCGCGACCTATTTCAATAACCTCTTCACCGACCAGATCGATACGACCTACGTGTACGATTCCGGCAGCGGCACCTATATCCAGCAGAGCTACAACCGAAGTGGCCGGACCCGGCAGGAGGGCGTGGAAGTCTATGCCTCCGCGCGGGTTTCCGATTTCCGGCTGGACGCGAGCTACACCTATCTGAACGCGCCGCAGACGATCGACGCGCTGGCCGGGCCGGCGCCGGGCGACGGCAGCTTCCAGTTCCCCGTGCCGATCACCGGACAGGCGATCCGCCGGCCGAAGGACGTCGCCTCGTTCAACGCCACCTATGCGCCGAAAGCCGTGCCGCTCACCGCCACGCTGACGGTGCGCTACACCGGCCGCCAGCGCGATTACGCCTTCAATTCCGACTATTCGCGCCTACTGGTGGACCTGAAGGCCTATACGCTCGTCAATTTCAACGCGAGCTATGACATCGGCGCGCATGTCCAGGTCTTCGGCCGCGTGGAGAACCTGCTCGGCCAGAAATATCAGGAGGTGTTCACCTATAACGCGCCCGGCCGCGCGGCCTATGGCGGCGTGCGCGTGAAGTTCTGACCGGCAGGAGACGCCAATGAAACCCCGCACCGACGACGATCCCGATGCCGGCGAAGCGCCGGTTCGGCGAGCGGAACGTCGGTGCGGCGCGGGCGGCGGCGCCGCAAATACGCAAAAGCGCCATTCGCCGCCCGCCGGAACCGGATATCGCTCAGTCCTGGCGGCGTTCGATCTGCTCCGCGATCCGCTTCGCCGCGAGGACGTAAGCCGGAGCGCCGCAGACCGTCCACGCCTCCGGCACGCTGATGCGCGCGATGCCGGCGAGCGCCGGATGATGCAGCATCTCCGTGCCCTGATCGGTGACGCGGTCGGTGGCGCTTTCGACGATCAGGAAATCGGGCCGCGCGGCGACCATCTCCTCCAGGCTCACCTGCGCCAGCACCGGCTTGTGGAGCTTCGTCGCGAGGTTCACCAGCCCGACTCGGCGCATCAGTTCGTCGATCAGCGTGCCGGTCCCCGTCATGAAGCCGCGCCGCTGGTAGTAAGCCGCGACCTTCCCCCTGCCCGGCCGCCCGATCCTCGCGAGGTCGCGCTCCATGCGCGCGATCAGCGCCTCGCCGCGTTCGGGATGGCCCACGGCGGCGGCGGTCTGGCGGATCGACGCATAGACGCCAGCGAGCGTATCGGCGATCTCCAGATCGAGCATATGGTAATGATGCCCCTTGAGCGCCGCCATCGCGGCGCTGCCCCGCGCGGGCATGCCGATGACCAGATCGGGGTCGATCGCCAGTATCTGCTCGGCCGAATTGGCGAGGAGCGGCAGGCCACGCGCGCGCGCCGCCTCGCCCGACATTGCCGGGTCGACGGCGCTGCGCGTCAGCCCGGCGATCTGATCGCGGTCGGCGAGCGCGAGGACGAGCTGGTCCGCGCACAGGTTGAGCGAGACGATCCGCTTCGGCCTTGCCACCGGTGCGGAGCCGGCCGCCGCATGGAGCGCGGCGCCGCCCAAGGCGGCCAGCGGCAGGGCAAGCGCGAGGAGCCGGGATCGCAGCATGGGCGCTTCCATAACCGACTCCCCGGCGCCGGCAAGCACGACGGGCGCGCCGCATGACGCCGTCCCGCCCGCTGCTGATCGCCGGCCTGCTCGCGCTCACCCTGCTCGCGGCGACCGGTTCGCTGCTGCTGGGAACGGTCGGCCTGTCGCTCCCCCGCATGATCGCGGTCTTCGCCGGCCATGGCGATCCGGTCGCCACCACGATCCTGTTCGATCTCAGGATGCCGCGCACCCTGCTGGGCCTCGCGGTCGGCGCGATGCTCGGCCTCGCCGGCGCGGCGCTGCAAGGCTATCTACGCAATCCGCTCGCCGAGCCTTCGGTGCTCGGCACGTCGAACGCGGCGTCGCTTGGGGCGGTCGCCGCGATCTATTTCGGGCTGGCCGGTCTGCATCCGGTAGTGCTGCCGCTGCTCGCCGTATCGTGCGCGATGGTCGCGCTGGTGCCGTTGTTCATCCTTGCCGGGCGATCCGAAAGCCCGCTCACCCTGATCCTCGCGGGCATCGCCATCGGCACGCTGGCGACCGCCGGAGTCAGCCTCGCGCTCAACCTTTCGCCCAATCCCTTCGCCGCGATGGAGATCATGACGTGGCTGCTCGGCAGCCTTGAGAACCGTTCGTTCGAGCATCTGTGGATCGCGCTTCCGTGCATCGTGGCCGGCATGGCGCTGCTGCTGTGGGACGGCCGCGCGCTCGACGCGCTGACGCTGGGCGAGGACGGCGCGCAGACGCTGGGCGTGGACCTGCGCCGCACCCGGCTGCGCCTGCTCGCGGGCACCGCGATCGGCGTGGGCGGCGCGGTGGCGGTGTCGGGCGCGATCGGCTTCATCGGGCTGATCGTGCCGCATCTCGTGCGCCCGCTGACCGATCGCAGCCCGTCCGCGATCCTCGTCCCCTCCGCGATCGGCGGCGCGGCGCTGCTCACCTTCGCCGATCTCGCGGTGCGGCTGATCGACACCAGCAACGAGCTGAAGCTCGGCGTCGTCACCGCCTTCCTCGGCGTGCCCGTCTTCCTCGTCCACCTCATGCGGGAGCGGCGGCTGTGGTGAGCATCCGTCTGGAACAGGTCGGGGTCACGCTCGGCCGCCGCGCGGTGGTGCGCGAGGTCAGCACCACGTTCGCGCCGGGCGAGCTGACCGGCATCGTCGGCCCCAACGGCGCGGGCAAATCGACGCTCGCCCGCGCGATGCTCGCGCTGGTGCCGCATGGCGGCCGGATCACGCTGGACGGCGAGGACATCGCCGCGATCCCGCGCCCGGCGCTGGCACGGCGCATCGCCTATCTGCCGCAGGGGCAGACGCTGCACTGGCCGCTGTCGGTGGAGCGGCTGGTCGGGCTGGGCCGGCTGCCGCATCTCGGGCCGATGTCGCGCATCCGTGATGCCGATACGGCCGCGATCGGGCGGGCGATGGCGCGCACCGACGTGCTGCTGCTGCGCGACCGCCTCGCCACCAATCTCTCCGGCGGCGAGCGCGCGCGCGTGCTGCTGGCGCGCGCGCTGGCGGTGGAAGCGCCCGCGCTGATCGCCGACGAGCCGCTCGCCAGTCTCGATCCCGGCCACCAGATCGACGTGATGGAACTGCTCCGCGCCGAGGCGCGCGGCGGCGCGGCGGTGATCGCGGTGCTTCACGACCTCACCATGGCGGCGCGCTACTGCGACCGGCTGCTCCTGATCGATCGCGGCACGCTGGTCGCCGAAGGCACGCCGGGCGAGGTGCTGACGCCCGCCAACCTCGAAGCCGTCTATGGCATCCGCGCCCGCGTGGAGCTTGGCGGCGACTGGCCGACGATCACCGCGCTGGGCCGGAGCCGGTGAGCGATCGGCCCCTGACCTTCCATCGCCGTTCGCGATAAAAGCCATGCAGACATTTAATTTTCGGATGATGGCATAGCGGCCTATCGACCGGAGCAAAGCGATGGGGGAGATGGAAATGGACGACGTTCGCCGCTCGATCAGGGCATTTCCTCTCGCCGCCGCGTTGCTCGCGTTCCATGTCCCGGCCGGCGCGGCCGCGCCCGAACCGGCCGATATCCTGATCGCGGATGGCACCGTCATCACCATGGACCCGGCGCGACGGGTGATCGAGGACGGCGCGGTGGCGATCGTCGGCAATCGCATCGCCGCCGTCGGCACCACCGCCGAGTTGAAGGCGCGCTTCCACCCGCGCGAGGTGATCGACGCGCGCCGCAAGATCGTGATGCCGGGGCTGATCGACGGTCACGGCCATGCTGGCCACGAACTGCTCAAGTCGCTCGGCGCCGACAGCGACGACTGGAACGATATCGCCGAGCGCATGTACGCGCACGCTTCCACGCCGGATTTCTGGCGCGCCGACGCGATGCTCGCCGGGCTGGAGCGGCTGAAGTTCGGCGTCACCACCTCGGTCAACTTCTTCGGCGGCGGCGCGGACGTCTATCGCGTGGACGATCCCAAATACGGCGACGCCTATCTGAACGGCGTCAAGGATATCGGCGTCCGCTGGTTCCTCGGCGTCGGCCCGCGCCGCGGCCCGTATCCCAGCATCTTCACCGAATGGAACGGCGCGGCGCACCATGACGTCGCGGTGCCCTTCGGCCAGCAGATCGCGGTATCGGAAACGCTGATCCGCAAGTGGAACGGCGCGGCGGACGGCCGGGTGAAGATGGCGGTGGTGTTCCCGACAATCAGCCCGGACCAGAAGCTGGAAGGCGCAGCGCTGGACGAGGTGAAACGGGAGGCCCATGCCGCCCGCGACCTGTCGAAACGCTACCACGTCCTGTTCCTGCAGGACGGCCATACGCGCGGCACGGTGAAATATGCCAATGACGTGCTCGGCCTGCTCGGGCCGGACGCGATCTTCTCGCACGCCACCAACCTGACCGACGAGGAGATCAGGCTGATAGCCTCCACCGGCACGCGCATCTCGCACAATCCCAGCGCGGTATTCTCGATGATGGGGCGCAACCCGGCGACCGAGTTGATCGATGCCGGCGCCGTGGTGATGCTCGGCTCCGACGGCGTCGCGCCGGATCGCAGCTTCGACATGTTCCGCCACATGTTCCAGGCGACGCGCTACCACCGCTATTATTTCCACGATCCGAAGGTGCTGCCCGCCGGCAAGGTGCTGGAAATGGCGACCATCGACGCGGCGAAGGCGCTGGGGATGGAGAAGGAGATCGGCTCGCTCGAACCGGGCAAGAAGGCCGACGTCATCCTGGTCGACTGGTTCAAGCCGCACCTGGTGCCGATGAACATGCCGGTCTATCGCATCGTCTATTATGCCAATGGCGAGGACGTCTCGACCGTATTGGTCGACGGCCGGGTGCTGATGCGCGATCGCAAGGTGCTGACGGTGGACGAGGACAAGGTGCTGACCGCGGCGCAACGCGAATCCGATCTCGCCATCCACCGTGCCGGGCTGGAGAAATATACCGCGATGCCCGAGGGTTTCTGGGGCAAGACGCGGCTGCCGGACCAGAAGGCGAAGTGAGCTACGCCGCGTCCACACTCCTGACCAGCCGGGGCAAGGCCACACCCAGCGCGGCCGCGCGATAGAGGTAGCTCGCCAGCAACGCGATCCACACGCCGATATCGCCCCACCCGCGCAGCATCGTGTCCGTCGCAAGATAGAGCGCCAGCGAAACGAGTGCCGCGTTGCGCAGGATGCGCCCGCGCGTCGCGCCGATGAAGATGCCGTCGAGCAGCCAGCTTGGCATTCCGAGCAGCGGCACCAGCGCGCAATAGGGCAGCATCGCCAGCGCCTGCCGCTGCACCGCCGGATCGTGCGTGACGAGCGCGATCAGCCACGGGCCGGCGGCGGCGATGACGGCGGCGAAGGCCAGTCCTCCGGCCAGCGAGAATTCCCCCGTCAGCCGCGCCGCCCGCAGCAACGCCGCGCGCGACCCCGCGCCGATCGCCGCCCCGACGCGGGCCTCCGCCGTGAAAGCGAAGCCGTCGAGGACGAAGGCGCTGACGCTGACGAACTGCATCAGCACATGATTGGCGGCGAGCGGCACCGCGCCCAGCCGCGCCCCGGCGCGCGCGAACCAGGTGAACAGCAACAGCAACGCCACCGTGCGGATCATGATATCGGCGTTGACCGAGAGCAGCCGGCGGAACGCGCCCGGCGCGAAGGTCGCGCGCCGCCCGATCCGCCACCAGCCCGGCCCCAGCACTTGCCGCGCCGCCCACAGGCCGCTCGCCAGCGCAACCCATTCGGCGATCGACGTGCCGATCCCCGCCCCCCATGCGCCAAGGCCGAAGCCGGCTACCAGCAGCACGTCGAGCGCGATGTTGACGCCGTTGAACGCCACCTGGCACGCCAGCGCCAGCCGCGTCCGGCCCAGCCCGAGCAACCAGCCGTTGATGACGTAGAAGCCCAGCGCGGCGGGCGCGCCGGCGAAACGCGCGGTGGTGAAAGCGTGCGCGGCCTCCGCCGCCGACGCGGGCACCTGCATCAGCGAAAGCGCGAGCGGCACGATCGCCGGCGACAATGCCAGCAGCGCGATGCCCAGCCCCAGCCCGAGCAGCAGCGCCCGCAACAGCAAGGCGCGCAATTCCTCCCCGCCGCCCGCGCCGAGCGTCTGCGCGGTGAGGCCGGTCACGCCCATGCGCAGGAAGCCGAAGGTCCAGAAGATCAGGTTGACGGTGGTCACGCCCAGCGCGACCCCCGCCAGCGTCGCGGCGTTTCCGGTGCGCCCGATCACCGTGGTATCGACCACCCCGACCAGCGGCACCAGCGCCTGACCGAGAATGATCGGCCAGGCCTGGGCGAAGATAACGCGGCGAGTCAGGATGGTCATCGCCCGCGCCATCCCACGGACGGCCGGGCGACGCCACTCCCCGCCGGACATTTCCGGCGGGGGCTACGCGCTTACATCAGCCGGCATAATCCTTGACGAGATCGAAGAGGAAGTCGCGCCCCTTATAGACCGCGTCGACCCGCATCCGCTCGTTCAGGCCATGCGCCCCGCTCTCGGGATCGTTGTAGAGGCCGGGCGGGCCATAGGATGGGATGCCGATCGTCTCCAGATAGATGCCGTCGGTGCCCCCGGTCGACATGGTCGGCACCAGCGGCACGCCGGGATAATATTTGGCGACCAGCTTTTCCGCCGGGCCGACGATTCTGGGATCGAGCGTCGGCGGCACGGCGGCCGGGCGGATCGGCGGCGTCAGCGTCACCTTCATCTTCGGATCGCCGATCACCTTCTCCAGCTCGGCGCGGATCGCCTCCACGTCGTTGCCGGGGAAGATGCGGCAGTTGATGTTGGCGCCCGCGCGCTGCGGCAGCGCGTTATTGGCATGGCCGCCGTCGAGCAGGGTCGCGACGCAGGTGGTGCGCAGCATCGAATGATAGGAGCGATCCTTGTTGAGGATCGCCACCGCCGCCGTATCCGCCGGGTTCTTCGAGACCGCGAGCATCGCCGCGCCGATCTCGTCCTTCCGCGCCGCGCCGGACTTGGCGAAATAGGCGCGGGTGGTGTCGTTCACCTGCGTGCGGAACTCGTAATCGCGGATCTTCACCAGCGCGTCGGCCAGCTCGTAGATCGCATTGTCGCGGATCGGGATCGAACTGTGCCCGCCGGGATTGGTCGCCTCGATCCGGTAGTTCTGGACGATCTTCTCGCCGACGTGCAGCGACATGACGATCGGCTTGCCGTCCGGCCCGGCGCGGCCACCGCCGCCCTCGTTCAGCGCGAACTCCGCGGCGATCAGGTCCGGCTTGTTCTTGGCGAGCCATTCGGCGCCATCGAACGCGCCGGTCGTCTCCTCGCCACAGGTCAGCGCCAGCTTCACCGTGCGCTTCGGCTTGTAGTTGCTCGCCTTGAAGCGCAGCAGCGTGTCGATCCAGATCGCGTCCATCGCCTTCATGTCGGCGGTGCCGCGACCGTAGAAGAAGCCGTTCTCCTCGATCATCTTGTACGGGTCGCGGGTCCAGTCCTCGCGCTTGGCCGTCACCACGTCGATATGGCCGAGCAGCAGCATCGGCTTCACCGCCTGCGACGTGCCCGGATAGACGATGACGACACCGCCGTCCTTGGGATGCTCGGGCACGGAGAAATAGGTGATCTGGCTGTCGCTGAAACCCGCCGCCTTGAAGCGCGCGCCGATCTTCGCCGCGAGATCGGTGCAGCTTCCGCTGGTGATGCTCGTGTCGGTTTCGACCAGCTCCTGATAGATCGCGCGGAAGGCCTGCTGATCTGGCCTCAGCGTCGGCGTCTGCGCCATCGCGGTCTGCGCCAGCAGCAGCGCGCCCGTCGTCAACACCACTGACTTCATGTCCGTCTCCCCGTTCGAGCTATGATGAGGCAGCTATGGAGTTTTCTCCAGCCCGCCGCAATCGGGGAGCGTTCGTTCAGGCCCGCCGTCGTGCGCCGGCGGCGCGGCGCGGCGGCGTGCGCACGCGGGCCGGCTCGGGCATCGCCGGCTCCGTCGTCCAGCCGAGGTGCGGCAGGCTGACCGTGCGTTTGCCGAGTATGTCGACGCGCACCACGATCAGCCCCCTCTCCTCGATGAAGTCGAGCATCCGCCGCGCCCGGCTCGGCGAGGCAGTCTGATAGAGCGCGGCGAGCGTCTCATTGTCAGGGCATTCCTCGCCAAACCGCGCCGCGCGCGCCAGCCCCAGGAAGGGCGCGAACATCTCCTCCGGCAGCGCCTCCGCCAGCGCCAGCACGTCGCCCCAGTCCTGGTCCGGGTTCAGGCCGGCCCGCGCCATCGCGAAATGGCGGCGGAAATGATCCAGCGGCTCGTCCGCCGTGACGCCGCGCATCCGGCAGCGCACCTGGTAATCCTGATAGGATTGTGGGAGCGGCACGCGCGCGTCCTCTCCCGCCATCTCCGCCAGCACGGCGGCGCGGACCGCCGCCTGCTCGGCCTCGTCCAGCACGGGCATGTCGGGAACGGCCGCCGGCGCGGGCGGCGTGGCGGCGCTTTGCATCAGTTCGGAGAAGCTGGGCGGCGACGGGACGGGAATCGGCGGCGGGGCATCCTCCGCGTCCGCAGTGAACAGCCGCTCGCGCAGGCCGTCCGCGTCTGCCTCGGGCAGCGGCGTCAGCCTTGGGCCGACGTTGCGCGCCGAGGTCATCACGCTGCCGATCCGCACCTTGAGCGGCCGGCGCGTGATCGCCGGGCCGAGCGCGAGGAACTCGCCGCGTGCGAGATCGCGGATCTGGTCACCCTGCCGCCGCTCCATGCCGAGCAAATCGGCGGCGCGGGCCATATCGATGTCGAGGAAGGTACGCCCCATCAGGAAATTGGACGCCTCCGCCGCGACGTTCTTGGCGAGCTTGGCGAGGCGCTGCGTCGCGATCACCCCGGCCAGCCCGCGCTTGCGGCCACGGCACATCAGGTTGGTCATCGCCGCCAGCGACGCGCGGCGCGCTTCCTCGCCCACTTCCCCGGCGGCGGCGGGCGCGAAAAGTTGCGCCTCATCGACCACGACGAGGATCGGATACCATTGCTCCCGCGGCGCCTCGAACAAGGTGGAGAGGAAGGCAGCGGCGCAGCGGAGCTGGTCGTCGACCTCCAGCCCCTCCAGATTGAGCACCACCGAGGCGCGATGCTCCCGCGCGCGGGCGGCGAGCCGTTCGATTTCCGCGAAGCTGTAATGCGCCGCATCAACCGCGATATGGCTGAACGCATCGGCGAGCGAGACGAAATCGCCCTCCGGATCGATGATGACCTGCTGGACCAGCCCCGCGCTGCCCTCGAGCAGGCGGCGCAGCAGGTGCGACTTGCCCGACCCGGAATTGCCCTGGACGAGCAGACGCGTCGCCAGCAATTCCTCGAGGTCAAGCTCGACCGGCGCTCCCGATCCGTCGAATCCCATGTCGATCCTGGCAGTCATCGCCAAGCCGATGGCAATGCCCGGAGCGCGGGGCAAGGGGATTGCGTCGGGAGGCGACGCGCGAGCATCACCTCCCCGGCCGCACGATCACTCCACCGTCACCGATTTCGCGAGATTGCGCGGCTGATCGACGTCCGTGCCCTTCGCCACCGCGACGTGATAGGCGAGCAATTGCACCGGCACCGCATAGACCAGCGGCGCGATCAGCGGATGGACCTTGGGCATGGTGATGGTCGCAAGGCACCCCTCACCCGCCGCTTCCACGCCATCATAGTCGCTGATCAGCACCACCTTGCCGCCACGCGCCTGCACCTCCTGCATGTTGCTGACGGTCTTGTCGAACAACGGGCCGCTCGGCGCGATGACGATCACGGGCACGTTCTCGTCGATCAGCGCGATCGGGCCATGCTTCATCTCGCCTGCCGCGTAACCTTCCGCGTGGATATAGCTGATTTCCTTCAATTTAAGCGCGCCTTCCAGCGCCAGCGGATAATCCGTCCCGCGCCCGAGGTAGAGCACGTCGCGCGCTCCGGCGACCGCGCCTGCCATCGCCTCGATCGCCTCGTCATAGGCGAGCGCGGCGTTGAGCGCGGCGGGCGCTTCCGACAGATGCTTGACGATCGCCTTCTCGTCAGCGGGCGACAGCCTGCCCTTCGCCCGCGCGAGATTGGCGGCGAGCGCGGCAAGCACCGCGAGCTGGCAGGTGAACGCCTTGGTGGAGGCGACGCCGATCTCCGGCCCGGCGTGCGTCGGGAGCAGCAGGTCCGCCTCGCGCGCCATCGAACTGGTCGGCACGTTGACCACCGCCGCGATCGTCTGCCCCTCGCTCCGCGCGTGGCGCAGCGCGGCGAGCGTGTCCGCCGTCTCACCCGACTGGCTGATGACGATCATCAGGCCACCCGGCTCCATCACCGGCGCGCGGTAACGGAACTCGGATGCGACATCGAGATCCACCGGCACGCGCGCGAACTGCTCGAACCAGTATTTCGCGACCATCCCGGCGTAGAAGCTGGTGCCGCAGGCGACGATCGTGACGCGCTTGATCGACGAAAGATCATAATCGGGGATCGGCAACGTGACGCGATCCTCCATGCGCTGGAGATAGGCGCGCAGCGTCTGCGCGACGACGATCGGCTGCTCGTAGATCTCCTTCTGCATGAAGTGGCGATGGTTGCCCTTGTCGATCAGTGCGCCGGTGACGCCGGAGATAGTGATCGGCCGCTCGACCGGATTGTTGTCGCGATCGAACACCTGCGCGCCCTCGCGGGTGCAGACCACCCAGTCGCCCTCCTCCAGATAGGCGATGCGCTGGGTGAGCGGCGCGAGCGCGAGCGCGTCGGAGCCGAGATAGGTCTCGCCGTCGCCATGCCCCACCACCAGCGGCGAGCCGAGCCGCGCGCCGATCAGCAGCTCGGGATGATCGCGGAACAGGATCGCCAGCGCGAACGCGCCGTGGAGACGCGGCAGCACCGTGCTGACCGCCTCCGCCGGGGCAAGGCCGGCCTCGACCTGCTCGCTCACAAGATGCGCGACCACCTCGGTATCGGTCTCGCTGGTGAATACCCGCCCACGCGCGATAAGTTCTTCGCGCAAGGGTTTGAAATTCTCGATGATTCCATTGTGAACCACCGCGACGTGATCGGTCGAGTGTGGGTGGGCATTGTTGGTCGTCGGGCCGCCGTGCGTCGCCCAGCGGGTATGCGCGATGCCAACATCGCCGGGCAGCGGATTGGCGGCCAGTTCGCGCGCGAGGTTGACCAGCTTGCCCGACGCGCGGCGCCGATCGATCATCCCGTCATGGACGGTGGCGACCCCGGCGGAGTCATAGCCGCGATATTCGAGCCGCTTCAGCCCGTCGAGCAGCCGGTCGGCCACGTCCGCGGTGCCAAGAATGCCTACGATGCCGCACATACTGCCTCTGTCTTTCGAAAGGTTCGGGAAGGGGTTCGGTTCAAATAGTTATTTGGCGACTTTCTTGCGCGCCGTCATCTTCTCGCGGAAACGGGCGGCCCAGCCGGGTTTTTCCTCCTGCGCCGGCCGGACGAGCGCCAGCGCGTCGGCGCTCACGTCACGCGTCACCACCGCGCCCGCACCGACGATCGCGCCGTCGCCGATCGTCACTGGCGCGACCAGGGCGGAATTGGAGCCGATGAACGCCCCCGCGCCGATCTTCGTAACATATTTGAAGAATCCGTCGTAATTGCAGGTAATCGTTCCGGCACCGATGTTCGCGCCCGCCCCCACCTCAGCGTCGCCGAGGTAGGTCAGGTGGTTGGCCTTGGCGCCTTCGCCAAGCACCGCCTTCTTCATCTCGACGAAATTGCCGACGCGCGATTTCGCCTGCATCACCGCGCCGGGCCGCAACCGCGCATAGGGACCGACGGAGCAACCCGCGCCAACGCTCGCCCCCTCCAGATGGCTGAAGGCGTGGATCGTCGCGCCGTCCGCCACGGTGACGCCGGGGCCGAACACCACGTTCGGCTCGACCGTCACGTCGCGGCCGAGCGAGGTGTCGTGCGAGAACCACACCGTTTCCGGCGCGATCAGCGTGGCGCCATCGGCCATCGCCTGTGTTCGGCGGCGCTCCTGCCAAGCGCGCTCCACCGTCGCCAGCTCGGCGCGGCTGTTGACTCCGGCGACCTCCGCCTCGCTTGTCTCGATCACCGCCGAGGGACGGCCATCGGCGGCGGCGAGCATCACGATATCGGGCAGGTAGAATTCGCCCGCCGCATTGTCGTTGCCGACGCGCGCCAGCAGGCCGAACAGATTTTCGCTACGCACCGCCATCAGGCCAGAGTTACAAAGATTTATGGCACGTTCTTCAGGCAATGCGTCCTTATATTCGACCATCTTCACGATATGCCCGTCGCCGTCCGCGATCACCCGGCCGTAAGCGGCGGGGTCGACGGGACGAAAGCCGAGCACCACCGTGGCCGGGGCATCCGCCGCGTGGAGCCGCTCCAGCATCCGCCGCATCGTCTCGGTGGTGACGAGCGGCACGTCGCCGTAGAGGATAAGCACGTCGCCCGCGAATCCGGCGAGCGCGCCTTCCGCCTGATGCACGGCATGGCCGGTGCCGAGTTGTTCCGCCTGATGCACCACCTCCGCGCCGACCGGCGCGACGGCCGCCTCCACCTGCTCGCGCCGCGCGCCGACCACCACCACGGTGCGCGCCGGCTCCAGCGCGGCGACGCTCGACAGCAGGTGCAGCAGCATCGGCCGCCCCGCGAGCGGGTGAAGCACCTTGTGCAGGTCGGATTTCATCCGCGTGCCATTGCCGGCGGCGAGGATGATGGCGGCAATCGGTCTGTCGTTCATGCGGAGCGCTTTCGCATTGGAAGCTTGCCATTTCCATAGCCCTGCTGTCTGGCGCATGACCGATGAATGTTTTTCCGTTCACGATCGTCGGGTTCGATCTCGACGGCACGCTGCTGGATACCAGCGCGGACCTTGCCGCGGCGGTGAATCATGCGCTGGCGGCGGAGGGACGCGCGCCGCTGCCGGTCGGAGAGGTGCGCGCGATGATCGGCGGCGGCGGACGACACATGCTGTCGCTGGCGCTGGCAGCAACCGGCGGGGGTAACGAGGCGTTGCTCGACCGGCTCTATCCGGTGATGATCGACTTCTACGCGGCCAACATCGCGGTCCATACCATGCCTTTTCCGGGCGCGCTGCCGATGCTGGATGCGCTCGCAGGGCTGGACGTGGCGATCGCGCTGGTGACGAACAAGGCGGAAAGCCTCGCACGGCTGCTGCTCGACGCGGTTGGCCTCACCGACCGCTTCGCCACGATCGTCGGCGGCGCGGGCAAGCCGTCGCCAGTGCCGATCGAGGCTATGATCGCGCGTTGCGGCGGCGGCCGCGCAGCGTTCGTCGGCGATTCGATCTATGACGTCGGCGCCGCGCATGGGGCCGGGATACCGGCGGTCGCCTGCGCGTTCGGTTTCCTCAACCAGCCCGTCGAATCGCTCGGCGCAGACGCCGTAATCGCGCATTTCGACGACCTGATTCCCGTGCTCGAGAGATTATGACCCATCAGGAACACCTGACCTTCTGGAGACTGCTGCTCGCCATCGCGGCGACCTTCGCGATCACGATGGCGCTGCTCCCGCATCCGCCGCAGCTGGTCAACGTGGGGGACAAATGGCAGCACATGGCCGCCTTCGCCACGCTGGCGGTGCTGGCGACGCTCGCCTATCCCAAGGCGCCGTTGTTGCAGATCGCGGAACGGCTATCCTTCCTCGGCGCGCTGATCGAAGTCGCGCAATCGATCCCCGCGCTGCATCGCGATTGCGACATCATGGACTGGCTCGCCGACACCGGCGCGATCCTCGCGGTGGTCGTGCTGGTCGCGCTGTTCAGGCACTTTCGCGGCGACCACGCGACCTGGCCTTGATCCACAGGTGCCGCGCCAGCATGGCCGGCGGCATACGGAGCCAGTGCGAGCGGACGTAGAAGGCGAAGCGCGTCGCCGGCCGCGTGCCGCGCCCCCAGCCGTCGCGTGCGAGCAGGCGGCGGCGCGCGGCTGTATCGAATAAGCGCTCGGCTCTGCCCTCCTCAACCGGCGTATCGAACAGCAGATGCGCCGCCCGCAACGCCCGCGATACGACTTGCGCCGCCTGATGCAGATCCGCACGAGCAGCGAGTCTGGCCAGAAAATCCGCATCGAGCCCGGTGAACTCGCGCACCAGCCGGTCGATATCCCACAGGTTGCGCAGGCCGCCCGACAGATCGCCGTCCGCGAACAGGTGGATCGCGGCATGGATCACCATATCCTCCGGCGACAGGATCGACAGGCCGTTGCCGAGCGGCGCGGCGGCGGCGAACAGTTGCGCGGTGTCGGGCGTGAGCCGAGCGGTCGGCGGCAGGATCGTGTGGTGGACGTCGATCATCCTGTCACGCTCGCGATGGATCAGCGGCGGCAGTTCGTGCATCCAGCGCCGGTAATAGCTGTCGTCATAGGGATCGGGCTTCACCCACTCCCATCCCGCCGCGAGCAACGCCGTCTCCGCCGCATCGAGCGCGACGCGTGGCACTAGGATATCGAGGTCACCGATATGTCGCCCCTGCCCCGCGTCCAGCCCCGCCGCGACGAAGGCGGTGCCCTTTAGCAGGATCACCGGGCAGCCGAGCGGCGCGAGCGCGCGGCGTGCCATTTCCGCCTCCCACAAGGCTTGCCGCCGCCCCTCTTCCGCCGAGCGAACCGCCGCCGCGAGGATCGCCTCCACCCGTGCCGGCAGTGGGAGGCCGCGCAGGCGGTAGGCGAGCGAGCCGATCAGCAGTTCGGCGCGCGCGACCGTTATCACCTCGCCCCATCGCCCGGTATCGAGTGTCAACGCCGTCTCGGGCACGGCAAGCAGTCGGCAAAGCAGATGCGCCGCGTCGCTCACGCTTCCGCCTCGATCGCGGCGATCGCGCTTGCGGCGTCGGGATAGTCGATCGCGATCGCCGGTACCGCGCGCACGAAGCGGGTCAGCGCGTCGAATCCCTGCTCGCCGAGCGCGACATAATTGGTCGAGGCCTGCGTCAGCCGCACGAACGCCTCGCCCGCGCCGACCGGGCGGGCGTCGGGCGTGAAACCATAGCGAGGGAAGACCAGCCGCACCGGTCGCGCCAGTTGATCCATCGCCGCCAGCGCCGCTTCGCCCGGCACGAGATGACGGATATCGCCCTTCGGTGTCCCCGCCATCAGCGGGCCGAAGCGCGCATCGGGCAGCGCCGCGCGCACCACGTCGATCGCCGCGTTCTTGAGGCTCACCAGCCGTGGGAAGGCGTGGAGCAGCCCGGTTTCGGGATCGAGCAGCGCGAACTCATCCCCCATCAGCCGCCAGCCGCGCGCGGAGAGCAGCGCCGCCAGCGTCGATTTCCCCGCGCCGGATTCGCCGGTCAGCACGATCGCCCGCCCGTCGCGCTCCACCGTCGCGGCGTGGAGCAACAGGAAGCGCCGCTCGCCCAGCGCGAGTTGCAGGTTCATCGCCATCTCGGCGGCGAGCAGACCGTGCGCGAGCGGCAGCGGCGCGGCGTCCGGCAGCATGTAATCGCCCGCGATCGCCACCGACGGGCGGACGAAGCGCCGCCACGGCCGCGTCGCGGAGAGCCGCACGGTATAATCGGCGATGCCCCCCTCCGGCGCGGGATATCCGGCATAGAGCGCGCGGAGCTGATCGACCGGCGCGCGCCAGTCCGATCCGACGCGGAATGACGCCGGCCCGATGCGAACGGAGAAGACGTGCCTCACGCCGCCTCGACCAGCCCGGTCGCGACCAGTTCCTCGAGCCGCTCGATCAGCGCGCCGCGCTCGTCCGCCGCGAGGCCGAAAGCGTCGGCCAGCGCGTCCAGCGTGCGCCATTCGCCCGCCATCGCCTCCATCAGCTCCGGCACCGGCGCGACGGCGAGATGGGTGATGCCCGACGCGCGATGATAGATGGCGACGAGATCGTCGAGCGCCGCGATGCGCAGCCCGCCCTGGGCCGGCGCGCGATAGCGCGTCGCGGCCATCGCGCGATTACTTCCGCAGCATCTGGAGCGAGGCGAAGCAGGTGAAGCCGGTCGTCCCGCGCTGCAGCCGCCCGACATATTTGAGATAGGCGCGGCTGCGTTCGTAATCCATGCCGGGCAGATTGCCCCCGGTCGCCATTGCGCGGCGCACGTCCTCGCCCTTCAGCGGGCGGAGCGGCGGCGCGAAGGCGTTCTTCGTCCCCGCCGGCACGACATTGCCATTGGCATCGATATAGCCGCCCGCGCGGCCCGGATCGGGCACCGGTATCTCGCAGGTAAGCACCGATCCCGCCGTCTGCGCCAGCGCCGGGCGGATCGAGACGACCGCCGCCGCCCCCGCCGCGCCCAGCATCAACGCGCGCCTTCGCGTCGTGCGCGCCTCGCGCGGTTCGCCGTCATGGTCGGTTTCGTCGCTCATCTCGCCCATGCAGTCCCACAATCGGCCCCGCGAGACAAGCAGCGCCGCCGGGACGTATCACCCCGGGACGTTTACCTTTCGGTTTACGCGCGGATGCGCGTGCATCGGCAATCGGCTAAAGCGCGCGCCGTGCTGGACGGAATCACCCCTCGCGGCTGGCTCGCGGCCGGCATCGTCGCCGTGACGGCGGCCGTCACCTGGGCGCTGGCGGGCGACTGGCAGGTGCCGCTGGTCGCGCTCGCCGGCGGGCTGGTCGCGCTGCTCGCCGCCTCGCAGATGCGCGAGGAGCGCGAGGCGGAGGCCGCCGCCCGCGCCCGCGACGCCGCCGTCCCCGGCCCGGCGATCGAGGTGGCGATCGACGCGATTCTCGAACCGGTGCTGCTGCTCGAGGGCACGCGTGTCGCGCTCGCCAACCGCGCGGCGCGGACGCTGTTCGGCGACCATGTCGCGGGAGAGGACGTGCGCACCGCGATCCGGCATCCGGCCGCCGCCACGCACCTTTCGCAGCCACGCGACGGCGAGCCGCCACCGATCGAACTGGTCGGGCTGGGCGGACTGAACCAGCGATGGGAAATGCGCGCCAACGCGATCGGCGGCAATCGCCGGCTGGTCCACCTGCTCGACCGCACCGACGCCCATGCCGCAGAGAAGATGCGTGTCGATTTCGTCGCCAACGCCAGCCACGAGCTGCGCACGCCGCTCGCCTCGATCCTCGGCTATGTCGAGACGCTGGCGGACGAAGCCGGCGACGATGCGGAAATCCGCGCCCGTTTCCTGCGCATCGTTTTCGACGAGGCGCAGCGGATGGATCGGCTGGTCGGCGACCTGATGAGCCTGTCGCGGATCGAGGCGGACAAGTTCCGCCAGCCGTCGGATTCGATCGATCTCGCGCGGCTGATCCACGACGTGGCGACCGCGCTGGCGGGCGCGCATGACGGGCGTGGGCAGGATATCTCGCTCCACGTCACGCCGGGCCTGCCGGTGGTGACGGGGGATGCCGTCCAGCTCTCCCAACTCCTGCACAACCTGATCGGCAACGCGATGAAATACGGCCGCCCCGGCACGCCGATCCGCGTCGAGGCGGCGCCGGCGGCGGGGAACATGGTCCGCCTCGTCGTCGCCGATCGGGGCGAGGGCATCCCGCCCGAGCACCTGCCGCGCCTCACCGAGCGCTTCTATCGCGTCGATGCCGGGCGCAGCCGCTCGCTCGGCGGCACCGGCCTGGGCCTTGCGATCGTCAAGCATATCGTGGAGCGGCATCGCGGCAGGCTCGACATCGCCAGCACGGTCGGCGAGGGCACGCGCGTCACGGTGATGCTGCGCGCGGCCGATGCCGCTGTCATATCAGCGTAACCTCAGTGTCACACAGGCGCACCGGGAACGAACGCCACCAGTCGGAGGCGCATGGGGTTTTGATGATTCGCCGCGCCGCGCTGCTCGCCGCCGTATCGCTGTCGCTCGCCGCCTGCCACGATCAAGCGGCGGGTGGCGGCGGCGGCACGCGCGCTCCAATCCGGGCGGTCGGCTCCTCCACCGTCTATCCCTTCACCGCCATCGCGGCGGAACAATTCCTCGCCAACACGCCCGGCGCCAGGCCGCCGGTGATCGAATCCACCGGCACCGGCGCGGGGATGAGGCTGTTCTGCGCCGGGATCGGCGCGACGCATCCCGATATCGAGGACGCCTCGCGCCGCATGCGGCGGGTGGAATATGACGCCTGCGCGCACAACGGCGCAGGGCGGCTGCTGGAAATCCAGATCGGCATCGACGGCGTCGCCTTCGCCGAATCGAGGCGCGGCGCGCGGATGGCGCTGACCCCGGCTGATCTTTATCGCGCGCTCGCCGCGACGCCGGGCGGGCGGCCGAACGCCGCGCGGACATGGCGCGACGTGAATCCCGCGCTGCCCGCCACGCCGATCCGCGTCTATGGCCCGCCGGCGACCAGCGGGACGCGTGACGCGCTCGCCGAGCTGATCCTGGCGCGCGGCTGCGAGCAGGTCGATCCGGCCGCCGCCGCGCTGCACGCGCGCGATCCGGGCGCGTTCGCGGTACGCTGCCAGCGTATCCGCGAGGACGGCGCCTATATCGACGCGGGCGAGAACGACAATCTGATCGTCCAGAAGCTCGCCACCGATCCCGATGCGATCGGGGTGTTCGGCTTCAGCTATCTGGAGGAAAACGCGGGCACGGTGGTCGGCCTGCCGATAGCGGGCGTCGCGCCGAGCCATGCGACGATCGCGAACGGCAGCTATCCGGGCGCGCGGCCGCTCTACATCTATGTGAAGCAGGCGCATCTCGGCGCGGTGCCGGGGCTGCGCCGGTTCCTCGCGCAATATGCGAAGCTGTGGGGCGACGGCGGCGCGCTGGCGCGGCGCGGGCTGGTCCCCTCGCTGCCAGCCGTGCAGGCGCGCTCGGCCGCGATCGTCCACGACGAGACGCTGCTCGATCCGCGAGAACTGAGGTGACGCCATGTCGCCACTGACGCTCCTGTTCCTGATCTTCGCGCTGGGCACGGTCGGCTGGCTTACCGCGCGCGCCCGCGCGGTGCGCTTCCGGCTGGCGACGCCGGGGCGGTTCAGCTCGCTCCCCGGCCATCACGCGGCGTTCGCCGCGCTCTGCACGGTAGCGCCGGCGCTGCTGTTCGTGCTGGCGTGGCGCTTCGTCTCTCCCGCGCTGGTGACCGACGCGGTGCTCGCCACCCCTGCGGCGAGCGCCCTGCCCTCGCCCGGCTTCGAGCGCGCCGCCATCCTCTCAGAAGCGCGCAACCTGGCGCACGGACACGCTTATGGCGCGTTCCACGCCCTCTCCCCCACGCTGGCGCCTTTCTACGCCGCCGCGCAGAAACGCCATGACCTGATCGCGGCGGCGATCGCGCTGCTGCTCGCGCTCGGCGGCGGCAGCTTCGCCTTCCTGCGCGTCACTCCGCGCTTCTCGGCGCGGACGCAGGTGGAGCGGCTGGTGATGGGGTTGCTGCTCGCCGCCTCGCTGATCGCGATCCTGACGACGATGGGGATCGTCGCCAGCCTGCTGATCGAAAGCGCTCGCTTCTTCCGGATCGTGCCGGTCACCGATTTCCTGCTCGGCACGCACTGGTCGCCGCAGGTGATCGACCCGCGCGATCCGGGCGCCTCGCTCGGCGCGGTGCCGCTGTTCTGGGGCACCTTCTTCATCGGCGCGGTGATCGCGATGATCGTCGCCGTCCCCTTCGGCCTGATGAGCGCGATCTACCTGACGCAATATGCCCGGCCGGCGACGCGGCGCTGGATGAAGCCGATGCTGGAGATCCTCGCCGGGGTGCCGACGATCGTCTATGGCTATTTCGCCGCGCTCACCGTCGCGCCGGCGGTGCGCAATCTCGGCGTGTCGCTCGGCATCGCCTCCGCCTCGTCGGAAAGCGCGCTGGCAGCGGGGCTGGTGATGGGGGTGATGATTATCCCGTTCGTCTCCTCGCTCGCCGACGATTCGCTCGCTGCCGTCCCCGCCGCGATGCGCGACGGCAGCCTCGCGCTGGGGGCGACGCCGTCAGAGACGATCCGCCGCGTGCTGCTCCCCGCCGCGCTGCCGGGCGTGGTCGGCGGCGTGCTGCTGGCGATCAGCCGCGCGATCGGCGAGACGATGATCGTGGTGATGGCCGCCTCCGGGGTCGCGACGCTGACGCTCAACCCCTTTGCCAGCACCACCACCGTCACCAAGCAGATCGTCGACCTGCTGACCGGCGAGGCGGAGTTCGACAGCGCCAAGACGCTCGCCGCCTTCGCGCTGGGCCTCACCCTGTTCGTCGTCACCCTGCTGTTCAACATCGTCGCGCTGATGATCGTGAAACGATATCGCGAGGCTTATGAGTGACGCGCCGCCCCGGACGCCGACCGACTGGTCGGGCGAGCGGATGCAGCGCCGCATCGCGCGCCGCTATCGCGCGGAGCGCCGCTTCCGGCTGCTCGGGCTGGCGGCGATCGCGCTGTCGGCGGCGTTCCTGCTGGTCCTGCTCGGATCGATGCTGACGCGTGGCATCGGCGGCTTCACCGAGACGCGCATCGCGCTGCCGCTGGACCTCGCGGCCGCGAAACTCGCCGTCGATCCCGCCCGCCTCAAGGGACGCGGCGCAGACCTCGCGCTCGCCGACGCCGGGCTGGAGGAGGCGGTGGACGCCGCCGCCAACGCCGCGTGGCCGACGCTGGGCGGCGCGGCTTTGCTCTCGGACGGCGCATGGCTCAGGGTGCGCGGCGCGGTGGAGGCCGATCCGACGCTCCTCGTGCGCCGCGCGACGGTGGAGGTGCCCGTCGCGAGCGCGATCGACATCGCCTGCAAGGGCGACGGCACGCCCGAGGCCGAAGCGATCGTAAGGGCGTTGGGCGACCAGTTGTCGCGCGGGTTCAACCGCGATTTCCTCACCGCCGCCGACTCCACCGACCCGACGCGCGTCGGCATCTGGGGAGCGCTCAAAGGATCGCTGATGACGATGTTCGTCACCATCGCGCTCGCCTTCCCGGTCGGCGTGCTGGCGGCGCTCTATCTGGAGGAATATGCTCCCCGCAACCGCTGGACCGACCTGATCGAGGTGTCGATCAACAATCTCGCGGCGGTGCCCTCGATCATCTTCGGGCTACTCGGCCTCGCCGTGTTCCTCGGCACCTTCGGCCTGCCGCGCTCGGCCGCGATCGTCGGCGGGCTGACGCTGGCGCTGATGACCATGCCGGTGATCGTCATCGCCGGGCGCAACGCGATCCGCGCGGTGCCGCCCTCGATCCGCGATGCGGCGCTCGGGGTCGGCGCGTCGCCGGTGCAGGTGGTCTTCCACCACGTCCTGCCGCTCGCTTTGCCCGGCATCCTCACCGGCACGATCATCGGCGTCGCCCGCGCACTGGGCGAGACGGCACCGCTGCTGCTGATCGGGATGCGCGCCTTCATCGCCGCCCCGCCGGACCGGCTGACCGACCCGGCGACCGTGCTGCCGGTGCAGGTGTTCCTGTGGTCCGACGAGGTGAACCGCGGATTCGTCGAGAAAACCTCCGCCGCGATCGTCGTGCTGCTGGTGCTGCTGCTGGCGATGAACGGCATCGCCATCTACCTCCGCAACAGGTTCGAGACCCGCTGGTGATGCGCGACAACAAGCCGCCCAAGATGACCGCCGAGCACGTCGACGTCTTCTACGGCGATCATCAGGCGATCCGCGACGTCTCGATCCATATCCCGCAGGAGGAAGTGACGGCGTTCATCGGCCCGTCCGGCTGCGGCAAATCCACCTTTCTGCGCACGCTCAACCGCATGAACGATACAGTGACCTCGGCGCGGGTGACCGGCGATATCCGGCTGGACGGCGAGAATATCTACGCCCGCGAGATGGACGTGGTGCAGCTTCGCGCGCGCGTCGGCATGGTGTTCCAGAAACCGAACCCCTTCCCCAAGTCGATCTACGAGAATGTCGCCTACGGCCCGCGCATCCATGGCCTCGCCAGGGGTCGCGCCGATCTCGACCGGATCGTCGAGGAATCGCTCGTCCGCGCCGGGCTGTGGAGCGAGGTGAAGGACCGGCTCGCCGATTCCGGCACTGCGCTCTCGGGCGGCCAGCAGCAACGGCTGTGCATCGCCCGCGCCATCGCGGTCGATCCCGAGGTGATCCTGATGGACGAGCCGTGCAGCGCGCTCGATCCGGTCGCCACCGCGCGGATCGAGGAGCTGATCCACGAGCTGCGCGGCCGCTACGCGATCGTGATCGTCACGCACAACATGCAGCAGGCGGCGCGCGTCAGCCAGAGGACCGCCTTCTTCCACCTCGGCCAGCTCGTCGAATACGGCGACACGTCCGACATCTTCACCAACCCGCGCGAGGAGCGCACGCGGGACTATATCACCGGCCGCTACGGCTGAAGGGATCGCGGATGGCAATCGGACAGGAACATACCGTCAAGGCCTTCGATCAGGACATCGGCCAGCTTCGCGGGCTGATCGGCCAGATGGGCGGCCTTGCCGAACAGGCGATCGCGGACGCGATGACGGCGCTGCAACGCGGCGACCTCGATCTCGCGCGCCGCGTGCGCGAGGGCGACAAGGCGCTCGACGCGCTGGAGATGGAGGTGGAGCGCACCGCCGTCCGCGTCATCGCGCTGCGCGCGCCGATGGCGAACGACCTGCGCGAGGTGGTCGCCGCGCTCAAGATCGCCGGCGTGGTCGAGCGGATCGGCGATTATGCCAAGAACATCGCCAAGCGCGTGCCGATGATCGAGAGCGGGAGCCGGATCGAGCCGCTCTCCACCCTGGCCGCGATGGCGCGGATGGCCTCGGGCATGGTGCATGACGTGCTCAACGCCTTCGCCGCGCGCGACGCCGATGCGGCGCGGGAGGTTTGCGCCCGCGACGACGCGCTGGACGATTTCTACGACAGCATCTTCCGCACGCTCGTCACCTATATGGTCGAGAATCCGCGCACGATCAGCCAGGTCGCGCACCTGCTGTTCGTCGCCAAGAATCTGGAGAGGATCGGCGATCACGCCACCAACGTCGCCGAAATGGTCTATTTTGCCGCCACCGGAACCCGGCTTGGCGATCGAGAGAAGGTAACCAACTGATGGCCCGCGCCCATATGCTTCTGGTCGAGGACGACGCCAGCCTCGCCGAACTGCTCATCTGGCACTTCAAGCGCGAGGATTTCGACGTCGCGCACACCATCGACGGCGAGGAGGCGCTGCTGATGGCGAAGGAGAAGGTGCCGGATATCGTCCTGCTCGACTGGATGGTCGAGGGCATTTCCGGGATCGAGGTCTGCCGTCGCCTGCGCCGCGCCTCGGACACGCAGAACGTGCCGATCATCATGCTCACCGCGCGCGGCGAGGAGGAGGATCGCGTGCGCGGGCTGGAGACCGGGGCGGACGATTACGTCACCAAGCCCTTCTCCCCACGCGAGCTGGTCGCGCGCGTCGGCGCGGTGCTGCGCCGCGTGCGGCCCGGCCTCGCCGGCGAGGTGCTGAGCTATGCCGATCTCGAGATGGACACCGTCGGCCACAAGGTGCGGCGCGGCGGCGAGGTGATCCCGCTCGGCCCGACCGAGTTCCGCCTGCTCAAGCACTTCCTAGAGCATCCCGGCCACGTCTTCTCGCGCGAGCGATTGCTCGACAGCGTGTGGGGGCACGACAGCGATATCGAGAGCCGCACGGTCGACGTCCACATCCGCCGGCTGCGCAAGGCGATCAACGAGGGCGACCGGCCGGATATCATCCGCACCGTCCGTTCGGCGGGCTATGCGCTCGATTCGGAAGGCTAAAAAAGCGCGCATTTGTCGAATCGATAGCGAAACGATGGAGCCAACCGTCCATTCGTGCGTTGGCGGCTGGCGTATTCACGACGCGAAGTGCGTTTCCTGACAGGAGATTTCGGCATGAAATTCGTTCTTCTGGCCGCTGCGGCGTTGCTCGCCGCTCCCGCCATGGCGCAGGATACCGCGCCGCAGCCGGCTGACAGCAGCGCCCAGATCGGTGGCCTGCAACCCAGCGCGCCCGCGCTTCAGGGCACGCCCGAGCCGGGCTCGAAGGTGATCTTCAAACAGGCGCCGGATCCGAACACCGCCTTCCCGCCGCCGGCCGCGAAGGAAGACTATCCGGTCTGCAAGAAGGGCCAGTTCGATGGCTGCGTGCAGGCGGGCACGGGTGACGGCCATGTCAATAAAGCCGGCCCGGCGCACCGTGCGAAGAAGCATGTGCGGAAGGCCGCGGTGAAGAAGACCACGACCACGACGACCACCACCACGACCACGCCGAAGTAAACGGCGTCGTGACGCGGGCGGTTGCGCCCGTTCGAATGATGAGTATGGGAAGGCGCTTCATTCCTACCGAAGGAGCGCCTTTTCCATGTCCATCCGTTTCGACGACAAGGTAGCGATCGTCACCGGCGCCGGCGGCGGCCTGGGGCGCGAATATGCGCTGGAGCTTGCCCGCCGTGGGGCGAAGGTCGTCGTGAACGATCTCGGCGGCGACCGCACCGGCACCGGCGCGTCGGACGCCGCGCTGAAGGTGGTCGAGGAGATCGAGGCCGCCGGCGGCGCCGCGATGGCCAACGGCCACAGCGTCACCGAATATGACCAGATGGTCGAGATGGTCGCCCGCGCCAAGGAGAAGTGGGGCGGCGTCCATGTCCTCATCAACAATGCCGGCGTGCTGCGCGACAAGACCTTCGCCAAGATGGAGCCGGCCGACTTCGAGTTCGTCGTCAAGGTCCACCTGATCGGCTCCGCCTACGCCACCAAGGCGTGCTGGGAGACGTTCCGCGAGCAGAATTACGGCCGCGTGCTGATGACCGCCTCCTCCACCGGCCTGTTCGGCAATTTCGGCCAGGCGAATTACGGCGCGGCGAAGCTCGGCCTCGCCGGACTTACCAAGACGCTCTATCTCGAGGGCGCGAAGAACAACATCAAGGTCAACACGATCGCCCCGGTCGCCGGCACGCGCATGACCGAGGACCTGTTCCCGGCCGAGGCGTTCAAGGCCTTCTCCCCCGACAAGGTGGTGCCGGCCGCGCTGTTCCTCGTCAGCGAGGATGCGCCGAGCAACCAGATCCTCGGCGCGGGCGCGGGCGTGGTGCAGGCGAGCTATGTCACGCTGACGCAGGGCGTGTTGCTTACCGGCGACGACCTGTCGCCCGAAGGCGTGCAGAAGCACTGGGCTGAGATCACCGACCGCAAGGGCGAGATCGTGCCCGACTCCGGCGCGGCGCAGTCGATGCTGATCGGCCAGAAGCTCACCGGCGGCTGATCCTGCCCGCAGGCCCCTCCCCTTGTGTGGGAGGGGCTTCGCTCCTCACCCCTCGACCAGCTTCATCAATCGCCGCTCGACCGGGGCGAGCACCGGGCCAAGCTCATGCCCGCGCTTCAGCACCGCGCCGGCTTCATTGACGAGCGCCCACATCCCCTGCCGGCTACGCAGCGCCGGGCGTTTCTCGATGCGGTATTCCGGGCGCTCCGCCGCACGGCGGAAGGCGGCGAAGACCGCCGCCTCGCGCCCGAGATCGATCGCATAATCGCGCCAATGCCCGGCGGCGACCATTCGCCCATAGAGATCGAGGATGCGCATCAGTTCCGGCCGGTCGAACCCGATCTGGCCGGGACGCCCCTGCCCCGGCGCCAGCGGGAACGGGGTGACGACCCCCATCAGGCGCGGGTCGCCGCGCGATCGGAGCCGGCCTGTTCCTCCATCAGCGCGTCGAGCCGGCGGCGCATCGTCTCAAGCTCGCAGCGCAACAATTCCACCTTCTGCGTCGCGGGGTCGAACATCTCGCTGCACGGCGTGCCATAGGGCACGAACTTCGGCTCGTTCGCCTGCCCGCCCTCAACCATCGTGGCGCGCGCCGGGATGCCGACCATCACCGCGCCCGCTGGCACATCCCGCGTCACCACCGCGTTCGCGCCGACCCGCGCACCCGGCCCCACGGTGATCGGGCCGAGCACCTGCGCGCCCGATCCGATGATCGCGCCGTCGAGCAAGGTCGGATGGCGCTTGCCCGCGATGCCATTGTCCGGGCTCGTGCCGCCCAGGGTGACGCATTGGTAGATCGTCACATTGTCGCCGATCTCCGCCGTCTCCCCGATCACGACGAAGCCGTGGTCGATGAAGAAATTGCGTCCGATCGTCGCGCCGGGATGGATGTCGATCGCGGTCAGGAAACGCGAGAGATGGTTCACCACTCGCGCGAGGAAATAAAACCGCGACTTGTAGAGCCGATGCGCGACGCGGTGCCACGCCAGCGCCCAGACACCGGGATAGAGCAGGATTTCAAGCCGCGAATGGGGCGCCGGATCGCGCGCCCGGATCGAATCGAGATATGCCGTCAATCCGGCCATGGCGTGTCTTCCCCTAGAAGCACTCGCATTTAGGCGTTCGCCAGCACGATTTCCAGCAGGCGACGCGCATCGCCGTTCGCAACCAAGCGGCGACCGGCGGGGTTTGCCTTTGACAGGCCGCCCTCACATCATCGCGGCCGGACGGGAGATCATCGTTTGGACCTTGCGCTTGCCGGCGCCGACGCGCTGTTGCCCTTCATCCTCGTCGGCTTCGCCGCGCAGATCGTCGACGGCGCGCTGGGCATGGCGTTCGGCATCATCTGCAATACCCTGCTGGTGGCGGTGATGGGCATGGCGCCGGCGCGCGCATCGGCCAACATCCATATCGTCGAGACCTTCACCACCGCCGTCTCGGGAATCAGCCACCTGCTCCATGGCAATATCGACCGGCGGCTGTTCGTCCGGCTGCTCGTGCCCGGCCTGATCGGCGGAGTGACCGGAGCCTGGCTGCTGAGCAACATCGACGCGAGCGTGGTGAAGCCGTTCGTGCTCGGCTATCTCGTGCTGGTCGGCGTCTATCTGCTGGCGCGCGCCGCGACGCATCGGCACCGCGCCGCGCGGCCGAAGGTGGTCGAACCGCTGGGGCTGGTCGGCGGTTTCCTCGATGCGGCCGGCGGAGGCGGATGGGGCCCGGTAGTGACGTCGAACCTGCTCGTGCAGGGCGTCGAACCGCGCCGCGTGGTCGGCACCGTCAATGCGGTGGAGTTCTTCCTGACCCTCGCCGTCTCCGCGACCTTCATCAGCGAACTGGGGTTCCACGATTTCGCGACGGCGACGATCGGCCTGCTGATCGGCGGGATCGCCGCCGCGCCGCTCGGCGCGGTGATGGCGAAGCGCATCCCGACGCGCGCGATGCTCGTGCTGGTCGGCATCGTGCTGACGCTCACCAGCGCCTATGGCGTCCTTCACGCGATCCGATAGCGGCGATCCGGCCGGCTTCGCGCGGAAACCGGCCGGATCGGGGCATCACGCCGTCGCGGCGTGGACGGTGGCGACCGCCTTCATCACCGCGCCGATGCGCACCGCGGTCTGGATCACCTCGGCGGTGACGCCGCCGTTCTTCAACACCTGCTCATGCGCGTCGATGCAGCGGCCACAGCCATTCATCGCGCTGACGGCGAGGCTGAACAGCTCGAAATCGACCTTGTCGATCCCCGGCGCGCCGATCACGTTCATGCGCAGCTTGGCCGGCATCCTGGAATATTCCTCGTTCCCCGCGAGGTGCGTGAAGCGATAATAGACGTTATTCATCGCCATCACCGCCGCCGCGGCGCGCGCCGCATTGGCGGCCTCGGGCGAGAGCTTGTCGGCCACTTCCGCCTCGGTCACGTCCACCAGCGGCTTGTGGCCGGTGCCGTGCGCGCAGGCGAGCAGCGTGCCGTATTTGCGCTGGTCGTTCAGCACCGCCTCGTTGAGCAGCGAGCCGACGTTGAGGCGGATGTCCTTGGCGAAATCGGGCAGCGTGCCCGCGAAATCCTTGAGCGACATGGCTAGTGTCTCCTTGGCGATGGCGTGAAAAATGGGGGCATGAAAAAGGGGGCGCGAAACCGGCCGGTCCCGCGCCCCCTTCCTCGCGGATCGGGAGGCTTACGCCGCGACCTGCAGGACGTCGTCGCCCTTGTTCCAGTTGCACGGGCACAGCTCGTCCGTCTGGAGCGCGTCGAGCACGCGCAGCGTCTCCGCCGGGTTGCGGCCGACGTTCAGGCCGTTGACCTGCACCGCCTGGATCACATTGTCCGGATCGACGATGAAGGTGGCGCGATACGCGACATGCTCGTTCTTATCGAGGATGCCGAGCGCCTCGGCCAGCTTCGCGCCGTTGTCGGCGATCCACGGGAAGTCGGCCGCCGCGAGATCGGGGTCGGACTTGCGCCAGGCGAGGTGGACGTGGGCGGTGTCGGTCGAGGCGCCGATCAGCACCGCGTCGCGATCCGCGAAGTCGCCGTTGAGCTGGCTGTAGCCGACGATCTCGGTCGGGCAGACGAAGGTGAAGTCCTTCGGCCAGTAGAACAGCACCTTCCACTTGCCCGGAAAGGCGGTGGTGAGGTCGAGCGTCTCGCCCGCCGGCAGCGCATTGGTGCCCTGCTGGACGGGAACGGTGATGGCGGGGAAGGTATCGCCGATGGTCAGCATTTTATTCTGATCTCCTGGTTGAAAATCCTCAGCCGCGTTTCGCCCGATATGGCGATTCGGCTTGTCGAGGGCGTCGATATAGGCGTTCCCCTGATCGATCCAACAGGCTATTCCATATTAACAGATCGACGGAGACGATCAGTGGCGCAAACCTATCTTCCCACGTTGAAGCAGCTTCAGTATTTGATCGCGCTCAAGGACCATGGCCATTTCGGTCGCGCGGCGGAAAGCTGCTACGTCACCCAATCCACCCTGTCGGCGGGCATCCGCGAACTGGAGATGCTGATCGGCGTGACGCTGGTCGAGCGCACGCGGCGCGTGGTGCGCTTCACCCCGCTGGGCGAGCGGATCGCGGGCAAGGCGCGCAAGGTGCTGCGCGAGGCGGAGGAGCTTGGCGATATGGCCCGCGCCGCCGGGCGGCCGCTGTCCGGCGAGATGCGGATGAGCGTGATCCCGACGATCGCACCCTTCCTGCTGCCGCGCATCCTGCCCCGGTTGCGCGCGGACTATCCCGATCTCAAGCTGTTCCTGCGCGAGGAGCCGAGCGCGGCGGCATGCGATTCGCTTCACAACGGGCGAGCCGACTGCGTGCTGCTCGCGCTGCCCTATGCTTGCGGCGAGGTCGCGACCCAGCCGTTGTTCGACGACCGGTTGTTCGTCGCTTTCCCGGAGGGTGAGATGAGCGCAGGGACCGCGCCGGTCTCCGCCAACGAGATCGACGAGACGCGGCTGCTGCTGCTCGAGGACGGGCATTGCCTGAAGGAACACGCCCTCGCCGCATGCAACCGCCCGGAGTTGCGCGCCGAGGCGCAGATGCTCGGCACCTCGCTGCACACGATCGTGCAGATGGTCGACAACGGGCTGGGCGTGACGATGCTGCCGGAGATGGCGCTGAAGGCGGGCATCCTCGACCACACCGCGATCCGCGCCCGTCCGCTCGCCGGCGAGCATCCGCTGCGCACGATCGCACTGGCATGGCGCCGCGCGTCGCCGCGCGAGCGCGATTTCCTGCTGCTTGCGGAAGTGCTGGCCGAGGCGGGATAGCTCCCGCCGGCAGTCAATCCCACCGTGCCGCCGCGCCGCGATCCCCGTCGCGCTGCTCTACCCAGCGCGCTTCCGTCCCGCGCCGCTCGCGCTTCCAGAAAGGCGCATCGATCTTGAGCCGGTCGATCAGGAAGGCGCAGGCCTCCAGCGCAGCCGCGCGATGCGGGGCGCAGGCGGCGACGAACACGATCCGCTCACCCGGCCGCATCGCGCCGACACGGTGGACGATCGTCGCCGCCGCCAGCGACCAGCGCGCGGTCGCTTCCTCCGCCAGCCGCTCCAGCGCCGCCTCTGTCGCGCCGGGATAATGTTCGAGCGTCAGTTCCTCGACCCCGTCGTCGGCGCGGACCAGCCCGGTGAAGGTCGCGACCGCCCCGCCCCGCTCGACGCGCGCGTGCTCGGCGGCAAGGTCGATCGGCTCGGGCGAGACGCGGACGCGAATCATCCGCCGGTCACCGGCGGGAACAAGGCCACCTCGCGCGCGCCGGCGATCGGCGCGTCGAGCGACACGAACACCTGGTCCACAGCCGCGCGCAACCGCGTGCGATCGGCGAAGGCGGCGGCATGGCCCTCGCCGCGTCCGGCCAGCCAGTCGACCAGCGCGGCGACGGTGGCGGTGCCGGCGGGGGGATCGACCTGCTCCTCGCCCGTGCCGATGCGTTCGCGGACCCAGGCGAAATACAGAACGCGCATCAATCCATGTGCTTCAGGCCGACGCGCAGATAATCCCAGCCGGTGACGACCGTCAGCGCCGCCGCGCCCCACAGCGAGACGAGGCCGACCAGCTTCACCCACGGCTCGCCCGGCAGCGCCCCGGCGAGGATCAACGCACCGAGCGCGACGAGTTGCAGCGTCGTCTTCCACTTCGCCAGCCGCGAGACGGGCACGGAAACCTGAAGCTGGGCGAGAAACTCGCGCAACCCGGAAACCGCGATCTCGCGCAGCAGGATGATGATCGCGGCGATCAGGTGGACGCCCTCGATGTCGCGCGTCGCGACCAGCATCACGATCACCGCAGCGACCATGATCTTGTCCGCGATCGGATCGAGGAAGATGCCGAGCCTGGAAACCGCGCCCTGCGCGCGGGCGAGGTAGCCGTCGAAATAGTCGGTGATGCCCATCAGGCAGTAAAGCGCGAAGGCGAACCAGTAACCCGCCGTCCACGCCGGCCACCACAGACAGGCGACAAGCAACGGCACCGCGACGATCCGCGACAGGGTAAGCAGGTTCGGCACGGTCAGCATCGCAACGAGACTTAGGGAGCAAAAGCGATCAGGACAACGCCGGCTTGCATCGCCCGCCCGCTTCGCCCGCCTGTGTCGGACGCACGCGTGGGCCATCGGCGGCCGCGTTTAGCGGTTGGCGTCCGCCGCCGCGCTGCGCTATGCCTCGCCGCAATCCGCCATATCCGGGCTGCTTCCCACCATGATCAACGCCCTCGGGCTTCTCAAGCGTCGACGTTTCCTGCCGCTTTTCTCCACGCAGTTCCTGGGCGCGTTCAACGACAATCTGTTCAAGACGGCGATGGTGCTGTTCGCCACCTACGAGATCTTCGCCGATCCGCGTCAGGAGAGCTTCTTCAACGCGCTGGCGGCGGGGCTGTTCATCCTGCCCTTCTTCCTGCTCTCGGCGCTGGCCGGGCAGATCGCCGACACCACCGACAAGGCGCGGATCATCCGCTATGTGAAGATCGCGGAGTTCGGCATCATGGCGTTGGGGAGCGGCGGGCTGTTGCTCGCGCGCGCGGGCGTGCCGACCATCCCGGTGGTGCTGATGCTCGCCGCCGTCACCGGGCTGGGCGTCCACTCCACCTTTTTCGGCCCGATCAAATACGCCATCCTGCCGCAGCATCTGGACGAGGACGACGTGCTCGGCGGCACCGGGCTGGTCGAGGCGGGCACCTATCTCTCGATCCTGCTGGGCACGATCCTCGCCGGGTTCATCTATCGCTCGGTGGCGCTGGTGGCGCTGCTCACCTTCGCGGTGGCGCTGGCCGGCTATCTCACCGCGCGGCAGGTGCCCCCCGCCCCGCGCCTCGGCCCGCCGCTGGCGCTTGATCTCAACCCGTTCCGCGCCTCGTGGCGGCTCATCAACGGCACGATGCACATCCCGCGCCTGTTCCTCGCGATCTGCGCGATCAGCTTCTTCTGGACGATCGGATCGGTGCTGGTGGTGATCTTCCCCCCGCTGGTGAAGAACGTGCTGACCGCCGACGCCAGCGTGGCGAGCCTCGTGCTTGCGATCTTCTCGATCGGCGTGGCGATCGGATCGGTGGTGATCAACCTGATGCTGCGCGGGCATATCTCCGCCCGGTTCTCCCCCGCCTCGGTGATCGCGATGGCCGGGACGGTGCTCGCCTTCTGGTTCGCGGTGCGGCACTGGACCCCGGCGCCGGCCGGCACGCTCTACGGCATCGCGGATTTCATCCATGTGCCCGGCGCGGCGTTCGTGCTGCTGTCGCTGGTCGGCGTGGCGGTGTTCGGCGGCATGTTCGTGGTGCCGCTCTATGCCTTCCTCACCACCACCGTGCCGAAGGACCAGACCGCGCGGACGGTGGCGGCCAACAATGTCGTCAACGCCGGGGCGATGACGATCGGATCGGTGCTGGTGGCGGGCCTGACGTGGTGGGGCGTCACCCCCAACGACCTGTTGCTGGCGGTGGTGGCGATGTGCTTCGTCTCCGCGTGGCTGGCGCAGAAGCTGCACCTCGCCTGCGACTGAAATCTATTTGATTTGCACCCAGGTCGGCGCGTGATCGCTGGCCTTTTCGCGCCCGCGATAGTCGCGATCGACGCCCGCTTCCACCAGCCGGTCGGCGACGGCGGGGCTGAGCAGCAGATGGTCGATGCGGAAGCCCGCGTCGCGCTGCCACGCGCCCGCCTGATAATCCCAGAAGGTCCACACCCGCCCCTGCGGATGGCGGGTGCGCAGCGCATCGGTCCAGCCCTGCGCGACCAGGGCGCGATAAGCCGCGCGGCTCTCCGGCTGCATCAGCGCGTCATCGGCCATCGCGCGGACCGAGAAGGTGTCGTCGTCGTTCGGGATGACGTTGTAATCGCCCGCCAGCACCGCCGGCACTTCCTCCGCCAGCAGCGCGCGGGCGCGATCCGCCAGCCGCTCCATCCAGCGCAGCTTGTAATCGAACTTCGGCCCCGGTTGCGGATTGCCGTTGGGCAGATAGATCGAGGCGATCACCAGCCCGTCCACCTCGCATTCGAGATAGCGGCTGTGCGCATCGTCCGGGTCGCCCTCCAGCCCGCGCTGGCGCTCGACCGGATCGGCCCCGCGCGCCAGCACGGCGACGCCGTTGAACCCCTTCTGCCCGTGCCACACCGCGCCATAACCGGCGGCGCGGATATCGGCCTCCGGGAAGGTGTCGTCGCTCGACTTCAGTTCCTGAAGACAGACGATATCGGGCTGCTGCTCGGCGAGATATTCGATCAGGCGCGGCAGGCGCGCCTTGATGCCGTTCACATTATAGCTGACGATCTTCACGCGCGCGCTCAGACCGAGAAGCTGGTGCCGCAGCCGCAGCCGGACGCGGCATTGGGGTTATCGACCTTGAACGCCGCCCCGCCGAGCGATTCGACATAATCGACCGACGCGCCGCGCACGAGATCGAGGCTGACGTCATCGACCACCAGCTTCACGCCGTCGGTCTCGGCGATCGTGTCCCCGGCCTCCGGGGCATCGGCGAAACCGAAGCGATACTGGAAGCCGGAGCAGCCGCCACCCTCCACCGCCAGCCGCAGGATCGCGGGCTTGCCCTGTTTCGCCGCGATCGCCGCGACGCGGGCGGCGGCGGCGGGTGTGAGCGCGATATCGGAAAGGACGCTTGCCATGCCTCCCGAGATAGGCGGTGCCGCCCCGGTCGGCAACCGGGCGCGGGAACCGTCGCGCCACGCCACCGTTTGTCCCCTCCGTGCCGATCATGGGGGAAAATCACGCGCCGCTATCGACTGGCCGCCCGCCATGCGGCACGATGCGCGGCATATGACGGCGCGCGCTGCTTCGCACGACAGGCTGATTCCGTGCCTCGCGATGCTGGCCGCGGTCGCGCTCGCCGGCTGTCACCGCAAGCCGCCGCAACAGCCGCCGCCACGCCTCGAAACGCCGGTGCAACTGCCGGAAGCCACTTCCTCGATCGTCGTGCCGATCACCGCGCGGCTGAGCGATCTGGAGCGTTCGATCAATCGCGAGATGCCGCTCACCTTGTGGTCGATCGATCGCGTCGAGGATCGCTGTGTCCCGGCACAGCGGCTCAAGCTGTTCGGCAAGCGCGTGAAGGTCACGCCGGACCTGCGCTGCCGCATCGTCGGCACGGTGCGGCGCGGGCGCGTCTCGCTGGCGGGCAGCGGCAAGACGCTGCGGCTGACGCTGCCGGTCAACGCGACGATCAGCGCGGAAGATATCGGCGGCCTGATCCGCCGCGAGACGGCGACCGGCGCCGCGACCGTCCACGGGAATGTCCGGCTGGACATCAGGCCGGATTGGACGCCCACCGCGAAAGTCTCGATCGACTATGACTGGACGACGCCCCCCGGCGTCACCCTGCTCGGCAAGCGCATCACCTTCGTCGACAAGGCAGACGGCAAGCTCGCGGATGTAGTGAGGAAGCTGGAGCGCGACCTGCCGAAGCAACTCCGCGCGCTCGATGCCCGCAAGGAGGCGGCCGAGGCATGGCGGCAGGGCTTCGCCACGCTGCTGCTGAATCGCGAGAATCCCCCGGTATGGCTGCGCATCGTGCCGACCCGCATCGGCTTCGCCGGCTATCGGGTGCAGGGCCGCAACCTGGAGCTTACCGCTACGGCGGAGGCGTTGACGCAGACCTTCGTCGGGGATCGCCCCACCGATCCGACGCCGGCGCCGCTTCCCGATCTCGCCCGGCAGGTGAAGCAGCCGAAGCTCGCCTTCCAGATCCCGGTGCTGGCCGATTACGCGCAGCTCGAGCCGGTGCTGACCCGCGCGCTCGCCAAGCTCGCCGCGCGCGGGATCACCATTCCACAGGCCGGGCCGGTCGATGCGAAGTTCAGCGACGTCACCATCTATGCCACGACCGGAGGACGGCTCGCGGTGGGCATCACGGTCGATGCGAAGTTGAAATCGGGCCTGATCGACCACACGCGCGGCCGCGTCTGGCTGACCGGCATGCCCTATAACGACGCCAATTCGGAACTGGTCGAGATCCGCGACCTGCGCGTCGCCGCCGATACCAATCGCGAGACGGTGAACCTGCTGATCCAGCTATTCCAGACGCCGGATGTGGTGGAGGCGATCCGCCGCTCGCTGACGCAGGATTTCGCCAACGATTATGCCAAGGTGCTGCGCTCCGCACGCGCCGCGATCGCCGAGCGGCGGCAGGGCGATTTCGTGCTGCGCGCGGATATCGGGGAGGTGACGCATGGCCGCGTCGTGCCGACCGGCCAGGGCCTGTTCATGCCGGTGCAGGCCTATGGCACGGCATCGATCGCCTATCGCCCGCGCGCAACGAAGAAACGCTAGCTTCGGCGGCCGCGGGCCGCGTCGATGCTCCAGCTCCCCGGCCCGGCGAAGACGAGATAGAGGAAGATGAAGCAGAACAGGATCGCCGCATCCCCGCCGTTCCCGCCGGGCCAGAAGCCCTGCGGCATATGCGCGGTGAAATAGGCGACCGCCATCTGCCCGGCGCAGATGAAGGCGGCGAGCCGGGTGAACAGGCCGAGCGCTAGCAGCGTGCCGCCGACCACCTCGATCACCGCCGCGACCAGCAGGATCGTCGGCAGCGGATTGGGCACGCCCGGCTGCGGCAGCGGGAAGGCGAACAGCTTCATCAGCCCGTGTTCCATGAACAGCAGCGCCGCCATGATCCTGAGGATGCTCAACATCCGTGGCCGCCAGGCGGCAAGAATCTGCTCCATCGAACCCCTCCTCCTTCTGTTCCGGCCTGTAGCGGCGGCATCGCGCTATAGCAGAAAAGTCCAGAAACAGATGAAGAAGGCGGTGAAGCTCAGCACGAACAGCTTCAGGTCATGGTCGTCGTCTCGCTTGCCAGCCGCAGGTGGCGGCGGCAGCGAGCGGCGAAACGGATGGCCTGCGGCCTCGTTGGTCAGGACGAGCGGTCGTTTCATGACGGAGAGTTAATCTTCCGTTTACGATTTCCGCCATGCCTAAAGAGCGTTAACGCGGGCACTGTCCTGTCGTGGCACAGAAGGAGGGAAGATGCCGCTCTACGAATTCCACGGAAAACGGCCGACTTGCCACGCCACCGCCTGGGCCGCGCCCAGCGCCGACCTGATCGGCGACGTCGTGCTGGCGGAGGAAGCGAGCGTCTGGTTCGGCGCGGTGATTCGCGCGGACAACACCACGATCGCCGTCGGCGCGCGCAGCAACATCCAGGACGGCGCGATGCTCCATTCCGATCCCGGCGCGCCCTGCACCGTGGGAGAGGATTGCACCGTGGGCCATCACGCGATCCTGCACGGCTGCACCGTGGGGGACCGCGCGCTGATCGGCATGGGCGCGATCGTGCTCAACCATGCGGTGATCCCGGAGGATTGCATCGTCGGCGCGGGCGCGCTGGTGACGGAGGGCAAGACCTTCGAACCGGGCAGCCTGATCGTCGGTTCGCCGGCCCGGGCGGTGCGCAAGCTGGACGAGAAGACCGTCGCCTTCCTCAAGCTCTCCGCGCAAAGCTACGTCGGCAAATCGCGTGAGGCGATGACGGAACTCAAGCGCATCGATCCCGCGTGAAGCAGCCGGTGGACAGATGGTAACGGCGTTGACATAACGCCGGTTATGACGGTCCCGACCATTCTTTCCCGCCTGCGCCTGCCGATCATCGGCTCGCCCCTGTTCATCATTTCCGGCCCGGATCTGGTGATCGCGCAATGCAAGGCGGGGATCGTCGGCTCCTTCCCGGCGCTCAACGCACGGCCGCAGGGGTTGCTCGACGAATGGCTCCATCGCATCACCGAGGAACTGGCGGCGCATAATCGCGCGCATCCCGACCGGCCCGCGGCGCCCTTCGCGGTCAACCAGATCGTCCACAAGTCGAACGACCGGCTAGAGGCCGATCTCGCGGTGTGCGAGAAATGGCAGGTGCCGATCACCATCACCTCGCTCGGCGCACGCGAGGAATTGAACCAGGCCGTCCACAATTGGGGCGGCATCACCTTCCACGACGTGATCGACGACCGTTTCGCGCGCAAGGCGATCGAGAAGGGCGCGGACGGGCTGATCCCGGTCGCCGCCGGCGCCGGCGGTCATGCCGGCCGCCTCTCCCCCTTCGCGATCGTCGGCGAGATTCGCCAATGGTTCGACGGGCCGGTGGCGCTGTCCGGCTCGATCGCGACCGGCGACGCGGTGCTGGCGGCGCAGGCGATGGGGGCGGACTTCGCCTATATCGGCTCGCCGTTCATCGCCACGGTCGAGGCCAATGCCGACGAACGCTACAAGCAGGGCATCGTCGAGAGCCGCGCCGCGGATATCGTCTATTCGAACCTGTTCACCGGGGTGCACGGCAACTATCTGCGCGGCTCGATCACCGCCGCCGGGCTGGACCCGGACAATCTGCCCGAGGGCGACTACAAGACGATGAACTTCGGCCAGAGCAACGGCGCGAAGGCGAAGGCGTGGCGCGATATCTGGGGCTCGGGCCAGGGCATCGGCGCGGTGAGCCGGATCGAGCCGGTCGCCGATCGCGTCGACCGGCTGGAACGCGAATATCGCGCGGCGCGGGCGCGGCTGGCCGTTTAAGCGAAGGACGCAGGGAGCGGAAATGGACCGCCCCCTGCCCGATCGGTCAGCTTTGCGCGTCGTCGTCCGGCGTCGCGGTATCCGCATCGGCGCTGCCATCGCCGTCGCCGCTCAGCATTTCCTTGATCTTGCCGACGCCTTCGAAGCCCGCAACCGCCGCCGCTGCCTTGGCGAGCACGCCGGCATCGGGATCGACAGCCTCAAGCGCCTTGTCCGCGGCAAAGGCCCCCGCGGCCTCCTCGATGAAATTGGTGATGCCCATGACTCTGCACTCCTCGTGATCGGAATGGATCACGTCCGCGAGCATCCCGAACGTTCGGGCCGGAGTCGAGTTAACCTTTATTCACCTGTCCCCCAGCCGCCGGCAAAATAGCTCAGAAGACCAGCGACAGCCGGTCGAGCATCTGCCGCGCGGGGCTTTCGTCCGGCAGGCCGGCGACCTGCGCCGCATCCAGACGGGCGACGCGCCGGTGCAGGTCGATGCTGGACGCGATCATCTGCCGTGCCTGCTCGGGAAGCCCGCGCAGCAATTCCCCATCGGTATCCGGCGCCGCGCCCAGTCGCCGCGAGGGATCGAGCGCATCGCGCGCGGCAAGCTCGCCCTGCTGGATCGCGCGCTGGGTGAGCAGCCAGGCGATGACGTGCATCAGCCGCGTCGTCACCTTCAGCGATTCGCACGAGAAGCTGACGCGCATCATCGGCGGCAGCGCCTCGCGCTCGACCCGTCCGCCCTCGTCGAAATAGCTGCGCGCCTCGTCGGCGAGGAGCATCGCCTCGGTATAAAGTCCGTCGATCAGCCGGCGATGCACCGCCGAATCATAATGTCCGCGCCCCATCGCGAAGGGGTGACAGGTTTTGCGCTTTTTCGCCACGGCCAGCACGCCCGAAATCCGCCGGAACCGGTCCCGAACAGAAACAGGCGGGTCGCCGTCAGGCGATGATGTCGGGGATCAGTTGATCCTCCAGCGCGGCGATCTCGTCGCGCAACCGCAATTTGCGCTTCTTGAGGCGGGCCATCTGGAGCTGATCGACCGTGCCGGCGCCGCCCAGCGCGACGATCGCCGCGTCGAGATCGCGATGCTCGATCCGCAACGCGTTCAGCCGCACCGTCAGTTCATGGTCGTCCACCCGCTCGCCCTCCGTCATCCTCCCTAGCAGAAGCGGCGCGCGCGTGGGGGACAATTTCTCGTGTCGCGCGCGCAATGTCCCGCCGATGGCGCTCCCGATCGAAACCGGGCAATTTCGATGGCGACTTTTCCCGCGATCGGTGTTCTACTCCCCATTCCCGTCAATCTGACCAAGGAGGTTCCTGTCATGCAGACTGCGCATCTTTCGGCTCTTGAGGCCAAACATGCGGTTCTGGACCGGCGCATTGCCGAGGAGGAGCATCGCCCGATGCCCGATACGTTCCTGGTGGCGGACCTCAAGAAACAGAAATTGCGCGTGAAAGAGGAAATCGCGCTGGCGCATTGAGCCAGGCAGGGCGCCCCGGACGGGGCGCCCTTTTCAGTTCAGCCGATCTGTCGCGCCGCGTTCTTGCGAGTCGCCGCGCCATAGGGTGGCTTCAGCCCCGCCAGCTTCGCCACATCGACTCGCGCCTGCTTGTAGACGGCCTTCGGATGGCTGAACGTCACGAAGCCGTCGCGGCCGTGATAGGCGCCCATGCCGGACGGCCCGACCCCGCCGAACGGCAGGTCCTCCATCGAGACATGGAACACCACATCGTCCAGCGTCACCCCGCCGGAGATGGTGCGATCGAGCACGCGGCGGCGCTCCGTCGCGTCGGGGCCGAAATAATACAGGCCGAGCGGCCGGTCACGGCGGTTGACCTCGCCGATCGCGCCCTCGATCCCGTCATAGCGCCGCACCGGCAGGACGGGACCGAATATCTCCTCCTGCATCAGCGTCATGTCGTCGGTCACGTCGCGGACGATATGCAGCGGCATCTTGCGCGAATTGGTGCTGCTGAAATCCTCGCCAGCCGGATTGACCACCTCCACCGTCGCGCCTTTCGCGCGGGCGTCGTCGATCCAGGCGTTGAGCCGCTGGAAATGCCGGTCGTTGACCACGCTGGTATAGTCCGGATTGGACAGCAGCGTCGGATACATCGCGGTCGCGGCATTTTTCAGGCTGTCGACCAGTTCCCCTTCCCGCTCCGACGGCACCAGCACGTAATCGGGCGCGAGGCAGATCTGCCCGGCGTTGAGCATCTTGCCCAGCGCCACCCGCTGCCCGACCTGCGCCAGATCGGCGCCCTTGCCGACGATCACCGGCGATTTGCCGCCCAGTTCCAGCGTCACCGGCGTCAGATTGTCCGCCGCCGCGTGGAGGATATGCCGGCCGATGCCGGTCGCGCCGGTGAACAGCAGGTGATCGAACGGCAATTCGGCGAAGGCCTTGCCCACCTCCGGCCCGCCGGAGACGAACACCAGTTCGGTGCGGTCGAAATATTTCCCGACGATCTCCTCGAACAGCGCCGCCGTCGCGGGGGTGAATTCGCTGGTCTTGACCATCGCGCGATTGCCCGCCGCGAACACGCCGGCAAGCGGCGCCATCACCAGGTTCACCGGGAAATTCCACGGCGCGATCACGCCGATCACGCCCTTCGGCTGATATTCCACCCACGCCCTTGCGCCGAGCAGGCCGAGCGGGAATTGCACCGAACGCCGATCGCGCCGCACCCAGCGGTCGAGGTGCTTGATCGCGTGATTGATCGGGCCGATCGATCCGGCGATATCCGTCACCATCGTCTGATCGGCGCTGCGATGCCCGAAATCCTCCGACAGCGCGTCGCAGAAGCGTTGCGCGGAATCGCGGATCATCGCCGCCGCGCGCTTCAGCCGGTCCTTGCGCAACGCAAGCGGCTCGGGCAGCGCCGCCATGAAGCTCTCGCGCTGCGCCGCCAGTATCTCCTGCATTTCCTGCCCCTCCTGCTATTTTTTCGCGCAGCCGATCAGGCCGCCGAGCGGCATGATGATACCATCCTTCGCGCCCCGGTCGATCCTCAGCATCGCCGAAGAGATCAATGCGCCGTCCGCAAGGTCGGCGCGCCGGGAAACGGCCATCTCCAGCCGCACCGTCACGTCGCCCAGCCGGTATTCGCTGACCGGCGCGAAGCCGAGATTGGCCGTCCCGCTCTGCCCGACGCGCGGATAATCCGCCACCGCGCCATCCAGCACGAGCCGGATGCTGCCGGGGTCCGCCGTCGCCATCGCGGCGAGCGTGCGCGTCGCGCCGGTGGAGAACAGATAGGCGGCGCAGCCGCGCGCGGGGAGCGACTGCGCGGCCAGCGCGCCGATCGGCAGGCCGTCGATCGATGCCGGCTGCGGCGGAGCGGGCGGGTCGGCAAGCAGCGCGAGGAGGAGCGCGATCATGCCGCCATCCCTATCATCATCAGCCACGCCGGATAAGCCGCGACGGCGAGGAACGCGCCGAACGGCAGCCGCGCGTCGCTGGCGAGCGGCCGTCCGCGCAGCCGCTCGAACAGCGCCAGCCCCAGTCCGACCAATGCGGCGAGCACCACCACGGCGGGCAGCAGCCGCCAGCCGAGCCACAGCCCGATCGCGCCGAGCAGCTTCGGGTCGCCGCCGCCCAGCCCCTCGCGCTTCCTGACCAGCCGGTAGAGAGTCGCGATCGTCCACAGGCTCGCGAAACCCGCGACGCCGCCGAGCAGCCGTTCTTCCAGTGACGGGAAGATGCTCAGCGCCCCCGCCGCGACGCCGGCCAGCGCCAGCGCGCCGGTCAGCGCGTCCGGCAGCCACAATGCCGCGACATCGAGCGCGGCGAGCGTCAGCAGCAGCCAGCCGAACAGCGCCCCCGCCACTCCGGCGGCTCCCGGCGCGACATAGCCCGCCAGCGCGCCGATCAGCGCGCACCCCAGCTCGATCTGCCAGTGCCGCCGATCGATCGCCGCGCCGCACGCGCGGCAGCGCCCGCGCAACGCCAGCGCGCTCAGCAGCGGCACCAGTTCGGCCCCGCCCAGCCGGCGCCCGCAGGAATCGCACGCGGATCGGCCGCGCGTCACGCCGCGCCCTTCCGGCCAGCGGATGACGATCGTCGCGAGGAAGCTCCCGGCGATCGCCCCCGCGCCGAACAGCAGCAGCGCCCACCACGCTTCAGACGGCACGCTTGCGCACCAGATAACGATAGACGCCGAACAGATTGATCCCGAACAGCACGACATTCTGCGTGCCCAGCGCCCAGTCGCGGGTCAATGCCGCGCCCGCGATCCACGCCACGGATGAGGCGACGAAGATCACGAAGCCCCAGCCGGTCACTTTCCGTCCGCTGTCCAGCGACACCATGAAGGCGGCGATCGTCCCGCTGATCGAGGCGGCCCATTTCAGCGACTGGATCAGTATCTCCATTCCGTTTTCCTATCGTTTGAAAAGCGCGCCGTCGCCGACTAGATCGCGCTCAAACTTACGGAGCAGCGAAATGGCCACCGATCCCGTCGTGATTCTTTCCTATGCCCGCACCCCGATGGGGTCGTTTCAGGGCAGCCTTTCGGGCGCGTCCGCGACCGAACTGGGCGCCACCGCCGTGAAGGCCGCTGTCGAGCGCGCCGGGGTGGACGGCGCCGATGTCGAGCGCATCTACATGGGATGCGTGCTTCCGGCCGGCCTCGGCCAGGCTCCGGCACGCCAGGCGGCGCTCAAGGCCGGCCTGCCGCAATCGGTCGAGGCGACCACGGTCAACAAGATGTGCGGCTCGGGTATGCAGGCGGCGATCATGGGCGCGGAGGCGCTTGCCGCCGGCACGGTCGACCTCATCGTCACCGGCGGCATGGAGAGCATGACCAACGCCCCCTATCTGCTCCAGAAGCACCGTTCCGGCGCGCGGCTCGGGCATGACCGGGTGATGGATCATATGTTCCTCGACGGGCTGGAGGACGCCTATGAGCCGGGCAAGGCGATGGGCGTGTTCGCGGAGGAGACCGCCGGCGAATATCAATTCACCCGCACCGCACAGGACGATTACGCCATCGCCTCGCTCACCCGCGCGCAGGAGGCGCAGAAGTCCGGCGCGTTCGATCGCGAGATCGTCGCGGTGGAGGTGAAGGGCCGCAAGGGCGTCGAGACGGTCGACAAGGACGAGCAGCCGCTGAAGGGCGATCCCTCCAAGATCCCGAGCCTCAAGCCCGCCTTCGCCAAGGACGGCACGATCACCGCCGCCAACGCCTCGTCGATCTCCGACGGCGCGGCCGCGCTGGTGCTGACGCGCGAGAGCGTCGCCGCCGAAAAGGGGCTGAAGCCGGTCGCGCGCATCGTCGCCACCGCCGCCCATGCGCATCAGCCGGCGAAGTTCACCACCGCGCCGGTCGACGCGATCCGCAAGGTGCTGGACAAGGCCGGCTGGAAGGCCGCCGACGTCGATCTGTTCGAGGTGAACGAGGCGTTCGCCTGCGTCTCGATGATCGCGATGCACGATCTCGGGCTGGATCACGCCAGGGTCAACGTCAACGGCGGCGCGACCGCGCTGGGCCATCCGATCGGCGCGTCTGGCGCGCGGATCATCGCCACGCTGATCGCCGCGCTCCAGAATCGCGGCGGCAGGCGGGGCGTCGCGTCGTTGTGCATCGGCGGCGGCGAGGCGACGGCGGTCGCGCTGGAACTGGTGGACTGATCGGCGCGGGGGAGAGGAACCCCTCTCCCCTTCGCTCAAACCTTCGCCCGGAACGGCGTGAAATCGGTGTGGCGGTCGTACACGTCCACGCCCTCGCGCCGTTTCAGGAAGCCGACCACCGCGTAGGTGAACGGCGTCAGCAGCACCTCCCACGATACCTTGAGCACGAACTGGCTCACCATCACCAGCAGCATCGCATGGACCGGCCAGTCCGGCGCGCCGAAGAAGGCGAGCGGGTAGAAGATCAGGCTGTCCACCCCCTGCCCCACCACGGTGCTGCCGATCGTGCGGGTCCAGAGGTATTTGCCCTCGGTCCAGATCTTCATCTTGGCGAGGACGAAGCTGTTGGCGAACTCGCCGGCCCAGAAGGCGCAGATCGACGCCGCGACGATGCGCGGCACCTGCCCGAACACGCTTTCATAGGCGGCCTGCCCGGTCCAGCCGGCGTCCGGCGGCAGCGCGACCACCACCCATGACATGAACACCATGAAGATCATCGCGCCGAAGCCCGCCCAGATGCAGCGCCGCGCGCGGGCATAGCCATATACCTCGGTCAGCACGTCACCGAGCACATAGCTCACCGGGAAGAACAAGATCCCCGCGCCGAACGGCCACGGCCCGATTCCCGGCAGGTCGATCACCGCGCGCTTGCCCGCGCCGATCACGTTCGACAGCAGCAGGATGGTGACGAACGCCGCCATCACGAAATCGAAATAGCGGAAATGGCCCCCGGCCACCGCTTGCGCATCCACCGCCCGCAGCGGCTGGTCCTCGTCCCCGTCCATGATCGCGATGATGCAACCAGTTTCGCCCGCCCGCAATCCGCGCTAGGCGCATCCGCGTGCGCGCCCGTAGCTCAGTTGGATAGAGCACGAGCCTTCTAAGCTTGGGGCCGCAGGTTCGAATCCTGCCGGGCGCGCCATTCCCGCACAAAAGGAAGAACCGCGGGCGTGGGCTGAGCCACGCCCGCCGCGACACTCCGGGCCAGCGCGGTGACGCGGATTTCTCCGTCGCTGGGCGGCGCCCCGTCACGCAAACGAGCGCCTGCGATCCCTCATTTATGCGCGGCGATCCACGCATCGACCTGCCGTTCCAGGATCGAGAGCGGCAGCGAGCCGGAGCCGATCAGCAGGTCGTGGAACGCCTTGATGTCGAACTTCGGGCCAAGCTCGCGTTCCGCCTTGCGGCGCAATTCCACGATCTTGAGCATGCCGATCTTGTAGCCCGTCGCCTGACCCGGCAGCGTGATGTAGCGGCGGACCTCTGAGCGGGCCTGATCGGGCGATGCGCGCCCCGAGGCGATCATGTAAGCGACGGCCTGATCCTCGGTCCAGCCCTTGGCGTGGATGCCGGTATCCACCACCAGCCGCGCCGCGCGGAACAGCTCCGCCTCCAGCCGCATGAAGTCGCTCGCGACATCGGGATAGGCGCCCATCTCCTTGCACAATGCCTCGGCATAGAGCGCCCAGCCCTCGCCGAACGCGACGTAGCGCGCGGACTGGCGGAACTTCGGCCCGGCGCTCTGGCGCACCTGGATGTCGCCCTGCATGACATGGCCGGGGACGCCCTCATGGCACATCAGGTCGATCGTCGCGTCGGGCGCGGGATCGCTGGTGTCGCCGAGCAGGTGGACATAGACGCGGCCCGGCCGCGCGCCGTCGCGGCTCGGCCCCGCCGCATGGGCGGCCCCGCCCGCGACCTCGCTGAACGACGGCTCGCGCACCACTTCCATGCGATATTCCGGCAGGACGCCGAAGAATTTGGGCAGCAGGGTGCGGTTGCGGGCGATGGCGGCGTTGGCGTTGCGCAGATATTCGGCACGGAGCGCGTCGGTCCACGACTGCGGCGGATTGCGCTTCTCGCGATCGGCATAATAAGCGATCCGGTCCGCGAAGCCGGCCTTGCGGGCCAGCGCATCCTGCTCGCCCTCGATCCGCTTGACCTCGCTCAGCCCGGTCTGGTGGATCTGCTCGGCGGTAAGGTCCGTGGTGGTGTTGAGCTTCAGGGCGGCGGCATACCATTCCGCCCCGCCGGGCAGCGAGACGGCGCCGACGCGGCCGCTCGGCGCGGTCGGCAGGTCGCCCTGCGCCCAGGCGATGACGCGCTCATAGGCGGGCTTGATCGACAGCAGCGCGGCGCGCGTATCGGCGAGCAGCGCGTCGGCCTCGGCCTGCGTCACCTTCCCGCCGGTCTGGAGCTTGCCGACCTTGGCCTGCGCGTCCGCCCATAGCGGCGAGACGGGGCCGCCGTCGAACGGCGCGCCGGAGACGATCGCGCGGCTGCCCGCGATCACGCGCTCGATCTCGAACTTCGGCGCGCGGATGCCCTTCGCGTCGGACGCGCGGCTCTGCGCGATCGCCTCGTCCAGCACCGCCGGCATCGCGCGCAGGCGCGCCGCATAGGCGCGCATGTCGGCGGCATCCTGCACATTGTGCGTGTTGATGAGGAAATCGGGCAGCCGCGAATGGACCGAATAGAGGAACGAATAGAATGGCGGCGCATATTGCCGGAAGCGATAGGTCAGCTCGGCGCGATCCAGCTCCAGCGCCCAGATGTCGTAATTGGTCTGCCCCGTGGGCGAGAGCTTCGTCCGATCGAACCGCGCCTTCATCCGCGCGACGCTGGCGCGGCGCCATTCCAGCCGCCGAAGCTGCGCCGCGTCGCTGATGTCGTCGAGCCGGTCCTCGCCCTCCTTCGAGCCGAGCTGCGTCGCGAGTTGCGGCCGCTGGCGCAGTTCCTCGGCGAATTCCTGATCGAGGAAGGCATAGAGCCGCGCATCCTCGCTCGCCGCCGGGGCCGCCTGCGCTGGCTGCGCCTCGGCGAACGTCTGCATCGGCACGGTGAACGCGATCGCGGCTGCGGCGTGCAGCCAAAGCGGCTTGAGCATTGTCATCTTCCCCTTTCGTGCGGGTCCGTCCCGATCGAATTATTCGGTTCAACCATATAGAAGAACGCGATCTTTGCTCCTAAAATACGCGCGGTAAAGCGCAAGACAGAGGGCCGGATGCCGATCGGTGGAAAATTGAAAACGGCGATCGCGCGCGGCTGGAGCGCGACGCGCCGGCTGCGCCCTTCCCGACCGCGCCTCACCATTCTCTATTACCATGCGGTGCCCGCCGCCGACGCAGCGCTGTTCGATCGGCACATGGCGTGGCTGGCGGCGAACGCGAACATCGTCCCGGCCGATCACGAAGGGCCGCTCGATCCCCGCCGTCTTAACGTCGCGGTGACGTTCGACGACGCCTTCCAGTCGGTCATGGATCATGCCCTGCCGGCGCTGCGGAAGCACAATATCCCCACGACGATCTTCGTGCCGACCGGCTGGCTTGGGCAGACGCCGGGGTGGCAGATGGAAACCGACGCGGACCGCGCCGAGCGTGTGATGGACGCCGCCGCGCTCCGCTCGCTGCCGAAAGAGCTGTTCCGCTTCGGCTCGCACACCGTGTCGCATCCGCGCCTCTCCCGGCTCGATCGCGCCGGTCGCTTGCGGGAATTGCGCGATTCCCGCGCGGCGCTGGAGGAATTGTTCGGCGGCCCGATCGACACGCTCGCCTTCCCCTATGGCGACCATGACGACCCGACGCTCGATGACGCGAAGGCGGCCGGCTATCGCTTCGTCTATTCGATCCTGCCGGAGGACGTGCCTCCCGCTGGCGGCGGGCTTCTGCGCGGGCGAACCGCCGTGGACGCGCATGATCCGATGGACCTGTTCAGGCTCAAGGCCGAGGGGGCGTTCGCATGGCTCCCCGCCGCGATCCGGGCGAAGCGCATGGTGCGCGGCGCGCTCGGCAGGGCGTGATCGGCGGATCGCTTCGTCCCGTTCGCCTTTCCCCACGCCAGCGAAGGACTTAAAGGCGTGTCCGCACTGGCACCGCGCCGGTCCGCCCCCATATAGCGGCGGCCGTGCGGCAGACGATCTGGTAAGGTCTGGCCGGTAAGGTCTGGCGAGTAAGGACAGGGAATGTTCCAGTTCGAATTTTCTCCTCCACGCCATGCGCCGATCGCATTGCAACCTTATGCGCCCCAGGGTCCCCGGCTGTCGCATCGGGCGCTGCTGGCATGGGGCGAGCATTGCGTCGAATGCGCCCCGCCCGCCTGCTACCAGAGTTGCGACCTGTTCGAGGCGACCCCCGCGCTCAAATGCCGGCGCTTCGTCGACGGGGTCGTTCCCAACCATAGCGCCGGGCACGGGGCCGCCGCCGAAATCCGCTTCCGCAAATGGGCGAAGCTGGAGGCGCAGGGCAATGCGGCGATGCTGTCGGCCAATGTCGTCGATCGCTACGAGGCGATCCTGACGCGGCTGGCCCAGCCGGTTACGCGGGTCGGGCGGCTGATCTGGCGCGCCAGCCGGCAGGAACGCTGGCTGACGGCGAACGAGGCGCTGCACAAGAAGATCGCCCGCCGCATCGAGCGAACGACCGCGCCCGCGCTCCGCCCGGACGTTTTCGTGGCGGAGGTGACCAATCCCGGCGACGAGACGATATCGGCCATCCTCTCGGTGTCGGTGGACAAGCTCCGCATCCGCCGCAGCCTCTCGGCGGACCAGTTCCCGCCCCCCGCCTTCGCCCGGCTCGACTTCGCGCCCGGCTTCTCGGCGGTGGAGATAGACGTCGCGCCGATGCGGGCGATCTTCGAATCCGGTCTGCCGTTCAACATCGCCATCACGCCGGAGGACGATGCGCAGGCGCACCTCGTCTTCCACCGCCTCGATCTCGGCGTCAGCGCGCCGCGCGCGGCGGCCGCGCCGGAAACGTCCGACGCGCCCCGCAAGCCCGCCAAGCTCGTCATCTTCGATCTCGACAACACATTGTGGCGCGGCGTTCTGCTGGAAGGCGCGGTCACGCCGGTCGGCGGTCTTCTCGACCTGTTCCGCGCGCTCGACAGCCGGGGCATCCTGCTCTCGGTCGCCAGCAAGAACGCTCCCGACGATGCGATGCGGAAGCTCGATGAGCTGGGGCTGACGGAATATCTCGTCTATCCGCAGATCGGCTGGGGGCCGAAGTCCGACAGCGTCAACCGCATCGTCAAGGCGATCGACATCGGCGCGGACACGGTGATGTTCGTCGACGACAATCCGTTCGAGCGCGCCGAGGTGATGCAGGCGGTCGCCGGGGTCGAGGCGTTGCCGGAAACCGCGATCGGCGACCTCGCTAGCCATCCGCGCCTCGCGGGTGCCAGCACGCCCGAGGCGCGGGCACGGCGGCGCATGTATCAGGAGGCGATCGAGCGCGACCAGACCGCCGCCGAATATGGCGACAATTACATGGATTTCCTGCGCTCCTGCGACATCACGGTGTCGATCCGCGCGGACCGGGAGGAGGATTTCGACCGGATCGTCGAGCTGGTGCAGCGCACCAACCAGCTCAACTTCTCCGGCCGCAAATATTCGCGCGAGGATACCGCCGCGATCCTTTCCGATCCCGCGCGGGAGCGGCATGTCATCGCCTGCACCGATCGCTTCGGCAGCTACGGCACCGTCGGCTTCGCGCTGGTCCACCGCGAGCCGCTCGACGACGGCGCGGACGAGCTGGTGATCGACGATTTCATGCTTTCCTGCCGCGTGCAGGGCAAGTTCGTGGAGCAGGCGATGCTCGGCGATATCGCGAAACGCGGATCGCGCCCGGTCCGCTCGATCCGCGTCAATTTCCACCGGACCGATCGCAACAAGGCGGCGCAGACGGTGCTGGAGAAGCTCGGCTTCGTGCGGGACGAGGAAAGCTCGACCTATCGGCGCGATTATGCGCCGGGCGCTCTCGACGTGAACTTCATGGCCATCGAGCATGATTGAGGCGCCCGACCATGCCGATCGATGAAAGCCGCCCCTTCCTCCCCGTGCGCATCGCGGTGCTCACCGTGTCCGACACGCGCACGCTGGCGGAGGACCGGTCCGGCGATGCGCTGGTGGAGCGGCTGACGGCGGCGGGGCATGTGCTGGCGGAGCGCGCGATCCTGCGCGACGATGCCGGCGATCTCGTCGCGCAGCTCCACCGCTGGATCGATGACGATACGGTGGATTGCGTCATCACCACCGGCGGCACCGGCGTCACCGGGCGCGACGTGACGCCGGAAGCGGTCGAGCGGGTCGCCGACAAGATGATCCCCGGCTTCGGCGAGCTGTTCCGCTGGCTGAGCTACCAGACGATCGGCACCTCCACGGTGCAATCGCGCGCCTGCGCCTGCGTCGCGCGCGGCACCTATATCTTCGCGCTGCCCGGCTCGACCGGCGCGGTGAAGGATGCGTGGGACGGCATCCTCCGGGACCAGCTCGACAGCCGTCACCGCCCCTGCAACTTCGTGGAGCTGATGCCCCGGCTGAACGAGCGGTAGCGTTCCCGCTATTCCACCGTCACCTGCGGCCCCGGAATCCGGGCGCTGGCAACGAGCGCGCGATAATCGGCGAGATTGTGGTCGAAATAGTGAATCGCGGGCGCCTCATAGGTGATCAGCCACAACTTCCCGCCGACCACCGCGCCGGCCCCCTCGCCCAGCCGCTTCACCTCCTCGCCCTCCAGCGTGAAGGCATAGCGGAAGCGGAAGCCCTTGTGGCCGGCGAACTCGGCCGGCTCGACCGCGCCGACCTCGAACAGCGAGGAGCCGCCCGCGATGCGATAACTGGCCTCGAAAAGCTGCACCACATCCGGGGTGAGCATCGTGGATTTGAACACCGGCAAGGGCTTGTTCTTCTTGTCAACTTCTTTGAACAGCGCCTTGCCGCCCTCGATCCCGCCGTAGAAGGTGACTTCGTTGAGCGGGATGCCGTCGAGCGTCCACGCCTCCGCATTGCGGCCGGGTCGCGATTGCTGGCGGTTCCAGTCGATCGGCGGGTCGATCGTCATCTCCGACTTCGCCACCGCGACCCGCGCGCCGTGCGCGACCAGCTTGTACGCCCCTGCCGGAGCCGCCACCAGCGCAAGCGCCGCCGCCAGCATCGCCACTTTCCGCATCAATTCGTCTCCCCCGCCATCATCGCGATCATCGAGCGATCGGCCGCGTCCGGCTTCAGCTTCAGATAGGTGCCCAGCGCCGCGCGGCCGCCGTCCTCGTCGCCTGAGCGCAGCGCGACGATCCCCAGCCCGCGCCACGCCTCCGGCGGCGCGCCGGGCGCTTCGGTCGCCTGCCGATAGAAACCGGCGGCTTGCGCGAGATCGCCGTGGCTGCGGTAAAGCTCGCCGCGCGCGTAGAGCAGGTCGGGCGTCCAGCCATCCTCCGCCAGCTTGCCGAGCACGAAATCGGTCGCGCCGAAATCGTTGAGCTTCACCTGATCGTCCACCAGCGCCGGCCACCACGGGCGCAGCGCGGCGGCATAGCGTACCGCGCCGTCGTCCGCCGGGCCCCCGAGCGGGTGCTTCGCCGCCAGTTCCTTCAGCGCGGCGAGCCGCTCGGCGGTCGGCGGGTGAGTGTTGAACATGCCGCCGTCCGCGTCCTTGCGGCTCTTGCGCTGGCGGGCGGCGGCGGTCGCGTCCTGTTCGGCGCGAAGCTGCTCCCACACGCGCCACGCGGCGGCGGGATCATAGCCCGCCTTCTGCATCAGCGGCACGGAGCCTGCATCCGCCTCCGTCTCCATCCCGCGCGAGAAGGTGAACACCGAGGCGATCATGCCGAGTTGCGCCACGGTCAGCGCCGCCGCGACCGCATAGCCGCCGACCGGCACCAGCGCGAGCCAGGTCATCACGCTGGTCTTGCGCTTCAGGTCGCGGAAGCCCTGGATGACGTGGCGGTTGGTGTAATGGGTATATTCGTGGCCGAGGATCGCCGCGAGTTGCGCCTCGCTGCGCATCCTGAGCAATAGGCCGGAATTGATGACCATCATGCCGGTGGGATACATGCCCGCGTTGAACACCGGCGTGCGCAGGATGTAGATGCGCACCGGCGCGCACGCCGCCTCGCCCACCAGCCGGCAGAATACGCCGCGCACATAGGCGTTGAGCGCGGGATCACGCATGACGAAGGCGCTGGTCCTGAGCTTGCGCTCCAGCTCGTCCACCTCCAGCCACAGGCCGCGCTCGTCCTTGTCGGTGGGTTGCCAGCCGGCGCCGATCGGCGTCACCTGATCCGCCGCCGGCGCTGGCGCCGCCGCGAGCAGCGCCAGCGCGGCGCCGAACGCGCGGATCATTGCGCCGGGGCCGGCGCGGGTTCGGCGGCGTGCGGCGCGGCGCTGGGGAATTTATTGAGCAACTGGCCGATGCGCTTGGTCGCGCCCTCGTCGGTGCGCACGTCGCCACCGGAGCCGGGATCGACGTTGAACCACACGATATTGCCGGTCCTGAGATCGACCAGCGCGGCATAGCTGCTGTGGATGCCCGCCGGGATGAAGCCGCCGAACATGCCGGCGAACAGCAATTGCGCCACCTTCCGCCCGGCGGTGCCATAGGCATCGTGGGTGGAGACGAAAAGCGCATAGTCCCCGCCGCCGATCTCCCCGAGCTTCGCCGCGCCGGGGCCGAGCGTCCAGTCGAACCGTTCCGCCTTGGTCGGCAGCGATGCGCCGGGGAACATCTTGTGCTGCGCGATCGCCCCCGCGACGACACGGAACAGCGCTTGATAGTCGGCGACGATCTGCGCATTGTCGCCTTCCTGTTCGGGCATGAACACGATCTCGTTGCCGGCCGCTTTCTGGTTCGCGGCAACTTCGGCAGTGAGCTTCGCGCGCGCGGCGGCGGTCCAGTCGGCGTTCGGTTCTTCGACCGATCCCACGCCCAGCGACCCCACCTTCACATCAGGCCGGAAGAAGATGATGCGCACCGGCTTGCCGGCGGGAAAGACGAATGTCTCGTCGGCCTTGATCTTGGCGAGCGCGGCGCCCGGTATGACCAGCAACAAAGCCGCAAGCGCGGCGATCAGGCGCGACCCCATCGTGACTCCCCCATCCGGCGATGTCCCCACATCGCGTTCAGGAAGGCTAGGTCACGATCAGAGACCGCGCAACAACTTTGGTCATTGCGCGATCACTTTATCCTCACCTCAGGAAGCGAGCGCCTTCTTCAGCAGCTCGTTCACCACCTGCGGGTTGGCCTTGCCGCCCATTGCCTTCATCGTCTGGCCGACGAAGAAGCCGAACAGCGCCTCCTTGCCGGCGCGATATTGTTCGAGCTGGTTCGGGTTCTTCGCCAGCACCTCCGCGATCACCGCCTCGATCGCGCCGGTGTCGGAGGTCTGCTTGAGGCCGCGCTCCTCGACGATCCTGCCCGGCGCTTCGCCGGTTTCGAGCATCACCTCGAACACCTGCTTGGCGAGGCTGCCGGACAGCGTGCCGTCCGCGACCAGGGCGAGCAGTTCCGCCGCCTGTCCCGGCGTGACCGGCGATTCCTCGATCCCCTTGCCGATGCGGTTGAGCGCGCCAAACAATTCGCCCGTCACCCAGTTCGACGCGGCAACCGGCGCGACGCCGGCCTCCAGCAGCGCGTCGAACCAGCGCGCCGTCTCCACCTCGGCGGTCAGCACATCCGCGTTATATGGGGTGATACCCAGCCCCTCGTAACGCTGGCGCTTGGCATCGGGCAGTTCGGGGAGCGAGGCGCGGCATTCCGCGAGGAAGGCATCGTCCAGTTCCAGCGGCAGCAGGTCCGGGTCCGGGAAGTAACGGTAGTCGTGCGCATCCTCCTTGGAACGCATCGAGCGCGTCGTGCCCGTGTCCGGGTTGAACAGCCGGGTCTCCTGCACGATCTTGCCGCCGGCCTCGAGCACGTCGACCTGCCGGCTCGCCTCATGCTCGATCGCGGCCATCACGAAGCGGACGGAGTTGACGTTCTTCGTCTCGGTCCGCGTGCCGAATTCCTCGCCCGGCTTGCGCACGCTGACGTTCACGTCGGCGCGCATCGAACCTTCCTCCATATTGCCGTCGCACGAACCGACATAACGGAGAATCGCCCTGAGCTTCCTGAGATAGGCCCCGGCCTCGGCGGGAGAACGCATGTCCGGCCGGCTGACGATCTCCATCAACGCCACGCCGGAGCGGTTGAGATCGACATAGGAGCGCGTCGGATGCTGATCGTGCATCAGCTTGCCGGCATCCTGCTCGACATGGATGCGCTCCACGCCGATCGTCTTGACCGTTTCGCCATCCTCGATCTCGATCGAGCCTTCGCCAACAAGCGGATGATAAAGCTGCGAAATCTGATAACCCTGCGGCAGATCGGCGTAGAAGTAATTCTTCCGGTCGAACCGCGACCATTTGTTGATCTGCGCGTCGATCGCCATGCCCGTGCGCACCGCCTGCCGGATGCACTCGCGGTTCGGCACCGGCAGCATCCCCGGCATCGCGGCGTCCACGAGGCTAACCTGCGTATTCGGCTCCGCACCGAAGGCGGTCGCCGCGCCGGAGAACAGCTTGGCGTTCGACGTGACCTGCGCATGGACCTCAAGGCCGATCACGACCTCCCAATCGCCGGTGGCGCCCTTGATGCGGTAGGTGTCGCTGGGCTGCATGACAGTCATGAATTCTTTTCTTTCCGGTTATCCAATATGCGCTCGGTAAGCGCGGCGTAGCGTTTCATCATCCCAAACGATGAATAATCGTGCTCGATGTACAATTGGCGCGCCCGCGCCGCCATCGCTTTGCGGTCCGTCTCCGATTGAGAGAGCACCGCATCGCGCATCGCCGCGGGATCGCCCGGCGGCACGAACAGCATTTCATCCTCGCCGAAATACGTCGGAACACCCCCGGTCCTCGAACTCAGCACCGGAACGCCGAGCGCAACCGCCTCAAGCGCAACCGTAATCCCTGAATACATATTATCCTTCATCGGCACTGCCACATAACTCGCCTCGCGGTAAACCGCGCGAAATTCCTCCATGGAGGAAATCGGGCGCACCTCCACATTGTTATACCGCGCACGCAATTCCGGATCGATCCAGCTGCAGACGATAACAAGGCGGAAACGTGAATCGTTGCCGAACGCCTCCAGAAGCGTTCCCCAATCGCGCGTGGTGTCATTCCCCACGCCCGCGATGACTATCGGCGATTGCGCGGGCGGCGCCGCAAGATCGGCGAGGAAAGTATCGGCGGAAACACCAAAATACATCAGTTCCACCGGTATATTGGGAAAATAACGACGCGCCGGCTCCAGGCAGGCCTCGCTGTGAACGAGGAGGAGCGACCAATAGGATACAAGTTTTTGCAGAAGATGCCGGCGCGCAACGTCAAGGCTATTCCAGCGATCGACCATCCACACCGTTCCGCCGATGATCGGTCGACGAGGCACAAAGCCGAGCCACATCATCATCGCGACCGATAGCGCTTCGTGCTCGAGCATCGTCCAGACGATATCGGCTTCTGCGATAGCTCGTCGATTGCGCCAGACATGACCGAGGTCGACGTAGATCAGCTTGCGGGTAATCCGCTCAAGCAAGGTGCGCCGACCGCCATTCGCGCTGCGTGAAAGCGTGGTGTCGAATCCAATCGATTGAGCGTGATGAAAGCCGTATGGCGTAACATCCGGCTCGATTCCGCGATGATAGCGCGCACGATAAGCTTCGGAATCGAGATGGCGGGGTAAATGGACATAAACCCGCACTAACGCAGCTCCTTATGCTCCCGGTTGCAGGACTGCTTATCGGACTTCCGCTTTCCTTACCACCAAGCCTCCGGCCGCGCGGCGAAGCCGGCACGTTCCTCGATCGCCAGCGCGGCGTTGAGCACGCCCTGCTCGTCCAGCGGCTTGCCGATGATCTGGAGGCCCAGCGGCAGTCCCGCAGCGTCCAGCCCGCCCGGCACGCTCATCGCCGGCAAACCGGCGAGGCTCGCGGGCACGGTGAACACGTCGTTGAGGTACATCGCCAGCGGATCGGCCTGCTTCTCGCCCAGCGCGAACGCTGCGGACGGCGCGGTGGGCGTGAGCAGCACGTCGCACTTCTCCCACACGGCGGCGAAATCGCGCGCGATCAAGGTGCGGACCTTCTGCGCCTGCGTGTAATAGGCGTCGTAGAAGCCGGCCGAGAGCACATAGGTGCCGATCAGAATGCGGCGCTTCACCTCGTCGCCGAAGCCCGCCGCACGGGTGGCGGCATACATCTGCTGGAGATTCGCGCCGTCCGGCAGGTCGCGCTGGCCGTAGCGCACGCCGTCATAGCGCGCGAGGTTCGACGACGCCTCGGCAGGCGCGATGATATAATAGGCCGGCAGCGCATATTTCGTATGCGGCAGCGATACCTCGACCACCTCTGCGCCCGCATCCTTCATCCACGCTATGCCCTGCTGCCACAGCGCCTCGATCTCGGCGGGCATCCCGTCGACGCGATATTCCTTCGGCACGCCGACGCGCTTGCCCTTGAGGCCGGCGTCGAGCATCGATTCCCACTGCGGCACCGGCAGATCGAGCGAGGTGGCATCCTTCGCGTCGAAGCCGGCCATCGTCTCCAGCATGATCGCGCAGTCGCGCACGTCGCGCGCCATCGGCCCGGCCTGATCGAGCGAGGAAGCGAAGGCGATCACGCCCCAGCGCGAGCAGCGACCGTAGGTCGGCTTGATTCCCGAGATGCCGGTGAAGGCGGCGGGCTGGCGGATCGAGCCGCCGGTGTCCGTGCCGGTCGCCCCCGGCGCGATCCGCGCGGCGACAGCGGCCGACGAGCCGCCCGAAGACCCGCCCGGCGCGAGCGCGGCATTGCCGCCGTCGCTGCGCCGCCACGGCGAGATCACGTTGCCGAACGCGCTCGTCTCATTGGACGAGCCCATGGCGAACTGATCCATGTTGAGCTTGCCGAGCATCCCCGCGCCCGCATCCCACAATTTCTGCGAAACGGTGGACTCATAGGGCGGCGTAAAGCCTTCGAGGATATGGCTCGCGGCGGTGCTGGTGACGCCCTTCGTGCAGAACAGGTCCTTCATGCCGATCGGAACGCCGGCAAGCGGCCCCAGCGCCTCGCCCGCCGCCCGCGCGCCGTCAGCGGCGTCGGCGGCGGCAAGCGCGTGGTCGGGAGTCTCGACAAGGAAGGCGTTGAGCGGCTTCGCGGCGGCGACGGCGGCGTTGAAGGCTTCGGCCACCTCGCGCGCGGAGAAGGTGCCGGCGCGCACGCCGTCGCGAATCTCGCGGATGCCGAGGTCGGTAAGAGCGGACACTATTCGATCACTTTCGGAACGGTGAAGAAGCCATGCTCGGCGGCCGGCGCATTTGCCAGCACCGCGTCGCGGATGCCGCCGTCGGTGACGACATCTTCGCGCAGCCGGAGCGTGTTGGGGATGACGGCCGTCATCGGCTCCACCCCTTGCGTATCGACCTCCCCGAGCTGTTCGATCCAGCCGAGGATGTTGTTGAGTTCGGGAACGAGCCGCTCGGCGGCGGCATCGTCGATCGCGATGCGGGCAAGGCTCGCGACCTTCTTCACTGTGGCGGTGTCGACTGACATGCCGCAGCCGCTACCATTGTGCGTCGCGGGAAAGCAATGCCCGGCATTGCACGCGCCGGTCCGCTGGGGCAGTCACACGCGCGATGGCCCGCAAATTCCTCTACATCGTCGCGTTCGTGACGGCGCTGGTGATCGCCGCCGCGATCGTCTTTCGCATCTGGGGCAACGAGTTGATCCGCTGGCGTTTCGTCCCTGGCGTCAGCTTCGAGGCGCGGGCGCCGCTGCCCGCCAATGCCTATGACGAGCCGGGGATGTGGTTCGCGCGGCCCGGCGTGAAGGAAGACGCGGCCTCGTGGACCCCGGCCGGCTATAAGGCGACGGCGGGACAAGCCGCGGTCTTCTTCATCCACCCGACCTCCTATCTCGAGCGCGACCACTGGAACGCGCCGCTCGACGACAAGGAAGCGAACGACCGCACCCGATTGTTCCTGCGCGGACAGGCGAGCGCCTTCAACGCCGCTGGCGACATCTGGGCACCGCGCTATCGGCAGGCGACGTTCGGCTCGTTCCTGACCACCGCGCCCGATGCCGGCCGCGCGCTCGACGTGGCGTATCGCGACGTGACGCAGGCGTTCGACGTGTTCCTGCGCGAGATCGGGCCGCGCCGGCCGATCGTCCTGGCCGGGCACAGCCAGGGCGCGCTGCACCTGATGCGGCTGCTGAAGGAGCGGATCGCGGGCACGCCGCTCGCGGAGCGGGTCGTCGCGGCCTATGTCGTCGGCTGGCCGATCAGCCGCACCGCCGACCTGCCCGCGCTGGGGCTGCCGGAATGCACCGGCGCGGCGCAGCGCGGCTGCATCCTGTCGTGGCAGAGCTTCGCCGAGCCGGCCGATCCCACGCTGATCCTCGACACGTTCGACCGCACCACCGGCCTTACCGGCCAGCCCCGGCGCGGCACGCGGATCGTCTGCACCAACCCATTGACCGGCACCGCCGACGCCAATGCCCCGGCCAGCGCGAACAAGGGCACATTGTTCCCGGCGCAGGACATGTCCGGCGCGACGGTGGAAGCGGGCAAGGTGCCGGCGCGTTGCGCCGGGCGCGGCTTCCTGCTGATCGGGGAGGCGCCGCAGCTCGGGCCGTACGTGCTGCCGGGAAACAACTTCCACGTCTATGACTATGCCCTGTTCTGGGCGAACATCCGCGCGGACGTCGCGCGGCGGCTGGCGGCGCGATGATCGCCACCGCCGCCGCCGAGTTCCGCGCGGCGCTGCCGGACGGCGGGCGGCTGATCGGGCTGGACGTAGGCACCAAGACGATCGGCACCGCGCTATGCGACGCGGGGTGGACCTTCGCCAGCCCCGCCCTGCTCGTCCGCCGCGCCAAGTTCACGAAGGACAAGGCCGCACTGGCCGAGTTGATCGCGGCGCAGCATGTCGCCGGCATCGTCATCGGCCTGCCGCTCAACCTCGACGGCAGCGAAAGCCCGCGCAGCCAGTCCACCCGCGCCTTCGCCCGCAACATCGCCGATCTCGGCCCGATCCTGCTGTGGGACGAACGCTGGTCGACGCAGGCGGTGACGCGCACACTGATCGAGCAGGACGCGAGCCGCGCCCGCCGCGCCGAACTGGTCGACAAGATGGCCGCCGCCTATATCCTGCAAGGCGCGATCGACGCTCTCGTCAGGGCGTAACGCTTTCACCAGCCCGGTCGACCGACTGTGCCAAAATGAACCAATTTCCTTAACCGTTCGTTTCCAGACTATAGTGACAAAGGGTCGCCGGCTTTCTTGTGGAGATCCAGATGGTTCGCCGACGGGTGGGGATGGTGATCGGGCTGGCCGGCGTTGCGCTTGCGGGATGCGCTGTGCACCGCACGGAGACGCGCCCCCACGCGACCGTCGAAACCAACGCTCCACAGCCGCCCTGGATGCAGACCGCGACCCCGGCCGGGTTGCGCGCGCTGGACACGCTCGACGCCGATTTCGCCCGGACGGTCCGCGCCCTGCCGCGCACTGCCGCCGCCCGGGCGCAGGCGGAGGGTGCGCTGCTCGATCCGCAGGCGGCGCAGCTCGCCCCGCAACTGCCGCCGGGGCCGTATCACTGCCGGCTGATCCGGCTCGGCAGCGCACGCGGGATGCGCGCCTTTCCGCCGGACGTCTGCTATGTTCTCGCCGACACCGGCACCCTTTCCTTCGCCAAGTCCACCGGGGAGAACCGGCCGGAAGGAACGCTCTACGACGACGGCGACAAGCGGATGGTGCTGCTCGGCACCTGGCGGCGCGCCGGGGAGAAGACACAGCATCGCTACGGCGACGACAGCGGGCGCGATTTCGTCGGGCTGGTCGAGCGGGTCTCCGCCTTCCGCTGGCGGCTGATCATCGACCGCCCGGGCAGTGGCGCGACGCTCGACGTCTATGAAATGGTGCCGGTCACGCCGGAGGTGAAGGGCGCGAAACCGATGGTGCCGCGCGATTGACCGGAAAACACCGTTGCGCACGGACGCCGCGGCTACTATCCGCCCAATCTCGATGCCTCAATCGTCGGACCACCGCCCCGCCACCCTGATACCGGGCGGCGACGTTTTCCCTCACCGCCACCTGACCGGCATCGAGGGCCTCCAGCCGCATGAGATCATGTTCCTGCTCGACGAGGCGGAACGCTGGATCGCCCCCAATGCCGAACACGCCCCGCCCGACAAGCGGCTCGCGGGGCTGACGCAGATCAACGCCTTCTTTGAGAATTCAACGCGCACGCTGCTGTCGTTCGAGATCGCCGGCAAGAGGCTCGGCGCGGACGTGGTGAACATGCACGCCGCGCAATCCAGCGTGAAGAAGGGCGAGACGCTGATCGACACCGCGATGACGCTCAACGCAATGCGCGCGGACGTGCTCGTTATCCGGCACATGTCCTCCGGCGCAGTGCGGCTGATCGCGGACAAGGTGGATTGCCCGGTGCTCAATGCTGGCGACGGGCGGCATGAGCATCCGACCCAGGCGCTGCTCGACGCGCTGACGATCCGGCGGCGGCGTGGCGCCATCGCGCACCAGCGCGTCGTGATCTGCGGCGACCTGCTGCACAGCCGGGTGGCACGATCGAACATCCTGTCGCTCACCGCGCTGGCGGCGGAGGTGCGGGTCTGCGCGCCGACCACGCTGATGCCGCCGGCGATCGAGCGCATGGGCGTCACCGCCTTCACCGATTTCGACGCAGCGCTGGAGGGGGCGGACGTGGTGATGATGCTGCGGCTCCAGACCGAGCGGATGTCGGGCGGCTATGTCCCCTCCCCGCGCGAATATCACCTGCGCTACGGCCTGACGCCGGAACGGCTGGCGCGCGCGAAGCTCGATGCGCTCGTCATGCACCCCGGCCCGATGAACCGCGGCGTGGAGATCGATTCGAGCGTCGCCGACCATGCCGAGCGCTCCGCGATCACCGAGCAGGTGGCGATGGGCGTCGCGGTACGCATGGCCTGCCTCGACGTGCTGACAAGACGCGCGCGCGGCGTGGAGGGCTGGGCATGACCCCGGCGCTTCACTTGCGCAATGCCCGCATCGTCTGCCCCGAAGGCGGCGAGCGGAGGGGCGATCTTTATATTGCTCATGGAGTAATCGCGGAGGCCCCGGCTGAAAACGCGACGGTGATCGATTGCGGCGGGCTGATCCTCGCCCCCGGCATCGTCGATCTCGGCGTGGCGACGATCGACCGCGCCGCCTTCCGCGCTGGCGGGATCACCCGCGTCGGGCTGATGCCGGACCAGTCGCCGGTGCTGGACGAACCGGGCATCGTCCAGCGGTCCGCGCTGATCGGCAAGCCGGACCTGTGGATTCACCCGATCGCCGCCGCGACGCGCGGTCTCGCCGGCAAGGAACTGGCGGAGATGGCGATCTGCCAGTCGGCCGGCGCGCGTGCGGTGGGCACCGGGCGGGGCTGGATCGCGGATTCGGGCGTGATGCGCCGCGTGCTGGATTATGCACGCGACCTCGGCCTTATCCTCGTCACACACGCGGAGGATGCAGGACTGCTCGGCGAGGCCGTGGCGACCAACGGGGAAACGGCGACGCGGCTCGGCCTGCCCTCCGCGCCGGCCGTGGCGGAAGCACTGGCGATCGCGCGCGACGTGATGCTCGCGGAGGATGCCGACGCCGCGATCCATATCCGGCAGGTGACGACCGCCGCCGGCTTCGATCTGGTGCGCGCGGCCAAGCGTCGGGAGGTTAAGGTGACGTGCGGAATCACCCCGGCGCACCTGATGCTGTCCGACAATGCGATGAGCGACTTCCGCACCTTCGCGCATCTCTCACCCCCGCTGCGCTGCGAGGAGGATCGCCGCGCGGCGCTGGCGGCGCTGGCGGACGGCACGATCGACGTGCTCTCGTCCGGCCACGATCCGCGCGGGCCGGAGGAGAAACGCCTGCCCTTCGTCGATTCAAGCCCCGGTGCCTCGGGCGCGGAGACCTTGCTCGCGATTGCGCTCGGCATCGCGCGCGACGAGGGGATCGCGCTCGACCGGCTGTTCGCGCTGCTCGCGTGCAATCCGGCGCGGGTGCTGGGAGTGGACGCCGGACGGCTGACGCCAGGCGCGCCGGGCGACGTGATCCTGATCGACGATCAGGCGCCGTGGCTGATCGACGCGGAACGGATGGCCGGCAAGGCAGGCAACACGCCATTCGACGGGCTGCCGGTGCAGGGCCGCGTACGCCGGGTGTTCAAGGGCGGCCGCGAGATCGGCTGATCCCGCGCCGCCTGTGAGGATCGCAGCTCAGCGCGAAGCGACCTGCACCCCGCCCTTCGCCCATTGCGCGATCTGGTCCCCCGCGCCCGCGCGGACGAAGCACGTCCCGCCCTTCGCGCGATAGGCGCGGCAGGTGGCGTCGGCATCGGCGCGCGAGAAGCCGCCGACCGACAGGCGATAATATTCGCGGCTCGCGGTCTTGAAGGTCATACCGGCCGGCGCGGTGCCGGAGAAGCCGGCGAACCGCTGGCGCGCGCGCACCCAGGCATCCCGCGCGACATCGGCCGAATCATAGGCACCGATCTGGACGTACCAGTCGCCCTTCTCGCGCACGCGCGGCGCGACCGGTCGGCGCGCTGCTTCGGCGATCGGCGCCTTGCCGATGTTCGCGGGCATGAAGGCAACGGCGGGAAGCGCCTGCACGAACTCACGGCGCGGGGCGAAAGTGATCTTGGCAACCGCCGGCTGCGCGGCCGCTTCGACGACCGGCGCGGGAGAAACCGCAGCGACCGCGACCGTCTCCGTCTTCGGCTCGGGCGCCGCCATCACCGCCACGCCCGCATCGCTCCTGGCGACGGCGACCGGCACCGAGGCGTTGAGCGCCAGCGCAACCGGCTGGCCGGGATCCGCGACCGGCGTCACGCCCAGCAGCGCGGCGACCTGATCGGCGGCATGGTTCGGCTTGGCGAACGCGGCCCATTGCATGATTCGCTGGTCGGCATCGGCCGGCGCGAGATCGAGACCGGCCATGTTTCGCGCCTCCTGCCATCGCCCCGCGAGCGCGAAAGCGAGCGCGAGGTTCTGACGGGTCTTGGCGGAAGCAGTAGGTGAGCGGGTCGCGGCGATCAGCACGTCGACGCCGGTGGCCGGGCTGCCGGCGAGCGCCAGCGCGAGGCCGAGGTCGGTCGGGTCGATCCGCGCTTCATGGGCGTCGAGCGTCTTGCGCGCCGCCTCCCAATGCCCACCGGCGATCTGCGCCAGCGCCAGGTTGAGCGCGGCGCGCGAATCGTCCGGCGTCAGCGTCAGCACGTCGCCATAAGCGGCTTCGGCCGAGGCGAAGCGCCCCGCCTTGAGATAGCTCTGCGCCAGCAAGGCGCGATAGCCGGCGTCGCGCGGCTGCATCGCCACGGCGGTTTCCGCGAAGGGCACGGCCTGCGCCGCCTGCTCCTTCATCAGCGCCTTGCGCGCCTTTTCGGCGCTGGCGACGGCGCGCTTCGCCATCGCCGCCTCGTCGCGGCTGCTGGCTGAGGCGATGCCCGCCCCGCCCTGCGCACAGCCGACCATCGTGCCGCCGAGCATCAACGCCGACAGGCTCAGGCCGGCGATCGCGCGAATCCTCATGACCATTTCCCCGTTACCCCGATCAGCGCCGTTTGCGCGGCGGGAGTTGCGCGACGAGCGTCTCCACTTCCGGCAGAGTGGCGATGAAGGCATCCAGCGCCTCGGTGACGAGTTGCTGGGCCGAACGATTGCGCGTCGCGGAAGCGAGTCGCAGCCTGAGGTGGCGCTCCTCGTCCATCCGTAACGTGAAGGCGGCCTTGCGGCGGTGCGCCGTCTCACGCCGGATGCGCGCGGCGGTCGCCACCGACACTTCGACGGCGGGCGGCAGCGGCGTCGGCGCGACCGGCGCGGGAGCCTCCGCGACCGCCGGTTCCGGCTGCGGCTGAGTGGCGATCACCTCATGCAACGCCTCACGCTCGACGAGCACCGGCGGCACGGCGGCGGGCGGCTCGCCCATGTCGTTCCAACCGAGATCCTCGCCGGCGCTGGACAGCCCGGCCAGGCTGGCGAATCCCTGCGGACGCATCGCGGGACGGGCCTGCCCCTTGCGTGCGAGCAGCCCCGACGACAGCGAGGCGAGTGGCTTCGGCGCGCCCATTATCAACCCACCACCCTGCGGCCAAAGCCGGCCGCCGCCGGCCGCGTCACAGCGAAGCCGTTGGCGGCGCCAGGCGCGGCGAAGACGGTGCGGCGGAAATTCTTCTCCAGCCGATCCGAGATATAGTCCCACAATGAGCGGACCTCCCCGGCGGAACGACCGTTGGGTTCGGTCTCCATCACCGTGCGGCCGTCGATCATCGAGGCGGCGAAATCGGTGCGCTGGTGGATCGTGACCGGCGCGACGGTGCCGTGCTGCGACAGCGCGACCGCCGCCTCGCTGGTGATCCGCGCCTTGGGCGTGGCGGCGTTGACGACGAAGATCAGCGGCTTGCCCGCGCGCTCGCACAAGTCGACGGTGGCGCCCACCGCGCGCAGGTCGTGCGGGCTGGGGCGAGTCGGGATGACGATCAGCTCGGCCACCTGGATCACGCTCTGGATCGCCATGGTGATCGCGGGCGGCGTGTCGATCACGGCGAGCTTGAAGCCTTGCTGGCGCAGCACCTCCAGATCGGCCGCGAGCCGCGCGACGGTGGTCTGCGCGAAGGCGGGATATTCCGCCGTCCGCTCGTTCCACCAATCTGCCAGCGAGCCTTGCGGATCGATGTCGATCAGCACGACCGGGCCGGCGCCGGCAAGCTGCGCCTGCACGGCGAGATGGCCGGACAAGGTCGTCTTTCCCGACCCTCCCTTTTGCGATGCCATTGCGAGAACGCGCATGAATCCCTCAAATCCGCCTGTTCGGGAGGGAGATGCCATGCGGCAGGATAAGGAAAGGTAAATGGCGCGGCAGCAACGCCGTTATCCTTTCGCCCCCACCTGCGCCCGATCAGTCGCGGCCTTGGCGGGAAGGAATGGTTAATTGCCGCCTGTTATGGCTTCGGGCATGTACGGGAACCAGCACGGGACGGGGAGCTTGGCGATGAAGGTGGCGTATCTCGGCGCGCTGGCGCTGATCGCGGTGGCCGGGCCGGCGGCGGCGGACGTGAAGGCCGGAGTCGATGCGTGGAGCCGCGGCGATTACGGCAAGGCGGTCGCCGAATGGCGCAAGCCCGCGATCGACGGCGACCCGGACGCGCAGTTCAACATGGGACAGGCCTATAAGCTGGGGCGCGGCGTGCCGGCCGATATCGGGCAGGCGACTGAATGGTTCCACAAGGCCGCGATGAAGGGCCACGCGCAGGCGGAAGACAATTACGCGCTGATCCTGTTCCAGGAAGGCCACAAGGCCGAGGCGCTGCCGTGGCTCGAAAAATCCGTGGCGCGTGACGAGAAGCGCACCGAACTGGTGCTCGGCACGATGCTGTTCAACGGCGACGCGGTGACGAAGGACTGGGCGCGCGCCTTCGCGCTGGTCTCGCGCTCGTCGCAACAGGGATTGTCGCAGGCGGCGCAGACGCTGGCGCAGATGGACCAATATATCACGCCCGAGCAGCGCCAGCAGGGCCTCGCGATGGCGAAGCGGATCGAGGAGGACGGCCGCTCCGCCCGTCTCGCGGCCGCCACTTCTCCCCTGCCTGCAGCGGAGCCACCGCAACGTACCACCGCGCTGCGCCCGCCCGCCCTTCCGCCCGCGAAAGCGCCGGGAGCGAGCTATCCGGTCCCGGGGCATGAGAAGGCTGCGCCCGCTCCGAAGCCGGCGGCGAAACCGCAGAAGGTCGCCAAGGCCGAGCCTGCGCCAACGAAGCCGAAGGAAACGAAGCCCGTTCCTGCCCCCGCCGTGGTGGCGAACGGCAACTGGCGCATCCAGCTCGGCGCTTTCCGCGACGAGAACAACGCCCATGCCTTGTGGGGCAAGGTCGGCGGCAAGACCGGCGGCCGCGTGAATTACGTCAAGACGGGCGGCATCACCAAGGTGCAGGCGACCGGCTTCGCCAGCCGCACCGCGGCGCAGGCGGCGTGCGGCAAGTCCGGCGTGGCGTGCGTGGTGGTGGCGCCCTAGCCAATTGCGCCTTATGGCCGCGCGATGAGCAAAATCACCGTCGCCGCGCTCCAGATCGGCTCCGATTACGCCGGCAAGGCCGCCACGCTGCGCAACATCCTCGCGTTCGAGGAACGGATCGCGGCATCCGGCGCGACGCTGGTGGTGATGCCGGAAGCGTTGCTGGGCGGCTATCCCAAGGGCGCGAGTTTCGGCACGCGGCTGGGCTATCGCCTGCCCGAGGGGCGGGAGGACTTCGCCCGCTATCATGACAATGCCGTCGATATCGGCGGACCCGAGCTTGCCGAACTGGCGGACCTCAGCACCCGCACCGGCGCGACCCTGGTCCTCGGCGTGATCGAACGCGCCGGCTCATCCCTGTTCTGCACCGCCGTCTTCATCCGCCCCGGCGAGGGCGTGGTGGCGAAGCATCGCAAGCTGATGCCCACCGGCACGGAGCGGCTGATCTGGGCGCAGGGCGACGGCTCGACCATGCCGGTGGTGGAAAGCGCGGCGGGGAAGCTCGGCGCGGCGATCTGCTGGGAAAACCACATGCCGCTGTTCCGCGCCGCGATGTACGCCAAGGGCGTGGAGATCTGGTGCGCGCCCACGGTGGACGAGCGCGATATCTGGCGCAGCTCGATGCGGCATATCGCGCATGAGGGGCGCTGCTTCGTCGTGAGCTGCTGTCAGGTCCAGCCCTCCCCGGCCGAACTGGGCAAAGAGATCGAGCACTGGGACGCTGACCGACCGCTGATCGGCGGCGGCAGCATGATCGTCGGGCCGCTCGGCGACGTGCTGGCCGGGCCGCTGGAGCGCGAAACCGGGCTGCTCGTCGCGGAGATCGACACCGGCGATCTGATCCGCGCGCGCTACGACCTGGACGTGACGGGCCATTATGCGCGGCCGGACGTCTTCAGCCTGCAGGTCGACGAGCGCCCGAAACGGAACGCGGTGTTCATTGCCTGAAGGGTGTCGTTACGCCGTCACCCAATCCTTCCGCGCGATCCCCTGCGCCCATAGCAGCGCGGTGAGATCGGCGTGGTCGATCCGCGCGGCGGCGGCGGCGGCCACGATCGGCTTGGCGTGATAGGCGACGCCCAGCCCGGCGATGCCGATCATCGCAAGGTCGTTCGCGCCGTCACCAACCGCCAGCGTCTCCGCATCGGCGAGGCCCAGTGCCGCGCGCGTCTCGCGCAGCGTGCGCTCCTTGGTGGACGAATCGACGATCGGTTTGGCGACGGTGCCGGCCAGCCGGTCCCCGGCGAGGTGAAGCCGGTTGGCGATCACGCGGTCGAAGCCGATCGCCTCCCCCACCGGCTCGGCGAAGGCGGTGAAGCCGCCCGAGACTAGCACGGCGGTCGCGCCACGCGCGCGCATCGTCCGCACCAGCGCCTCCGCGCCGGGCATGATCCTCACCCGTTCCGCGCGGCAGCGGTCGATCGCGTCCGCGCCGAGATCGCGCAGCAGGGCCACGCGCGCATCGAGCGCCTGCGCGAAATCAAGCTCGCCGCGCATCGCCGCCTCGGTGATTTCCGCGATGCGCGGCTTGATCCCGGCATAATCGGCCAGCTCGTCGATGCACTCGACGGTGATCATGGTGGAATCCATATCGGCGACGAGCAGCTTCTTCTCGCGCCCGGCGGTAGGCTGGACGACCAGATCGACCTGATCGAACGCTCCTTCCAGCGCCGCCCGCCCGGCGGCGGGCGCGTCGCCGAAAGGAATGTCCGCCGCATCGCCCTCGTCGAGCCATGCGGGATCGCCCGGCGCACAGCCGGCGGCGGCGAGACGCGCGGCCGCGTCCGAGAGGATGTGGGCGTCAAGCCGTCCCGTTGCTATCAGCGTCGCCGTGAACAATCCCGCCTCCCACCAGAAGGTCGCGCTCATCGCAGGGCCGACGGCCAGCGGCAAGTCCGCGCTTGCGGTCGCGCTGGCGGAGCAGGCGGACGGCGTGGTGATCAACGCCGACGCCAGCCAGGTCTATCGCGACCTGCGCATTCTCTCCGCCCGCCCCGATGTCGCCGACGAGGCGCGCGTGCCGCACCGATTGTTCGGCTACCTCGACGGCGCAATTGCCTGTTCCGCCGCGCAATGGGCGGCCGACGCGAAGCGGGAGATCGCGGCAGCGCATCAGGGGGGGCGGCTGCCGGTGCTGGTCGGCGGGACGGGGCTGTACCTGCGCACGCTGATCGACGGCATCGCCCCGGTGCCGGAAATCGACCCCGCGATCCGCGCCGCGATCCGCGCGATGCCCGTGGCGGAGGCATATGACGCCCTCGCCCGCGAGGACATTGCCGCCGCAGCTCGGCTCAATCCCGGCGACACGACGCGGGTGGCACGCGCGCTGGAGGTGGTGCGCTCGACCGGACGAACGCTGGCCGACTGGCAGGCCGAGCGTAGCGGCGGGATCGGCGACACGATCGACCTGCGACCGCTGATCCTGTTGCCCGATCGCGCCACCCTCGTCGCGCATTGCGACGCGCGGCTCGTCGCAATGTTCGAAGGCGGCGCGGTTGAGGAAGTCGCGGCGCTGACGGCGCGCGGCGACCTGCCCGCCGACGCACCGGTGCGCCGCGCTATCGGCGTGCCGGAAATCGCCGCGATGCTCGCCGGCGCGCTGTCCCGCGAGGAGGCGCTCGCCGGAGCGCAACTCGCCACCCGCCGCTACGCCAAGCGGCAATATACCTGGTTCCGCCACCAGCCCCCGCCGGATTGGCCACGCATTTCGCAAATGCCCAAGGGCAATTTGAAAGAATATTTCAACATTAAGCCTTGACGAGTAATTTTCGATACCCTAGCGCCCACCCTCCGCCTAAGCTATTCGCTGACGCAGCATGAAAGAGGAGTGACCGACGTGACCGAGAAGAGCGGAGCAGACATCCTGGTCGAGGCGCTGTGCGATCTCGGCGTGGAAGTCATCTTCGGCTACCCGGGGGGCGCGGTACTTCCGATCTACGACGCGATTTTCCGCGCCGGGCGCATCCGCCACATCCTCGTCCGCCACGAGCAGGCGGCGACACACGCAGCGGAGGGTTATGCCCGCTCCACCGGCAAGCCGGGCGTGGTGCTCGTCACCTCCGGCCCCGGCGCGACCAACGCCGTCACCGGCATCACCGACGCGCTGATGGATTCGATCCCGATGGTCGTCATCACCGGGCAGGTGGCAACGCACCTGATCGGTTCGGACGCCTTCCAGGAGGCGGACACGGTCGGCATCACCCGCCACTGCACCAAGCACAATTATCTGGTGAAGGATCCGGCGCGGCTCGGCGCGATCATCCATGAGGCGTTCCATATCGCCACCTCCGGCCGCCCCGGCCCGGTGGTGATCGACATCCCCAAGGACGTGCAGGTCGCCACCGCCGCCTACAGCAAGCCCGGCCCGATCCAGCACAAGAGCTATCGCCCGCCGGTTAAAGCCGACCGCCATGAGATCGAGCAGGTGGTGGACATGCTGGCGGCGGCCGAGCGGCCGATCTTCTACACCGGCGGCGGCGTCATCAACTCCGGCCCCGGCGCCAGCCAGTTGCTGCGCGAGCTGGCGAAGATCACCGGCGCCCCGGTCACCTCGACGCTGATGGGCCTCGGCGCCTTCCCCGCCTCCAGCCAGCAATGGCTGGGGATGCTGGGGATGCACGGCACCTACGAAGCCAACATGGCGATGAACCAGGCCGACCTGGTCGTCGCGATCGGGGCGCGGTTCGACGATCGCGTGACGGGCCGGCTCGACGCCTTCAGCCCGAACAGCCGCAAGGTGCATATCGACGTCGACCGTTCATCGATGAACAAGACGGTGCGGATCGACCTGCCCATCCTCGCCGACGCCGGGCACGCGATGGAGGACATGATCCGCATCTGGAAGTCGCGCCAGCACCCGAAACCCGACATCGCCGAATGGTGGCGGCGGATCGACGGCTGGCGCGCGGTGAAGAGCCTCGACTTCCCGGAGGACGATAAGGCGATCATGCCGCAGCGCGCGATCAAGGCGCTGTGGGATGCGACCCACGCCAGGGCGCCGATCATCACCACGGAGGTCGGCCAGCACCAGATGTGGGCCGCGCAGCATTTCGGCTTCGAAAGCCCGAACAAATGGCTCACCTCAGGCGGCCTCGGCACGATGGGCTACGGCCTGCCCGCCGCGATCGGCGCGCAGCTCGGCAACCCGAAGGCGCTGGTGATCGACATCGCCGGCGAGGCCTCGATCCAGATGAATATCCAGGAGCTGGGCACGGCGACGCAATATCGCCTGCCGGTGAAGGTGTTCATCCTCAACAACGAATATATGGGCATGGTCCGCCAGTGGCAGGAACTGACCTATGAGAGCCGCTACGCCGAAAGCTATTCGGACGCGCTGCCCGATTTCGTGAAGCTGGCCGAAGCCTATGGCTGGAAGGGCATCCGCATCGAGCGGCCCGACCAGCTCGACAGCGGCATCGCGGAGATGCTGGCGCATGACGGGCCGGTGATGGTCGATTGCATGGTGGCGAAGCTCGCCAACTGCTTCCCCATGATCCCGAGCGGCGCCGCGCATACCGAGATGATCCTTCAGGCCAACGAGGTTTCGGGCACGATGAACGACGAGGCCAAGGCACTCGTCTGATCGGTCGGCCGCAGCCCAATTGCTCTATTCCAGGGAGATTCCGGCACCCGCCGGGATAGCGAGATGCACATCAGGGAAGAAAAAGCCGAGCGCCATACGCTCGCGGTGATCGTCAACAACGAGCCGGGCATCCTCGCCCGGATCGCCGGCCTGTTCACCGCGCGCGGCTACAACATCGAAAGCCTGACGGTGAGCGAGATCACCGCCGACAAGCAGGTCAGCCGCATCACGATCGTCACCTCCGCGGGGCCCGCGACGCTGGAGCAGATCGTGGCGCAGCTCGACCGGCTCGTTCCCGTCCACCGCGTCCACGATCTCACCGCAGAGGGCGATCACGTCGAGCGCGAGCTGGCGCTGGTCAAGGTGCGCGGCACCGGCGATCATCGCATCGAGGCGCTGCGCCTCGCCGACGTCTATCGCGCGCGGGTGGTGGATGCGACCACCTCCAGCTTCGTGTTCGAGGTAACGGGCAGCATCGAGAAGATCGACAAGTTCGTCGAGTTGATGGGCGAGGTCGGCCTGATCGAGGTCGCTCGCACCGGCATCGTCGCTATTTCTCGCGGGAAGGAACCCGCCTGAACCCTCTCGTCGCCTCGGCGAAAGCCGGGGTCTCGTGCCGCAAGAGCACGCCGTAGCAATCGGGAGATCCCAGCTTTTCACTGGGGTGGCATTCCCGCAGAAAGGACTGAAAATGCGCGTCTATTACGATCGTGATGCCGATCTGAACCTGATCACCGACAAGAAGATCGCCATCCTCGGCTACGGCTCGCAAGGCCATGCCCATGCGCAGAACCTGCGCGATTCGGGCGTCAAGGAAGTCGCGATCGCGCTGCGTGAAGGCTCGGCCACCGCGAAGAAGGCGGAATCCGCCGGCTTCAAGGTCATGTCGAACAAGGAAGCGGCCGGCTGGGCCGACATCCTGATGATCCTCGCGCCGGACGAGCATCAGGCGGCGATCTGGGAGAACGACCTCAAGGGCAATATGAAGCCGGGCGCCGCGCTTGCCTTCGCGCATGGCCTCAACGTCCATTTCGGGCTGATCGACCCGCCGACCGACATCGACGTCATCATGATCGCGCCGAAAGGCCCCGGCCACACCGTGCGCGGCGAATATGTGAAGGGTGGCGGCGTCCCCTGCCTGATCGCGGTTCATCAGGATGCGAGCGGAAACGCGCATGACGTCGCGCTGGCCTATGCCTCCGGCGTCGGCGGCGGCCGCTCGGGCATCATCGAGACCAACTTCCGCGAGGAATGCGAGACTGACCTGTTCGGCGAGCAGGCCGTACTGTGCGGCGGCGCCACCGCGCTGGTCCAGGCCGGCTTCGAGACGCTGGTCGAGGCCGGATATGCGCCGGAAATGGCCTATTTCGAATGCCTCCACGAATTGAAGCTGATCGTCGACCTGATGTATGAGGGCGGCATCGCCAACATGCGCTATTCGATCAGCAACACCGCCGAATATGGCGACATCACCACCGGCCCGCGCATCATCACCGAGGAGACCAAGAAGGAGATGAAGCGCGTGCTGGCCGACATCCAGTCCGGCCGGTTCGTGAAGAATTTCGTGCTCGACAACCGCGCCGGCCAGCCGGAACTGAAGGCGTCGCGCAAGCTCGCCGCCGCGCACCAGATCGAGCAGGTCGGCGCGAACCTGCGCGCGATGATGCCGTGGATCGGCGCGAATAAGCTGGTGGACAAGGAGCGCAACTGATCCGCGCCGTAATCCACCCGTAATCCGAAATCCGCGACGAACCGTGTTCGATCGCTGGTGCATTAACGCCCTCGCCTCTCTAGAGGCGGGGGCGTGATTCTCAGTACGGCGTCCTACCGTTCATCGTCGTACCAGTCGCAAGTCGGGGTGCGCGGCCGCGCCGGCTCGCTGCTGCTTGCGCTGGGCGTCGGCGTGCTCGTCGTCCTTGCGCTCATCACGGTCGGCGCGATCACCGGCACGCCGATCATCGTCGACATGCGGCCGCTCTCCACCTTCAACGTCAGCCAGTCGAGGGGCGAGCAGAAGAACAGAACGCGGGTGGCCGTGCAGCGGCCCAAGGTCGCGAAGGAGGAGCGGCACCACGCCGCGCCACCGCCGCGCGCCAAATCGGCCCCGACCCCGCCGATCACGCTGCCCGGCGTCATCATGCTTTCCCGCGCCGATTTCGCCGCCTCCGACATCGGGCGGATCAGGCCGACCCGCGAGCAGGTCGCGAGCGCCGACGGCGACACGGGCGACAAGGCCACGCCGAACGGCGCGCAGGTCGCGGCGGCGGGCGGCGCGCCGGGCGGCGAGGACCTCTATTACGCCGAATGGTATCGCGAGCCGACCCATGCCGAGATGGCGACCTACCTCCCCGCCCGGCAGACCGCCGGCTGGGGCATGGTGATCTGCCGCACCGCCGAGCGCTATCACGTCGAGGATTGCCGCGAGATCGGCGAGACGCCGGGATCGGGCATCTCCCGCGCGCTGCGGCAGGCGTCGTGGCAATTCCTCGTCCGGCCGCCACGCGTCGGGAACAAGCCGATGATCGGCGCCTGGGTGCGGATCAAGTTCGATCTGATCCAGGGCCCGGTGAAATAACCCACGGCGAAACGCGCCGTTTCGATTTTACGCGCTTTCGTCGCCGCCGCGCATGTGGTTCTATCGCGGCGATCGAAAAAGGGAGCCTTACCATGCGCTTCGCCGCAATCGCCTTCGTCGCCCTCGCCTCCACCGCGCTCATCGCGCAGCAGGCGCCCAAGGGGCCGCCGGGATCGCACGATCCGGCCGCGGTGGCGGCCGGCAGCTATGCCGTCGATCCCAACCACACGCTGATCGAATGGACCGTCGATCATCTCGGCTTCACGCCTTATTTCGGGCTGTTCGGCCAGACCACGGGCACGCTGACGCTCGATCCCGCCAGGCCGAACGAGGCGAAGGTCGACGTCACCATTCCGGTGAGCAAGGTGCTGACCACCAACCCCGCGCTCACCGCCCACCTGCTGCGCGCGCCGAAGGAAGGCGCGAAGGCCGACTTCTTCGGCCCCTCCCCCGCCGATGCGCATTTCGTCTCCACGAAGGTGACGGCGAGCGGCGAGAGCGCGAAGATCGAGGGCAATCTGACGCTCAACGGCGTGACGAAGCCGGTGACGCTCGACGCGAAATTCTACGGCGCGGGCAAGATGGGCGGGAAGGACAATGTCGGCTTCACCGCGATGACCACGCTGCGGCGCAGCGAGTTCGGCGTCGCCTATGGCATTCCGATGGTGTCGGACGAGGTGAAGCTGAAGATCAGCGCGGCCTTCGCGAAATAAGGCCGGCGATGGCGGAGGGCGAGCAGGGCGAGGGCCAGGGCGTCGGCCGGGTGGAGGCTTTCTCCGACGGCGTGATCGCGATCATCATCACGATCATGGTGCTGGAACTGAAGGTGCCGGTCGAGGACGGGATCGGCCACATCCTGTCGATGTGGCACCTGTTCCTCGCCTATGTGCTGAGCTACGTCTATGTCGGCCTCTACTGGGGCAATCATCATCGGCTGCTCGGCCATGCGCGCCATGTCAGCAACGGGTTGATCTGGGCGAACCTCGCGTTGCTGTTCGGCCTCAGCCTCGTGCCGTTCGGCACCGCCTATCTCGGCGAGCACGAGTTCAGCCGCACCGCGACGCAGGTCTATCTCGTCACGCTGATCCTGCCGTCGCTCGGCTATGTCTGGCTCCAGAAGGTGATCGCGCGGACCGGCGCGCAGCACGAACGCGCGCGGGACTATCATGTCCAGACGACGCGCAAGGGCTATTTCGCGATGGCGGTCTATGCCGCCGGCCTCGCGCTCACCTTCGTCTCGCCGTGGCTGGGGATCGCCTGCGCGGCGCTGGTGGCATTGTTCTGGATCGTGCCGCAGACGCCGCTCGACCGGCTTTTCGCGCCTCGGGGCTAGACATACACACCCTTCCGGCGCTACCGGATACGGCGATGACGCAGGTGTTCGGCCTCCTCCTTCGACTTACGCGCCCTTAGGCGCGAACCTTGCCGCGTGGCCAGGCCACGCCGACGCGCCTAAGGGCAGACCGAACCTTCCCCCCGCCCTCCCGATCTGAGAGAGCCGTCATGCTGCGCGATCCGTCCGTAAAATACCGTCCCTTCCCGACCATCGACATCCCCGACCGCACCTGGCCGTCGAAGACCATCACCAAGGCCCCTCGCTGGCTGTCCACCGATATGCGCGACGGCAATCAGGCGCTGATCGACCCGATGGACGCGGAGAAGAAAAGCCGCTTCTTCGACCTGCTGGTGAAGATCGGCATCAAGGAGATCGAGGTCGGCTTCCCCAGCGCCGGGGCGACCGAATTCGACTTCATCTCCGGCCTGATCGCCGACGGCCGCATCCCCGACGATGTGACGGTGCAGGTGCTGACGCAATCGCGCCGCGACCTGATCGAAACGAGCTTCCAGAGCCTGAAGGGCGCGAAGCAGGCGATCGTCCACCTCTACAACGCCGTCTCCCCGGCGTGGCGCAAGATCGTGTTCGGCATGTCGCGCGACGAGATCCGCCAGATCGCGATCGACGGCGCGAAGGTGCTGCGCGACGAGGCCGCGAAGCAGCCGGACACGAAGTGGATGTTCGAATACAGCCCGGAAACCTTCTCCACCGCCGAACTGGATTTCTCGGTCGAGGTATGCGCGGCGGTGATGGACGTGCTGCGCCCGACGCCGGACAATCCGATCATCTTCAACCTGCCGGCGACGGTCGAGTGCGCGACTCCGAACGTCTATGCCGACCAGATCGAATGGTTCGGCCGCAACATCCCGAACCGCGACAGCGTGGTGATCTCGCTCCACACGCACAACGATCGCGGCACCGGCGTCGCGGCGGCGGAGCTGGGGCTGATGGCGGGCGCGGATCGCGTCGAGGGCTGCCTGCTGGGCAATGGCGAGCGCACCGGCAATTGCGACCTCGTGACCGTCGCGCTCAACATGTACACGCAGGGCGTCGATCCCAGGCTGGACCTGTCCGACATCGACGAGGTGGTGAAGACGGTGGAATATGCCACCAACATCACCGTCCACCCGCGCACGCCCTATGCCGGCGATCTGGTGTTCACCGCTTTTTCCGGCAGCCATCAGGACGCGATCAAGAAGGGTTTCGCCGCGCAGGCCGCGCGCAACGACGAATATTGGGAAGTCCCCTATCTGCCGATCGATCCGGCGGACCTCGGCCGCAGCTATGAGGCGGTGATCCGCGTCAATTCGCAATCGGGCAAGGGCGGCGTCGCCTGGGTGCTGGAGCAGGACAAGGGGCTGAAGCTGCCCAAAAGGATGCAGGCCGATTTCAGTCGCATCGTGCAGGCGCTGGCCGACGAGACCAGCCGCGAGCTGAACGCCGCCGACATCTGGGGGGCGTTCGAGCGCACTTACCTGCCCGCCGAGGCCGACCGCTTCGTGCTGCGCGATTATGAGGAAACCGGCGCGGCGGGCGACCGGCGCTTCGTCGGCCGCATCGCGATCGACGGAGAGGAACGCTCGCTCTCCGGGCGGGGCAACGGCCTGATCTCCGGGGTGATCGCGGCGCTGGCCGAATCGACCGGGCCGGCGCTGGAGGTGGTCGATTACAGCGAGCACGCCATCGGCCACGGTGCTGATGCGCAGGCGGCGACCTATCTCGAATGCCGCACCGCCGACGGGCGCACCGTCTGGGGTGTGGGGATCGATCCGGATATCGCCACCGCCGGCGTCCGCGCGGTGCTGAGCGCGGCCAACCGCGCCTGACCTTTCGTCCCCGTTCGGGCCGGGCTTGTCGAAGCTCGCCCCGGATGGCGGGCGCGGGGATTGGTCTCAATCGCAACCGCTTGCCCGACGCACGCGTGCGCCTTACGCCTGCGGCCATGACCAACCGCTTCCTCGCCGCCGTGCTGGCGCTCGCCCTGCCCTTCCCCGCCCTTGCGCAGCGCGCCGCGCCGCCGGTGCCGGCCCCGGTCGACCCCGCCGTCGCCGCGCTGCGCGACGCCGCGCTCAAGGACGATGTCGCTTATGATATCGTCGAGGGCCTCACCACCGAGGTAGGCCAGCGTCTCGCCGGCACCGAGGCGGAGGCGCGGGCGCGGACCTGGGCAGTCGCGAAGCTCAAGGCACTGGGCTTCCGGAACGTGCGCAGCGAACCGTATCGCATGCCGGTATGGGTGCGCGGCGAGGAGCGTGCGGAGATCGTCTCGCCCTTCCCGCAGAAACTGGTGCTGACCGCGCTCGGCAATTCCGGCGCGACGCCGGCTGCGGGCCTCACCGCCGAGGTCGCGGTGTTCAGGACCTTCGGCGAGTTCATGAACGCGCCCGACAGCGCCATCAGGGGCAAGATCGTCTATGTCGGCAACGCGATGGCGCCGACGCAGGACGGTTCGAGCTACGGCCAGTCCGGCGCCGCGCGCTTCGTCGGGCCGGGGATCGCGGCGCGGCGCGGGGCGCTGGCGATGGTGATCCGCTCGATCGGCACTGACACGCATCGCACGCCGCACACCGGCGTCACCAACTTCCCCGAAGGCGTGAAGCCGATTCCGGCCGCCGCCCTGTCCGTGCCCGACGCGAAGCTGATCGAGGCGATGGCGGCGCGCGGAAAGCCGCTGACGATGAAGCTGGTGCTCACCCCGCGCCAGATCGGCGAGCAGGAATCGGGCAACGTCATCGCCGAGGTGCCCGGCAGCGACCCCGCCGCCGGCATCGTGCTGGTCGGCGGCCATCTCGATAGCTGGGATCTCGCCACCGGGGCGATCGACGACGCCTCGGGCGTCGCGATCACCGCCGCGGCGGCGAAGCGGATCATGGATTCGGGCAGGCAGCCGCGCCGCACGATCCGCGTCGTGTGGTTCGGGTCGGAGGAAGTCGGCGGCTTCGGCGCGCGCGACTACGCCCGCCGCCACGGCGCCGAGCGCCATGTCGTCGCGGCCGAGAGCGATCTCGGCGCGGATCGCGTCTGGCGCTTCCAATCCTCGCTGGAGGGAAGCGCGGCGCCCGTTGCCGACCGCCTCGCCAGCGCGCTCGTTCCGCTCGGCATCGTCCATACGGCCGGCGGCGGCGGCGACGGCGCCGATATCGGCCCGATCGTGGCGACCGGCGTCGCGGGAATCGACTTCAACCAGTCTGCCCTGCGCTATTTCGATACGCACCACACCGCCGACGACACGCTCGATCGCGTCGATCCCGAAATGCTGCGCCAGAATGTCGCGGCATGGACGACGATGCTGGCGATTGTCGCCGACGCGCCGGAGGAAATCGGCCCGGTGGCGCGCAAATCGCATTGAAAAAAGCCGTTCCGCTCACCGCATCCTTCCTTTTTGGTGAATTTCCTCATTGACCCACCGAAACGGTTCGGTATTTCGGGGGTTCGCGACGGCGACAGGGTCGGCCGCGAAGATTGCTATGCTTGGGAGCATCCGAATGAAGAAGTTTGCCTTTATTCTTGCTGCCGCCGGCCTGATGTCCGTTGCGGCCTGCTCGAAGCCGGAGACCCCGGCCGAGAACAACGCCGACGTGCTGGCGGACAACCTCCAGAGCGCCGCGGACAACCTGGACGCGATGGCTGACAACACCTCGAACGCTGTTGCCGCCGACGCGCTCTCGAACGCCGCCGACAACCTCAACGCGACCGCTGACAACGTCAAGGACGCGGCTGCGAACACGCATTGATCCCTTGGCGGTCCTTCGGGTCCGCCAATCGATGCACGGAATCAGGGGCGCCCTCCGCAAGGGAGCGCCCCTTTTTCTTTGGTCGCACGACGAGAGGCCATGTCAGGCCCTTGCGCCTGATAACGGCGCTGCTAGTCACAAGGCCGCGTGGGCCTGTAGCTCAATGGTTAGAGCTGGCCGCTCATAACGGCTAGGTTGCGGGTTCGAGTCCTGCCGGGCCCACCAATTCGCGCAATCGCGCTATCATCCATGATGTGCGGTGATTGCGGGCCGCGCGAACCTCACGGCGCCGTTGCCGGCGTCGCGCGCTCAGATCACCGACGCGCCGCCATCGACCACGAAATCCGCCCCCGTCACGAACGCGCTCTCGTCGGAAGCGAGGAACAGGGCGCAGGCGGCGACGTCCTCGGGCTCCCCGATGCGGCCAAGCAGAATCTTCGCGGATGCCCGCTCCTTCCAGTCCGGGTCCGCCATGAGCGGCTCGGTCTGCGCGGAGCGGATGAGGCCCGGCGATATGCTGTTGGCGCGGATGCGATGCCTGCCGCCCTCGGTGGCATATTGCCGCGTCATCGACGCCACCGCGCCTTTCGCTGCGCAATGCGCGAGCGCGGGCAAGGTGAGCGACCCCTTGCGCGCCGCCATCGACGCCGTGTTGATGATCGACCCGCCCCCGCGCGCGACGAGATGCGGCCATGCCGCGCGGGTGAGGTGGAAGATGATGTCCACCTCCTCCTTCATCGTCCGCGAGAAGGTGTCGTACTCCATGTCCGCGACCCAGGCGAAATAGGCCATGGCAGCATTGTTGTAGAGGATATCGAACCCGCCATAATTATCGAGCGCGAAGGCGATCAGCGCCTCGGCGCCGTCCGCGTTCGAAAGGTCGAGCGGGTGCAGCGAAACCATCGCACCCCCGGCCCGCCGGACATCCTCGACGACCTTCTCCCCGCGCGCGGCATCGATATCGCAGCCGACGACCTGCGCGCCCTCGCGGGCAAAGAGCAGCGCCGCCGCCCGGCCCATGCCGCTTCCCGTGCCGGTGATGATCGCGGTCTTGCCCGTCAGTCGGCCCATGAATCTTCTCCTGTTTGCGCGATGTCCGGCGGCGCGACGGCACGCCTTATTTGAGCGCCCAGCCCCCATCGACGTTCAGCACCTGACCGGTGATGAAACGCGCATCGTCCGACGCGAGGAATGCGACCGCGCCAGCGAGATCGCCCACCTCGCCCGGCCGCTTGATGCACTGGTGCGGCACGACCATGTCGGTGATGCTTTTGGCCTTCTCGGCGGAAAGCGAGATGCGTCCGGCCCGGTCCTGCGGCTGGATCAGGCCGGGCGCGACGGCGTTCACCGTGATGTCGTACGGGCCGAGTTCGCGCGCCAGCGCGCGCGTCAGCCCGACGATCCCGCCCTTTGCGGAGATATAGGGCACCATCTCGGTCGGCAGGCCGTAATCGAATGTCGTGGAGGTGATGTTGACGATCCGGCCGCGCCGCGCCGCCTTCATCTGCGGAATGACGGCGCGGCTGCACAGCCAGCTTCCGGTGAGGTTCACCGCCAGCGCGCGATTCCACTGTTCGACCGTGAAGGTTTCGGCGCTCTGCACGGGGGCGAACAGGCCGCCGGCGTTGTTGACCAGCACCGAAATCTCGCCGAGCGCCGCGCGCGCCTCGTCCATGCCGCGCGCGACCGATTCCTCCGACGAGACATCCATGGCGACGGCGCAGGCCTTTCCCCCTTTGGCCCGGATCGCCGCCGCCACTTCCCCCGCCCCTGCCTCATTGATGTCGGCGATCGCGACGGCGGCCCCCCGCGCCGCGAACGTCTCGGCATAGGCGCGGCCCAGCCATTGCGCGGAGCCGGTTATCAGCGCGACCTTCCCGTCCAGCATTCGCTTCTCCTTACCTGCCCGCGGGCGCTCCGCTCAGAATTTCACGCTCGCCTCGAGCGAGATGTTGCGCGGGGGATCGACCCAATAGAGCGCGCGCGCCACATCGGTGACCGGCACAGGCAGCTTGAACGAACCGGAGGTCGTCAGCTTGTTCGTCAGGTTCGTGCCGACCAGCGCGAGGTGCCACCTGCTGTCGGCGGGCGACAATTCGATCCGGGCGTTCAGCTTGGCATAACCCTTCTGCACGCCATAGGTCAGGCTTTGGTCGTCAGAGTTGAAGAATTTGGAACGACCGTCGACGCCGACGGTGGTGCCCAGCTTGAAGTCACCCGGCAGATCGATGACATAATGGACCTGCACGTTGCCGCTGAACTTGGAGATGTTCGGCAACGGATAGCCGGCGAGATTGACGGGGGCCGAAGTCGGTCCGCAGCCTGGCTGCCTCGCCAGACACTGCGCCCCCGGATAATCGTCGTATTTGACGTCCTGATAGGCGCCCGACGCCGTGATGTCGAAATTGGGCGCCGGATACCAGGTGAGCGATCCTTCGATGCCCTTGCCGCTGGCCTTCGCGGCATTGCCGACCAGATAGGTCTGGAGGTTCGAGTTATAGGTGGAGACCTGAAGATCGTCGAACTTGATCTTGTAGATCGCCGCATTCGCCACGAGCCGCCCGTCGAGCAGCGTGCTCTTCACGCCAAGCTCGAAGTTCTGCGACCGTTCCGGGTTGAACATGAAATTCGCGTTGGTCGTCCCATAGGTATTCGAGACGAACCCGCCCGACTTCGATCCCTGACCGTAAGTCGCATAGACCATCACCCGCCGCGCGACATCATATTGCAGCGTGACGGAAGGATCGACTTTCCCTTCACTGAGCGAGCCATTGGCGGTGGTGGTCGGTTTGAACAGGAACGGGCCTGAATCCTGCGTCCCGTAGAAAGACGCGGATTTTGACGTGTGCGAATAGCGCAGGCTGCCGATCAGGCGGAATTCATCCGAAAAATGCACCGATCCCTGCCCGAAGAAGGAATAGGATTCGGCACGCTGGTGAAAATCGCTGTGCAACAGGAAGTTGCCGATCGACATATTGTATTCGTTGCCTTGCCAGACCTCGTATCTGGAATTGTCGTAATACGCGCCGATGATGTAATCGAACATGCCGCCGACCGGAGATTGCAGCCGTAATTCCTGCGAGAATTGATGGAATTTCTCGGGATAGCTGTTGAACACGCTGGCGCTGGTGATGCCGCCGCCCGGAATGGTCTGGTCGAAATTGTTGACGTGCGCGGCCTTGAACCAGGAATAGCCGGTGACCGAGGTAAGCGTGAAATCGCCGAGATGCAGGTTGCCGGTGCCGGCAATGTTCCACGATCTCGTCTCGAAGCCCGCCGGGCCATATACCGAATTATCGATATTGTAGCGGGTCAGGAGAGGCTGCTGGTCCGTGGTCAACGGCCCCGACACCGTGACGTTCCCGATGCTCTTGGCGTGGCCGTATTCGACCTTCGCGACATAGTCGAAATTGCCGCCGTCATATTTGAGGCTCAGGCGGACGAGCTGCGATTTGTTCGACGGCTCGCGGCGATCGAACGCGAGGTTCGTCATATAGCCATCGTTGTCGACGATCTTGCCGGCCAGACGCGCGCTGAAGCCGCCGCCCAGCGGCCCGGACAGATAGCCCGACAATTCATAGCCATGGAGGCCGAAATTGTAGATCCCGGTCGCGCCGCCCTCGAAGGTAGAGGTCGGCTGCGCCGAGATGACGCTGATCGCGCCGGCGGCGGTGTTCTTGCCGAACAGCGCGCCCTGCGGGCCGCGCAGCACCTCCACCCGCTCCTGATCGAAGAACGGGAAGGTGAATTGCCGCGACTTGCCGGCATAGACGCCGTCGACATACAGGCTGACCGACTGGTCGAACGCATAATTCTGCGATGGCGAGCCGAAGCCGCGCATGTAGATGACCTGGTTGCCGCCGATCTCGCCGACATTCATGTTCGGCACGGCCAGCGCCTTGAAATTGTCGGCGTGGAAGGCGGCCAGATTCTTGGTGGTCAGCACCTCCATCGAGATCGGCACGTCCTGAAGCCGCTCGGCGCGCTTCTGTGCGGTGACGACGATATCGGGAGCGCCGACCGACTGGGTTTGGCTGGCGGCGGCGCCTTGCGCGTTTCCGTCCGAAGTCTGCGCCATGGCCGGGCTCGTCAGGCAAAAAGCCCCCGACGCCACACCGACCAGCAGATGTGTGATCTTTCGTGCCATATCATCCTCCCCGTGCTTGACTCGGCCCTTGTCCGGACCTGTTTGTTGAAACACAGCAGATACTTTGAATACGAAACGATATAACGCGCGTCAATCATTCGATATCGAATTATTGAGCGGTGTGGCAGAAAAGCGCATTCGCCATGTTACACTTTGAAAATATGGATATTTTCTCGTTTCCGGTTAGGACCAGAAATCATCCCAATGCCCCTGATCGCCGACGCTTTCCCAATGATCGGTCAGCTTGCCGTCCTCGAAGCGCCACAGGCCGAAGCCCCAGGTGTCGAGCCGCTTGCCGTTCCGCTCGGCGGTCATGCGGTGGACGACGAGGCCCCAGGTGTCGTTGGCGAGGAAAGTGTCCTGCAATTCCTCCCGGAACGTATTGCCGCACAGCGATTGCATCTTCGCCATATGCGCCTTGAAGGCGTCCGCGCCGACATAGGTGCCGGCGATCAGGTTCCGCCCCGGCGAGTGGACGGTGAAGTCCGCCCGCATGTTCCCGTACAGCGCTTCCCGGTCATGCGCATAGATCCGCTTCAGCAAGGCGATCGTGTCCATGCAACCTCCCCTAATCGGTGAGTGAATTGGCGAGCATCTTCGCGCCGAAGACGTTCGACCATTGCTCCGGCGTCAGATTGGCCTTCCCGCCGGCGACCTGCGAGGGCGCGAGATGCTTCGACCCCTCGATCACCGCCGGCCGCCGCCCGATCGCCTCGAACCAGCGCCGGATGTGCGGATAGTCCGCCACGTCCCAGCCGATCGCCCTGATGCCGCCGATCCACGGCCAGCAGGCGATATCGGCGACGGAATATTCCTCCGCGAGATATTCCGCCTCCCCCAGCCGGCGGTTCATCACCACGAGCAGACGGCGCGCCTCGTTGCTGTAGCGCTCGATCGCATAGGGCACTTCCTCCGGCGCGTAGCGCAGGAAATGGTGCGCCTGCCCGTGCATCGGGCCTAGCCCGGCCATCTGCCACATCAGCCACTGCTGCGCCTGCGAGCGGCGGTGCGGCGCGGACGGGAGCAGCTTGCCGGTCTTCTCCGCGAGATAGAGCAGGATCGCGCCGGATTCGAACACCGCCAGCGGCTCGCCGCCGCCGATCGGATCGTGATCGACGATCGCGGGCAGCCTGGCGTTGGGGTTGATCCGCCGGAATTCGCGGGTGAGGTGATCGCCCTTCAATATCTCATAGGGGATGAGGTTATAGGACAGCCCCACCTCCTCCAGCATGATGGAGACCTTCCGCCCGTTGGGGGACGGAATGAAATGCAGGTCGATCATGGCGGTTACACCCGATTGTCGAGAAGGGCCGCGACCACCGGCCGCGAAACGTCCGCATCGCCGTGCTGGCCGCGGAACGCCTGCGGCACGTTGCCGAGGCCGCCTTCGTTGACCGGTCGATCGTTGCGCCATTCGACCAGCGTCTGCCGCTCGGCGATCTTCCAGCGGCCGTTGCGGCGTTCGAAGCGATCGACGTAGCGCCCGCCGGCGACGCCCTCATATTCCGCGCTGCGGCCGTCCCACAACCCGGTCGCAGGCGCCGTCGTCGGAACGCGGTGATAGGCGGTGACATAGGTCTCGACGTGCGCGACGTCGCCGTCGAAGGCGATCAGCATGTTGCCGGTCTGGTGGTGCGTCGGCCCCAGCGCGCCGATCGACTGGCGCGCCGTCGCGACCATCTCGTCCCGTGTCCGCACCTTGTCGAGAATCCGGGAAGTGGCGTCGTCGTGGAAAACGTTGGCCATCAACTCCCATTGCCGCCGGTCGACCGCGTGGCAGAAAAGGTTCACCACATCGGCGATCTCGGCGCGTGCCGCGAGCAAGTCGGTCCCGTCGGACTCGGCAGCGCCCCCCTTCCACCGCGCGACGACCGGCGCGGAAGCGTCGTCGTCGCCGAACGCGCCCCGGAACTGCGCCGGCACGCTGGCGAGTCCTCCCTCGCTCACCGGGCGATAGTGGCGATATTCCGCGGCCGAACGACGCTCGGCGATGCGCCAGCGGCCGTCGCGCCGCTCGAAGCGGTCGATGTAGCGCGCGCCGAACACCGCGTCATAAGCCTCGCCCGTCCCCCCGAACGGGCCGCCCGGCGGCGCATCGGCCGGCACGCGATGGAAGGCGGTGACATAGGTTTCGACATGGGCGACATCGCCATCCAGCGCGATCTGGATGTTGCCGACCTGATGATGGGTGACATCGACCGGCTCCAGCAGCGCGGCACCCTGCCTGACGAATTCGCGCCACGATCCGCCGATCACCGACAGATGGCAGATCGCATCCTCATGGAACACGCTGTCCATCAGCCACCATTTGCGCCGATCGGTGGCGTGGCAATAACGGTGGATCACGTCGCTGATCTCGGCCCGCGCCGCCAGCGCCGCCGCCCCATAATCGTCCGGTCGCACGAGCACCATCGGGCATCCCTCCTGATCCACCGCCGTCGTCGCCTTCTCATCGGCGCGACGGCTTGTTGAAAATACTTCTATATCGAAGCATTTCCCGGATCAAGTCGGGCGAAAGTTCAGCTCGAAAGATCGTCCGCCAGATTCTCGGTGACCTGCGCCAGCAATGTGCGAAGCATCGCGACCTTCGCCTCGCTCATCCCGCGCACCGCCAGTTCGTTGACCTCGGCGATGTGCGGCAGCAGTTCGGCTTCGAGCGCCCTGGCCTTGGGCGTCAGATAGACATGGATGCGGCGGCGATCCGACGAGCTGCGCTCGCGGCGCACGAAGCCGGCCCGCTCCAGCCCCTCGATCGCGATCACGGCGGCCGGCTCGAGGATGCCGACGCGGCGGCTTAACTCGCGCTGCGTCAGCCCTTCCTCAGCCCATAAGGCGCGCAGGAACCGCCATTGTCCGGCGGAAACGCCATAAGGCAAGGTGCGTCGCTCGAGCGACCGGGTGAAGGATCGAAAGGCCATGCGGGTCAGAAAGCCGAGGCTGTTCGACGTCGTCGCGTAGAAATCGATCGGCGGCGGTTTGCGGGCCAAGGCGAACTCCCCATGTTTTCAGTTTGCGGCTGGTTAGCCCGCCTTTCGCATCACGCAAAGGCGAATGACCGAAAGCGCCGCCGCTGATCGGGGCGCCGGATGATTCGATCGGCCCAGCCTCTTGCGCGGCGACCTCGGGCACCGACGACGAGCAGGACGCATTTTTCACGTAGAAGCGCAGTTCGCGCCTATAGCTCGGCTCAGAACAGTACCGCGATCTCGGGTCCGGTCAACGCGCGCCCTTGTTCCAGCATCGCATCCACGTTCGCCTTCACGACTGTGAAGCGCGCCGACAGGATCATCGCGCGGGCGCATGTCACGGTCGGATCGGCGGTGCCCAGCGCCCGCGCTAGTGGCCGGGAGATAAGATTTCGGTAATGGACGCGTCGCCGGAAGATGTAGCGGCCGTTCAGGCCGGCAGGTATTGGGAATGCGGGACAAGGATCTTCACTTTTCCGCATGTGCAGCCGGCGTGGGTGTCGGGCATGAACACAGACCGGATTAGCGGCACACGCAAGTGGCGGAAATCCGTCGCTTTCGCGATAAAGTGGTCGGGGAGACAGGATTCGAACCTGCGACATCCTGCTCCCAAAGCAGGCGCGCTACCAGACTGCGCCACTCCCCGACGCGTCGGGTGCGGTAGGCGCACCGCCCGCGATGCGCAAGCGTGTTGCGCGGTCAGCGCAGGTGGAGCAGCGTCACCAGCGCGAGGCTGATCGCGCCCAGCCCGGCGAGCGACAGCATCACCGCCGCCGTCACGCGCCCGCCCGCCTTCGCCACCGAACGAATGTCGACGCCCAGCCCCAGCGCGGCCATCGACACCACGGTGAGCATGGTCGCGACCTTTCCCACCGGCTCGATCGCCGCCTGCGGGACAAAACCGAACGAGCGGCAGGCGACCAGCACAAGGAAGCCGATGATGAACCACGGCACCAGCCGCCCGAAGGAGAGGCTCACCGTCGCCGCCTCGTCCGTCGCCGGACGCCGCATCACCAGCGCGAGGACGAGGCAGACCGGTCCGAGCATCAGCACACGGACGAGCTTGACAAGCGTGCCCATCTGCACGGCGGCGCTGCCGATCGGCGCGGTCGCCGCGATCACCTGCGGCACGGCATAGACGGTGAGCCCCGCGAAAGCCCCATAAGCGATCGCGTTCATGCCAAGCGCCATGCCGAGCAGCGGCAGGCCGAGCACCACGCCCACGCCCAGCACGGCGGTGAAGGCGATCGCGGCGGCCACGTCGTCCGAATCCGCATCGATCACGGGAGCGACGGCGGCGATCGCCGAATTGCCGCAGATCGCATTGCCGCAGGCGACCAGCAGCGCCATCCTCGTCGGCAAACCGAGCAGCCGCCCGACCGTGAAGCCGAACAGGATCGTCACCGCGACGATCAGCGCGATCCCGCCGAGCAGCACCGGCCCGGCATGAAGGATCGTCGCCGCGCTCACCGAGGCACCGAGCAGCACCACCGCCACCTCCAGCAGATATTTGGCGCTGAACGCGATCCCCGGCCGCCAGCGCGCCGCCGGCGTCCACAGGCTGCGAACGATCGTGCCGATGACGATCGCCAGCACCAGCGCCTCCAGCCAAGCCTTGCCGAACAGCGCCGCCTCCCCGCGCTCCAGCAGCCAGGCGGCGGCGGTGACGGCGACGCATAGCAGCACGCCCGGCGCGACGCTCGCGGCGAAGTCGCTGCTTTTGCGGACGTTCTTGATGGCGGAAACGGCGGTCGCCACGGGCTGATCCTTTCGCTGTCCTCTCTAGGCCAACAATTCCGATCGATCCAACGCGATATTCTTGTCTTTCCAATCGCGGATCGCGATGATTCATGGCAAGAAGCGCGCATGACCCTGGAGCAGCTTCGCATCTTCGTCGGCGTTGCCGAGCGCGAGCATGTGACGGCGGCGGCGCGCGCGCTCAACGTCACCCAGTCCGCCGCGTCGGCCGCGATCGCCGCGCTGGAGGAGCGCCACGCGATCAAGCTGTTCGATCGCGTCGGGCGCGGCATCCGGCTGACCGAGGCCGGGCGCGCCTTTCTGGAGGAAGCGCGCGGCGTGCTGGCGCGGGCGGCGGCGGCGGAACTTCTGCTGGAAGAATTCGGCGGCCTGCGGCGCGGCTCGCTGCGCGTCGTGGCGAGCCAGACGATCGCGGCCTATTGGCTGCCCGCGATCCTCGCGGCGTTCCACGATCGCTATCCGGGGATCGCGGTCAACCTCTCGATCGGCAATACCGAACAGGCCGCCAGCCTGATCCGCGAGGGAGAGGCGGATATCGGCATCGTCGAGGGCAAGGTCGAAGATCCGATGCTGGCGCACTGGCCGCTGGGCGAGGACCGGCTGGTGCTGATCGCCGCCGCCGGCGCCGAACTGCCGCCGATCGACGCGGCATGGCTGCAACGCGCGCGCTGGGTAATGCGCGAGCCGGGTTCGGGCACGCGCTCCACGCTGAACGACGGGCTGCGCACGCTGGGCATCGACCCGAACGCGCTGGATATCGTGCTCGTCCTCCCCTCGAACGAAAGCGCGCGTACGGCGGTCGAGGCGGGCGCGGGGATCGCCGCGCTATCCTCGCTGGTGGTGGTGCCGGCGATCAACGCGGGGCGGCTTCAGGCGCTGCCGATCGATCTCGGCCCGCGCTCATTCTTCGGGCTGCGTCACAAGGAACGCTATCGCACCCGCGCCGCCGACGCGCTGCTGGAGTTGATCGCGGAGCTGCGCCCCTTCCCCTAGCTCAGAAGAAGCCGCCGCCCAACGCCAGCCGCACGATCGCGATCAGCAGCACGATGAGGTTGAAGTTGCGGCCCGAATCGCTGGACGAGATCATGCCGAACAGCGCGCCGACCGCCGCGATCGGCAGTGCCGCCCAGTTGAGCCAGCCGAGCAACGGCACCACCCCCGGAATCGCGAACAGCAGCGCGACGAGGCCGATCAGGATCGAGATGATGTTGAACATGCCGCGCAACATGGGTCTCTTATCGGTGTATTGCAAGGATAAGACGGGGCGAGCGTCAACGCTTCCGCAACGATGATCGGGCATGGCGTGCCGGTGATGATCCGCACGCCCCTCGCCCTGTTGCTCGCGATCGTGCTCGCCGCGTGTGGCGGTGCGCCAGGCAATGAGGCGGGCGGAGCCGACGATCTCGACAATATGCTGGCGGCTACCAACGAGGCGAGCGCGGCGAACGACCCCGCCCTTCGCGGCGCGCTGCGCGATCAGATCATGGTCGATCCCGCGCTGGTGCAGCAGGCCAATGCCGATACCGTCCGGCCGCCGGCGCAGCCCGCCAGCGGCGCGCTGCCGCCTGACGACATCGCCGCGCGCAGGGAACCGGCCGAGAAGGACGACCTGCGCCGCGCGCCGCCGCCCGGTCCGTGTCCGCAATGCACCGCCGCGCGCCGCGCGCTGACCCTCGGCGCGCTCGCCGAGAGTCAGGGCGCGCCCGCGACCTGCGTCGCCAATGTCGCTTATTCCGCCGGTTGGGCGAACCGCCTGCCCGCCGCGACGCCGCTCTATCCCGACGCCCGGGTGATCGAGGCGGCGGGCGCGGACGGCAAGGGCTGCGCGCTGCGCATCGTCAATTTCGCCAGCGCCGCGCCACTCCAGCGGCTGCTCGACTGGTATTTCACCAAGGCGGGGGATGCCGGCATCGCCGCGCAGCACGGCATCGACGGCAACGACCATGTCCTCGCCGGCGCCGCGCGCGGCAAGGGTGCGTTCTTCGTCATGCTGCGCCCGCGCAAAGGCGGCGGCACCGAAGTGGATTTGATGACCGACACCGGCGGCTCCTGAGCGCACTTCACCTTCCGCCCGCGCGCCATCCGCGCTAGGGCGGCGGGATGCAGAACCTTCCGATCATCGTGCGCGCGGTAGCGGCATGAGCGAGGCCGTCCGCCAGTTCACCGTCGCGCCCGACGACGACGGCATCCGCGTCGACCGCTGGTTCAAGCGGCACCTGCCCGACACGAGCTTCACCATCGTCGCGAAATGGGCGCGAACGGGGCAGCTCCGGCTCGACGGCGCGCGGGTCGGCCCCGGCGATCGGGTTGTCGCCGGGCAGGTGCTGCGCGTTCCCCCGGCCGAGCCGGTGCGTGCCAACGCCCGCCCGGTGCGCCAGCGCGCGCCGCTATCGGAGGACGAGATCGCCTTCGCGCGCGAGATGGTGATCCACAAGGACGATGCCGCGCTGGTGCTGAACAAGCCGCCCGGCCTCGCGACGCAGGGCGGCACCAAGACCACCGCGCATGTCGACGGCCTGCTCGACGCATTGCAGTTCGAGGCAGAGGGGCGGCCGAAACTCGTCCACCGGCTCGACAAGGATACGTCCGGCGCGCTGCTCGTCGCCCGCACCGCACGCGCGGCGGCGTTCTTCTCCAAGTCGTTCTCGGGCCGCTCGGCGAAGAAGGTCTATTGGGCGCTGGTGGTCGGCGTGCCGTCGATCGAGGACGGCACGATCGACCTGCCGATCGCCAAGCAGCCGGGCACCGGGGGCGAGAAGATGCACGTCGACGATGCGGAGGGGCAGCCCGCGCGCAGCCGCTACCGCGTGATCGAGCGCGCCGGCAACCATACCGCCTGGGTCGAGTTGCAGCCTTTCACCGGCCGCACCCACCAGCTTCGCGTCCATATGGCGGCGATCGGCCACCCGATCCTCGGCGACGGCAAATATGGCGGCGCGGCGGCCTTCCTGACCGGCGGGATCAGCCGCAAGATGCACCTCCACGCGCGCCGCATCCGCGTCGATCACCCGGACGGCGGCAAGATCGACGTCACCGCCCCGCTGCCGGCGCATTTCGCGGAGAGCCTCGCCGGCCTCGGCTTTGACGAGGCGCTGGGCGACAACCTGCCGCCCGACACCGCTCCCCCGCCGAGCCGCGAGGACAAGAAGGCCAAGGCCCGCGCCCATGCCAAGACGGTGCGCAAGGCGCGGCGCGGCGAGCGGCGCGGGCGCGGAGCCGCTCGCGGCTGATGCACCCCGATCCGGCCTTCACCATGCCGGAGGACGCGGCGCGCGCCTTCGCGGCGGACGTGGCGTTCGCGCATATCTTCCTCGCGGTCGCGGGGCGGCCGACGGTGGTCCATGCGCCGGTGACGGTGGATGCGGCGGGCGCCCTCACCTTCCATATCGCCCGGCGCAACCGCGCGATGCCGATCGCCGCGGGCACGCGCGCGATCGCCAGTTTCGGCGGGCCGGGCGCCTATGTCAGCCCGGACTGGTATGACAGCGCCGATCAGGTGCCGACGTGGAATTATGTCGTGGTCGAGGCGGAAGGCGTGATCGCGCCGCTCGATGACGAGCGGTTGATCGCGCATCTCGACGCGGCTTCACATGCGCAGGAGAGCCGGCTGACGCCCAAGCCGGAATGGACGCGCGGCAAGATGGACCCGCGCCGCTTCGACGCGATGCGCGCGGCGATCGAGGGATTTGTACTGCATGTCGAGCAATGGCGCGGCACGGCGAAGCTCAGCCAGAACAAATCGGCGGCGGACGTGCGCGGCGTGATCGCGGGCCTGCGCGACGCCGGCAGGGATCATCCCGCCGACCTCGTGGAGTTGGTCAATCGCGCGAGGCTCTAGAGCGGTTGTCGATCCGATTGCATCGGATCACCGCGCTATTTCCTTTGTTTGCCGCGATTTCCGAGCCGGCAGGTGATTAGCTGCGCTGAGCTGCGTTTCCACCTGCCTCGAAATCGCTCTAGACCATTGCGGTGCCGATGACGTCCAGCGCCGCCGCCGCGAACAGCATCAGCGAAAGCGCGCCGGTCAGGCCGCAGAGCACATAGCCGGTATATTGCATGACCGGTGGATTGGGCCGCCGCAGCCGCGCGTTGCGCGAGGCACCGGTCAGCACGAAGCTCATCAGCAAACCATAAGTGAACACAATCGAGCCGACCATTCGCCCTCGTCTCCATGCTCGGATCATCAGATAGCCGGCGTGCCCCCCGGCCCGCTCGTTTTTCGCCTTAACCATGCCACGGCAAGCTTACCATGTGATTGACGCTGCGTTCGGCGTTCGCGCGGCGCGTTTCGTCGCGATGGCTGGCGCGCCGGCGGCGGATCGGCCATAGCCGGCGCATGGCCGCACCCGATCAGGACCCGGCGAAGGTCCGCTGGTTCTACATCACGCTTTCCCGGCTCGCCGCCTCGGGCGGGGCGGTGCTGGGCGTGCTGCTGCTGGCGCGGGGCGACACGATCGGGCGCAAGCTGCTCGGCGGCGCGATCGTGCTGGCCGCGCTGGCGATGATGGCGATCGTGCCGCGCAGCCTCGCGCGCCGCTGGCGGAGCCGGGACGAATGAAGCGCTTCTGGAAGGAGGTGGCGCTGGACGCCGATCGCGGCATGTTGCTCGACGGTCGCCCGGTGCGCACGCCCGGCCGCGCACCGCTCGCATTGCCCACCGCCGCGCTGGCCGAAGCGGTGGCGGACGAGTGGCGCGCGGTGGAAGAGACGCTCGATCCGCGCGCGATGCCGCTCACCGGCCTCGCCAATGCCGCGATCGACCGGATCGCGCCCGATCCCGCTCCTTACGCCGCCGATATCGCGCGCTACGCCGAGACCGACCTCACCTGTTACCGCGCCGATTCGCCCGCCCCGCTGGTCGAGCGCCAGCGCGCGGCATGGGATCCTTTGCTCGACTGGGCGCGGCAGCGGTACGACGTAAATTTCGAGACGACCGCCGGCGTGATGCACGTCGCGCAGCCGCAGGCGACGCTGGAGCGGCTCGCCGAAGCCGTCGCCGCGCGCGATCCCTTCACGCTCGCGGCATTGCAGGTAATCGTCTCGGCCACCGGCTCGATCGTCGGCACGCTGGCGCTGGCCGAGGGCGCGATCGATGCGGAAACCTTGTGGCGCGCCGCGCAGGTCGATGAGGACTGGCAGGCGGAACAATGGGGCGAGGACGAGCTCGCCAAGCAGGCCCGCGAGGCGAAGCGCGCGAGCTTCGACGCGGCGGCGCGCTTCCTTCTGGCGCTACGTCGGGATTAAAGAAGATCACCGATTCCGAAAGGAATTTCGCGGTGGGCAGATTTTCGACGATTCTTTTCGTGGCGATGATGGCGGCGGTCATCATCGGCGTGGATTTCGGCTTCCTGCGCCATCGCTTCCGGGCGCGGCTGGCGGTGAATATCGCCATCGTTATCGCATTCGGCGCGATCTATCTGCTTTTCCTCCGCCATCCGTGATGCACGCCCACAGCGATCAGGGTGCCGCACCTTCGCTCGCCCGCCGCAGCTTGCGGATGAAGCCGATCAGCCCGGTCTGCCGCGAGCGCTTCAGCCGTTCCGCCGCGAGGATGGTGCGAACGCACTCGAAGCATTGCTCGATATCGTCGTTGACGAGGACGTAATCGTAACCGTCCCAATGGCTCACCTCGTTGGCGGCGCGAGCCATGCGGCGGTCGATGATCGCGATCGAATCGGTCGCGCGCCTGAGCAGCCGCTGGTGCAGTTCCTCCATCGACGGCGGCAGGATGAACACGCGCACCACATCGCCGCCCGCAATCTGGTAGAGTTGCTGCGCGCCCTGCCAGTCGATATCGAACAGCACATCCTTGCCCGCGCCCAGCATCTCGTCGACCGGCGCTTTCGGCGTGCCATAGCGTTCGTCGAACACATGCGCCCATTCGAGGAACTCGTGCGCCGAAGCCATCTCGCGAAAGCGATCGAGCGTGACGAAGTGATAATCCTTGCCATCCACCTCGCCCGGCCGCATCGGCCGCGTGGTGGCGGAAACCGACATGCACAGGTCCGGCTCGGCGGCGAGCAGCTTGCGCGCGATGGTCGACTTGCCCGCGCCCGATGGCGAGGACAGCACGAAAAGCACGCCGCGGCGCTTGAAGCCGTGCGGGTCGGGCTGGGAAGGATCGGCCATGCGCGCTAGTGGCGCGGGCATGGGCCGCGCGTCAAGCCGGGATGGCGAGCGCGATCCTGCGTTTCCCGCCGCCGCGCGAATGGCGGGGAGGCTTATTCGGCGCTTGCCGCGCCCGCATCGGCCCGCCGCGCCTTGCGCCGGTCATAGGCCTTCTTCGCAACATAGGCCCCGCCCAGCGCCAGCCCGAGCGGCCCCATACGCGTCACCGCGCGGGTCAGCACCGCGCCCAGCAGCGCGCCTTTCACGCCACCACCGCCCTCGCGCCGCTCAAGCTCTCCGCCGACCAGTGCGCCGATGATGGTACGAAGCATCAGAAACCCCTTGAAAAGACCAGTCCAGTTAAACCGCGCGCCGGCCGGTCAGGTTCCGAGCATCGCCTCTGGCCGCACCACGCGATCGAAGGTTTCGGCGTCGACCAGGCCCAGCGCGATGCCCGCCTCGCGCAGCGTCAGCCCTTCGGCATGGGCGTGCTTGGCGATCTTCGCTGCATTGTCATAGCCGATCTCGGGCGCGAGCGCCGTCACCAGCATGAGCGAGCGATCGACGAGGTCCGCGATGCGCCGTTCGTTCGCCTCCAGTCCCTCGACGCAGCGCTCGGCGAACGACTCCATCGCCACCGCGAGCAGGTCGATCGAGCGCAGCACCGCCGCGCCGATCACCGGCTTGAACACGTTCAGCTCCAGATGCCCCTGCGCCCCGCCGACCGTGATCGCGACATGATTGCCCATCACCTGCGCCGCGACCATCGTCAGCATCTCGCATTGCGTGGGGTTGACCTTGCCCGGCATGATCGAGCTGCCCGGCTCGTTCGCCGGCAGGTCAAGCTCGCCGATGCCGCAGCGCGGGCCGGAGCCGAGCAGGCGGATGTCGTTGGCGATCTTGGTCAAAGCCACCGCCAGCGTGTTGAGCGTGCCCGAAAGGTGGACGAGCGGATCGTTCGAGCCGAGCGCCTCGAAGAAGTTCTCCGCCGGAATGAATGGCTCGCCGGTGATATCGCGCAAGGCGGCGCAGAAGTCCGGCGCGAAATTCCTCGGCGCGTTGAGGCCGGTGCCGACCGCCGTGCCGCCCTGCGCCAATCGCATCGTGCCATGTTCCACCGCCGGCTCGATGCGGCGGCGGCAGCGGTAGAGCTGGTTGGCGTAGCCGGAGAATTCCTGCCCCAGCGTCAGCGGCGTCGCGTCCTGCAGGTGCGTGCGGCCGATCTTGACGATCCCCGCCCACGCCTTTGCCTTGGCGTCCAGCGCGCCGAACAGCCGGTCCAGCGCCGGGAGCAGCCGATGACGCACCCCGAGCGTGGCGGCGATGTGCAGCGCGGTGGGGAAGCTGTCGTTCGAGGACTGGCCGCGGTTCACGTCATCGTTCGGATGGACCGGCGACTTGCCGCCGCGCTTGCCGGTGAGGATCTCGTTGGCGCGGCCCGCGATCACCTCATTGGCGTTCATGTTCGATTGCGTGCCGCTGCCGGTCTGCCAGATCACCAGCGGGAACTGGTCGTCATGCTCGCCCGCGGCCACCTCGGCGGCGGCGCGCTCGATCGCGTCGGCCTTGCCGGCGGGAAGGCCGTGGCGGCGGTTCACCCGCGCGGCCGCCTGCTTCACCAGCGCGAGCGCATGGGGAATCGCGATCGGCATCCGCTCGCGATCGCCGAAGGGGAAATTCTCCACGCTGCGCTGGGTCTGCGCGCCCCAGTAAGCGGCGACGGGGACGTCGATCGCGCCGATCGAGTCGGTTTCGGTGCGGGTTTGGGTCATGTCCGCTCACCATAACGAGCGGCCGTCACGGGAGTAAATCCCGTGACGTCGGATGCGGTTTGGGCCGCGCCGGCCGGCCGGGCGCGTCGCTGCGCGAGCGCCGCGCAACGGGGGTTGCGCGGCTCGCTTCGGCTTACTTCTTCCGTTTGAAATCCACCGCGACGACGTTCGATCCGTCCTCGATCGGCGTGGCGTTCGGGCCGTCGTTCTCCGCCGGATCATGGCCGCCGGGGCCGTCCTCCGGCCCTTCCTGCGCCTGGAAGCGCAGCTCGAAATTCACCGCCGGATCGTGGAAGCCCGTCACCGCCGAATAGGGAATCACCAGCTTCGACGGCACCTGGTTGAAACTCAGGCCGACCGAGAAGCGGCTATCGTCCACCGTCAAATCCCAGAAGCGGTTCTGAAGGACGATCGTCATCTCGTCCGGGAAACGCTCGATCAGGCGCTTGGGGATATCGACGCCAGGCGCCTGCGTCTTGAAGGTGATGTAGAAATGGTGCTCGCCCGGCAGCGTACCGCCATTCTCGGCGACCGAGCCGAGCACGCGGCCGACCACGGCGCGCAGGGCCTCCTGCACGATCTCATCATAGGGTATCAGGCTGTCGGGCGCGGAATCATCCATATGGCGGCTATGGGTAGCGGCGTCGCGGGCGCGGTCAAGCAAAGCTTTCCTTCCCAAATGCCGCACGCGCGCTATGGAGCGCGCCATGCGCACCGCGACCATCACCCGCGCCACCAGCGAGACGGACATCGCCGTCACCGTCAATCTCGACGGCACCGGCCTGTATGAGGTGGAAACCGGCATCGGCTTCTTCGATCACATGCTGGAGCAGCTCGCCCGCCACTCGCTGATCGACCTTCACGTCCGCACGAAGGGCGATCTGCATATCGACCAGCATCATACGGTGGAGGACACCGGCATCGCGATCGGCGAGGCGGTGGCGAAGGCGCTGGGCGACAAGCGCGGCATCCGCCGCTACGGCGATGCGCTCTCCCCGATGGACGAGACGCTGACCCGCGTCGCGCTCGACATCTCCGGTCGTCCGTGGCTGGTGTGGAACACCGAGTTCAGCCAGAAGCGGCTCGGCGAGATGGATACCGAGATGTTCAAGCACTGGTTCCATTCCTTCGCGCAGGCTGCTGGAATCACGCTGCACATCGAAACGCTGTACGGCGAGAACAATCATCACATCGCCGAGAGCGCTTTCAAGGGCCTCGCCCGCGCGCTGCGGCAGGCGGTGGAGATCGATCCGCGCAAGGCGGACGCCATTCCCTCCACCAAGGGGACGCTGTGATGGCCGCCGGCGGGTTCCGCGCCGAGGGACATCTCTGCCTGATCCTGCTGGAATATGTCCGCCCGCTGGGCGAAGTCGATGCGCTGATGGAGGCGCATGTCGCCTTCCTCGAGCGCGGATTCGCCGAGGGCGTGTTCCTCGTCGCCGGCCGGCGCGAGCCACGCACCGGTGGGGTGATCCTGTGCCGCGGCATCGCCGAGGATATCGAGGCGCTGGCGCAGACCGATCCCTTCGTCACCGGCGGCGTCGCGGAAGCCGAGGTGGTGGAGTTCAAGGCCAGCTTCGCGGTCGACGCGATCGCGAGGCTCGCCAGATGACGCTCGCGCTGGTCGATATCGAATCCGGCAACCTGCGCTCGGTGGAGAACGCGCTGCGTGCGGTCGGCGCGAGCGATATCGCCGTCACCGCCGATCCCGACGTCATCGCCCGCGCCGACCGCATCGTACTGCCCGGCGTCGGCGCATTCGGGGCGTGCGCGGCGAACCTGCGCAAGGTCGATGGGCTGGAACAGGCGCTGGGCCAGCGCGTGCTTGAGGAAGGCGCGCCATTCCTCGGCATCTGCGTCGGGATGCAGTTGATGGCCGACGCGGGCGAGGAGATGGGCACGCATCGCGGCCTCGGCTGGATCGCGGGCCGCGTGCGCCTGCTCACCCCGGCCGATCCGATGGCGAAGGTGCCGCACATGGGCTGGAACGACGTGATCCCCCTCACCTCCCATCCATTGCTGACGGCAGGCGAGGCCTATTTCCTGCACAGCTATGCGTTCGAGGGCGAGCATGTTCTTGCCCGCACCGATCACGCCGGCCCGGTCACCGCCGCGATCGGCCGCGACAATATGCTCGGTGTGCAATTCCATCCCGAAAAGAGCCAGCGCTACGGCCTCGCGCTGCTCGAGAAATTCCTGGTGTGGCGTCCATGAGCCTTATCGTTTTCCCCGCGATCGATCTGAAACAGGGGCAGGTCGTGCGCCTTGCCGAAGGCGATATGGATCGCGCGACTATTTACGGCGACGATCCCGCCGCGCAGGCGATGCAGTTCGCCGAGGCCGGCGCGGAGCATCTCCATGTCGTCGATCTCGACGGCGCGTTCGCCGGCCAGTCGGTGAACGGCGAGGCGGTGCGCGCGATCGTCGGCCGCTTCCCCGGCCATGTCCAGCTCGGCGGCGGCATCCGCACGCCCGAGGCAGTGGAGGCGTGGTTCGACCTCGGCGTCGCGCGTGTGGTGATCGGCACGGCGGCGCTGGAGAATCCGCAATTCGTCCGCGACATGGCCGCCACCTTCCCCGGCGGGATCGTGGTGGCAGTGGACGCGCGCGACGGCATGGTCGCGACCAAGGGCTGGGCCGAAGTCTCCACCGTCAGCGTGATCGATATGGCGCGCCGCTTCGAGGACGCCGGCGTCGCCGCATTGCTGTTCACCGACGTTGGCCGCGACGGGCTGCTCAAGGGCTGCAACGTCGCGGCGACGGTGGACCTTGCACGATCGGTCGCGATCCCGGTGATCGCCAGCGGCGGGGTGAAAGGGATCGGCGACATCCACGTCCTCGCGCTTCACGCCCGCGACGGGGTGGAAGGGGTGATTACCGGCCGCGCGCTCTATGACGGACGGCTCGATCTCGCCGCCGCGCTCTCGGTGGCGAAGGCGGCGTGAGTCCGGCCGCCGCCGGGATATGCGGCATCGGCGTCGCCGCCGTCTATGTGCCGATATTCCGCGATCAGATCCGCGACGGGGAGATCGGCATACCCTTGACCGGCACCAATCCGATCAAGGTGCGACGCGACGAGCATCCACTGTTGTTCCGTTTCTCGATCGTTGGACAGATCGCGCTGGTTACCCTGATTATGATCGGTTCTCTCGCCGCTATCGTCCGGAGTTTCATCGCGTGACCGTCCGCGCCCGCGTCATCCCGTGCCTCGACGTCGCCAACGGTCGCGTGGTGAAGGGCGTCAATTTCGTCGACTTGAAGGACGCCGGCGATCCGGTGGAGCAGGCCCGCGCCTATGACGCCGCAGGGGCGGACGAACTCTGCTTCCTCGATATCACCGCCAGCCACGAGGGCCGCGACACGATCCTCGACGTGGTGCGGCGCACGGCGGCGGTGTGCTTCATGCCGCTGACGGTCGGCGGCGGGGTGCGTACGGCGGACGATGCGCGCGCGCTGCTGCTCGCCGGGGCGGACAAGGTGGCGGTCAATTCCGCCGCCGTCGCGCGGCCGGAAGTGGTGTCCGATATCGCCGAACGGTTCGGCAGCCAATGTTGCGTCGCCAGCATTGACGCGCGGCGCAGCGGCGGCGGTTGGGAGGTGTTCACTCACGGCGGCCGCCGCGCCACCGGGATCGACGCGGTGTCGCACGCGCTGCGCCTCGCGGAGCTGGGCGCGGGCGAGTTGCTCGTCACCTCGATGGATCGCGACGGCACCCGCGATGGCTACGACCTCGACCTGATCCGCACGATCGCGGATCGGACGAGCGTGCCGGTGGTCGCGTCCGGCGGCGTCGGCAGCCTTGCGGATCTCGTCGCCGGTGTGACGGAAGGCCATGCCTCCGCCGTGCTGGCCGCCTCGATCTTCCACTTCGGCGAAGCGACGATCGCGGAAGCTCACGCCGCGCTGGCGGCGGCGGGTGTCGCGGTGCGGAGTTAAGGAACGCGGAGCCTCCAGAAACGGCTTTGCGATTGACAGCCTTGAGCCCGGGACGTCATCAAAGAGCCATCTGTTCAGGAGAGCAAAGTTGGACAGGCGCAACTTCCTTTCCTCCACAGCGGCCCTCACTGCATTTGCCGTTGCTTCCCGAGCCAACGGCAAAACGAGCGCCAAACCAAGCCTGAACGGGTTGAGCGTAATCGTCGACGGATTGGATCATCCCGAAGGCATCGCCGTGAGACAGGACGGCTCCATCATATTCTCCGACGCCCACGCCGCGGTTTC